>Ga0265297_10000161_pt1 | contig 221473 bp, 186 predicted proteins | sample Munlanlwell13791_FD_192502 | JGI IMG/M metagenome (GOLD analysis project Ga0265297, IMG submission 192502) | Leachate microbial communities from a municipal landfill in Southern Ontario, Canada - Leachate well 137-91 | ecosystem: Engineered > Solid waste > Landfill > Unclassified | place...
CGAATTCAGAGCGACTGTGGGCGACCACAGTCGCTCGAGTTCATGGGCTCTCTCGGCTGCTCCAGCAGCGTGGGATGGGTCGCGGGGGGTGGCGTCCGGGCGACAGACCTGCCGATAAGGAGCACGCCTTTGTCGGCAGGTCCCTGGCCGGACCATAACGGCCAGGGGACCCTCTGCGTTATGATGGCTTTGTCAGCAGCCTAGTCGCAGGAGCCTTTCGGCAGGGCCGCGCGTACGGCCGCGGAGCGCTCGGCCCAGAAGCAGAGCTCGGGGAACTTCTCCGCGATCCCCGGGTCGCCGGACAAGAGCCGTTCGGCCTGCCGGCCCCCCCGCAGCAGGGCCAGCTGCACGCGCGCGGCCGAAAGCCCGGGCCGGAGCTCGAGCGCCCGGGCGAACCAGCGCGCGGCTTTCGCGCGGGAGCCTCTTCGCCGCAGCATCTCGGCCAGGTGCGCCAGGCCGGCGGCCCACCGCGCGTCGAAATCCGCGGCCTGGGCCTTGGACCAGGGGTTGGCGGCCACGGTCTCGCGCAGGCCGGCCTCGGTCGTGACCAGGCGCTCGAGCCTGGCCGCGTCCTCCTCATGCAGCCTCTCGAGGAGGACGAGGGCCTGCTCGTTGAGCCGGTCCGAGTCCTCCTGGGAGAACCACATCGCGGACAGGAGCCTTTGTGAGAAGGTCTCGGCGAGCTCGACGGTTCTGGAGCCGTCGTCCCCGAAGCGCTGCGGTTCTCCTTTCGCGTTGGGGACGGCGGGAAGCACGCTCTCCGCTATGACCCTGGACACGAACGGGTCCGTGAACCGGAACCAATGCATGGCGTCCGAGAAGAGCCAGAGGCTGCGAGCCCCGCGGCAGCGCGCCTCGAACGCCAGGTCCAGGTCCGCCAGGGACGCGCCTTCCTCCTCGGCCACGGCGCGGATGGCCCGGTTGATCTCCGCGATCCGGCTGAGGTCCCGCTCCTGGGCCCGACGGTAGGCTTGGCGGGCCTCGGCGAGCCTTCCCTGCCGCTCCAGGCAGCGGCCCAGCCACAGCGGCCCCGCCGGGTCCTCGGGAGCCTCCTCGCCGTAGCGCTTGAATCCGGCCGCGGCGGCTCGGATGTCCCCGCTCTCCCAGGCCGCCCAGGCGTCGAAGAAATTCCTCTTGCCCAGCGGAAGCGGAGCCGGAGGCGTCGGCGGCAGGCCGAGGGGACGGGGCAGGGTGCACAGCGTCGTCCGGACGCCCTTGGCCTTGGCCTTGCGGACCATGGAGCGCAGCGCGGACTCGAAGACCTCAACGATGGCCGCGTAGTCCGGCCTGCTCTTCCGGACGTCCTGCCGGAGGAGGATGGACGGCGCCCCGAGGCCCACGCGGCGGCGGAGCTTCCTGGAGAACTCGGTGAGCCGGTCGGGTCTGCCCGAGCCGCGTCCGCACTCGTTGTTCCCGCTCATGAGCACGATCAGGTCCGGCGAGTAGCCGAGCACCTCGTCGAGGACGAGGGAGTCCCGGTACGCGTCGTAGCCGCCCATGCCGCAGTAGACGACCTCGAAGCCTTTGCCCAGGACGTCGGCCAGCATGGGGTCGCCCGTGGCCCACAAGGGCGCGGAGTCGTACTGCTGCGCCACCGAGCCGCCGATCACGAATACGCGCCGGGTCCCCGCGGGCTTTTTCTTGAGGAAGGCCTGGAGTCTGGAGCGCGGACGCCGGCTGACCCAGAGAGCCTCGCCCGCGGCCGAGGACCGCCCGGTCTCGAAGAAGGGGTCGTAGATGTCGTAGTACCAGTAGGCGGTGTCCTCGGCGCTCGCGGTCTGGCTCGAGCAGGGAGAGGGCAAAGACAGCGCGGCCAAAAGGAGGAAGGCCTTCATCCGGGCCGGTCCTCTGAGCGGAGCTTGTCGGCGATGAGGCGCTTGACCGCGTCCGTCGCGATGGTGCGCGCGAGAGCGTCCTTGTCCTTGCACGCGCAGAGCAGGGCTTCGGCTCCGGCCCGGGGCAGCGGGTCGATGGCCGCGACCGCGAGCAGCGCGTTCCTGCGCACCCGCGGTTCGGGGTCCTTCGCGCAGGAGAGCAGGGGCTCCAAGGCCTCCCTGGGCACGGCCGCCATGCGGGAAAGGAAGAGGCTGGCGGCCGCGCGGGTCTGCGCGTCGGGCGAGGCCAGCGCCGCGATGAGAGGCTCGCCCGCGTCCGCGGGGACCTCGGGCAAAGAGAAGAGTCTGCCTTCCGCGCGCCTGCGGGTCTGCTCGTCCGGGCTGGAGAGCTCCTCCGCCGGATCCCCGGAGGGTTCCGGCGGAGGAGCGGGGGGCTCCAGCTTCGAGAGGGCCTCGGCGGCCAGGCGGCTCAGGGCGGCGTCCGGGCCGCCGGCCGCGGCCTTGAGCGCGGGGACGGCCTCGGCCGGAGGAGGCGACATGCGCGAGAGCCCGAGAGCGGCGTACATGCGGATCATGGGGTCCTCGTCGCCGAGCAGACGGATCAGGGCCTCGCCCGCCGGGGCGGGGGGCGGGTCCATCCTGGAGAGGGCGTTGGCGGCTTCGCGGCGCACGCTTTCGAGCGGGTCGGAGAGGGCCCGCGTCAGCGCCCCCGCCGCATCCAAAGGGGGAGGCTCGAGCCTTGCCAGGACCTGCGCCGCGTTCCTGCGCGTCTGGCCGTCCGTGTCGCGGAGCGCTTTCGCGAGAGCCGGCACGGCCGTCTTGGGCAGAGGGGTGAGCTGGGACAGGAGCATGACGGCGAAACGCCGCACCTGCGCCTCGCTGTCTTCGAGGCGCTCCAGGAGCCTGGGCGCGGCTTTCGCGGGAGGAGCGGCCATGCGCGAGAGCCCCAGCCCGGCCGCCACGCGCGCGACCGGATCCTCGGAGGAGAAGGCGGCCAGCAGAGGGGTCCCGGCCGAGGGGGGGATGCTCTGCATCTTGAACAGGGCTCCGGCCGCGCATTTGCGGACCTCCGCGTCCGGGTCGTCTAGGGCGCGGGCCAGCGCTCCGGCGAACTTCTCGGGGACCCGCTCGAGCGCGGCCAGCCCGGCGGCCGCGTTCCTTCGGGCCTCGAGATCCTCGTCCTTGAGCGTTCGGGCCAGGGGCCCGGCGGCTTCCGGGGCCGTTGAAAGAGCCAGCGCCGCGGTGCGGCGGACCTGCGCATCCGGGTCCGAGAGGGCTTCGATCAGGAACGGGAGCGAGTCGCCGGATCCCGGCGCTTTCACCAGGGCGAGGCAGACGATCCTCCGGACCTCCACGTCCTTGTCCTCGAGGGCTTCGGCCAATCCCGCGGCCGGCGCCGCGAGTCTGTAGAGAGCGAGGGCCGCGTCGCGGCGCGTCTGCCGATCCGGGTCGTGCAGGGCCTTGAGCAGGGCCCGGACCCCTCCCTCGGAGGAGTCCCCGCTCCCGCCGAGGGCGCGGGCCGCTTCCCTGCGCAGCTGAGGGTCGAAGCTCTCGGTCAGGGCGCTGCTCAGCGCGGGAAGGGCTTGGCCCGAAAGGGCGATGTGCGGGCTGCTGGGCAGGAGGGTCTCGTCGCCGTCGCGGCCGAGGGAGTCCAGGGTCTCCCGCTCCCGCGCGTTCAGGAGGCCCGGATACTCCCCGGCCCCGAACCGGAGCGCGTACTTCTTGCGGATGCCCCGGCACACGGGGTTGAGGAACCTCTCGCAGGAGTAGCAGGCGTCCGGGATGAAGTAGTTCAGGAGGTCTTTCTGCAGGTGGAGGGGGAGCTCCTTGAGCCTCTCGATGTTCCCGGCCCGGAGCCCCTCTTGGAAATGCTCCTTCCGCTCCAGGAAGCCCTCCTCCAGGAGGCAGTCGCTGGCCGTGCACGAGGTCCTGCGCTCGATGGGGAAGCAGGCCCTCTTCAAGCCTTCGAGCAAAAAGGGCCGCGCTTCCTTGAACTCGATCATGCAGCGGTCCGGGCCGTCCACATGCTGGTTGAAGAACACGCAGGCCGTGAGGCGTCCCTGGGAGGAGAGCGGCTCGAACCGCGCGTTCACGTAGTCCACCCACTCCGGGAAATCGGAATGGTTCTGCCGGCTCAGGACATGGGAGAGGAACACCGGGACGCCGGCGGAGAGCAGACTGCGGATGGCCTGCACCGCGGCCGAGAAGGCATTCTTGCGGGTGATGCGCTCGTAGACGTCCTCCCGGTGGGAATGGAAGGAGAGGATGCATGAGAACTTGGCCGGGAGGAAGGCCTTGAGATACCCCGGTTCCGCGAAGCGGAGCCCGTTCGTGTTGACGGCCACGCCGAGTTTGAGCCTGCGCGCCGCGCGGACCATCCGGAGGAGCTCCGGGTGCGTGGTGGGCTCGCCGCCGGTGAAGCAGACCCCCTCGTAGCCGTCCTTCCGGATGCTCTTGAGCTGCTCCCGCACCTCGGCGTACGGGGCTACGCGCGCCTCCGCCTTCCTGTAGCGGGGGGCCGCGAGGCAGAACGCGCAGTCGAGGTTGCAGCGCTCGGTGATCTCCAGGGTGTAGAAGGACACGGGACCGGGATATTATATAGTCCGGCAGGCAGCGCGGCCAGCGAAACCGCTCCTTGTCGGCATCTGCTCAGCGCAAGCGCTGAGGTCCGGGAGACGCGGGGAGCGCCGGAGGAAAAAGCCGGCGGCGCACGAACAGCCCCAGCCCGGCGGCCATGGCGAGAGCCAAAAGGAGGAGGGCGATCCGGGTCCAGATCGCGCGGGTGCGGGCGGAGCGCCGGGCTTCCTCGAACGCGTTCTCCTCCGTGGTCAGCTCCTCTCGGGCGAGCAGGCGCACGGCCGCGAACCTGTTCGAGAACTGGATGAGCTTCTTCATGTAGAGCAGCTCCGCGTTCATCCCGGGAGGGGGCCGCTTCTCGGCCAGGAAGCGCTGGAGGCCGAAGTTCGTGCGCGTGTTCTCGTAGACGCCCTTGCGGAGGTTGTACTCCTGTTCCACGGCGGTCATCCTGCTCAGGAGGCTCTCGGCTCTGGAACGGACCGCGCGCCTGCGGTCCGCGATGTTTTCGGGATCGGTCCCTTTCGCGTAGTCCGCGCGCAGGTCGACCAGCTGCGATACGGCGGACTCCAGCTCGGTCGCGATGTCCTGGGTGGCGCGGATGAGAGATTCCAGCTTCGCCTTTTCGTCCTTGAAAAACTCCAGTCCGTCGGGCGGGCTCTCCGCGGCCCAGGACATCGGGGAGAGGACCCATAAGAGCGCGAGTGACGCGGTCAGGCGCGGCATCCGGGATATTCTAGCATCCCGTGCCCCTTCCTAATATTCTTGTAGGATATGCTCATGAGGCCGCTCCCTATCACGCTCCTGTGCGTGCTGATGCTCATCGCGCAGCTCCTGGAGCTCCGGGGGGTGTTCTACGCGGCTTTCCAGAACCCGGTCCGCGCGTTGTGGACGTTCTTCCTGGTCGCGGCCGCGATCGCGTCCTTCCTCGGCCTCTGGAGGATGCGGCGCTGGGGGGTCTGTCTCTACCTCGGCCTCTATGCCGCGAGCGTGGCCGCGTTCTACGCGTTCCCGCCGCCGGAGTCCAAGATGCTGGACCAGCCGCTGCTCATGTTCCTGGTCCCGGCCGTGTACTGCGTCGTCGTGTTCCCCTATTGGAAGCGCCTTAGCTAGAACGCAGGGGGTGGCATCCGGGAGGGACCCGGATGCCACCCCCTGCGTTTGATCGGGGCAAAAAGATATCCCCAGCACCGCCACAGCGGCGGCGGTACTGGGGATGGCTTTCGGAACGGTACGGGAGCTTCTACTCCCTTCCCGCGCTGCCGACCACCTTCTCGTTCTTGTCCGCGTACATCTTGATGAGTTCGGCGCGCGCCGGGCCGAGGTACTTGCGCGGGTCGAACTCGCCCGGCTTCTCGGCGAAGACCTTGCGGATCATGGCGGTCATGACGAGGCGGCCGTCGGAGTCGATGTTGATCTTGCACACCGCGGACTTGGCCGCCTTGCGGAGCTGCTCCTCCGGGATGCCGGCGGCGCCTTCCATCTTGCCGCCGTACTTGTTGATCATGTCGATGTAGGTCGTGAGCACGCTGGAGGCGCCGTGGAGCACGATGGGGAAGCCCGGGATGCGCTTCTCCACCTGCTCGAGGATGTCGAAGCGCAGCGGCGGCACCGTTTCGCCGGGCTTGAGCTTGAACTTGTAGGCCCCGTGGGAGGTGCCGATGGAGATGGCCAGGGAGTCCACGCGGGTCTTCTTCACAAAGTCCTCGACGTCGTTGGGGTCCGTGTAGTGCGACTTCTCGGAGGAGACGTGCTCCTCGATGCCGGCCAGGACGCCCAGCTCGCCCTCCACCGAGACGTCCCTCGGGTGGGCGTAGGCCACGACCTGCTTCGTCACCTCCACGTTCTTGTCGTAGGGCAGGGCCGAGCCGTCGATCATGACGGAGGAGAAGCCGTAGTCGATGCAGGACTTGCACAGCTCGAAGGAGTCGCCGTGGTCGAGGTGCAGCGCGACCGAGACGGGCGAGCCCAGCTCGGCCATCATCTCCATGGCCCCGCGCGCCATCCAGCGCAGGAGCGTCGGGTTGGCGTAGTCGCGCGCCCCTTTGGAGACCTGCAGGATGACCGGGGAGCGGGTCTGCACGCAGGCGGTGAGGATGGCCTGGAGCTGCTCCATGTTGTTGAAGTTGTAGGCCGGGACCGCGTAGCCTTCCTTCATGGCCTTCTTGAACATCTCCCGCGTGTTGACGAAGCCCAGCTCGCGGTACGACACGGTTTGCGTCATCGTCGCCATCATTCCTCCTCTTCGCCGCCCTCTTCGGGCTCGGCGGTCTCTTCCTTCTTGCCGCCCGTCTTGACGCTCATGGGCGGACCTATCGCGAAATCCTTCTCGATCTTCTGGCCTTCGGTCCCGTAGAGCTTCTCCTGGTCGAAGCTGTCCGCCAGCCCCTGGGCCACGTCCGCGCGCTTCTCCTTGGAGAGGGTCTTGAGCGAGGGGATCCAGTCCTCCACATAGGTCCGGAAGCCCTTCTTGTACCAGATCGCGAGCGTGTAGCCGTCCTCGTTGACCGAGAGGGCGGCCCGGTACCGGCCCGAGGCGTTCGCGCTGGCCCGGTAGCGCTGGTTGGTCTTGGGGTCCTGGAACACGATCACCGCGCCCTTGGCGGGCTTGGCCGTGTCCAGGTCGAAGAGGACTCCCCGCAGGCGCCACCGCGCGTCCGTGTCCGCCCCTCCCGCGCTCTCATCCACCGGGGTGAAGGTCTTGATGGAGACGGGCTTCTCCGGCTTGGGAGCGGTGCTCGACTCCGGGAAGGCGGGGGGCGTGGCCGGGACCTCCGCGGAAGTCGACGCCGCGGGCTTGGCCCCGCGCTTGAGCTCCGGCAAGAACTTCGGGGCATAGATCGCCGCGATGATGGCCGCCGCGCCGCCGAGCACGAAGAGGCAGGCGCTCAGCGTGCCTCTTTTTGGCGGCGGCTCGGGCTCGTCGTCCTCCACGCGGGAGAGCCAGGAGGGGATCGCCGAGTCCTTGGGATCGGGGTCGCTGCTGAAGCGCGGGTCCTTTCCCGCGGGGCCGGAGAACTTGCGGCCGCACTGCGGACAGGCCGTGTCGTTCTCCGAGACCTCGACGCCGCACTGGGGACAGCGGTCGTTCATGCCGGAGATACTTGTATCAAATTATGCCGGCGTCCTTCAGCTTCGCCAGCGTGTTCTCGACATGGGTCCCGGTCCAGTAGAGACGCCGGCAGGCGGGGCAGCGGAAGAACCCCGTGTCCAGGGCGCGGACCTTCTCGGGGAGCTCCGCCAGGACCTCCTCTTTGGCCACGGCCTCGATGAGGACGTTGCACAGCGTACAGCGCCGGAACAGGCGCGCCGGGTCCGGCTTGAGCCCGAAGGCCTTCAGGACCTGGCGCAGTTGCTCCTCGAAGCGTTGGGAGCGCAGCACGAGCTTGCGCAGGCCCTTGACCTCCGGGATGCGGGCGTCCCGGGTCAGGAGGATCCGGTCCTCGCGCCGGGCGCGCTCCAGAAGGAAGAGGTCGCCGGGGTCCTCGCCGCGCGCCCAGGCCGTGTCGTAGCCCAGGATGAGCAGCCAGCGGGCCAGCTTGCCCAGCATGCAGTCCGCGATGAACTTCGGTTCTTGGCTCAGAGTCGGAACCCCCTGAGAGCCGCTTCCAGCCTCTTCCTCGGCTCCGGCGACATGGGGACCAAAGGCAGGCGCGTCTCGTCCGAGCATAGTCCGGTCGAGGCGACCGCCGCCTTGACCGGGATGGGGTTGGTCTCCAGGAAGAGGGACTTGAACAGGGGGAACAGGCGCAGATGCGCGCGGGCGGCGGAGCGGAAGTCCCCTTTGAGCGCCGAGTCGCAGAGCCGGACGACCTCGCGGGGGACCGCGTTGGACGCCACGCTGATGACCCCCTTGGCGCCCACGGCCATCATGGGAAGGGTCAACGAGTCGTCGCCCGAAAGGACCGTGAAGCCGGGAGGGCACAGGGAGAGGACCTCGCTGACCTGGTCGAGCGAGCCCGAGGCTTCCTTGGTCGCCGTGATGTTGGAGCGGGCCCGGGCCAGCCTGGCCAGGGTCGACGGCAGCAGGTTGACGCCGGTCCGGCCGGGGATGTTGTAGACCACGACCGGGATCTTGACCGCCCGCGCCGCGGCGGAGAAGTGCCGGAACATCCCTTCCTGCGTGGGCTTGTTGTAGTACGGGACGATGACGAGCAGGGCGTCGGCGCCCCACGACTCGACGCGCCGGCAGGCCGCCACGGTCCTTTCGGTCGAGTTCGTGCCCACGCCGGGGACCACGGGCACGCGGCCGGCCGCCTCCTCGACGGTGATCTCGATCACGCGGCGGTACTCCTCCGGCTCCAGGGTCGCGGCCTCGCCCGTAGAGCCGCAGGGCACGAGGCCGCGGATGCCGGCGCGCAGCTGCCGCCGGATGAGCGACCGCAGAGCCTTCTCGTCGACGCGGCCTTTGGAGAACGGCGTGATGAGGGCCGTGAACGCCCCTTGCAGTTTCATGTCCGGAACACCCCCTCATAGACGACGCGCGCGGGACCCTCGAGCCATACGTCCGTGAAGCGTCCGTCCCCGAGGGGCCGGAAGTCCACCGTGAACGAGCCCCCCGGCGCGGACAGCTTGACGGGGCCGCGCTTCGCGCAGAGCAGGGCCGCGGCGACCGCGCCCGTGCCGCAGGCGAGGGTCTCGTCCTCCACGCCGCGCTCGTAGGTCCGCAGGAAGGCGCGTCCCCGGGACAGGGCGAGGAAATCCACGTTGGTCCCTCCGCGGCCGAAAACCGGGTGGCGGCGCAGGGCGCGGCCGAGCCCGCGCACGTCGAGCCTCGCGAGCGCCGAGCTCCTCCGGACGCGCACCACGGCATGGGGGACTCCGGTGTGGACGCAGGTCGCGTCGAGGCCGTTCGCGCGCACGCGGCGGACGATGCGCGCGGCCGGCATGAGGATGCGTACGCGCTCTTCGCCGGCGATGCGGCATTCGACCGGGCCCGCGTCCGTTCCAAGGACGAAGCGTCGCCCCGCCCATCGGTTCAGGTAGGCGTACCAGGCCGCGCAGCGGCAGCCGTTGGCGCAGAAGGCGCGCGAACCGTCGGCGTTGTAGTAGCGGAACCCGTGACGCGGATGCGGCACGGCACCGTGTCCCTTGGGAAGACGTCGGACACGTGTGGAGATCTCATACATGACGAGCAGCCCGTCCGCTCCGATCGAGCTGCGCCTGGGGCAGAGCCTTTTGGCCAAGGCCGGCAGGCCGGTCACTTTCCCGCGCAGGAGGATGAAATCGTTCCCGGCCCCGGACATCTTGACGAAGCGCAGAGGCATCAGGGTTTCTCCAGGAGCTCGAGCATGGCTCCGGCTACCCGGGCGGTGAAGGGGTCGTCGCGGGAGGCGGCCGCCGCCGCGAGGTCCTCTTCAGCCGCCGCGAGCTGCCCGCGCCGCATGGCGATGGAGGCGCGCAGCCAGCGGGCGAGCGGGGAGGCCGCGTCGAGCTCGATGAGCCGGTCCGCCAGCTCCCGGGCCTCGTCGAAGCGTCCGTCCTCCAGGAGCCAGAGCCCGCGCTGCAGGGCCCACTCGGCCCTGCGCGGCTCGCGCAGGGCCGCGTCCGCCAGGCTCGCGTACGATTCGGCCTTGGCGCCCTGCCGCCGCTGGAGCCGCGCCAGGCATACGAGCGCGTCCGGCTCGACCTGGAGGTCCAAGGACCTGCGGATGGCGCGGGTCGCCGCGGCGAGGTCTCCGCGGTCGGCCAGCACCTCGGCGTAGCCCTTCAAGAGGACGGGGTTCCGGTCCCATTCGCGCAAGGCGAGCTCGTAATGCTCCTGGGCTTTCGCGAGGTTCCCGTATTCTCGGAAGACCAGCGCCAGGCCAACGTGCGAGACGGCGTTGCCGGGATGGATGTCCAGGACCCGTTCGTAGTAGGGGCGGGCCAAGTCGGCCAGGCCCGCGGAGCGCAGGAGGTCCGCCAAGTCGGTGAGGATGGTGAGGTCCTTGGGGTGGAGCCCCTCCGCGACCTTGTAGGTCTGGAGCGCCAGGACCGATTCCCCGGTCCGGAGATAGCTTTGGCCGAGCAGGTGATAGGCTGCGGCGCGCGAACGCCGGGGGAGCTTCTGGACGCCGCCCTCGCCCAGCCGCGCGATGACCTCGGGGTAGCCGCCCGCCGCGAAAACGGCTTCCGTCTCCCGAAGCGCGTCATCGGAGAAGACGCGGCCCGCGGCGGCGCAGCCGGAAAGGAGACAGGCCGCGAGGAGGATGCGCGGACTCCTCATGGCTTCCCCTTCCCGACCCACCCCTCCTGCAGCCTCGGCAGGGAGAAGAGGATCAGACTCTCCTCGGCCGCCGTGAGCTTTCGGGAAGCCGCCCGCATCCCCTTCTCGATCACCTCATGGGCGCGCGACAAGTCGTGGAACGGGACGTCGCCCACCGCCGGCTCGATGATCAGGTCGGCTTCCTTTCGCTGGAGCCGCGAGAGGATCGCGCCCCGGATGTCGAATATCTGGGACAGCGTCATCAGCACGTTGGACGGCACGGTCTTGGAGAAGTCGCCTTCCGTGACGCTGGCCAGCACCCACTCGGCCCCCAGGAGCCTAACCGCGTCCACCGGGATATAGTCCACCACGCCACCGTCGACGAGGTAGCGATGCCGGTAGACGACCGGCTTGAAGAGCCCCGGGAGGTTCGAGCTCGCCCGCACGGCCGGGGCCAGCGGCCCCTCGCGGAAGATGATCTTCTCGCCTGTCAGCAGGTCCATGGCCACGCAGGCGAAGGGCGTGGGGGTCTGGTCGAAGCGCTTGTCGCCGATCTCGTTCTTGAGGAAGAGTTCGAACTTGCGGGTATCGATGAGGCTGTCGGCCATGAAGAGCTGGAATAGGCGGATCGCGTTGAAGTTGCTGCCCGCCGAGAATGTCAGCCGGTCGGGGAGCGTGCGGAGCTTGGCCATGTCCAGGCCGGCGGCGTAGAGGGATCCCACCACCGCGCCCATGGAGGTCCCGGCTACGGCGTCGACGGGGAACCCGGCGTCCTCGAGGACCTGCAGGACGCCTACGTGCGCCAGGCCCCGCACCGCGCCGGCGGAGAGGGCGACCCCGACCTTGGGGCGCTTATCCGGAGGGAGGCTGCGCAGCTGGGCCCAGAGATGCTCGCGCAGGAGAGCGTCGGAGGGGCTGGGAGCGGCCGGATCGCCTGCGGCAGCGGGGGATGCGAGCAGGAGCACGAGGAGCGCGGCCCGCCCGGTCCGCATCAGCCTCCGGCGGGGAACTCGCGGCCCACGGCGCGCTCAAGCCTGGCGCGGGCCAGGATGTGCTCGACGACGGCCTGCAGGAAGCGCTTCTGCGCCGCGAGCACCCGCGAGGCGGCGCGCAGGGCGTCCCGGCCGGAACGCTCGCGCAGGGCCGATTCGAAGAGCTCGCGCATCCGGCGGTGTTCCCCTTCGCGCTTGGGCCACTCTTCCTGCCAGAACAGGAGGTCCTTGTGCGCCGAGCGGACTTCGAGCTGCACCGTGTCGTTGAGCTCCGCCAGGGCGATCTCGGCCTGCCGCTGCTCGGCCACCCGCTGGCCGTGCTGGGTCCAGAAGTCGAAGGCGAACGGCAGGCGGACGCCGACCGTGGCGTCCCAGTTGTTCTTCCGGAGGGGGAAGTCCTGGTCGGTCAGCTCGCAGTCCATGCCCAGCACCAGGGTGGGGTAGCGGCGTCCCAAGGCCAGGTTCACCGCGATGGCGTCCATCTGGGTCTTGTATATCTGGGATTGGAGCTCCGGCCGGAGCTCTGTGGCCCAGACGAGGGCTTGGCGCAGGTCCGCCTGGACGGGCTGGCTCGCGAGGGCCCCGTCCACGCGCACCGGGGTGTCGAACTCCCGGCCGAGCGTCTTTAGGAACGCCAGCCGGGCCAGGTCGAGCTCGTGTCCGGCGGCGGAGCCCTCGGCGCGCAGCTCCGCGGTCAGGGACTCCGCCTCGAGCCGGAGCCAGGAGTCGTCTTCCGCCTTCGGACCGACGGCGCGCACCGCCGCGGCGAGTTCTTCGGTCGCGCGGAGCACCTCCTGGGCCAGGATGAAGCGGTAGTAGACCTTCTTTGCTTCGAAGACGGTGTCGAGCTTCACGGCTTCGAACTGGCTGTTCGTCTGCTTCAGGGCCTGCTTGGCCAGTTTCAGGGTGTTGACGGCCCGGCGTCCCTCGTAGAGCGCCAGGTTCATGTAGGCCTGGCCGGCGTAGAAGCTCCTGTGGTCGGACGGGAACAGGAGGATGGAGCGGAAATCCGGGCGCAGGGCGAAGGGGGCGTTGGACTTGAACCGCGTGGCCGTGGCCTGCAGCCCGACCTCGGGGAGGAAGCGCAGCTGCGCCTCGCGGACGCGCTGCTCCGCGATCGCGATGTTCTTCTGCGCGCTCTGCAGGGCCGGATTGTTGCGCGACGCGGCGCGGACCGCGTCCTCCAGGGTGTAGGTCTCGACCGCGGGCCCGCTCGGGTCCCCCGCGGCGAAGGCGGCGGACGAGGCGCACAGCAGGACGGCGACAAGCCTGGACATGGACCGGGGTCTACACCTTGAACGCCTGCGTGAGGTGCAGCAGCTCCTCCTTCATGGCTTTGAGGTCCTCGCGCAGGGGCTCGAGCTCGGCGCTCCGAGGCGAGCCTGCGAGCCTTTGGAGCGCCGTATCGATCCGCGAGGCCAGGTGCTCGGCCAGTGACCGGTCTTTCTGCACCAGCCTTTGGAGGCTCGCGATCATGGCGTTGAGCTCGTCCTGCAGCTCCATGAGGTCGTCCCCGGTCCGCAGCGAGACCCGGTGGGTAAGGTCCCCGGTGGAGACCGTCTGGACCGAGCGCTCGAAGCGGTAGATGGGACCGGCCCAGCGATGCGAGACGAAGAGGGAGACCAGGAACATGATCCCCAGGAAGATGACGAGCTTGACCATGTCCAGGCGCAGCGCGCCGGCCAGGTCCGGCATGAGGTTCGGGTTCTCCGTCTGGAGCGTGTGCATCAGGGAGTAGTAGCTGCCCACGCCCACGATGAACGCGGTGAAGACCACCGCCGCGAACACCACGGCCGCGTACTTCAGCTGGAGGCCGCGCTTGACCAGCACCGTCCGGCGCTGAAACCGCTGGGTTTCCGTCCCCATACTAGACCGCCGCCGAAGGCACGCCGGTCTCCGCGGTCAGGGCGTCGAGGAGGGCCAACCATTCGGGAGTGACGGTCTTGAGCGCCGCCGTGGCCTCGGCGAGCGAGACCGGGACGATGCGGTCGCCCTTCAGGGCGACCATGCACCCGAACCGGCCTTCGATGACGAGCTCCGCGGCCTTCACGCCGACGCGCGTCCCCAGGATCCTGTCGAAGAGCGTGGGCGGGCCTCCGCGCTGGATGTGCCCGATGGTCGAGGCGCGCACCTCCAGGCCCGTTTGTCCGGTGATGACCTCGGTCAGGCGCTCGGCCACGCCGCGGTCCTGCAGGATCTCGTGCCCGAACTCGTCGAGAGCCTTGGTCTGCTCCTGCGAGCCGGGCAGGTCCACGGCCTCGGAGGCGACGACAAGGGCCACCCCGCGCGCCGCGTGCGCGGCCTTGATCTTTCGCGCCATGTCCTTGACGTCCACCGGCCGCTCGGGCAGGCAGACGTAGTCGGCGGCGGCCGCGATGCCGGTGAAGAGCGCCACCCAGCCCGCGTGCCGGCCCATGACCTCGAGCACCATGACCCGCCCGTGGCTGCGGCCGGTGTCGCGCAGCCGCTCGACCGCTTCCATGGCGATGGTCGCCGAGGTGTCGAAGCCGAAGGTGTAGTCCGTGGCCGAAAGGTCGTTGTCCATGGTCTTGGGCACGCCGACCACGGGGAACTTGTGCTGGTCGAAAAGCTTGGCCGCCACTCCCAGGGTGTCCTCTCCGCCCATGGCCACCAGGGCGTCGAGGTTGAGCCGTCGGAAGCTCTCCAGGACCTTGTCGACCCCGCCCTCCTTTTTGAACGGGTTCGTGCGGGAGGTCCCGAGGATGGTGCCGCCCTTGCCGACGATCTCGACAACGTCGGCGGGGGCTAGGGGGCGCAGGTCGCCCTCGATGGCGCCTTTCCAGCCGTTGCGCAGGCCGAAGCACTCGATGCCGGCCTGGGCGGCCCGCAGGACGACCCCGCGGATGGCGGGGTTGAGGCCCGGGCAGTCTCCGCCTCCGGTGAGTATCGCGATCCTCTTCGCCATGTCTGTTCCTCCCGTCCTTCGCTGGAACAACTCCTATAACCGCTCAGGACAAGATCGCATCCGCGATCTAGAAATGACCGGTGTATTTGACCTGAGCGACGCGTTCCGGGCCGCGTCGGACCCCGTTCGGGTAACACCCGCCCTGCCCGACGGCGCGCACCGAGAACTCGATGTGGAAGCGCGGGGTCAGGTAGGTGCGCATGCCCATGTTCACGCGGCTGTTCGAATAATCCCGGATCGAGTCCCACTCCGCCATGAGCTTGACCTTGTCCTGTATGTTGTAGCTCGTGGCGAGGAAGCCGTGCACCTGGTCCGCTTCGAAATCCGCGATGTCGGTGCCGGCATGGAACTCCAGTCCCGGCAGGCCGAGCTCGTGGGAACCCATCACGTAGAGGCCGCGCTCATGCTGGTTGTAGGCCTTGTCGGGCCGGTTGTGGAGGTAGCCCTGCCCGTCGAAGCCGATCGCGAGCGACGGCAGCGTCCGGTCGCCGTCGAAGAAGCGGAGCTTGAGCTGGAGCTCGGGGCGTGCGAGCCGGACCGGCGTATCCGTGCCGATGAGCCGGTCGATGTTGAAGGAGGCTCCGATGTTCACGCGAGGGTACACGCCGAACGACAGCCATTCCATGAGCCCGCCGCGGGCGAAGAACCGGGTGCGGCTGGAGAAGCCTCCCTGGTCCAGGACCGCGGTGGTCGGGACGTCGATGAGCTCCGTGTCTGGCTCCAGGAGACTGCGGGGCTCGGCCGTCTCGGCGCTCTCCGAGGCGGAGGGGCGCTTGGAGGCCTTGGGGCCCCCGGGCTCCTGGCTGAAGGCCGTCAGCGGAAGGAGCAGGCAGCAGAGAAAGATGAGGAAGGTCTGTTTCATTTTTTCTTGGGCTCCGCGGTCTTCTTGGGGGCGGCCTGCTTCTTGGGTTGAACGGGTTTTTTGGGTTTTGACGGGGAAGCTTTTGGCGTCGCCTTGGGCGCAGCCTTCGGCTCCGGCTTAGGCTCCTCCTTCAAGCCCAGCCGGGCCTTGAAGGTGGCCAAGGCGAACCCCATCTGCTGCTTGGCGTTGGCCTGGGTCTCGGACTGGGCGGCGGCGTCCAGAGCCGGGAGACCCTTCTCCTTGCTCCCGGCCATGCTCAGGGCGTTGGCGGCCATCAGCCGGATCGTCACGTCCTCGTGCTTGATGAGCTCGATCGCCGTCTTCTCCCCCGAGGAGTCCCGCTGCCGGGCCAAGCCCATGACGGCCTGGGCTCGGACGAACATGTCCGGGTCCTCGAGGCGCGAGGCCAGGATCTGGACCGCGTCGGGCGTGGAGATGGCGCCGATGGCCTTCACGACCTCGCGGCGGACCGCGTCGTCGGTGTCCTTGAGGGCTTCCTCCAGGGCGGGCAGCAGCTCCGGCGTGGCGATCTTCCCGAGCGTGCCCGCGGTCGTGCGGCGCATCCCGCTGTCCGGATCCTTGAGGAACGGCACGAGCCGCGTGCCGGCCTTCCGCGCCCCGAGGTTCCCGATCGTGCGGATCACGGCGTATCGGACACCTTCCGCCTTGTCGTCGAGCGCGGCGATGAGCGCGTCGATGGACGAGGCGTCTCCGACGTAGGTGATGGAGGTCGCGGCCTGCTGGCGGACCTGCTCATGGGGATCCTCGCGGAGCAGGCGGTGGAAGTGTTCCTTGGCTTGGGGCGCGCGCAGGGTGCCGAGAGCGTCCACCACGGCGCTGCGGACGTACGGGTTTTCGTCCGAGATCGCGGTCAGCAGGGCCGGGACCGCCTCGGACCGATGCATGCGGCCGAGCTCGTCCGCGGCCTGGCGGCGGACCATGGGGTCCTGGGCCTTCAGGTTCTGGACGGAGACCGCGAAGGGGTCGCCTTGGGGCTGGGCCATCGCCGGGGCCGCCAGGATGGCGCCGGAGAACAGGGCCGTCAGGATGCGCGCGGGTGCGTGAAAGTGATTATCCATAATTTTCATTTTAACTAAACCCCTCATTTGCTTTCAAGGATTTGCTTGATTTTGTCGTGCAGGTCCAGCATGCCGAACGGCTTCTGTAGCACCGACACCGCTCCGCTCATGAGCGCGATGCCCTTCTCGCGCACCGTGTCCCGGCTCGTCATGATCATGATCTTCGGGGCGTGGCGGCCCATCTTGCTGCAGATCTCGGAGGCGACGTGATAGCCGTCGATGTACGGCATCATCACGTCGAGCAGGACGAGGTCGAGCTTCTCGCGCGTGGCCACCTCGAGCGCCTCCTTCCCGTTGGAGGCCGAGAGCACCTCGTAGCCTTGGAAGGTGAGGTCCATCCGGAGGAGCTCGACAAGGTCCGGGTCGTCGTCGGCGACTAAGATGCGCTTTGAATCTGCCATGCTTTCTCTCCTAGCAGGTTCCGAAGTTGGTCGAAAAGCTTGTCCTGAAGATCCACGGTCTCCTCGGTCTCGATGAGGGCCTGCCCGCCGGGGGTGGTCACGCGCAGCTGGACCGGGATGCGGCCGGGGAAGCGGCGCAGGACCCGCCGCAGCTCCTCGAGGAAGGCATCCTCGAGCCCGGCGGACGCGATGTTCAGCACGAGGCCGCGGGCGTAAAGGCCGACCGCCAGCTCCAGCGGGAGGATCTCGTCCACGATGAGCTGCGGGGTGGGGTTCTCGTGCGTCTCCGCGCCGGCGGAGTCCCGTCCCTGGAAGTCCGTGCGGAACTCCACGCGCCCTCCGACGGCCACGATGGCGTTGGTCCGAAGCTGCTCCCCGGTGCCGGAGGCGAAGGCCTTGGGGAAGACGATGATCTCGACCTCGCCGCTGAGGTCCTCGAGGGTGGCGCGGCCCATCTGCTCCCCCTTCCGGGTCGGCCCCTTCTTGACCTGGTTCAGGATGCCGGCCAGGCGCACCTTGGGGGGGCAGCCTTCCTTGAGCTGGGAGATGGAGTGGGACGCGACGCAGCGCAGGCGTTCCTGGTACCGGACCAGGGGATGTCCGGAGAGGTAGCAGCCCAGCACTTCACGCTCCGCGTTGAGCAGGTCGTGCTCGTGGAGGGGATCGATCCTCTCCACCCGGTCGGCCTCGACGTCCGAGGGCCGGGCCACGGGGATGTCGGTCCCGAAGAGGAGGCCCTGTCCCCGGGCGAGGTCCTCCTTGATGCGGGCCTGCCGGTCGAGTGTCTCGCCCAGCCTGTGCATGAGGCGCGCCCGCGTCTCCTCGATCTTCAGGCCGGGCATGAGGGAGTCCAGCGCCCCCGCCTTGATGAGGGATTCCAGGGTCTTGCGGTTGACGCTGTGCGTGTCCACGCGCTGGCAGAGGTCGTCGAGCGACTCGAAGGGCTTCCCTTTCGCGGAGGCCACGACGGACTCCGCCGCGGAGCGCCCCACGTTCTTGACGGCCGTCAGGCCGAAGCGGATGCCGTTGCCCTCCACGGTGAAGACGACGTCCGAGCGCTGGACGTCCGGAGGCAGGATCGCGATGCCGAGGGTCCTGGCGTCGTCCAGATAGGTGACGAGCTTGTTCTCCTTGCCCTCCACGTCGACGGCCGAGTGCCCGATCTCGGAGGTCAGCAGCGCCGTGAAATATTCCAGGGCGTAGTTGGCCTTGAGATAAGCGGTCTGGTAGGCGATGGTGCCGTAGGCCACGGTGTGCGAGCGGTTGAACCCGTAGCCCCCGAACTTGTCGATCTGGTCGTAGATCTTGTCGGCCAGCTTCTCCGCGATGCCGTTCTTCTTGCACCCGGCCACGAAGGGCGCGCGCTGCTTCTGGAACTCGTCCTTGGTCTTCTTGCTCATGGCCTTGCGCAGCCCGTCCGCCTGGCCGGCCGTGAAGCCCGCGAGGACCTTCGAGATCTCCATGACCTGCTCTTGGTAGACGAAGCAGCCGTAGGTGTCCTTCAGGATCGGCTCCATCTTCGGGTGCTCGAAGCGGACCTTCTTGGCCCCGTGCTTGCGCTCCACGAAGAGGTCCAGCATCCCGCTCTTCATGGGCCCCGGGCGGTAGAGGGCGATGACGGCGGAGATGTCCTCGAAGTTCGTCGGGCGCAGGCGCCGCAGGAGCTGGCGCATGCCCTCGGAGTCGAGCTGGAACACGCCCAGGGCCTTGCCGGAGGCCAGGAGGTCGTAGGTCTTCTTGTCGTCGAAGGGGATGCGGGCGACGTCGAAATCCTTGTCGTGGCGCTCGCGGATGAGCCGTACGGCGTCCTGGATGACCGTGAGGTTCCTCAAGCCCAGGAAGTCCATCTTGAGCAGGCCTAGGACGGGGAGGATGTCGCCGTCGTATTGGGTGGTGACCACCTCGGAGCTCGCGCCCTTGGACAGGGGCGCGTACCGGACGGCGGATTCCTTGGTGATGACGATGCCCGCGGCATGCACTCCCGTGTGGCGCTTCAAGCCCTCCACCTTGTGGGCGAGGTCGAGGAGGTTCTTGGTCCGGGCGTCCTTGGCCGCCTCCTGCAGCTCCGGGACCGACGTGAGGGCCTCGTTGAGGGTGTTGTTGGCGGGGATGAGCTTCGCCAGCCGGTTGACCTCCGGGATGGGGACTCCCATCACGCGCCCCACGTCCCGGATGGCCAGGCGCGCCTTGAGCGAGCCGAAAGTGATGATCTGGGCCACCTTGTCGTGGCCGTACTTTTCGCGCACGTAGGCCAGGACCCTCTCGCGGCCGGTATCCGAGAAGTCGATGTCCAGGTCCGGCATGGAGATGCGGTCCGGGTTCAGGAAGCGTTCGAAAAGGAGCTTGTTGACGATGGGGTCGACCATCGTGATCCCAAGGCAGAAGCAGACCAGGGCTCCGGCTCCGGAGCCGCGTCCCGGGCCGACGGGGACCCCCTCGGACTTCGCGTGGCGGATGAAGTCCCAGACGATGAGGAAGTACCCGGAGAACCCCATCTGCTTGATGACGCGCAGCTCGTAGGCGAGGCGGTCCGCGTAGACCGGGTCCGCGTCCCTCCCGAGCCGGGAAAGCCCCTCGCGGCAGAGCTTCTCGAGGTAGGCGTCCTGGGTGAATCCCTCCGGCACCGGGAAGTGCGGGAGCAGGGCCTTGCCCATCGGGATCTCCAGGTTGCACTCCTCGACGATCTTCAGCGTGTTGGACAGCGCCTCGGGCGCGTAGTGGAAGATCTTGGCCATCTCCGCCGGGCTCTTGAAGTAGAGCTCCGGGCTCCAGCGCAGGCGGTCCTGGTCCGAGAGGAGCTTGCCCATGCCGATGCAGGTGACCGCCTCGTGCGCCGCGTGGTCCTCGCGCTTCGGGTAGTGGCAGTCGTTCGTGGCGACCAAGGGGATCTTCGTGCGGGCGTGGATGTCCAGGAGGGCCTTGAGCACGCGCTTTTGCTCTTCGATCCCGTGGTCCATCAGCTCGAGATAGTAGGACCCCGGGTCGAGCATGTCCCGGTACTCCAGGGCGAGGCGGGTCGCGGCCTCGATGTCCCCGGCGAGGATGGTCTGGCAGAGCTCGGACTTCAGGCATCCCGATAGCACGATCAGGCCCTTGGCGTGCTTGGCCAGGAGCTCCTTGTCGATGCGCGGGTCGTAGTAGAAGCCCTCGAGGAACGCCTTCGAGGACAGGGCCATGAGGTTCTCGTAGCCCTCCAGGGTGCGGGCGAGGAGCGTGAGATGGCAGTTATCGCGCTGGGAGCCCTCCCTAGAGAGCCGGCCGCGCTTGGCCGTGTAGAACTCGCAGCCGACCACCGGCTTCAGGCCCACCTTTCGGCAGCGCGTGTAGAATTCGACGGCGCCGTAGAGGTTGCCGTGGTCGGTGAGCGCCAGTCCCTTGACGTGCTCGTGCGCGAGGCGCTCGAGGAACTCGGAGGGGTTGCCCTTGTTGTCGGTGAAGCGCAGCATGCCGTCCAGGAGCGAGTACTCCGAATGGTTGTGCAGATGGGCGAACTCGGTCTTCGTCATAGAAAAGGACGGCCGTTAACGGATATAATGCGCCGATGGCCCCCTCGATGGTCGAGCGCTGCGTCCGCAGGAACCCGATCTATCTCGGGAAGAGCGTCAACTTCCGCGTGGACGAGGTGCGCCTGCCGAACGGGCGCCGGGCCATCCGGGAGTACATGGACCATCCCGGGGCGGTCGCGGTGGCGCCGTTCCTGGACCCCGACACCATCCTCCTCGTCCGCCAGTACCGCTATCCCGTCGGCCGGCTGACCTACGAGATCCCGGCCGGCAAGCTCGACGGCGAAGAGTCTCCCCTGCGCTGCGCCCTGCGCGAGCTCCGCGAGGAGACCGGATACAGGGCCGGCCGCATCCGGTCTCTGCTCAGCTTCTGGCCCGCGCCCGCGTTTTCCAACGAACGCCTGCATATCTACGTCGCCGACAGGCTCGTCCGCGGCCGGCAGTCCCTCGACGAGGATGAATTTCTGGAGATACAAACCGTCCCCTTTCAGAAAGCCTTATCGTGGGTCTTGTCCGGGAAGATCCAGGATTCCAAGACCATCATCGCCTTGCTCCACTGCGCGCACACCCGGAACCGCCGCCGCACATGCGCCTCACGCCCTTCCCGAGGCGACGCAGTACGGCGGTCACGGAGTGACCGCCGACGGAAATAGAACGGCCAGCATTATATAACATTCCCGCGCGCGAAATATCCAACTCCGTCTTGACAGTTTTCAATACGCGCCCTACAATTCAGGCAATGGTTCTCTGCCGGCGACACCATGCATCCTGACGAGATTCCGGTCTGGAGGCCGTTCCTCAAGAGGGTCCCGCTCTTCCAGGATCTCTCGGAGGAGGACCTGGAGCGCATCGCCCAACTGCTCAAGCCCCTGTCTTTGCCCCGTGGAGCCACCGTTTTCCAGCAGGGAGACCCCGGGGACGCGTTCTACATCGTCACCTCCGGCCAGGTGCGCCTCTTGACCGAGCGCCAGGGCCGGCAGGTCGTCACCGGCTTCCTCGGCCGCGGGGACGTCCTGGGCGAGCACTCGGTGCTGACCGGCGAGCCCCGGCCCATGACCGCGCGCCTGGACTCGACCAGCGAGTTCCTGGTGCTGTCCAAGAAGGACTTCGGGTCGGTCCTGCGCGACAGCCCGAGCATCGCCCTGCAGCTCTCCCGGACGCTCTCCGCCCGGCTCCTGCGCGAGACGCGCGGCTTCGAGGAGGCGCAGGCCCTCCAGCCGAAGCTCCTCGCGCTGCTGTGCGGACTCGACGACGCGGATCGGACCCCGCTGGCGCTCGCGTTCGCGCATGCGCTGCGGGAGCAGAGCCGGCAGAGGGTCCTGCTGGTGGATATGGACCCCAAGGGCGGGTCTTTGGCCGGAGCCCTGGGGCTGGAGCCCAAGGTCGTCACGGAGAGCATGCTGCAGGGCCTGGACCTGCACGATCCCAGGCTCCTGGAGAGCTTCGTCCAGGTCCACGCCTCTGGCTTGGGCGTGCTGACCGTGCCGTCCTCCGTCCTCGGAGGACGCTTGTTCAGGAGCGTCTTCCTGTTCATCAACCTCCTGCGCGAGCACAGCGGCTTCGGGGTGGTCTGCCTGGGCGGGACCATTGGCGACGTCGAGAAATCGGTCCTGAACGAGGCGGACCGCTGGCTCCTCGCCGGGGCGCAGGCGCGCAAGGACGAGTTCCTCCGCCTGCGCTCGGAGCTTGGCCGCTTCGTTCCTGAGCCGAAGAGCCTGCTGGAGCTCTGGCTCGGGGAGGGCGGGCCCGACGAAACGCCGGACCCGGACCGCGAGTCCGTGCGCATCCCCTGGTCCGCGGAGCTGCGCTCCGGCGGCGTGTTCGAGGCCATGGGCCGGAACCCGCGCAGCCGGAGCGCGGTGGAGCGGCTCGCGCGCCGCGTGGCCGGGCTGAGGGTGGGGTTGGCCATGGGCACGGGCGCCGCGCTCGGCTTCTCCCTGGTGGGCGTCCTGAAGGCGTTCGAGAAGGAGCATATCCCGGTGGACATCGTGGCCGGGACCTCCATGGGCTCGGTGATCGGCGGGCTCTACGCCCTGGGCATGTCCCCCGTGGAGATCGAGCGCATCGTGGTCGGGATCGATAAGGCCTGGGTCTGGGAGAACCTGTTCTGGGACCTGACCGTGCCGCGCTCCGGGCTGTTCGCGGGCACTACGCTCCTGCGCTTTCTCCGCTCCTATTTCGGGACGAAGGAGTTCCGCGACCTGGAGCTCCCGTACGCGTGCGTGGCCACGGACATCGAGACGGGGGCCGAGGTCCTGCTCCAGGACGGTCCCGTGGCCGAGGCGGTGCGCGCGAGCTGCGGCATCCCGCTCATCTTCCAGCCATTCGAACATCGCGGCCGCTTCCTCGTGGACGGGGGGCTGGTCTCGCCCAACCCGGTCCGCGCGCTCAGCCAGATGGGGGCGGACATCCTGCTCGCCGTGAACCTGACCATGCCCGCCGGCGCGCGCAAGAGCACCCTGCGGGAGCGGCGCGCGCACCTGCCCCTGCCCGAGGGGTGGGCCTCGCCGCACATGATGCAGGTCTTCTTCCAGATGATATACACTATGGAGTACGAGATCGCGAAAGCGGGGGCCCCGCTGGCGCATATCACCATCCATCCGGACCTGTCGCGTTTCGCGTGGACCGAGCTGCATCGCGGCCGGGAGCTCATCGAGGCGGGAGAGCGCGTGGTAGAAGAGGTCCTTCCCAAGATCAAGGCGATGCTTCCCTACTTCTCCGATTCCTGCCGGGTGGCGCTGGGGAGGGGACCATGGTAGGCGCCGCGCTGCTGTTCCTCGCGCTGACTCCGGCCGGCGCTGAGGACTCCTCGTTCATCGCCGAGGCGGCTCGCGCCGAGTCCTTGGTCTCCGAGTGCCGGCTCGACGACGCCAATGAGGCGTTCGCCGGCCTGAGGAACTCGATGGGGCCCCTGTCTCCCAAGTCCCCGCTCCATGAACTCGCCGTCTGGACCTGGCGCAGGCGGAAGGCGGTCCGGCGGTTCAAGGCGGAGCTCGATGAGTTCAGCGGGCAGGCGGCCAAGGTGCTGAGGGATCCCGCAGCCGATCCCCGGGCCGCGGCCGAGGCCTTCGCGCTGCTTTCGCGGCTGCCGCCCGGCTGCGGCAGGCTCAAAGGCGTGCGCCTGCCCGTCGAGGAGGAGCTGCGCGACGCCCTGGGGGGCGTCGGCCGGGAGAAGCCGAGTCGGGAGCGGTTCGGCGTCTGCGTCCAGAGGGGCCGCGAGCTGGCCGCCGCCTGCCGGTACCGGGACTCGGCGGGGGCGTTCGCCCGGGCCCTGGCCGTCATCGACGCCGAGCCGGGCACCCGAAGGGCGAGGGCCGCGGAGTACCGCCGCATCCGCGACCGGGAGCTGCCCCGCGTCCTGGCGCAGGCCTCCTGGGAGCTGCCGCTGGACTCAGCGGTCGATCGTGCGTCCTCGCTGTCCAGACGGGACCCGGCCGGGTCCCTCGTCTCGCTGCTGCGTGCGTGCGGGGCCATGCGCCAGCTCTACGGCGCATGCCCCCATCCGCGGCTGCGGGAGGCGGAGACCCTCGCGGAGACCGCCGGCCGGCAGCTGCCCCCGCCGAGTCCGAACCTGCCCGCCGACTCCACGGACGAGGCGGCCGCCAAGGTCTCCGCCGAGCGCGCGAGGCTCAGGGCGTTGGGGGCGCTCCGCTCGGGGCGGAAGGCGGAGAACGAGTCCCCGAGCGTCCCGGCGGAAAAACAGTAACTCGAACAGAAAACGACTATTACCGTCTCTAAGGTAAATCCTCATGATGAATTGGTCGGTTACCGGTTTCCGGCGATCCGCAGCACCGCGCTCAAAGCGCCGTCTTCGCGCTTCCTTTGCTCGCGCAGCGCGCGGCTCCTCTTGCTTCCAGGCAGGAACTTCATGAAGAAGGAATCGAAAACGCCGCGCACGCGGGAGACGGGCTTGTGCGTCTCGAGGACCCTGGCCGGGGCCTCGCGGTAGGCCGCGATGTCGGCCGGGAAGCGTCGGGCCGCCTGCGCCGTGCGCGCCAGGGTCTTCTCCGCGTCCGCCGGAGGCTTGGAAGCCGCCAGGTCCGCGGAGAGCGTCTCGCCCTGGGCGACGACGGAGTCCAGCTCGGCCTGCATCCGCTCCCCCTTGCCGAGATAGCGGGAGCGGGTCTCCGGGTCCACGGGCATCCTCGCCACCGCGGCGCGCAGGGCGTCGGTCATGAAGCCCCGGCACGAGCGCAGGACGTGCAGCCTTTCCTCATGGGCCGCGGCCGCGATGAGGAGCGCGGCCTCCCGCCTTCCGGCCGAGAGCGAGCGCAGGAGCGCGGAGTCGATCTTCTTCTTGTTCTTCGCCGACGCGGCTTCCTGGTCGAACCGGGACAGGACCTGCTCGAGCTTCGCGAGCAGGCGCTTCCTCGCGGTGAAGCGCGGGTCCGGGTCCCGTCCGCCGAAGGCCGCGTCCAGCTCCGCTTGGACCGCGGGGTCCTTGAGCTTCTCCAGGCTGACGGACCGCTCCCTGCCGAGCGCCTTGGCTTGGGACCAGGCGCGCTGGGTCCGCAGGCTCCGGGCCAGCCGGTCCGCGTCGTAGCGCATCCCGTAGTACGGATACCGGAGCGTGGCGTAGTCCAGCCTGCCGGTCTCCAGCAGTTTCGGCGCTCCGGGCGCCCGGCGGCGGTTCATCTCGCTCTGGAAGGTCAGGACGTGCGGCGAGTAGCCGGTGGGGTTCGCCGAGCCCAGCCGGTCGTAGAGATGGCCTCCCGCGTACGCCGCGGGGCCGTCGGAAGTGGGGGGTGGCTCGCCGCCTTGGCGGTGCTCCTTCCCGTCCGGGCGGGTCGCCTCGCCCTCGGCGCCCTCGAAGAAGCGGCGGAGGGCTTCGCGCTGGGAGTCCTCGTTGAACTCCTCGGAAAGGGCGAGCTGTTTGGACTCGACGGCGAGGCGGTCGAGCTTGCCCAGCATGCCGTGGTGCCGTCCGGGGTTGAGCTCGAAGTAGCGCACGATGCGCTCGTAGAGCGAGCGCTCGAATTCGTCGGTGCCCTCGGCGTCGTCCTTGGCGAATCCCAGGGCCAGATACGCCGCGGGTTCGGGGTTCTTCCCCACCCAGCCGCGAACCTCGCCGAAGGCGGCCCGGGGGTCGTCTAAGCCCGAGAGCTGCGGGCCGAGCGTGGAGCGGCAGATGCGGCCCGCGACGGCGTCCGCGGCCTCCGGCTCCGAGATCAGCCGGTCCCGGACCTGCTCGGCCAGTTCGTCGTCCTTCGTCCGGATGGCCCCTCCTCTCACCGAGGGGATGTCCGCGGCGTCGAGGGCGGAGGCGCTTTGCGCCGCCGCGAGGAGTGCGAAGAGCAGGAGCTTCATCGGAAGCGGTACACGGTCCGGGCGCCGGCGACCACGGACCCGTCCTCCTGGATCTGAGCCTGCCCCAGCGGGGCGTCCGCGGCCGGCAGGTCCGTGCGCGCACCGGAGCGGACGTCGAAAAAGGTGTAGGTGAGGGGCTTGTCCACGAGGCCCCACAGCACCGAGCCGTAGCGGCCGTTGCGGGTGAGGGCGGCTTTCTCCACCCGCTGGCCCGAGTCCCATTCCCCCAGCCGCTTGCCGGAGAACGTGTACGCGGCCGCGGTCCACGCGTCCTCGCGGCGCTCAAGGATCAGGACCGTCTCGCAGTCCGCGCTCATGATCGCGGGATCCCCGGCGACGGGCGCGTCCGCCGCCGGGTCGCTCCAGAGGGTCTGGCCGGCGGTCCCGAAGTAGACGAAGGCCGAGGTCGAGGCCAGGACTTTTTCGACGCGCCCCGGCCGCACGGTCTGGGACTTCTGCCAGTGCCAGGCGAAGCGGTCGCGGCCGCAGACCCCTCCGCGGGAGTCCCGGCGGCTCTCCAGGCCGTCCTCCGTCTCCTCCTTCCAGCGGCCCAGGCCGATCTCGGTGCGCAGGCTCCCGGCCTCATCGAAGAGGAGCAGCGAGGAGGGGCTGGCGGTCCAGCCGCGCGCGGGCTTGGGGGGGGGCGCGGTCTGCGTCGAGGGGGCGGTCAGCCTCTTGCGCGTCTTCTTCCTGGGGGCGGCGTCGGAGAACGGACACGCCCACAGAAGGACGAGGATCGAGAGGAGAGACGCGGCTTTTATTTGGCTTCCTCCAGCCGGACCGGCGTCCCCGGCTTCCTGTAGAGGCGTATGGCGTACGGCTGCGTGAAAGACTGGATGACGAAGCTCGACTTGCCGGGCGAGCGCACCGTGTAGCCGATGACCGCGGCGGCCCCGTCCGAGACGGGCGGAAGGAAGTCGACGCCGTAGCCCCCCGTGTTGCGGACTCCGACGAAGACGGCCGCGGCGACGAACTTCCCGAAATCCACCGCGGGAGCCTCTTTGTTCAGCGACTGCTTCCAGAGCTCCGCCCAGGACTTCTCGTCCTCGATGAGCTGCGCCGAGGGCGTCGTCGCCGCGCAGTACGCGCCGGTCCATGCGTTGGGGGTCACGTCCACGGCCGTCATCTGCGAAAGGTCGGTCATCTTCGCGTCCTCCTTGGCCGGCGGTTTGCGGCCCATCCCCAGGGCGAGGAGCGCCAGGCCCGCCGCGGCACACCAGGTCAGTCTTGTTCGCATTTTTTGCCTCCGACGAGCATTCTTGGGATGCGCAGGGTGGGCTGGCCGTCCGACACGGGGACGCCCTGCCCCTGCTTGCCGCACACCCCGATGCCCCAGCCGATGTCCCAGCCGAGGCGGTCGATGGACCGGAGGACCTCCGGACCGACGCCGAGGATGCTGGCGTCCCGCACGCGGTGGCGGGGCCGGCCCCTCTCGACCCAGTAGCCTTCGTCCACGCCGAAAACGAATTCCCCGGTGGCGGTGTTGACCTCCCCGCCGCCCATCCGGGTCACCAGGAGGCCGCGGTCGAGCTCGCCAACGATGCGGGCGGGGTCGTCGCGCCCGGGAGAGATGTAGAGGTTCGACATGCGGGGGATGGGCCGGTGGCGGAAGGATTCCCGACGGCCGTGCCCGTTCGGGGCGCGCTTGTCGCGCCAGGCGCTGACGCGGTCATGGAGATAGTCGCACAGGACCCCGGAGCGCACCACCGCGACCGGGGAGGCGGGGACCCCCTCGTCGTCGAACGCATAGGACCCGCGGGCGTAGGGGAGCGTCGGGTCGTCGATGATGGTCAGGAACTCCCCGGCCACGGTCTGGCCCAAGCGGCCGGCGTAGTGGGGGGAGGTGCCGTCCTGCACGTGGTCGGCCTCCAGGGCGTGGCCGATGGCCTCGTGGATGAGCGTCCCTCCGGCGGAGGCCGCGAGCACGACCGGCATCTCCGCGGCCTCCGCCGGAGGGGCGGAGAGCTTCTCCACGGCGTTGCGGGCCGCGTGGCGCGCCGCGCGCACGGGGTCGCATTCCTCGAAGAACTCGAAGCCCTTGGCGCCGGCGATCGACTCTTGGCTGGACTGGAGAAGCCCGTCCTTGCCCGCGGTGACGCCGATGACCAGGGCCTCCTCGATGCGTTCGGCCAGGCGGAAGTCCCCGTCGGAGTTGAGGACCGCGAAACGCTTGGCCCGTTCCGTGTAGGCGAGGTGGACCTGGACGATGTGCGGGAAGCCGTCGCGCACCGCGCGGTCGACGCGCGCGAGCATCGCCGCCTTCTCCTCCATGGAGACGTCCCGGGGGTGGCGCCGCACGACGGCCGGGTGGGCGTCGAGGGGCTTGGCGCCGCGCGGCGAGGCCGTCTTGAGCCCGCTCCGGAGGCGTTCGGCCAGGGGCATGGCCCGGACGGGGTCCAGGGAGTTCAAGGCGCCGTGGAGCGTCTCCATCTCCCCGGCCGCCTCCCTCAGGTAGCGCAGCCCGGCTCCCCCGTCCGTCCCCGAGGAGGCCTCGGTGATACGGGAGTCCTCCAGGCACAGGGAGGTGGCGAAGGATTCCTCGAGGTAGACCTCGGCGTGGTCTCCGGCGGTCAGGGCCGGGGCCCAGTCGGGAAAACGCAGCCCGCCGGCGTCCAGGGAGGAGCCCATCAGTCGGCGGCCGGCAGCGAAACGGTGAAGGTGCTTCCCGCGCCGGGAGCGGACTGCAGGCGCACGGACCCGCCCAGCTTCTCGATGACCTTCTTGACGAAGGAGAGCCCCAGCCCCCAGCCTTCGGTCTGGCCGGTGAAGGAAGCCTCGACCTGGTGGAATCGCGCGAAGACCCTCGCGTGCTCCTCCGGCGGGATGCCCGGGCCGGAGTCCCGGACGTGGATCTCGACGTCGGCGCCCCGGCGTTCCGCCCAGACCGCGACCTTGTTATCGGGCCCGGCGGCGAACTTGGCCCCGTTCTCGATGAGGTTCTTGAGCGCGTCGCGGACCAGGGTCTGGTCGCCGAGCGCGCGCAGCCCGCTGGGGCGGACCTCCGCGACCGCTTTGCGCTCCGAGAGGAAGGCGCCGAGCCCGTCGACGGCCTCCTTCACGGCATTGTCCACCTCGAAGGGCTTCCGGGAGAACTCCGTGTCGTCGATGCGCTCGAGGATCGTGTAGTTGAGGAGCTTCTCCACGAGTCCGGTGAGCTTCTGCCCCTGCGCCTCGATGGTGCGCAGGGCCTTGACCGTGAATTCCGTGCCGGGCTTGCTGGAGAGGTCCGTGATGAGCAGCTGGCTGTAGCCCGTGACCGAGGCCAGCGGGGTCTTGAGCTTGTGCGAGATGAGCGAGAGGAAGGAGCGCTTCAGGCCCTCCTCGTGCTTCTCCTCGGTCACGTCCCGGAACAAGACGACGCGGCCCCGGACCTTGCCGGACGCCTGGCCTCCGGCCAGGTCGCGCACGACCGAAGAGGCCCCGGCCAGGACGAGCTTCTTGGGCTGTTCGCGCACGGCCTCGAACCGGACCAGCCCCTCGCCGCGGGTGATCTCCTCGATGGACGGAGAGAGGGCGTAGCCGCGGACGGCGTCCGCGAGCGAGCCCGCGTCCTCGCCGAGCAGGAGGCGTGCCGCGGGGTTGGCCAGGAGCACCCGGCCCTGCTCGTCGGTGAGGAGCGCGGCGTCCTTCATCTCCTCGAAGACCGTGCTCAGCTTGAACTTCTCCTCCTGCAGGGAGGCGAAGAGGCGGGCGTTCTCGATGGCCACGGCCGCCTGCGAGGCGAAGGCCTCGAACACGCGCAGGTCCTTGAAGGAGAACTCGCCGTCTTTGTGGTTGATGGCCTCCACCACGCCGATGCACCGGCCCTTGAGGGCGACGGGGGCGGCCAGGATGGAGCGCGTCACGAACCCGGACTCTTTGTCCACTTTCTGGGTCCAGCGCGGGTCTTTGCGCACGTCGTTGATGATGAGGGGCTTGTTCTTTGCCGCCACCGCGCCGCAGATGCCCTGGCCCATCTTCAGGCGGATCTTGGCCACGTCCGGGGGCAGGCCGAGCGCCACGTCGAAATAAAGCTCGTTCGTCTTCTCGTCGACCAGGAGCAGGCTCGCCGTCTCGGCGTTGACGACGCGGGCCGCGAGTTCCATGATGGTGCGCAGGAGCTCCGAAAGCTCCAGCTTGGAGGAGAGCAGCCGTCCGACTTCCAGGAGCAGCTCGAGGCTCTCGGCCTGCTCGGGAGAGAGCATAGGACAAAATTATACGATAATACATGCACGCGGCGGACTCCGTCCGCCGCGTGGGCGTGCGTATGTTTTTTATCAAAGGACTTTCCAAAAAAGTTATCCCCAGCGCTTTCGCTGCGAAAGTATTGGGGATAAGTCTCGGCCGCCGCGGCGGGGAGAGGCTTCTGTTCCTCTGCGCGTTCCTCGCGTTCCCCTCCGGCGCCTCCGCCGCAGATGGCGGCGTAGCCGCCTCCACCGGGACCGTGCTGTTCGACGTCAAGGATTACCCCCGGAGCTCCATCCGCGAGGCCCTGTCCAAGGACCCCTGCCGCCCGCGCTCCAAGACCGAGGTCAAGGACTCCTTGTTCTCCGCCGAACTCGCGTATCAGGGCGCGGTACGGCCGCTCTCCGAAAGCCGCGCGGCGCTGTTCAAGGCCTGGACCCGGTCCGTGGGCGACCCGGGCTCCTGGGTCTACTACAAGCGCGAGCTGTCCTTCTCCGAGAAGGGGAAGATGCGCTGGGTCGCGGTCCCGGAGGGCCTGCTTCCCCAGTTCCAGATCAATCTCCAGCTCGGGGAGCGGGTGCTGCTCTACCTCATCTACGTCGGGTGCGCGGGCCGGCAGCCGGTGCTCGCCGTGGAGGAGATCGAGGGATTGGACCAGACGGACGAGGAGGCCGAGGACCTTATGATCCGGGGCGCTTCGAGAGCGTCCGAGCCGCCAGCCTGAGCCGCTCGGCCAAAGGAAGGCTGCACAGGCGGGTCGCCGCGGCCGCCTTGGAGAAGAAGGTCTTGCGGGAGGAGTCGAGCGCGACCTCCACCAGCACCGGACGGCCTTGCGCCGCTTGTCCCATGGCCGCGCCCAGCACTTCGCGCGCGTGGCCGTCCTCGTCCAGATGGAAGAACTCGGCGTCGACGGCGCGGGCGAAGGCCTGGACATCGAAGGACGCGGGGCCCTCGTCCTTGAGGACGCACGCCGCCACTCCCGCCTTGCTCCGGGCCGCGGTCAGGAGTTCGGCGCCGGTCGAGAGCAGGGCTCCTTCCGTGGTCAGGGCGACCGCCCCGCGCTCCGGGAACGCCAGTCGGGCGCCCACGGCGGCCGGAACGGCATAGCCGGCTGCGCCGAAGCCCGCGGGAGCCAGGAGGCGGGGCGACCGGAGCCGGAGATGCTCCGCGGCGAGGAAGAGGGTGTCCCCGCCTTCCGTCGCGAACGCGGCGTCCGGCCCGGCCGCGTCCTGCAGAGAGGAGAAAAAGACGGCGGGGTGCACTCGCGAGCCTTTTTCCGAGGCGAACCTGGCCCGCAGCTCGGCGCGGCCGGCCGCGATATCCTCCTTCACGGCGACGTCGCCGAGCCGGCGCTTCACGCGCCGCAGCAGGCGCTGCAGGAACGTCCCCGCTTCGCAGGCCACGGCCAGCCTGGCCGGGAAGTTGCGCGCAAGCGCCTCCGGGTCCGCGTCCACGTGGATGAGGTCCTTCGGAAGAGCGACGTCGTAGCCCCCGGTCGCGCTCTCGCTGAACCGGCAGCCCAGGGCGAGCAGGCAGTCGCCGGAGTCCATGACCTTGCGCACGAAGGAGGGCGCCGAGCGGCCGAGGCAGTTCCACAGCCAGAGGGGATGGTCCTCGGGGAAGACTCCCTTGCCCTGCAGCGTGGTGACCACGGGAGCGCCCAGCGCCTCGGCGAGCTCCAGCACGAGGGGGGCCGCTTCCCGGCACCCCCCTCCGATATAGAGGCGGGGGCGGCGGGCCGCGTTCAGGATGGCGGCGGCGTCGTCGAGCTCGGCGTCGGAGGCGACGGGGGACTCCAAAAACGGGACGGACCATAAAGGATTCTCGGTCTCGCAGAGCGAGACCGAGAATAGAGTCTCCGGGATCTCCACGGCCACGGGCCCCTGTGGAGCCGCGCGGGCGATGTGGAAGGCCCGGCGCACGGCCGCGTATACGTCCTCGGGCCCTTTCGGCCGGAAGGCTTCCTTGGCGGCCGGGGCGAGCACGGCGAGCTGGTCCAGCTCTCCCGTCCGGAAGGATTTCCCCGAATCGTCCCGGAAGCCGCAGCAGAGCACGACCAAGGGGATGTTGTCCGCGCGGGCCTCGGCGACGCCGGAAAGGGCGTGGGCCGCGCCGCCCGGCCCTAGGGACGCGACTCCGGCGCAGTCCGATCCGCGGCAGGCGCCGTCCGCCATGAAGACGGCCGAGCGCTCGTCCGCGACCTGCACCGCGCGGACCTTCGAGCCCTCCAGGGCCTCGTGGAGCCCGAGAACGGGCCGGGAGGGGATGCCGAAGAGGAGCCTCGCGCCCTCGTCTTCGAGGGCCCGGACCACGAGCCTGCCCGCGGTCGACTTCACCGTATCCCCTCGGCCAAAGAGAAAAGGCTCCCGAAGAAGCGCGCCTTGCGGACCTCGCCCCAACTCCTGCCGAGCCCGCGGAAGAGCGCGAGCTCCCTGCGGCGCACCCGTCTGGCCAGGAGCACGAGCCCGGGCACGGGATCCTTGGCCCTGCGCCTCAGGGCGCGAGGCGCGGCGGCGGCCGCCAGGCGGCGGCGCACGATCTCCACGGCGTGCTGCTCCGCGGCGGACGCGATCTGCTGCGAGAGCACGTGCATGTCGTGGAGCTCGCCCAGCACGTCCTGCAGCCCCTTGAGCTGCTTGAGCGCGCGGCTCCAGGCGCTCGAGCGGCCGGTGAGCGGCTCCAGGAGGTAGCGCAGCCGCTTGCCGGAGATGCGGGCCCGGTGCGCGCGCTTGGAATCGTGCGCCGAGCGCACGGCGGCCAGGTCGCGCTGGAGCCTGGACGCGGCCGAAAGGAGCATGTCCCCGGTGGCGCGGCCGAAGGAGGGACCCCGCGATTCCTGCGCGGACTCCGCCAGCGTCGGCCGCTTCATGAGGCTCGGACGCAGCCGGGTCTCCAAAGAAAGGAACGCGCGCTTGGCTTCCATGATCCCGACGGGGTCGGCCTGGGACGCGATCCGGGAGCGCAGCCAGGCGACAGCATGCCGGCGGGAGGCGGCGAGCGCGGTCTCGAAGGCCTTCAGGTGCGCGATCTGCACCTCCGCGTCCCGGCCCGCGCCGGTGGAGGAGGCGATGCGCTTGAGCGCCCGGAGGTCCGCCTTCTGCACGCGGCCGGCGAGGAAGGGGCGGTAGAAGCGGAGCGCGGTGCGCAGGCGCCGGAGCGAGACCCGGAAGTCGTGGAGCGCATCGCGGTCTTTTCTGACATGGAGGCGGGGGCATGTCCTGGCCGCGGCCCGGAGCAGCCGCCGGGCCACGGCGCGCGCTCCGCCGTGAGCGGGCATGCGCAGCAGCGCCTCGATCCGGGTGTTCACTCAGCGCCCGCGGTTCCCCATGGCGCGCAGGCCTTTGGGCTGGAGCAGCCACAGCAGGGTCGCGTGACCGGGCTTGGCCGGGCCCGTTGTTTCGAGAAGGGCCGCGGCCCCTTTCTTGAAGCGCAGGAAGCAGGCGTCCTCCCCGCACAGGAGCCGGCTCGCGAGCCGGCCGCACGCCGGCTCATGCCCCACGAGCGCGACCGAGGCGCCGCGGGACTGAGACGAGAGCCACTCGAGGGTGTCCTTGATGTCGTAGCCCGGGCGCAGGGACTTCAGCTCGACGAGCTTCGCCCGGGGATAGTGCCGGCGCAGCAGGCCCGCTGTCTGCGACGCGCGGACGCAGTCGCTCGTGGCGATGACGCCCAACTCAGGGAGCAGTCTTTTGATCCCCGCGCAGGCCGTCTCCATCTTCCTGAGGCCGGCGGGCGTCAGGGGGCGGGCCTTCTCGGGTTTGCCCGCGGCGGACCACGCCTCGGCGTTGCCTGCCGGGCCGTGACGGAGGACTAGGACCTTCATGAAACGCTATAATAACTATTTAGTATGGCCTTGGAGAAGAAGAACCACCGGCCGGATTGGACCTTCCTGACGCGCCTGCTCGCGGGTCAGGACAGGAGCGCCCCCCGGGACGGCCAGGGCCTGACCCCGTACGAGACGCTCTTCAACCGGGAGCTCTCCTGGCTCGAGTTCAACGACAGGGTGCTCAGCGAGGCGGCCGACCCCTCCGTGCCTCCCCTGGAGCGGCTCCGCTTCGCCGCCATCGTGAGTTCCAACCTCGACGAGTTCTTCATGGTCCGCGTGGCGGGGTTCAAGCGCATCGCGCGGCGCACCCCCTCCAAGCGCTTCCCCGACGGCTTGACCGCGGCCCAGGTATTCGCCCAGGTGCGGGAGAACGTGGTCCGGCAGAAGGCGCGGCAGGCCCTGGTCCTCGCGGACGTCCTGCGGGACCTGCGCAAGCAGGGCATCCGCATCGACACGGAGTTCGGCCGCGTCGGGCCCATCGACCGCGTGATATTGGGGAGCCTCCCCGAGCTCAGCGTGACCATCCGCCGGAGCAGTCAGGGCCTGCCGTACCTGCCGAGCGAGCGCATCCACGTGTTCGTGGCCTTCCCGGGCGAGTACGCGATCGTCACCATCCAGGATCGGGGGGCGAGGCTGCTCAAGCTCCCCCTCCGGGGGCACGGCCAGCACTACGTCCTTCTGGAGCGCTGGCTCAGCGACCGTGCGGCGAAGCTCTTCGGCGAGCGGGACGTGCTCGAGGCGTTCCCGTTCAAGATCATCCGGGAGGCGGACCTGCGGTACAGGCCCGACGACGAGGACTCCCTGGAGGAGCAGATCCTGGAGGCCGTCGGCCGGAGGCCGAAGGCCAGGGTCGTGCGCCTGGAGGTGGACGCACCGTCCTATTCGGAAGGGGCGCTCTTTTTGGCCACGGCCTTCGGCCTGGACTCGGGCTCGCTCTACCGCTTCGACCTGCCCCTGGACCTGCGCACGCTCACGACGGTCTATCAGGCGAAGTACAAGCCGAGGCTCCGCTACCGGCCGGTGCAGCCGCAGCTGGCCCCGCCCCTGCGCGGGCGGTCCAGGGTGTTCGAGCTCATCCGGGGGCGGGACATCCTCCTGCACCACCCGTACGATTCCTTCGACCTGGTGCTGGATTTCCTGCAGGCCGCGGCCCGGGACCCGAAGGTGACGCGCATCTACCACACGCTCTACCGCACGAACCTGCAGTCCCCGGTCATGGAGGCGCTCAAGGAGGCGCTGCTGCGGGGCAAGCGGGTCACTCTCTACGTGGAGATCAAGGCCCGCTTCGACGAGCTCAACAACCTGCGCTGGGCGGCCGAACTCCGGCGCCACGGCGCGCGGGTCATCCGGCCCCTGGGGAGCCTGAAGGTGCACTGCAAGGCGACGCAGGTCTTCCGCATGGAGGGCGGGCGGGAGGTCTCCTACCTGCACCTGGGGACGGGGAACTACCACACCACGACCGCGCGCCAGTACACGGACCTGAGCCTCTTGACGGCCGACGAGACGCTGGGCCGCGAGATCGCCTCCTTCTTTTCGGCCCTCATCCGGCACCAGCGGCCGGCCGGGTTCAGGGAGCTCGTGACCGCGCCCATCAGCCTGCACCGCCAGATGCTCCGGCTCATCGACGAGGAGATCCAGCTCCAGCGCGCGGGAGGGCGCGGCCACATCATCGCCAAGATGAACTCGCTGGTGGACAAGGACATCATCCGCAAGCTCTACGAGGCCTCCTGCGCCGGCGTGAAGGTCGAGCTCATCGTGCGCGGCATCTGCTGCCTGAAGCCCGGCATCCGGGGACTCAGCGAGAACATCCGCGTGGTGAGCATCATCGACCGGTTCCTGGAGCACAGCCGCGTGTACTATTTCCGCGCCGGCGGGCGGGGCAAGGTGTACCTGTCGAGCGCGGACTGGATGCCGCGCAACTTCTACTCGCGCTTCGAGATCGCCTTCCCGGTCAAGGACCCGGTCCTCAAGCGCTACATCCGCGAGGTGGTCCTGGCCAACAGCCTGGCGGACAACCGGAAGTCCTGGCACCTGAGGCCGGACGGCAGCTACTTCAAGTACGCACCGCCCGCTCCGGGACGGGAGATCCGCTCCCAGTTCGTCTTCGAGGACCTGGCGATGCGGCATTACGAGGATACGATCCTGGCCCACCGCATCCGGTGAGCCGGCAGGAGGACTGACATGCGCCACAAGGGACATCGACGCGAGGAACCCGAGCACCATCCGCCCCCGGGTCCCCATATGCCCCGGGGACGGCGGGAAGAGGAAGCGTGCCCGCCGCCGCACGAGGACCGCAGGGATTGGGAGTGCGGGGACCGCCGTGAGGAGCGCCGTCCGGAGGACTCCACGGAGTTCATGGTCCGGACCTGGCAGTCCGCCTTCGAGCGCGCGGCTCACGAGGTGCAGGTCGAGATCCTCAAGGAGCGCATCCGCAAGGCCTGGGGGAACAGCCTGAACTCCATCGCGGACTCGGTCATCGAGCTCATGATGACGGATTGGGAGGCGACCCAGGGGCGGGAGAAGGCCGAGGAGCGCAAGGAGAAGGCCTGGGAAGCGCTCGTGGAAAAGATCGCGGCGGCCTACAATAAAGGGCCGAAGTAATCTATCATCTCCCCCATGCTGCTGACCGCGCTCAAGACCGTCGGTCTTGTGGACCTCCTCGACATCAGCCTTGTGGCGATGTTCATCTACGCGCTCCTGTTCTGGTTCGAGCGGGCGCGGGCCGCCGTGGTGGCCAAGGGCATGCTGGTGCTGGCCGTGGTGTACCTCATCTCCCGGTCCATGGGCATGATCATGACGACCAGCATCTTCCACGGCTTCTTCGCCGTCATGATCGTGGCCCTGGTCATCATCTTCCAGGAGGAGCTGCGCAGCCTCTTCGAGCGCATCGCGGTCTGGAGCCTCACCCGGGGCCGGATCCCCGTGGCGTCCGACGAGGCCATGGAGACCCTGGTGCATACGCTCGGCGACCTGGTCCACGACAAGGTCGGCGCCTTGGTCGTGCTGCGCGGCTTCGACCCGCTGGACCGGCACCTCGACGGCGGCTGGTCCCTGGGGGGCGAGCTCTCGGAGCCGCTCCTCAAGAGCATCTTCGACGAGCACTCCCTTGGGCATGACGGCGCCGTGGTCATGGAGGGCGCGCGGGTCACCCGTTTCGGCGCCCGGCTCCCGCTCTCCAGGGATTTCGGCAAGACCTCGCAGTACGGCACCCGCCACGCCGCGGCGCTGGGCCTAGCCGAGCGCTGCGACGCGCTCTGCATCGTGCTCAGCGAGGAGAAGGGGACGATCGCCGTGGCGAGGGACGGGCATATCGAGCCGATCAAAGACCTGGCCGAGCTCCACGCCCGCATCCGCGCCTTCCGCATCGAGAAGAATCCGCGGCAGGCGGCCAAGAGCATGCGTACGTTCCTCAGGCGGAACTCCCTGGAGAAGGCCATCGCCATATCCTCCTCGCTCCTGTTGTGGGTCCTCTTCGTGCTGAGCGCGAAGACGGTTCAGAAGACGCTGGAGGTCCCGGTCGTGCTCGGGGGCGTCCCCGATGGCATGGTCGTCTCCGAGGTGCGGCCTGTCAAGGTCTCCTTGACGGTGCTCGCCCAGATGAAGGACCTCTACCGCTTCGGCGACCGGCCGACTTGGGTGCACCTCGACCTCTCGGACGCTCCCCCCGGGATCAGCCGGGTGCGCATCACGGACCGGGACGTATCCAAGCCGGCGGGCTACCGGATCGAGGTCATCGACCCGGCTTCGGTGGAGATCGATCTCTTTCCCGGGGCTCCCCGCCGGAGACGCGGATGACTCCGCCGGACCTTCCCCCTTCGGAAGAAGCCCTCCGGCTCGTCAAGCATCTCGAGCGCTCGGGCAAGGCGCTCGGCCCTTTGCTCATCCTGACCCACGACCATCCGGACCCGGACGCCTTGGCCAGCGCGTGGGCGCTGAGCCTGCTGGCGCAGAAGCTCTGCAGGGTCCGCGTCCGCATCGTGTACAGCGGGGTGGTGGTCCGGCGTGAGAACCTCTTCATGATGCAGAGCCTCTGGATCCCGGCTTCCCCGTTCCGCCCCTCGGACCTGGGCTGTCCGCACGTCGCGCTCGTGGACACCCAGCCTCCGTTCAGGAACAACCGCTTCCCGGCGGCCGGCCGGCCGGACATCATCATCGACCATCATCCGAGGCATCGGGAGACCCGCGCCGAGTTCTCCATCATCAACGAAGCGGCTGGCGCCACGGTCACCATCCTGGCCGAGGCCCTGTTGGCGGCCGGCATCAAGTTCCCCCGCAAGCTCGCCACCGCCGTCGTCTACGGCATCGGCGCGGAGACCCAGAACCTGGGACGGGAAGCGACCGACCGGGACTCGGCCGCGTACATGGCCTTCCTCCACCGGGCCGATCTCAACGCCCTCTGGCGCATCGCCAACCCCCCGAGGCCGGGGGCCTTCTTCCGCACCATGGCGCAGGCCATCCACAACGCCTACGCCGTGAAGGACCTCATCGGCGTGCACCTGCGCGAGATCTCCAGCCCGGACCTCGTGGCCCAGATGGCGGACTTCCTGCTGGCGCACGAGACGATGCGCTGGTCTCTGGTGACCGGCCGCTATCAGGGGCGCCTGCATATCTCGCTGCGCACGAATGCCCCGGGGGAGCACGCCGGGAGGCTGCTGCGCACCGTGCTCGGGGGCGGCACCCGGGCCGGAGGGCATCAGATGATGGCCGGCGGCTCCATGGACATCGGGCACCGGGCGGACGAGGGGCTCTGGCGCGAGGCGGAGGATCACGTGCTTTCCGCCTTTCTGAAGCTCCGGGGCATGCCGGACGATACGCACCGGGAGTATCCCTTCAGGCAGACGACGTAGCCTGTTCGGCGCTGCGTGCGCCGTACTTCGCCCTTCCGCGGAGCGGAAGGGCGAAGTCTCTCAACAGCACAACGACTATTTCCCTCAAAGGGGAACGCCTTTCATACACGGCTGCGCCCTTGGGTCGACTGTGGTCGACCACAGTCGTGATCTCTTCATGGAGGAACTTTTCTCCCGGCTGAATCGTACTAGTAGTATGCGTCCCTTGCGCGCGGAAGCGGAGCGCCGAGTCCTGGCTGTCGCGTACAAGATCCTCCTGCGCGGGCGGGCCGGGCGAGGACCCTGTCTTCGGGCGGCCATGCTCTGCCGCGCGGACCTCGCCGGGCTCTCCCTCGAACGCATGCTGGATTGGACCCTGCCGGCCGGATGGGAGAGGTTCGAGGACAGCCTCTGGTCGCTCAAGGACATCCTCACCCATCTGTGCGGGCTCCACGGAGTGGAACTCGCGCCGCCGCTGCGTCCGGTGACATTGCCCTGGGAGGGCGAGACCAGGATCCCCGAAGGGTATGAGGTGATCGCCCGGCCCGGGCCCGCTTCTCGGATCGAAGACGAGTCCCTCATCTTCTTCTTGAAGCTGCTGTTCGGCCGGGACTCGTTCTTGCCCGGCCAACTCGAAGGCGTCCGCCTCATCCTGGAAGGCAGGGACGCCATCGTCCTGCTCCCCACGGGCGGGGGAAAGTCCCTCGTGTTCCAGCTGGCCGCCATGCTCCTTCCGGGGACCTGCCTGGTGGTGGAGCCCACGCGGTCCCTGATGGAGGACCAAGTGCAGCATCTCGCCAAGGCCGGCATGCGCAGGGCTATGTCCATCACCGGGGAATCCTCGGACCTGCGCGAGCGGGCGGCCAAGCTGCGGGCCTTGGCCGGCGGCAAGCTGCATTTTTGCTATGTGGCTCCGGAGCGGCTCAGGACGGCGGCGTTCCGGCGGAGCCTTCGCGCGCTCCCGGCGCTCTGCCTCGTGGCCGTCGACGAGGCCCATTGCGTGTCCGAGTGGGGACACGATTTTCGCACCTCGTATCTGCACGTGGTCGACGCAGTGCGCCGATGCTCGAAGAGCGCGCCTCTGGCCGCGCTGACCGGGACCGCGTCGTCCGAGACTTTCGAAGACCTCAAGCGTCTGCTCAGGCTTCGCGAGCCCGGTCTCGTGGCGCCGTTCAGCCCGGACCGGCCCGAGCTGCGTTTCCGCGTGATGCGCTGCACGGACCGCGACCGGCCGGCCCGGCTCAACAGCCTGGTCGAGGGGATGCGGGACCGCTGCGGCATCGTGTTCTGTCCTCATGTGGAGGGGCGCTTCGGCGTGCGCGCGGTGGGCCTGGGACTTCGGGCCGAGGTCTATCACGGCAAGCCTCCCCGCGGGATGGGGGTCCAGGAGTGGGAAGCGCTCCGGCGGCAGACCGCGGGGCGCTTCAGCAAGGACGAAGTGAAGGTGCTGGCCGCCACGAAGGCCTTCGGCCTGGGCATAGACAAGGCGGATGTCCGATATACGGTGCACTTCGGGCTGCCTTCCTCGCTCGAGGCCTTTTTCCAGGAGGCCGGCAGGGCGGGCAGGGACAGGGCTCCGGCAACGTGCTGGCTGCTGGCGAGCATCGAGGACGCGCCCAGGGCTTTGTGGCTGCTCGACCCCTCCACGCCGTTTTGCGAGGTGCTCGACGAGCTCAAAAGGACGCGGCCTTCGGATGAGGACGACGTGACGCGCGCCTTGCGCCTTCATGCGCACGCGTTCCGCGGGCCCGAGCTCGAGCTCGGGGACGTGGAGCAGGTGCTCCTGCGCCTGGGGCCGCTCAAGCCCGGGGAGCGGAGGATCTCTTTCCCGTGCCAGCACCAGCCCTTGGTGGAGAAGGCGTTGCACAGGCTCGAGTCCGTGGGCGTGGTGTCGGACTACGTGATCCGGTGCGCGGAGGAGGCGTTCGACGTATGGCTCTCAGGCGAGCCGCTGGACAGAGAACGGCTCAAGTCTTCGATAGAGCATGTCTATGCCACGGTCGAGCCCGAAAGGCGGAGGTCCTTGAGGGAGCTCGTGCTCTGCTGCATGCCCGGAGTGAGCGAGGAGGATTTCAGAGCCAGGATAGTCCGGTATCTCGGTGATGGTATAATCGGGCTGTGAAAGCCTGGGCGCTGTCCAGACAGGCCCCTATCGAAAGAGATCCTCTCAGGCTCAAGGATATCCCCAAACCCAAGCCGGGCAAAGGGCAGGTCCTGCTCCGCGTACTCTGTTGCGGGGTCTGCCACACGGACCTGCACATCGTGGAAGGAGACATCCCTCTCAAGCGCAGGCCCACCATCCCGGGACACCAGATCGTCGGACTCGACGAGGCTTCAGGCAGGCGCGTCGGCGTGCCCTGGCTCCATACGACCTGCGGCAAGTGCGCGGACTGCAAGGCCGGCCGGGAGAACCTGTGCACGCGCGCGAAGTTCACAGGCTATCACGTGCCGGGAGGCTTCGCCGAGTACGCGGCGGTGGACAAGAAGGCGGCCTACCCATTGCCCGGGAACTACTCGGACGTGGAGGCCGCGCCCCTGCTCTGCGCGGGGGTCATCGGCTACAGAGCCTTGAGACTTTCGGGGTCGGGGAAGAGGCTCGGGCTCTACGGGTTCGGCGCCTCCGCCCATCTCACCCTGCAGATGGCCCGGCATGTCGGCTGCAGGGTGTACGTCTTCTCCCGTACGCCCGATCACCGCTCCTTGGCCCGGAAGCTCGGCGCGGCCTGGACCGGCCGGGCGGAGGACAAGCCCCCTAGGCCCTTGGACGGAGGCATCATCTTCGCTCCGGCAGGCGGGCTGGTGCCCCTGGCTTTGTCGCACCTTAAGGCCGGCGGGACCCTGGCCCTGGCCGGCATCACCATGACCCCTCTGCCCGCCATGCCCTACTCCCTCATCTACGGGGAGAGAAGGCTGCTCAGCGTGGCCAACAGCACCCGGCAGGACGTGCTGGACTTCTTGCGCCTGGCGGGCGGCAGGAAGCTCAGGATCCAGACCGAGGTCTTCCCCATGTCCGAGGCCCCGTCCGTGCTCAGGCGCCTAAAGCAAGGCGAGGTCCATGGCGCGGCTGTCTTGACCCCTGGCTGGACAACGTAGCGTTTAGTACTATACGTTTGACCTATGACCCGGAAGTGGAAGACCATCATCGAGCCGTTCAAGATCAAGAGCGTCGAGCCCTTGGGCTTCACCACCTCGCGCGAGCGCGAATCGTGCCTGCGCGAGGCGGGCTACAACGTCTTCAACATCCCGGCGGACAAGGTCCTCATCGACCTCCTGACCGATTCCGGCACCGGGGCCATGAGCGCGGACCAGTGGGCCGGGATCATGCGGGGCGACGAGTCCTACGCGGGCGCCCGCTCCTTCTTCGTTTTCGAGAAGGCGATCCGCGACCTGACAGGGTTGCGCGAGGTCATCCCGGTTCACCAGGGGCGGGCCGCGGAGCGCATCCTCTTCGACATCATCGGCGGCAAGGGCAAGACCTTCCTGTCCAACTCGCACTTCGACACCACGCGGGCCAACGTGGAGGTGTCCGGGGCCGAGGCCATCGACCTCCCGGTCGCCGGCGCGCTGGAGTTCGACCGCCCCGGGGACTTCAAGGGCGACATGGACGTCCTGGCGCTCGAGGACATGATCCGGAAGAAGGGCGCGAAGAACATCCCCCTGGTCATCATGACGGTGACGAACAACTCGCTCGGGGGACAGCCGGTCTCCATGAAGAACCTGCGCGAGGTGAGCGCGGTGTGCCGGGAGCACAAGATCCCGATGTTCCTGGACTGCGCGCGCTTCGCCGAGAACGCCTATTTCATCAAGAAGCGGGAGTCCGGCTACTCCGCGCGGCCGGTGGCGGACATCGCCCGCGAGATGTTCTCCTACGCCCAGGGCTGCATGATGAGCGCGAAGAAGGACGCCCTCGTCAATATGGGAGGCTTCCTGGCCCTCAACGACAAGGACTGGGCCAAGCGGGCCCGCGAGGTCCTCATCGTGGGGGAGGGGTTCCTGACCTACGGCGGCCTGGCCGGCCGCGACCTGGAGGCCATCGCCATCGGCCTCCACGAAGTCCTGGACGAGAACTACCTGGCGTACCGCATCCGCTCCGTGGAGTACCTGGGCGATGGGCTCAGGCGCGCCGGGGTCCCCATCGTGGAACCCCCGGGCGGCCACGGCATCTACGTGGACGCCAAGCGCTTCCTGCCGCACATCCCTCCCCACGAGTACCCGGGGCAGGTCCTGGTCTGCGAGCTCTACCGCGCCGCCGGCATCCGGACAGTGGAGATCGGTTCGCTCATGTTCGGCCGCCGCCGCAACGGCAAGTTCGAGCCCGCCAAGATGGAGCTCGTGCGGCTCGCCATCCCGCGGCGGGTGTACACGCAGAGCCACATCGATTGGGTCATCGAGGTCTTCGGCGACATTGCCAAGCGGTCGTCGCAGCTGCGCGGCCTGGTCCTGCTGGAGGCCTCCGAGCACCTGAGCCATTTCACGGCCAAACTGGCCCCGGTGCCCTAGCCATGAAGAACCGCGTGCTCCTCCTGACGACGGACAAGGCGCTCAACGACGTCTTCACCAAGGCGTGCGATCGCCGCAAGGCGGTGGCGGAGACGGTCGTCTCGGCCCAGCAGTCCCGGGCGCGCTGGGTGGACGAGGACTCCAGGCTCGTGGGGGTGGTGGCGGACACGGCGCTCATGCATCCGCAGGAGGTGTACACCCTGCTGCAGTCGCATTGCGAGCCGGGGGCTCCGCCGGTCATCCTGCTGGACCACCCGCAGGTGCCGGACCCGCGCGCTCCGAGGGAGGTCATCACGCGCCTGCGCTGGCCGCTGCCCGCGTCCTTCGTCGACGCTCTGAAGGAGATCGCCGCCACGCCGATGGTGTTCTTCACGGACTCGACCTTGTTCTTCACCGGCATGCTGCAGGCGAGGCTGCAGTCGGTGGGCATCACCCCCATCATCTCGGAGTCGCAGGTGGGCATCATCGAGACCCTGCGCGAGGGCGCCGGTCTCCCCAAGCCGGGAGAGGACAAGAAGCCGGGATCCCTCTGGGACAAGCTGACCGGCAAGAGGGGGGAGGAGGCCGCGGGCGCCCACGTCCTGAGCCCGTGCGCCGTGCTCCTATGGGGCGGGGACGTGTTCGACGCCCAGCAGGTCCAGCAGCGCATCTCGCAGGCCATCCCGGAGGCCCGCTACTTCATGGTCACGAGCGCCAGCGCCATGCACAACGCGGAGCGGGCGCTGCGCCGCGCGCGGCCGGCCTTCATGCCGCGCGACCTCGTCGAGCACGCGGTGGACATCTTCATCGGCAAGGTCGCGGCCGACCCCATGGGCCTGGGGCGGGTGCTCCTGGTCGACAACTTCAAGCCGACCCTGGTGCAGCTCACGGCCGCGCTCATGAACGAGGGCTACGAGGTCGCGGCCTGCATGAAGGCCGAGGACGCCCTCGACCAGGTCCGCGCCGACCGCTTCCACATCGCGGTCGTGGGCGCAGCCCTGGCCTACGCCCAGCACACCGGTGTGGAGCTGGCCCAGAGCATGCGCGAGGCCGATCCGGACCTGCGCATCATCCTGATGGTGGACCGCTATCCCCTGCAGACCGCGCTCCAGGGCGTGAGCCAGGTCGTGGAGGTCGGCCTCGACGACTGCCTGCTCAAGCCCGTGGAGCCCTCGCGGCTGCGCTTCTCCATCAGCCGTGCGCTGGAGCGCAGGCGCCTGCTCCTTGAGAACGCGCGCCTGCTCGAGGAGCTGCAGGCCGCCAACGGGGAGCTCGAGCAGCTCACCGGCTTCCAATCCAAGTTCTTCGCCATGGTGGCGCACGACGTGAAGAACCCCCTGACCGCCATCCGCGGCTACGCGGAGATGCTCTCCTGGAAGGTCAAGGACGAGACCCTCCTGAAGTGCGTCAGCCATATCCAATCCTCGACCCGGACCCTGGAGGGCCTCATCTCCGACCTCGTGGACTACGCGGCCATCGAGTCCGGAAAGCTGCGCGTGAACATGGAGGACATCAACCTCAGCCACGTCATCGCGGACGTGGACTCGCGCATCCAGGTCGCGGCCGAGAAGCGCAAGATCAAGTTCTCGACGAGCGCGCCGGAGAACATCCCCATGCTGCGGGGCGACCCCCTGCGCCTGGGCCAGGTGATCCAGAACCTGTGCACCAACGCCATCCAGTACACCCCCGAGGGGGGGAACGTCTACCTCAAGGTGCAGCTCAGCCCGACCGTGGTGACCGTGAGCGTCCGCGACACCGGCATCGGCATCTCGAAGGAAGACCTGCCGCGCATCTTCCAAAGGTTCTTCCAGGCGGAGAACGCGCAGAAGATGCGGCGGGCCGGCTTCGGCCTGGGCCTGAAGATCGCCCAGGAGATCGTCCGTTCGCACGGGGGCGGCATGGGCGTGGATTCCGAACTGGGCAAGGGCTCGGTGTTCTACTTCACTCTGCCCGTCCCCAGCGGGGCTCCGGCGGCGGACGCGTCCGAGGCCAAGCCCCTGCCGACGACGGCCGCTCCCGTGGTCCCGGCGCCGAGCACCCCGGTGATGGGCGGGCCGTACACCCCGATGCCCGGGTCCCAGCCGGTCGTTCCCCCGCGCACCCCGTTCCCGGGGAAGCAGCCCACCCCTCCTCCTCAGGGGCAGACGCCGATCCCTCCGGGGAAGACGCCTATCCCGAAGGAACCGGAAAAGGGCAAGTAGGAGGCCGCCGTGCGCCATCCCAGGATCGCCGGCTTCGCCGGCGACCTTCTCACCTCCGAGGCGGACCTGCTCGCCTACTCCTATGATTCCTCCCTGGAGAGGGGCCGGCCCGACGCGGTGGCGGTCGCCCGCAGGCCGGAGGACGTCCAGGCCGTGGTGCGCTGGTGCCTGGACCGCGGGGTCCCGTACGTGGTCCGCGGCGCGGGGACGAACCTCTCCGGCGGCTGCGTGGCCCTGCGCGGCGGGGTCGTCCTCTCGCTCGAGAGGCTCGACCGCATCCTGACCGTAGATACGCAGCGCGATGCCGCGCTGGTGGAGCCGGGCGTGATCAACTTGAAGCTGCAGGACGCCCTGGCCGCGGTGGGACGCTTCTACGGTCCGGACCCGGCGTCCTACAAGGTCTGCACCATCGGCGGCAACGTGGGGGAGAACGCGGGCGGCCCCCGCTGCCTGAGGTACGGGGTCACGACGAACCATGTCCTGCGGCTCGACGTGGTCATGCCGGACGGGAGCCTGGAGAGTCTCTCGGGCGAGGACGCCGGCCCCGAGCTCATGAGCCTTCTCATCGGCTCGGAGGGGACGCTCGGGGTGGCGGTGCGGGCTCTTTTGGGCATACTCCCCGCGCCCGAGGCCGTGGCCACCGCGCTGGCCGCTTTTCCCACGCTGGAGTCAGCCATGGCGGCTGTCGCCGACATCATCGCCTCCGGCATCCTGCCCCGCGACCTGGAGGCCATGGACCGGACCACGGTCGAGACCATCTCGGCGGCGGTCCCGGCGGACTATCCCCACGCGGAGGCCGTGCTGCTCCTGTCGCTGGAGGGGACGCCCGTGCGGGTGCGCATGGACGTGGAGAAGGTCCGGTCTCTTTGCGAGAAGCACGGCTGCGTCCAGTGGCGTCTGGCCGCGGACGAGGGGGAGGCCCTCAGGCTCTGGGAGGGGCGGCGCAGCGCCTACGCCTCCCTGGCCCGGGTGGCCCCGAGCATATTGGTCGAGGACGGGGTCGTGCCCAGGCATCGCCTGCCGGAGGCCGCCCGCCGTGTGGGGGAGATCGCGCGGGAGTACAAGGTGCGCGCATCCGTCCTGTTCCACGCGGGCGACGGGAACCTCCATCCCAACATCGTATTCGACGAGAGGGACCGTCCGGCGGCAGACAACGTCCGGCGCGCGGGCCTGGAGATGCTCAAGGCCTGCGTCGAGCTCGGCGGCTCCATCTCCGGGGAGCACGGCATCGGCGTCGAGAAGCGCGCGGCCATGGGCTGGCTCTACGGCCCGGAGAGCCTCGGGCTCATGGGCCGGATCAAGAAGGCCTTCGACCCGGCGGACCTGGCCAATCCGGACAAGATCCTGCCCCTGCCGGGGGAGACCGCGGGCATGGCCCCGCTCTTGGCGAAGAGACCGCTGAGCGAAGCGGCGCGGGCCCTGGCCGCGGCGGTCAAGGAGAAGGCCCTCCGGAAACAGCCGGTGGACCTCGTGGGGCTTGGGACCCGGGCGCCCCGCGACGGCGCCCTGGATACGGCGGCGCTGACCTCGATCCTGGATCTCGATCGGGCGAACTACACGCTCACCGTGGAGGCCGGCATCCGGCTCTCGGACCTGAAGGCGGCGGTGGACGGCGAGGGGTTCTTCGCGCCGGTGCCCATCGCTCCCGGGACGCTCGGCGGGCTCCTGGCCACGAAGGCCTGGCCCGGCGTCCGGGACCACGTGCTGGGCATGCGCCTGCTTCTGGCCGACGGCGGCGTGGCGGAGTTCGGAGGCAAGACGGTCAAGAACGTGGCGGGCTACGACATCCCACGCCTCATGCTCGGCTCCTGGGGCACGCTGGCCGTCATCCTGGACGTGACGCTCAGGCTCCTCCCGCACCGCATCGAGGTGCCGGACGAGCTGCCGGCGCCGGTCAGGCCCCGCTTCGACCGGTGGCACGCTCTGCTCAAGGGGGCCTTCGATCCGGATAAGAGGCTCAACAGGTGGGTGCAGAGCGGATGAAGAGCCTGATCACCAAGCTCGGCGAGAAGAGCGTCTACGACGCGGTCTGCGGCTGCACCCGGTGCGGGTTCTGCTCCCAGGCCTGTCCCACGCATCTGGCCACCGGCCGGGAGACGATGTCGAGCCGGGGAAGGAACCAGCTCGTGCGCCTCCTGCTCGAGGACCGATTCGAGGACCCGGGTTCGGCCCAGGATCCGCTTTCAACCTGCCTGCTCTGCGGCGCGTGCACGACCGCCTGCCCGGGACAGGTGCCGACGCCGGACCTGGTGCTGGAGGGGCGGCGAAGGCTCCGCCGCGGCAAGGTCCCGCTCGCGGTCCGGGCGCTCACGCGGCTCATGCTGGAGCGTCCCGCTCTGCTCGCGAAGCTCCTGCACGCCGGCTATCTGGCCAAGCGTCTGAAGCTCGACGCGTTCGCGGCCAGGACAGGGGTGCTGAGACTGCTGGGGCTGAGGGTGCTCGAGGAGATGAGCAGTCACGTCGAGGAAACGCCGAATTACTTTCTAGAGGAAATACTGAGAAACGACAAAGAAATGCTCGTACAGCCAGGCGTAGCCTGGCTGTACATCGCAACGTGCGGACCCAACTATCTCTTCCCCAAAGTCGGGCTGGCCACGGTCAAGCTGCTCAAAGGCCGGCTGGGGCCGGGAGCCTTGTTCAAGGGGGTCTGCTGCGGTCTGCTCGCCTATAACTACGGCCGCCTGGAGGACGCCCGCGCTTTCGCCAAGAAGAACATCGAGGCGTTCGAGAACGCGGGGGCCCCCGGCTCCGTCCCGCTGGTGGCGGACTGCTCCTCTTGCGCGGCTTTCATGAAGAGCTACCCGCAGCTCTTCGCCGAGGACCCGGCGTGGCGCGGGCGCGCCGAGCGCTTCGCCTCCAGGGTGAGGGACGTGCTCGAGGTCCTGCCGCCCGGGGCTGCGCAGCCGGGAAAGACCGGGCGCGTGACCTATCACGATTCCTGCCAGGCCAGGCACAAGCAGGGCTTGGTCGAGGAGCCCCGGCGCCTGCTCAAGGCCGCGCTCGGCGACCGCTTCGTGGAGATGCCGGCCTCGGATTCCTGCTGCGGAGGCGCCGGGGCTTTCGCGTTCGTCCATCCGCGGCTCTCGGACGAGCTCGTGCGGCGCAAGGTCGCGAACATCGCGTCCGTGCAGGCCCGCCGCGTCGCCACCTCCTCCACGTCGTGCCTCATCCAGCTTGCGCGCGGATTGAAGAAGTATTATCCTGAATGCGCGGCTCTGCACGTCAGCGAGCTGTTGTCCGAGGACTCTGATGGGTAGAAGGCAGGAGCTGGAACGACGGCAGATGCTGCTGGCCCGGTTCGGCCGCCGCATCGCGACCGAGACCCGCATCGACAACCTCCTCACGGTCATCGCCGAGGAAGTCCGCCACATCCTGAGCGCGGACCGCTGCTCGGTCTTCCTGGTGGACTCGGAGAAGAACGAGCTCTGGACCAAGGTCGCCCTCGGCGTGGGAGAGAAGATCCTGCGCATCCCCATCGGCCAGGGGATATCCGGGTTCGTGGCCAAGACCGGCTCGGCCGTGAACATCCGCGACGCCTACCGCGACACCCGCTTCACCCAGGACCTCGACCGCCTCACGGGCTACCAGACCAAGAGCATCCTGGCCATCCCGCTCAAGGACCGTTCGGGCAAGACCCTCGGGGTCTTCGAGGTGCTCAATAAGCTCAAAGGCTCCTTCAACGAGGAGGATGAGGGGTTCCTGCGCATCCTCTCCACCATCGCGGCCTCGGCCATCGAGAACGCCCAGCTCTACGAGAACCTGCGCAAGTCGCACCTGGAGACCATCTACCGCATGGCTATGGTCGCGGAATACCGCGACCAGCAGGACACGGCCATGCACCTGCGCCGCATCTCGAAGTACACGGCCCTGGTGGCTTCGCAGCTCGGCCTCGCCTACGACCTGGTCGAGGACCTTCGCTACGCGAGCCCGCTGCACGACATCGGCAAGGTGGCGATCCCGGACGCGATCCTGCTCAAGCCGGGCAAGCTCACCCCGGACGAGTACGAGGAGATGAAGAAGCATCCGCTCTACGGCGCGCGCATGCTCGAGAACGCGGAGTCCAGGCTCCTGCAGCTGGCGCGCAACATCGCCTTGGCCCACCACGAGCATTGGGACGGCACCGGGTATCCGCAGGGACTGAAAGGCGACGAGATCCCGCTGGAGGCCCGCATCGTCTCCGTCGTGGACGTGTTCGACGCCCTCACCACCCGGCGGGTCTATAAGGGCGCCTGGAGCATCGGGGATACCTTCACCTACATGGGCGAGCAGAGCGGCCGGCTTTTCGACCCCGGGGTGGTGGACGCCTTCGCCAAGTGCCGGGAGCTGGTCGAGGACCTCATCGCCACGGACATCAACGTCTCGGGCCCCGTCAGCTACGCGGCGTAGCTCGCTCCCATAACGCAGCGGGTCCTGTCAGCTTGGGGTCCCCAAGCCGCCACCCCCTGCGTTATTCGTTCTCGAGAGGGTCGACCAGCCTTCCATCCATGGTGTAGCGCGGCATGTGGAAGTAGGCCTGTATCCGCTCGTCTCCCGGGTTCATGGCCATGATGGCGGCCTGGCGGAGCGCCGGGTTCGGGTCGCGCATGGAGATGTTCTGCAGCAGGGCCTGGGTCTGCGGGGTCTTGACCCGGGAAAGGGCCAATATCGCCGGATACCGCAAGGCCGGATCCGTCTGGAGGTCCCCGGCGGTCTGCGCCATGGCCTGCAGCACCTCCGGCCTGCCGGTTCCCTGATAGAGGGACTTCATCGCCTCTACCCGGATCGCCATGCCGGGATGATGGGCGGCGACCCGCATGAGGGCCTGGGCCACGTCCGGGTGGTTCGACGCCTGGCCGAGCGCCCAGATGGCGCCGGTCATGCCTTCCACGCTCGGCTCGGCCGCGGTCAGGCCGCGAAGCAATCCCGCGCGTACCTGAGGGTTGCCCGCGGCGGCCGCCCAGAGGGATTTGTAGCAGATGCCCCGGAACGCGGGAGGAGTCTGCATGTCCGTGGCGTAGCGCGCCAGGGTGGTCCAGACCTCGGGGTATCCGGCGACGCGCGAGAGCGTCTTGGCGGACTGGTATCGGACGGCGGGCTCCTCCATCCGGTTGTTGAGCACTCCCAGCACGGTCTGCCATACGTAGGGGGATTGGCCCACGTACTCGCGCAGGGCCTTGAGCGCCTCGATGCGGACGGCCGGGTCCGGGTCCCGGAGCATGGCCAGGAGGGCGTCGCGCTCCTGCCAGGAGAACTGGGTCACTGCCTTCTGCGTCATGAAGGCCTGGCGCGCGGCTCCGAGCTGGCCTGTGAACGCTGCTTCGGATGCGCAGACGGGATTGAGGAGAGCGAGAAGGAGAACGAGCATGAGCCACCTCCTGAGGTAGCTCAGATTGTAGACCTATGGGCCTGCCGTTTCTAAGGTTCGCGGGTCCTATGCGCGTTCTGGGCCAGAAGTCCCGGGTTCTTCGAGAGCCACACGTCCTCGTACCGGCCGCGGGAGCCGTCGGCCCGGAGGAAGGAGGCGCCGTCCTGCCGCATGACGTCGTTTCCCCGGCCGTCGAAGTCCCGCGTCCTGCGGACCTTCCCGGCGGAAAGGCGGATGGACCGGACGCCCGCCTCATCGAGGGTGACGGTCTTTCCGGAGAGGCCTCCGATCCGCATGCGCAGGCCCAGGCGCTCGAACTCGGCTGAGTCGAGGTCCTCGTCCTCGAGCGATTCCCTGGGGAGCTTCCCGTCCCGCACGGCTTTGCGGACCAGGGCCCGGAGGGCCTCGAACCCGTTGGCCCAGCCGTCCGGCCTTCCGTCGCCGTCAAGGTCCGTGCCGTCGCCGAAGAGTTCGCGGGCGTCTTCTCCCGCGATGCCGTCTTTGTCCGTGTCCAGGACCAGGATGCCGTCCTGCGCCGAGATGTCGCCGAGGGCGTCCATGGCTCCGTCGCCGTCGATGTCGTAGGCCACGACGCGGTTGCGCGTGGTCCGGTCGTCCCCGTCGAGGTCGAAGACCAGGGGGGAGTTCTGGTACGTGGACCGGGTGCCGTCCGCGCGCTCCACCACGAAGGTGGTGCGGCTGCCGTCCGGCGCGTCCGGGTTGTAGGAGACCTGGGTGATGCGCGAGCCGTCCGGGAGCACGGCCGGCCGGATATTGCTCAGGGATACGGTCCTGTCCGGCGGGGGCGGGGAGTAGGCGGTCTGCTCGAAAGCCTGGGCCGCGGCGTAGCGGGAGGAGCCGTTGGATTCGGAAGGCCTTGAACCCGTCCCCGCGCTCACCGCGCGCATGCTCCGAGCCTGGTTCGGCGCGGCCATGGAGCGGGTATAGGAGGCGGCCCGGGAGGCTTCGATCGTATGGGTCCGGGTCTCGTACCTGGCGCTGGTCTGCTGGTGCGTCCTGCGGAGTTCCCCTGATGTGACTACATTAAGGATGCCGGCGCTCCTTCGGAGCCGTGCCGTGGGAGCGGCTTCAGCCAGGACCAGGGGCTTCCAGTACATCGGGGGCTTGGGCAGGGAGACGGGCTTCTCGGCCTGCCTCTGGATGGGCTGCACGGACGGCCACCAGAAGTAGCGGGCCTTTTCCCGGGCGACCTCGATGTTGTCCTGGACCACGACGCGGGCCGCGTTGTACGCGATGGAGGACATCCTTCGGATCTCCCGCATGAGACTTCCGAAAAGCGGCCCGAGCGGCTTGCGCGGGGCCTTCTTCGCCTTCTTGACCTTCCTGACGGAGACGGGCTGGGGCGCGTTCACGGCTGCCGGTATCCTTAAAGAGGGGGGAGGAAGGGGTCGGTTCATGGCCGCGAAGGGGATGGCGGCTGCGCCGAGGTCCTGAGCGATGAGGGACAGCATGAGGGCTAAAGCGAGGGTTTTCTGTCTCATGCCTATATACTAAAGGAAGGGTGTTGCCCGGGCGTTGCGGGAGGGTAAAGGAAAGGCAAAGTAATCCATGTATTTGGTGGCGGCTGGGGAAATAGGGTAAAATCTTATTCGTCGCGGGCGTACCTTCTCCTGTGGATCGGTAAGGACCGGTACAGCCCGCTGTAGTCAAGATGTTCTTTGATGCGGGCGTGGTTCAGTGGTAGAACGCTACCTTGCCAAGGTAGAGATGTGGGTTCGATTCCCATCGCCCGCTCCACTTTTTCGATAGGACCGGGCTGTACTTGCGCGTAGCGCAAGTGCGCCCGCTCCACTCTTTCAGGCGGTCTTCCGAAGATTTCGGGCGCCTCGCGCTGGAGGGAGGATACATGGTGAGAGAGACCGAGCTTGACGTCCTGTTGAAGAACCGGCCGGGGGCTTTCGCGGAAGTCTGCGAACTTTTCGGGAATGAGAAGATCAATATCCGGGCTTTCACGCTGACGTCCGGAGGGGTCCTTCAGGTGCTCGTTGACGACCTCAAGAAGGCGAGAGCCGTTTTGAAGGAAAAACACTTCCCCTTCCAGGAGACGGAAGTCCTGACGCTCGAGTGCCTTGACCGGCCTGGTGAGATGGCCAAGGTGTGCGGCAAACTGGCCAAGGAGAACATCAACATCGATTTCGGCTTTTGCAGCGGGAACAAGCAGGACAAGAGTCTCGTCGTCTTTGACGTAGATGACATGGAAAAAGCCATGGAGATCCTCCACTAAAAATAACCCGAAGGCGTGTCCGCTCGCGGAGAACGCCCCGTCCCGAAGTCTCTTGCCGTCAACGCCATATCCGGCTACACTTGATTGTCCATGGACGAAACCCCGGACGGCTGGTACCGTCAACTCTCGATCCAGTTCGAGGACGGGTCGGTCGAACTGCTCCATATCGAGCGCAAGCCCACCGGCACGCACATCCCCCTGCTGCGGGAAAGGCCGGAACCCTGGACCAAGCTCACCGTCCATAAGTGCCCCTGCTGTCCGCTTCCCGACATATTGCCGACCTGCCCCGCGGCCGTCTCATTGCAGACGACCATGAGCAAGCTCCGGTCGAGGAAATCGATCGAGAGGGTGAAGGCCACGGCCATCGACGCGAACGGCCGGTCGCAGACCGTCGAGTGGCCCCTGCAGGCCGTCGGCTCCAGCTTGGTCCAGCTCGCGGTATTCGCGAGCGGCTGCCCGGTCGGCCGGCGCCTCAAGCCTTTCCTGCAGGGTTTGCCGCCCTTCGTCAGTTCGCTGGACCTTTCGCGCCGCATCGCCACCATGATCCTCCAGAAGCACGGAGGCTCGATCGAGGCCTCGCGCCAGGAGCTCGCCGAGTCGCTCGCCCCGCTGCACGACGTCTTCACGCATCTCACCCGCCGGATCAGGGTCGACGAACAGGACAAGATCGAGGGGATGGATGGGATCGCGGCGCTCGCCCGCGACGCGGTGCCCAACTCGATCACCGCGGTGGACGCCTTCGCGCAGCTGCTCGCCGTCCGAGCCAACTCGTTGTTCGCCCAGCTCTCGACCGATCTCGGCTGGACCGGGGCGGCGAAGCCCGCCCGGCCCGCCGCCCCCGCGCAGCCCAAGGCCGGCGGCTGGTGGCAGCGGCTGGCCGGCCTTTTCCGCTGATCAGTCCGCGGCGGTCTGCTTGAGCTCCTGCTGGACCTCCAGCTCCACGAGCTTGCGGCGCACATTCTCCGCGTCGGAGGCCCCGGGCTCGGCGAGCAGGTAGAGCTTGAGGTTGCGGGCGGCCTCGGCCGGCGCGCCCAGCTTCTCCTGCACAAGCCCCATGTTGAAGTAGGCCTCTGGCCACCACGGCGCGAGGCGCAGCGCGCCTTCGAGCTCCGCGGCCGCCTTGGCGAAGCCCGTGCTGTCCTGGGCGAACTTGATGAAGGCCTGCGCGCGCTGGGACATGTGCCGGGCCTCCTCGGGCACCGCCGGCGGGGCGATCGCGGCGCTGCGGATGAGCTTCTCCCGCACGCGCGTCTCGGGCTCGCTGCCCGCCGGGCACTTCTTCAAGGCCTCCAGGTAGCCGGCCACGGCCTTGGCATTATCGCCCGCCGCGGCGGCGGCGTCCGCCGCTTTCTCGGCCGCCTCGATGGCTGAGCCGCTCTGGGCCAGCTCGCGCTGGATCTCCCGGCCGCGCTCCTTCTCCGCCTGGGCCTTCGCCCTCCGGGCCGCGGCCTCCTTTCGGATGTTGTCCGCGTCGCGCAGCATGGCCGTGACCTCGCGGCTGCAGGGGGCTTCATCTTTGGCCCAGTACTCCAGCGTGGTGCGGGAGATCCCCGGTTGATTCACGTCGGCTCCGGCCTCGATGAGCATGCGGGCGATCTTCTTGGACTCCTCGTCGCAGGGCCGATGCCGGTGCAGCCAGAGGAGCGGGCCTCCGTGATACGCGGTGAGGTTCGAGGTCTGGCTGTTCACGTTCGCTCCCCGCTCGATCAGGATCTTCGCGACCTCCGCGTGCCCGTTGCTCGCGGCGAAGTGAAGCGGGGTCTCGGAAAAGTTCGCCGCGGCCTTGGCGTTGATGTTCGCTCCGCGGTTGAGCAGGCGCGTCACCGCCGCGGCGTCTCCTCTCTTGGCTGCGCGGTGAAGAGCCGTGGCGCAGCCTGAAGAAAGGAGGAGGGTGCAGAGGACCGGGATCAAGGCCGGGATTCGGGAGCTGTGCATGGGCTGAGTATGCCAAATTTTTTGCTAGCATCCGAGCATGCTCCGCGCGGCGACAGCCCTCGCCCTTCTGCTGGCGGCCCCGCGTCCCGCCTCGGCCGGCTGCACCCTCTCCAGGACCTGCACCGCCGCCTCCAGGGCCGGCTCGATGTCTAAAGCCTACTCGGACAAGGGGAGGTGCGAAAGCGACGCGGCGTCCGCCAACCGGCAGTATCCGGCCTGCACCTACACCTGCAGATGCTCCGGCTCGTCCGGATCGGGCGGGGCCGTGGTGCCCTTCGACCCGGGCCAGCAGCTCCTGCTGCAGGGCAGCTATATGCTCGGACAGGCCCTCGGCGCGGCGCTCATGGGCGGGAGCCGGGCGGACTCGGCGGCGGAGGCCGAGGAGCGCCGGCGCCGCATCCAGCAGATCGAGGAGGTCGAGCGGCTCGAGCGCGAGCGCGAGCAGGAGCGGCGCCGGCGGTTCGAGGAGGACAAGAGGAAGCTCCGCGAGGAGATGAAGGGCGGGTCGGCCTCGGCGGACATGGGCTTCAAGGGGGGAGACGGGAGCGACACTCCGGAGCTGAGCTTCAAGGAGTTCCACGACCGCGAGAGCGAGCGCCGGAGCGTGCTCGAGAAGCTCGCGCGCGAGGCCGTGAGCGTGGTGGAGAAGATGGCGCTCGACTGGTGCAAGCTCCATCCGGTGCTCTACCCGAGCCGCTCGGGAGCCGCGGACGACGAGTTCTTCAAGAGCCAGGTCGAGGCCTACAACGTCCGTCATCGCGCCTGGAAGGATTACTGCGAGCAGGACTTCACCAAGGTCCGGGCCGCGGCGCTCGCGAGCCTGCCGGAGAAGGCGGATGACAACGAGCTCCGGATCAGGGCGGACTGCTTCGGCGCGTTCAAGATAGAGGCGAGCGCCTGCTCCGGGCACTCGAACCTCCTCTCGTACTCGGACTGCATCAATAGGGCCATCCAATCCTGGCAAAAATGCCAGGGCTCTCCGTCCGTGCCGCTGGACCCCTCGAATAAATAGCCGTTTGAGACGGCGGTCCGATAGGGCCCACGCGCGTCCTGGGCCTTCCGCTTCATATGCCGAGGGTCGTATTTTTGGAAAATATGCATAATGGCGCCGGGCATTTTGGCCTTTTCCGTCCTCTTCCTCGCCGGGAGCCTCCACGCGCGGACGTACTCCGACACGGAGCTCAAGCGCATGGTCGCGCAGGGAGGCGGCTCCGCCTCTTCCCGCCGGCCCGGCCCTTACGCGTACCAGGGGCTGAAAGTCATCCTTGAGAACAGGTTCGAATACCGGCCCTGGCTCTTCGAGCAGACCTCCAAGATCAAGAACCAGTACGGACTGCGGGCGATCTCCACCCTGGTCCGGGAGTTCGACGAAGTCGAGGACGGGGTATTCGAGTACTGCGCGGATATCGACACCCCCCACGCGCTGAGGGCTTTCGAGGCCCTGGCCGAGAAATACCGGGTGATACTCGTCTGGCAGACGCGCTGGGCCGCGGAGGTGCACACCGGGCGCGAGAGCGGCGCCTACATCCGCGTCATCGCGGGCCGCCACACGGAGAAGGACTTGGCGCGGGCCGCGCTGCTCGACGGGCTGAAATCCGAGGTCGTCGTCCGCCGGGAGCAGCGCGAGACCGTCGTCCGGGCCGGCTCTTTCGAGAAGGTCCTGCGGAGCGCTTTGGACGGCCTGCGCGGCTCCTGCAGGATGCGCCTGAGCGGGGCGGATGTGCTCGCGCGCGAGTGGCACGAGCCCGGGGTCGACGACGACGTCATCGTCCGCTGGACCAAGCCTTCCGGCCCGCCGCCGGAGGAAGGCACGTGCTCGGAGAGCCGCCCCGGCAAGATGGTCCTCTATTTCGGCCCCTTCTACGACTTCTACCCCGAGGGAGACTCCGACAAGCTCCGGGAGCTGATCGTGGAGCGGCTGGGCTGCCGCCCGAAGACGCGTCCGACGACGCTGGCCCGGGCCGGCGGCCTTCGGGACGCGCTCGCCCCGGTCAAGCGCCGGTCGAGGCGTCTCTGCCCGGTCCGGCGCTACCAGGCGCCGCGCGTCGTCGTCGCGGGCTCCCGTACCCGCCGCACCACCACGACCACCGTCACCAGAAGGACGACCGCCACCCGGCTCATCACGGAGGAGATGGCGTATAATGTCGCCTATCCCGGCCAGGCGGAGCGGACGCCCGAGGCCGACGGCGAGTCTTCCCGGTCCAGCCGGACGACGGTCTCGAACACCGTCGAGGTCGGCGGCGGCTCGGGCCGGATGAGCGTCGCGGCCGCGACCGAGACAGACGACGGATCCGGGGAATAGACCCTCGCCGGGATCACCGAGACCCACGCCGGCCTAGGCCGAAAGAACGCCGGTTTTTCCGCCTAACGTCTCATGCCGTCAAGCGGGCGGGACGCTATAGTGGATTGGCCCCATGGCAGGCAGGCTCTTCGCATTCGCCCTGGCCGTACTCTGCGCCGTGCCGCAGGAAGCCCTCGCGGCGGTGCTGGCGGCGCAGTCCGCGGTGGGACAGGCGCCGATCGCTCCAGCGGCGCCCCTGATCCTGCCCGGAGCCGCTGCGCTCGCTCCCAGCCTGATGCCTTCGGCCGGCGGCGTCGGGCTGTCCTCCACCCTGCCGGGGCTGAAGACGGGTCTGAGCCCGAGCGTCCTGCCCTCGGCCGTCCAAACGCTCAAGCCGGTCCCCGCGGCCGCGCCCCGCGAGGCTGTCCGCGCCCAGGTCCAGGAGACCTCCAAGGGGGTCGCGGAAGCGATCGAGTCCTTGGGATCCGAGACGGCCACGGACCAGGACTCGCGGCAGACCGGGGAGCGCGTCGAGGAGCTGCTCACGGGCGAGAAGACGCGCTCCGCGGACCCGGTCGCGGTCCCGGACGCTCCCGGAAGCGTCCCGCCGCAGGCCGGCCTCGCGCGCCCGGCCGGAGCCCTCGGACTTGTGCGGGAGATGGCTTTCGGCGAGAAGGCCTTCGCGCCCATGGTCGCCCCTCTGCGCGGGCGGATGAACCGGGCTCGCGCGCTCCTCATCCTCAAGGCCGTGCTCAGCACCGGCATGGCCTACTCCGTGGGAGCGCTCGTGGACGCGGCCATCGCCCACTCCCTGCCCGGGGCGGTCCTATGGCTGGCGGCCCTGACCGGACTGACGGCGGCGAAAGCGGTACAGCAGAAGCTCTACGCCACGACCACTGGCGGGCTGCGGCTGGCCCTGCGCCGCGATTTCCGCGTGAAGCTCTTCGAGAAGCTTTTGCGCATGAGCCCGGAGGCGCTCAAGGGCGAGAAGCCGCACGACATCGCCGCGCGCCTCACCCGCGACGCGGCCCAGGTGACGATCAAGAACGTGTACATCCCCATCCAGTTCCCCCAACTGCTCATCCAGCTCGGCCTGGGCGCGGGGTTCGTGGTGGCCACGAGCTGGCAGCTGGCCCTGGTGGTGCTGGCCTCCATCCCGATCCTGACTTATCTCTCGTACCGCTACGGCAGAAGGATCTCCGTGCTCCAGGAGGAAGCCTCCTCTCGGCAGGCCCGCATGACGCGGGTCGCCGGCGAGCTGTTGGAGCAGGTCGGCGGGATGGACGAGGAGCGGCGCTTGGAGTCTTCCGACAAATACCGCAAGACGGTCAAGAAGAACGAGGAGACGCTCCTGGAGATAGTCCGGGTGAGCTCGAGCTTCGACTCTCTCCAGGAGTTCCTGCAGGGGTTCTTCGCCGAGGCCCTGGTGCTGGGCCTCGGCCTGTTCGGCTTCCTCGCCTTCGGGGTGCCGAGCGTAGGGCAGGTCATGGCCCTGCGCGGCTACGCCAAGGACCTGCGGGGGGCGGTGGACGGGATGCTCGGGCTCTACACGGACGGCAAGGACGCGGAAGGCGCGACCCGGCGCGTGATGGAGCTGTTCAACGCGCCGGAGCCGGCCCGTCCGTAAACGGCCGGACTTACGCCTTCTTGTTCTCTTCGACGAACTTCTTGATGTCCTCGATGTGCTCGAGGATGAGCGCGGCCTTGCTCACGCCGAACTGGAAGGGGAACCTGTCGTCATCGCTGCGCTTGAGCACGATGGTCTTGTTGCCCTTGAATTCTCCGAACTCCACGATGGCCATGGCTGTTCTCCTGGGGATCCGTTATTCCGGCGGATAATCTAGCTTATTTGAAGGGGCCGCGCGCTAGTCGAGCGCCTTGCGAAGCCGGTTCGTCATGGAGACGATGTGATCCGCGTACGAGTCCTGGTCGTCCCCGCCGTAGTAGGCCGCGGCCCCGCGGTGGAGGCTGCCCGTGATCTCGATGTTCTTTTGGATGAGGCGTATGCCGCCCTGCACGTTCTCCCGCGGAGAAAGCGGGTCCACGCCGAGGCCCTTGGCCGTGCCCCGGAGCAGCTGCATGGTCCCCCTGGCCGTTGATTCCGAGTTCTTGAGCACGAGCTGCTTGAGCTCCTCCTGGGTGTAGGGCCGGCCCTCGGCGTTCTGCTCGAGCGAGCCGCCCGCCGGGACCGCGCCGGGCTTGAAATGGTTCAGGCCGGATTCCTTGATCCCGATTGCCGTGGCGATGGCCGCGAGATTATTGAAATCCTTCTCTGTCTTGGCGAGCTTCGCCGCTTCCTCCAGAACGATGCGCGCGACCCGCGGGTCGGCTTTCGGGGCGAGCTTGTCCACGACCGGCTTCATGGCCTCGACGGCCCGATTGACGGCGTCCTCGAGGGGGGAGGGCTTGGGCTGCGGCGCATCCTTGTCGGGTGCCGGCACGTCGGCGGAAGCGAACGTATCCTTCTTGGTTTCCGCCCCGTTCGTCGGCACCTGTGTCTCGCCCGGCTGCGTCGGCGCAGAGGGCGGCTTGTCCGTCTTGGGCTCAGGGGACACGGCCCCCGCTTCCACGCTGGTCCCGTCCGCCGTGCGCATCGTTCCTTGCAGCCCGAGCCCATCGATGAACTTGTCCGCGTACTCCTGGCCGTAGCGCTGCTCCAGGGCCTTGTGCAGGTCCCCGACCTGTCGGCTGAACTCCTTGGCGCTCATGTCCTCCGGACGTCCGTCCTTGACCTTGTCGACCGAGTCGTAGATGTCCTGGAGGCCCTTATCCCCATCCGCGATCTCGGGCGCTTCGCCTTCGGCCACGTACTTGTCCAGGTCGGCTTTCTCCTGTTTGGGATCCGGTTCAGGTTTGGGCTGGGGCTGGGTTTGGCCGTCCGTGTTCCCCCCCGCCTCCGGTTGCTGGGCGATGGACGGGACGCACGGCAGCAGCGCGCAGAAAAGGAAGGTCGGCAGGACGCGGGGCAGCCGTCCCATGTACATATCTCCTAATAAGAGTGTTGGCATGCCGGTCCCGGATGTCAAGGGACCCGCCGCTGGCGGCGCAATGATGGTACAATGAAGGAAGTATGAGGTCCGAGGAGTTCCTTTGCCCCAACTGCGGCGCGGTGCTCAAGAAGAGCGCCGCGGTCCGGGTCCTCGGCAAGGACCCGAAGCTCTGCGACACCCTGCCGTCCACGGTCAAGTGCCCCGGCTGCGGCGGGCTCATCGCCACGAGGTCCATGATGAAGGGGTTCTTCGACGTCAAGAAGCCTCAGCCGGTCAAGCAGGCCCTGCGCGTGGGGATATTCATCTTCGGGATCCTGCTGGTCGCGGCCGTGGCCGGGCGCATGGCGGTCCTCTTCCTGGGGGTCCTGCGCTTGGCCGTCTTCGTCCTGGCCGCCGCGGCGGTCGGCCTGCTGCTGATCAAGCTCTTCAGGAGAAAGCCAGGCTCGCGAACGTGACCTCCCCCCCGGCCGGGTCCGAAGCCCGGCCGTAGTGGAGGAGCCTCCCGCCGGAGCGCGGGAAGAGCCGCTTGTGCAGCCACAGGAAGGCGTAGAGCGCGAAGACCCCGCAGACGCTCCTCTTGTTGTCGTCCGCCATGATCGACCGCAGGAAGCCGTCCGCGTCCCGCCGCAGCGCATGGCGCAGGCAGGCCAGGTCCTGCGCGCGGACCCGGGCCAGCCTGCCGGGAGTGAGCGCCTCGGCGTCGCCGAAGCACGGCCCCACGTGAGCCAGGTCCACGCCCGCGATGAGGCAGACCCTTCCCGGATAGGCGCGCAGGTCCCGGGCCATGAGGCGGAGCATGGCCATGGACCGGATGCCCGGGCGAGCGCCTTCCAGGTCGCAGCTGGAGCACAGCACGGGGAGCAGCCTGGGGGTCTTGAGCAGGCTCAGGAAAACGGTTTGGTACTCGATCGAGTGCTCGGTCCCGTGCTCGCGCTCGTCCTGGAGCGGGTCGAAGGGGCCGTCTTCGCGCAGGGAGCGGACGAGTCCTCTGTCCGTGGCGAGCGTCCCGAGCGGGGTGGCGTAGTCCTTGGTCGTGAGGACGAACGGCGTGGGCGGGGTGGAGTGGGCCACGCCCAGGATGACGTAGAGGTCCGCGGGCGCGCGCTTGAAGAGCTCCCGGTAGGCCTTGGCGTAGCCGCGAGCGCCTCTGGCGAGGTCGATATGAGGGGCGACCAGCCCGGTCAAGGGCCGTCCCCTCGGGGCGCGTATCCTTGGAAGCAGTCTCCTCAGAGCCTCGGGCTCCGAGGGGTAGTCGATCCCTGCGAACGCGGGCTTGCGGACTACTTGCCGCAGCACTTCTTGTGCTTTTTCCCGCTCCCGCAAGGGCAGGGGTCGTTCCTGCCCACCTCGGGTCCGGTCTTCGTGAACGTGGCCGGAGCCGCCGCCTGAGCAGCCGGCGCCTCGAGCTTGATCTCGCCGGACTCGATGGCCTTCTTGTTCTTCTCGAGCCACGCCTTGACCGCGGCCTGGTCCTTGACGTTGACCCCGTCCGCCTGCATGCGCGCGGCGAGCCCGCGGATCTGCTTGAGGAACGCGGGGTCCTTCCACTTGCGGAAGAAGGTCCCGAGCAGGCCCTGCTTCTCGAGTTCCTTGAAGTCGCCGACTTCCGGCTTCTTGGCGTGCTGCTCGACGGGTTTGGGCAGCTTCAAGGGGTCCGGCTTGCGGAACAGCTTGTCTTTGATCTTATTGATTTGGTTCCACATAATAGCTGGCGGAGGATATGGGACACATTGCGAACTCCGTCGTTTTGCGTCCTCCATCCTCAAGCAAAATGGCGGAAGGGGTGGGATTCGAACCCACGAGGCGGGGTTGCCGCCTAACGCTTTTCGAGAGCGTTCGTTTCAACCGCTCACGCACCCTTCCTGAACGTCAATTATACTTTGTTGCCAAGGATTTCCAGAACCCCGAGTCCGTTCAAGGCCAGGAGTCCTGGTGTCCACCTGGGTGTCCATTCGTTGTCCGATTCCAGCGATGTCGGACGAACTCCAGGGGGTCAAGAGAAGCGGATTCTCGTCGAAGAACAAGTTCAGGCAAACTGCGGCAATGAGCGGGGAAGGAGAGCGCGAGAGCGTCCGTTTCAATCGCCTACCGGGCTTCGGCAACATCCTACGTGAGGCCATCCGCACCCTTGACCCGATTCCCCACAGCGGGGTAGAGTATGCTCTGTGCGAACCAGTCTGTTCTTCCCCTCGCACCCGCCTTGTGATAGAGCTTTGAGCGTGAACCAATGACTTCCCGCGCAAGGGAGGATGACCATGATGGTGGACAGAAGGCCCCGTAGTCAGAGGTTTCGTGCCCTACGATTGCCGGTCCTCCTTTACGCTCTCTGCCCGGCCGCCGCTCTTGCGGCATCTCCGGCCGTTCTAAGCAAGTCCGAGCTTCCCGCCCGGGGTCGTCAGGAAGCCATTCTTTCGATAACGAGCTTCGGCCGCTATGCCGTAACCGCCAAGAGCGCCCAGGGGACAGGCGTACAGCTCGTCGACCGAATGGCCGGACCGGGGGCGATTTCCGGAGCGGCCGGTGAGCAGGATGGAAGGCTCGATCTCTTCCTCGAACGGGGCGACTACAAGATCATCGCCCACGGTCACGACAAGGCTGCCGGGACCGTTCGTCTTGAAGCGCATGATTTCTCGGAAAGGAATGTACCGCAGCCCCCCGCGCTTGTCGAAGACAAGCTGATTGAGACCGAACTCAAGGATTTCGAGCAGGCATCCTACTGGGTGGAGATCAAGGAGCGCCGCATGGCGGTCCTGGAGGCGGCGGGACGGAGCCTTGCTGACCTGCGTTTGTGGAAGGACGGAGCATGGCTCGTGGATGCCGCGCCGGTCATAACCACGGTGCAGCCGAAGATAGGACAGCCGCTGCGGGTCTGCCGCCTTGCCGCCAAGCTTGAACCCGGTCTGTACCTTCTTTCTGCCTATGGCGGCATCGCCTTGCCCTGGGCCGAGGATAGCGGCCTTCATCCCTTTTATCTTCGTTCCGGCATCCCTCGATTGGGTTCGGTGACACGAAAGCGATTCACGATCAGCCCCTTCGGAACGGACCGCTATAGCGTTCCCGGTTCGAACACCTACTTCAGAATCGAGCTGGCTGAGGCACGTGAGATGTCCCTTCAGGCGGGATGGATCGATGATGCCAACCCGTTCGGCAATAGCGGACCGGTCGCGAATATCCAGAAGAACTCGTTGCCTCCAGTAGCCGAACTGCTCACGGGCGGAAACGGCAATGCACGGCACATCGTCACCATCACCGGAGAGGCAGGCACGGCCTACGTGTTCCAGCACTTTGAATCGAATAACCGCTACTCCTTTCAAGGAAGCGGCGAGTACTGGATGTCGAGCGTTCATTCGGGACATCCGCAGGACTCCGTGGACGCGACCGCGGTCCTGGTATCCGGCCGGGACACGTACCGGACCCGGCCCCTGATGGATCAGATGATCGAGTTGGACCAAGCCACGGGCTATTCGCGCCGAGCAAACCTGTTGGACTCCCTAACGCTGTTCCTTAGGATCAACCAAAAGGGCGCCTACCAGGTCGTTTCCCAGGGGGTGCCAGCCCGCTTTGTCATCGAACCCTTCTTCACTGACCGCCCTTCAAACTACGCGAGGCCGGTTTGGCGGCCGGGCGGGCATGCGTGGGACCTTGACCCAGGTTACTATGTCCTGACTGCCGAGCCGGAGAAAAAGGGGATCATGGACTTGATCATACGTCCTGCTTCCTGGGTCAATTGGGTGTGGGGGAAGCTCGACAGGACTGAAGGAAAGGTCGCTGCGTCGGTGCGGGCCGCTGTCCGCTTCCCCCGGGTTTCCCTGGATCGCGACCTGTGGTACACCCTTTATCTTAACAGTCAGCCGGAGGTCAAGGCAGGGCTCGTGCTTCGCCCCCTGCCTTTGGACCTGACCGATCCGCTTCCCGTGACACAACGGCCTGAAGAGACGGTCGCCGTGCCCATCCTGGTCCCCGAAGAGGGGACGCTCCAGGCCGAGGCGGAAGACGGTTCGTTCATGGAACTGTCCGTGGACAACGGGCCGTGGCAGAAGAGACATGTCGTGAGCGCGGGGAGGCACGACCTGTCCGTGCGGTCGACGGCAAAGGACACAATCAACTATGCGCTTTCCCTGGAGCCGCGCAGGCTGAGCGCCGCGACCCCGTTGCCCCCTCTTTCGCAGGCAGCGCAAGACCGCCTCCCGAATTTCCCGCTTCTTACGGATAGTGATCCCCGCTACTTCGACCTGGACCGTAATGCTTCAACGACATTCAACATCCGCGCGGACAAATCAGCTCTTTATCAGATCGAATCCGCGGGCAATCTCGCCATGGAAGGCAATCTTCGCAGCAGGACGACCCCACAACTCGTGCGGGAATCGGAAAACGGCAAGGGCAGGAATTTCTTCATCCGGCAGTACCTGCACGAAGGCGACTACCAGATCACCGTTGCGAGCAGAGGGCGGTCAAAGGGACACCTCGGCCTGGTCATGGACAAGAGCGGAGTGATCCAGGCCGGCTTCATAACGAGCCGTACGCCGGCGCGCCTTTCGCTTCCCGCGGGCAAGGCCGCCGCCTACCAGTTCATCATCACGCAACCCGGCGAGTACCGTGTCCGGGCCCTTGGTCTCGGACGGACGTTCAAGTGCCGGCTCGAGGACAAGGATGGCTGGCCGGTGGAGGCCCCCAACAGCGACGCGGACATCACACGCAGCTTCGACAAAGGCAGGTACCGGATGATCATCCTGCCTGAGAGCACGGACGCGCGGGTCGTCACTGTGATCGAGCCGGTGAAGCGGCCGCGCCGTTACAAGGGGCATGGGCCTCACAACCTGCCCTTGGCCATCCTCGTGGACCACGGCTGGACGGAACCTGAATCAGGGAAGGAGCGCGTGCCCGACCGGTGGAAATTCGAACTCCCGGCCGAGGGCGATGTGTCGATCGAACTGACCGGAGAGATGCAGGCCGACCTCATCAAGGCGAATCCAAACGGAACGACGGAGCGCGTTGCCTTCATCCCTCCCGGGCGTGGGTGGGAAGGTCGTCTTGCGGCGGGCTCATACCGGATCGACGCGGTATGCATGCGCGTCAACAACCGTGCAGCCTACCGCGTGGCAGTGCGGCCGCAACAACTGATGACAGGTATGAGCCGCGATATCGGCGTGCCGTCGGCAGTGCTCGTTGCGATCGGACAGGCGGGCCTCGCGGAATTGTCGTCCTTCGGGGGAGTCGACGTGAAGGCCCGTTTGACGACGGAAGATGGGGCCGTGATCGCGGAGAATGACGACCGGCCTGATGACTGGAATTTCCATATCGCCGCGTCCCTGAAACCGGGAATGTATCGGTTGCACGTCGAGCCCGAAGCATCCGGCGAAGGCACCTGCAGCGTAGCTGTCAGGACCCCGAAAGAAGAGGGGAAGGCAGCGCTGTCCGTGCCGGCGGACACAAAGATAAGACTCTCCGATTCGGTCCAGGTCCTGCCGCTTGCTCTTCCCGCCAATGGGGAACTATTGACCCTCTCGGCACGTGCGCCGGAGAACGTAGGGCTTGCCGTCGAAACGGCCGAACAGGGGGGCTGGAGGACGATCGGATCGACCTCGGGCAGAAACACCCGTCTCGATGTGCCCCTTCGCGAGACCCCTGCGGCGGCGAGCGGCCGGTATCGCCTGCGTCTGTGGTCCATGGACCGGCGCGATACGGTCGTCGAACTCTCCGCGCTCTTTGTCTCGCCTCCGCAGCTCACCGAGGGCGACCTGAAACGGGGCATCGAGCTCTCTTTCGTGGATGGAAACAGAAAGTTCGTGGCGGCCGCGGCGGTGCGCATCGAGCGAGGCGGCTTGCTGCGCATCCCCGATGAATTCCGGCGTCTGCGCTGGTCAGCCGGCGCGCTTCATGCGTGCGAACGTCCCGATGAGTTCCTGCCCGTTCAGCCGGGCTTCGTCTGGATCACGGGGGAGGCTGCGGCGCGAGACGTCAAGGCGGAGCGCGTGAGTCTCAGCTCCGGCGAGGACAAGGCCATCCAGGTCAGAATGCACAGGGAAAAGATATTGTGCGATCTCGCCGGAGGAAGCCGAGGTCCTGTCCTTGCCATAGCCTCATCACGCATCGGGCGGCCGGGGGTGGAGATCATCGAGCAGGGTAGTGGCGATCCGCGGGATATCGGTCGGCTGGTCGTGGGAGAGCATAGCGCTCTCAGCGTATCTCTCCATCCGCAGAAACCGGTCTCGATGCTTTGGCCCGCCGTTTCTCTCGAGGAGCCTTTTGAAGCTCGGCTCATGCAGGTCAGTTTTCCTGCGCCTGAAGCCGCCTCCGTGAAGGATGGGTTGAATGGTGTGCTTGAGGGAAAGAGGGCGAAAGTGTATGAGCTCCCGAAAGGGAAGAAGCGCATAGGGCTTTCCCTGGGAGAGGCCGTTGTCGCGGCGATGGTGAACGACGATGCTGTCGCGAGCGTTCACTGGGCCGAGGGAAACGCGTTCACGGAGACATTCGAAACGGACGCCGCACGTCTGCTTCTGCTTCATACGCGTGAGGGGGAGGGCCGCTATGCAATCGAGCTTGCGGTCCTGGCGGATGGAGTAGCCACGCGCTCTCTCGCGGTGGGCCAGCCTTTCGAGCAGGTCATGCTCAACTCAGGAAGATCGCGGCTGCCGGTTGCCGCTGAGACAACCCCTGGCGCCAGCCGCAGGACGCTGCATGTCAGGGGCGCGAAGAAGGCCATCTTCACGGATCAGAACGGCGCCGTCGCCATGGGAAGCGACGTGGAAGTCGGGGAGCATGGCGGGATGCTGATGCTCGAGCACGGACCCGGGCCGCTGCTTTCCTGGCTGGATAGGCCGGGGGGAGAGGCCGCTGATCTCTGGGCCGTGAATGAGAACCCCGAGAGGGCGTCCATATCCCCGCCCGCCCTTTTGCCCCTCGACGGCAGATACAAGACCTATGGCATCGACGTGGCCAAGCCCGCGATGCTACATGTCCGCAGCGCCGCGCCCTTGGTGACGTACCTGAACCGCGGGGATAAGGTGCCCGAGGTCGAAATCCATCCCCAGGGTGTCACGCTCGATGCCTATCTGCCCACGGGAGTTGCGGAGCTCAGGCTTAGAGCCCTCGGAGGCGCGAGCCTGTCGGGACAGATCGCGATTTCCATTTCTCCTGTGATCCCAACGGATGAGGGCCTGGGACCCGAAGTGCTGCTCGCTCCCGGCGGGACGCGGTTGTTCTCTTTCACCGTTCGGCAGGAAGCCATGATCGGCGCGGGGGTAAAGGCCGATTCCGACAACGTCGATGTGGAGCTTTTGGACAGAACGGGAACGGTCCTTGGCAAGGGCGTGTCCCAGATGCTCCGCCTCAAGCCGGGTGCTTATCTGATTAAGCTTCAGGCCCCCGACGCCTCGATGCCCGTAAAGGCGCGGCCTGCTCTTGTCGGACTCAGGGCCCCGGATACGAGCCCGCCGCCGGAGGAGGTCAGAAAATACCTCTTACCCGAAGACGAGGCGCCTTCGGCGTATTCGAGCCGCAGGGTTGAGGAGAGACCGAGCGAGCCTGAGTATGATGGCGAGTCGCAGGAGGGTGAGGGTGTGATTGAGGGGGCTGAGGGGAGTGAAGGGACTGAGGGGACTGAGCAGACGGGTGATCAGGGAAGCGAGGAGGGAGAGTGATGAACAAAATCATGCATGTCGGTCCTCGGAGAATCCTCCTAAGCCTCCTGGGTTTCGCGATTCCCGTTCTCGCCCAAGCCGAAGTCCAGCCGGCAGCAACGAACATCCGGCCCGAGTTCGTCACGGAAACCACCATCATCCCCGAACACTTCCTAAGACGCTGGGACCCGGTCACCATATTCTTCACCCAAGAACGAGGTCCGAGGGAAGGCGGGCCCGAAGACCATCCGGAGAAGCACGTCACTGTGGACAAGGATCAGCCAGGGGCCTATCGATGGATCGATGGCAGGACCCTCCAGTTCCAGCCCGCCGAACCCTGGCCCTCGCTTTCGCGCTTCATCTGGACTGTGGACAAGAAGAGCACGACGCTCTTCACCCTGATGGAAGCCCCGATTTCCACGGATCCGGCGGACAAGGCCGAGGGACTGGAAACGGTGAAGAGCATCATGCTCACCTTCGCTGAGCCGCTCGATCCCAAGGCCTTGGCGGGCATGGTGTCGCTCGAACTGCGGCCCCTGCCGGGCGCGGAGTCCGACAAGTCCCGGTGGCTCACGAAGAATGACTTTACGATCAAGGTCATCGAGCGGCGATCCCGTTCGGACAAGGCCTCGTATGCATTGAACTTGAAGGAGCCGATCCCCGCCGGGATCCGGACGATCGTGCACCTGCGGCTCTCGATGGATGACAAGGAAGACGAATCGTTCCGCGAATTCTCCTTCTCCACAGCCGAACCTTTCCGGGTCGTGGCCGTGGGCACGAGAGAGAGAAGATATCCTGTTACGCCCGAGGGCGCCCATTATACGCGGGAGCAGGCCATCCGGGGGTCTTCAGACAGGACCATCGTGGCCGAGTTCTCCTCGACCCCGGATCTCGTCGATGATGCCCTCACGGTGACGGGAAGGAACCTCGTCAGGCTCAGCCCCGCCGTGACGAAACTGTCCTACCGCCTGGAAGGAAACAGGCTGATCGTGACCGGAGATTTCAAGCGCGATACGCTCTACCGGATATCGCTTTCGCCGTCAGCAATCAGGGACCGGCAGGGCAAGCAGCTCGACATGAAGGGCGGCAGCGAGGTGTACGTCTATTTCCCGCGGGAGCGAAGCTATGTCCGGATGAGAGCGGGGCAGGGTATCGCCGAACGATTCGCGAAGCAGATGATTCCCGTTGAGGGACGAGGGGAAGAGCGGGTGGACCTCCGGATCTATCCCATACCGCCGCTCGACAGGTCCTTTTGGCCCTTCACGGGCCAGCCGCTTGAAACGGACGACAGCCTTCGTCCGCCCGGTCCCGGCGAGGAACCGGAGCCCTTTTCCACGCCGGATCAGTCGCCCGGGGCAGGCGAACTGGTGCGGCAGATATCCAACCTCGGCTCGCCGCCGGTATCGGCGCTCGTTTCACTCCCGCTCAAGAAGGAGGGCGGCTCGGCTTCCTTCGGCCTTGATCTCACCTCATATCTGGCAAGGCTCTCCGGCAAGGAGCAGCCCGGCGCCTATCTGGTCGGCTTGCGTGATGTGGCCGCTGGGAGCAAGCGCTCATGGATGCGGCTCCAGGTCTCGGATCTGTCCCTGACCACGATCGAAGAGCCCGAGACAGTCAAGTTCATCATCACGTCTCTGGAGTCAGGCCGGCCTGTTTCCAAGGCACGGGTGCGCGTCGAGGGGACCTCATACGACTACGGCAAGATGATGTGGACGACGCTCGTAGAGGGAACGACCGACGGGGAAGGCATCTTCCGCTGGCACGCTCCCGGCAAGGGGACGATAGCACGGACCGTGCGTCGGATCATCGTGGAGAAGGACAAAGACGTCCTTGTCCTGGATCCAGCGAATCCGCCCGACATCTATTGCGACAATCAGTGGACCGTTGACCACGCCCAGTGGCTCCAGTGGACGCAGGAACCCCTGGCCGGACGAGGCCCGCAGCCGCAGATGGTGAGCCATATATTCACGGAGCGCCCCATCTACCGCCCGGAAGAGGAAGTCCATATCAAGGGATATCTTCGCAAACGGGACAAGGGACGCCTCACGCCCGTCAAGACCACGGGCTGGCTGATCGTCGAGGGTCCAGGCGATGTCTCCTGGAAGTATCCCGTGACCCTGACCGACATGGGGAGCTTCTATCATTCATTCTCGGAGAAAGACCTTCCCACCGGGACCTATTCCGCCCACCTGGAGAACAAGGACCGTACGGAAAGCTACGAACGGGTCACGTTCCAGATGGAAGCCTACCGGCTGCCTCTATTCGAGGTGAATCTGCACGCGCCGGACCAGGTTTCGCTCGACAAGGAATTCGAGGTCAAACTCACGGCATCCTACTACGCGGGCGGCAGAGTCGGGGGCAGTCTCGTGGAATGGCGGGTGACCCAGTATCCCCTTGCTTGGTCGCCCAAGAAGCGGGAGGGGTTCCTCTATTCATCCGATGGCCGGTTCTCGCGTACCGAACGGTTCCAGGCGTCGCCCCGCATCGAGAAGCAGGACACCACTGACGAGAACGGCTCCGCTTCGATCATGCTCAATCCCGCTCTGGAGCTAACGGCTCAACCGCGGACCTATCTGATCGAAGCGACCGTCACCGGCGCGGACGATCAGACGGTGACGGCCTCGAAATCCATGCAGGCCCTGCCGGCGTTCGTGCTGGGATTGAAGGTCCCTCGCTACATCGAACGGGCAAAGGAGATCGCTCCGGAGATTGTGGTCGTGGGGCCGGACGACGCGCTGATCGCGGATAAGGAGGTTACCGTGCGGCTTCTGCGGCGGGAATGGCACTCGGCGCTCAAGGCCGGCGATTTCTCCGAGGGCGTGGCCCGCTATATGACCGATGTAGTCGACGAGAAAGTCTCGGAGACGACGATCAAGAGCGGCGCGGAGCCCGTGAAGGCGAGGTTCCCGGTCACCCGGGCGGGGGTGTACATCGTGGAACTCGAGGCGCGGGACAAACTGGACCGCGCGCAAGTCGTACGCGTCGATCTCTACGCGGGGGGCGATGAGCAGGTGAGTTGGCCCAAGCCGGTGACACGGGTGTTCACCGTGACGCCGGACAAGGCGAAATACGACCCCGGAATGACGGCGAAGGTGGTTCTTCAGAGCCCCTTCCAGAAGGCGCGGGCCCTTGCGATCGTCGAAGCGCCGGACGGCAATGCCTATCAGTGGGTCGACGTGGATGGAGGTTCTGCCGTCTTTTCGATCCCGGTGGAGGGGAACTACGCGCCGCGCCTGCCGGTTCACTTCATCCTGATGCGAGGCAGGCTGCCAGGCACTGCCCCTTCGCCGGGCAACGATATGGATCTGGGCAAGCCAGAGACCATGGCCGCAACGGCCTGGGTGGACGTCAATCCCGTCGCGCATCAGATGAAGGTGGAACTCGAATATCCGGCAGTGGCGCGGCCAGGGGAGAGGATCAAGGTCGGCATATCGCTGGAAGACCCTTCAGGAAAGCCCCTGTCAGGCGAGGTCACACTGTGGCTCGTAGACCAGGCCGTGCTGTCTTTGGGCAAGGAGCAGCGGCTCGATCCCGTGCCTGATTTCATCAGGCAGGTGAATTCGTTCATCAAGGCGCATGATTCGCGCAACCTGGCCTTCGGCGAACTGCCCTTTGCGGAGTCTCCCGGCGGCGATGAAGGCAAGGAGGAATCGCTGCTTGAAAAGGTCACCGTGCGGAAGAACTTCAAGACCGTTCCGTACTATAACCCACTTGTCATGGTCGGCCCCGATGGGAAGGCGGTCGTGGAAATCACGCTGTCCGATGATCTGACGAACTTCAAACTCCGCGCCAAGGCCGCTTCAGGCGCTGAGCGGTTCGGCTACGCAGTGGGACATCTGTCGGTGAGATTGCCGGTCATCGTGCAGCCCGCCTTGCCGCGCTTCGTGCGGCCCAGCGACTCCTTTACGGCAGCGGCGATCAGCAGGATCGTGGAAGGAAGCGACGGCCCGGGGTCGGCCGAGTACAAGGTGGAGGGCTTGAAGGTCGGGGGGCCGGCGAAGCAGGACGTGCGATGGAACGGGAGCGAGCCGCTCCGCATCGAGTTCCCTGTGGAAGTACCTTCCCCGGCCTATACCACGGAAGGAAAGCCATCGCTTGAACATGTTACTTTCACGGTGGGTGTGCGGAGGAATTCGGACAATGCAATGGATGCGTTTGAGGTCAAGCTCCCGATCCGCGAGGACCGGGGCAGGGTGTCGAGAAGGACGATTGCGGAACTGAAAACTTCGGAGCCCTTCGTGATCGAGGCTGTGAAGGAACCGGCGCGGCCGGGTACGCTGACGCGTTCGGTACTCCTGTCCAACCGGGCAGGCCTCATCAAGATGGCGGCGGGTCTCGATTTCTTCATGCACTATCCCTATGGGTGCACGGAGCAGCAGATGAGCCGCGCCCGCGTGTACTTGGCGCTGCGGAAATTCCGGACGCTCCTCAAGCAGGAAGGGTCCGACAAAGACCTGAAGCGCGCCGTGAACGAGGTCCTGACCCTGATCCCCACGGTGGTCGACGGAAACGGCCAGGTGGCGTTCTGGCCGGGGTCGCCGGGCCACGTAAGCCTCACGGCCTGGACCGTGCAGTTCCTGGTCGAGGCACGAGAGGCGGGGTTCGCCATCGACGAGAAGCTGTTCTCGCAGCTCACGAACTCCCTTGAGCAGGCCCTTCGTTCGGATTACAGCCGGTTCATCGACGGCGAGTCCTTTGCCGAACGGGTATGGGCGCTCCTTGCGCTGACCAGGGCGGGCAAGTACAGCTCCGCCTATGCAGCCGAGCTTGCGCGCAAGGCGCAGTTCCTGAACTTGGAGAGTATCGCGGCGGTGCTCTACTCCTTCGCTGTGGCCGAGCAGAACTCGTCCACGGCCGCGCAGCTCGAAAAGAACCTCTGGGACGGCATCGTCATCCGTCTGTACCAGGGCAGAGAGATGTACGGGGGCCTGCAGGAGAAGGACCTCGCGCGGAACAACCTCATCCTGCCCAGCGAAACGCGTACCATCGCGCAGATGACCAGGGCTATCGCACGCTACGATGCGAAGAACGCCAGGCTGCCGCTTCTCGTCGATTCTCTCGTGACGCTGGGAAGGGATGACGGGTGGGGGACAACGAACGCGAACGCCGAGGCGCTCCTTGCCTTGTCGGAAATACTCAAGCCGCCGTATTCCGGCACAAAACCGGCCCGGGTCCGCGTCACTCTTGACGGGAAAGAGCAGAAGATCTCCCTGGGGCCGGACCTTCCGATCGGCTTTGTCTCCGGAACCGGCCCCGGCTCGGGGGAAGCGCTCCTCCAAAGCAACTCTGGGCCGCAGCCCGTGGTCGTGCGCGTGGACTCGTCATACATACCCGTGGAGGACGGCAGCAAGGTTCCGGCGCAGAGCAATGGTTTCGTCGTGACCAGGGAATTGCTCCTGGTCAAGAAAGATGAGCCTCCGGTGAAGATCCCCCTAGGCACGCCGGGCACGACGCAGACCTTCGCGATCGGCGACATCATCGAAGAGCACGTGCAGATCGTGAATCCCAAGGAGCGCCATTACGTCGCAGTAACGGCTCCGCTCGCGGCCGGCATGGAGCCGCTGAATCCAAGGCTCCAGACCGCGCCGCCCGAAGCCGCGCCGTCGGGAAAGACGACCCTCGGCCCGACCTATGAGGCCTATCAGGACGATCAGGCCGCATTCTATTACAACATGTTGCCCGCCGGGACCTATGACTTCTACTTCAGGACCCGGGCGACCGTGACCGGGTCGTTCATCCAGCCTGCGGCCAAGGCGGAGATGATGTACGACGGCGCGGTATTCGGACTCTCGAATGGGGCGAGGATCGTCGTGCAAGGGAAGGCAGGGGAATAGCCCCCAAATGACCTCATGAGACTCTCCCCTGCGCTGCCGCGCAGCAATCTCGGCCGGATCGCGGCTGGCGTAGGGGTGTTCCTTTCCGCTGCAGTAGTCGTTCTAGCTGTAGTCGCCAGTTCGCGCGCTCGATTGATCTCTCCGGAACCCACCTATCTTTTGCGCGACCGCCACGCCAGGTTCCTCGGCGAGGTCGGCGCTCCGGCTGAGGGTGAATTCGGCTATTGGGAGCTGGAGACCATTCCCCCGCGCGTCGCCGCGGCGACGCTTGCCGTGGAGGACCGCAGGTTCTGGAGCCATCCCGGGGTGGATGCCCTTGCCATCGTCAGGGCGATGTGCCGGAACGCGGTCCGTTTCAAGCGCTCTTCGGGCGCGTCCACTATCGCCATGCAGGTCAGTCGGATGCAGAGCCCGGGCACCCGGAGCTATCTGCGCAAGGCCGTGGAGTCGATCACCGCGGTCCTGATCACGAAGCGGTATGGCCGCGAAGAGGTCCTGAAACACTATCTGCGCATCGTCCCCTACGGAAACCGGATCCACGGCATAGCCTATGCCGCACGCCGCTATTTCGACAAGCCCATCGAGGACCTGAGCTGGGCGGAAACCGCCTTTCTGGCGGCGATCCCCCAGGCGCCGAAGCGCATGAATCCGTTTGCCGGAGAAGGCAGGAGACGCGCGGCCCTGCGGGGAAGGCGCATCCTCGAGCTTCTTTACCGCGACAAGGCGATGGGCCGCGAGGAGTACGAGCTCGCCTGTCGCCAGATCGAAGACCTCGACGTCCCCCGACCGGGCCTCAGGCCGGAAGAGGCCATGCACGCCTTGCTCCGGATGGAAAGGATGCTTGCGGACAAGTCGGCACGGTTCCCGCCGCATGCCGGTCGGCTCGTGACGACCACGCTGGACCTGGATCTGCAGAGAGCAATGGACAGTCTGGTGCGCAACACCGTGCGGCCCTGGGATGCCTCGGGCGCCCGGAATGCGGCGGCCGTGATCGTGGATCGAAAGAGCAATGAGATGCTTTCCTGGGTCGGATCCACGGACTACTTCGACAGGGAGCACTCCGGCGCCATCGATTACGCCGACGTTTCGAGGTCGCCGGGGAGCGCGCTGAAGCCGTTCTTCTACGCCCTCGCTCTGGAGTCCCGCGAGATAACCCCGTCCACCGTCTTGAACGACCTCCGTCGGGGGCCGGGCGGCATCGTGAACGCCGACGCCCTGTTCATGGGTCCCGTCCTGCCCCGTGTGGCCCTGGCCAATTCGCGCAACGTCCCGGCCGCCGAGCTTCTCGAGCGCGTCGGCATCGAGAAGGAGTATGAGTTCCTTCGCGTCCTGGGGCTGCACGACGGCAAGGAGCCGGCAAGCCGATACGGTGCGGGCATGTCCGTCGGCAACCTTCCGGTGACGCTCGAAAGGGTCGTCCGGGCCTACTCCCTGTTCTCCCGTGAAGGCCGCTTCGGCGATCTGGTCTGGTTCGAGGGACAGGAGAAGACGGCCGAGCGCCGCGTTCTGTCGGAGGATACGGCCAGGCAGATCGCATTGTTCCTGTCGGATCCCCTGGCGCGCATGCCGGGATTCGCGCGCATGGGGTCGCTCGAATTCCCGTTTCCCGTTGCCGTGAAGACCGGCACGTCGTCGCGCTTCCGAGATGCCTGGGCCGTCGCCTTCTCGGTGAGGTATCTTGTAGGCGTGTGGGTGGGCGACCCGGATTTTCAGCCCATGAACCATCTGACCGGTTCGACCTCCGCGGCGGAGCTGCTCAAGAAGATAATGGTTTCCCTTCACGCTGATGAGCGGGCCGGTTTGAACGACCTGTCCTTTCCGCCGCCACGAGGCTTCAAGTCGGCGCGCATCTGCGCTTTGACCGGGGACTTGGCGACCGATGCCTGCGACCGGGTCCTCCTCGAATGGTTCAGGGCCACGGAATATCCGGCCAACCATTGTCAGGCCCATGTGCGGATTGCGGTGGACAGCCGGACCGGCGCGCCGGCCACGTCCGCGACTCCTCATGAGTTCGTGACCGTAAGGACCTTCATCGACCTGCCTCCGCAGTTCGCCGAGTGGGCGGCGGCAAGCGGGCTCAGCGCTCCACCCAAAGGGGCGCGTGACAGCGCTCTGTCGGTGACGGAATCGGAGGAAGCGCCGCTTTCACCGCGCGATCAGAAGATCCTTGTCAGCATCGTTTCGCCGGAAAACGGCCTGCGCCTGATCCGCGACCCTGAGACGCCCGCAGACCAGGCCACGCTGGCCCTGAAAGCCGTTGTCGACCCCGTTGTCCCGCAGCTGGTCTGGCATGTGGACGGCAAGCCTTACGAAGTCGTGGACTATCCCTACACCGCGCGCCTGGCCCTGACTCCGGGGGAGCACATGATACAGGCGGCACTTCCTGACGCGCCTTTTGCTTCCAAGAAGGTGAGAATTGTTGTGCAGTAGCCTCGTATAGCACATCGGGACAGACCGCGGATCATGAACCCTGTAGCACACTTCATGGCTGGCTGGGCTGTGGGACTCCCGGCGGACCTGTCTACTCGCGACCGCGGGCTGATCGTCCTCGCCTCTGTGAGTCCGGATGTGGATGCCCTTCCCGTCGCTATCGATCTTATTCGAGGGAGTTCTGCAGACGGAATGGAGTTCTGGAGTCGCTTCCACCACTCGGCGCACAACCTGCCCTTCGCAATCGGCATGAGTATTGCGTGTTTGGCCCTTGCCAAGCGCCGCGTGCTGACCGGCACCCTGGCCTTCCTCGCCATCCATCTGCATTACATCTGCGACATCATCGGCTCGCGAGGCCCTGACGGCTATCAGTGGCCCATCCCCTTCTTGAGTCCCTTCTCCGATTCTTGGCAGCTCACCGTCCCTTGGCAATGGGAACTGAACGCTTGGCCGAACATGGTTGTCGCGGTCGCTCTGCTGGCGCTCATCCTCTATGTGGCATGGAGACGCGGCTACTCACCAGTGGGGATCTTCTCATCCCGGGCAGATCAGGCATTTGTAGCGGTGCTCAGGGGCTGGTTCGGTCCCCCCAAGGGCTAGACTGGAATGCGCAGACCGGCGAAACTAGTCATCTGGCCGTTGGCCACCCTGATTTGCGCCATACTCATCTCCATCCTCGCGCTGCGGGCCGTGGGCCTCCTGCATGCTGTCAGAATCATGACCAAGTCCCAAACAACCTCCAGCGCCCCCTTCAGTGGCAAGCTCCGGATTCTGACCTACAACATCTGCCACTGCCGCGGGAGTGATTCCAACGCCGGAAAGGTCATCGGCCCCAGGCTGGTCGATGCGCGGTTGACCGGCATTGCGGAGCTCATACAACGTGAGGCTCCGGATATCGTGGTCCTAAACGAAGTCGATTTTGAATCCACCTGGACCGGGCGGAAGAACCAAGCTGCCGCGCTTTTCGACACGGCAGGCTTATCCTACGGTGCAGAACAAATGAACATTGACATCCGCATCCCGTTCCTCTACACGGAGAGATTCGGGAATGTTGTGATGAGCCGTTACCCTATCGAAGAAGCATCGCTCGTCCGGCTGCCTGCGCATCATCGTTGGGAGGCGCTGGTAGCCGGCCATGCCAATGCCATGCTGTGCAGAGTCCAAATCCCTGGATTCGGGCCCATCCATCTCTTCGCCACGCACCTGGAGTCTCGCTCCGAGGCCATCCGTGTTCAATCGGTTGAGCGCATAGAAGATATTCGTCGCTCATCAAAGCTGCCGTTCATCCTTGCGGGAGACCTGAACTCATCGCCGACCGGCTTCCCGACATCTCAGCAAGCCCACGGTAAGAATGCACTGACAATCCTCCTTAGTGGAGAGGGGTACATCACCTTGCCCCGACAAAGCCCGGCGGAGAGTGATTATACCGGGGTGTATACCGGAAAGCCGGCGGTCATCGATTGGATCCTCGTTCCACCGGATTGGACAATACTCTCTCGCCGAGTCATCCAAGCCGATTGGTCTGACCATCGGCCCGTGGTAATGGATGTGGCGCTACCCAGCCCGCAATAGGGTAGTGCATTTTGTGGAAGTTGGTGTCCACCCAGGTGTCCATTCGGCGTCCGATTCCAGCGATATCCAGCAAACCCAGGCGGGTCTAGAGTAGCGGTTTCTCGTCGGGGGACAAACTCGGACAAACTCCAACGATAGGCGGGGAGGGGGATTTCGAGAGCGTCCGTTTCAACCGCTCACGCACCCTTCCAAAACGCCTTTGACACCGTGGGTGCTGTACCTTCCGCTTTCTCACGGGGATGGTACGCACCCTTCCATCTATATTTTTTCAACTCTTTTTGATGCCATCTGGCTGCGAGAAATTCGAATGCGGCCAAAATGGGACCAAAGCCGTACGGCAACGCACGCTGATTTTACCATGTTTTCGAGTGCGGCTGATTTCTGGGAGTTCGATGTCCAGTTAGGGTTCTCGACGGCAGAGTGCTTCCTGGCTGGAGGGATGGGCGAGACAATCAGGAACCGCAGGAAACCGGGCAGGCCGTCAAGCGAATCCAAAGAGCGTCCGTTTCAACCGCTCACGCATCTTTGCGGCGGACACAATGATCGGTGAGTGCGACCAGTATCTACACTCATGTGCTCAACCGCAGCGGGAAGGGAGTCGAGAGCCCTGCGGACAGGATAGGGCTGGAACTGGAGCCGGGACGGAGTGATAGGCCGTCCGAACGCGCGGCCTTTTGCGTTTACTGGAGGCGTACGGCAGTAGTAGAATGCCGGGACAGTAGATTGTGGGAGGGAACGAACAGTTTGCAGAGGGGGACGCTCATCAGGTAGGCTTGACGTTCAAGCCGCCAGGGGGGCCGGATAGGCGGGACGAGAATGGGTCCGGATACCTGGGACGCGACAGGCGGCTTCGTTCAACAGGTTTTATCCGTACTGCTGTCGCACAACGGACAAAACCCTATTCGGCAGCCATCTATCCATCTATGAACAATGAACCTGCGGGCATCTATTGGGTCTTACTGTGATGTATCGAGCAAGTGAACTGGACCACATAGAAGCAGTGCTGCACTCTGCTAAGCCCGCCGCTGATGCCAAGGGAAACAAACGGGATAATCACCTCCCCGCCGGCAAAGACGGGAAATAGGACTTCCTTGATGGGGGGCCTGCAGCTCTTCTGGACAAGATGATAACTCGACCCGATGCCAAAATCCAAGGCGCATAAGTACTGGAACAAGTTCGCGGGCTGGGCCTCGCACGAGGGTCAGATACGGGCCGAGATGCCCGAGGCCCTGGACGAGTTCTTCGTCAGCCCGAGCCGCATTCCTGAAGACTCCCGGCACCAGGTGCAGCAGCTTTTCGAGGGCTGGTTCTTCCTGGAGCGCCGGATCGTTCGCGCGAACCTGACCCCCATCGAGTTGTTTCTCAAGGCGCCCGAGTGCAAGTCCAAGGCGGGGGAGCGCGACATCTACCGGCGGTTCGCGGATGAGAACCGCTTTGGCTTCTTCAAGGTCGAGGACACCGTCCCTGGCGAGAGCATGGAGCTGCGGCTCATGCCGGACGGCGACCTGTTCCATGTGGCCGAGGTCGAGGGCTCCAAGTCGGCAGAGAAAGGCTCCTACCTGATCACGCGCCTCATTCCGTTCGAGGACCACTGGGTCTTGTGCGGCCTCGTGGGTGCGTTTCCGAGCGATGCCAGCTACATGTTCGACCGGAGCTTCGGTGAGACCGGCCGAAAGCTCAAGCCGGGGGAACTCCGGCCCAGGCACGTGCTGTCTCTCTTCATGCCCAAGGTCGACTGGGAGCGGGAAGGTCTGCCCCGGGTCAAGGCGAGGCTCGCCATGATCCTGCAGCGATGGGGCGTCGTGGATGTCACGGCGTCCATGGTGGATGAGGACATCCTGGCCGCGCACGAGCGGCGCGAGTTGACCCACCCCCTGCTCAAGACGATCCTCGGCCACGCCCCTTCCGCGGACGATGCCGCGGAGGCCGTGGCCGTGCTTGCCGCCTGGTGGAACCTCACGCTTCCGGAGCGCCCATCTCCGAGGGGTCCCAAGGAGACGATGCTGCTCGCGGATCTCCAGCGCGTGGTCGGAGACAAGGTCCTCGCGGAGCTTCCCGACGATCCGAAGAAGGCCGAGGAACTGGCCCGGGCAATGACCCGGACATGGCTCAACACCCCGCAGAAGGAACTGGACGGCAAGACGCCGGTCGAGGTCATGGGCGAGGAGCGCAAGGCCCTGGGCGACCCGCGCGAGGAACTCGGCGTATCCATTCTGCCGACCAAACTGGAGATCGGTACCCAGGAGATGGAAGGCGTCATGTTCGCCAACCAGGCCAGGGCCCACCTGCTCAAGAAGGACGCCGCGCGGGCGCTGGAGTGCCTTCAGAAGGCCTACGCTTCCATGAAAGGCCACCATGCCGCGTTCAGGGTCCTCGGGAACATGGCGACGGCCTACGTCATGCTCGGGCGGCGCGAGGATGCTCTGGAGACGCTGCGGGCCGCGCTCAAGGCCAATCCGGACTACGATCTCGCGCGGGATAACCTTCACTTGCTGGAGGGTATGACGCCCGACGAATTCGCGGCCAAGCATCGCGACGGGTTCTTCGAGCAGATGAACGTGGTGACGGAAGAGTGATCCGCGTCCCCGGCCAAGGATATCCGGGCAGCGCTAGGGCAGGCGCAATTCCTCGCAGAATCGAATGAATGGAAGGACCCTGACGCCCTTGTCCGGGTCGCCGTAGTCCTTCTTGCCGAGGTGGACCTGGTAGAACTGTGGGATGGGAGTCCTCGCCCGGAAGTAGGCCGCCGCAGGGGCCGGGCTCCGTTCCCCGGTCTTGCATTCAACGGCGAAGAGAGGGGCTTTTTCGCGGAGCACGACGAAGTCGAGCTCTCTCTTATCCGTATCCCGGAGATACCGCAGTTCCATCCGGTATCCCTCTGTATCCTCGAGGAAATGGCAGTACTTAAGAAGCTGGGCCGCCACCATGTTCTCGAAGCGCGCCCCCGGCTTATCTACCTGCGACCAGTCCCAGAAGTAGAGCTTCTGCTCCTTGCGCACGGCCCGGATTTTCGGAGAGCCGAAGGGGGGGATCCGAAAACACATATAGAGCCTTTCGAGAATCTGAATCCAGCGCTCTGCCGAGGCGTGCGAGACCTGGAGGAGGTTGCTGAGACTCTTCACGGAAATCGGAGAGCCCACGCACGCCGGCAGGTGTTCGACTAGCAGCTCGACGAGGCTGATCTCCTTGACGTTTTCGAGATCGCGGAGGTCCTGATAGACCACTCGCTCGATGCGGGTTCGTTGCCATCGCCGCCATGTCTTTTCGGAGTCCGCCAGGAAGGGCTCGGGGAATCCTCCGAACCGCAGGAGGGTCTCCAGATCGGAGGGAGTCGCGCGGCGGCCCAGCTCGTTGATTGAGAACGGGTGCAGACGATAGTAATGATACCGGCCTTGCAGGGAATCTCCACCCTTCCGGTAGTAGTCTAGACGGGCCGAGCCAGTGACCAGGAAAGAGACCCCCGACTTATTCTTATCGTAGAACCCCTTGACGAGGTTCCGCCACCCTTTGAACTTATGGATCTCGTCGAGTACCACCCTTGCCTGCCCTGCGGGCAGTTCCCCGCGTAGCAAAGGGGCGCGGGCCTGGATGTCATCCCAGTTGAGGTATGCCGGATGAGACTCGTCCGAGTGGAGGGGGCGGAGCAGGCCCAATGCAAGGGTGGTTTTTCCGACTTGGCGCGGTCCCCCCAAGAAGACCATCTTGTTTCCGAGGTCGGATTCGATGTGACTCGACAAGTAGCGGGTCTGGTTCCGAAAAGGCGATTGGCCGCTCATGAGATCCCAAGGGTAGGTTATAACATGATGAGGCGTTAGTAAAGTCACATGCATGTGAAATTACTCATCAATCCAGCGCGCATCGAATGCGGCCAAAATGGGACCAAACTCGCGCGAAAGGGCGGGAAAGCGCGGGAAACAGCGGGAAAGGCCGGGAAAAGCGATTTTGAGCGAGTCTCGACGACGATCTGGGTTTCTCGACGAGGAATTCCTACCGGCGGGAAAAGCTGATCCCTATTTTCGAGAGCGTCCGTTTCAACCGCTCACGCACCCTTCCAAAACGCCTTTGACACCGTGGGTGCTGTACCTTTCGCTTTCTCACGGGGATGGTACGCACCCTTCCTACGGAAGCCATTCTATCAAAATGGTCCGGACCCCAGGCATTGCGGCTCCGGAGAACTTGAGCTAAAGTATCCGGGTTGTCCGAAGGCGAACGTGGGGGGCGGAATCACCCTGTGGGGAATTGGCGTCACATCGCTCTCATAGCTGTTGCGGCCCTCGCCCTTGTTCTGTTGCTTCTCTTCATCAGGGGCGTTCGGGGTGGTGCGGATACCTCATCGGTCCTCAACACCAGACTCGAGCAGGTCATCGGGGACTGGGCGGCCAAAAAGGTCCCGGTGAACAGCCGGGTCATCAACCTGATAATCGGGGACTCGACCTCCGATGATGACGGGATCCTGAATACTGCCCGGCCTCTCCCGGCCGAGGAGGGAATCCTCGACAAGCTCCAAGGCCTGTTCGGCAAGCGGAAGCTCCGAGAGTCCAAGGAGCAATCGGCCTTCGCCAAGGCCGCTGCCCAGGAGCCCGGGGTCGTCACGTGGACCTTCTACGGCTTCTCCAAGGCGGACGAGAAGGCGGTGATCGAGGAACTCGCCAAGGGGATCGTGAAGGCGCATGATGCCGAGGCGGAGCTGAATATCGTGGCCAAGGGCGACGTGGGCGCGGCGGTGCTCAAGGCGATCAAGAGGCTGGAGGGGCCGGAGCGGGACGGGGTGAAGGTGGGTGTGAACAGCCTGGTCATCATGGGCATGGACCGGGCGCGTCTGAGGGCGTACGACCCGGTCTATTTCTCGGAGGTGAGGCGGCCGCTGAACCTGGGGAACTGGACGAACGTGTACGGCGGCGGCATCGGGTCGGACGAGGAGGTGCTGGAGTTCTTCAGCGCGAAGTACGACGGGAAGAAGCTGTCGAGCAAGCAGTTGGACCTCTCCCAGCTGGACTTGTCCAAGCCCGCCCTGGCATCGAGGATGAGTTCGTCCGGCCTGCCTTTCAGGGTGGACGCCTTGGCTTTGGCCATCATCGGCGTGTTCGGCTCGGGAGGCCTGGAGCGATGGGTGAGCCAGCAGGAGTGGTTGGAGGAGCAGGCCGCGGAGAAGGCCCGACGGGTGACCGAGGCTGAAGAAGCGAGGAGGAGGGCTGAGGAAGAGGCTGGGAGGAAGGCCGAGAAGGAGGCGAGGTTGAGGGCCGAAGGAGAGGGGAAGCGCAAAGCGGCTGAGGATGCGGCCAAACGTTTGCGGATGGCGAAGATGCAGTGGATCATGATACCGGGCGGAAGCTTCTTGATGGGAAGCGGCAGCGGGAACAAAACGCCTAGGCCTCGGGTCAGGATCAAGCCTTTCCAGATGGCGAAGACGGAGGTGACCTGGGGGCAGTACATGGCTTGCGTGGACGCGGGTGTGTGCACTCCGGCGAAAGACGGTTCGCCGGGGGACGGTTATCCGGTCACGGGGGTGGACTGGAACCAGGCCAGGGCTTTTTCCGAGTGGGTCGGAGGGAGGCTGCCGAGCGAGGCGGAGTGGGAGTACGCGGCGCGCTCGGGAGGGAGGGACATCGACTATCCGTGGGGGAACGAGCCAGCGTCTTGCCAGAGGGCCGTGATGGCTCACGGCATGAAGGGATGTGGTCGGAACTTGACATGGCCCGTATGTTCCAAGACGGCAGGGAACACGGCGCAGGGCTTGTGCGACATGGCCGGCAACGTCTGGGAATGGACGCAAAGCCGGCATCATGGCAGCCCCGATGGCGCGCACAGGGGCTGGAGATCATGGGAGAGCCCTGGGGGCGACCGGGTGTATCGCGGCGGCTCCTGGGGCGACGTAGGTGGGTTCCTCCGGGCATCGACCCGCGTGTGGTACGACCAGGGCGACCGCGTCGACGACCTTGGTTTCCGTCCCGTGAGGGACATCCGATAGTCGCTTCGGGCGTTGTCTACTTTGTGTCCACTTCGGAACAATCCAGGTCAACTGTACTTTCCTGCCGGCGGCGCCCAGACCAGGGGTGGGGGGTGTGTTAGGTCGCCGAGGGCGCGCGTGCGAGTTCACTTCTCGCCTCCGCAAGAACTGCCGCGCGTGCAGCATGAACCAACTTGAGCGCAGAGGTGACGTAGTCGGCTGTGCAGGCGCTAAATTCTGTAACGCTCCAGTGTTCGTGGACGAGTTTTTCGAGCGCGGAGATCGAATTTGCAGAGAGGAATATGGATGCAGGCCCGATGAGTTCACGAATGGCCTGATATGACTCGTGGCCACAGCGCGCCAAATACTTAAAGTGATCGCTTTCCACGAGTGTTCGGTCATGCTCGGAACCTGGTTCCATGAAATACTCGGACCGATCCTGCAACGACAGGCTGAGCTTCGTTAGGTGTGATAGCAGTTCGCAATAGCGTTGCTCGCGAATACTCCATTGCTGTTGGCTGAGCCAGCTCCGACCGGAAAGATTCGCTTTGATTCAAGTAGAGGATTACAAGTGATAAACGCCCGTCTTGCAAGGGCGGAACCCTGGGGCCTTCGCCGGAATCGGGACGTTACCAGTTCACCCCGGGCAGGGAACCTTTCGGGGTGGGCTTCGCTTCGCGCGGACAGAACTTCCGCCCGCAATCCTTGCCCTTGTTCATCCCGTCGATCCAAGCCCATTGCTCTTCGAGGGTGCGCGCGCCGATGGCCTTGCGGTCCTCGTCCGTGGCCGTCTCTTCAAGCGGCCAGAGGCAGTAGCAGGTGTCCGTACCGGGGCCCATGCCCTGGGCCTGCGTGGCGTAGAGTTGCTTGCGTCCGGTGTTCATGAGGTAGCGGTCCACGCCTGCGGCCCGCAGCCAGTTGCCCCTGTCGTCGCCGAGGGCCACGGCTTGCGACGACCACAGGTAGGTCTGCAGGAAGTGGTCCGGCGACCGTCCATGCTGGAACACCATGGCCGCGTGATAGTAGTCCTTGCCGGTCTTGAGACAGCCCTCCGCGAAGATCTCGGCTACCCGTCGGATGCGGCGTTCGTCACGCCGGCTCATCTTGAGCATTGCGGCTAAAGTCATCTTGGTGAAGTCCGCGCGGTCGGCTTGGTCCGCGTCGTAAATGCTCGCCAGCTCGGCGGAGCGCCGTTCGTGGACCTTGCCGCCGCAGGCTTCGCCGGCCAAGCCGTGGGAGCCGGCGCAACCCGAGGCGGCGAAAGCGAGCGCGCAGAGGAAGGGCAGTCGTCTCATCAGGACATCATACCGTAAACTTGGCCTCGTCTATGCTCTTTCCGACCGCCAGAGCGATATCAAGGGCGTATAATATCGTGCGATCCGAATGCTCAACGTCATAGGACGGCTCCCGTTGCATTGCCGAGACAGGCTCCGTTGGACGGCATTCGTGGCGGTCCTGTCGCTCGCCGCAGGGTGCTTCATGCCCGTACGTCATCCCGCCGAAAAGCCGCGATTCGACGCCGCTCCCTCCGCTGACCACGACGCCCTCTTCCGGAGCACAAGCGGCTGGACAGGCGCCGATGGAGCCTCCTCTGTCGAGCTCGACGAAGGCGCAGTTCTTTGGCTCTACAACGATACATGGATCGGCTCCATTCGTGATGGAAAACATGTCGATGCCGTCATGGTCAATAACTCGGTGGCGGTGCAGCGCGGCAAAGATCCGTCCGCCGCTTCAGTCGAATTCTTCTGGGGCCGGGGGCCCACCGGCGAACCGGCGGCGCTGCTGACGCCGACGGATGGCCGCGGGTGGTTCTGGCTCCGGAGCGGTGTGCGGATAGGGCGCGAACTTTGGCTTTTCGCGGCCCATGTCGAGAAAGCCGGCGGCGAGGACGACTCCTTCGGATTCCGCGAGGCGGGCGCGTGGCTCATCCGCGTCGAAAACCCGGATGACCGGCCGACGGAGTGGCGTTCGACTCAGCGGAAGCTCCCGTTTTCCAGTTTCACGCCGACCCGGAACAGGACCTTCGGCACCGCCGTCCTGCAAAACGAGGGCTGGATATACGTTTACGGCGTCGATGAAGACCTCGGGAGAAGTTTCCCGCGCAAGCACGCCATGGTGGCGCGCGTCGCGCAGTCCGAGTTGGGCGAATTCGGCAGATGGCGGTTCTATGGCCAGGGCCGGTGGCAGGAAGATCCCGCTCAGGCGGCGAGGATTTTTGATCGCGCGGCCAACGAATACTCGGTTTCGTGGCTGCCGTCAATGGCGGAGTTTATCTCGGTCTACACGGAGAACGGCCTGGGCCCGAGAATCAATGCGCGTCTCTCTGCCCGGCCGGAGGGGCCGTGGAGCGAGGCCATCGAGGTCTATGAGTGTCCGGAAATGCAACGAGACAAAGGCGTGTACTCCTATGAGGCCAAGGCGCACCTGGAACTATCGCTGGCGGATGAAATAATAGTTACCTATGTCGTCAACGCCTTCGATTTCTGGCACGGGGCGAGCCGCGCGGAGTTGTACTGGCCTCGGTTCCTGCGGGCAAGAATCGCAAACAGCCGCTCAGTAAATCCTGGGCCATAATCTCGATCTCGGCGCCCCGGCGCCGAGATAGGCCTTTCGACCTATTTTCGAGGGGGCCACTGGGTCCTAGAAGGCCTTGCGGGCAACGGCTATCCTTAAGAATGGGGAACCCAAGGGCGATGGGCAAGCACTCGCTGAAGATCTCTCTGTCCTCCATGCTGCTTCTCGCTGCGGCCGGGTCCATGCCCGCCCTCGCCCATATCGACCAATCCGAGTTGGCCCAGTTCTACCAGGACAATCCGAAGATCAAGCAGAACATGGAGAAGCTCAAGAAAGAGCTCAAGAAGTCCCAGGAGGACCCTGCGGCCGAGCCCAAGCTCAAGGGCGAGGACGTCCTCTTGACCGCGGAGGACAAGAAACGCGCAGCGGCGCTGGCCGGAGAATCCGCGAAGTCCTTCATGGCGGAGATCATCGAGGAGTACAAGGAAGAGAAGAGCCGCATCATCGAGGAGAACATCCGGGCCTCGGCCGAGGCTTTGGCGACTCCCGAGACCCGGGCCCTCTACCGCCAGTACTTGCGGACCGTGGTCAAGATCTGGGCGCAGAACGGCGCGGACCAGAACTATCACGTCAATTGGATCATCACCCGGCTCATGAAGCCCGACGGCTGGGTCGGCCAGTTCCCCACTCTCGCGATCAACGTCCCGAAGTTGAAGGAGATGGGCGCGGCCGGCCTGTTCACGTCGCCCAACCAGATCGAGCTCATCGGGCTCGACATCGTGGTGCTGTCCCACGAGTTTTACCACCATACCGACAACGCCAACGGCCTGGACGGCCAGTCTTGGGCGGGCGATTGGACCCCGGCCGGAGCGAAGACCCCTCCGTGGGAGAAGCTCGCCTACACCGAGATGGGCCGGGAACTCATGGAAGGGGGCGCGAGCGGCCGCCAGGCGCCCTCCCTCGCCGGCGGGCCGGTGCGCGATGTCCAGCCGGAGAGCGAGGACTTGGGCGGAGCCCGGGCCAGGGCTCTCAATGAAACGGGCATCGAGATGATGTCCCGGCTGCGCGACGACCAGAGTCCGCCCGCCCGGCATCGCCAGCGGGACCGGCGGCCTTCCTCCCGGCGCGACCTCCAGAAGCCGGACCCGTCGACCAATCAGGGCGCGATCTACGAGGACTATTACTCGCTGGTGCTGCACTTCTGGGACGGCATCACCGATATCGAGGGCCCCCAGAACCGGGTCCCCGGGATGGACCTGTTCCTCTCAAATGTCGAGGAGCGGGCGCGCCCGGGCATAGACGTCCCGCTGACCGAGATCGCGCTCAACGCCGACAACGCCCGGGAGACCTTCCGCCTTTCGTACAACGACCTGGCCCGGGTGGGCGACAAGCCGCACCTCTCCACCATCCGGGAGCAGTATCAGAAGTTCATCGAGGAATTGGACCTCATCCAGGACGAACTCGCGCGCTCTTTGGACATACTCGACGACCAGGCGGCTTCGGCCCAGGCCACCGTCGGCGTCATGGTCCTGGAGCCGCCGGACTCCCCCGGGGCCAGGCTCCGGCTGGCGCCCTTGGGCGGGATCGCCTCCCTGGCTCCGGCTCTCGAGCTCATGCGCGAGCGCATGGACGGTCTCGCGAATCGCATCAAGACGGCCAAAGGACTGCTCAAGCGGGCGGCCAAGCGCGCGCAGCTGGCCCAGGACCTGGCCAAGCGGGCCGGCGAGCTGGACAAGGGCTCAGTGGCCAAGGTGGGCATGGGACGCACCCAGGGCAAGCAGCGGGACTACCGCGCCGGCATGACCTCCGCGCGGGTCATCCACGACAGCGGCGAGCGCATGGCCGCGGCCGTCAAGAAGGGCGATGAGGTCATCGAGATGATGGAGGGTCAGCTCGACCCCATGCAGGAGGGGCTGCGCAAGGCCATCGACACCCTCTACAAGGCCGACGGCAAGGTCGCCCTGGCCAAGCAGATCCAGATCCAATCGGGCCAGCGCATCAACTGGAACCACACGATGCGGATGAACGATGCCATCAAGTACGGCTACGAGGCCGCGCTCGATAGGGAATGGTGGGTGGGCCGATCGAGGATGGCCGTCGGCGAAGCCGAGGTCGACAGCACGAAGATGCGCGACGCCTATCAGTCGGCGACGGCCCTGGCCTACCGGGCCGAGGCCACCATCGGCCAGATCCGGGCCCGGATCACGGAGATCGACGTGGCGCTCGGCGATGCGCAGCATTTCCCCAAGCCGCTCGCCAAGCGGCCCCTGGATATCCCGGCCGTCGAAGACCCGTACGGCCGGAACAAGGACCGTCCCCCGGCCAAGCAGGTCCAGTCAAAGGCGCTTGCGGCCTCCCGGACCCTGAAGTCCTCCAACGACCGCATCAGCGGCTCCTTCGACGGAGTCAGCCAGGAAGAAAATATCGAGGGACACGGGCCAGTCTCGTACTGAAGATCGCCAGGGGATGATTCCCCGTTCCTTCGTTTGATAGAATCAGAACGCAGTAGGGGAGCTTGGTGAGACCAGGCTGAGATTCCCGATTCCATCGGGAAGACCCGTTGAACCTGAACTGGGTAATACCAGCGGAGGGAACGATGACGCAGCTCCAAGCCGCCCGTCAGGGCCGGATTACCCCCCAGATCGAAGCCGCAGCCGCTGCGGAAGGCCTGCCGCCGGAGTACGCGCGTGAGCAGGTGGCTTGCGGCCGCGCCGTCATCCCGGCGAACAGGGGCCACGACGGCTTGCGTCCGGCCGCCATCGGCATGGGGTTCCGCTGCAAGGTCAACGCCAATCTCGGCGCATCCCGGCTTCTCGGCGGTATCCGCGCCGAGGAGCGCAAGCTGGACTTGGCAGTGCGGCTGGGTGCGGATGCGGTCATGGACCTTTCAACGGCCGGAGACCTCGCGGGCACGCGCCGTGTTTTCCTGGCCTGCGGCCTCCCGGTCGGCACCGTGCCTGTGTACGAGGCGCTCGCCCGCGCCGGCTCGCCGGAGTCCCTCGATGTCGGGCTGCTCCTGGGCTGCATCGAGGAGCAGGCGGAACAGGGAGTGGATTTCATGACCGTCCACGCGGGTCTTCTGCGCGAGCATCTGCCGCTCGTGCGGAGGCGGCTCACCGGCATCGTCTCGCGCGGGGGCGCGGCCTTGGCCCATTGGATGCGGCGGAGCGGAAGACAGAACCCCCTTTATGAGAGGTTCGACGATATCTGCAGCATCTTCAAGAAGCACGATGTCTGCTTCAGCCTCGGCGACGGACTCAGGCCGGGGTGCCTGGCGGACGCCGGCGATCCGGCGCAGTTCGCCGAGCTCGACGTCTTGGGCGAGCTGACGCGCCGGGCGCGGCGGCAGGGCGTGCAGGTCATGGTGGAAGGCCCGGGGCATGTCCCTATGGACCAGGTGGCGATGCATGTGGATCGGGCGAGGCGTCTTTGCGGCGACGCCCCGTTCTACGTCCTGGGGCCCCTGGTGACGGACATCTCGCCGGGCTACGATCACATCTCCGCGGCGATCGGGGGAGCCCTGGCGGCCTGGGCCGGGGCGTCGCTGCTGTGCTATGTGACGCCCAAGGAGCACCTGGGGCTGCCCGGGATCGACGATGTGCGCGACGGGGTGATCGCGAGCAGGATCGCCGCGCATGCGGCGGACATCGCCCGGGGGCGGCCCGGGGCGAGGCGAAGGGACGACGAGCTCTCGAAGGCCAGATACGCCTTCGACTGGGAGAAGCAGTTCCAGCTCTCGTTCGACCCGGAGAAAGCCGGGCGGTCCCACGAAGGGTCCGACGGGGAAGCGCGCTGCTGCTCCATGTGCGGGGAAGGGTTCTGCGCCATGCGCTTGTCCCGGCCATGACCGCGCCGCGGGCGTTGACCGTGGGGGGGTCGGACCCGAGCGGAGGAGCCGGGATCCAGGCGGACCTCAAGACCTTCGCCGCCCTTGGAGTGTACGGCATGGCGGCCGTTGCGGCGCTGACGGTGCAGGACAGCCGGCGGGTCTCGCATGTGGAGCCGGTCCCGGGGAGGCTCGTCGCGCGCCAGATCGAGGCCGCGGTCCGCGACATGGGCGCGGACGCGGTGAAGACGGGGATGCTGATGACGCGCTCGGCGATCGCGGCCGCCGCGGACTGTTTCCGAGCGCTGCGCGTGCGGAGGCTGGTCGTGGACCCCGTGATGGCGGCCAAGGACGGGACCCGATTGCTGGACCCGGACGGATTGAGGGCCCTGACCGGCCGTCTCCTCCCGCTGGCCCTGCTGGTCACGCCCAACATCCCCGAGGCCGAGTCCCTCGCCGGGATGCGCATCCGCCGCGACGAAGACATCGAGGAGGCGGCCCGGCGCATCGCCTCCCTCGGACCCCGCGCCGTGCTCATCAAGGGCGGACACAGGCCGGGCTCCTTCTGCGAGGATGTCCTGTGTTTCGAGGGAGGGTTCGAGCGCCTGCGCGAGCGCCGCATCCGTACCGGGAACACGCGGGGAACGGGGTGCGCCCTCTCGGCCGCCGTCGCGGCCTGGCTGTCCCGGGGAGCCGACCTGCGCAGCGCGGTCAGGTCGGCCCGAGGTTTCGTCGCGGGGGCCATCCGCCATTCCCTGAGCCTGGGGAAGGGCAGGGGCCCGCTCTGTCATCACTGGGCATCGGAGGGGGAATGAGGATAGACGAGGCCGTTGTTTCGAGAGCGATCATAGACCGCTACCATGAGAAGCTCCACAAGATGCTGGACCTGGACGTCGCGATCGCGGGCGCGGGTCCGGCCGGTCTTACCGCCGCGTATTATCTGGCGAAGCGAGGGATAAGGACGGGCGTCTTCGAGAAAAAGCTGTCGGTCGGCGGCGGCATGTGGGGCGGCGGCATGCTCTTCAACGAGATCGTCGTCCAGGAAAGCGGCAAGGCCGTGCTGGACGAGTTCGGGGTATCGACCCGCCGATACGCCGAGGGCTACTACACCGCCGATTCGGTCGAGGCGACATCCACGCTCTGCTCGAAGGCCGTGCAGGCGGGAGCCCTGGTCTTCAACTGCATCGCCATCGAGGACGTGGTCATGAAGGAGAGCGCCGTGTGCGGCCTCGTGATCAACTGGACTCCGGTCGAGATGGCCGGGCTCCATGTCGACCCCCTGGCGTTGAACTGCCGGTTCCTGGTCGAAGCCACCGGCCATCCGCTGGAAGTCCTCAAGGTCATCGAAAAGAAGAACGCGGTCAGGCTCGCGACCGATACCGGCAGGATCGTCTGGGAGGCCTCCATGGACGCCACGCGGGGGGAGTGCGACTGCGTCGAATACACCCGGGAGATATTCCCGAACGTCTACGTGGCCGGCATGGCCGCCAACGCGGCGTTCGGAAGGCCGCGCATGGGGCCGGTGTTCGGCGGGATGCTGCTGTCGGGCAGGAAGGTCTCCGGGCTGATCGCCGAACGGCTCCTGGAAAGATGCCCAGGTTAGGCTTCAAGCGCGGCGTGTATGCGGTCACGGACGAAAGGCTGGTGCCCCGCGGCCGTTTCTTCGAGACGGTGGAGGGGGTCCTTCGCGAGGGGGTCGACGTGCTGCAGCTGAGGGATAAGACCTCGGCCCGCGCCGTCAGGCTGGAGACGGCCAAGAGGCTGGCCGCGCTTTGCCGTAGCCACGAGACCCTTTTCATCGTCAACGACGACCCTTCGCTCGCTCTCGAGGTTGGGGCGGGAGGCGTGCATATCGGCAGGGAGGACGGCTCGCTGGAGGAGGCTCGCCGCGTATTGGGTCCGGCAGCGGTGATCGGAGCGTCTTGTTCCGGCGACGTCCGGCGCGCCGTGGAGCTGGCGGCCGGAGGCGCGGATTACGTCTCCTTCGGAAGGTTCTTCCCTTCCCGGACAAAACCCGGCGCGCCCGGCTGCCCGATCGAGGTCCTCGGCCAAGCGAAAGAAGCGATAAGGGTCCCCATCGTGGCGATCGGCGGCATCAACGCGGGCAATGCCCGGGAGCTCTTCGAGGCCGGAGCCGACGCGGTGTGCGCGGCCGGCGGGATATTCGGCGAACGCGACGTCAGGGCGGCCGTGCGGGCCATCCGGCGGCTCCGGACTCGATATTGTCCTTGAATGACAGGCTGCAAAGTCGTATGGTGCCCGACAGCGTCCAGGGAGGGATTCATGAAGACAAGAGCGGGCCTGTGGATCGACCACCGGAAGACCGTGATCGTGTTGGTGTCGGACAAGGGGGGAGTGACGATACGGATCAAGTCCGACGTCGAAAAACAGCTCCGCCCTTACGGCGGGTCGCGGTCCAGGACTCAGTATGGGCCGCAGCAATCGCCATCGGATGACATGCGGGAGACGGCTTTCATGGGGCACCTCGACATGTACTACGACAGGGTCGTTTCATGCATCCGTGATGCGCAAGCTATCCACATATTCGGCCCCGGCGAAGCCAAAGGCGAGCTGAAGAGGCGTCTGGAGAGGAGCAGCCTCGGCGGACGCATCGTCGGTGTGGTGACGGTCGATAAGATGACGGATCGGCAGATCGCGGCCAAGGTCCGACAGGACTTCTTGGTTCCGATAAGAAAGGCCAGACGGGAGCGGCGGGGATTCGACGGGCCCGCGCGCCGCGGCCGCCCGACCTGAAGATCGTCCGGGGTCGATCCCCCCTTTTGTGTGCTACACTATATGGGCAGTTTTGGAGGCCTACCCTGAGAACCCACCTGTATGAGTTCGTTTCCAAGACGAAGAAGCTGAAGTGCCTATGCGGCTGGGAAAGGACGCTCAAAACAGCCGATCCGGCCCTAATCGATAAGAAGTTCGCGGAGCACCTCGCGGAAGTCGCGCGCCTTCAGCAGCAGTAGCGCGGTTCGCCGTGATGTCGACGGCGTCTTGAAATAGGCGCCGCTGAAGCTCACCCCGATCCCCCCGCACGGGACCTCCCGGTCCACCTCCGCAAACCAAGGCATTGCGGCTCCGGGGAAGTTGAGCTAAAGTATCCGCCGGAGGGGACCGTGAAGAAGGCATCAGCGTTTCTGATGATCGCGGCTTTATGCCTCATGCTCCGGCCGTGGACCGGGTCCGCCGCTCAGGCCGGGAAGAAAGTCGTGAGTCTCCGCAAGAGCTGCTCCGCCGGGGACGGCGCGGCATGCAACAAGCTGGGCCTGGCGTACGAAGAGGGCCGGGGCGTGACCCGGAACGCGGTCAGGGCCTCCGAGTATTACCGCAAGGGCTGCGAAGCGGGCTCGGCCAGGGCCTGCTACAACCGCGGTGTGGACCTCGTCGAGGGCAAGGTCGTGGCCAAGGACATGGACGGGGCCGCGCGATTGTTCGGCAGCTCCTGCGACTTGGGCGACTACGCGGGCTGCTTCAATGCCGGCGAGCTGTACCACAAGGGTGACGGCATCCCCAAGGATGTGGAGAAGGCGGAGCGGTTCTACGAGAAGGCCTGCGGCCTGAAGGACGTCCGGGCGTGCTTCAACCTCGGGGTCCTGTTCCAGGACGAGGACGCGGACAAAGCCTTCAAGTTCTACGGCATATCCTGCGGGATGGGCGAAAACAGGGGCTGCTTCAACGTCGGCAGCATGTACCATCAAGGCTTGGGCGTGAAGCGGGACGCGCACAAGAGCGACGAGTTCTTCAAGAAGGCCTGCGAATTGGGGAACAGCAAGGGCTGCTACCTCCTCGGCAATTCGGCCTTGCCCGCGGCCGAGTCCGCGGCGTTCCTCGGCAAGGCGTGCGATATGGGAGAAAGCCAGGGCTGCTACAACCTCGGCGTGCGGTATCAGGACGGGAAAGGCGTCTCCCGGGACGTCGTCAAGGCGGCTGAACTATTCCGCAAGGCCTGTTCCATGGGCCTCAAGGATGCTTGCGACTAAGGGAGATGTCTGCTCGTTCGCCCCGAAATGCTCCGACCGGCTCGGCAAAGGGCGCCCCATAAAAGGGGCGCCCTTTTTTGTTCGGAAATAAGTCTTCGAACGAGAATACCCGGCTTATTCCCCGTCCGCGGGGACCGCGTCCTCGGAGGACTCGTCGTCCACCTCCCCGAAAGCCGCGGTCTCCGGCTCCGCCGACTCTCCCGCCTCCCGAGGCTCCTCGTCATGGGATGCCTCCGGGTCGGCGTCCGCCGGCGCCTCGCGGGCCTCGGGCCGCGCCTGCGTCCCGTCCCGGGGAGGCCGGCCTCTCAGGAAGGCCTTGGTCTGGTCCCTGAGCTTGAGGTTCTCGGTGCCCACGGACTGCAGGTACTTCTCCACCGCCTCGCGGCCCTCCACGCACAACTCGCCTTGGCCCCCGTCCTTGGCGTCGATGCCGATCGAGGCGAGTATCTTCTGCACGGACCTGCGCAGCCGCTCCGAGGGGATGACGATGCGCAGGGCCGGGGTGCGGGTGAAGTGGCAGCACACGTCCACCACTCCCCGCAGGAACGCGGCCTTCCACTCCGGATTGGACCAGGTCCAGCGGGGCGCGCCCGGAGCCGTCGGGGGCTCGGTGCCTTCCTGGAACTCGATCCGGGAGAGGAGCTCTTCTAGGCCGGCGACCGGCAGGGACGCGGTCTGCACCTTGTGGTCCGCGGACATGGACAAAGACGGCTTCACGCGGAAGAGCTTGGAGGTCAGGCCTCCCCAGGTCGACGCGAAGTTCTGTCCCACGCGCCGGTCCGCCGAGAAATAGATCTCGCCGGCTTGGCGCCGGCCGCCGGCCAGCACCACCCCGGTCCAGTAGGCCAGCTCGGCCGAGAGCTTGGGGCCCTTGCCGGGCTCCTGTCGAGGCTCCTCGCGCCGGGGTCTGGGAGACTTCTGCTGGGGCTGGCGGGGCCTGCGCTCCCGGCGGGGGGCTTGAGCCTGGGGCTCCCTTTTGTGCGGCTGGCGTCCCGCGTGGGGGCGCTCCCGTCTTTCGCGTCCGCGGCCCTCGCGAGGCTCCCTCCTGGGGCGGCGCTCTTCGCCGAGCTCGGCCTTGATATCGGACGCGGTCCTCGCCTTGGGGGTGTGCACGACCTCCTGGAGCTCCCGACGCAGTTCGCTCACCGGCGGAGGCTCGAGGCCGAACTCGCGCGAGAGGACCTGCAGGGAGTGATACGGCACGTTCTTGCGCCCGCTGATCCAATCCGACACCACGGAGGTCGTGGTGTCCGCGATGAGCGCGATGCGGCCCAGGTTGCCGCTCGCGCGCTTCCGGATCTCCGAGAAGAAATCCTGCCGCACGTCTTCGGCGAGCACGGCGCAGGTGACCGGCAACAGCTCTTCCGTCTTTCTAAGGATGCCCATGATTCGTTTTTTTAGAGGACTGCCGGCTACTTCAAGGCTTCCGCCGCAGGCTGGGCTGCGAACGGGTCGTGGTCGCGGTCCTTATATCCGAGCTTCGCGACCAGCCCGTCGTAATCGTCCCGGCTGGCGTAGTCCTTGATCTGGGCCAGGTGCTGCAGGTACTTGCAGGCCATGTTCGCGGGGGCGGACTCGATGTCCGCACCGCAGAAGTTGTGCCGGGCCCAGGCCAGTTTCTGGCCTGACGGGTCGAGGGTCTGCAGCCACAGGAACTCGGTCTTGAAAGCCGATTTCTCCCCGGCACGGACCTGGACCGCGTTGAGCTGTCCTTTCGCATGGTCGCGGGCGTGGGCGCTTTCGTGGACGGCGGTCGCGGCTGCGAAGCCGTCGCCGAGAGCCTGCTGCAGGTTTCGGAACGCCTTGTTGAAGTAGATCCCGATCGCCTCGGTCTTGGAAAAGACGTAGGCGCCGAGTTGGCTGTCCTTGAGAACCTCCCCTTTATCGTATTCCGCTCGTCCCGCGGCGCGGACGTTGTCGCCGTATGCGTAGGCTTCCAGCAGTTCCGGCGCGGGCGGCTCGCGGTGATCGGACATGGAGCGAGCGAGCGTATTCTGGATCTCGGACATCATGCCCTCGACGTTGCTCCGCGAGGACCGGTCCGGCTTGTCCCAGCCTCGGAGCCGCACGGCCGGGACCGCCGGCATCGCGGAAACCGAGTTCCACATAGAGGCGGCCTGCGCGTGCAGGTCCTGCTGGGACAAACTGGGGTCGGCGATGGCGTCCTTGAGCTCGTCCACCTGTTCGCCGACGTAGTTCATGCCCGGAGCGCTTTGGGCAGGGTCATCCGAGATCTTGGCTCCGTACACCACCTCGACCGCATGGCTTTTCACGGCCATGGCGAGCAATAAGAGAGCTGCCATCCCCAAGCGGTTCATAGCGGTGCTGCCTTCATTGTAGACCAATTCCGGCTGGAGCGCATTCGCTCGAAGGCCTAGCGCAAGCTAGGTCTTCCGTCCTATCTCCATATTATCATAAATAATAAGGCGGATTTTCAGCGGCTCAAAGGGCTTCGCAGTGATAGCGCTGTTGTAATAGATTCAATTCGCGGGCGGAAACGGTATATAAAACGTTCTTATCTTCAATCGGAACGGAAGAACTTCCCGAGGGATGGACCCAGTACCGGAGCTTCTCGTCTTTGGAATGGAGCTTCTCCAACTCCTTGAGCGTCAGCGGAGTCCCGGCCATGCTGAGGTACAGCGGCGCGTTCCAGAGAGTCTTCTTCAGGGGGATCGACTCGTCCTGCTCCGCGTCCGCCAGGGTCCGGCCGCACAGGTCGCGCAGCCAGCGCACGGCCAAGGCGTCCTGGTCCACGGACGCGAGCTCGGGAGTGCGCTGCGGCTTCCTGATCCGGGAGAGGAGCGAGGACAGGGCGTGCAGGATGTCGCCGCCGACGCTCCCCGCGCCACGGGTCATGCGCTCCGCCCAGACGAGGCGCGCCACCTCGTCCTGCCGCAGGAGCCGGGCCGTCTTCGGCAGGCTCTCGCCCAGGCGGCTGGAGACCCCCATGACGAGGCGTTCCGCGGCCCTGGGCAGGCGGTTGACCACGGCCCGGTAGCGGTCGTCGCGCACGACTCCGGTGAGAGAGGCGTTGAGCTGCAGCCTGTCGTCGTTCACGCGGCCCCAGACCTGGGCGGCCGGGAGCTCGAGCTCGACCGTGTCCACCCAGACGCCGAGCACGTGGAGCTCCACCCGGCTCCTGGCCGCGAGTTCCTCGGGCACCCAGAGGAGGGCGCGCACCCCGTCCTCCTCGACCGATACGCAGAGCGCTTCCTCCACGTCCCGGAGCGGAGCGGCCCTCTCATCGCGGATGAAGACCTCGGCCGGGCACATGGAGGTGGAGCCGCGGATGTGCCCGAGCGCCTTGGACACGGTCCCATCCTTCGGCCGGATCACCCGGATGACGGTCCCGGCCGCCTCCTCCTCGACGCGCTCGACGCGGTCCAGGCTCAAGCTCGAGACCTCCAGGAGCGCGCGTCCCTTGCCCGTCCCGGAGGCGACGGTGATGGACTCGGGTACGGTGCGCAAGGCCGCGAGGAGGCCGTATGCCAGGTGCCGGAGCGCGGCGCTGCGTCCTCCGGAGCTGCCGAACAGGGCCGCATAGGGGTCCTTGAGCTCGTCGTAGGCGAAGGGCTCGCCGTTGAAGCGCATCTCCAGCCCTTCCGGCGAGACGCCGATCCGTATCTCCGGCGCGCCCGCGGCGCAGGCCGTGCGCACCCAGCAGAGCAGGTACTGGGTCGGGTCGGGAAGCTGGAACCGCAGGAGCGTCTCAAGGGCCTTTTCCCTGTCGATGCGGAAGGAGCCGGAGCCCACCCAGACGGCGTCGTCGTCTTTCGCCATCGCTCAAAGGGTATCAAAAATTTGTTGAATCTCCCCAATGAGCAAGCGAGGCTCGGCGGCGCGCATCGGCGGGCTCGTGGCCGCCTTCGTCCTGATCGCCTGCTTCTGGGACTACGCGTTCATGACCCCGCTGAAAATACTGGTCGTGTTCTTCCACGAGATCAGCCACGGCCTGGCCGCGGTCCTGACCGGAGGCTCCATCGTGAACCTCAAGGTCTCCGCGGACCAGAGCGGCCTGGCCTGCACCACGGGAGGCTGCCGCTTCGTGGTTCTGAGCGCCGGCTACCTGGGCTCCTTCGCCTGGGGCTCGGCCCTCATCCTCGCGGCCGCCTTCGTCAAGCGCGCCAGGATCCTCTCCGGCCTTCTGGGCGTGGTCTTGGCCGCCATCACCCTGCTCTACGTGCGCAATCCCTTCGGCATCCTCTTCGGCGCTCTCGCCGCGGCCGCGTTCCTGGCCTCGGCCCGCTGGCTCAACGACCTGACCAACGACTTCCTGATCCGGGTCGTGGGCGTGACCTCCTGCGGCTACGCCATCCTGGACATCTACAGCGACACCATCTCCCGCAAGGTTTGCTGCTCGGACGCGAGCAGGCTGGCCTCCATCACGTTCATCCCCTCGCTCGTGTGGGGGGTGCTGTGGGTCGCCCTGTCGGTCTACGGGATATACTGGACGCTCAAGCTGGCCGCCAAGGCGGATCAATAGATATGAAATGGATCCCCATCGTATTGTTCGTCGCCGCGCTCGGCTGCAAGAAGGACGAGAAGCAGGCCGTGCAGCAGACCGTGCAGGACATGCGTTCCGGGAACACGGCTCCGGCCGGGTACGTGCAGGACCTGCAGCAGGACCTGAAGAAGGCGGAGGACGCGGCCGCGAAGGCCAACGCGGCGATCCAGCAGACCTCCGAGGAATCGGCGAAAGCGCTCCAGGAAGCGGGGCAGTAGCCTATTGACGCGTCCCGGTTCCGAGGGCATAGTGTACAGGGGGTGTCCCATGAAGATGATCGCGATCGCCCTTCTGCTCGCCGCTTTCCGCATGGACGGCTTTTGCGCAGAGTTCCAGCCTATCGGTTTGACCCAGGGCCTGGCGGACCTCGCGCCCACGGTCTCCGCCGACCTGGAGGCCTTGGCCAAGAGCTACGGTCTGGACCCCAAGTCTCCCACCCTGACGAAGGACCTGCAGAAGCTCATCGAGACCACGGCCATGCCCGGCATGCAGGCCGCCATGTACAAGGATTTGCAGCGGCTCGGCCTGGCGCCGAACGCCTCGTGGCGGGAGATCGCGGCCAAGGGACAGGAACTCTACAAGCAGAAGGGGAAAGACGAGCTGCTGGCGCTGGCCGCGGGAAAGCTCGACATGGACCCCAAGACCGCCACCTGGAAGGGCGTCGTGAACGAGTTCGGCGACCGGGCGCGCCGCACCGTGGCCAAGAAGATGGATCTGGGCTCCGACGCCTCGTGGGTGGACATCCACAAGGCCTTCGCTAAGAAGGTCGAGAACGGCGAGATCAAGCTGCCGCCTCCCGTCAAGATCAAGCTGCCTGGGAAATAGCCGGACTCACACCTTGTAGCGCAGTTCCCGATACCGGTCCTGCAGCGCCACGGGCGCCAGCGGCGCTCCGCGCAGCGCGGAGATGGCCTGCACCGCGGCCTGGCAGGCGTTCACGTTGCTGATGATGGACACCCCGAAGTCGATGGACGAACGGCGGATGGCGTAGCCGTCGGACTTGGCCCGTTTGCCCGAGGGCGTGTTGATGACCAGGCTCACGGTGCGCTGCTTGATGAGGTCCACCGCGTCCGGTTTGCCCTCGCCGATCTTGAAGACCCGGCTGGAACCGATGCCGTGCCGGGCCAGGAACTCGTGCGTGCTGCGCGTCGCGTGCAGCGCGAAGCCGAGCTGGCGCCGCTGCGCCGCCACCGGGAGCACGGCGGCCTTGTCCTCGTCCCGCACGCTCAGGAAGACCGCCCCGCCGACGGGCAGAGCCATGCCGGCCGCGGCCTGGCTCTTGGCGAAGGAGCGGGGGAAGTCGGACGCGATGCCCATGACCTCTCCCGTGGACTTCATCTCCGGCCCCAGGGTCGGGTCGGTCCCGGGGAGCTTGACGAACGGGAGCACCACGGCCTTGGTGCAGGCGTAGGGCGTCTCGGCGTAGGCCCGGCGCAGCAGCCCGGCCGGCAGGAGCCTGGCCAGAGGCTTGCCCGCGATGACCTTGGCCGCGATCTTGGCGAGCTCCAGGCCCGTGGCTTTGCTCGCGAAGGGGACGGTCCGGGATGCCCGCGGGTTGGCCTCGAGCAGATAGACCACGTTGTCCTTGATGGCGAACTGCAGGTTGAGCATCCCCCGTACCTTCAAGGCCAGGGCGAGCCGGCGCGTGTGGTCCGCGATGCGCTCGATCTGGCTCTGGGGGATGGAGTGGGGCGGCAGGGTGCAGGCCGAGTCGCCGGAATGGACCCCGGCCTCCTCGATGTGCTCCATGACCGCGCCGATGAACACGTCGCGGCCGTCCGAGACCGCGTCCACGTCCACTTCGGTCGCGTCCGCGAGGAATCGGTCGATGAGGATCTCGCGGTGGCTGCTCGCGGCCAGGGCCCGTTCCATGAAGCCGCGCAGCTCGGCCTCGTCGTAGACGGCCTCCATGGCCCGGCCTCCCAGCACGTAGGAGGGGCGGACCATCACGGGATAGCCGATGCGCTCGGCGATGCGCCGGGCCTCGGATGCGCTTCGGGCGAGGCCGTACTCCGGAGCGGGGATGTCGAGCCGGCGCAGCAGGGCCCCGAAGCGGCGCCGGTCCTCGGCCATGTCCGTGGAAGCGGGCGAGGTCCCGAGGATGCGGATGCCGCGCTCAGCCAAAGCCTTCGACAGGTTGAGCGGGGTCTGGCCGCCGAACTGCACGATGACGCCGTAAGGCTTCTCGAGCTCGAGCACGCCCAGCACGTCCTCCAGGGTGAGAGGCTCGAAGTAGAGGCGGTCCGAGATGTCGTAGTCCGTGGAGACGGTCTCGGGGTTGCAGTTGATCATCACCGTCTCGTGGCCGAGCTCCCGCAGGGCCAGACAGGCGTGCACGCAGCAGTAGTCGAACTCGATCCCCTGGCCGATGCGGTTGGGGCCCGATCCCAGGATGGCGACCTTGCGGCGGTTCTTGGAGGGGACGGCCTCGCCGCCGCAGTCGTACGTGGAGTAGAAATAGGGTGTGAAGGCCTCGAACTCGGCCGCGCACGTATCCACTAACTTATAGGACGGGCGCAGCTTGTGCTTCAGGCGCAGCACCCGGACCGCGGCCTCGGTCTTGCCTAGGGCGCGTCCGATCTGCCGGTCCGAGAAGCCCAGACGCTTGACCTCCCGCAGGCGCTCGGGGTCCAGCGGACCGGCGCGCAGCCCGCGCTCGGCCAGGACGAGCTCCTGGAGCTGGTCCAGGAACCAGGGGTCGATGGACGTGATCTCCGCGACCTCCAGGGGCTTGAATCCCCGGGCGAGCGCCTCGTAGACGAAGAAGATGCGGTCCGGCCGGGGCATGGAGAGACGCTCGATGAGGGCTCCGTCATCGAGCTCCTTCCCGGCCTGCCTCGGCTTCTCGAAGCCGAAGCTGCCCGTCTCCAGCGCCCGCAGCGCCTTCTGGAGCGATTCCTTGAACGTCCTGCCGCAGGCCATGACCTCGCCGATGGACTTCATGCACGTGTCCAGCGTGTAGTCGCGGCCGAATTTCTCGAAAGCGAAGCGCGGGACCTTGGTCACCACGTAGTCGATGGCCGGCTCGAAGCAGGCCGGTGTCTTGCGCGTGATGTCGTTGGCGATCTCGTCGAGGGTGTAGCCCACCGCGAGCTTGGCCGCGATCTTGGCGATGGGGAACCCCGTGGCCTTGCTGGCCAAAGCCGAGGAGCGCGACACCCTGGGGTTGATCTCGATGATGACGCGCCGGCCGGTCTTCGGGTGCACGGCGAACTGCACGTTGCAGCCGCCGGTCTCCACGCCGATGGCGCTCACCGCCCGGCGGGCGTCGTCGCGCATGGCCTGGTACTGGCGGTCGGTCAGGGTCTGCGCCGGGGCGACGGTGATGGAGTCGCCGGTGTGGACCCCCATGGGGTCGATGTTCTCGATGGAGCAGATGACCACGAAATTGTCCCGGCTGTCCCGCATCACCTCGAGCTCGAACTCCTTCCAGCCGATGACGGACTCCTCCAGGAGGACCTTCTTCACCGGGCTGGCGTCCAGGGCGGAGTGGACGCGGGCCAGGAGCTCCTCGAGGTTGTAGGCGATGCCGCCGCCCGTGCCGCCCAGGGTGAAGGAGGGGCGGACGATGACCGGGAAGCCCAGCTCCCGCGCGGCCGCGTGGAGCTCCGCCGGATCCGTGAGGATGACGCTGCGCGGGAGGTCGATCCCGGCCTCCTGCATGGCGGCCTTGAACTTCTGGCGGTCCTCGGCGCGCTCGATGGCTTCCAGGGGCGCGCCGATGAGGCGCACTCCGTTGCGCTCCAGGACGCCGGTCTGCGCCAGGACCGCGGCCAGGTTCAGCGCCGTCTGTCCGCCCAGGGTGGGGAGCAGGGCCTGCGGCTTCTCCACGTGGATGATGCTCTCGAGGACCTCGGGCGTGAGCGGCTCCACGTAGGTCCGGTCGGAGTAGGCCGGGTCCGTCATGATGGTCGCCGGGTTGGAGTTGACCAGGATGAGCTTGTATCCCTCCTCGCGCAGGGCCTTCAAGCCCTGGGTCCCGGAGTAGTCGAACTCGCAGGCCTGTCCGATGACGATGGGGCCCGAGCCCAGGACCAGGATGTTCTCGATGTCGTTCCTCTTGGGCATCAGACGGGCATGACCCCTTTCGACCGCGCGCTTCCCGACGGGCGGCTGCGGCCCGGGTGTGAGAACACGGACAAGCGGTCCTGGATGAGCAGGCCGAACCGGGTGAAAAGGTCCCTGGAATCATGCGGCCCGGCCGCCGCTTCCGGATGATACTGGACGGAGAAGGCGGGGCGCTGCGTGTGCCGGAGGCCCTCGCAGGTCCGGTCGTTGAGATTGACGTGCGTCGTCTCGATCTCCGGGGGCAGCGATCCGCGGTCCACGCAGAAGCCGTGGTTCTGGGTCGTGACCGCGATCCTGCCGGTGGCGATCTCCTGGACCGGATGGTTCGCCCCGTGATGGCCGAACTTGAGCTTGTAGGTCCTGCCGCCCAAGGCCAGGGCCAATATCTGGTGGCCGAGGCAGATGCCGAACAACGGGATCCCGTCTTCGAGCAGACGCTTGGCGGCCTCGACGGCGTAGGCCGCGGGCTCGGGGTCGCCGGGGCCGTTCGACAGCAGGACCCCGTCCGGTCGGAGCGACAGGATCACGTCGAGGCTCGTCTGAGCCGGCAGCACCGTCACGCGGCAGCCCAGGGAGACGAGGGAGCGCAGGATGCCGCGCTTGACCCCGAAGTCGAGGACCACGACTTGGGGCGGGAACGGGAATTTGAGAGGCCATCCGGGGACCGCGTCCGCCAGCGGCTCTTTCCAGTCGTAGCGCTCCGCGCAGGTGACGGTCTTGGCCAGGTCCAGGCCCACCAGGGAAGGGACCTCCCGCGCGCGGCGCACCAGGCTCGCGGGATCGAGGTCCGTGGTGGACAGGATACAGCGCAGGGCTCCCTTCTCCCGGAGCCTTAAGGTGAGGCTCCGGGTGTCCAGACCCTCGATGGCCGGGATCTCCTGCCTCCTGAGCCAAGAGTCGAGGGATTCCACGGATTCCCAGTTCGACGGCTTGCGGCAGAGCTCGCGCACCACGAGCCCGGAAAGCCGGGGCTTGTCCGATTCGTTGTCCGTCTCGGTGATCCCGGTGTTGCCGATGTGGGGATACGTCATCAGCACGAGCTGTCCTTTGTAGGAGGGGTCCGTCAGTATCTCCTGGTACCCGGTCATGGACGTGTTGAACACGAGCTCGCCCGAGGCCTCTCCCGGGGCGCCGCAGGAGCGGCCGTAGAGCACGGTCCCATCCTCGAGCGCGAGGGCGGCCCGGTCCGGCGCCGGGGGAAGAGGAGCTTTCGGCGCCGTCTTCTTGGCCGATTTTTTGGGAACAGGACTTTTGAGGGTGGGATTGCTTCGGCGGGTCGGCTTTGTGGCGCGATGCATCGGCCGCTGCATGAATATACCAATTTGGGAGGGCTGTGTCGTGCGTGGACCGGCCCTGGACTTATCCACAGCACTTTCACGGCGAAAGTACGGGGGATAAGTCTTCCCGACGCCGGCGGCGGAACGAATGAGGAGGGCCTCCAGATGTGTTTCTTCTCCGTCCGGGACCCCTGACTGCGCGGCGAGAATGGGGGAACTTTTTTCGAGCTCAGTCGTACTAGTAGCATGGGAAAACCGCTAGTCCAGCTCGGTTCGTACGGCCCCATGCAAGACAAGGAGCTCCTCGCGACGCTCAGGGCTTTGATCGCGATGGAGCGGCACAACTTGGCGCTCGTGCTTGCGTGCATCGCGGAGACGGAGCGCCGCCAACTCTACGCGGACGAGGCCTATCCGTCCATGTTCAACTATCTGGTCGGGAGCCTCAGGTATTCGGAGAGCGCCGCGTTCCGGCGTTTGCGCTCCAGTCGCGCGGCGACGAGATTCCCGGAGATATTCTCCTTCATATCAGACGGGGTCTTGTCCTTGGAGGCGGTCGCCTTCCTGGCGCCGTTTCTCACTCCAGAGAACCACGATGAGCTGCTGACGCGGGCCCAGGGGCTCAATCGGATCGGGTTGGAGCGTCTCGTGGTCTCCTTCGCGCCGGGCAGGGACACGAACGATTATGTCCGGCGTCTGCCCGCGCCGGAGCCTTCAGCGTCGGATGAGGAGCGGCCTGAGCCGGAGTTGCCTACGGGACAGGCCCCGAAAGACGGTTCTGCGGAACGGGAGCGGTCTTCTATCCCGGCGACCCCTGAGCTGGTGACGCCCAGGCTTGCGCCTCCCGAGAAGACCCGGTACGTCGCGCCTATCCGCGTCTACTTCAGCTTCACCGCGAGCGAAGAGTTCCATAACGGCGTGCAGCGGGCCAAGGAGCTTCTTTGGCATAAGCATCCCAAGGGGAGGCTCGAGGAGGTTTTCGGCGAAACGCTGGAGTGCTACCTGGAGAGGCATGACCCGGAGCGCAAACTGCGCCGAAAGGCTGAGAAGGAGACCCGGAGTCGAGAAGGCGACGCCGCGGCCTCCGCGGGTCCCGCTCCCGCCTCTCCGGAAGCGACATCATCCACGGCAGCGCCCTCCGATGAGAAAACGAGCTTGAGAGACTATTCGGCTCGACGGCGCATCCCCCATTGGGTCCGGGACGCTGTCTGGGCCAGGGACGCGGGGCGCTGCACATTCGTGGGCCCGGACGGGCGCCGATGCGCGGAGCGCGGCGGGCTGGAATTCGACCACATCATCCCGTGGGCGCTGGGGGGGACATCGAACGATCCGGACAATATTCGTCTGCTCTGCCGCACTCACAACCAACGTGCGGCGAGCCGGGTCTTCGGGACTTATCCCCATCACTTTCGGAACGGAAGTGCTGTGGATAAGCCCCCGAGGAGCGATGGCGCGATGTAGGGGCGGCGTCCGAGACAACGCTCGGCTAGAAATGGTAGCGTTCCGGCGTGGAAGGTTTCCGGTCGGAACACGGGGATCGGCACGAGCATCCGCTCGGGTATCCGCGCGAGGATGTCCGGCGCGTGTTCGTCTGGATGTCCGCCCTGATCTGTCTCGGCGGGGCGCTGGCGGCCTTCTGCCTGCCGATCTCGAATCCGGACATATTCTGGCACCTGAGCGCCGGGCGTTGGATGGCGGAGCATCTGGCTTTCCCGCGGCAGGACTGGCTTTCCACCACCATGCTCGGTCGGCCTTGGGCCGATTTCGAGTGGTCCGTGCAGCTCCTCTGGTACGGCGTCATGAAGGCCGCCGGTCTTCCCGGACTCTGGTTCCTCAAGGTCCTGGCCTTGAGCGCCTGCGCGGCCCTCCTTTGGACGGCGCTCGGGACTTACGCCGTCGGGCCGGCCTGGCGCGGGCTCGCCGTATTCTGGTGGGCGCTGGGCATGACCTCGGCCAACGATTTGCGGCCGGAGAACCTCTCCGTGCTGCTTTTCATCGGCCTGCACGCATGGCTGGAGGTCCGCCGGGTGGGGAAATGGCGCAGCCGCGGGCCGCGCCTGGAAGCGGCGTGTGCCGCCCTCTACTTCTGCGTCTGGGCGAACATCCATGCCGGCTTCCTGTACGGACTCGTGCTGCTGGCCATCTACGCGGCGGTGGAGGCGCATCGGTCCAGGCGGCTCGCCTGGCTGTGCGCGGCCGGGGCGGCCGCGGCTCTGCTCAACCCCTACGGCGCGCAGGTCTACGCCGTGCCTTTGGAGCATTGGGTCATGCGCGAGGACCTCGCGCGCTATATCGACGAATGGCACGGGGCGTCCATGCTCAACCGCTGGCATTGGCCCTTCTGGGCGATCCTGTTCTTCGCTTTCATCGTCATCTCCGGGCGATTCATCAGGCGTAAAGACACTCCCATGGAGCATGTCCTGGCCATCGCCGCGTTCGGCCTCTCCGCATCCTCGCACGCCAGGACCGGGGTGTACTTCCTGGCAGTGGCCGTGCCCGTGGCCGCCGCGGCGCTGCACACGCGTCCAACGTCTTCCCGAGGGGCGCGGTGCTGCTCCGCTGCCGCGGAGCTGACCGGGACGGGATCCTCGAGCGCTGGGATCCGGGCGAGGCTGGCCAAGCCGGTGTTCGTCTTCGCTTTCTGCCTGGGAGGGGCTTTCTTCACCTGGCAGGTGCTCCCCTTGCTGGAGTACGGGATCGTGTTCAACCCGGGCTACGCGCCTCGGGGCGCGGCGGATTTTCTGTGGCGGGAGCGCGGCGCTCTTTCGGGCCGCGCGCTGCTCAACCCATGGCATTGGGGCGGATATCTGGGCTGGCGGCTCCACCCCGAGTTCCGCGTGTTCGTGGACGGCAGGTACATCTTCCATCACCTGCTGCGGGAGATGGGCGATGCGCGGCGCTCGCCGCAGGAGATGCAGTCGTTCCTGGACCGCCACAGGGTCGATGTCGTCGTGCAGGAGCCGGAGCGCAACACCCTGCCGATGACGGTCCGGAGCAAGGCGGGCGGAGAGACCACCCTGCGGCGCCCGGCCTATCTCTTCTTCTTCCCGAAGGAGACCTGGGCCCTGGTCTATTGGGACACGCGGGCCACGGTGTTCGTCCGGCGCTCCGCCTTCGCCCCTGGGTGGACGGCCGGGCTGGAGTACGAGCTGTTCCGGCCGGACGACCTGCAGGCCGCGTTCCTGAAGGTCGGCGAAGGCCTCGCTGCCCACGAGCGGGTGGCGGCGGAGGTGGAGAGGTTCATCGCCGCCGTGGGCGAGGGAGAGCAGGCGGACATGGCCCGGGCCTGGCTGAAAGCCGTTTCCAAGGCGCGGAAATAGTATCATCCTGGCTACAGAGTAGCCAGGTCCCGAGCGGATACAGGGGAATGCGTCAGCGAGTGGACTGACATGGCGCGCAGCGCAGGGTACAAGATCCTGGTCGTCGAGGACGACGATGATTGGACGGACATCATCGGGCTCTGGCTCAAGACCTCCGGCTATTTCCAGGTACGCTTCGCCTCCAGCGGGGCCCAGGCCCTGAAGCTGCTCAAGACCTACACTCCGGACTGCATCACCCTCGACCTGCAGCTCTCGGACCAGGACGGGAGCATGCTCTGCCGCCGCATCCGGAGCCTGCCGAACACCGCCAAGGTCCCCGTCGTCATGCTCACGAACTACGCGGGCGAGAAGGTGACGTGCCTGAAGGCGGGGGCGGACTACTTCGTGGGAAAGAACCCGAACGGCTTGGAGCTCCTGGCCACCCTGGAGGCGCTCTTCCGGCGCCGGGACATGGACGCCGGGCTCAAGCGTCTGGGCGACCTCGCCTTCGAGGCCGACCATTGCGAGGTCTATCATGACGGGGAGCTGGCCGCGGCCCTCACCCCCAAGACCTTCGAGCTGTTCTTGACCCTGGTCGAGCGGGCGCCGAGCCCGGTGGACAGGAAAGACCTCTTCCATCTCATCGAGAAGCGGGAGGGAGCCGCGCTCTCTCGCGCCCTCGACATCCTGGTCAATCGGCTGCGCAAGACCCTTCCCGAGCGGCTGCGCAGGCGCATCCGCTCCGTGCGCGGCTTCGGATACACCTACATCCCGCCCTCCGTCGGTAAACCCCCCTCATTGTAATAGCGGCTGTTACATGCTGTTGCCCGCGCTGCAACCGGGGATTTCTCGCGCGGTTACCCCGGCTTACACGCTTGTGAATTGACCCCGGGCCGAAGCCGTGCTATACCATGGGCATGAAGGCGAAGAAGATGATGTGGCTGGCGGCGCTGGCCCTTCTCGCGGCTCAAACCCCCGCCCTCTGGGCCGCCGGCGCCGCGGCGTATCGGCTCATCGCCGCGGAAGTGGCCAGGATGGCTCGGGACTCTTCGACCAAGAAGGTCGCGGTGCTGCCATTCCGCGTCCTGCATTCGGAGGACCGCCGGGGTGGGGAGGCCGTGTCCGAGCGGCTCGTGAGCCGGCTTGCGCAGGAGCCCGGCATCCAGGTGGTGGAGCGCGGACAGCTCGACAAGGTCCTCAAAGAGCAGGAGATGGAGCAGACCGGGGCGGTCGAGGCCGTTCATGCCAAGAGGATCGGCCGCATCATGGGCGTGGACGCGGTGGTGACCGGGACCATCCTGCGCTCGGCGAAGGGGAAGGCCGAGGTCAACGCTCGGCTCATCGACGCGGAGGACGCTCGCGTCATCGGCGCGGTCGTCGCCGAAGTGGAGCGGGACTGGAACGAGCCCCAGGACTCCATCACGGTCCCGGCCCCGATCCTCGATGTCAGCTTCACCCCCTGGTGGGAGGCCGGGTCTGCGAGTGCGGCCGGGTTCGAGGAAGACGGGTGCGAGGGCTTCGAGGAGCGCATCGACGCGCTCCAGAGGGCCGTGCTCGAGGCCAAGGCCAGGTACTGGTCGGACAAGCTCAGGACGCCCGGTTTCAGCGCTCGGTCCTTGAGCTCGAACCCGGGTTCCGATATCAGGAGCCTGCAGTCGCGGTCCTTGTTCTACGGCCGGGTCCGGGAGCTCTATGATTCCGGCGCGCGGCAGCCGCTTTCGGCCGAAGAAATGCGCGCCGTGGAGCGTTCGGACGCCAGGGTCAAGGCCATCCGAGAGCGCTGCGAGAAGTAGTCACATCTGCCCTTGGAAATCCGACGGGCCGGCATGCCGCTCTAAGAAAGAAGCGTTGACATTATAAGCGCTTTCGACATCGCCCGGGCGATGTTAAAAGCGCTGTGATTTCCAGATGAAATTTGTCGGGAGAATAGGCGGTTCATCCGAAAGATGGCCGATTCGATTCCCATCCCCGGGTTTTCCGGACAGCTCTGGGACAGTAGTCTGTGATGTTCTAAAAGTCTAATAAAAAACAGCAAAACGGTCTGGGCCCTTCGGACCCAGAGACAGGGCCCACCCGGCCCATGCCCCGCCAAATTACGCGCGTAACAATTGTAATAGGTAGGGGGAATGGGATCTCTTGCCCTTGTAGTCACGGCATTTTTGCTGCAGGCGCTGCCCGCCGGTTCGGCAGAGCCGCAAGCCCTTGCGCCCCAGGCTGCCGAGCTGTCCGCCCCCTTCGACCTCAGGAACAAGCCCGAGCTCTCCGCGGGAGAGCTGGAGTTCATCCTTCAGAATGAGAAATACCGGGTCAATGATTTCCGCATCGAGGATCCCGAAGCCGAGACCCCGGACAAGCGCGTCCTCACGACCCAGCAAGTCCTGGATCTTCTCAAAGCGCGTTCCGCCTCCGCCGTGGACGCCCTGCGAAGGAGGGAGAAGGGCAAGCCTCTCGACCCGAAGGAGCGGAGCCTCGCCGTGTTCTTATTCTGGGAGAGGCGTCCGCTCCTGGATAAGAAGGACGCCGCTTTCCTGGCCGAGCTTTTGGCTCGCGACCACGGCTCATCCGCCCAAGCCGCCGCGCCCGGCGCTCCCAAGCCCGGGACCGCTTTGCACGCCTTGACCGGGCTCGCGTCCCAAGGCCAGATGCCGGTCCAAGCGGCGGCGCCCGCCGCAGCGGAACGGCCCCTCTTGGATCGTCTGCTGGACAACGTGGTCATCCGGCACCGGTCCGGCACGGCGGAGAAGAAGGCGCTCGAGGAGACCTTCGCCGCGCTGCTGCAGACTCCTACGGGTAGGGAATACGCGCAGAGGCTCGTGGATGAGGGCGTGAAGGCGAAGGTCTATTTCGGCGACATCGAGGGCTCCAGGCTCGTGGAGGAGCGCGGCCGCAAGACCTTCACCGGGACCATGGGTCTGACCTATTGGAGCATGAGCCCCATCGAGATCAAGCTCAACAAGCATTATCTCCAGACCGACCCCGGGCGCAGGGACACCGCCGCGGTCCTGGCGCACGAGCTCTTCGGCCATGCCTACCGGTTCACGCAGTCCAGGCGGAAGAATCTCAACGAGGCCTACGACCTCTACACGGACGACGAGACGAACGCGCGCATGATCGAGTGGGTCATCGCCGCGGAGATGGGGTCCAAGCTCGAGAGCAGCCTGACCTGGGATTACCTCAAGTCCCCAAAGGACTACTATCGCGAGATCGCCACGACGAGCGACTCCTACTCCGTCGAGCTCACCCGCGGCGAGATGGCGGACCCGGTCAAGGCGTACCGCGAGCGGCTCAGCTTCGTGGCCGAGGACAAGAAATCCTACGAAGGCTGGCGCACGCGGCTTCAGCGCGACAAGCGCATCATCGAGCATTTCATCAAGGACCCGAAGCACAAGATGGACCCCGCCCAGTTCCAGATGGTCTCGAAGGAAACGGACGAGGACCTGGATCATACCATCCCGACCTGGCTCAAGGAGTGGGATTCGATCGAGAGGAAGCTCAAGGAGCGCATCACCCACTATTCGACCCCGGCCGGCAGGAAGGAGATGGAACGGCTGCGCACCATGGCGCAGGACCCGTTCTTCGCGGACGTGGAAGGGGAGATCGCGCGCCTGCACAAGCGGCTCCAGGCCCTGAGCCTGGGTAGGAACCGGGCCGAGGAGACGGCCGGACCTCCGCCGACCCCCGGGCAGATCACGCGCGAGGCGCTGCGCAAGATGTATGATGAGGACCGGAAGACTCATCCGGCCGCGTGGGACAAATGATGCGACTGTGGGCGCCCGCAGTCATGATGCTCCTCATGCCGAGCTTCTCCTTCTCTTCGGAGGCTCCTGTGTCGATATCTTCTCTGGTCGGCTTCTCCGCCCCCAAGGGCTGGAGGAGCCATGAAGAGGCGATACTCGGCGAGCCCGTCGTGACGCTCTCGAGCGGGAGCCGGAGGATGACGCTGGAGCTCTTCGGCGGGAAGGACTCGCGCCATGAGACGGCGAAGGCTTTCCTGGAGAGCTTCGAGGCGCGCGGGGATGACGGAAAGCCCGCGGCCTCTCTGGGGAGGGTGAAGGTGTCCGGACGCGGGGTCCGGGCCTACGCGCGGCGCTACTCCATGTCGGGGCGGGGCCGGGACCCCGACGACCTAGCGAGGCCCGAGATCCTGGACCAGCAGTTCGTGCTTTTGCCCGTCGGGGAGAAGTTTCTGGCCGTCTCCTGGACTCGAAGCTCGATCCCCGACCTGGCGGGCGCTCCGGCCGCGAAGAAGCTCGAGCCCGAGTTCGCCGGGTTCCTCAAGAGCCTCAAGATCCGGCGCAGTCCGCGATAGTGCCCAGCAGCCAGTCGAGCTCGGCTCGGGAGAGCCCGTAGCCGAAAGAGAGCGTCCTCTTCCTGCCGAACACGTGCAGCGCGGACCCGCCCGTGGGAAGGCGTCCCAACCCGCCCTCCTGGATGGAGCCTCCGACCTCGAGGTGCAGGATATCGTCCGCGGGCATGGTCCATGTCCATGAAAGGAAGAGCAGCCTGCGCGTGAGCCGTACGCCTCCGGTGGAGACCCGCAGTTCGTCCCGGACCAGGGCCGCGCGCAGCCCGGGGTAGAGCCCCGCGGACAGCAGCAGCGCCGCCGCCGACCCGAAGAGCGTCAGCGCGAAGGCGCCCCCGGAGCCGGCTCTGTGGCTCACGGCGTACGCCACGCCCCAGCCGAGGAGACCGATGAAAGCGGCGAGCGCGGCGGCCCCAGCCAGGTAGCCGGCGTGCCTGCGCTTGAAACCCGGCGCCGGGATGAGGACGCGCAGGCCTTCCGGAGTCGCCTCGCTGCGAAGCGCCGAGAGCGCCGGCAGGGCAGGCGGCTGGCCCTGGGCCGGCTTGCGCAGCCTCGCGGCCCGCAGGGAATCGTCCAGCTCGTCCGCACGCCTGCGCTCCGGGGAGGAGCCGCTGGAGTCCAACATGTCGATGCCGAGGGTCTTCGCGACCTCGATGCAGCGCACGCGCGCCGCCTGGCGCGAGGAGAAGTCCTCCAGCGGCAGCTTGGGTCCGCTGCCCGATAGGAGCAGGCGGTAGACATCGGCGAACCCTTTCCCCTCCGTGACCCTGGAATAGCGCACGACCGCCTCGGAATAGAGGCTCAGGGGCCTGGACTTGCGCCACGGGCGGAGGTTCGCGAGGAACGGGATGTTGAACCCGACCCAGGTCACGGCCTGTCCCGAGGAGCGGTCCAGCAGAGTGCCGTAGGCCCCGAAGCCGACGCTGCCGCAGAATAAGAGGACCATCAGGCGCATGGGCCAGCCCGGGTCTCCCGAGGCGGTCATGTCCATGAAGAAGAATACCGCCATGAACCCCAGGGTGAGGAAGCGGGCCGGGAAGCTGGCCGTCGAGGCGAATTCTATTTTATTCATCGCACCACCAGTATGCTCACCGGTTTGGCGCGCAGCGTCCGCTCCGCGGTCTTGACGCTGAGCTCGATGCGGTGCCTGCCGGGCGAGAGCCCGAGCCAGAAATGGTCCCCTTCCAGGTCGTCGGGCGGCCTGCCGTCCACGGACCACCGCACCTCTTCGGCGCCTCCCGGCAGCGCCGCGGCCACCCGGATCTTCTGCGCCCGGATAGGGAAGCTCGGGTCGATCTTGAAGATGTCCCCGGGCCTGGGGAAGGCGATGGAAAGCCCGGCGTACGGGCCGTTGTCTGCCGGGGTCGGGGAGAGGTCCCGCATCCAAGGCCGGAACTCCTCGGGCAGCACGACCACGACCTTCCCGTCCGAGAACCGGTGCATGTCGCAGGATCCCGCGGGGAGGCGCCCCTTGGCGAAGACCTCGGTCACGCGCGTGGGGCACCACAGCCCTGGCGTCTTCCCGGAGAGAGGGCAGATGTCCGCCTCCACGATGGAGCTCGGCCGCGGGAACGGCCGCGGCTCGGACCTGCGCCACAGGGTCAGGGCCACGTCGCGCAGGATGGGCGCGGCTCCGGTGATGCCGGAGATGTTGCGCATGGGCGAGTTGTCCGGGTTGCCGACCCAGACCGTCGCGGTCCAATCCGGGGTGTAGCCCGCGGCCCAGTTGTCCCGGTAGTCCTTGCTCGTCCCGGTCTTGGCTGCCAGGGCGAAGGGGACGTGCAGGGGGGAGTCCAGGCCGAAGGCCTCGGCGCGCGCGTCGTTGTCGGAGAGTATGTGGGTGATGAGATAGGCGGCTTCCCGCGATAAGAAGCGTCTCGGCGGCTCAGGAGCCGCCGTCCCCGGAGGGCGCTGTCCAACCGCTCCCGCAGGGGACGGCGGCTGCGCCGCCGAGTCCACGAACAGCTTTTCACGCATCCAGATGCCGCCGCGCGCCAGTCCGGCATAGGCGTTGGCCAGCTCCAAGAGCGTCACCTCGGCGTTGCCCAGGGCCAGCCCGGTCCCGTAGTGGCCCGCGTCCTTGTCCATGCTGGAGAAGCCGGCTTCGCGCAGCAGGCCCAGGAACTTCCCGGGGCCCAGGACCCGCGCGGTCCTCACCGCGGGGACGTTGTAGGAGCAGGCCAGGGCTTCGCGCAGGCGCACCGGGCCGTGATACGACTTGTCGTAGTTGCGCGGTCTGAACCCGTCCGCTTCGTAGGTCGGGATGTCCGCCAGGAGTTCGGCCGGCGTCATCCCCTCGCTCAACGCCAGACCGTAGAGGAAGGGCTTGAGCGCGGACCCCGGCTGGCGGAGCGAGAGGACCCCGTCGACCTGGCCGGCGTTCTTCTCATCCGTGAAGTCCGGGGAGCCGACCCAGGCCAGGACCTCCCCGGTCGGGTTGTCCAGGATCAGCACCGCGCCGCTGGTCACGTGCTGGGCTTTCAGCCGCCGGAGATGCGAGCGCAGTATGCCCTCGACGTCGTGCTGGAGCCGGAGGTCGAGCGTGGTGCGGCGCTCGTGGCTCCTGCTCTCGTCGGCTGAGGAGAGGCTCGCGGCGATGCGGGTGAAATGGGGAGCCTCGAACGCCTTCTCCCTGGGCACCAGGCCGAGACGTTCCCGCAGGGCGTTGAGATAGTCCTCTTTGCTGACCCAGCCCCAGCGGTAGAGCTTCTCCAAGATGTGGGCCTGCCGCCGGCGGCTCCGTTCGAGGAAGCGGTAGGGGTCCAGCCGGTCCGGCGCCTGCGGGAGCCCGGCCAGGAAAGCGGACTCCGCCAGGCTCAGCCTGGCCGCGGGCTTGTCGAAGTAGAGCCGCGCCGCGGCCTCGATGCCCTTGCAGCGGTTGCCGTACTCGATGGTGTTGAGATAGCGTTCCAAGATGTCCTGTTTGGAGGACCGGCGCTCCAACAACAACGCCTGGATGACCTGAAGGAATTTCCCTGATAAGGAACGGCTGCCTCCCCCTGCGGGGGAGGCTACTTGCATCGTGATGGTCGAGGCGCCGGAGACTCTCCGGCCGGACGACAGGTTCGAAAGGACGGCCCGGACCGCGGCGCGCGCGTCCACTCCGGAGTGTCGGAAGAAGCGCCGGTCCTCGGCCGCCAGGGTCGCCAGGATCACGCTCGGGGACATCTCTTCCAGCGCGACCGAGCTCTCTTCCGCCGCCAGACGGCGCAGAGGCTCGCCGTGACGGTCGGTCAGGCGCGCGGCGTGCACCGGCGCGGAAAGCAGCAACAGGCACAATAACGGCCACGGCTTTCTCATCAATGGAACATCGCGGCGATGACCGCCCGATGAACTGTGGTCGCCCACAGTTCCCGAGTGAGCGCACGGGGTCTGCTGAGTCATCATCCTCACAAACAGCGGGCGGCCCTATGGGGCGCCCGGGCTAGCGTATCTCCACCCTCTCCCCGGCCCCGCGGCCGAACACCTCGGGCTGGTACATCTGCTCGGCGCTGGGCGGCGGAGCGCTGAACGCGCCAGCCACCGTGGCCTGCACCAGGAACGACCAGGTGTGCTCTCCCTCGGTCAGGTAGTCCGCGAAGGCCACGATCCTGTCGTCGTAGGATTCGGAGCGCTCGAACCCGCCCCAGGTGTCGCCGCGCTCGGCTCTGTCTGAAAGGAGCCTGGCGTCCTCCTGCGACTCCGTGGCGTAGGAGGTGTCCACGATCTCGAACCCCGCGGGCAGCGGGTTCTCCAATGCCACGAAGGTGCGGACCTTCGGGGTCTTGACCTTGAGCGTGACCACCGCCCTGGCTCCGGGGCCGAGGGCCTCTCCCTCTCCCGGGCCGTAGAGCTTCTTCACCGTGCGCGTCACGCTCATGCCCATGTCCTTGGCCGGGGCCGACTCGCCCGGCGCGTAGCTCAGCCGCAGCGTGTAGTAGAGCCGCCCGGGTCCCTCCCGGGACACGGACACCGGCGTGCTCCTGCCCTCCAGCGCGGTCATGGGGAAGTCCTTCAAGCGCAGCCCCATGTCCCTGCCGAGGAAGCGCTCGGTCCAGCTCCCCTCGCCCACGGCCACGCGGGCCGTGAAGTCCGGCGAGTCCTTCTCGTAGCGGCGGTAGAAGTCCTGGAAGGCCTGCAGCGCGGCGGAGTTCTCCTGCGTGGTGCGCCAGCGGCCGCGGATCTTGCGCTCCTCGATGAGCCAGCGCACGGCCTTCTCGTCGCCGGGGAAGCCGTCGCGGGCCTCGAGCAGGGCCTGCAGGCCGACGGCGGTGGTGCGCACGGCCGAGCCGTGGATCCACTCGAGCTGCTCCGTCTCGCCCGGGTCGAAGTACAGGGTGGTGGGGCTGACCCTGACCCGGTTGAGCATGTCTCCGCTCACCGCCTGCGCCACGGGGGTCATGCCTAGCTTCGCGGCGGCGCGCGCCAGATGGGCCATGCCCTCGAGGTTGAGCCGGTTGCGCAGGCTGAAGAGCTCGTCGACAGCCGCTTCTTGCGGCGACCCGTTCAGGGCCAGGGTGTAGACCGAGTAGGCGCGCGACACCAGGGCCTCCTCCTCCGTGTAGGGATAGGCGGTCTTGACCTCCTGGCCCTTCACGTAGCGTTCGAGCCAGGACACGGCCCGCGCCTTCATGCCCCGGTCCACGTAATAGCCTTCCCGCTCCGCCAGCGCGATAGCGTGCAGGGCGTAGGAGGTCAGGTAGGGATCGGGCTTGCGCCAGCCGTTCAGCCAGTAGGTGAATCCTCCGGACTCGACCTGATAGAGCGGCATCTTGGTGAGGACCTCGCGGACCTTCTCCTTGAGCCCGCTCAGGTCCCCGAGGCCGAACGTGGAGACCAGGTCCGCGGACACGAGCACCGGCATGACCATGGAGAGCTTCTGCTCCAGACAGCCGTAGGGGTATCCCAAGAGGAATCGGACCCCTTCCTGAAGGCCGGAGAGGGCCGTGGCGGACAAGCCGACCTGCAGGCCCCCGATGCCGGGCAGCGCCCCCTTCGGGGGCTCGATCTTCTCCTTGGCCGGCTCGCCCACGGCTCCGAGCGTGGCCACGGTCTCGAGCTTGACCGGGACGATGACCGGGACCTCCCAGCGCAGGCCGTCGGTCTCCCCGCCGGTACGGGCCGCGAACTCGAAGGTCCCCTTGCCCGGAGACTTGGCCTGGCAGTCCCAGAGGAGTTCCGCCGCGCGGCCGGCCGCGACGAAGCGCTCCTGCGCCCCTCCGGAGTCCCCGCAGGAGACCGCGTCCCCGCGGATGTCCGCCTTGAAGGTGACGGTCGCGTCCGCGGCGGTGTAGTTGTGCACCACCATCCCGCCCTTGAACACGTCGCCGATGCGCGCGAATCGGGGCAGGCTGGGCCTGAGCATGAGGGGCTTTTTCACCGTGAACTTGGCTTCCCCGGAGCCGAATCGCTTGCCTTCGTGGACCACGGCCATGACGCGGAAGCGCGTGAGGTTGTCCGGGAGCGTGAACTCGACCTCCGCCCGGCCTTGGGCGTCCGTGGCCAGAGAGGGGGCCCAGAACACGGTGGGCACGAAGCGGGTCCGCAGGTCGATGCCCGCGAGCGACTCGCCTCCTCCTCCTCCGCGGGGACGGCCTTTATGGCCGAAATTGCGCTGACCGATGACGTAGAGCCGGTTGTCCGCGGTCCCGACCTGCAGGGACCTCGGCCCGTAGAACGCGTTGAACACGTCCGGGGTGCCGTAGCCGGTGAGGCTGAGCACGCCCTCGTCCACCACGTAGAGAGTCACCTCGGAGCGGGAGCCCGCTTTGTCCGCTCCCTGGACCTGCACCTTGGCCTTGACCTTGGCGCCGGGCCTGTACTCCTTGGCGTCCGTCTCCACCGAGACCGCGAGCCTGCGCCCGCCGGGGTTGACGTTCAAGGCGGCGTAGCCGACCTTGATCTGCGGCTTGCCCAGGTCGTCGCCCCGATCCTCGACGAATACCTTCTCCTGGGTCCGGCCCTGGAGCAGCATGACTCCCACGAACACGTTGGGGACGTGCTTGTCCGCGAGGGGGACCGAGATGAAGTCCGCTCCGCCCGAGAGATCGACGAAGAAGGTGTCCAGGACGCCCTCCCGCTCGAGGGTGACCATGGCCCGGGCGTTCTCGTACGGGGACTTCACCATGATCTGCGCCGTGTCCCCGGGCTTGTAGTCCTTCTTCTCCGGGACGAGCTCGATGATGTCCGTGTCCTCGCGCGCCCACCAGGCCTCTCCCTTGCCGATCACGTAGAAGAGGACCCCGCTCGAGCTCCGGCGCCCTTGGCTGTCGCGCGCCTCGGCTTCCAGGATGTACTCGCCGGTTTCCGTCGGGACCTCGTCGAATCGGATGGGTTCCTTCCCGCTCGTGTAGGTCCGGGTCGCGACCACGACGTCCCGCTGTTCGGAGACCCACTCGAGCCTGCCGCCGATGCCCGTCTTCTGCACGCTCTGCCAGAAGCGGCGGGTCAGGTGCGCCGTGATCTGGACGCCCTCGGCCGCCTTGCCGTCGGGGCGCACGGCCAGCATGTCGCAGGCGAGAGGCCTGCCCTTCTCCCCGAAATACCTCGAGGGCTTGAGCCCCACGTAGAACTCGGCCGGGTGCACGTTCACGGACCCGCGGCCGGAGAGGCGCTGCCGCTCCGGGTTGGTGACGCTCGCCTCGAGCACGGCCCGCATCGTCCGGTTCACGCCTCCCGTGTCCAGCACGGAGGAGACCGCGATCTTGCCCTTCTCGTCGAGCTTGCCGTCGGCCGAGGCCAGGAGTTTGCCCTCCTCCTGCCGCTCGACCCACCAGCCCGGGCCGAAGTGGTAGCCTTCCCGGTCCGGCGGGGTGAAGCTCGCGGGCTCCAGGCGGAGCTTCCATTCGACCGCGGCGTCGGCCATGGGCGCGCCGAAGAGGTACCAGCCGTCCGCCGCGGCCTCGAAGGTCTCGCCCGCGACCCAGTCCTCCTTCAGGGGGGTGACGCGTACTTCGAAGGACGCCGGCTTGAAGGGCTCGACCCGGAAGCCTTCGTACAGGGTCACGAGCGGCGTGTTGGGCCCGGTCCGCTCGACCGGCCGCCAGCCTTCCTCCTCGTCCCCCTCGACCGTCTCCTCCGCCTTAACCACCGGCTCGAGGGACTCTCCCTCCCCGGGCTTGTAGCCCGCGGCGCGGACCTGCCAGTAGCCGGTGGGCGCCCCTTCGGGCACGGAGAAGGAGAGGTCGAAGGAGGACAGCGCGGACACCGCGACGGTGCCTTTGAACACCTCGCTCCCGCGCGGGTCCTTGACGGCCACGAACACCCGGTCGATGCCGGAGAGGACCCAGTCGCCCTTCTCGATGCGGCGCAGCAGGCCCTTGAGATGAACGGTCTCGCCGGTCCTGTAGATGCCGCGGTCCGTGAACAGGCTGCCGCTGTAATGGTCCGGCCTGGGGGTGCTGTCATAGGAGATATGGAAGCGCCAGGGCGAGATGCCGCCCTTCCAATCGCTGGCCGCCACCGCGGAGTCCTGGCCGACCCGGGCGAAGACCCACAGGCGCGGGGTCTCCCACCGGTTGACGGGATTCAGGCCCAGGACTTTCCAGCCCGGAGCCCGGACTAGGCCGTTCTTGTCCGTGACCCCGGCCCAGAGGACCTTATTCTCATCGTCCCGCAGTTCGACCTGCGCGCCCTTGGCCGGGTTGGGCTTGCGCAGGAAGGACACCGCCACGAGAGTGTCGTCCGGGGAGGATTTGATCGTGAGGCCCAGGCGGGTGACGTTGAGCAGGGCCCGCTGCCAGGAGTCCTTATAGTAGGTCTCAAGGAAGACGATGCCGTTCTTCGCGTCGCCCAGCACCGGGCGCAGATCGATGCCCTGCCAGAGACGGGCGTTCCGGGGGACGTCCGGCGTCCAGTCGTACTCGTGCACCGGAGCGGGGACCACCGCCGGCGCCGTACGGCTCTGCGAGTTCCAGTTCTTGTGGAATGGGACGAACTGCTCCTCCGTCAGCTTGGCCATGCGGACCCGGACGGGGGAAGCGTTGAGCACCTCGGCCGGCTGCAGGGGGGGGAGGTAGCCTTCGAGCACGCCTACCCCGCTGAGCATGTCGTAATAGGGGCAGTAGCCCTGCGCCCGGACAGGGATGGCGACGGTGCGTCCCAACAGCGCTCCGCCTTCGTCCCGGAGCCCGGATGAGATGATGAGGCTGTAGAAGGAGTCGGGCTTGAGCGCGGCCCAGAGCTCGAAATTGACTTTGCGGGCCGACGTGTCCAGCGATCCGGTCCAAGCCGGGTTCCATGTCAGTATCTCGGTGGATATCTCGACTTCGGGGGAGAAGCGCACGCTTTTCAAGAGCTCTTGGAACGGGATAGGGTTGCTGAAGGTCAGGCTCACGCTCTGGGGCAGGCAGAAGGAGAGCTCTCCCGTGGGCTCGAGGAACTCGAAGGGGCCGTAGGTCTCGTAGGTCAGGATTTTCGCCTCCGTCGTGCCCAGGGCGCCCTGCGCGCCCTTGAGTCCGGCCTCGAGCACGACATCGACCCGGCTTTGCCGGGAGAGGGGCCGGCTCGGGTGCAGGGCCAGGGCGTTGTGAGTGGACGGCTCGATGCCGTAGGGATAGGGCCACAGGGCCTTGATCTCCTCTGGAGTGGCCCGGCGTACGCCCACCGGGATCTCCTCCTTCGGCCCGTTGCCGCGGCTTTCGTAGAGGCGCACCCATTTCCGGACCGCCTTGGGGTCCACGGCCATGTTGAACTGCAGGAACACGTCCTCCTTGGGCTGTCTCCAGACGGCGCCATGCGAGGGCTCGCTGCGGACCAGGCCCGGCCGCATCGTGGTGAAGGACCAGCGCTGCTCCTCGGCCAGAGTCTCCCCGCTCACCTGCGAGGTCAGGCCCGCCGCGACGCGGACGCCGTAGGCCGTGGCCAGGGGGAGAGGCTTCTCGGGGACGAAGGTGAGCACGTTGTTGCCCTGCCAGCGGCAGACGCCCGGGACCGAGGGCTTTATCGTGACGGGGCAGGTCTTCCCCGTATCCTCCGGCGAGGCCAGAGGGACCATGGGCTGGTTGAACGTGACCACGACCTCGATGGAGTCGCGCGGCTCGGTCAGCTCTCCGGACGGGGTGACGCTCAGGATCTCGACGGGAGCGGCGGCGGCGAGCTGTGCCGAGAGCGCCAGCAGGATGGTCATCATAGGGGGGTCCCTCCGAAAGGCAGTATATATGATTCTTCGGCAGCCCCACACCGCGGGCGGGGCTTGGCTAGAATCCGGCCGCCAAATGCAGCGCGCTCCCGGTCAGCGCAGCCAGCGTGAATCCCAGCAGCGAGATGATGAGCGCGTCTTTTAGCCCCTCTTCCTTGACCAGGACCGAGAAGCTGGCCAGGCAAGGCAGATAAAGCGCTAGAAAGACGCTTCCCACCACCCACTGCCCGGGCGACAGGCCGTAGGGTGCCAGCATGGAGATCGCCACGTCCTTGCGCAGGAATCCGAGGATGACTGCCGGCGCGGCGGCCGTCGGCAGGCCGAGCAAGGCCTCCAGGAAAGGTCCGAACAATCGCTCAGTCCAGTGGAGCGCTCCGACGGCATCGAGAAGCCCCACCAGCGCGACGCCGGCTACGATCATCGGAGCGGCTTCCAGCAGGAACTCCCGGGTGCGCAGCCAGAGCTTGCCGAACAGGACTTTCGTCGAGGGGAGCTGATAGGGCGGGATCTCGATGAATATCTCCGGCGTCTCGCCCTTCATCATCCGATGCAGCAGCGTCCCCGCCGCAAGTCCGGCCAGCAGGAGCGTCCCGAAGGCTGCCAGGACGTAGGGCGCGCCGTGCCTGCCTACGAGGGACAGGATCATGGCGCTTTGGGGCAGGCAGGGGGTCAGGAACAGGAGCAAGGCCGTCGCGATCGCGCGCTCCCTGCGGGACTCGAGCACCCGCACGGCGAGCAGCGCCGGGACCTTGCAGCCCAATCCGAGCATCAGGGGGATGGCGCCATAACCGTGCAAGCCGACGCGATGAAGGACGCCGTCGAGCAGGACCGCCAGGCGCGGCAGGTACCCGAGGTCCTCGAGGTAGCCCAGCACGAGGTAGAACGCGACAAGATAGGGCAGCACCGCGACGAACGGGACATAAAGCCCGGTGGTGAGGACGCCGAAAGCGTTCAAAGGCTCCGCGCCGCGGCCGATCAAGAGGTCCCGCCAGAAGCCGGGCGCCAGAACGGCGTCGGCCGCCTGCAGCAGGGACGGAAGATAGGCCGAGCGGAATGCCCAATCCAGAGCGCGGCCGAGGAGGCCTTCCCCGAGCAGACGGATCATCCAGAACGACCCGGCGAGGACCGCCAGCGCGAACGGCATGCCCGTCATGGGGCTGACCGAAAGGTCCGCGAGTATCTCCAGGATGGTCGGATGCTTATGCGAGATCTTCTGCACGCTTCGGCAGATGTCGCCGATCATGGCCCATTTCCCGTCGTCATTCTCGGGTATCGGCTTCGGCCGGGGGGCTTGGGAGCGGAGTTCGGCCTTGACGGCGAGTTCGAGCTCCTTGAGCCCCTTGCCCGTGACCGCGACAAAGGGCACCACCAAAACCCCTAGCCGCTCGGAGAGGGCGCGCGTATCGATGCATATCCCCTTCAGTGCCGCGATGTCCCATTTATTGAGGAGGAGAACGACGGGCGATCCTTTACCGATGACCTGCAGCGCGAAGAAGAGGTTCCTCTCAAGGTTCGTGGCGTCCGCCACCAGGAGAATGACCCTCGCGGAGCACTCGGAGAGCAGCCGGCAGGCCACCTCCTCGGCCGCGCAGGATGGAGCCAGGCTGTAGGCTCCAGGCACATCGACGATGCGGAAGCGCTCCCCCGCCAACCGGGTCGTGCCTTCCCGATATTCCACCGTGGTGCCCGGATAGTTTGACGACACCGTGTCCAGCCCCGTGAGCCTCGAGAATACGACGCTCTTGCCGACGTTCGGGTTTCCCGCCAGCAGCAGGGTGAGAGCCCGGAGCCTCACATGGACCCGGCAGGCCATGCCGCGGCCGATGGCCATGCGGCTTCCCGCGATGTCCACGATCACCGGACCTCGTCGGCCGGAGACGCAGATCCGGGTCACCTCGCGGCCTGGATTCAACCCCATGGCCGCGAAGCGGGTCCGCAGGGCCGTGCCGCCCTCCAGCCGGGACACCACCGCTTTCTCCCCGGGCTCGAGGTCTAGGAGCGTTCCCTCGGCCCGATCAGGCATAGGCGTCCCTCGGTTTTCGGCACGAACGACAATAACCGACCAGTTCCAGGGCATGGCGCACTAAGAGGAAGCCTCGGCGGCTGGCTTGAGCACGCTGCAAGCGCTCGATGGCCGGGCTATGGAACTCGAGGACCTTTCCGCAGCGCAGGCAGGTCATGTGGTCATGGTGCGTCTTGCCCGCGCCCTCGAAACGGCTCCGCGGTGTTTCAGGCGGTGTCCGGTCGGCCAGGCCGAGTCGGGCGAAAAGCTTGAGCGCCCGGAACACGGTCGCTCGCCCCATCCCGGGGGACTTCCCGTGCAAGTCCCGGTAGATGTCTTCGGCGGTGCCGTGGACTCGGGCGGACGCGAGGTGCTCGAGGATCCGCATCCTCTGGGGAGTCATGCGCAGGCCCGAGCGGCGGAGAGCGCTGGCGGCGTCTTTGTTGAGACTCGTATCTCAATTATAGCATGGGAGTGCGGCTTCGGAGCGCTCACGGCCTTGATGCCGGTAGATGGCATATGCTAATAATAGAACGTGCCCCGCCCCGTCAAGTGCAGGCGGATAGCTTTCCGGCCGGACGTCGTTTATTTCAAGCCGCGCGACATCCCCATGACGGAGCTCGAAGAAGTCGCTTTGCGCTTCGATGAGCTCGAGGCGGTGCGGCTGGCGGACCTGGAGGGGTTGTATCAGGAGCGGGCGGCCGAGCGCATGAAGGTGTCCAGGCAGACGTTCGGGAACATCATCAACTCGGCGCACGCGAAGATCGCCGACGCTATCGTGCGGGGAAAGGCCCTTAGGATCGGCGGCGGGGTGTACACGGTGCGGGGGACAAGGAGGGATAGGATGAGGATCGGTATCGTGCTGGGTGATCAGGGAGGATTGGAGAGCGAGGTGTGCGCGCATTTCGGGCAGTGCAGCCACTTCCTCATAGTCGACGTGGAAGGCAGGAAGGTGTCGGGCAGCAGGGTCGTGCCCAACAATGCCCAGCACGGCGGAGGCGGGTGCCAGGCCGTCAGCGAGATCATGAAGCACGACGTCACCCACGTGATCGCGGGAGGCATGGGCATGGGCGCCCAGCAGAAGTTCGCCGCGGCCGGGATCAAGATATTCGGATTCTCGGGCAAGGCCAAGGACGGCGTCGCGAAGCTGCTGGCCGCCTCCCTGCGGGACGGGATCGACCCGTGCAAAGAGCACGGAGAGTGCCACTAGCGAAATCCGGCTGAAAAACCACGCCTATGCCGTTCGTGTTCGCCGCCGGATTCGGCGCCGGGCTGCTTGGCGGCCTGTTGGGGATCGGCGGAGGCATCGTCATGATGCCGGTGCTTCGCTTCGCGCTGGGACTCGACGCGCCCATGGCCGCGGGCACCTGCGTGACCGCGGTCGTTTTCACCACCCTGGCCGGTGCCGTTCGCCACGCCGGGATGGGGCAGGTGAGGCTCCGTCCGATCCTGCCTATCGTTATGTGGGGCGCGGCCTCGACCGCGGCGTTCTCGCTTGCCTTCCCCTGGCTCGCTCGGGGGCATAGTCGGTGGCTGGACCTGGGAGTCGGCGCCGCGTTCCTCTTGATATCGGGACGCATGATCCTCGAGGGCTGCCTGGAGTCGGCGGAGGAGACCGTCGCGATGCCGGCCGGCATGGCCGATCGGGGATGGCATCTTCCCGCGATCGGGATCGCGGCCGGCGCATTGCCGGGGCTCCTCGGGATCGGGACCGGCGCCATCCTGGTTCCGGCTTTTGTATACCTGCGCGGTTGGCCCATGAAGGTCGCGATCGGGTCCTCGCTGTCATGCTTCTTCCCGCTCGCGTTCCTGAGCGCGTGCTTCAAAGCGGCCCAGGGACATGTGGACGCGCGAGCGGCCGTCATGCTGGGCATCGGGGCGGTCGCGGGCTCGGTGATGGGCGCGTCCTTGACGCGATATGCGCGCGCGTCCTGGCTCAAAGCGGCATTCGGGGTCTTATTCCTGTATGTCGCGTTTCAGTACGTTCGTCTCTTTTTCGAGGTCCCCTCATGAAGAAAAGACGCGTTGTCGGGACTCTGCAGATGGCGAGAGCCGTCTTCCGCCGATTGGTGCGCGAGCGCGGCCTCAGCCGCAAGAGGGTCGAGGTCGCGGTGAAGCCTTTGACGCCGGAGGAAGCCATCGGCCGCACCCGGCGCAAGGACTATCCCATCATAAAAGGCAAGGAGAGGGTCATCGAGGCGCTCGTGCTGGGCTCCAAGGGCCAAGCATTCACGGATGCTCCAGGCGGTTTTTCCGGGACGCTGGGGGGCGTTCTGCGCCTTCCGCTCGACACATCCCGCCGCAGGGCCGTGTTCGTGGCGGTGCTCAACGCCGCTTGCCGCGCCCTCGGGCTGGCGTCCGGCACGGTCCACTGCAAGGACGGCGATCCGGAGCGCTGCGGCTCGCGCATCGCCGGCGTTATCCTCGCCAGAAGGGGGGCATGCCGCGTCGGGCTCGTGGGCTTCAACCCCGCGCTCGCGGCGCATCTGGTGCGTGCGCTGGGGCGCAGGAGGGTCCGGATACTGGATCTCAACGCGTCCAACATCGGCGAGGTCAAGTCCGGCGTCCGCGTCGAGGACGGAGCCCGCGCCGCCGAAGAGGTCGTCCGCTGGGCCGACGTGGTCCTGGTCACTGGCACGACCTTGGTGAACGGGACGTTCGACGTCTTGCTGCGGCTCGTCCATGAGCACGGCAAAGACTATCTGCCCTACGGGATCACCATCGCCGGAGTCAGCGTCCTGCTCGGCCTGCCGCGGGAATGCCCCTGCGGTAGGAACGATTGACCTTGACAGAGAGGGCGCGTTCTGTTACAATTGGTATTGGAAACCACTTCCAATAAGAGGGCCAATGATGCAGGGACAAGGCTGGAGAAGGCGGTTCCACGGATGCGGACATCGGGTCACCGGCCCCCGGGAGGCCATCCTGACCGTGCTCGGGTCGACCGATGAGCATCTGAGCGCGAGGGACGTATTCCTCCGCGTGCAGGATGCTTGCCCTTCCTGCGGACTCAACACGGTGTACCGGACCCTGGAGTTGATGGCTCAGATGGGCCTGGTATCCAAGCTAGAGTTCGGCGATGGCCAAAGCCGCTACGAGTTGAGCCGCGAGCATGGGAGCAAGCCGCATCACCATCATCTGGTCTGCCTCCGGTGCAAGAGCATCGTGGACTATACTGATTTCATCAAGGATGAGTTGGACCTGATCCGGAAGACCGAAAAGGGGCTATCCTCGAAATTCGGCTTCAAGATCGCGGACCACGAGATACTTTTCAAGGGATTGTGTCCGCAGTGTCAGAAACAGGGCTGAAAGCCCGACGTCGTTGATATTAAGGAGGACGCTTATGCCAGGAGGAGATGGGACGGGGCCGCTCGGGAATGGGCCAAGGACAGGACGGGGCTGGGGCTTCTGCGGAGGCGGAGGGCAGGGGGGCTGGCCGGGGATGGGCCGAAGACGGGGTTGGCGGTTCGGTTGGGGCTCCCAGGCTCAGCAGGGCGAGGCGGGGGGGACGGGTTCCTGGATGGAGATGTTGACGAGCGAGCTCAAAGCGATCCATGAGCGCTTGACCGCCCTGGAGGGCGGACGCAAGGAAGAGCCGACCGACAAGCAGCCATAGATGCGCTTTATCTGGTCCGACAGCGATATTTAGGAGGTCGCCGATGGCGATGAGGGTAGCCGTATCGACGGACGGGAGCGAGGTCTCGGGTCATTTCGGACGCTGTCCTTCGTTCACGATCGCGGAGATCGAAGAGGGCAAGGTCCTGCGCAGCGAGGTCATCGAGAATCCGGGGCATCACCCGGGGTTTTTGCCGAAGTTCCTAAGCGAGAGGGGGGTCCGGTGCATCATCGCGGGAGGCATGGGCGCGCGGGCGCAAGGCTTGTTCGATGAGTGCGGCATCCGGACCGTGCTCGGGGTCCAAGGGAGCGTCCAGGAGGCCCTGGCCGCGTTCGCCGGAGGCAGGTTGACCGCCGGACCCAGTTTGTGCAAGCCCGGCGCGGGCAAGGGCTACGGCGTGGAAAAGAGCGTCTGCGATCATGGCGACGGTCATGATCACGAGGAGGCGCGATGAAGATATGCGTGTCCTCGCAGGGCAAAGACCTGGACTCCGCGGTGGACCCGCGCTTCGGCCGCTGCGCCTGCTTCATCATCGTCGATACCGAGACCCTGGCGTTCGAAGCCGTGGCGAATGACAACGCTCAGGGGATGGGCGGGGTCGGAGTGCAGTCCGCGACGCTCGTGTCCCAGCGCGGCGTAAAGGCGGTATTGACCGGGAACTGCGGGCCGAACGCATTCAACGCGCTCAAGGCCGCCGGGGTCGCGATATACACGGGCGTCTCGGGCAAGGTCCGGGACGCTGTGGAGGCGCATCGGAAGGGGACGCTGCAGCCGGCGTCGCAGCCGCGCGCCCTGCCCGGGGGGAAGCCGGGGATGGGAGGGATGTGATGAAGATCGCTGTTTCAGCCACGGGCGGGTCCATGAGCGCTTTGGTCAGCGAGCAGTTCGGCCGCTGCGCTTATTTCCTCATCGTGGACTCCGAGAGCATGAGATTCGAGCCGGTCTCCAACCCGGCGACCGGCATGTCGGGAGGGGCCGGCCCGGAGGCGGTCCGCGTGATCGCCGCGAAGGGCGCGGAGGTCGTTTTGACCGGAAGGGTGGGTCCGAACGCCGAGAACGCGCTCAGGGCGGCGGGGATCCGCTTGGCGGGAGGGGCGTCGGGCTCCCAGACGGTGCGTCAAGCCGTGGAAGAGTATCTGAAGGCCGCGGGCCGGTGATCGTCTCGGTCGCGAGCGGCAAGGGCGGCACGGGCAAGACCAGCGTGGCGTGCGCCCTCGCGCAGAGCGCGGGCAGGGGGGTGTGCCTGCTCGACTGCGACGTGGATGAGCCCAACGCCGCCATTCTCCTGCATCCCACGATCCGGGAATCGGTCCCGGCCGCGATCCTTCTTCCCGTGGTGGACGACGCGAAGTGCGACGGCTGCGGCGCCTGCGCCAAGGTCTGCGAGTACCACGCCTTGACCGTCCTGGGAGACCGCCCGGTCCTTTTCGAGCACTTGTGCCATTCCTGCGGGGGCTGTGCTCTCGCCTGCCCCAAGGGGGCCATCCGCGAGGAGCCCAAGGCCATCGGGAAGGTCCATGTCGGAGACGCGGGCGGCGTCGCCTTCGTTTCCGGCGAGCTTGACGTGGGGGAGGTCATGTGCCCGCCCGTCATTCGACAGGTGAAGGCTCGAGCGCCGCGCGGCATGGACCTCATCATCGATTGCCCGCCCGGGACCGCGTGTCCCATGGTCGCGTCGGTCGAGGGGAGCGACTATTGCGTGCTGGTGACCGAACCCACGCCGTTCGGCCTCCACGACCTGACGCTCGCGGTCGACGTGGTGAGGAAGCTCGGCATGCCTTTCGGCGTCGTGCTCAACCTCGCGGACATCGGCGACGACGAGGTCGACGCGTTCTGCGCGAGGGAGGGGATCCCCATCCTGGCCCGCATCCCCTTCGACCGGGCCTTGGCTGAGGCTTATTCGCGCGGGAAGACCTTCGTGGAAGCTAAACCAGAGTTTCGAACGCTGTTCGCCGGCATCCTGTACGGCATCCGGTGTCAGGGGGCGGCGTGAAGCAGCTTGTGGTCGTGAGCGGCAAGGGCGGCACCGGGAAGACGAGCGTCACCGCCGCGTTCGCTTCGTTGATGTCCGGCAAGGTGGTGGCGGACTGCGACGTGGATGCGGCGGATATGCATCTCCTGCTCGACCCGCGGGCGGTCCGGGAAGAGACGTTCACGGGGGGAAAGGCGGCGAGGATCGACCCGGAACGGTGCATCCAGTGCGGCCGCTGTCGGGAGCTTTGCCGCTTCGGCGCCATCCGGGAGGATTTCGTCGTGGACCCGATCGCCTGCGAGGGCTGCGGGGTCTGCGTGTGGAACTGCCCGCAGCGCGCGATCGCGCTCGAGGAAGACCGTTCCGGGCGATGGTTCGTCTCGGAGACGCGCTGCGGGCCCTTGGTGCACGCGAGGCTGGGTCCGGCGCAGGAGAACTCCGGCAAGCTCGTGACCATCGTGCGCAACGAGGCGAAAAAGATCGCCGAGGAGCGGGGGCTGGAGACAGTGCTCATCGACGGTCCCCCGGGCATCGCATGCCCTGTTATGGCGTCGCTGACCGGGGCGGACGCCGCGCTGGTAGTGATCGAGCCGACGCTCTCCGGGGTCCATGATTTCCAGCGGCTAGCCCAGCTGCTCGGCCACTTCAAGATGCGGGGGGTGGCGTGCATCAATAAGTTCGACATCAACCCCGAGCTTTCCGAACGCCTGGAAAAAGAGGCGGAGTCCTCGGAGGTGCCGATACTCGGCCGCATCCCCTTCGATCCGGCGGTGACCCGGGCCCAGGTGGAGCGGAAGACGGTGATAGAGGCGGGCGACGGTCCGGCAAACAGGGCGATCCGCGCCCTGTGCGAGCGGGTCCAGGAGAGGCTATGACGACAGAGAAGACTTGCGGGTCGTGCAATGATGCGGGGTGCTCTTCCCGGGTGAAGCGGCCGGACGAACGCGAGGAGGACTTCCTGGAGCGTCAGGCCCTGGCCGCGAGGATGTGCCGCATCAAGCGCAAGGTCATGGTGCTCTCCGGCAAGGGGGGCGTGGGCAAGAGCACGGTCGCGGTCAACCTGGCCGTGGCCATGGCCATGGAGGGCAAGCGGGTCGGGCTGCTGGATGTGGACATCCACGGGCCGAGTGTCCCGAAGCTCCTCCACCTGGAGGGCGCGGGGCTGTCGGCCGACGGCGAATCGCTCCGACCGGTCAGGTTCCCTCTCCGTTCCGGGGAGCTCTATGTCATGTCCATCGGCTTCCTCCTGCGCGGCAAAGACGACGCGGTCATCTGGCGCGGGCCCATGAAGCACAACGTCATCAAGCAGTTCCTCAGGGACGTGGACTGGGGCGAGCTCGACTGCCTGGTCGTCGACTCCCCGCCCGGGACCGGGGATGAGCCTTTGGCCGCGGCCCAGCTCGTCGAGGGCGCGGCCGGCGCGGTGATCGTGACCACCCCGCAGGAGGTCGCGGTGCAGGACGTGCGCCGCTGCGTGGTCTTCTGCCGGGAGGTCAAGCTCCCGGTGCTCGGCGTGCTGGAGAATATGAGCGCCTTCATCTGCCCCAAATGCGGGGAGCGGACCGCCATCTTCGGCTCCGACGGCGGAAGGCTCATGGCATTGGAGATGGGAGTGCCCTATCTGGGGTCCATCCCCATCGAGCCCTCCGTGGTGGCCTCCGGAGAGAGCGGCGAGCCCATCGTCCTGTCCCGGCCGGACTCCTCCGCCGCGAAAATGTTCCAGGATATCGTCCGGACCCTGTCCGCCAAGGAGGCGTCTTCCGCGCATGGCGCCTGATCCTTCCGGCCCGGTCCTGTTCTACAACGAGACCATCATCGAGCACTTCACCAAGCCCCGCAACGTGGGCGAGCTCGACCCGCGGGACACGGACGGGGTGGGCCTGGTCGGCGATCCCGCCTGCGGGGACCAGATGCGGCTCTGGATCTGCGTGCGCTCGGGAAGGGTCGCGAGGATCGCGTTCAAGTCCCTTGGATGCCCCGGCGCCATCGCCACGAGCAGCATGCTCACCGTCCTGGCCGAGGGGCGGACGCTCGAGGAGGCCAAGAAGATCACGGACGACGACGTCATCGAAGCGCTGGGAGGCATCCCGGAGAAGAAGAAGCACTGTTCCCTGCTGGGGGTGCGGGCCTTGCAGGCCGCGATCGCGGACTACGAGAAGCGCCGGGCGCCATGATCTACCTCGACCACAACGCCACCACTCCGCTCCATCCCAAGGCTTTAGAGGCCATGGAGCCCTACCTGCGCGGGCGCTGGGCCAACCCATCGAGCCCCTACCGGTTCGGGCAGGAGGCCAGGGCCGCGGTCGATGGGGCCCGCGCCAGGATCGCGGATGCCGTCGGATGCCGGCCCGCGGAGCTTGTGTTCACCTCCGGCGGCACCGAAGCGGACAACCTCGCCCTGCGGGGGGTGCGCGGCGGTCCCATCGTCACAACGGCCATCGAGCACCACGCGGTGCTCAACACCTGCAAAGCCCTGGAGTCCGAAGGGCGGCGCGTGACCTATGTCCCCGTGCGGCCGACAGGCGTGGTCGACATGTCCGCTCTCGCCGAGAACCTGACGCCGGAGACCGTGCTCGTTTCCGTCATGCACGCCAACAACGAGACCGGCGTGCTCCAGCCGGTGGAGGAGATCGGCCGCATGGCCCGTAGCCGGGGCATCCTCTTCCATACGGACGCGGTGCAGACCGCGGGCAAGCTCCCGGGCCGATTGGCGGACCTGGGCGCGGACCTCGTCTCCATCTCCGCGCACAAGCTCTACGGTCCCAAGGGGATCGGCGCTCTTTACGTCCGGGAAGGGACGTCGCTCCATCCGATCCTCACCGGCGGGCCGCATGAGCGCGGCCTGCGCGCGGGCACCGAGGATGTCGCGGCCATCGTCGGTTTCGCCGAAGCCATGGCCCTGGCCTGCGAGGCCGCGGATGCCGAGAGCCGGCGTCTTGGAGAGCTCCGAGATCGGTTCGAACGCCGGGTGACGCGCGGAATGGGCGGTGTCAAGATCAACGGCGCGCAGGCGCCTCGCGTGCCGAACACCTCCAGTCTGAGCTTCCAGTCCGTGGACGGCGAGTCCATCGTGCTCGACCTCGACCTCCAGGGCATCTGCGTGTCCACGGGCTCGGCGTGCGCCACCGGAGAGCCGGAACCTTCGCACGTGCTGCTGGCCATGGGGCTTTCCGAGAGAGAGGCGCAGGGGACGGCGCGGGTCTCCCTGGGCAAGGACACCCGGCCAGACGATTTGGATAAGGCGGCGGAGGCTTTGACGCGTTGCGTGGAGCGCCTGCGCCGCATCTCGAGCGAGGTCCGGATATGAGGATTAAGCGCGTGACGTTCGATATCGTGGCGAACAACATCCCTTTCGATCGGGATTTCCAGCCGGGCTGGGGCAACGCGTGCCTCATCCGGACCGGGAAGGAGCCGCTGCTTTTCGATACCGGGGGGGACGGGGACTTCCTGTTGCACAACCTCAAGAGGATCAGGGTCGCTCCCGCGCGCATCAAGAGGGTGGTGCTTTCTCACGACCATGACGACCATACCGGAGGTTTGTGGAGCCTCCTGCGCGCGCGCCCAGGGCTCGAAGTCCTCCTGCCGGCGGCCTTCTCCAAGACGTTCAAGACCAGGGCGAAGAAGGCCGGCGCCAGGCTCATCGAGGTCCGGGGTCCCCGGCGGGTATGCGACGGTGTGTTCTCGACCGGGGAGATGCGGGGGGCCAAACGCGAGCAGGCCTTGGCGGTGAGGACTCCCCAGGGGCTGGCCATCCTGACCGGCTGCGCGCACCCCGGGATCGCCGCCGTCGTGCGGCGGTGCGTGGGCCTCTTCAAGGCCGAGCCGTATCTCGCGCTCGGCGGTTTCCACCTGAGAGACGCGCCCGGCTCCGAAATAGATGCCGTCATCGACCGCCTGCGGAAGTCCGGAGTCAAAAGGATCGCCCCCAACCACTGCACAGGAGCCTTGGCGAAACGCCGGTTCCGTTCGGCGTGGGGCGGGGATTACGTCGAGGCCGGCTGCGGGGCCAGGGTGGATGCGCAATGAGGGGCGGGCTTAGGCTCAACTTCGTCGTCGACGCGGCCATGTTCATGCTTTTGACCGCGATCGCGGGGCTGGGATTCCTCATGGAACACGTGCTTATCCCGGGAGAACGGCGCTGGCGGGTCTACGGCCGCAACGTCGACTTGTCTTGGCTGGGGATGGACCGGCACAGCTGGGGGGATGCGCATTACGGCTTGAGCATCGTCTTGCTTGTGCTGGTAGCGCTGCACGTGGCCTTGCATTGGGGGAGCATCACGGCGATGTTGCGGCAGACCTTCGCGCGCAGGGCTTCCCGGGCCGCCTTCGCCGTGTTGTTCCTGATCATCTGCGCCGGGGCGTCGGTATTCCCGTTCTTCATCAAGCCCGACGTGAAGGAGATCGGCTCCGGCGAGGGGCGTCAAGTCCAAGCCCACCACCACTGAGCGCAGAGACCATGTGGATCATAGAGGACATCCTCGCCAGCATCCGGGAGGATTCGCGGGTCGAAGAGGTGCGGGCGTGCGTGTTCTGGACCGCGGTGGTGAGCCGGCGCTGCGGCCTGGCATCGACGCCGAGGGAGTGCTCCGGACATGCGGAAGGCCCTTCGGTCCGGGACATCGACGGCGTGGATGGCAAGAGCGCCCTCCAGTTGGCGCGGCTCGCCCTCTCCGAGAGTCCGGTCGAGGCCGCGATCGGAGTCGCGGCTCTGAATTCCTTGCTGGAGGCGGACCCGGGCCGATGCATCGAGCGGAACGCGGCCGAGCTGCTCCTGGAGAAGGGCGCGGGGAAACGGGTCGCGGTTGTCGGGAATTTCCCTTTCGTGCCGAAGCTGCGTCGGGTCGCCGGCACGCTTTGGGTATTCGAGCGCAGCGGGGCCGAGGGGACCCTGCCGGAGACGGAGGCCGAACGCCTGCTGCCCGAATCCCAGGTCGTCGCCATCTCCGGCAGCGCGTTGGTCAATGGGACCATGGACGGGCTACTGAGCTTCCTTTCGCCCGCCGCCTTCGTCATGGTGTTGGGGCCGAGCACGCCGCTCTCGGAGGTGTTCTTCGATTACGGCGTCGACGTGGTCTGCGGCACGCAAGTCACGGACTCCGCGCAGGTCCTTCGGGATATCAGCCGAGGCGCGTGCTTCCGTCAGGTCCGGGGGACCCGCCTGCTCGCCATGGCCAGGGACGCGGGCCGGGCGTCAGGGGCATGAGCGGGCTCGTCTTCGGCCCGGTCCCGTCAAGACGCTTCGGCCGGAGCCTGGGGGTCAACAACGTCCCCGGCAAGACCTGCTCGTATTCCTGCCTTTACTGCCAGGTGGGCCGGACGGACCGGTACCGATGCCGCCGCGGCCGCTTCCACGAAGCCCGCAAGGTCGTCTCCGCGGTCAAAAGGAAGATCAAGGAGATCGCGGGGCTCGGGGAGCGTTTCGACTGCGTCACTTTCGTCTCGGAAGGGGAGCCGACGTTGGACTCGGGACTCGGGGCTGAGATCCGGGGGGTCGCGGCGCTGGGGTGCGAGGTCGCGGTGATCACCAACGGATCTCTCCTCTGGAAAAAGGATGTGCGGCAGGAACTCGCGGACGCCCAGCAGGTGTGCGTCAAGGTCGACGCCGTGCGCGAGGATGTCTGGCGCGCGCTGGACCGGCCGCACAAGGACCTGCGGCTGAGCGTGGTTCTGGAGGGGGTGAAGGAGTTCGCCCGCTCCTACCGGGGCCGCCTGCTTACCGAGACCATGCTGATCGAGGGCGTCAATGACGACCCGGAAGGCGTCCGCGAGACGGCGGGATTCATCGCGGGTCTGTTGCCCGTACGGGCCTACCTGTCCGTTCCCACCCGTCCTCCCGCCGATTTCCGGGCGCGCATCCCGGGGAAGACCGTCGTGGAGGCCTGCCGGGCCGCGTTCTCGCGGGGCTTTCCCCGCGTGAGCCTTCTTTGCGCCGAGCCCGGCGGCGGCTTCGGACTCGGAGGGGAACTGACGGAGCATGTCCTGTCCATCACTGCCGTGCACCCCATGCGGGAGGACGCGCTCAGGGCCTTGGTAGGGAAATCCGGGGCGGACTGGACCTTGATCGAGGGCCTCGTGGCTCAAGGCGGCCTGGTCGTGCGCGAGCAGGCGGGCCGCAGATTCTATCGGAAAGGACCTTCGGCATGATCGACGCGTTCCGGGAGGCGTTGGCCGTCACCCTTTTCGTCTTCTTCATGATGCTGGTCATCGACTACGCGAACGTGCTTTGGCGGGGCGATTGGCAGAGGAGGCTTGCCGCGGGCCGCTGGGGCCAGTATTTGCTGGCCGGGGCCTTGGGCGTGGTGCCGGGGTGCCTGGGGGCGTTCACGGTCGTATCCATGTATTCCCATGGGACCTTGACCCTCGGAGCGGTGGTCGCCGGCATGGTCGCGACGAGCGGGGACGAGGCCTTCGTGCTCCTGGCGCTCGTGCCCGGACAGGCCGTGCTCCTGGCCGCGGTCCTGTTCCCGATCGGCATCGCGGCCGGAGCCTTGACGGACGCGTTTGCGGGAGGCGCCCGGAGGAAGAAGTCCTGCGCGGACGGCGGTTTCTTGCTCCACGCCCCGCACACCGAGTCCGGTCTTCCCTCGTGGTCTCAGGTGCGCGATCAATGGCGGCGGTGCATCCCGGCCCGAGGGTTGGTGGCCGGCGGGCTGGTCCTGCTCCTGGCCTCGGTCGTCCTGGGGCTCATCGGCCCGCGGGAGTGGGATTGGCTCCGCTGCACTCTGGCCGGAGTCGCGCTCTTGGCGCTCCTCATCGTGGCGGTCGCGCCCGACCACTTCATCGAGGAGCATCTTTGGCTGCATCTCGTGCGCCAGCATGTCCCGAGCCTTTTCCTATGGACATTCGGCGCTCTGGCCTTGATGGCCCTGTTCTCCGATCCCATCGCTCGGGCGGCCTCCTCGCAGACCGGGAGATGGGCCATGCTGACGGCGGCCTGCCTGGTGGGGCTGGTGCCCGAGTCCGGGCCGCATCTGGTCTTCGTCACGCTTTTCGCCAAGGGTTCGCTCCCTTTCAGCGTCCTCTTGGCCAATTCCATAGTCCAGGACGGGCACGGCATGCTGCCGATGCTGGCCCATTCCCGGCGGGATTTCCTGAAAGTGAAGGCGATCAATCTGGCGGTGGGGTTCATCGCGGGGGTCTTGGCGATGGCTGCGGGGTATTGATGAGATTCCACTGCGATTGCTTCCAGTGCGTGGTCAAGCACGCGCTCGAGAGCGCGCGCTCGGTCACCCGGGACGAGGGAGCGCACCTGCGGGTCCTGCGCGAGGTCATGCGCAGGGCCGCGAGGCTCGACGCGCGCTTGCCGCCGCCGGTCCTGGTGCAGGCCGCGCACCGGGTCATCCGGAGGGCGATAGGGGACGGCGATCCGTATCGCCGCATCAAGAAGCGGCACAACGCCTTGGTCTTGAAGCTTCTGCCGCGGCTGGAGAAGCGGGTCCGGCGCGCCAAGGATCCGTTCGCGGCCGCGGTGCGTCTGGCCATCGCGGGCAACCGCATCGATATGGGCACGCGCAAGGTCATAAGCGAGCGGGATGTCCTGGACGCGCTGGAGAGCGCCCTTTCCGCTCCGCTGATCGGGGAGACGGGACCTCTCCTGGCCGCCGCGCGCAGGGCGCGGCGCATCCTCTACCTGGCCGACAACGCCGGGGAGATCGTGCTGGACCGGCTCCTGGTCGAGAGGCTGCCCATGGAGAAGCTGACGCTCGCGGTCCGCGGAGCCCCCATCCTCAACGACGCGCTCTTGGACGACGCGCGCGCGGCCGGTCTTACCGATCGGGTGCCGGTCATCGGCAACGGCTCCGACGCTCCGGGCACCGTCCTGGCGGATTGCTCGAGGACCTTCCGGAAGGCCTTCAGCGACGCGGACCTCGTCATAGCCAAGGGCCAGGGGAACTATGAGACCCTGAGCGAGACGGATAAGCGGATATGCTTCCTTCTCGTGGCCAAGTGCGATATCATCTGCCAGAGGCTCGGGCATCGTCCGGGCGAGATGCTCATCGTCTGCAAGGATTGATCCCGTGAGGATACGACGGATGTTTTTGCTCTCAGCCGTCATGGCGGCGGCCGTTCCGGCCTTCGCCCATGTCCAGCGGATGCCTCTGGTGGTGACCACGGACATGGCGCTCGACGATGCGCGCGCCCTCGCCCTGCTCTCGGCCCTTCCAGGCGTGGAGCTCAAGGCCGTCGCGGCATCGGACGGGGCCAGTTCGCCCGCCGTCGGCGCCGCGAACGCGCGCCGCTGCCTGGACGCGCTGGGCCTCGACGGCGTGCCGGTGGGCGTCGGCCGTCCGTTCGGGAAGGCGCCCCCGCCGTGGCGGGAGCGTTCCGAGGCCTTGGGCTGGGCGGCGCTTCCGCCGGCGGCGACAGGGCAGGCCTTCCCCGACGCCGTGCAGGTGCTCGCGGAGGCGATCGAGAAAGCCGGATCCCCGGCCGGAGTCGTGGCCATGGGGCCGCTGACCGACGTGGCGGACCTGTTCCGGCGCAGGCCGGACTTGATCCGCGGCGTGGCATGGGTCTTGTACTATGGAGACGCGAATTCGACCTGGGATCCCGAAGCCGAGGAGATGGTCCTGGCCTCCAGCATCCCGGTGGCCGCGATGGTCTCGAGCGCGCCTGTCGCGGCGTTCGATGAACCTTTGCTGAAGGAGATCGGCTTATTGGGCTGTCCCGCCGCCCGCCTCATCGCCTTGACGCACGCGGACAGCCGCGTCGTCCGGCTCGTGCGCGAGGGGCATCTGAAGATGTGGGACGAGAGGCTGCCCCTCTACCTCGCGGACGGCTCGCTCGGCGGGTTCGAGCGGAGGCGGGATCATCCCAAGGCTTCTTCGCTCAAATCTTGGGATGAGGCCCGCGCGCGGAGCCTCTACATGCGCCTGCTGCGCGATGCCGTGCTGCAGCCGCGCGAGAGCGTTGTCCTGGCCTTCTATCCGACAGACCCCGGCATGCTGCGGGAGGATGTCCAGCCCTTCGCGGAGGATATCCTCGCGCGCCACGGCCTGGAGGAGTGGAAGGCGGTCCTCCTCACCAACGAGCTCCACAGGCATCTCGGGACCTATTCCATCGTGGGAGCCAAGATGGGGATACGCGCCAGGGAGCTTCTCTCCGCCGGCTTAGACGAGCTCGAGGTCGTGAGTTCGGCCGGGCTCAAGCCTCCGTTGAGCTGTCTCAACGACGGGCTGCAGGCCGCCACGGGCGCGAGCCTCGGCAGGGGGACCATCCGGGTCGTCGAGATGGACGCCGTCCCATCGGCAGTGTTCCGCAAGGGCGGCAAGGAGGTCCGGCTCACTCTCAAGCCCGAGCTGCGGGAGCGCATCGAGGCGGAGATCGCCGAAGCCCTCAAGAAGCACGGCGGCTTGAACGCGGCGTACTTCGAGGAAGTGCGCCGCGTCTCGCTGAGGCATTGGTTGGAGCTCGACAGGGGCGCGATATTCGAATGATCCTGTCGGAGACTCTGTCCCTTTTGCGCGAGCTGCACGGCCCGTCCCTGGAGCGCATCCGAGTCTCGGACGCGGTGGTGGGGATACATTTCTCGGCGATCAAGCTTTCGGATGGGAGCGGCGGCATGGCGGGGACTCCCCGCCCGGAAGACGGGCCGCTCCCGAGGCGGAAATGCGAGGTCCCGGGAGAGCTAAAGGGAGAACCGGTCCTAGCGCTCCTGGAGCCCTTCGTCGAAGAGGTTTTCCAGCGTTCGCTGGCAGTGGCTGCCATGAACGCCCTGTCCTCTCCTTGGCTCGATCACAAGAGATACCGCGTGGTCTACGACAAGGACGCGTTGGACCTGGTCCCGCTCCATGCCGGGATGACTGTCACCCTGGTAGGGGCGTTCCCCTCCTACATCGAGCGCTTGAAGTCCGCCGACGGCATCCGGCTGAGAGTCCTGGAGCTTCGTGAGTCCGCGTTCCATGAGGAGGACAAGGCCTATTACGTCCCGGCCAAGGAGGCGCGGGCTGTCATCCCGGACTCGGACGTTCTCCTGATCACCGGCCTCACGCTCGCCAACGAGACGCTCGACGAATTCCTGGGATTCCTGCGTCCCGGCACGTTCGCCGTCGTCGTCGGACCGTCAGGGAGCATACTGCCGGACGCCCTGTTCCGGCGGGACGTGAGCATGGCGAGCGGCTGCGTCTTGACCGACCCGGACGCGGCCCTTAAGCTCCTCTCGCAGGGAGCCTGCGCGCGGCACCTTTACGGCCGGTGCGCCCGCAAGGTCAACCTTTCTCCTCTATGACCCGGGACTCCAAGGCCGAGCTTTGGCGCAAGGCCGCTGTCCTGGGAAGCCTGTGGGCCGCGTCCGAGATCGTGCTCGGCAGCTTCCTGCACAACGTGCGCGTCCCCTTGAGGGGGCACTTCCTCACGGGCATCGGCATCGCCATCCTTGCGGCCGGGCACAGGCTCTGGCCCCGGAGGGGCTTGCTCTGGCGCGCGGGCCTCGTCTGCGCGGCCATGAAGTCCGTTTCGCCAAGCGCGGTCATCCTCGGGCCCATGATCTCCATCTCCGCCGAGGGGTTCATGCTGGAAGCCGGGGTGCGTCTGGCCGGGGCTAATGCCGCGGGCCTCATCCTGGGCGGAGGCCTGGCTATGGCGTACACCCTGCTGCATAGGTTCGGCAGCCTCTTCGTGTTCTACGGCCCCGAGACCTGGACTTTGTACGCGCGGGGCCTGGAGAAGTTCCGCGCCTGGGCCTCGATGTCTCCGGACGGCTTATGGGGCCCGATCCTCGGACTCTTCGCCCTGCATTTCCTCGGCGGCGTATTGGCCGCGCTCGTTGGCCTCTGGGCGAGCCAGGAGGGCTCGGTCGAGCTCCCGGCGGCGGGACGCGCTGCCCCGGTACGGGCTTCTTCGTCAGGGAAGGAGTATTCTCTGGCAGCCCTCGCCGCCCACGTCCTTCTCATTATGGCGGCCATGTCCCTGGGGAGCCGCCTTCCCTTGTGGGGCATGACGGCGCTCACGCTCCTGTACGCGGCCATGTGCGTGCCGAGATACCCCCGCGCTCGCTCCATGATGAAGCGCTTCGGCCTGTGGCTGGGAGTGCTGACGGTCTCCGCGCTGGCCGGGCTGATTCTGGGCCGCTGGGAACCGGGCGTGCTCATGGGGCTCAGGGCCGTGCTCTTGACCTTGGGCTTCGCCTGCGTGGGCGAGGAGCTGAAGAATCCGGTCATACGCTCCTGGATCGAGCGCCGCGGAGGACGCATGTTCTTCGGCGCCGTGGAGCAAGCTTTCAACTCCCTGCCGGGCGTCTTCGCGGCCCTGCCGTCCGGGTCCCGGCTCGTGAGGCATCCCGTGGTATCCCTGCGCGCGGCCGTGGCCCAGGCGCCCGCCTTGTATGAATCCCTTTCCGAAGGCCGGGTGTTCATCCTCGCGGGGGAGCGAGGGGAGGGGAAATCCACGGCGGTCGCGGCGTGGGCGCAGGAGCTGCGGCGTTCAGGAATGTCCGTGGGCGGGATACACGCACCGGGCTTGTGGGGGGACGGGCGGCGGGCCGGGTTCGATGTCGTGGACCTGCTCACCGGTCAGAGGCGCGTGCTGTGCCGGTCGGACGGACTCGATTCTCCCATCCGCGTCGGCTTGTTTCGATTCGACCCGGAGGGGCTCTCCTTCGGTCTCAAGGCTTTGGCGGAGGCGCGCAAGCGCGGCGTGGACGTCCTCCTCGTGGACGAGGTCGGGCCCCTGGAGCTCGACGGGAAGGGCTGGGCTCCCGAATTGGACATCTTGGTACGGGAGTTCCGCGGGACCATGGTCTGGGTCGTGCGGCGCGGACTCGTGGAGGAGGTCAAGAAGAGATGGGGCCTGGGAAGTGCGCGGACGCTTTCTGCGAACGAGTTTGCAACAGGCGCTTCTTTAGTGGTATAGTCGCAACACGATGCGGGACCATTTCGCGAAGCTCGGCTGCGTCCTAGTCCTGGCCGCGTTCTCTTTTTCCGTCGTAGGCGATCCGATCCAGGACGCGTTTTTCCCGAAACCGGACGGTTGCCCCGTCTGCATCAATCTTGGCAGCGCCATATCCCCGGCAGTCCCGGGGCCGGTGATCCCTCATCCAGTCGTCGTATTCATCTGCGATGTCGAGCTTCCGTCGGTGTCGATGCTCGACATCGAGCGCGCGTCCCATCCCAACCGCGATCCCCCCGCCGCCTGATTTTTTCTAGGCGCAAGCGGGACGTCGTTCATATCGCAGCCAGGGGGATTTCATGAGATCATTCTCAGTGTTTTTCATCGGGGCATGGGTGGGGCTCATGGGCGCCGCTTCGGCCCAGGAGCCGGCGTCAGCGCCGGAATTCAGCACCGGCCGCATGGAGGCCGCGGCTCCGCCTCCCGGCATGCGGGGCAAGCCCATCAACCTGCCGGACATCAGCGTCATCGGCGTGCTGGCCGGCCACCTCAGCGACGAGGAGTCGGACAGGACCAAGGAGCGCTTCGAGTTCGAGGAGGTGGAGACCGCTTTCCAGGGCTTCCTCTACCCGGAGATGCGGGCCGACGTGTTCCTGGCCCTGCACAAGCACGGCTCGGAGTACGAGGCCGAGATCTGCGAGGCCAAGGCGACCTTCCTTCACCTGGCCGAAGGCCTCTCCGCCTCGGTGGGAAAGCTGCACGTGGACTTCGGGAAGCTCAACAAGGCGCACACGCACCATCGGCCCATGATCGACCAGCCCCAGGCCATCACCAACTTCCTGGGCCACCACGGGCTTGTCGGACAGGGAGGCGTGGCGAGCTATCTGTTGCCGCTCCCCTTCTATGTCCAGGCGGACGCCGCGTTCTGGCGCGTGCCCGGGGAAGCGGAGGAGGACGAGTACTCGTTGGACGACGAGACGTTCACGGGCAAGCTCAAGACCTCCTTCGCGCCCGGCTCGAAGTCCGAGTTCGAGCTCGGGGGCAGCTTCGCCTCCGGCTACGGGGCCCACAACGAATTCGAGCGGGACCGCGCCAAGGTCTACGGCGCGGACCTCACCTTCAAGGCTTGGCCCTCGTCCTACGAACGCTGGACCTTCCAGAACGAGTACTTCCGCCTGGTCCGCAAGGGGGTCGCCGGCAGGCTCTACCGCGACGGGCTCTACAGCTTCCTGAACTACCGCGTGAACAAGTATTGGGACGTGGGCGGCCGCTTCGACTACGCGGAAGGCGCGTTCCCGGAGCAGTCCATCGAGCGCTCTTACTCGGCCATGGGGGGCTATCACTTCACCGAGACCACCCGGGCCATGGTCCAGTACAAGCATCGCCGCGTCGACGGCATCAGCATCAACGAGGGCTGGCTGCAGCTGGCCTTCGGCATAGGACCCCACAGCCATGAACTCGAATAAGAGACTGCTGTTTCGTCTGATCCTGGCGGCGCTGCTCATCCCCTCGGCGGCCTGGTCCAAGCTGCGCGTGGTGACCACGACAACGGACCTCAAGTGGCTGACCGAGCAGGTGGGAGGCGAGCGGGTGGCGGTCGAGAGCCTTTCCTCGGGCGACCAGGACCTTCACTTCGTGGAGCCCAGGCCGAGCATGGCCCTGAAGCTCAAGCAGGCCGACGTCATCATCAAGATCGGCCTGGACCAGGACATGTGGGCGGACAGCCTGATCGCGGCGGCGCGCAACGCCAAGATCGTCTACGGAGCCACCGGCTACGTGGACACCTCGGTGGGCATCGAGAGGCTCCAGATCCCCACGAGCAAGGTGGACGCGGCCATGGGTGACATCCACGTGTTCGGCAACCCGCACTATTGGCTAGACCCGGCCAACTCCGCGGTCATCAGCAAGAACATCCTTGACGGGCTGACGCGCAACTCGCCGAAGGACGCGGAGGTGTTCGCCGAGAACCAGAAGAGGTTCTTGGCCGCGCTCGATGCCAAGCTCAAGGAGTGGGACAAGAAGGCCGCTCCCCTCAAGGGCTTGAAGCTCGTGACCTATCACAACTCCTGGGTCTACTTCGCCAAGCGCTTCAACATGGAGCTCTTCGGCAACATCGAGCCCAAGCCCGGCCTCCCGCCGTCGCCCGCCCACCTGGGACGGCTCATCAGCGCGATGAAAGAGGGCGAGGCGAGGGTCATCATGGCCGAGTCCTTCTACCCGCTCAAGGGGCCCAAGATGGTGGCTGAGAAGACCGGGGCGAAGCTCATCGTGGTGGCGAGTTCGGTGGGCGGGCTCCCCGAGGTCAAGACCTACTTCGACGTGTTCGAGCAGGTCCTGAGCCGGCTGCTCGAGGGGAGGGAGCCATGATCGAACTGATGTTTCTGCCGTTCATCGCGTGCTTGGTGCTTGTGGGCATACACGCGTATCTGGGCATCCACGTGGTCGAGCGGGGAGTGATCTTCGTGGACCTGGCCTTGGCCCAGATCGCGGCCCTGGGGGCGATCTGCGGGGCCCTCATGGGCTTCCCTCTGCACAGCTCCCAGTCTTACTTCATCTCCCTGGGCTTCACCTTCATCGGGGCCGCGCTCTTCGCCCTCACGCGCTTCAGGCGCTCGGAGATACCCCAGGAGGCCACCATCGGGATCACCTACGTGGTGGCCGCCGCGACCGCGATCCTCGTCCTGGACAAGATCCCCGGCGAGGCCGAGCACATCAAGGAGATGCTCGTCGGAAACATCCTGTTCGTGGACTGGAAGGAGCTCGCCAAGATCGCGGTCCTCTACGCCGTGATCGGCGCCTTCCACTTCGCGTATCGGGACAGGTTCATCCTCATCTCCACGGATCCGGACAAGGCGGCCAAGAAGGGGATTCCCGTGCGGCTATGGGATTTCCTCTTCTACGTCACGTTCGGCTTCGTGGTGACTCACTCCGTGGAATTGGCCGGGGTGCTTCTGGTATTCTCTTTCCTGATCATCCCGGCCGTGTGCGCCATGCTGCTCACGAGAGACTTCCGCAAGAGGCTCGCGATCGGATGGGCCACGGGCTCTCTCACCAGCCTGGCGGGCATCTATGCTTCCGGGAAGTGGGATCTCCCGACCGGAGCGGCCGTGGTGTGCTGCTTCGGCCTGCTTGTAGTGGGATGCGGGGTCGCGAAGCTCATCGTCGGGGATCGGACGTCGTTGGCCAAGGAGATAGCCTTATGATATCCTCTCGCATGACTCTGACGGTGCTTGCCTTTGCGTCAGTCAGCCTTTTCGGAGGGGCCGTCCGCGCCGAGGAGCGCGCGAACGTTCCCGAGAAGTACAAGTGGAACACCGCAGACCTCTACCCCTCGGACGAGGCTTGGAAGAAAGCCGCCGAAGACATCGAGGCCCGCATCCCCAAGCTCGCGGAGTTCCAGAAGACGCTCGGACGCTCGGCCCAGGACTTCGCCGCGGCCTTGGAATCCATCAGCGAGGCGGGCAAGGACCTCTCCCGTCTGGCGACCTACGCCAGCATGCGCAGCGACGAGGACACCCGCGTGGGAGAGACCCGCGGCATGAAGGGACGCGCCGAGGACATGGGAGTGAAGCTCTCGGCCGCGACCGCCTATCTGCGGCCCGCCATCTTGGAGCTGGGGGAGAAGAAGGTCATGGGGTTCGTGACCAAGGACAAGCGTCTTCCGCCCTACAAGCCCGTGCTCGAGGACATTCTGCGCTACGCGCCGCACACCCTCTCCGCGGCCGAGGAGAAGGTCGCGGCCCAGGCCTCGATGATGGCGGAGGCCGCTTCGAACACGCACAACATCTTCACGAACGCGGACCTGCCGTACCCGGAGATCACCCTGTCGACCGGAGAGAAGGTGCGCCTGGACGCGTCCGGATACACGAAGAACCGCGCCGCCGCCAGCCGCGAGGACCGCGACGCCGTGTTCAAGACCTTCTGGTCCAAGTACAAGGAGTTCGAGCGCACCCTGGGCACCACGCTGGATGCCAACGTGAAGACGCATATCTTCGACAGGGACGTGCACAAGTTCGGCTCCTGCCTGGAGGCCGCGATCTTCGACGCCAACATCCCGGTGGCGGTCTACCGGCAGCTCATCGCGGACGTGAACGCCAACCTGCCCACTTTGCACCGGTATCTCAAGCTCCGGCAGCGGATGATGGGAGTGGACCAGCTCCGCTACGAGGACCTCTACGCTCCCATCGTGAAGAAGGTGGAGCTGCGCTTCGACGCGGAGCAGGCCAAGGACCTCGTGCTCAAGTCCGCGGCCCCCCTCGGCGAGGATTACGTCAAGGAGCTCAGGGCCGGGTTCGAGAACCGCTGGGTGGATTTCTTCCCCACGACCGGCAAGCGCTCGGGCGCCTACAGCACCGGGGCTTACGGCGTGCACCCCTACCAGCTGCAGAACTTCACGGGCCTCTACGACGAGGTCTCGACCTTGGCGCACGAGTCCGGCCACTCGATGCACACCTTCTTCTCGTGCAAACACCAGCCCTATCCCACCCACGACTACAAGATATTCGTGGCCGAGGTGGCCTCCACCCTCAATGAGAACCTGCTGTTCCACCACATGCTCAAGGAGGCGAAGGACAAGGACACGCGCCTCTTCCTCCTTGGGAGCTTCCTCGACGGCCTGCGAACCACGCTCTTCCGGCAGACGCTCTTCGCCGAGTTCGAGCTGCGCTTCCACGAGCTGGCGGAGAAAGGCGAGTCCCTGACCGGGGAGAAGCTCACCGAGCTCTACCTGGGCCTGGTCAAGAAGTACTACGGCCACGACCAGGGCGTCTGCAAGGTGGACGACCTCTACGGGGTCGAGTGGGCGTATATCCCGCACTTCTACTACAACTTCTACGTCTACACGTACGCTACGAGCATCACGGCCTCGACCAAGATCGCGGCGAACATCCGGGCGGACGCGAAGGCGCGCGAGCCGTATCTCCGGATGCTCTCCGCGGGGTCCTCGAAATATCCCATCGACCTGCTCAAGGACGCGGGGGTGGATATGACCACCTCCGAGCCGTTCAACGCGGCCATGAAGGAGATGAACGCCATCATGGACGAGATGGAGAAGCTCCTCGCCGAAAAATGAGGCGGTTGCCCGCGGTCCTGCTCATCCTCGCCTCCGCGGGCGTGGAGGCGGCCGAGCTGCGGTTGAACGTCGAGGGGCGCGTCCAGGAGAGGCCCGCGTCCCGAAGCGTCTCCAGGATCGTGCCCGATGAGAAGCCTGCGGCGCCGGATCGCACGGCCAACGAGGCGTTGCGCGATGTCCCGGGAGTGTTCTTCCAGGAGCGCGCCCCTTTCGGGCTCGGCATCGGCCCCGGGGCTGCCGGGACCCTTTCCATCCGAGGCTCGGCCTCGAACCAACGCTCCCTCCTGCTCCTGGACGGAAGGCCGAACGCGGCGGGCCTCTTCGGACATCCCCTGAACGACTCCTGCGGAGCCGAATGGGTCGAGAGCCTGGAGGTAGTGCGGGGTCCGGACTCCGTCCGCTACGGCAGCGGGGCCCTGGCCGGGTCCGTCAACTTGATCCCGAAGCGGCTCTCCGCTCCCGGCCGCAAGGCCGTGGTCAGCGCAGCCGGCGGCTCCTATGGGCAGAGGGATTTCGTCGCCGAGGGCGGTTGGCGCGGGGACGCCTGGGACGGCTACGTCACGGCGGCGAACAGGCACACGGACGGCCACCGGCCCAAATCGACGGCGGATTCCTATCACGCGAATCTCCTGCTGGGGAGGAGCCTCCCCGGGGGCTGGGACCTCTTCGCCATGGCCCGGCACGCGGACGACCGGGTCTGGGACCCGGGCACTTTGGCCGAGGTCTCGGCTCGCGCGGCGCAGGGCAAGCCCGTGGACAAGTGGTCAAGGGCCATGCGCACCGGGGCGGACCTCACGGCGCGCAAGGATTTCGGAGCCTGGTCGACCACGCTCAAGGCATTCATGGACTACGGCAAGAACGTGATCCAGAACAGGTCCTCGACCACGTACCTGTGGGACAGCCTGGACAGGACCGTCGGCGGAGTCGCCAGCGTCGGCTACTCGAAAGACGGCGTGTCCTGCGAGGTCGGCGGGGATGTGAAGAGCACGGGGGGCGACGGCCGCGACGCGGCGACGAACAGGAGATTCCCCGGCACCCGCCGCTCCGAGGGCGGGGCCTTCGCGCTGGCCAAGGCGGAGGTGCTTCGGTCTTTGACCGCCTCGGCCGGGGTTCGCGTCCACGGCCATGACAGCTACGACGCGGAGTTCGTGCCGCAGGCCGGTCTGGAATTCAAGCTGCCCTTCCGCATGAGCTTGCGCGGCGCCGTGGCCAAGGGCTTCCGGTCCCCGACCATCGGCGAGCTGTTCCACGCCGCGGGCGCGGCGTCGGACCTTTCCCCCGAGCGGGCATGGAACTACGAGGCCGGGGTCGCCCAGGCGTGGGGCTCCCAAGCCTCATGGGACGTCGTCGCCTATATCATGGAGGGGAAGAACCTCATACGCTCCGAGGGCACGGGCGCCGCGGCCCGGTACCGCAACTCGGGCCGGTTCACGCATAGGGGACTGGAAGGGTCCGTCAGACTCGCGGTCCTCCCGAACACGGAGATCGCCGGGACCGCGACAGTCATGGACCCACATAACGAGACGAAAGGGAATCCCTACGCGCACGGCTCACTGAGCGTGACCCGGCGCTGGCGCCGGTTCCTGCTCTCCGCGAGGGCTCAGGGCATACACAAGCTCTATGGAGCGGACTATCGAGCCACCCGCCTCCCGGATTGCGTGCTCGCTGGCTTGCGCGCGGAAGTCGAGCCTGGAGCCGGGTTGAGGCTGTTCGCCGAAGGACGCAACCTGCTCGACAAGGAATATCAGTTCGCCGAAGGATACCCGATGCCCGGCCCGAACGCGACAGCCGGCATGGAAATGCGATTTTGAGGCTCCGCCCAACGACGCGGGGCGTGTCTTTCTGATATCATGGGCCATTGGAAGCCGAATCGATGAAAATACTCCTGTTCGCCTGCCCGGACGCCACGCACCCGCTCTTTCCGCGCTTCTCGCGCAGCCCGAACCTCGGCTTGTGCATGCTCGCGGCCATGGTCAAGGACCTGGCCGAAGTGCGCGTCGCGGACCTGGTGCTTAGGCGCGAGGACGTCCCGGCGGCGGTGCGCGAGGCCGTGGAGGCGGTCAAGCCCGACCTGGTGGGGATCAGCGCCATGACCTTCCAGTACCACACGGCCAAGAAGATCGCGGCCCTGGTGCGCAAGCTCGCCCCCGGGGCGCGCATCGCGCTCGGCGGCTACCACGCGTCTTTGGACTACAAGACCATCGCGGCCGACCCGGAGGCGGACTTCGACTTCATCATCCGCGGGGAGGGGGAGGCCACCTTCCGCGAGTTCGTCGAATGCCTTTCCTCCGGCCGGCCCGCGGACTCGGTGCGGGGGCTCTCCTACAGGAAAGACGGCGCTTTCGTGCACAACGAGCCGCGCCCCGTGCTTGACATGGAGAAGCTCCCTCTCCCAGAACGCAAAGCCCGCCTGTGGGGCGGCTACCGAGTGCTCGGCATGCCTTTCGACTGCGTTGAGACCTCCAGAGGCTGCACCATGCCGTGTACCTTCTGCAGCATCACGAGGCATTACGGGAGGAACTATCGCGTCTACTCCTTCGACCGCGTGCTCGAGGACGTAAAGTCCGCCGTCGCGCTGGGCGCGCGGCAGATCTTCTTCGTGGACGACAACATCACGCTCGACCCGGCCCGCTTCGAGGAGCTCTGCGAGACGCTGACGGACCCGGGCCTGGGGGAGATCACGTTCAGCACCCAGGCCAGCATCCTGGGCCTCTACGGGCGTCCCGAGCTCATCGAAAAGATGGCCCGGGCCCGGTTCAACCTCGTGTTCCTGGGCATCGAGAACATCTCCTCCAGGAGCCTCGCGTATTTCAAGAAGGGGGACATAGCCAAGAAGACGCTCTGGGTGCTCGACGCCTTTCGCGAGAACAGGATCATGGTCATGGGCGGGTTCATCCTGGGCAGCCCGCACGATACCCGGGAGGACGTCCTTTCACAGTTCGAGTTCATGCGGGAGCGGGCCATCGACTCCTACCTCATCCAGATCCTGACCCCGTATCCGGGCACGCCGCTCTCCGAGGAGCTGGACAAGGGAGGCTACATCGTCAACAGGGACCTGCGCCGCTACAACGGGTTCTACGCGAACGTGCATACCGAGACCCTGAGCTCCCGGGAGCTCGACTTCCTGCGATGGAAGTACGCCCCGTACTACCGGGACTTGCGCTGGTGGGCTCTCTCCACGGCCATGCGATGGTATCCCTGGAGCCTCATCTTCAAAGAGCAGGTGGCCCGGTTCTGGGAGCTCCTCCGAGAGGAGACGCGCATCCTCCTGCGCGGCGAGGAGTACGCGTTCCTGAGGTACTGCGAGGAGCAGGTTAACTCGAACTGCTTCTTCGGCGAGAAGGTCGTGCCGGCTTGGCCGGACGAACGGAAGGCGGTCCCAAGATGAATCTGCTCAAAGAAGTGCTCCGGCACCAGGTTTACCCGGCCATGGGCTGCACCGAGCCGGTCTCCGTAGCTCTATGCGCCGCGCACGCGGCCAAGGCGCTCGGTGAGCCGGTCCGGCGGGCGTCCTTCACCCTGGACCCGGGCACGTACAAGAACGGCATGGGCGTGACACTGCCCAACACGGGAGGCGAGAAGGGGAGCCTCCTGGCCGCGGCCCTGGGCCTCGTCATCGCCGAGCCCGGCTTGGGGATGGAGATACTCAAAGCGGCCACTCCCAAGAGGCTCGCGCAGGCCAAGGCCCTGCTGCGCGGCCGCGTCGTGGGCATGCGGGCGCTCCGGGGGGAGAAGCGCATCCGCGTCGAAGCCAGAGTGAGCGGCGGCGGACACAAGGCCCGCTGTCTCATCTCGGACAGCCACACGGCCGTTTCCGTGCTGGAAAAGGACGGCAGGAGGCTCATGGAGGGGGACTGGACTCCGCTCCCGAAGCCCGCGGCCTACAAGGACCGGCTGCGCCGGCTGACCCTCAAGGACATGACGCGCCTGGCCGCTCGGGCGGATCGGGAGGACCTCGCCTATATACGCAAGGGCGTGGACATGAACCTCGCCGCGGCCCGCGAGGGCATGAAGATCAGGAAGGTCGGCTTCTATCTCCAGGACCTGCTCAAGAAGGGGTATCTGCTCGACGACGTGTTCTCGTCGTCGAAGATCCTGACCGCCTGCGCCGCGGACGCGCGCATGGACGGGGCTCCCGTGCCGGTCATGTCGAGCGGTGAGAGCGGGAACCAGGGGATCGTGGCCATCCTGGTCCCCTACAACGTGGGCAAGGCGTTCAAGGTCCCGGAGAGGAGGATACTCGAGAGCATCGCGTTCTCCCACTTGCTCAACGCCTATGTGAAGGTCTTCACCGGAGGTTTGGCGCCCATCTGCGGCTGCGCCATCGCGGCAGGGGTCGGGGCGTCCGCGGCCGTCGTGTACCAGCAGCGGGGGGCGGACCTGCGCGGGATCACGCTCGCGGTCAACAACGTCATCAGCGACCTCGGCGGCATGCTGTGCGACGGGGCCAAGAGCGGCTGCAGCCTGAAAGTGGTCTCCTCCACGGACGCTTCCATCCGCTCCGCCTACATGGGCATCAACCATTACGGCATCACCGAACTCGAGGGCTTCGTGGGCAGGACCGCGGAAAAGACCATCCAGAATCTGGCCAGGATCTCCACGGTGGGGATGGAGAAGGTGGACCGCACCATCGTGGACATCATGCTCGACAAGCAGGGGTGCCGGGCCGCGGGAGCGGCGCGGCACCGCGTCCCTAGGGAAGACGTTGGACGCGTGTGCCGCGCCTGCGATGCGTGACGGCCCTGGCAGTATGAGTCTTGCGGGCGCTGCTAGGGCTCGGCCTTTGACGGGCGGAAGCCTAGCTGCTTCGGCGGAGCGTCCGGCGGGCACGACATGGCATCCGTCATCTTCAGCAGCAGGGTGATGTGAGCGGCATGTTGTTGTGATTCTCGCTCCAGTCGCTCGACTTTCTTCGCCAAGTCCGAATGGGTCAACAGATATTCCCGCAGTTTGACGAATGCCCGCGCAATCAGGATGCTGGCTTGGATGGCCAGCGGGGTCCTCAGCACCGCTGAGAGCATGACAGCCCCATGCTCCGTGAACGCGTGGGGCCTATATCGTCTTCCACCCCGGCCTCTGTTTGAGGTTGCAGAATCCCCAGTGAGCCCCGCAGGCCCGCTCGAACCGTCTGCGCGGAAGCATCCATGAGCCGGATGATCGTCCTGAATCTCCTCTTCGCGATGGCAGCCCACGCGGACACCGTCTTCCTTAAGAACGGCAACACCATGGAAGGCCTCGTGACCCGCGAGACCAAGGAAGAGGTCGAGCTCGACATCGGCTACGGCTCCGTGGTGCTCAAGAAGAGCGACATCCGACGTGTGAAGCGCTCCTCGAAGAAGCAGCGCGAGGCCTTGGAGTCCCGGCAAAAAGAGCTCCGCATGGAGCCTCCCAAGGGAGCCGAGGAGCTCCACGCGGCTCTTGAGTCCCTGATGTCCAAGCGCGAGGCCGCTCTCGCCGCAAGGGACAAGAAGGCCGAGCTGGAGGCGGAGCAGCCCGAGTTCGAGGCGCGCATCGCCTCCCTGGACGAGGGCTTCGGCCCGGCGAGCGATAGGCTCAAGGATGCGCGCGGCGAGGGGCGGGATGCGTACACCGAGGCTGTGCAGGACCTTAACGAGCTCTCCGCCGACGTACGCGCCGCGTTCGCCAAGCTCCAGTCCAACCGCCGGGACATCGACGCCGCCGGCAAGGAGATGGGGGGCTACCTCCAGGCCTACGCGGACTTCAAGGCCCGGCTGGCGCAGGACGCCCGGTCGGCCTCGGACAAGGGGCCGTTCTACGCCATGGTGCGCAGGACGGTCAAGAAGCTGGACAAGGATTTCAGGACCGAGCGGGTCGCCGCGAGGCGGATCGGCCCGCACGTGGTCGTTACCGCGCTCCTGAACGGGAAGGTGAAGGCCGATCTCATCGTGGACACCGGCGCAAGCGTGGTCGTCATCTCCGAGAGCGTGGCGAAGCGGCTGGCCCTCGCTCCGGGGGACGTCTTCGGCAAGGCCGAGGCCGTGATGGCGGACGGACGGAAGATCGAGGCCGAGGCCGTGCGTCTGAAATCCATGGAGGTCGGCGGCCGGCGCGCGGCGGGCGTGGATGCCGCCATCCTGCCGCAGGCCGAGCCCGGCATCGACGGCCTCCTGGGCATGTCCTTTCTCAAGCGCTACGCCTTCCGGATCGACCCGGAAGGCGGAAGGCTCCTGCTGACCGAGCTGAGGTAGGCTACCCCTTCGCGTTCATCGCGACCAGCGCGAACACCTTGGCATCCCCGATGAGGTTGGGGATGATGCAGTATTCGTTGGGCTGGTGCGCGGTCTCATCCAGCTTGGAGTAGACCACCGCGTCCAGGCCGAGGCGGCGGAAGAATGCCGCCACCGTGCCGCCGCCGATGCCCTCGGGCTTGGCCTTCACGCCGTGGACCTGCTTGGCCGCGTCCACCACGCAGCGGACGAGCTCGCAGTCCGGGGACGTGGCCGGGGCGGCCTCGCCGCACTGGACGTCCGAGAAGCTGATCTTCACCTTGTGCCGCTTCTCCACGGCCTTGGCGATCTTCCTCACCTCGGCCATGACCTTCTTGATGGGGTAGCACGGCAGCACGCGGGAGTCGAGGTAGAACACGTCGTCTCCCGGGATGGTGTTGATGTTCGGCACGTTCGGCTCCTTCTTGGTGGGCTCGAAGGTGCTGATGGGCGGGTTGTACAGGGGGTCCTTCTTCGGGAACTTCTTGTAGAGGTCTCCGAGCCGCACCGCGAGGTCCGAGGACGCGCGGAAGGCGTTCCGGCCCAGGTGGGGCATGGAGGCGTGGCACTGCTTGCCCACGGTGTGGATCTTCATCCACCAGATGGACTTCTCGGCCACTTCGATCATGGAGCCCTTGGGGTTCCCGCCGTCCGGCACGATGAACATGTCCTTGGGCCCGAAGATGTCCGAGTGGTGCTCCATGAGGTAGTCCGCGCCGAAGCCGCTTCCGTTCTCCTCGTCCGCTACGAAGAGCAGGGCCAGGTCCACCTCGGGCCGGTAGCCGCAGTCCATCATGGCCTTGGCCAGCACGAGGCTGCCCACCACGGCCTGCTGGTTGTCCTCGACGCCGCGGCCGAATATCTTGTCGCCCTCCACGTGGATCTTATAGGGGTCCGTCTTCCACATGGAGCGCTCTCCCGGAGGCACGACGTCCAGGTGGGACATGAGCCAAAGCGTTTTCTTTCCGCCCTTGGTGCCCTTATAGCGGGCCACGATGTTGGGGCGCACCCCGCCCTTGGCCTTGGGGTCCGGCGCGTCGTAACGCTTGATCTCGTCGAAGGAGAACTTCCGAAGCTCGCTCTCGAGGTAGACGGCTTTGTCGAGTTCGCCCTCTCCGTCGCTGAGCGGGCTGATGGCCGGGATGGCGGTCAGGCCTCTCTGCATCTCGATGATGAAATCGCGGGAGCCTTCGATCTTCTTGATCAGGGCGTCTTGCTGGGTCAGAGTGTTTTGCATGGCGGACCTCCAGGGTACCGAGATTCTATATAATAAAGCATGCCCAAGAAGAAACAGCCCAAGCGGCCGGATAGCGGCATCACCGGGACGTACGTCTACGACGAGAAGTCGGATAAGATCGTGAAGGTCTCGGACCGCATCCCCTCGGTCGCGTCCAAGGGCAAGGGCGCCTCCTTGCCCGACTGCGGGGGGGGCCCCGCGTGCGGCGGGGACTGCTGCGGCGCCTGCTCGGCCTCCGGAGAATAGCCTAGAAGGGGAATCCCGAGCCGGCGCTCCCGATGTTCCGGGAGAAGGCCACTCCGTGCACCTTCGCCGGAGTCACGGTGATGGCTTTTTTCGGCTCCACCGGGCAGGCGAACTGGCAGGCCCCGCACCCGATGCAGTACTCGGGATCCACGATCGGTGCCGACACTTCCCCGAGCTTTTGCAGGCGGACGGCTCCGACCGGGCAGACCTCGTGGCAGGCTGCGCAGTCCCTCCCTTTCGAATAAGGGATGCACAGGGTGCGGTCTATGTCCGAGGTGCCGATCTTGATGCGCTTCTTGGCTTCCAGTGGGAAGCGGGAGATGGCGCCGGTCGGGCAGGAGCACAGGCAGGCGTCGCAGTCGAAAGAGCAGTAGCCGCGGCTGAAGTCCAGCAGCACATTCCCCCGGCGGTCCGCGGTCAGGACCTTCGTCGGGCATACGGACACGCAGGAAAGGCAGGATGCGCAGCGCTCCCGGAATACCTCGACGGACTTGCCGCCGGGCGGGATGACGGCGTCGGGCTCTCCCCCGAGGACTTTCTTCGCCAAGGCCGGCCCGAGCGCCAAGCCCAGCACCGCGCCCGAGGCGGTCTTCAGGAACGCGGCTCTTCCTTTAGGAGACGGCCGGTCCGGTCGGAACCGGACAGCTCCCTTGGGGCAGTGGGCCCAGCACTCGAAACAATGGATGCAGCGGGTGTGGTCGATGGAGTCCCCGCGGATGCAGTCCGCGGGACACAGGGAACGGCACAAACCGCAATCACCGCAAGAGGAAGAAATTGATAAACGGATTGCGGCCCTGCTTTGCAGGGCCGCAGACAGGGTCCCCGTCGGGCACAGCGTATTGCAGAACCAGCGCGGCCGCCGGAGGGCGGCGCCGAGGCAGCCGAGGAAGAGCAGGGCCAGGGCCGTGTCCCTTCCGAATGGGACCGACGCGATGCCGTAGAGCCTTCCCAGATTGGTGAAATGGTCCAGCAGTTCATAGGCGGCATAGCCGAAGGCCAGGGAACCGACGCAGAGGAAAAGAAGGAAGACGCGCAAGGGGAAAGGAGTCGAGGCGTTCGTCCGCCTCGTCCGGATGCGCGCGAGCGCGTCCTGCAGGAACCCCGCCGGGCACAGCCAGGAGCAGTAGAGCCTGCCGGCGAGCAGCGGCAGGAACAGGAAGAGCAGCGTCACTCCCCAGAAAGGCCAGAGGCTCACCCAGCCGAGATGCGAGAGGGAGGGGAACAGGTGGATGGAGCGGTACAGGGCAGCCCAAGGCCGCCCCTGGATGAGGCCGAAGAACACGGCCAGGCTCAAAGCCAGGAACAGGGCCTGCACGAGCGGCCGGATCCAGAGGAGGCTGCGCTTGTTCAAGAGCCTAGTGAGACCCGTTCGATCTTCGCCTTGTCCATGTCCATGCTGCCGAGTTTGAGGTCCGCGGCCATCTTGAGGTACGGGACCTGCCCGGGTTCCATGTCCAGGACCTTGGTGGCCGCGGTGTCCGCGAGCACCAGGTCCGCGGAGAGGAGCTGCATCTTCTTGAGCGCCAGGTCTTCGGTGGACAAGCCGCGGGGGCCGTTCTTCGTCATGACGAGGTACGCGTCCAGGATGTTGAGGTCCGGCTTGCGCACGAGCGGGAACTCGGCGATGCACTCCATGAGTCCGTTCCGGTGGTAGAAACGCCTGTCCCAGACCACGCCCATGAGGTTCTTCATGCACCCGGTCATCCGTCCGCCCCCGTGGTTCTTGAGGATGGGCACGTTGATGACCACGTCGCAGTCCAGGTAGAGCTCGTGCACCAGCGCTTCGGCCAGGACCTTGCCTCCCGGGATCTTGACCTTGCGGTAGCTCGACTCCTTTTCGGCCGAGCGCATCTTGCCTCCCGCGGCCCGTACCGCGGCCTCGATGCCGGAGCGCTCGTAGCACTCCTTCTCGACGTTGACGGAATGGTCGAACACGAACACGTCCTTGGCCCCGGCGCGCAGGGCTTGGGCCACGACCTTGGCGACCAGGTCCGGGTTCGTGCACGCGGCCTCGCTCGGGGTCTTGCTCCACCCGATGTTGGGTTTGACCAGCACCGCCTGCCCCTTCTTGACGAAGCGGCCCATGCCGCCCAAGGCCCGGATGCCGGCCTCGAACAGCTGGACCGGGGAGGCGCCCTTGACCGCGACGAGGTCCGGCCAGGGCTTCTCCTTCCCGAACGCCCGCTCCGGCAGACGGGAAAGCAGCCCGGCCCCGGCGCAGACGCCGAGGGCCTGCTTGAGGAATTCCCTGCGCGTGCTCTTCATCGGACCCCCATGCTACAAAAATTTGCCATAATATCTCAGACGTCGCTCGGAGGACCGATGGCAGATACGAAGACCAAGAAGCTGGCCGTGATCAACACCGAGACCTGCGCCGTGTGCGAGGCGTGCATCCCGGAGTGCCCGAATTCCGCGATCGAGAACAAGGACGGGACGATCGTCGTGGACGCGGCCAAGTGCGACGGCTGCGGCACCTGCAAGGAAGCCTGCCCCACCGAGTCCATCACCCTAAAAGACCGCTAGTTTAGACTAGCTCCCTTTCTAGGTGTCGGCGATTCCGGGCCGCGACCCACGCGGCCCGGAACGTCGCTGTTCGCGCCGGGATCATCCCGCCCGGCACAGCGCTTGCCAATCGAAACGGAAGCGCTCCATGAGGCCCTCGATGCTCCGCTGCGAGGCCTCGCTGGAGTGCGGATGCCGGCTGCACACGAGCCAGAGGTCCTCGTGGATCCCCAGCGAGCGCTCATGGAGCTTGACGAGCCGCCCGCTCTTTAGGTGCTTTCGGATCGTGAACGGGTCCAGGAACCCCACGCCTTCTCCGCGCAGGACCATGGTGAGGATCAGGTCGGGATCCTCGACTTCGGCGTGGACGTTCAGCCGGACTCCGTTGCGGCGCAGGAAGTCGATCCCTTCTTTGTGGACGGGGTTCTCCGAGGCGCGCACCATCACCGGGACCTCGTTCATGATCCGCGGGAAGGAGTGCGGACGTCTGAGGAGCCTCGGGACCGCCACGAAAAAATGCGGGATGCTCGCGACCCGGCGCGAGCGATAGTCCGGGCCCAGGGCCGGGGCGAGGTCCACGTCGGACAGTACGATGTCGTGCAGGCGCCTGCGCAGCCGGTCCTCGAGCCCCTCGGCCGTCCCCGAGGAGATCTTCACGATCATGGCGGGGTCGGAGGCCTTGATGGCCCGCGCCACTCCCAGGATCTTCTCTCCGGAGATCGATCGGCTGAACCCCAGGCGCAGATAATGGAGGCGCGCCGCCTCGCCTCGGCGCAGCCGCGCGGCGAGCTCTTCGGCCTGGCCGAACATGCGGTCGCAGTACCCGAACACGACCCGGCCCTCCGGGGTCAGGGAGACCCCGCGCTGCGAGCGCGATAGAAGGCGGCGCCCCAGGGAGGCTTCGAGCTGCTGGAGCTCCTGGCTCAGCGTGGATTGGTTGAGCAGGAGTTCGCGGGTCGCGGCCGAGATGCTCCCCGCTTTCCCGATGACCCAGAAATAATAGAGGTGGTTGAAGTTGAACGGCATCATTGGCATAATCGATATCAAATATCAGAATTATCGGCTTTGTCAATGGCAAAGAGACGGGTATGCTATGGGCATGAGGCGGCCATGATGAAATCGGGCGGGATCCGGGTGCTGGTCTTCAACTGCGGGAGTTCCTCGCTGACCTTCCGGGTGTTCGAGGCGACCTCCGAGAGCGATGTCAGGACGGTGGTCTCGGGGAAGGCTCATCGGGTCGCCGTGCGGGGCAGCGAGCCGTCGTTTTTGGAGTTCCATGTCGGGGATCAGGCCGAGAGGATCGAGACTCCGCTGGAGTCCCATCAGGCGGCGGCCGGGCTGGTCCTGGAGAAGCTCGGGAGCCTGGGCCTCCGGGTCGACAGGATCGGACATCGCTGGGGGCACGGCGGGAGCCTCTTCAGGACGGCCTGGGTCGACAAAGGGCTTTTGTCGCGGCTGAGGACCCTGGTCCCGATGCTGCCGATCCATCATCCGGCCATGCTCCGCGTGATCCTCCATTGCCGGAGAGCCTGGCCGCGAGTCCCGCAATTCGTGACCGCGGACGGGGCCTTTCACGCGACGCTGCCGCCGCGGGCCTACACGTATCCTTTGCCCAAGGGCATCCTGAGGCGGTTCGGCTTCCGGAAGTACGGATTCCACGGGCTGTCCTACCAGTATGTGGTCCGGGCCGCGGCGGCCTATCTCCGGATCCCGCTGGCATCCTCACGGATGGTGGCCTGCCATCTGGGAACCGGGGGCTCGAGCGCCGCGGCGGTGCTGAACGGCGAGTCCGTCGACACGTCGATGGGGTATACGGCGCTTCCGGGGCTCGTCATGAGCACGCGGAGCGGGGACATCGATCCCATGCTGGCCACCTATCTCATGGGGATCTATGGGGAGAACGCCGACGGCCTGATCGATCTGCTGAACAAGAAGAGCGGTCTTCTGGGGCTTTCCCGGTTCTCGAGCGATATCCGGGACATCATCCCGCGTCTGCGCGACGACCCGGCGGCCGGGTTGGCCTTCAGGATGTACGTCCAGCGGCTGAAGAAATACATCGGAGCCTATGCCGCGGCCTTGGGGGGGATCGACGCGCTGGTGTTCACCGACGACATCGGCCTGCGGAACCGGCTGCTGCGCGAGAGGGTCTGTCGGGGGATGGCTTGGTGCGGGATCGAGTTGGACGCCGAGGCGAACCGCCGTGCGGCGGAAGACGGGATCTCGCTCCTGAGCCCTCCCGGGGCGAGGGTCAAGGTCCTGGCCGTTCCCACGGAAGAGGAACTGGTCATCTGCTGGGAAGGCCTGAGATTGACGGGAGGGGGATATGCGCCTGCTGATCGATCCTGACCCGCCGCGGCTCCGTTGGTCCAAAGACGCGGTAGAGACGGGCGGCGTCCCGCTGGGGGAGGCGAGCTCCATCAGCTATCGGCTCCACCACGGCGGCGAGCGCCTGCGGGAGCCGGCCACCCGCGTGACGCCGGAATCGCTGGCCGCCGTACGGAGCGTCATCCGGTATCGGCCGGAACACAACAGCCTGACTTACGAGGCTGCGTGTCGGATGCTGCGCCTATTGCCGGATGTCCCGCAGTTCTTCCTGTGCGACACGGCTTTCTTCTCCTCCCTGCCGGAGGAGGCGAGCGTCTACGCGGTCCCGTCCGCGCTGCGCAGCCGCGGCGTGCGGCGCTACGGCGGCAACGGACTGCACCACCGATGGGCTTGGCAGAGGACGCGGGAGCTCTGCGGGCAGGGCGTCTCGAGGGTCATCTCCATCCGCCTGGGAGACCGTTCCGATGTCGCGGCCCTGCGGGATGGCGCCCCCGTGGACACGACGCTCGGATTCTCCCCCGTGGAAGGCCTCCTTTCGCGCACGGGATGCGGCGACATCGACGCATCGGTGGTGTTCGAGCTCCGGACCGCGGGACTCTCCTTGAGCGAGATCAACGATCTGCTCTCCAGGCGGAGCGGGTTCAGGGCCTTGGTCGGACCGCGCTGCGGTTTCAAGGAGCTCTCGGCCCCGAGCGGCGGCGCGGACCGGGCTTTGGCCCGGGAGATGCTGCTCTACGGCGTCGTCAAATGCGCCGGAGGCTTCGCCGCGCTGCTGGGCGGGGCGGACGTCGTCGCTATCGCGGCGGAGAGCCCGAGCGCGAGCACGCGGTTCGTCTGGGAGCTCTGCCGAAGGCTCGGGGCGCTGGGACTCGGATGTCGGCGCAGGATGCCGTTGAAAGACGGGGCGGTCCTCTCGGACCGCGGGTCTGCCGTCAAGGCCGTGTTCCTGGAAGCCGATCTCTGGCGCAGCATGGCGTGGCAGGCGGCGGTCGCTGAAAAGGAGGGGTAAGATGGAAAATGCGAAGAGGTTCCTGGTGGATGTCGGGATGAAGGACCTGCCTTTCCCGATCAAGGCCCTGTCGAAGGCCGACCCGGAGGGGCAGCCCACGGTGGCGAACATCTCGATCGAGGCGCGGATCATGCACGAGTTCGAAGCCGGCTGGATCGACCGGTTCATCGGGACTCTCCACGCGCACCGAGACCGGATCGGGACCAAGACGCTCGGGCGGAACATCGAGGATTACGTCAAGGAGCTCCAGGCCAGCATGGTGAGGGCCACCTTCGAGTATCCTTTCTTCGTGGAGAAGCGGACTCCGGTGGCGAAGGAAAAGTGCCTGGTGAAGCACGACTGCTCCTATTCGGTGAAAGTCCCTTCGCTGGACGACAAGCCCGCGGTGTTCTTCCGGATGGCCATCCCCTGCATCACGACCTATCCGATGTCCGACGCGAAGAAGCCGGGAGGACTCTTCGGCCAGCTGAGCACCGTGCTCATCGAGACCCAGGCGCAGAAGGACGTGTACCCGGAGGATCTGGTGGCGCTGGTGGACCGCCATTCCTTGGCGCCGATGTACTCGTTCCTGACGCGCGAGGATCAGGAGGCTCTCATCCAGAAGACCCACGCGGAGACGAGGACCAGCGTGGTCATGGTGGATGAGATCCGCAAGGAGCTGGCGGCGGACCGGAAACTGGATTTCTATTCCGTCCGGTGCCAGAACTACGGCATCCTGCACTCCTACAGCACTATGATCGGGACGGAGAAGAGCTGGTGGGTGCCGTTCAGCGGCTGCGAGGACGACGATCTGTGACCCCGGACAAGCGGGCCAGGTACTCGACCTCTCCCTCGGACAGGTAGTGTGCCAGGCCCGCGAAGTCCTTGTAGGCCAGTTCCACGGAGACGGCCCAATACTCGATCGAGCGGGTCAGGGCGTGGAGGTCGTCGGACGAGCGCCGGGGGTAGCGCAACTCGGCCATGGCCTGCCGGGCCGCCGCGTCCAGGCGGTAGGGGGGCTCGAGCTCGCCGTTCTTCTCTCCGCCCCTCCGGGGCCCGGGCTCCTGGTCGTGCCATTTGACGGAAGCGGGCTCCGCGTTGCGCAGGAAAATCGGGCATGCCGCCCAACAGGCGAGCGAGCTCTTCTTTCACCTGTTGTTCGCGTTCAATGGAGCATGGGCCTTGGCAGTCGACAACGACCGGGGGAAGGCTGAACGAGGGTCCAGCCAATAGTGAGGAGGAGGGAAAGCATCGAAGAGAGAGTATACACGGGCCGGCCGTCTTTCCCCTGAGGCGGAAGTCCTATCCGCGGATTTTCTATGATGTGTCTCGGGAGGGATGCCTTGACCACCCATCGATTGACGGCGCGCCTCGTCGGCATAGCCATCGCGTTGTTGATGGTTCACCCGGCGGCCCATGGGCAGGAGGCCGAAGAGGGGCCCGCGAAGACGGACGGATCGGCCATCCCGGCCTGGGTCAAGAAGACGACGCTGAGCGGCGATCTCCGCCTGCGCTACGCGGTGGACAAGCGCCACCGCGATATCGGAGGCGACGACGACCGGGACAGGTTCCGCGCCCGGGTGCGGTTGAAGGCGGCTTTCGCGTTCAACGAGCAGCTCGAGATCGTCTCCCGGCTGACCACGCAGAACTACGTCCTGGGCACCGCGGGCGACGAGCTCTCCGAAGGGGTCGTCGCCTACTTCGATAATTTCTACGGGAAGTGGACTCCTAACCGGAACCTCTCGCTCCTGGCCGGGATGTTCGACAACCAGTTCTACAATTCGGAGATGCTCTGGGATCCCATCTACACGAACACGGGGGCGATGGCGGACCTGCACGCGAAGCGGGACAACGTGCAGCTCCGGCTCAAGATGGCCAAGATCGTCTTCCAGGAGAGGCTTTGGGCCGGGGCCGCGAAGGACCTGGGGCTCTTCGCAGTCCAGGGCAACGTCCTGTGGGACGCCGCGGAGAGGGACAATCTCAAGGCATCGCTCACGTACCTGGACTACAGCGACGCGGTCCGGAAGGTCAACTTCGGCCAGACGACGACCAACGGCAACACAGGCACGAACGGACTCCGGCGCGACGACTTCGACCTCCTGAACCCCCACCTCTGCTACACCCGTAAGCTCGACGCCTGGTCTCCGGTCAAGCTGTGGGCCGAGTACGTCCACAACGCCGGGGCGGAGCACGACAGGAACGGGTGGCAGGCGGGCGTGTCGCGGGGGGCTATGTACAAGAAGAAGGGCGACTGGCAGGTGCTGGGGTATTATCAGGCGCTCGAGGCGAACTCGACGCTCGATCGGTACACGCGCTGGGAATTCCACGGCGGCCTGACCAACGCGAAGGGCTTCCACGCGGCGCTCGGCTACACGATCGCGAAGGACTGGATGGTGCAGCTGAGGACCTACATCACGGACGAGGTCGACGGGCAGGACTACGACTGGCAGCATTACCAGATCCAGACGCTGGCCAGGTTCTGAGCAGGAGGACGCCATGAAGGCGGGTCTAGTGTTGACAGCCGCGGCGGTCCTTTCGATCGGCGCGCCGGAGTCGGAGGTCCCCGTGGTGAAGGTCGGCCACGTCGGGCACGACCATCAGATCGCCCTGTTCATCGCGGCCCTCGAGGGCCCCGTGTTCCAAAAGGAGTACGGGATCTGCCTCAAGGAGAAGAAGGCGAGGGAGGTCTACGACCTGGTGGACGGGGGGAAGACGCTCGCCGAGCTCCACATCGTCAAGGTCGGCGGCGGATCCGAGATGCCGGCCGCGATGGAGCGCGGCGAGATACAGGTCGGCTTCGGCGGCGTGGCGTCCATCGCATCCTTCCGGGACAGGGGCGATCCCTTCAAGATCATTTTTCCGCTGCAGACCGACGGGGACATGCTCGTCGTGCGGCCCGGAATCCCGGCGGACGGCTGGGACTCGTTCGTCGATTTCGTCAAGAGATCGGGGAAGCCCGTCAAGATCGGCTACAAAGCGCCCGTGGCCGTAGCCAAGATCATCCTTATGCGGGCGCTCCGGGAGGCGGGCATCCCCTGCGCCGCGGGCCGGGACGGCGCCGGGCCCAAGGGAGGAACCGTCCAGATGGTCAACCTCCAGGGCGAGAATAACATGGTGCCTAGCCTCGCCTCCGGAGCCGTGGACGGCTTCGTCATGAACCAGCCGCAGGTCAGCCTCGCCAAGGTCAAAGGGGTCGGGAAGATCGTGTGCGACCTCGCCTCGCTGCCTCCGAAAGGGATCTGGAAGGACCACCCCTGCTGCTGCGTGGCCGCGACCGAGACGATGATCCAGGACCATCGCGGCGTCCTTGTCGCGCTGGTGAAGCTGATGATCCTGTCGACTGAGCGCATCAATGCGGACAAGAAGCGCGCCGCGACGCTGACGGCGCGGTGGACGAAGCTCCCCCTCGAGGCCGAGCAGGACAGCGTTCCGAGCATCGCGTATCTGGCGCGCTTCACCGAATCCTACCTCAAGGGCATGGAGACGTGGGCTTCCATCATGGACGAGCTCGGGCAGTTCAAGGGGGAGCTTCGCGGCAAGAAGGGCGGGGAGTTCATCGCGCTCACGTGCGACCTGTCGCTCGTCAAGGAGGCGGAGGAATCGCTCTCATCCGCGGGATTGCTGAAGAAGTGAGCGGAGCCCGGGCCCGCGGCCGCGACGGCCTCGCCGGACGGGTGCTCCTGGGCCTGATGCTGCCGGCGGCCGTGGTCCTGGTCTGGCACGCCGCCTCGAAGAGGAGCGTGGTCATCCCCGGCATCGGAGCGGTGCTCGACGTCTTCGCTCACCCGCTTCGCGAGCCGCCGAACCTCGACTGCAGGCCGCTGCTGGAGACGGTCGCCGTCAGCCTCTTCAGGGTCCTCGTCGGCTTCTGCTGCGCCGTCCTGACCGCGGTCCCTCTCGGCATAGCGGTCGGCCGGTCGAGAGTCGCGGACAGGATCGTTTCGCCGCTGCTCGAGGCGCTTCGGCCCATCTGCCCGGTGGCATGGATACCGGTGGCGGTCATCCTCTTCGGATTCTCATCCATGGCGTCCGTTTTGTGGGGAGCGGAGGCGTGGAGGCACGGCTTCCTCTCCCAGATACAGATCGCGATGGTCTTCATCATCTGGTGGGGGGCGTTCTTCCCCATCCTGATCAATACGACGGATGGGGTGAGGAACGTGAGGCGGCTGTATATCGAGGCGGCCCAGGTGCTGGGTGCGAGCAGACGGCAGGTCTTCTACGGAGTGATCTTCCCGGCGTCGCTCCCCTCGATCATGACGGGCCTGAGGGTGGGCATGGGGCTCGCCTGGATGGTGATCGTCGCTGCGGAGTTCTTTCCCGGCACAAGCGCCGGGTTGGGCTACATGATAACGACGTCGCATCAGGTGGCGCAGTACGAGTACGCGTTCGCGGCGATCATCGCGATCGGCGTCGTCGGCCTGGCGATCAATGCGGTCATGATGGCGGTCTCGAACAGGGTGGGGAGATGGAAGGAGAAGGAGCGCTAGGGATGCTCGCGGTCGAGAGACTCTCGAAGACGTACCTTGCGGAAGACGGCCGCTGTGTCCAGGCGCTGCAGGATGTGTCGCTCCATTGCGCGAAGGGGGAGTTCGTCTGCGTGCTCGGCCCCACGGGCTGCGGCAAGACGACCCTTCTCCGGTCGATCGCCGGGCTCGAGGCCCCGACAGGCGGAACGGTGCGCGTGGATGCTTCCGCGGGGGATGCGGGAGGACACGGCATCGGATATGTGTTCCAGCAGAATGCGCTTTTCCCATGGCGCAACGTGCTCGAGAACGTGATGTTCGGCCTTCAGGCGCGCGGCTGGACCCGGGCGGACGCCGTCGGGCGCAGCCGGGAGTGCCTCGAACGGGTCGGACTGAGGGGGGTGGAGACATCGTATCCCTACGAGCTTTCCGGCGGGATGCAGCAGCGGGTCTCCATCGCGCGGGCGATCGCGCCGTCGCCCTCCGTCCTGCTCATGGACGAGCCGTTCGGGTCGGTCGACGAACGGAGCCGGCACGCCCTTCAGCGCGAGCTGCTGCGGCTCTGGGAGCGGAGCTCGCTTACGATCGTCTTCGTGACGCACGGCATCGAAGAGGCGGTATACCTTGGACAGCGGGTGGTGGTCATGAAGCAGGATCCGGGCTCGATCCTCGGGGAGCTGCGGATCGCGCTTGGACATCCGCGGGACCGGATGTCGGGGGAGTTTGTGGAGGGCCTGCTCAAGGTGCGGGCGCTGTTCGAGCGCCAGATGATCTGAAGGGTTCCGGGATGCTCTTGGCCGAAGGCCAAGGAGATATGTAGTCTAAGGCGTTTGGAGGGGTGCCCTTGCCCTTCGGGCAAGGACATGTGTTGTCTAAGTCGTTGGAGGGGTGCCCTCAGCCTTCGGCTGAGGACATGTGTAGTCTAAGGCGTTTGGAGGGGTGCCCTTGCCCTTCGGGCAAGGACATGTGTTGTCTAAGTCGTTGGAGGGGTGTCCGAGCGGTTTAAGGAGCCGGTCTTGAAAAGCGAGGGGAACCGCACGGGCCCCGTCGAGAAGTCGCCTACCTGAAGTTGTCCTGGGTTGGCCTAGGCTGCCCGGAGTTGCTCCAAAGCGGACACAAAGCGGACAACTTTCGCGGCCGCTATCGGCTGCACCTCACAGGGCGCACTCCGTAGTACTATCATCCCCAGGGAACCCGGCAGGCCTACACCGTTCCCTTTGGAGTCGAGATAAGGCATTTCTAGCTCTCTGGGAGGCGGGATGCAGGGCAGAGGTGCTCGCTTGGAAAGATATTATTTTCAAGAGAGAATATCACTGCCGGCGGGACGCCCGATTCCGGTGTTTTTCAGGGGATTTTCCCGTGGCATCAGAATTGTTCTGTTGAGCTTGTAACGATGCGCCGCCTGGTGGTATCATGTACGGGTCACGGGCGTCAGGAGGCTGGATGGACATTAGGAAGAAGATCCTGGGCGGACTTTTGGTCTCCATGGGGCTCTACTCCATCGCGAACGCGGTCCGCTACGTGGGCAGCCTGTCCGCGCGGGATACAGAGAATCTGCTGTCCGTGATGGAGGGCAGCCAGACTCCGATACAGCTATGCGGCGGTTCTGTGCTGTCCTCCCGCGGAGAGCTCGGCAAGACCGCCTGAGCAGTCCGCCTTTTTCTGGCGGCCTGTCCCGGCCGGCCCATGAAGCGTATCGGAGTCCCTGAACTCGGCATCGTCCCGGGCTTCGGATGCGGGTTCCGCTGTTCTCACTGCGCGGCCCGCGGCGAACCTTCCGGGGGGGGCAGGCTCTCAGCCGCCGAGATAGCGCTGCTCAAGGAGACCATCCGGGAGCACGCTCCTCGCGCTCTCCTGTTCACGGGCGGGGAACCGACGCTCTACCTCGAGGAGATCGATGAACTCGTCGCCGCGCACCCGGCCCCCGGGCGGCTGACCGTGCGCCTCACCACGAACGGGCACTTCGCCGGGGACTCCGCTTCGCTCGACCGGGTTCTGGGGGCGTTCCGTAAGCTCGATGAGGTCCAGCTCTCCTATGACCGGTTCCACGCGGAGTTCCTTTCCTTGGAGGCGGTGGGCCGCCTCTACCGCGCGTGCTCGGAGCGGGCAATCCGCTTCTGCGTCCTCGTCTCACTCACCTCTCCTTTGGACTTGGCCCTTGCGAAGGAGCTTCATGCGCTCGGGGACATGCCCATCCGTTTTCAAAAGGTGCTGCCCATCGGCCGGGCCAAGGAGAACGGCCTGGCCTACCGCTACCCGGCTTTCGACCCCGAGGTCCTCAAGGAGCGTTGCCCCAACAGGGACCAAGTGCTCTACCTCTGCGGCAGAGGCTTCAGCCTGTGCTGCTCCTCCCTGGTCTTCAACGGGGACTTCCCGGGCGTGGTCCACCCGACCTTGGAGGAGCACCTGCGCAGCAGATTCCGCGTCAGGATGCGCTCTTCCCGGTTTTCGGGCCTGATGTCTGAGGTGGGACTTTCCCCGGACTCCCTGGCCCCGGAACACTCATCCGCGTGTACTCTGTGCGAACGCATATTCTCGTCGAATCGGAGCCCGGCGGATGCGCCGAACGCCAAAACTTCTTAGGACGGAGAAGTCTCTCGCGGTGTTCGAGCTCGACAGGGTGTCGGAGCTGACGGATTCGCTGCTGGATTCCTTGCCCTGGCCGCACGGGGGCTCGCAACTCGCCTTCCGGTTCCGCGGGCCCATGGAGGATGTGCCTGAGGCGCTCTGCCGGAACGTGTCCCCGCGCTATGTCACGCGGATCGGATATGTGGGTCGTAGCCGAGGGATCCGCGTTCCCGCGGGCGGGGAGGCTCCGGGAGTGCGGCTCCAGATCCCGGACGACCTGGACTCGCTCAAGGCACTGACCCGGAGGACGCTGCTCGAGTCGTTCTACGAGCCCTGGCGCGAGCGGCTGAGCCCGGACTTCCCGAAGGAGGTAGAGGCCTTCCTGTCGAGCCACCTCTCCTGTGCCCGCTCGGCCTGGGTGGTGAGTCGGGAGGGGCGGGTCGGGCTGATCAATCTCATGCGCCACTGCGACTGCCTCGGCCGTCCCCTGGACCACATCGCCTGGGTGTGGATCCACGAGAGCCTCTCTAAGGATGAGCGTCAGAGCGCGCGTCGGCAGCTGGCCCTCTGGCTCCAGGGCGTCGCAAAGGACTGGATCCAGGCGTTCGTGCATCCCTTCAATGTCCATTCCATCCGGTTCATCGCCCGGTTGGGATTCGAGCCCGCATGCGTGCACGTGTCCAGGCATCTCTGATTGCGGCCGCGCTCGCGGTCGGTTGCGGCGGCCCGGGGCCGGGCGGCCTGGCCTGGGAGGTCCTGCTCCCGGCGCTCCCCTCGCGCATCGTGCCAGAGTCCGCGGGGGTCAACACCGTGCTCTACATCCTCAAGCAGACGCATGAGCCCCTATTCCGGAAAGACGACGGGCAGCGCTTCGAGTCCCGCGTTCTGAGGCAGTGGAGCCGCGCCGTGGACTCGACCTCCTTCACGTTCTGCGTGGACGGGTCCCGGACCTTCGATGCCGGCAAGCCTTTCTCCACCGCAGACCTTCAAGAGCACATCTCGCGCATCACCGGCCGTTTCGACCCCCGCCACTCCCTGATGCGGGAGGGCGACTGCGTGAGCGTGGCTTTCGAGCGGAGCAGGAAGGACTACCTGGATTTCCTCACCCGGTACGAGAACGCGCCGTCGTTGAAGACCGGGGACCCGGACGTGGAGATGGGGCTCGGCCCCTTCAAGGTGCAGAGCATGACCTCCGAGAGGATCGTCCTCTCCAGGAAAAGCCCGGTGAAGGGGGGATACGACTCCGTGGTCCTGCACTTCTATCGGGGGCCTGGGGACCCGAACCTGCAGAACCGGAACATCGCGGACTTCAACCGCGTCCTCGCGGCCGATGTCCCTGCATGGGTCGCGGATGAGTATCAGAGCTTCGGCAACACGCTGCTCAAATCCTACAACCTGGTCATCAACTACCCGGACCCGGCGGTTCGCAGGGCAGTCTTCGGCTGCATGGACACTGAGGGCCTGCGCCGCGCCTATTTCCCTGGGCAGAAGGATTTCTATGACTTAAAGACGCTGCTGCCCGTGGGGGTCCCGGGGGCGCGGGCGGGCAAGCCGACCCAGACCTGCCCTGGCCCGCTCCGCGGCAAGAGCCGGGTGCGCCTAGTGTTCGTGGACTGGAGGACCGACAACGAGGGATCTATGCGGGAGTTCGTCCAGGCCTTCGCCCGCAGGACCGGGATTGAAGTGGAGGTTAAACCCATAACGCTCAACGAGCTCGTGGACGTGGTCCTCAATCGGCCCCACCCCTACCAGCTCGCGGTCATCGCGCTCGACGCTGTGCGGCCGGACCACAGCGCCTTCTTCGACTACGTGCTCATGGAGAAGAGTCTCATCGACTACGACCTGTCGAAGGCCAGGGCCCTCTACGCGCGGATGGCGCTGGAGGACGATGGCGCCAAACGCAACGCTCTCGCCTCCGAGCTCGCGGAGGAGATCTCCCGGGAGGCGGCTGTGCTCCCGCTGTTCCAGGATCTGCGGCGGTTCTACTATCCTAAGGGCATACGGAACCTCGTAATCGGGAAGGGCTTCCTGGAGTACCCGGAGGTCGGAGAGCTTCGGCGATGAGACTGTTGCGGCTTATCCTGGCCTGCAACTGGAAGTACTACTCGTTTGCCGTACTCGCCTTCGCCGCGTTCTGGCACAGCTTCTCCACGGGCAGCCTCTTCCGGCAGACCGATCAGGGGCTTCGGGAGTCCGTGCGGCAGAGCGCCCCGCAGTTCGAGGCCGCGTACCTGGCCAACGACATCTTCGAGGCCAAGCGCATCCTTTGGACGATCCGGGGGGAGCACGTGGACCAGCTCGTGTTCCGGTCCTCGGACGCGGTCGAGGACCGGGTCATGTTCCGGGAGGTCATTGTCGGCGACATGCCGCGCATGGGGTGGACGCAGGGCCGACGATCCCTGCCCGTGGTGTCCAACGGGGCCCAGATCGGGGGGCTCGAGTACTCTATCGACTGGCTGGAGCTCAATCGCTCGGTCCTGACGCGGAACGTCGCGCTCTTCGCGACCGTGATGGTCTTCGTCCTGGGTCTGCTGCTGCTGTCCAGCACCGGGGCTGTACGGACACTGCTGCGCATGGAGGACGGAATCTCGGAGATAAACCGGCTCATCGAGGCGGACGAGCTCGACGCGGTCCGCTCCAAGCTCGAGGACCAGGCCAGGGTCCTGCCCGCGGGCGGCATTGGCCAGCCCTTCGCGGAGCTGGCCGCCCGGCTGGTGGATACGGTCCAACGAGCTTCCCGCCTGGCAGGCGAACTCCGTGTCTCCCAGGCGGTCTCCGACATGGCCGCGCAGGTCGCCCACGACATCCGCTCTCCGCTGGCGGCGCTCGACGCCGTGATAAAGGACGTATCCCAGCTGCCGGAGGAGAAACGCATCGTCGTGCGGAGCGCCGTGAGCCGGATACGGGACATCGCCAACGACCTGATTGAGAAGAACAAGGAGTCTCAGGTCCTGATCGGACGAGTGAAGAAGGCCGCTGAGAAGGACGCCGCCCCCGTCTCCGTTGAGCTTCTTTCGAGCCATGTGGACCCGGTCATCACGGAGAAACGCCTGCAGTTCCGCTCCAAGATCGGCATCGAAATAGATGGCCGCCTTGATGCGTCTTACGGCCTTTTCGCCATGATCCAGCCCGCCGATTTTAAGCGAGCCCTATCGAACCTGATCAACAACGGCGTGGAAGCTATGGGCGAAAAGGGGTTGGTGGCGGTGCAGCTCATGGCGGACGCCGACCATATCCTGGTGAAGGTATCGGATAATGCCAAAGGCATTCCGCGGGATGTCCTAGTCAAGCTCGGGCAGCGAGGTGTCACTCATGGCAAGGCGGGAGGATCTGGGCTGGGACTCTACCATGCCAGGTCGTGCGCCGAATCCTGGGGCGGACGGCTGACCATCGAATCCGAGGAGGGCAAGGGCACGGTCGTCGCCATGGAGCTGCCTAGAGCGGTGCCACCAGAGTGGTTCGTGCCCAGGCTAGAGCTACCCGCGGGGAGCAGCGTCGCGGTCCTGGACGACGACGCCAGCATCCATCAGATCTGGCAGGGGCGGCTCGAATCCCAGAGGGCCAAGGAGCACGGCATCGAAGTCGCCCACTTCTCGACGCCGGAGGGGCTGCGGCAATTCCTGGCCTCCAATTCAGCCAAGGCACGGGCCGCCCTGTGCTTGGTGGACTACGAATTCGTGGGGCACAAGGAGACCGGCCTGGGGCTGATCGAAGAGCTGGATATCTGCCAGCGTTCCATCCTCATCACGAGCCGGGCCGAGGAGGATGGAATCCTAGCGGAGTGCAGGCGCCTTGGCGTCCGAATGATACCCAAGGGGATGGCCGGGTTCGTACCCATTTCCATCGCACCGCAACACGGAACCCCCGACGCCGTCCTACTGGATAACGACACCCTCGTGCACATGACGTGGAAGATTGCGGCGGAATCCAAAGGGATGAACCTTTTGTGCTTCCGGACCGCCCAAGAGCTGCTGGGCGAAGCCGAGCGGCTTCCAAAGGACACGGCCATCTATGCCGACTCGGAGCTGGGCGACGGGGTCCGTGGCGAGGATGTCGCCAAGGAGCTCCACGCCAGGGGGTTCACGCGGCTTTACCTGACCACTGGGCATTCGCCCGACACGTTTGCGCCCATGCCGTGGATCAGCCGGGTGATGGGCAAGGAACCTCCCTGGTCCCATTCCGATGCCTAGAATACGGCTGGCAGCACTGGCGGGCACGCGGACGGCGGCGCTGATTCCAGGGGCGCATGAAGTTGGCCCGCCTCATGAAGATGTCCGAGCGGGAGTCGGAGACGCTCGCTCGAAGCCCGGAGGCGAGCTTCCTTTTCGAGCTCCCCGGTGCGAGCCTGCACAGGGCAACCGCCGAGGAGTGGTTCCACAAGGGTGTGCTGAGGGCCGGTCTGGAGCATCTCGTGGCGAAGGAGGTTGGCGCATGCGGGGGGCATCCGCAGGTGATTATGCACGACCTTCGAAGGAGCTTTTGCAATCATGCGGCGGTTGCGGGCTGGAGTTTTCAAAAACTTCGGGACTCCATGGGACAGGTCCACGCGGCGTCCGTTCAAGCCTACCTCGACGAAGCCGATGGGCACGTCCAATCGGAGTCGATCTTCTGCCATCCTACCGCACGGTCTCGTCATGCACAGAAACGAAGGGAAGCGGCCATCCGTGGCGAAGGGGCTGTCCTACGGACTGAGCCTACGGCCTTCGAGTCCCCGATTCAGGCGGTCCTGCAGTGACCTCCTCCCATTCAAACGCGGCGAAAAAGAGGACACGAAAACACACTTGGTTTCAGGACATGCGAAACCCGGTGCTGAAAGAAGCGCCGAGAACAGCTATCATTCTCGTTAGACTGGAGGGGTGCCCTCAGCCTTCGGCTGAGGACATGTGTAGTCTAAGGCGTTTGGAGGGGTGTCCGAGCGGTTTAAGGAGCCGGTCTTGAAAACCGGTAGGCGGTTAACCCCGCCTCGCGGGTTCGAATCCCGCCCCCTCCGCCAATTCGTTACGCGCTTCAAGGCTTCTTGGGGCGCGTTTCTATTTTGAGGGAACCAAAACAGGGGTTCGTTCGTATATATGAGTATGGAAGACGAATCTTCCCTGGTCCCCATTAGTGAGATTAGCAAGCGGATATTCCTCATCCGAGGCCGGCGGGTCATGCTGGATTCGGAGCTGGCATTCATGTACGGTGTTTCCACGGCTCGACTGAACCAGCAGGTCCGTCGAAACATCAGGCGTTTTCCCGACGATTTCGCGTTCCAGTTGGATCGGGAGGAGTTCCATGGTTTGATGTTGCATTCTGCAACATCAAAAAAGCATCGCGGGGGCCGACGGAAATTGCCTCTGGTCTTCACCCAGGAGGGGGTCTCCATGCTCTCGGGAGTCCTGCAAAGTCCACGTGCCATCGACGTCCATATCGCGATCATGCGTGCTTTCGTGCGTTTGAGGCAAATGGTGTCCTTGAATGCGGGACTCGCCGCCAAGCTCGCGGAGCTCGAGCGTAAGATTGAGTCGCACGATGAGAGCATCCGGAGCCTCTTCGATGCCATCAGAGGGCTCATGACGCAGCCAGCGCTGCCAGACCCGCTGCGTCCGAGCATCGGATTCAAGCCCGAGCCCTGAGGCCTCATGGCCGGATCTCCCGAAAATCCGGGATGATCTCAGTCGAACGATTCGGCTTCTTGAGGATTCTGAAGCGGAATCGGTCTACGAGGCAGAGGGGCGAGCTGTTTTGAAACTTGCCCTTCCCCCAGCACCCCTGAACGGTCAAGACTTCTTGGAGGGCGCCCTCATTTTGAGGGAACCGGGAAGGGGGTTCATGCGTATATATAAGTATGACCCCCGAAAGAGACCTGGTCGTCGCGCGTGATCTGATCAGAAGGATATATCTCGTCCGCGGACACAGGGTGATGCTCGACTCCGACCTCGCGGTCTTGTATGAGGTCGAGACGAAGGCCCTGAACCGCGCCGTTAAGCGCAACGCGGGCCGCTCCCCCCCTGATTTTGCGTTCCGTCTCACCGCGCAGGAGGCGGAATCTTTGAGGTGCCAATTTGGCACCTCAAAAGAAGGGCGCGGTGGGCGACGGTATTTTGCCGCTGGTATTCACCGAACAGGGCGTGGCCATGCTCTCGGGTGTCCTCACGAGCGAACGGGCCGTCAGGGTCCATGTGGCCATCATGCGGGCTTTCGTGAGGCTGCGCAGGATGGTGGACTCGCAGCAGGGATTGGCTCGGAAGCTCAGAGAACTGGAGAGAAAATACGACGCCCAGTTCAGGGTCGTGTTCGACGCAATCCGGGAACTGATGACTTCGCCGGAAGAGCCGGAGGCGTCGCGCCCCGCCATCGGATTCAAATCGGATTCCTGAAGGCTCATTAGAGAATCTCCTGAAAAATCAGGAATGATCTCGGTCGGCCTGTTCGGCTTCTCCAGGATCTTGAAGCGGAAGCGGTCCGGGAGACAGAGTGGGGAGCTGTTTTGAAACGTATCCCCTTCCCTCCGCACCATTTTCTGATAGTGCAGAGGTCTCGGTACGGAGGGCCAATTTATCGTCGTCGACTAAGAGGACCTTGAGCCTATCCAGGATCTCATCTCTTGTCCTTCAGCCGGCCGTGGTAGTCCTGCTTGTCCGTCTCCGCCTGGGCCTTGGCCCCGGCCTGGTTCATGAGGTAGAAGTCGATCCCGTGGTATACGGCGGCCTTCATCTTGTCATCGAACTTCCCGGTGTTCTTCGCCGTCCATTCGAACGGGACTCCCGGCTTGTGCCCCTCGGTCCCGGACACGACCGCGGCCAGGCCGCTGGCCGGCGTCCGCGCGATCGCCGGGACTTCTGCCTGCTGCAGGGCGCCGGGCAGCTGCGGAAGGACCTTGGGCCAGAAGTTCTCGCGCAGAAAATCGTTGGCGCGCTCGTCCGTGGCCGCGAAGAAGAGACCTTCGCGCACGGCCGGGGTGGGCGGGGCCTTGGAGGCAAAGTCCGCCAGGATACGCACGCCGGCCTTGATCGCGGCCGGGTCCGTGACGTACTTCCGGACTCCCTGCCGGAACTCCGGGAGCAGGAAAGCCTTGCGCCAGAGCTCGAACGGGTCGTTCTTGTGGTACTTGTCGTGGAGCTCCATGAAGCGCGGCATGTTCTTCCGGTTGAAGGCGGCGTTGATCTCCCGGATCTTCGGGTCATTCTTGAAGCGGAGCTTCGCGGCGCCGTAGAACTCGGACACCGCCTGGTCCATCTCCTTCCTATGCTCGGCCAGGAAGCGGAGTTCGCGGCTTCGGCGTTCCGCATCCACCCGGGGCTGCTCGGGGCGCGCCTGGGCCCGGGTCGAGGCGTCCTTGTCCAGGGGCAAGCCGCCTTCGATCATGCGCGAGCGGGCTTCGAACTCCTGCTCGGCCAGGGACACGTAGCCCGCCGTCTTCGTCTCAGCCTCGAGCTCCGCGGGGTCCACGTCGATGCGGGTCGAGGGCTCCGAGGGCTCACGGAAGGAGGGGGCGACCCGGTAGAGCAGGAGCGCGCCCGCCGCTCCCAGGAGCAGCGGCGCGTGGCGGACCCATTTCCCTTTCAGGAGCTCCACGGAGATATCGTAGCCCAGCTTCCGGCGGCTTGCAAGGCGAAATGCTAAGCTAAGACGCGGATGCGTCTTGGTCCTGAGCGGATATGAGGAGTGCGTCAGCGAAGGACTAGCGATAAGCCCATGGCTGGAGCCCCGCTGATCCTGGCCCTCCTCGGTTTTTCTCCGGCCTTTTGCGAGGTGCCGTCCCTGTCCTTGGACGGGGCCGCGGTCATTGCGGAGGAGAACAACGTGGAGCTTCGGGCCGCCCGAGAGGTTGTCGCGGCGGCCGAAGCCGAGTACCGGGGAGCGCTGAGCAATCTGCTCCCGAAGCTCTCCTTGAGTCTGAACCATACCCGCGCCGAATCGAGGCTCTCGCACGTGTTGTCGCAGACCGAGAACTCCACGCTGGGCCTGACGGGTTCGGTCCCGCTCTTCGCCGGAGGCGCGAATGCGGCCAACCTCCGCAGGAAGGGCTTGGAGCTCCGCCGGGCCCGGGCTCAAGGCAAGGTCGCGGAGGCTGCGGTCCTCTTCGAGCTCCGGCAGGCCTACGCCCGGCTGCTCTACGCCCAGGAGGCCGTCCTCCTCTCCGACGAAGTCGTCCGCCGACGCGAAGAGAACCTCCAGCTCATACGGCAGAAGTACGAGGCCGGCCGGGAGAGCAAGGCGGCGCTCTTGGAGGTTGAGTCGCTCCTGACCGCCTCGCAATGGGAGCGCGCCAAAGACGAGCACGGGCTGAGGACGGCCCAGACGAAGCTCGACCAAGTCCTGGAGTGGCCTCTGACGCGCGAGGTGCGCGCCGAGGCCGTGAGCCCTTTGCCCGTACCGTCGCCGGATATGCCGGATTGGCAGGCCGAGTTCGAGAGCCATCCGTCTTTGCTCGCGGACCGATGCTCCATCGAAATCGGCCGCGAGAGCCTTGCGAGCGCCCGGAGCGGATTCTTCCCGACTGCGGATCTGGACACCTCGTACAACAAGGTCGGGTCCTCGAAATGGGGGCTGCAGGACAGGAACTGGAGCTGGAGCGTGGGGCTCAGGCTCCCCTTCTTCTCCGGAGGCAGGACTCGGGCGGACACGCTCGCCGCGCAGGCGGAGCTCCGGAGGCTGCAGGTGGAGAAGTCGGGGGCCAAGGACGGCCTTTGGGTCGAGGCGCAGGACAGCCTCTTCGCCTGGAGAGAGGCGGCCAAGTGGATGGATGTGGCCGACGTCTCGCTCAAGGCCTCGGAGGCCCGGGCGTGGCTCGTGCAGAACCAGTACTCGACCGGGCAGGCCACGTACTTCGAGTGGCGCAACGTGGAAGAGCAGTTGGTCAGCGTGAAGAGGCAGGCTCTCGCGGCCAAGAGGGACTTGATCATCGCCCGTGCTCGATTCGATAAAGCCATGGGGAGGGGGGTCCGGTGAAGAAAGGCTTCTTTCGCAGGCGGTGGGTGGTCGTCACCCTGGTGCTGCTCTCCATTCCGCTGTCGGGGTGGGGGACGTTCCGCTATTTGAAGCGGAAGGCCGAGGCCAAGCAGCTCGAGAAGCTCGTCCCGACCAAGGTCCAGAGAGGGGAGTTCGTGGTCAAGACGCAGGCGGCCGCCGTTGTGGAGCCGGAGAGCAAGGTCCCGGTGATGCCGTCTTTCGGCGGACGCATCGAGACGGTGATGGTGCGGGAGGGCGACCGGGTGCGCCGGGGAGCGGTCCTGGCCTGGATGAGCTCCAGCGAGAGGGTCGCCTTGCTGGATTCGGCCCAGGTCCGCGGGGCGAGCCTGGAGGAGCAGAAGATGGTGGAGGACGCCTACCGGATGATCCCCCTGGTCGCGCCCATAGACGGCGAGATCATCAAGCGCGCGGTGGAGCCGGGGCAGCCCGTCGCGCCGAACCAGAGTGCCTTCACCATCTCGGACCGGCTTCTCATCAAGACCTTCGTGGACGAGAGCGACATCGGCAAGGTGCGCGTCGGGCAGAAGGCCGAATACGTGCTCGACGCCTACCTCAGGGAAAGGCACGAGGGCCGGGTGGCCTCCATCGCATACGACTCCACCCTGCAGAACAACGTGACGGTCTACGAGGTCAAGCTCCAGCCTCTGACCGGGATGTCGCGCCTGCGCTCCGGCATGACCGCCGAGGTGTACATCGAGATCGAGAAGAAGAAGGAGGTCCTGTTCGTCCCCAAGCAGGCGGTCAAGCATAAGGAGGGGGAGACTGTTGTGTTCCTGCAGAGGGTGCTCGGCAAGCCGGGTGTCGAGCAGGTCGTGGAGCTGGGCGCTTCCAACGAGAAGTTCACCGAGATCCGCCTGGGGCTGAGCACGACCGACGTCCTCATGGTCCCCTCCTCCTCGGTGCCGGACGAGAGCGAGACCGCGGTCCAGTTCAATTAGGGAGCATGCGCCCGCTCATCGAGATCAAGGACGTCCGGAAGACCTACACCCTGGGGGGCTCCGAGGTCCGGGCCTTGGACGGCGTCTCTTTGACGGTCGGACAGGGGGAGTTCGTCGCCCTCATCGGCCCCTCGGGCTCGGGGAAGTCCACGCTCCTTCACATCATGGGTTTCCTCGACAGACCGGATTCGGGCTCCTACCGCTTCGCGGGGCACCCCACGGAGGACCTGGGAGAGAATCAGCTCGCGGCCCTGCGCTCCAGGACGACGGGCTTCGTGTTCCAATCCTTCCATCTTTTGCCCAGGTACACGGCCTATGACAACGTGGGTCTGCCCATGGTCTACACGGGCGGGGACCGCCGGGACGAGCGGATCCGGGAAGGCCTGAGCCTGGTGGACATCGGCGACCGCGCGGACCATCGGCCCAACCAGCTCTCCGGCGGGCAGCAGCAGCGCGTGGCCGTGGCCCGGGCGATCGTCAACGACCCCCTCGTGCTCCTGGCCGACGAGCCCACCGGGAATCTGGACTCCCGCTCGCGCGGGGAGGTGCTGTCGCTGCTGAAGACCCTCGCGACACGAGGGATCACCGTCGTCATCGTGACGCACGACCCGGAGGTGGCCGCGCAGGTCCGGCGCGTGGTCCGGCTCAAGGACGGACTCATCGTCTCCGACGAGAAGAATGCGGAGGCGCCCGTGGAGACGCCGCCGGCCGACGTAAGCCTTCCCAAGGCGCGCTTCGGCTTCGACCTATCCGAGCTGCACGAGCAGGTGCGCGTGGCCCTCTGGGCCGTGTGGAGCCACAAGATGCGCAGCGCTCTGACGATCCTGGGCATGCTCATCGGCGTCGGCTCCATCATCGCGCTCATGAGCGTGAGCCAGGGCTTCCTCAAGGACCTCATCGGCAAGGCGGAGACCGAAGGGGCCAAGATGGTGATGGTGCACCGGAACTGGCGCAAGTTCCCCAACGTGCCGGAGCTGCACCTCGAGGACGCGGCGGCGATCCGCTCGGATTGCCCATCGGTGGCGAAGGCGACCCCCATGGTGTACAGGGACAGCGAGATCCGGCGCGGCAAGAAGAGCGTCCGGGCCATGCTTTTGACGGACACAGGAGAGCTGCCCTTCGCCTTGAGGAGGACGGGAGGCGGCAAGCCGGAGCGCTGGCTCAAGGGCCGGTGGATCACTCCGGCGGATGACAAGAGCCGCGCGCGCGTGGTCGTTCTCACGGACACGACGGCCAAGAAGCTCTTCGGCCAGGGGGAGGCCATCGGGCGGGAGGTCCGCATCGAGAAGATCGCCTTCGATGTCGTGGGGGTGGAGGAAGACGCCAAGGAAAGCCAGATCTTCGGGGGCCGTCCCAGGATCACCATCCCGCTCAACACGGCCCTGCGCAGGGTGTTCGGCCAGAGGACGGTGGAGGAGATCCAAGTCGAGGCCGTGTCCGTGGACGCGGTGCAGGACGCACGGCGGGAGATCATCCTGCTTTTGCGGCGGAAGTACGGGTATCGGGAGGGGCAGGAGGAAGACTACGATGTCGCGACGCTCCAGGGACGCATCACCGCGTTCCGCAACGACCTGGGCAAGTTCTCCATGTTCGTCTACTGCGTGGCGGCCATCTCGCTGCTGGTGGGCGGCATCGGCATCATGAACATCATGCTCGTGAGCGTCACGGAGCGGACCCGGGAGATCGGGCTGCGCAAGGCCCTGGGCGCGCGCCGGTCCGACATCCTCCTGCAGTTCCTGGTGGAGGCCGTGGTCCTGAGCCTCCTGGGCGCTTCAGCGGGCATCGCCCTGGGCTTCGGCTTGGCATGGCTGGCTTCCTTGCTCATCCACGTCACCCCGTCTCTGACCCCGGGGACGATCCTGCTGGCGTTCGCGTTCTCCGCGGGCATCGGCGTAGCCTTCGGCTTCTGGCCCGCGCTGCGCGCCGCGGACCTGAGCCCTATCGAGGCGTTGAGGACGGAGTAGCGGGGGCGGCGCTCAATCTTTGGGCGAGGCCGCGGACCTGCACGGCGAGTTCGGCCAAGGCCGCGTGGGGGGCGGCGCCGTCGAGGTCCGGGACCTGCCAGTACTCCACCCGGCGGGCCGCGGCGGGGAAGCGGGACTCGATCATGGGGCGATGCTCGCGTTCGTGCACGGCGATGACGAGGTCCGCGGCGAGGAGGTCCTCCTCGACGGCCTCGAGCGGGAAGCGGACGTCGCGGGGGACCTGGACGCCCAGCCCCTCCAGGGCCCGCGCCGCATCCGGAGAAATGGGGCCCATGTTGTCGCAATTGAGCCATAATCCGCGCGAGCGCGCCTTCCAGCGCAGAGCCGCCGCCTTCGCGGTCCATTCAAAGAAGAGCTCCGCGAACCGGCTGCGGTAGTAGTTGCCGGAGCACAGGAAGAGCACCGTTTTCATCGGGAGGGACGCACCAGTTCTTGCAGCCTCCGGACCAGCAGTTCCGGTTCGAAGGGCTTCTGGATGAAACCCGCGGCTCCGAGCTCGGCGCCGCGCAGCTTCTCCGCGTGGCTCGTATCCGCGCTCAGGAACACGACCGGGACGGCCGCCGTCGACGGGTCGGCCTTCAGCCTCCGGCAGACCTCGAAGCCGTCCATGCCCGGCAGCCCGATGTCCAGGACCACGAGCTCGGGCGGCTTCTGGCGGCACGCGGACAGGGCGTCCTCGCCGGTCTGCACGCAGCTCACCTGGTGGCCGTGCCTCTGCAGGGTGAGCCGGACGATGAGCCCGATGTTCTTGTCATCGTCCACGAGGAGTATCCTCACGCGGGGAGCTCCAGGATGAAGCGGCTGCCTCCGCCCTCGCGGTCCTCGTACCAGATGCGTCCCCCCAGGGCTTGCGCGGCCAGCCTGCAGAAGGCCAGCCCGATGCCGCTGCCCCGCTCGCGGGGCCCCTTGCCGGGTTTGATCTGCACGAATTTCTCGAAGATCCTCGCCTTGTCCTTCTGAGGCACGCCTGGGCCGCTGTCGGAGACCGAGAAGAGCATCTTGCGGCCGGAGAGGGAGACCTCGAGCAGGACCTCGGTCCCGCGCGGGCTGAAGCGCAGCGCGTTGGACAGAAGATTGGCCAGGATCCGGTAGAGGAGCTGCGCGTCCGTGGTCAGGGACCGGGCATCCGGTCCGACGCTGGTGCGTATGGACAGCCCGGTGCGGGAGGCCGAGGTCTGGTAGAGCTCCACCACGCCGGACAGGAGCTTGTCCACCTCCACCCTTTCGGTCTGGGGCGTCAGGCCTCCGGCCTCGGCGCGGCTGACGTCGAGCAGGTCGTTGATCATGAGCAGCAGCTTGCCCGCGGCCTTCTCCGAGTTGTCCAGGAGCCGCTGGTAGTCCATGTCCGTGATGAGCCCGTTCTCGCGCACGAGCGAGAGCGTGGTCTGGATGGCGGCCACCGGAGACTTGAGGTCGTGGACGATCATGTCGTTCAGATCGTTGCGCAGGCGCTCGCGCAGCTCCAGCTCGTAGTTGCGCTTCGCGAGCTCCTGCCTGCTCGTACGCAGGCCGAGGTGCACCCGGACGCGGGCCAGCACCTCCTCGGGCACGACCGGCTTGGGAATGTAGTCCTCGGCCCCGGCCTGGAATCCGCTGAGGCGGCTGTTCGTGTCCCCTTTGGCCGTCAGGAACAAGACCGGGATGTCTCCCTTGGACTCGGAGAGGATGTCGCGGCATAGGTCGAAGCCGGAGGCGTCGGGCAGGCCGATATCCAGGAGTACGACGTCCGGCCGCCCGGAGCGGAAGATCGCGAGCCCGGTCTCGCCGTCGGAGGCGGAGAGGAACTCGTGGCCGGCGGCGGCGAAACATCCGCGGAGCGCGCGGTGGATGTTCTGGTCGTCGTCGACGAGGAGGACCTTGGCCATTATGCCTTCCCGGTGAGCTCCAGCAGGGATTCGATGGAGTCCAGCAGGCGCTTGACCTGCATGACCGCGGGCATCTCCAGCTCCCGCTTGCCTGAAAGGATGGAGTCCATGAGCAGCTGCAGGCTCCTGGCCGCTTCGCCGGCATCCGGGAACCCGTAGGTGCCGGCCGAGCCGGCGGTCTGATGGCCGAAGAGTCGAAGCTCCTTGGCCGGGTCGCCGGTCGGACCCTCCAGGCGCAGACGCGCGAGGGCCTTGCGGCACGCCCGCAGCCCCTTGCGGCAGTCGTCCTGGTACTCGCGCACGAGCTCCGGGGGGAGGCTGGAGGGGGACTTCTTCTTCGAGGCGGCTGCCATGCCGAGAGTATACAACCCTTTATATACGGCGCTGAAGCTCTTCTTTGACCCGCTCGAACTCGGCGCGCAGCGGGCCGAAGAGCACGCGGGCCTGCTCCAGATCGCCCGCCCGGGCCGCTCGTTCGACGTCCGCGCAGAGGTCTCCCAGGCGCATGGCGCCCATGGTGCGGCTGCTGCCCTTGAGCGCATGCGACGCCTTGTCGAGGGTTCGGGCGTCCTGGGCCGCGAAGGCGCGGGTCATGGCCTCGACCTGGGCGGGGGCGAACCCGAGGTAGGTGGAGATGAGGTCCTTCACGATGTCCGGCTCTCCCGGCGGCTGCAGGAGCCGCATCCGCTCCAACGCCTGGACCTCCACGGCCGGTTTGCCGGCCGGGACCCAGCGGGAGAGCACCTCGGCCAGATCCTCGAGACGCAGCGGTTTGGTCAGATGATCATCCATGCCCGCCGCAAGGGCTTTCTCGCGGTCGCCTTTGAGGGCATGGGCCGTCACGGCGATCAGCGGGATCCGCAGGCCGCGCCGGCGCGCCTCGCGGGCCGCGGCATAACCGTCCATCACGGGCATCTGGCAGTCGAGGAGGACCGCGTCGTAGGATCCTTTCTCCAAGGCGGCCAGCGCCTCCCGGCCGTCGGACACGAGATCCGCCTCATACCCGAGCTTGCGCGCCATGGCTAGAAGGACTTTCTGATTGACCGCGTCGTCCTCGGCCACTAGGAGCCTTCCCTCGCCCTTCCCCGGGGCCGCCGAGGGCCTCTCGCGTTTCGGGGGGGCCTCGGCGCTCTCGCGGAGCGGCACCTCGAACCAGAACCGGCTCCCCCGCCCCGGCGTGCTCTCGAAGCCGACGCTCCCGGCCATGAGCGTGACGAGCCGCTTGCAGATGGCCAGGCCCAAGCCGGTCCCGCCGTAGCGCCGAGTCATGGAGGAGTCCGCCTGGGTGAAGGGCTCGAAGAGCCTGGCTTGGACCTCGGTCTGGATGCCGATCCCGGTGTCGTCGACCTCGAATCGGAGCAGCCTCGACGCATCGTCCCCGGAGAGGACGCGGAGGCGCAGGGACACGTGTCCTTTCTCCGTGAACTTGACCGCGTTGCCCAACAGATTGGTGAGGATCTGCCGCAGCCTGGCCGGGTCGCCCTCGAGGATCCCCGGAGCGTCTCCGGCATCGCATGAGAAGGAGAGCCCTTTCAGCTCGGCCGCGGGCCGGAAGAGCCTCTCCACGTCGGAGAGCAGCTCGCGGATGTCGAACGCGATGCTTTCGAGGGACAGCCGTCCCGCATCGAGCTTCGAGAGATCCAGGATGTCGTTCACGATCCCCAGCAGCGCGTCCCCGGAGCGCCGGATGAGCTCCGCGTATACGCGTTGTTCCGGCGTGAGCTGCGACGCCAGCAATAGGCTGGCGGTGCCGATGATGCCGTTGAGCGGAGTGCGGATCTCGTGACTCATCGCGGCCAGGAACTCCGCCTTGACGCGTTCGGCATCCTTCAGGCGCGTGATGTCGTGGCGGAGCGCGATGTACTGGATCGGGTCGCCGTTCCTGTCGAAGAACGGGACGATGACGGTGTCCATCCAGAAGAGCCTGCCGTTCTTGGCCCGGTTGCAGACCTCGCCGCGCCAGACCTCGCCTTTGCGGATGGTGTCCCACATGTCCCGGAAGAATTCCTTCGGGTGCATCCCGGAGTTCATGAGCCGGTGGTCTTGGCCGATGAGCTCCTCGCCTGTGTAGCCGTAGGTCCGGCAGAGGTTGTCGTTGACGTAGAGGATCTTCCCGTCCGCGTCCGTGATGGCCATCTCCGTGGCCGCGTCCAGGGCGCGCTTGAGGTCGTCGAGCTCCTTGAGCACCGCGTCAAGGCTTTTGGACATCAAGAGGAGTATAACTAATAAACAGAATGCCGGGGGTTGCGGGACGTATCCCGCAGCCCCCGGCGACCATCCCCGAGAGGTCTAGCGTCCGAAGTGGTCCGCCTGTATCATGCCGCCGCCCTGTTGCTCGGCGTTAAGGCCGCCCAAGGGCGCGGCGGCTCCGTTGAGCGTCGTCCGGACGCGGTCCGGGCTCGTGGCGCCCAGGGCGTAGGCCAGGACGGCCAGCCCCGTCACATGGGGGGTCGCCATGGACGTCCCGGAGAGTGACTTCGTCCCTCCGCCCGGCCAGGTGGACGGGACCTGATGCCCGGGGGCGATGAAGTCCACCTCGGGCCCGGTGGTGGAGAAGTACGCGAGCCCGTCTTCCGAGGTGCTCGCGCTCACGGCGATAGTCTGCGGATAGCGCGCCGGGGCGGAGACCTCGGCTTCCGGGTCGTTGCCCGCGGCGGCCACGATGGTCACTCCCGCGGCCACCGTCTTCTCCACCGCCTTCTGCAGGGCGTCGCTGTGCGGCCCTCCCAGGCTCATGTTCACGATGTGGAGCTTGTTCTTCACGCACCAGTCCAGGCCGTCGATGATCCCGGCGATGGTCCCGCCGCCCGAGCCGTCGAGGACCTTCACCGCGTAGAGGCTCGCCTGCGGCGCGACGCCGAGGATGTCTTCCCCGGCCGCCGCGATGGTGCCGGCCACGTGCGTGCCGTGGCCATGGTCGTCCTTCGGGTCCGCCTGGGGATCGACCGCGTTGTAGCCTCCCTTATAGTTCCCGGAGAGGGCGGGGTGCGCGTAATCGATGCCGGTGTCCACGACCGCGACCTTGACCCCGGCGCCCATGGTCCTGCTCCAGGCCGAGGAGGCGCGGACCCTGGCTACGCCCCAGGGAATCCTGGGATCGGCGGCCTCGGCCTTGGCCTCGGCTTCCCCGATCGCCGGCGCGGAGGCCTTGTTCTGCATGGCCTGCCGCAGGACCTGCTGCGCGGAGGGGATGACCACGGACTGCAGAGCGGCCGGTCCGGCCGCCAGCCAGTTGCGGTAGGCGTTGGGCTCGACGCTCGCGACCTCGCGTTTGGCCTTGAGCGAAACGTCGGACATGAGCGTGAACGCGGGAAACTCGGCTTCCACGCCGTCGATGAGGGGGAGCTCGCGGACGACGCGGCCTCCGGCCTTGCGCACGATCTCCCGGCGCGCATCGGCCGAGACATCGGGTGAGAACGTCATGATCTTGCTGTTTCCGGCGGGTTTCGCGCTCTGCCCGGCCCAAGCGTTCAGGCTGAAGGCCAACAGGAGGGACGTCGCCAGCATTCTCTTCATCGCACCCACCTCCGACAAGGTCTCTAGCGGAGGACCCGCCCCCTCGTGGGCCCTTGGGGCAAGTATTGTGCCCTTAGGGCCCAGGCGAAAGGGCCGAGTGGTCCATCGAATAATGGGCCAAGAGTCCCAGATTGTTGCACTCACTCTCCCCCGGGCTCCGTCCGCGCGGTATATTGATAGAATCACCCCATGCTCCGCTCCCCCGCGCTCGCCGGCGTAGGCTCGACCCTGCTGGCCGTGCTCCTGCTGGTCGCGCAAGCCTCCGCAGGCATCCTGGCCCATTCGACGTTCGTCCTGTTCGTCCTTCCGGCCGGAGCCCTGGCGGCGGGAGCCTTGTGCGGCTGCGGGCTTTTCCTGAGGCTGCGCCTCGCGGGCCGGAGGGCTACCTGGGGGCATCGGCTGCTGGCGGGCTCTCTGGGCCTGCTCGGCTTCGCCGCGACCTACTCCGGGATGTACGCCGCCTCGGTCTTCGACGAGGCGGGGGAGCGCTCGCGGCTCGAGTCGGAGCTCGGAGCCGTCCGCGAGAAGAGCTCCGCTCTGAGGGTCGAAGTGCGGCTGACCCGGGAGAGGCTGGCCGGCGGCACGGCGGCGCCCGACGTCCTCAAGATGGAGCAGGAGGAGGGGAGGGCCCGCCGCGAAAAGAGCCGCGTCGAGCGATGGCACAAGGCCGCGTTGGACCAATACAACCTCCATGTCCGCTCGGGAAAGCCCGACCATGCCCGGGCCAAGGGATTGCGCGCGGACATCGCGCGCTACGAGAGCGCGTTGGCCCAGGCGGAGGCGGACGTGCAGAGCTGGAGTCGGCGTCTGGCGGCGGGCAAGGCCAGGCAGGCGGCCAGGGACAAGGACCTGGAACTCGTGCACGAATCCGATGCGCTGGAGGCCCAGTCGAAGGAGCTGCTTGAGCAGATCCGGGCCGCCACGGTCCCCTCGCCCCAGGACTACCTCATGCGGTGCATCGCGGGCCGGAAGATGGGGTTGTTCACTTTCGTCAGGCTCGCTCCGCCGTCCTCCAAGCAGGAACTCGGCGACACCAGGGTCGGCTGGCTGCAGGTGGGTCTCGAGCTCCTGGGATTCCTGGCCGGCAGCCTGCTCTGCGTCCTTCTCGTGGGAGACGGGGGGGATATCCTTCCGTGTCCGGGCTGCGGGAAATCCCTGCGCGTGCCCTCCCAGCCGGGCCTGCGCGTCCGCTGCCCCTCGTGCGGACAGGAGATACTGCTCAAAGGCTGAGCCCCTCAAGAGAGGGGCTCAGGTCTTCTTTTGCGGCGGGACAGGGTCAGCGGAGGAATCTGTCGGCCTCGATCATCCCCGCGCCTTGCTGCTCCGGCTTGAGGTCCTTCAGGGGAGTCGCGGACTTTTGGAGCATGGCCCGCACCGCGGCCGGGGTGTCGGCGCCGAGCCCTCGCGCGAGAGCGGCGAGGCCCGCCACATGCGGGGTGGCCATGGAGGTGCCGGACATGGTCGCAGTCCCGCCTCCGGGGTATGTGGAGAGGACCTCGTTGCCCGGGGCTATGAAGTCCACCTCCGGCCCGGTGGAGGAGAATTCCGCCGATCCGTCCTGGGAGGTGCTAGCGCTCACCGCGATGACCTCCGAGTAGCGCGCCGGAGCGCTGACCGAGGAGTCCGGGTCGTTGCCGGAAGCGGCAACGATGGTGACCCCGGCCGCGACCGCCGCCTTCACCGCCTTCTCCAAGGCTTCGCTGGCCGGTCCGCCCAGGCTCATGTTGACGATGTTCATCTTGTTCTCAACGCACCAGGCCAGGCCGTCCACGATGCTGGCGGTGGTGCCGTAGCCGTTCTCGTCGAGGACCTTGATGGCGTAGAGGCTGGCTTGCGGGGCCACGCCCACGATGTCGTCCCCGGCCGCCGCGATGGTCCCCGCCACGTGCGTGCCGTGGCCGTGGTCGTCCTTGGCGTCCCCGCCCTTGGTGGCCGTGTTCGTGCCTCCCTTATAATTCGCCTTCAGGGCGGGATGCGTGTAGTCGATGCCGGTGTCGATGATCCCGACCTTCACTCCGGCGCCCGTGCTCCTCTCCCATACGGCGGGCGCCTTGACGCGGGAGACCCCCCACGGGATCTTCTTATCCTGCGCTTCGGCCTTGGCCGCGGCTTCCCCGACCGCCGGGGCCGCGGCCTTGTTCTGGATGGCCTGGCGAAGGAACTGCTGCGCCGAAGGGATGACCACGGACTGCAGGGCAGCGGGCCCGCTCACGAGCCAGTTCCGGTACTCGTTCGGCTCCACGGTCTCGACCTGGTACTTGGCTTTGAGCTTCTGCTCGCCGGATTGGGTGGAGGAGACGGCGGCGGCGGTCCTCCAGGTCATCAGCGCCGCCGTGGCCGTGAACTCGACCTCCACGCCGTTGACGAGGGAGAGCTCCCGGACGACGCGGCCCCCGGCGGTGGCGATGAGCTGCTGCTTCAGGTCCTCGGAGACGAATTCCTTGAATAGGACGATCTTCGTGTTCTTGCGGGTCCCCGCGCTTTCGGCGCAGACCCAGGACGCGAGGGTGAGGGCCAGTACTGCGAACGGGACCAACGCGCTCCTCTTCGTCATAACCACCTCCGCCCGGACGGGCCTATCCCCTCGTAGGTCCCTAGGGACAGTATGTTCCCCGAAGGACCTACGCACCAGGAGCGATCGGGCCCCTTGGGATTGGGTCAGGGGTCCCGGATTGTTGGCAGCCAGCCTTTCGGGTCGTGGAAGTCCGGCTTGGGGGCCGGGTGCGCGAGAGACCAGTAGGTGGTCGTGCCGTCCCGGATGGCGAGCACGCTTGTCAAACCAGCCTTGACGGCCCGTAGGGCCGGCAGGGCTATCCTTGCTGTAAAAGTGAATTCCGTTTTTGCTCTCGTCGTTCTGATCCTGGGCGGCAGAGCGACCGGTCCTTCCCTCATCCCCTGCCGGTAGCCGTCGAACCGGTAGGCGTTCCAGGCGCCGGAGGGGGAGAAGTTGAGCTCCCAGTAGCCTGGCCCTGTTTCTGGAGAGAGGAAGGCCTCGAAACAGGTGCTTTTCCAAAGCCCGTCCTTGCGGGGCCGGGAGCGCTTCAGGGCGGGCAGCAGGACCCTCTCGATGTCTCCGGTGAGCGTGTAGCGGAGCAGAAGCTCTTCCTTATGAAAGGACGCCGCAGCCCGGAGCTTGAGCCGGCAGGGAGGCTTGGAGAACGGCAGCAGTATCACGGCCACTTCCCCCTGCGTCTGCGCAGGGGCTTGGCCAGCAGGTCCAGGAGCGTGGGACCCTGGCTCGGGTCGGTCAGGATGCTGTCGCAGGACATGCGCTGGAGCCGGTCCTCTTCGGTCCAGGGATGCCGAGCGCCTTCAGGGGCGACGATGAAGGCTCCCCGCGGGTGCCAGGGATGGACTACGATCTGGACGATGCCTCCCACGCCCAGGTCCAGCGGGCTCTTGAACCAGATGACGCGGCTGAGCTGGTACGGGTATTCGCCGTAGATGAAGAGCACGTGCACCAAGGCCCTGTTGCCGATCTCCTTGGCGTAGCCCAGGATCTCGCCCACCGCCACCTGCGCGCCCCGGATGTACCAGCGGCGATAGCCCAGGGCCGCGTACGCGGCGAGGAAGGTGACGGCCGCGAGGAGGGCGACGATCCACGGGGTCCGGGCAGCCTCCACCGAGAATACGACGAGCCCAGTGAGCACGGCCGCGGCCACGGCCGCATGATACGGCGCCAAGCTCGCACCCGCCCAGGAGTCGAGCTCTTCCGGGGTCAGGGGCCTAGGGCCGGGGAGGGCGCCGAGATACTCCCCTCCGGTCCCAGTCTTGCGCTGCCGTTCGGAGTCGAGATAGCCGTAGAGCTTCTGCACCTCCCCGGAGTCGAACCAGTTGCCCCCGCAGCCGGGGCAGGCTTCGAAGGCGAGGTCCGCTCCCTGGATCACGGCCCTGCGCATGGCCTTATCGCAGCGGGGGCAGCGCTCCTCCGCCGGGGCGGCTGCTTTGTACGCCGTCTTGAACTCCTCATAGGCCTGCTCCGGTTTGGATACGTAGAAATAGATCTCGCTCTTGTCGAGCCACACCCCTCCGCAGGAGGGGCAGGCGTCGATCTCCAGGCCTTTGCGCACCGGCGTGAGGGAGAGCCGCTGAGCGCCGCACCTGGGGCAGAGCATGCCTACCACGGCTCCTTGGCCGGCATCGACTCGACGCGGTCCTCTTCCTCGTCGGGCAGCTTCTCCAGGAAGTCCAGCCCGGTCATGCGCTCGATCGCCTCGATCGAGGTGAGATGGCCTTTCAGGTCGCCTGCGGGGAGCTTCTGGTTGGGCAGCAGGAACGCGATCGCCTCGACCTGGCCGGGGCCTTTCCTATCGATGACGATCTTGAAGAAGTGCGTGGGTACGGCGACCCTGTCTTTGCCCAAAAGCCTGAAGCGCATCTCGCCCCCGACGGGGTCGAACGCGGGCCCGGTGAACACGTAGACGTCCTTCCGGGTCCTGGCCCAATCCCGCACCTTGTCCTCGAGGTCCTTCCAGATGCCGCGGTTGAACCCGATCCCGATCTGGGGGGCCATGTTCGAGAGCAGGAAGCTGTCGGAGTTCATCTCCTCGCTGCACTTCATGTCCGCGGAGGGCGCGAGGTGTCCGCGGTCGTACCCGGAGCGCCTGTAGTCTTCCAATTCCGCCCGCTGCCACTCCTTGAGCGACGTGTCGGGCCGGAAGTCGTCGCTGCGGCCGAGCTTGGCGTCCAGGCAGCCTTTATCGATGTGATAGGCGACCCAGTTGGGGATCTTCAGCCAGTTGTTGTGGCTGAGGATGTAGCCCTCGCGGTAGAGGAGCTCCCCCGTGGACGGGAACCCGAAAGGGAGGTGCTTTTCGACGAGGAGCTTTTTGCACTCTTCGGTGGACCCGTCATGGCACTGGGAGTATCCGAGAACCGGCAAGAGGACGAGGAGCGGGACCGGATTCACAGGGGAATTCTATATACTTAAGCGATGGACTACGACTCCTGGGCGGAGGCCTCGCCCGCGGAGCGCGACGGCCAGCCGGCGGTCATGCGACACCCGATCCTGGAAGCCTAGCCCGACCCCAGCTCCGTCCCCATGAGGCCGTAGGCCAGCGGCTCGACGCCTCCGCCGTCCATGGCGATGAAGCCGTCGATGCCGCCGGTCACGTTGTCGATGTGGTGCCACATCTCGTGGGAGAAGACCACGATGGCGTCGGCGGAGATCACCGTGATGTGCTGGGGGCCGGTCTCGTACACCCCGGCCGCTCCCGGGATGGGGGGCGGGCCCACGTGCGCCGTGGGGAAATTCTGCCAGCCGCCCTTCGTGTCCAGGTTCCTCTTGATCCAGGCGACGCCGGCCGAGCCGTTGGCGTCCTTGCCTTGGCCGCCGAAGTAGACGCGCCGGAGATACTCGCGGTACATGGGGCGGATCTCCGGGGAGCCTTTCTCCTCGGCTACGGTCCAGATGGCCTCCTCGGCCGCCTGGCCCTTCTCCTCTTCGTACTCCTCGATGAGGTCCTGCATGTAGGATTCAGGGCTCCCGGCCGGGGGTTGGGAGCGCTGGGGCTGGGAGTCCGTGTCGTCCGCGCGCTCAGCCTCCCTGGGGTCGCCCTGGTCGCCGAGTTCCTTCCTCCGCCTTTCATGCTCCTTGAGCCTCTGCTTGAAATTCTCCGCGACCTTGCGGACCTTGTCGGTCGTGTGCTGGTCGATCTCGGCCTGGGTCTCCCAGTCGGCAGCGGACTGGGCCGCGGACCAGGTGTTCATGAAGAGGAGGACGCTGGTCAGGGCAGCGTTCATACCCATAGTTTTCCCCCTAGCCGTCGGTATGGATAGACCCTTTAGGCCCACAAACGAATAGGTCCAAGGACCCATCCCCGGGAAGCTGTCCGTCGCCGGGATTAGTTTTGTATCATCTATAAAGACGGGCGCTTAGCTCAGCGGAAGAGCACTGTCCTCACACGACAGGGGTCGTAGGTTCAAATCCTACAGCGCCCACCATTCTGGAAGCGAGAAGCCCTCCGACATCAACCGGAGGGCTTCCTGTCTGTAGAGGCTTCCTCAGAACTTCAACAGAGGCGCTCCTTTTCTGGCGCTGAAGAGGCCCGGTGTCTGCTCCCTGTTCTGCCTGTGGGCTTCATCTTGGACGCTGGGCCTCAGATACCGGTAGAGACCCTCGGCGGTGACGTTCCCCGAGGAATCCTTGGCCTCGCCGCTCAAGCCACGGAGGAAGTAGTACGTGAATACGCCATGAGAGGCTTCAGCGAGCGTGCTGGTGATCTCGTCTCCCGAGGCTGCCGTGAAGAGAGTGACGTTCCCCTCCGGGGCGATGCCGGTATCCGTCTTGATCACGAGGGGCCGGGCTCCTTCGGGAAGGACCGAGCGTCCTCCGGCGCCCGAGAAACAGGAATCGAGCGCCAGGATGACCTCCCGGGCCGTCAGCTTTCCGATGGAGGAGTACAACTGTTTGAGCGGATAGGCCGTGGACTGGAGGAACATGGGGTCTCCGTCCCAAGGGACCAGATAGGCCTCTCCTGTCTTCGGGTCCGGCGCACCGTGCCCGGAGTAGTAGAAGAATACCGTTGACTCGGGCTTGACGTTCTTGGGCAGCCACTCCTCGATGTAGCCCTGAAGGGCGCCTCGAGTCGCCGCCTGTCCTTTAAGATGGATGATGTTCCGTGGGGGAATCCCCATCGCGCTCAGATGGTTCTTGACGGCGTCCGCGTCCTTCTCGGCGAAGGAGGCGGCTGGAAGCTTGGCGTAGCCTTCGACCCCGACCACAAGGGCATAGTCGTCGGGGCGGGCCGCCAGCTTGTAGGAGGGCTTGTCGACGTCGGGCAAAGCCGGCGAGGCGTGCGCCTCGGCTGGGGGAGAGACGGGGGCGGGGGCCGACGATGGGGTCGGCGGCTGGGGTCGTACGGCCACGGGGCCTTTTTCGATGTAGTCCCGGATGATCCGGGCGACGGGAAGGTGCTTGCGCCTCTCGGCGTGCTGGATGGGGGTCAATCCCCGATGGACCAGGTTCGGGTCCGCGCCCAGGTCCAATAGGGTCCGAGCGAGGTCGGTGTAGCCGAAATAGGCCGCCCAATGAATCGCCGGCCGAGTGTTTCCGATGGAGTTGAGGTCGGCGCCCTTTTCGGCAAGGAACCGGACCACATCGACATGCCCTCTCCACGCGGCGCGGCCGAGAGGCGTCCCACTCCAACTGCTCGCGTTGACGTTCGCCCCTTTAGAGACGAGCAGGCGGACCATGTCAAGGTCGCCGGCTTCGGCTGCGATATGAAGCTGGGTCGTCCCGCGGAAATCACTGCTGTTGACGTCGCGCGGCCTGGAGCCGACGCATCCCGCCAGCGATAGCGATAGGAGCGAGCAGAGAGAAAGCGACAGAAGTTGAATGCGCATGCGGCACCCCCTCAGCGCGGCGTCGTGTCGAGGAATAGTCTATCAAGTCTCGCCTTGGGGGAGTTCGACAATCGTCCTGGATGGCCCACCAGCTGACGAAAGACCCTCTTTCGGAAGGGCCTTTTGATTTTTCTGGAGATCCTGGGGGTTTGCGAGCTCGGGCAGTCAGTGTTCTTCCTGGAGCGCTTTCAGATAAGGGTCGTAGGAAAAGACCCTGTTACGGCGCTTGCCGGTAATCTCCTTAACGAAGCCGAGCTTTACGAGTCGCGCCATGGCTTGGCTGGTCGCTGGGAAGGTGGCTTTGATGCCCTTTTGCGCAGTCGGAAGCGACAGGAAGCAATGCTTCATGAGAAGATCGTGGAGCGAAAGCGCCGTGCCGGCGGAACGGCCGAGGGTCTTGATCTCGGCCCGGTGCCGCTCGAACATCCTCACAAGCAGGATCGCCGTGTTGGTCGCTTCAGTGGAAACCTCATCCACGCCTTGCAAGAAGAAGAGTAGCCAATTCTCCCAGTCTCCGTGCGTCCTTACTCGCTGGAGAGCGTCGTAGTACGTTGTTCGGTGTTTCTTGAAGAATAGGCTCAAATAGAGCACCGGCTGCGTAATCGCGCCATCGGCGATCATGATGAAGGGGATGAGAAGCCGGCCTACGCGGCCGTTGCCGTCCAAGAACGGGTGGATGCTCTCGAACTGTGCGTGCGCCAGTCCAGCTTTCAGCAGAGTCGCGGTCCTGACTGGCTCGTCGTGGATGAATTTTTCGAGAGCGCCGAGCGTGGGCATGACTTCGTGGGGCGGGGGAGGGGCGTACTTGGCGTTTCCAGGCCTGGTGCCGCCGATCCAGTTTTGGCTCCGCCGGAATTCGCCAGGATCCTTGTCCGCTCCCCGCGTCTTGTGCATCAAGACGGTGTGGATCCCCTTGATCAGCCGCAGGCTCAGCGGCAGTTTGGGTAACTGCTTGATGCCGTATTCAAGAGCCGCGACGTAATTCGAGACTTCCTGCACGTCGACCAGAGGGACGCCCGGTGCTTCGGCGTTCTCGAACAGGAGCAGGTCCGAGAGGGATGACTGTGTGCCCTCGATCTGGGAGGAGAGGACCGCTTCCTTGCGGATGTAGGTGTAGAGCAGATGCTGAGGATTGGGGAGGTGTGCCACGGTTCCATCGAGGCGCGCCAGTGCCCGGTTCGCTCGTTCGCTGGAATCATAGAGCTTGGCGAGGTCGATTGGCGGATTCGGAGGGAGGGGGGCTGGGATGAAGCAGTAGAATGGCTCCGGGCCGGCCTGTCTTTCCCAGCGGCCTGCACGCGGATTTTCCGGCGGTTTAATAGCGCTTTCCACTGTTAAAATATAGACCATTATCTTTTAATAGTCAAGACCGCTATTCAACTTTCCAGCCTTAAGGGTTCAACAATCGTCCTACATGGTCCCCGATCCCTGCGATATAGCCCAGCTATTGGTCAAAATGGCGGTTCTACAATCGTCCTGGATGGCCCACCATTCCGAGCCCCCCGAAAGGGGGGCTTTCCCGTTAGGGGTGCTGCCTGCGGCCGGACTTTAAGATTGCATTCCGCGATTTTAGACCAGCGGTCCTCCTCCCCCCGGTTTTGACATCCCAACTCGTGATGTCAAAGGGGGCCTTTCATGGACGGAAGCCGATTCGCTTTCTAGGCGGGTCGGGCTGCGCCATGAGGCGCCGGATCGTCTCGAAGACAACCTTGAACTTGCCCTCATGACGTCTCTCCAGGTCATTGAGTCTTCGAGCAAGCTCTTCGTTCGAGAGCAATAGACGCCGCAGGCGTACGAACGCACGCATGATCTCTATGTTCACGCGCACCGCGCGCGGACTCCTGAGGACGCTGGAGAGCATCGCCACCCCTTGTTCCGTGAACGCGCGCGGCAGGGCTCGCCGATCTCCGCCCCAACTTGAAACGCCAATTTGGTGGTTCAAGTCGTTCCACTCCGCACGGCTGAGGCGGAACATGAAATCCGGGGGGAATCTCCCGATGTTCCTTTGCACGGCACGGTTCAGGACGCGGGTCCCAACTGTGTACAAGCAGGCCAGATGGCGGTCCAGCATCACCTTATGGCCTCGGATGAAGAGTATCTTTGATTGAATTGCTGCCGTCAGGTGGCGTGTGGTCATATCGATTCCCCCATATACATGTACGAGCGAGGGGCCCAGAAGGTTCCCTGAATCTTGAAGTGCCAGAATGGCACTTCAAGTTCCTCCATGCGTGCGAGGGGCCCGAAAGGCCCGCTCGTTTCAACAATCGTCCTATACGGTCCTCATTCCCTGCGATATAGTGCGGTTATCGGCCAATAGTGCGGTTCTACAATCGTCCTGGATGGCCCACCATCTCCAAGCCCCCCTTGAGGGGGCTTCTTATTTGTCCTTTGTCGCGGATTCAACGCATACGCTGCAAGCCTTATCCGCGTTGAAATCGTAATTTGGAGGCGTTTCGCCGCGCAGGACAGCGGTGAGGATGGTGAAGAGCCGGGGGTTGCAGAAATCGATTATGGCCTCGCTCGTTTGAATCGGCTCCCGTAGTTTCGGGGCGTGCAGTATCTTGCCATTGTAAACGATCGCCAGTCTCTTCCCTGGCCCGGCATATTCTGCGGTGACCTTGGCGAACTCCGAGGATTGCTGTCGGTCGAAGGGGATATGGAGCCGGTCGTGGGCGGCTATGGAGTCCCTGGGTACGGCGCGGAACTTGGAAACATTGAATCGGAAGACCGGCTGCTCGGTCTCAAAATACAGGCAGTCGCCGAAGAAATCCACGCATTTTGGATTCCCCGTTGTTCCTTCGACGGCCGGATATAGCGAGAATACGAGGCCTTTCGCTTCTTCATATCTTACTTTTGCACATCCGACAAGAAGCATGAGGGCCGATAGTATCAGCGTTTTTCTCATAAGAGGCTCCATGAGGGGTTCGGTCCACCGTCCTGTATCGGCCGAGGTCTGGCGATGCGGCCAAGTCTTGCGCCCGATACGTTCAACGGCGATATTATACCCGACCTTGTTGGCCGGCGGAGAGCGGCGAACACGGCCTTGAACGGCTCGTCGTGCCGCCTGACCTTTCGGGAAAACCTCAAAGTATGAGACAACGGGCTCAGCCGCGGTTATCGGCCAGCGACCCCGGCGCGCGCGGGCAGGGCGTCTATCGCGCGCCGCATCCGGGCGCGGCGTTCCCTGCCGGCGGGGTGGGTCTCGGAGTAGTCGGCGAGCCCCTCGATGAGGACCTCGGCGGGGCCGCGCCGGGCCTCGTCCGATGAGGGCCCTGCGAGGATGTCCATCGCCTTCAAGGCGGCCCGCGGGTCCAGCCCCGCGGAGCGGAGCAGCCGCACGGAGTATTCGTCGGCCTCGAGCTCCTGCGCCTCGCTGAAGTGGAGCTCGGCCAGCGCCCGGAGCGGGCCGGCGAGGTCCCCCGCGGGGCCGAGCCCGGCTTTCTGCAGCCATTCCCGGGTCCGGTGGGCGTCCGCGCAGTGGCCGAGCTCCACGTGCCCGATCTCGTGCGCGAGCACGGCGGCCAGCGCGTCAGGGTGCCGCTTGAAGCGGACGGCGAGGCCCTCGAGCACGCGGATGTAGCCGCCCGGCAGGGCGAAGGCGTTGACGACCATGACGCCCCAGATCACACGGAACTCGTAGCGGCCGCGGAAGCGGCGCACCAGGGGCGCGGAAGACAGGGACCGGCCCGTCTGCAGGACCAGCGTCTCGAGCTCCTCGCCGTCCTCGCCCGGGGAGAGTCCGCCGCCGAGGCTGGCGTCGATCTCCGCTCCGATGCGGCGCTCGTCCTCTGGAGAGAGGCGGATCACGGCGCCTACCGCCCGGTCGGCCTGCTTCTCGTGCTGCTGGAGCACGCGCAGCAGGGGCAGCGCGCTCTCGCGGCTGGGGACCCGCTGCCCGACCGAGAGCAGGACGGCTGCCCCGGCGAGGACGCTAATCAGGACCAGCCCCAGGATCCTTTTGCCCATGTCGGCCGATGCGCACGTACATCATGGAGGCGGCCAGCAGGATGATGCCCAAGACCACGAAGCTGGCCACCCGCTCCGGCAGCGGCAGGTGGGAGGTGTCGAAGAGCACGGCCTTCACGACGCAGCCGCCCAGCAGGAGCAGGGCCGGCAGCCTCAGCTCCAGGTAGCCGAGCACGATGCCTAGGACGAGGGCGAGGATGCCCTCGAGGCTCAAGGCCATGGTGAGGCGGTAGCTGTCGAGCTCCTTGACGAGGTAGAGCGCGATCATGGTCAGGGAGAGCAGGCAGAACACCCAGGAGGCCTGGGCGTCCAGGCTCGTGAGCCTGCGGCGGGAGTCCTTGGACCACCACAGGTTGAGGAGCAGCAGCAAAGACGAGCCCCAGTAGAGCGCGGCGTCCGTATGGGACGGCGCCGAGAGCAGGGGTTTGGGATAGAGGAGATAGGAGAACACCCCTTCCACGGCGGTGGTCATGCACAGGATGACGGCTTGGGCCTTGAGGTGCGGCTCGTCCCGCAGGCTGCCCAGGTAGTACAGGAGGGCCGCGCCCGCCGCCCATAGAGGGAGGCGCAGGCGCGGATCGAATTCCTGGTACACCGCCAAGGAGGCGACCGCGGCCATGGCCCAGCTCAGCCAGCGCCTGTGGCCGGCCTGGGCCCAATGCTTCCAGGGCCTGGTGAACTCCGGCGGCGTCGGGTCGGCGTAATGGAGGTAGGCCATGCCCGCGACCACGCAGGCGCAGGTCAGCAGGCGGGGGGACACCGCCGCGGCTTCCAGGACGTCCGGGCCGTAGTCGATGAAGAGGGAATAGAGCCCTGCCCCGAGACTCAGCGCCGAGGCCTGCGCCCAGAGGTGGATCCTGCCGAAGAAGACGGCGGCGAACTCGCCTGCGATGGCCAGGGCGATGAGGGCCACCGCCAGCGGGGCCGGGTCCAGCGAGCCCCACAGGGCCAGCACCAGCGCCGCCGAGCCGACGTAGAGCCAGAGCTCCTTGGCCGGCTCCTCCCAGGCGGAGACCTCGCCCTTGAGCCAGAGCCGGTAGTAGCGGGAGGCCAGATAGGAGAGGGCGGCGAACAGGTAGAGCGCCGTCGAGGCCGAGAGCCGGTCCGCGGGAGACCCCCGGACCACGTGGATGTAGAAGCCGAAGGTCAGCAGGGCCGTCAGCAGCCCCGAGACGCGCCAGGCCTTGTGGTCGAGCAGGAGCCCGATCCAGACCCAAAGGGTCGACACTCCGAGCCAGGCGAACATCTTCAGCATCGGCGACACCATGCTGAAGACGCCCCCGGCGAGGATCAGCAGGCCCAGCACCGGCGCCGTCGAGGCGAAGGCGAGCCTGCGCGGCAGCGCGAATGCGTAGGCGAGGCCCGGGACGACGAAGAACAGGCTCAGGCCGAAGGCCCGGGACAGGGTGAGGGTCTTGAAATACGCGGCGCCCATGCTCGCGGCCAGGCCCGCGAAGACCACCGCGTTGAAGCAGCACGCCGCGTCCAGGGGCCGCTCCTCTCCTGTCCCGATGAGCCTGGCCTTCGCGCGGGGAAGCAGGGGCAGGAGGGCGAGCAGCAGATACCCCCCGGCCAGAGGCGCCGCGTGGGGCAGGAAGGCCGCCAGGCTCCTCGTCTCCTCCGGGCTCGAGACCACGAGCCGATACTCCGGCAGATAGTTCAGGTAGAAGCCGACGGCCGAGACGATCAGGATGTCCGCGTGCCCCGTCTCCACGGCGATCAGGGCGGAGGCCCCCAGCAGCACGAGGAAGACGAAGGGGGAGGCTACCTCCGCCCCGCAGATGAAGAGCACGATATACGTCAGGCCGAAGCTGAAGAGCCTCAAGGCCTTGGAGTCGCGCCAGAGCGCATGGAGGATCATCCCGCCCGCCACGCCGAGCAGGAGCATGAGCTCCGCGGAAGGGTCCGAGAGGACCTTCGTGGCCGGGAAATGGTAGGCCGCGTAGGCGCTCAGGTACAGCACGGTCCAGCCGCCGCCCGTGACGCCGCTGGTGAGCTTGTCATAGGGAGGGCGGCTCCGCCACCACTCGCCCAGCAGCACGAGCGCGGCTCCGGCCGCGGCCGCCATCAGCACCTTCTCCGTCGGGCCCGTATGCGCGGCGCGCCAGACGAGGAAGAAGCCGATGCCGACGGCCAGGACCAGCATCCCGACGTAGTGCAGGACCCGTTCGCCGATGAACTGCTCGGTCGAGATGCCCGCCGTCTTCACAAAGGCGGCGGGCTCGGAGGCCGGGGCGGGAGGAGCCGGCGGGGCCGGCTTGCGGCTGCGCAGGCCCAGCGGGTCCTTCGCGGGCCGGGCGGAGTCCGGCGCCGCGCCTTTCGCTTTCTTGAGCTCGGACACCTCCGCGTGCAGCGAGCGCACTTCGCGGTTGAGCGCCTCGACGGCCTCGCGGAGTTCCTTCACCTCGTTCGGTTCGGCCATGGGATATCCCGGAGAAGTATATCCGGGTCTCAGGCCCCGCGCAAGGTTATGGCCAGCCGTCACCCGCATACTGCGCGGACGTTATATTTCAAGAATCATCCTATACGGGCATCATTCTCCGAGTCCCCCGGAAGGGGGGCTTCTTGATTGATGGTACAATGAGTCCGTGGCAAAGGGGATCCTGGCCGCGTGCCTGCTTTGCGCGATGTCCGCTTCCGCCGAGCCGTGCGTGGAGGCCTACAAGGCCGAGTACGAGAAGACCTGGGAGGTCTCCCAGGCGCAATGGCGCTCCGCCTGCGCCGCGGTCTCGGACGCAGCGAAGACCCTGCGCGATGCCCAGCAGCGCTTCATGCGGCGTTGCTCGGGCGAATTCAGCGCCCTGAACCGCGGGGACGTCATGTCCCTGTGCGCCCAAGGAGTGCCCGGCCGGGACAAGCTCCGGGAGAAGGCGGGAGTCCCGCCGCCCGCGAAGGCCCCGGGGCCGTCCTCCGCAGCCGCATCCATCCCGGAGGGCATGGGCCCCCTGGAGCCCGCGACCCAAGCCGCGAGGTCCCGGTGGGGGACGGGGAACTGCCTCTCGGCCATGCTCTATCACCGGATGCCCGCCACGCTCAAGCGCGAGAGGGCGCTCTCCGGAACATTCGGTGTCCAGGAGACAAGGCTCGAGCCCTACGCGGGACAGCTACAGCTCTACCAGTACGAGTTCCACGATACCGCCGCCCCCAAGGACGGGCATGTCGTCCGCTACTACGACAAGGTGGATCCCGCCTTCTCGATCCTGAAAGAGAGCATGGCCGGTCCCGAGTTGGAAGTCGGCGCCAAGAACTTGGGGAGCGACTGCGCGGGCAAGCCAAAGTTCGACGCCCGCGGCGCCGTTGAGAAGGCCGGGGAGGGCGGGCTGAAGTCCGGCGGAAGCGAGGACCTCCTCGTCTATCTCCTCTCCCCGGGCTCATGGAGCGCGTACTACGGCAGGTGCGAGCGAGGGCTCAAGAGGGGATTGACGTTCTGGTGCGTCCGTCCCATTCCGGCCGAGAAGCTCGAGAAGCTCAAGGGGAAGCCTCTCTGGGTCGCGGTGAGCGGAGGCCGCTCCGCTTTCGTGGACGCCGGGGCAGGGGACTTCATCCTCATGGTCGAGGGGGAGTACAAGGCGTTCGACTCCGTCCTCTCCCAGGCCGCCCTCAAGGAATGACGGGGAGCTTTTTCATGGCCGCTAGACCGCGAGCCACGCCGCGATGAACGTCGGTCCCATGGCCATAGGTTAGTCCGATGCGCGAGGACGGCAGGCGTCTTTAGCCCTTTGGCCGGATGGTGCGAAGGTCCCTGTTTGTTTTGTCATGACTCCCCAAGAAGGATAGAATACGGCGTTGGCCGACAGGGGGACCCGATGACACGACTCTGCTTGACGTTGGCTCTCGCATTCTTCATCCCGTCGCTCGCATGGGCCGCTCCCGTTCCCCGGCTGGAGGCCGTGGAGGTCGGGACGGACGAGGTCACGCTCCATCTCAGCACGAATATCAAGACGAACACCTTCATGGTCGCGGAGCCGCCGCCCCGCCTGGTCATCGAGCTCCTCGACACCGAGTTCGCCGCGGCTCAGCGTCAGTCCAAGGGCGCGGGCGAGTACCTCAAGAGCGTGCGGGCGAACCAGTTCAAGAGCAAACCCGACAAGGTCGTGCGCGTGGTCCTCGACCTGCTCCAGCCGGCCCCCTACAAGACCCGCTGGGAGGAGAACAGGTTGCGCATCTCCCTCGGCCGCGAGGCGCCGCCGCCGGCCCCGGCTCCGGAACCCGCTCCGCCGCCGCCGGCCCCGGTCTCGAGCATCGACCTGCCCGGCTATCGCCTCGCCGAGAGGACGTTCGATTTCGCCTTGGTGGTCGGCATCGAGAACTACTCCGACCTCCCGGACGCCAAGTTCGCCGAAAGGGACGCTGAGGCGGTCAAGGCGCATCTCCTGGCTCTCGGGTTCCCGGTCCAGAACGTCAGGGCCGTCTCCGGGGACAAGGCCGTCCGGTCGGCCCTGGACAAGTACATCGATACCTGGCTGCCGAGGGTCACGGACAAGGAGAGCCGGGTGCTTTTCTACTTCGCGGGGCACGGTTCCATGGACCCCAGGACCGGCCAGCCCGTGCTCATGCCGTGGGATGCGGACCCGGAGTACTTGGCCGACACGGGCTATTCCCTCGAGCGCCTCTACAAGCGGCTGGCTGCGCTCAAGGCGGGGAGGGTCTTCGTCGCCATCGACGCGTCCTTCTTCGGCGCGGAGGGGCGCTCGGTCGCCGTCCAGGGCCAGGCTGTCCAGGCCGCGGAGACCACCGTCCCCAAGAAGCTGTCCGTGTTCACCGCGGTCGAGGGCGCGCACGGCGCCAGCGTGCTGGAGGACCAGGGACACGGCACCTTCACCACCTACTTCCTCAAGGGTCTCGGCGGCGGGGCGCAGGACGCTTCGGGGAAGATCACGGTCCAGGGGCTCCACGACTACCTTAGACCGAAGGTGGAGGAAGCGGCCCGGCTGCAGAACCGGGAGCAGGTGCCCGGCCTGCGCACCCGCAGGGACGCCGACCTCGTCCAGTTTTGATGGAGAGCGTCGACCATACCCTTCTCTACGTCTGGGACAATCTGGAGTCCCGGGTCATCCGCGTCTACTGCGGCAAAGGCGAGGACGGGTCGCTTCCCGAGGGCCCTTTCCACGGGAGCTTCGACCCGGACGACGCGGGCCCGCTCCTGGAGGAGCTTTGCCGCCGCTTCCCGCCTGGGCGCTTCGTGGTGGCGGATTGGCACGCCGCCTCCTACCGCGCGTTCTTCATGAGTCGCTTCCTCTGGACGGAGGAGGAGTTCGCGTCGTCCGCGGTCGCCTCCGGCCTGCCGAAGGACGAGCCCCCGGCCGAGGGCTCCAAGGTGCCCCTGTTCATGGTGGAGCTCGAAGCGCCTCCCGGCACCGAGGTCGAGATGGGAGTCATCGCGGACAAGTCCATGATCAGTGCCGACAAAAGGAAGCGCGAGGCCTGCTTCTTCGAGGCCATCGAGACGGGAGAGCGGGGTGTCCGGGAGGAGATGCGCTCCAAGGGGCTCGATCCGGACGACTCCGGGCACTGGGAGCGCGAGCGGGCCGAACGCGTCGCCCGGGGCCTGCGCATGTTCGACAAGGCGGGCGATGTCCCGATGTTCTGGACGCGGGTCACCTGCGAGCGGGACGAGGACGTGCCGAGGCTCGTGGCGGGCTTCGCGGCCAAACGCGGCGGGAACGTGGAGGGCTGCTTCTTTCCCAAGCCGCATGAGCCGGCCCGTACGGAGCTGGAGCGCGCGCTGCCGGGCAAGGTGTTCCCCGCGCCCGACCCCGACGACGTGGCGTTCCGCGTGCTGGGGACGGACCCCAAGACGGGCTCTTATGGGGAGTGGACGTTCATCAGCCGCCGCTTGGCGCAGATGGAGCGCGCCGCCATCGTGGCCGTGCCCGCGAACGTGGAGTGGCCCGGCGCCGTGGAAGGGAAGGTTTCCTTGATGCAGGCCCAGCGCTTCTTCAGGAAGCTGAAGGAGGAAAAGGGATGAGCCGCCTAGGGGTCCTCCCGCTGATCTCGGTCTGCCTTTTGGGCTGCGCGAGCAAGCCCCGCATGTGGACCGTCTCCCATCCCGAGATGGCGGGCAGGGGCCTCCAGACCGAGCGCGGGGGGAAGAAGGCGCCGGAGGAGTACTTCCACGCGGCGGACAAGGCCATGCTCAGGAATCACCTGGACGAGGCCCAGCGGGCCCTCCAGGAGGCTCACGGACTGCTCACGGAGAACGACCCGCGGTGGGTCAACTACTATGAACGCATGGGCCTGCTTTCCTATCTCCAGGACCAGATCCCCAAGGCCAAGGCGCTGTATCTGGACGCGATCCATTTCGCCTCGGTCCTAGGGGTGCAGGGGCACGCTGTCGCGGACTCGTACCTGGGGATGGGGCTCTGTCTCGCGGCCGAGGATAAGCCCCGGGAGGCGGAGGGCTACCTGCGCAAGGCCCTGGAGACGGGGCCCGCGCCCGGCACCACGCGCCGGGTGGAGAAGGAGTTGCGCAGGCTCCGGGAGGGTAAGCCCTAGTGGCCGAGGCCCAGGAGCCGAAGCATATCCGGGCCGTCGACGATCTCGAAGCCCTCATCGGCCTGGCCTCGAGAGCGCTCGAGCAGGGGCGCGAGGCCGAATCCGCGCGGCTGATGGGGCGGATCTTCTCCGAGGCCGCGTTGGACGACGTCAAGAACCTCATCGGACTGATGGCGGAGGAGTGGCTGGGTTCGTTCGGAGCCGACGCGCCCGCTCCCGGGCGGGAGCGGGCGAAAGCGGAGCTCGCCGCGGCGGCGGAGTCGGCCGCGGCGGAGCGCAACGACGAGGCGCTGCGTCACGCGCAAGACGCCCTCGCGGCCCTGCCCGAGGGCCGGTCGCGGCATCCCGGCGCGAGGCTCATCGTCCTGGGACTTCGGGGAGCTCTGGATAGGGCGCAGGGGCGGCCCATCCTCGGCGGGGCGGAACCCGCGGCCGCGGATTGGGTCGCGGCGGCCAACGAGGGGACGCAGCACTACGCCGCGGGCCGCTACGCGGAGTCCTTGGCCTGCTATGAACGGGCCGCGGCCGCCAACGCTCAGAACGCGTCGTTGTGGTACAACAAGGGGAACGCGCTGCGCATGCTCAAGCGGCCGCTGGAGGAGGTCTTTTCCTGCTATCAGGAGGCCGTCCGCCTCGATCCCCGGCACGCGGGGGCTTGGACGAACGGAGCGCTCGTGCTCGAGCTGATGTCCCGCTGGGGCGACGCGGACGCCTTCTGGAACGAGTCCCTCAAGCTCGACGCGAACCGCGCCGAAGCGTGGGCGCGCAAGGCCCTATGCCTGCACAGGCTCGGGAAGGACGCCGAGGCGGCGCCGGCCTGCGAGCGGGCGGTGCAGCTCAAGCCGGAACTGGCGCAGGCATGGGCCATCAAGTCCGCCGTGGAGAGCCGGCTCGGGAACACGGAAAAAGCCCGCGAGGCCTACGCCCGGGCGAGCGAGCTGCAGAAGGCTAAGAGCTCTTCTTGAGCTTGTCCGCGAGTGTCGAGAGTTCCTTGGACAGGAACTTCATGCTGCTGGCGACGTTCTCGCGCATGACGCGGGCAGCCTCGGTCCCTTCTTTCCGCCCGGCCTTGAACACCTTCCCGACCTGGGACTTGAGCTGACGGGTCTCCTCGCTCGTGCGGGCCGTCTCGAGCGCCTTGCTCAGGTTGTTCCCGAGGGAGCGCACGCTGCTCGTGATGTCGCTCTGGATGGCCTTCACCTTCTGGCTCTGAGCCGCGGACTTCATCGCGGTCCCCAGCTGGCTTCCAAGGCGGGTCATCTCCTTGCTCAGCGCGCTTCCGAGCTTCGGATGGATGGGGGACGTTTTCTTGGTCTTCTTCATGTGGGCCTCCCGGGTGTCCTGCATGATATCTCGCGCAGCAGCCTCTCCGCAAGGGCTGTCTGGAATTCCAGGTCCTCCTCGTCGGTGATGGAGCGCCTGGTCCGGTTCGCTTCGGTGTAGATGATCGAGGAAAGGTAGTCCGCCTGCTCCTCCGGACTCAGGCCGGAGGAGAGTATCTCGGTGATCGACGAGTGCCCGGGGTTCAGCTCCCAGTGTTCCCCCGGGGAAAACACCACCGAGCCCTGGCCGGAGCGGACGAAGCTGACGGCCTCGGCGGGAGGGCAGCCGGCCGGGTCGATGCCGCGGGCGCCCCGGAGCTCCGCGAAGATCCAGCCGAGCCGGTGCAGGATGCGCTCTTCGGGGGAGCCATCCTTGGGAGATGGCCCCGCGGGGACCGGCTCCTCGGGGGGAAGGGGGACGTAGGTGCGCAAGCGGACGTTGCCGAGAGCCTGCGCCGTGAGCCGCGGATAGCGCAGCACGGGGACTCCCCGCGCGTCTTCCGGCACGGACGGAAGCGTCTCTGGAGAATAGACGAGCGCGCCGTCGGCGGCGGCGCGTCCGGCCAGGTCTTCGATGGAGACGGGCTCCGTCCCGAGGGTCGGTATGGCCTTCAGACCTCGGATGGCCAGGCGCAGCTCCTCCCAGGAGGCGTCCGGATCCCGGCTCCCCTCGGCCGGAGCCTTGAGCAGGATCAGGAGATAGGCGAAGAGCCCCTTGGCCCGCGAGAGGGAAGACCACTTGTCCAGGACGCCGCGGATGAACCGCGGGTACACGGAGAGGACGATCTTGACGAGCTCCGGGTGGAGCGCGCCGTCGAGCTCCACCGGACCCTGGAACGTCCGCGCGTCGATGAGGAAGGACCCCGCGAGGGACAGGCCCGGCGGCGAGAAGGAGAAGCGCTTGGACTGCTCCGTGGTCAGGACGGTCACCTCCAGACCGGGCAGAGGCTCGGGCGGCAGGCCCACGAGCACGTCCATGCCGCACATGCTCGACTGGGCCTGGCAGAGCATCGGCGTGGGGAAAGAGAGCTTCGCCGGCTTCGGAGTCTTGCTCTTGGCCGCTTTCCGGGAGGGTTCGAGCCGGTCTTTGGCGCCGGGGAACAGCGCTGATATCGCGGCGAGCTCATCCTCGTCCAGAAGGATGTCGGTCCCGGCGCGCCCTGAGCGCATGCGGGCATCCAGGCGCCGCAGTGTCCAGGGACTTCCCGCGGCCGGGCGGAAGAGGGGGTACTCGCTCAGGATCTCGCGGAGCCTGCGGTGCCTCTGGGAATCGAGGTCCTTGCCGGGCCAGGGAGCGAAGAAGTAGCCGAGCGCCCGCAGCGCGAACTTCCGGAGCGGATGAGCCGGGACCTGGAGGCCCTCGCGGCCCTCGCGCAGGAGCGCTTGCAGCAGGGCCAAGCCCGCCTCGTCCGGGACCTTGAAGGGCCCTCCGAAGACTCGACACGCGCCCCAGGGAGCGGAGACCTCGGCCCCGCCCTTGCCTTGTCCTGCGGCCAGATGCACGGATGCGTCGCCGAGAGACCACTCGACCAGGCAGTCGCCTCCATGGGCCGTGCAGGAGAGCTTGGGGTAGACCATGAAGACGCCCTCGACGCCCGGGTAGGCGGACACTCCTGCGTCGGGGAACAGGGCCTGGAGACCGTCCAGGGAGAATCGGTCACCCTTGAAAAGGACGGCCGCGGGGACGCGCTTGGACGGGTCCCGCGTGAAGAATAGGGTCTCATCCTCGGACAGGGCCCGCCGCATCTGGGAATAGCTCCACAAGCCTCCGTCATGCGGGAACAGGCGCGCATCCGCGGCCCAGGGATGATCCGCCGACGGTTCCTTCCCGTTCGAGCGGATCCAGGCGATGAAGTCGAGCAGGTGCTCGCGCAGGGCGTTGTTCCGGGGGAGGTCCCAGTCCGGATGGTATTCCTCCGCAGCCCGGCGGTAGAGCGACGGGACCGCGGCCAAGGCCGCCGCCTCGGCGGCCTGCGGGCCGCGGGATCTCGGCGCTCCGGACAGCACGGCCACGAAGCGCAAGGGGCCCGCTATGCTGGAGTGCGAGATGGCGCCGGCGTCCCGGAAGACGTGGATGCGCGCGCCGTCCGCGGGTCTGTGACTGGCCAGCGCGATCTCGCCCTCCAGGCCCTCCTGCGAAACGGGTATCCGTGTCAGGACATTGACGACTCCCAGGAGCTCGAAGGACGGCTTGGGCTTGGAGAGGGAAGGATCCGCGCCCCGCCAGCGTCGGCCCTCGGTCTCCAGGTAGCCCGTGACCGCGCTCAAGGAGTCGCCGATCCACGGGAGCAGGCTGGCGGCGTCGTGCCGGGAGGTGAGCCATACCGGCATGAAACCGATGGCGGTCTCGGGGAAGGGGCGCTCCGTCACCGGGACATAGCCGATCCGCGTGCGCTGAGAGAGGATGTCCGTCAGGGACATGGGCTTGGCGTCGGCTCCCAGGAACAACCCCGCCTCCAGGAGGGCCTTGCGGACCGGTTCCGGGGCTTTCGAGGCGGCGGTCCCGGCGAGGCGGGTCGCGGCTTCGCGCAGCCAGCGGGTACGCCGGGCGTCCTGGGCCACCGTGTCGGCGAGGCTGCGCAGGCCGGCTTCCAGCGGCGCAGCGAACACCTTCTTGAGCTTGGCGAGCAGGCCGGCTTCGCGAGGGCCGTTCGCCGGCAGATGCTCTTCCCAGACATTGCGAAGAGGTTTGGAGAGGATGTATCGCCCGGTGTGCCCCATGGAGGCGTTCTGGAGCTCGGCGACGCGCAGGAGGAGGCGCTCCGTCTGTTTTCCAGACACCGCCAGCGCTTTCCGGAACCGTTCGTTGCGGAGCACCCCGCTTTGGGACGCGTTGAGGTTGAAGAGGTCGCAGTTGACGGAAGCGCGCACCTGGACGAAGGGCAGGCGCTCCTGCGCGTCCCCTGCCCAGACCCCGTAGCGGTAGAGCCGGAACTCGCTGGGAGCCTCGGGGCGGGAAGGCAGCGTCAGCCACCCACGGAAGCCCTCGGACTCGAACGGCAGGCATTCCGGAGCGGAGTCCTCCGGCCGCTGCCGCTGGATGGCCGTGCCGTCGAGCTCCACGGGGATGGAGCTGAGGTCGCAGGATTTGCGCACGAGCTCCGCGAGCCCCTCGTTCCAGAACGAGGAGTCGGAAGCGTGCTGGGGAATGGCGCGGATGACGGTCTCTGCGGAGCCGTCCGCCGCGGGTTGGATGCTCTCCGACTCGAGGGATTCCACGCGGAGGATGAAGCGCTGCTGCCCTTCCCCGGATTGGAGGGTGACCCACTTGGGCCCCAGGCGCAGCATGCTCAGCAGGGCGATGGCGAACTCCCGGTCGCGGCGGGCGGTCTCCGTCGTTCGCGCAAAAAGGCTGGCGTAGGGGTTGGACACGGCCGCGGCGTCGAAGGGACGTCCGTTGAAGCGGACGCGCACGCCGTTGCCCTCGGTGCCCTCGACGCGGACGTAGGCCGCGCCGCTCGCCACGGCGCAGCGCACCAGCAGGAGCAGGTACATGCCCGGGTCCGGGAGCTGGAAGCGCATGAGCTTCGAGAGCGCCTGCTTCCGGTCGATGCGGAAAGAGCCCGTGCCTACGAGGACGGCGGTCCCGTCTTCGCGATCCTCGGGGGGGGTCATGTTCAGCGCGTCCGGCGCCCGGGCTCGGACAGATAGGTCTGCAGGGCGATGTCCACCAGGGCCTCGGTGAGCCGGGCATCCTCCGCATCCGTGACATCGCGTTGGATCCGGTTGACGCCGGTGCAGTACACGGAGACCAGATAAGGGATGACCGTGTCGAGTCCGCGCTGCGAGGCGATCGCTTTGACCAGGGGGTGCGCCAGGTTCAGACCCCATTCCGAGCCGCCTTGGAACTGGACGAGCGGGGCTCCTTCGGTTTCGCGGAAGCATACGTGCTCGACGGCGTCGTCCGGGAGGGGGCAGGCGCCCGTGTTCTTAAGGGCTTTGAGCCACTTCTTGAGCACTGCGGCGCGGTCCGGAGCCATATCCTGCACCGGGGACTCCTTTGGAGCCTCCGGTTGTCCCTTGGAGATCTGCGGGATCGGTTGTTCTTCCTTCTTCGGGACGGGAACGACGACTTTCTTGGCGGGAGCCTCCTCCGTCTTCGGGGGAGGAGGCGATATCGGCTTGATCGCCTCGACCAGGGGCGAGCCCGCGAAGATCCCCCACGCGTGCTCGGGGAAGCCGGTGACGAGCTCCCGCAGCTTGGGGGGGTGCGACGACGAAAGAAGGGTGGGCTTGCTGCCGGCGTCAGCCGCCGCGCGGATGTCCGCGAGCGAGAGTATGCGGCCGTCCGCTTCCCGGAAGAGAGGCAGGGATTCCAGCCACGCGTGTTCGCCGCAGCTCTGGCTGGCCGCGTCCCAGCAGAAGAAGAAGAAGTCGAGCAGGTGCTCCCGCAGCATGGCGTGCTGCGGGACATCGACCATGGGGTCGTATTTCGCCGCGGCCTCGCGGTAGAGCTCCGGCACGCGGGCGAGCGTGTCGGCGACGGCTTGGGCCGCCTCGGGGCCCTCGGGCCGCGGGCTTCCGGAAAGCCGGTGATCGTCGAGGACCGCCTCGAGCCGGAGCCCGTGTAAGGGCCAGACCGTCCTTCCCAGTGGCCTGCCCCCGGAGAGCCAGCGGATGCGCGAGAGCTTGGTGTGGGGCGCCACGGAGAGCCCGGCCTCGCCGATCACGTCGCCCGCTCGGAAGGAGAGCCGGACGAGGAGGTTCTCCTCCTCGAGTTTCGGGCCCGAGACCTCGGTCTCGGACCAGGAGGCGAGGGCCTCGTCCGTCAAACGCCGGACCGTGTCCTCGCCGGGGAAGAACGCCTGCAGGAACTGGAGGTCCGGCGGCCGCACGATCCAGGCGGTGGCCAGACTCCCCGTGGGGCGCGGCGGCGACCCATCGAGGTAGGGGACGTGCCCGAGGCAGCGGCTGACGTCCGTGATCGTCTTGAGCGTGAGAGGCATGCCGCGGGTGTCGAAGAGGACCGGGGCGTTCCAGAGCATGTCGGGGACGCCGCCCTTGCCGGCGAGCATGTCGTCGCGCAGGCGCAGGCAGGCGTGCCGGAGCGTCGCCGCCAGCACCGACATCCAATAGACGCGGGACGCCGCCGGGCTCAACAGCGCGGGCCAGTCTTCGGGCAGCCGGGCCTCGGAGGTCCCGATGTCGCCGTGCGGGATCAGCAGGTCCTTGAGGTTCTCGCCGAAGGAGGCGCCGATCCACGGCATCCAGAGGTTGTGTCCGTTCCCGGCCCGCAGGCACGGGACTACGGCGGGAGCGAGCTTCCAGGACCAGGTGATGCAGTCGCGCAGGAGCTCCACGGACTCCGCGCCGGCGCGCCGGAGCGCGGCCTGGTAGCGCGTTTCCTTGACGACCCCCATCTGAGAGAGGCTCTTCTTGAACGCGTCGTCGCGGACATAGCCGTCGGCCTGGGCCCCGGGCAGACGCGGGTGCTCGGTGGCGACCCGGACTCCGCGGATGACGAGCTCCAGACGCGAGTTCTCCATCCACTGGTGCCGGAGGGCGAGCTCCCCTTCGACGCCGTCCTGGGAGAAGCGCCGCCGGATGAGCGTGTCGGGCTCCTTCGATCGGACCGTGAGGTCGGTCCCGGCGAACGCGATGGGGATCGGGCAGCGGCGGCAGTAGTCCTTGAGGTACTGCGCTTCGCCTCGGTGCAGCCTGGAGTCGGCGCTGAGTTGGACCCAAATGGACAGGTTGACCCGGGAGCCGTGCTTCATGGACATGTCCTTGAGAGGCCAACCGGCCAGGGTCTCGAGACGCTCTTCCGTCACGCTCTTCACGTTCAGCGCGAACTCCTTCCCGTTGTAGCCGAACATGACGGAGACGTGTTCGGGGTTCAGGCGGAGCACGGAGAGCAGGCCGACCGCGAGCTCGCGGTAGCGGGTCTTGCCGCCGTCCGGATCTTCCTCGAAAAGATGGCGATAGGGGTCCTGGATGTCCTCCGGGTCCCAGGATTGGCCGTGGAAGGCGAGTTCGAAGCCGGAGAACGGGGCGTTGACGAAGATCTGCGACGCCCCGCTGGCCACGGCCGCCTGGATCCAGGGCAGAGGGTACATCCAGGCGTTGGGGAGCTGGAAGCGCATCAGCTTCTCGAGGGCGCGGCTCCGGTCGATCCGGAAGGACCCCTTGCCGACGAAGACCTCGTCGTCTCCCTGGGCGCCCATCTCAGCGGGTCCGGGCGCGGTCGATGCGGAGCGCGCCGGAAAGGAGCTTGGCCTCGATCTTTTCCGCGAGGTTGGAGTACTCCGACTCCTTCTCGGGCGGGATGTCCCCGTCGCCGAGGTGCATCATCTTCAGACAGAGGAAGGCGGCCAGGCCGGGCCGGGCCGCGTGCAGGCGCGCGAGCTTCTCGAGGGTGGGGTGGGATACGGAGAGCAGCGCCCACCAGCGCGGCTTGCGGAACCAGAGGAGCGAGGATTCCGGCCTTTCCGTGGCCGAGGAGAGCGAACCCGCTTCCTTCTGCGTGACGAACATGCGGTCGCGCACGGGGGAGCCCGGATAGGCGAGGTCCGCGGCCACGATCCCCCGGTACTTCGCCCCGCATCCCTCGTCGAGCTGGCGGAGCGTCGTCAGAAAGGACCGCATCACCGCCGGGAGCTTCCCGTCCGGCACCACCTCCGGCAGCATGAGTTCGTCGGAGGCGCGCACGGCCGTCGCGCCCAGCCATGACGCCAGCGAATCGGTCCAGTGGCCGTCCGGCAGAACGACGAACCCCTGCCGGGCCAGGGTCTGCGTGACTTTGTTCGGCACTTTGTCGAAGTAGAGCTTGTGGCCGGCTTGCTCGGCGCTCGCGCGGATATCCGAGAGTGTGACGGGCTTGCCGGAGAGAGAAGGGTAGACGGACCAATCGGAACGCTTCCAGCGGGAGAAGAAGCCCGCGCACAGGCGGCAGAGGAAGGTCTCGCGCTCGGCCCAGGCTTGTCCCAGCTTCGCGAGCTCCGCCTCGACCTCCTGCGCGCCCGCCGGGCCCGGCCACTTGGCGTGGATGGACGAGATGCGGGCCGAGATGTCCGCGAGTTCCTCCTGGAGACGCTTGGGGAGCTCGTCTTCCACCAGGCGGCAGACGATGGCGAGGAGCTTCTGGTAATTCTCGTCCATCATCACGTTGTCCCGGGTGAGGGTGTGCTCGAGGTAGCGCGACTTGGCCTTGAACTCCACTCCGGGGAAATGAGCCTCCCGGCCCTCCTTGAGGGTGAGTCCGCGGTTGTAGAAGCCGAAGAACGGCTTGTCGTCGGCCGTGAAGGCGAGGGAGATGTCGGTCCCCTCCTCCGCGTAGGTCAGGGAGGCCCCCTCCAGGCCGAACGGTTCGGTCAGGAGCTCGGGTCCGGATACGTCCGCCTGGAAGTAGATCCTGGCCTCGGCGTGCTTGCACCAGTAGCGGATGGTCCGGCGCGATTCCTGGACGAGCTTGTCGAAATCGTGCCGCGTCATCCTCTTGGTGAGCTCCACGAGGGTGCCCTCGCGGGGAGAGTTGAGCTTGTACTTCTCATAGCGCTTGTAGCTCGGGAAATCGAGCCGCCAGTTCTCGCCCCCTTTGGAGGTGTAGAGCCGGACGAGGTCCGGACGGATGGCGAACACCGACACGAAGCCGATGCCGAATTTCCCGATCTTGGTGAAATCTCCCTCCTTGGTGGAGCGGAACTTGACGAGCAGGTAGTTGTCGATGATGTCCTCGTCCATCCCCTCGCCGTCGTCGTCGACGCGGATGAGGGCGCGCTCCCCGTCGTGCGCCAGGGACACGTCGACGCGATTGGCCCCGGCGTCGATGGCGTTCTGCAGGAGCTCGCGGTAGAAATCCAGCGGGTGGTCGAACTGGTCGACGAGGTCCTTGATGAGGGAGGGGACCGCGGTGGTCGCAGGCCTGCTCGATAGGTCCTCGCGCGCCATCACTATCCTCCTTTCTTCTGCGCGGCGCCGAAGAGGCTCAAGGCCGCTTGCTGCGCGGAGAGGTGCAGGCGTATCTCGTCCACGCGCCGGCGGAAGCGCTCCACGTTGGAGCGCTCCTGGCCCTCGCGCTCGAACCGGCAGTGCGAAGCGAGGATCTCCTGGAGCCGCGCCGCGCCGACGGGGCGGGAGAGCTTCTCGATGACCTTGCGCTTCTCCTCGAACGGAAGGTCGAAGTAGCCCTCCGGCTCCTGGAAGTCCTCCATCTCGGTGAGGACCCTCCCCGCGACGGCGTCCACGGAGCGCCCGGAGAGCTTCTCCGCCACGCAGCGCTCGCCCACGGCCTTCCATTCCGCGTCCGAAAGGGGGAGCAGGCGCTGGCGGCCGCGGAGCTTGACGTCGCGCAGGAGCTTGACGAAGTCCTCCGGCGTGACCGGGCCCCGCACCGTGAGGGGGTCTTGGTTCAGGCGGCTGAGGACCGCCTCGTCCATGTTGACCGTGTTCGCGTCGCAGAGCAGGAACCACTTGCCGTTCTTCGGCCCGACCGTGCCGTCGAGGATGCCGAAGAGGGTCCCCAGGTTGGCCTTCTCCTCCTGGCGGATGTCCGCGTCGCCGCGCGCGGAGAAGGCCGTGTCGATGTCCGGCCAATAGGCCGCGCAGACCCCCGGCGCGTTGAAGACCTCGTCCCGGAAGATCTCGAGCAGGCGCTGCGCCGATGCGTTCTGGTAGGAGGACGCCCAGTCCGTGCGGCGGATGATGCGCGTCTTGGCGGGCAGGTCGTGCTTGGCGCACAGGTCCAGGAAGTATCGGAGGATGGCGTGGGAGGCCACGGTCTTGCCGCAGCCCGGAGCCCCGAGGACGAAAAGGACCTGGTTGCGCACCTTCTTGGGGTTCTCTCCCCGCTGCAGATCGAACCCGGCGACGTCCCGGGCCATCCGGGTCCCGGCCTTGATGTAGGCTTCGTTGCCGACCACGTCCTCCAGGACTACCGGGAGGAGGTCCGAGGCCTCGCCGATCTCGGCGGGAGAGACCTTCCACCCGTCGAAATGGAGGCGCGACGTCTCCAGATGGACGGCCACGCTCTCGGGCCCGAAGTTGCGCACGGTCCCGGAGAGGAGCCGGAGGTAGGACCTGAGGCACCGAAGGGACTCCACGTCGCGGCACAGGCGCTTGGAGGAGTCGGCGTGTCCGGCGTAGAAGCGGAGGAAGGCCGCGCAGTCCTTGAGGACCTCGGCGAGCAGCGTCGAGGGGTCCGCCTGGCGCATCATGCCGGCGTACTGAGAGCCGGGCAGCGCCCCTTTCTGCGGACCGGATTCGGCGGGTTCGCCGATGGAGGTGAGCCGGTCGAAGGCTTCTTCGGCCATGACGTACGCGGCGAAGACGGCCCCTGCCGCCGAGACCTCGCTTCGGACCGAGGCGGCCGCGGCGGTGGCCGCGGCCCAGGAGAGAGCGTCGAGCATCTCGAGGTTCAGGGCCGTGGTCCCGAAGGCTCCCCGGTCGATCTCGGCCAGAAGGGCGGGCAGGCCGGCCTCCCGGAGGCGCGAGCGCGCGAGCGGGAGTTCGCGTTCGATGTCAGCGGGTTCGATGCATCGGCTCATAGTTCAAGCGCAGTAGACCACGTTCCGGGTCCCGGCCTCCTGCAGCTTCCTCCTCAGGACGTCGACGGCGTCTGTCGTGCACGTGAACTTCCGTTCCTTGTGGACCTTGTAGCCGAGGCGCGCCCCGGCCTCCTCCACGAGAGGACGGCTCTCTGCGGATAGGAAATCCTTGAAAAGGCTCGCGAAGGGGTCTTGGTCCATGTCCTCTTGAAAGCCGATCGATGCGCTGTCCAGGGGGCAGTGGAGCACGAAGACGCTTCCGCCCTGGAACCAATCCGGCGGCGCGGGGGCCCAGGGACTCCAGAGCGGGCCGATGCGGCCTCGCGTCACCTCGGTGACGCGCACCCCCTCCATCTTGCCCATGAGCAGGAACATGATCTCGCTTTCATCCTGGGCGTACTTCTCAAGGAGCTCGCGGAACGCCGCGGTCTGCTGGGTATAGTCTCCGCTGCGCTCGAGCAGGCGGTCGCCCCAGGCGCTGTCCGTCTGATCGAGGAGCAGGGTGTAGCGCACGAAGACCCCGTCGGCGGTGTCGAAGCGGTCGAAGACGACCTGGAACGAGGCCGCTCCCTGCTCGGGCAGGACGCGGCGAAGGCGCACGTCGATCTGCGCCATGGGCGGGAAGCTGACCTTGAGCAGGTTCCGGTAGTAGGCCAGCTTGGCCGCCACCCGGGGGGTCGGAGCGCGGCCGGCGCGCAGACGCGCCTCCACGTCCCTGACGAACTCCTCGGCGATCTGGCGGTCCGCCTGCACGCTCATGATGTCCTTGAGCGTGGGGAGTCCGCTGACGAGGTCCAGCTGGACGCCCTCGTAGGCCGTTCCGCGCAGGGAGGGGGAGAGCATGCGGAGCCGGTCCGAGCAGGCGAAGGGGTCGGGATACCACTTGTTGAGCCGGGCGGCCAGGACCAAGCGCGCGGCGGTCTGGGCGTAGAGTTCGAGGTCGTTCCCGCCTAGGGGGCGGGTGCGCTGCTTGGGGGGTATTCGGCGGACGACCTCATTTGCCATTGCCGGTGGAGCCGCCCATGCCGTGCTGCTTCTTGGCGAGCTCGATGGTCTCGTTGATGCGCTGCTCTTTGATCTCCCGTTCGGCCGCCAGGTTCCCCTCCACGAGGTCCTCGGTGGACTTGTCGTAGATCTTCATCTCGGCCGTCAGCCGGTCCACGTTCTGGGTGAGGTAGAGCGACGTCTCGGACGCCAGCTGGGCCAGGCGGTTGACGCTCTTCTTCAGGGACTCCATGGACTTGTGCATCTCGACGGAGAGCTCCCCCGCCTTGGAGATGGACGCCAGGCCGGCGAGGTTGCCGTGGAGCTCGTTGAGGACCTCGTTGCCCGCCTCGTAGAGCGAGCCCATGTTCGAGTGCAGGTTCGTCATGATCTCCAGGAAGTTGTTGTTCATCTTGACGATGGCGGAGAGGCGCTCCTCGGCGTTCGAGTAGAGGCGGAGCTTGGCCCCGTGCTCCCAGATCATCCGCTTGACCTCGCTGATCTTGGCCTCGAGCTCGCGGCCTTGGGCGCTCTTGGGGTCGGCGAGGGCCTTGATCTGCTCCTCGAGCTTGGCGCGGTAGGCCTCGAGCTCGAGCACGTAGGCGGCGGCCTTCTCCTCGTTCTGGGAGGCCTGGACCATGCGCTTGTTCAGGCGGGCGATGTCCTCCTGGAGGTTCTTGATGTCGTTCTGAAGCGTGTCGACGTAGTTGCCGACCTCCTGGACGCGGCGCTGGGCGATCTCGATCTTCTCCTCCAGGAGTTCCTTGAGGTCGCGGCTGGGCACGAGCTGCCCGATGAGCGGCAGCTTCGCGAGCAGGCCCTTGAGGTTCGTCGAGAACTCGCGGAAGGTCAGGACGTTGCCGAGGTACGTCATGAAGGACTTCTGCTCGCCGATGTCCTGCGTCATCTCCTTGGAGAGGCGCGTGTAGGCTTCGGAGAGTTCGTCGAATTTCTTGAGCTCGACCGTGTGGCGCCCCTGGTAGTCGGTCAGCATCTTCTCGACGGACTCTCGGGTGTAGCCTTCGCCGTCGTAGGCGACCTGTTTCTTCAGGACATCGGCTCCGATATCGGGGTTCGCCATGGGTTCCTCCGCGGGGTTTCTCAGAACGCGTTCTAGGAAGTATAAGGAAGAATGAGGGGTCCTGCAAGCCTAATGAATCAGCCCTCCTCCCTCACCTCCACCCGGCCGTGCCTTCCCGAGGTCGCGGGCGGCGCCGAGGAGTTCATCCTCGGCTTGTCCCTGCGGACGAGGGCCGCGGCGATGTCCTTGTACTCCTCCGGGGACTCGACATCCGCATCCACCGAGAACTCGAAGTAGAGTTCGCGCCCGCCCTTGGCGAATTCCGCGGCCGTGGGCCGGACATTGCCCATGACTTGGTCGGCCAGGGCGTGGTGGACCGTGGGCAGGCCCAGCCCCACGTAGAGCACCTCGCAGGAGAGCTTCTCGTCGTAGGAAAGGATCCGGTATACCCCGGGCTTTTTCGGAGCGTGGGCGGTCACGTTCTCGGCCGCCAGACGGTAGCGGCACTCGGACATGCGGATATGGAAGACGCGCGCGCTCATCATCCCCACTGCAGTCTATACAATTTCTCGTAGAGCCCGCCCAGGCGCAGCAGCTCCTCGTGCGTCCCCTGCTCGCGCAGCTCTCCCCGGTGGAGCACGAGGATGCGGTCCGCGAGCCTCACCGTGGACAGCCGGTGGGCCACGATGACGGCGGTCCGCCCCGCCAGCACCCTGGACAAGGCTTCCTGGATGCGGCCCTCGGTCTCCGAGTCCACGCTGGAGGTGGCCTCGTCGAGCACCAGGATGGGCGGGTCCGCGGCCAAGGCGCGCGCGAAGGAAAGGAGCTGCCTTTCCCCCACGGAGAGGGACATGCCCCGCTCATGCACCTTGGAGGACAAGCCCTTGGGCAGGCGCGCGATGACCGGCTCGGCGTTGACCAGCCGGACGGCCCTCTCCAGGGAGTCCAAAGGCATGTCCTCGCCCAGCCTCAGGTTCTCCTCCACGGTCCCGGAGAAGAGGAACACGTCCTGGAACACCATCCCGAACCTGCGCCGGAGCTCCCCGGGGTCGTGGTCGCGCACGTCCGCCCCGTCCACGAGGACGCGGCCCGAGTCCGCGTCGTAGAGGCGCAGGAGCAGGCTCAGAACGCTCGTCTTCCCCGCCCCGGTGTAGCCCACGATGGCGACCCTCTCGCCGGGCCGCACCCGGAAGGAGACGTCCCGGAGCACGGGCGTCCGGCCGTCGTAGGAGAAGCAGACGTCCTCGAACGCGATCTCCCCGCGGCGAGGGGGGCATGACGGCGCGGCGGGGGCTCTCTGCCGCGGCGCCGTGTCCAGGAGCCGGAAGATGCGCTCGGAGGAGGCCATGGCCGCCTGCAGGATGTTGTACTTCTCCGCGAGTTCGTGGAAGGGGTCGAAGAACTTGCGGACCAGGTACCAGAAGGCCACGAAGGAGCCGAAGCTCAGCCACCCGGCCAGGATGCCCCGGCCCGCGACCCAGAGGAGCAGGACCACGGCGAGCGTGGTCACCAGCTCGATGCCGGGCCAGAACGTGGAGTAGACGAAGGCGATGCGGACGGCCTTGTCCCTGAACTCGTCGTTCTTCACGCGGAACCGCTCGGAGCAGGACTCCTGCCGGTTGAAGATGCGCAGGGTCTTCATGCCGCCGAGACTCTCGTTGAGGTAGGCGGCCAGGGCTGCGATGGCCTTGCGCGAGTCTCGGTGCGCCTGGCGCGCGTGGACCCGGAACCAGGCGGCCAGGACCCCGGCTAAGGGAACGGAGGCCAGGACCACGAGGGTGAGCCTTAGGTCCATGACCGCCATGGCCGCGAGCAGGGCCAGGAGCATGAGCGAGTTGCTCAAGAGTCCCACCAGCCCCGAGGAGAACATCTCGCTCAGGTTCTCCACGTCGTTAGTCACGCGCGTGATGAGGCGCCCCACCGGGTTCCGGTCGAAGAAGGCCACATCCAGACGCTGGAGATGGCCGTAGAGCCCGGTGCGCAGGTCGTAGACCATGCGCTGCCCGGCCGCCTCGGAGACGTACTGCTCGAGCCCGCGGAGCACTCCGGCCGCGAACACGGCGAGGAAGAAGCCTCCGGCGTAGATCAAAAGCCCGGCCGCGTCGCCCCGGGACACGGGGCCGTCGATGGCCGCGCGCAGCAGGAAGGGCCCGGCGAGCTCGGCGCCGATTCCCGCGAAGACCACGGCGACGCAGGCCAGGGCCCAGCCCCAGTGCGGCCGGGCATAGGCCAGGAAGCGGCGCAGGAGCCTCCAGTCGTAGGCTTGGTCCAGCCCTTCGTCCTCGTCGTGCGCGTTCATGAGGCCGAGGAGAGGTCCTCCTCCAGGCGCTGGCGCGCCGCGAGCCTGGCGTAGAAGCCCTTGGATGCGAGGAGGGCGTCGTGCGTGCCGTCCTCCACGAGCCGGCCCTCGTCCAGGACCAAAATGCGGCGCGCCTTGGCCAAAGAGGAGAACCGGTGCGTCACGAGGATGCAGGTCCTGCCTTCCAGATGCGGGTCCAGGCGCTGGAGTATGGCCGCCTCGGTGTGCACGTCCACGCTCGAGAGCGTGTCATCGAGCAGGAGCAGGGGCGGCTTGCGCAGCAGGGCGCGCGCCAGCGAGGTCCTCTGCCTCTGCCCTCCGGACAGGGTGATGCCGCGTTCGCCGATGACCTGGTCGATGCCTCCGGGGAAAGCGTCCAGGTCCTCCGAGAGCCTGGAGGCTTCTGCCGCGGCCAGGACGGCCTCCCTGGAGGCCTCGCCTTCGGCTCCGAACGCGATGTTGGACAGGAGCGTGTCGCTGAAGAGGAACGCGTCCTGGGGCGCGCAGGCCATGGCCGCGCGCAGGGCCGCGCGCGGGATGTCGTTGATGTCGCGGCCGTCCAGGAACACGGTCCCGGCCGGAGGCCGGTAGAGCCCGAGGAGCAGCTGCAGGAGCGTGCTCTTGCCGGAGCCCGTCCTTCCCACCACCGCGGCGCGCTCGCCCGGCTCGAGCGTGAAGGATACTCCGGAGAGCGCGGGCGGCCTGTCCTCGGAGTAGCGGAAGGTCAGGTCCCGGAACTCGATGCGACAGCCGCGAAGAACACAGGGCTTCGCCCCGTGTTCTTCTTCGGGAGCGTCGAGCACCGCGTTGATGCGCGCCATGCACGCGGCCCCGCGCTGCACCAGGGTGACGACCCAGCCCATGCCGATTACGGGCCAGACCAGCATGAACTGGTACGCGGTGAAGGCTACGAAATCGCCCTTGCTCAAGGTCCCGCGGATGATGCCGAGCCCGCCCAAGAGCAGGGTCACGCCGAGCGTGGCCTCCATGAGGAGCACCATGAGGCCCCACGCGGCGCCGCGCGTGAGAGCGAGAGCCAGGCTGGCTTTGAGGTAGCTCCGGGAGGAGTAAGAGAAGCGCCGCAGCTCCGTCGTCTCGCGGGCGAACGCCCGCACGACCCGCGCTCCCGAGAAGTTCTCCTGCGCCAAAGTGCTGAGCTCGGCCAGGATGTCCTGCACGCGCTCAGACTGCGCGTAGATGCGGCCTTCGGAGAGCGCGGTCACGGCGCAGACCAGAAGGAGCGGGACCATGGCCGCGGCCGCGAGCCCGGCGTCTATCGCGAACATGGCCGCGAGGCTCAAGAGCAAGAGGAGCGAGGAGCCGGCCGTGATCATGACCGAGATGCCGGCCACCATGCGCACGGACTCCATGTCGTTGACCGCGCGGGAGTGGATGTCGCCCGAGGAGTGGCGGTCGAAGAACGAGACGTCGAGCCGGGTGAGCTTGCGGTAGAAGTCCTCGCGCAGGTCGCGCTCCACCTCGCGAGAGGCGGAAACGATGGAGTAGCGGCCGCGGAAGAAGACCAAGGCCTTGGCCGCGCCGAGCATGGCGAGGGCGCCGACGAGCCAGCCCAGAGACGCCGCGGTCCCGGCTTCCAGGCCGTCGACGGCGGCCTTGATGAGGAACGGGCTCGCGGTCCCGAACGCGGAGCCCAAAAGCACCATGGCGATGCCCGAGAGATAGGCGGAGCGGTAGCGGCGGATGTAGGGCCAGAGCCTGGCCAGGTGGCGCATGGGGATAGGGTATCAGTTTTGCGGCCAGGCCTCGGAGGAAGCCTCCCAGCCCGTCGGACTATCCACGTGGATAGTCCGGCCCTCGCCGGAGGATGCCGCACGAGCGGCGGGGCTCGGGACAGCAGCCCGGGTCGGTTCGCCCGTCTCTTAGGTCCGACGGGGCTTTATCAGCGCCCTGCCAGGCTGCTGATAAACCTCTCGCATGCACGCAACGACATCAGCACTTGCCCCGGGGCAAGTCTCCGGAGGGGACTAGTACTGCGCCGTTTCAGGGATTGCGTGAGGCGCATGTGCAAGTCGCCCGGAAGGGTGCTAGTACTGCGCCGCTCCAGGGATTGCGTGAGGCGCATGTGCAAGCCGCTCGACTGTGGGCGACCACAGTCGAGCGCAGAAGCATCGTCATGGGGATAGGGTATCAGTTCGGGGTCAGGGCAGGCGTCAGTAAAGTCACGGGGAGGTGAAATTACTCATGCTCCTCGCTGGCGGCGTTGGGGAACTGGTACACACCGAGGGCCTTTATTTTCTTTTTATATCCTGGAGGCAAAATCGAAACAGAATCTTCTATCGGCCTGCCATCCGGGTAGAAAAATTCATTTTTCACAAATGTGATTTTCCCATCAGCCGAAACACTCCCCTCACCTTCTGGAGGTTGGTCGCTCCACTGGATGTAATGCTGTCCCTTCTGAATGTCTAGGAACAATTGGCCGGAGCGAAGCTCGGACTGAATACGGCTTTTCGCGTATAGCCCCCCATGAGTCAGAAAGAAGAACTCCTGATCGTACGGATACTTCCCTAGCCGCAAAAGTTCGCGCCCATCATCAGCCAGCAGAAGTACATCACCTGCCGGCACGAACTGCTCGATATCGCCGTCCGTCGGATCGCTCAAGGCCAGAAGCAGGCGAGCTCCTCCAAGTAGTAGGTGCGCCTCAAATACTTCCTTTCCCGGCAACTTTCGTTCGAAGAGCGGACGGCAGTCCGAGCCGAAATACTTCAAGGTTGTAGTCCCACGGTTATAGTCGAATAGCGCGACATGGGAGCTGTCCGATGTGACCGATACAAGGGTATTGTGCGTATTAGGGTCGCCAGTATCCCAGGTATGGGGTCCCTTTGCTGCGAACCGCGTAGTGGCCTTCCCGCCCTTGTAGCACTGCCACTGTTCGCCTTCACGCACCCACCCCGCCTTCGCCGTTGTCGACCGCTTGACATCCGCCGTCTGTCCGGCATCTGCCGAAACGGGCACGACGCACGCCATGGCAATCGAGAAAGCCGACACGTGGACGAAACGACGGGACAAGAAACAGCAGCGCAGCAGGGAATCTGCGTTCACGGGGTTGCCTCCAGCAGCCAGCCGCTCGCAAGTCATAGGACTCGTAATTTTTACGAGCATTGTGCAGGGCGGATCGATGTCAAGCCCGCTACAGCCTCTGCAGCGCCTCCAGGAGCTCGAGCGCGTCCTTGACCCGCTTCTTGTGGTCCGGCTCCAGGACCGAGGCCATGAGCGGCTCGATCCCCTTGGGGAGCGAGGAGACGATGAAGTTGGGAGGGGCGTACTTGCCCCGCTCCTTCTGCGCCAGGAAATCGGGCCCTTTATAAGGGAGCTCCCCGGTCAGCATCTCGTAGAGCGTCACACCCAAGGCGAAGATGTCCGAGGCGCGGTGGCCCTGCCCCAGGTGCTGCTCCGGGGCCATGTAGGCGGGCGTCCCGGAGACGTCGCGATGGGTGAGGCGGGAGATGGAATCCTTGGCGGCCCGGGCGAGCCCGAAGTCCAGCACCTTGGCGAAGCCGTTGGAGTCGAGCATGATGTTGGCGGGCTTTAAGTCCCGGTGCAGGATGGAGCAGCGGTGCGCGGCGTCCACGGCTTGGCACACGTGGTTGAGCACGCGGCGGCTCTCCTCGAAAGGAAGGCGCTTGCGCGAGGCCAGGGCCTGAGAGAGCGGCTGGCCGTCCACGTAATCGAACACCAGGTAGATGTCGTCGCCGTCCTCCACGACCTCGTGGATGCCTACGATGTAGGGGTGCGTGAGCTGGGCGATGGTCCGCGCCTCGGAGAGGAACCTCAAGCGCTCGGCGGGCATGGACCGGTACTCGGCGCGCATCTTCTTGACGGCCACCGGCCGGCCCAGGCCGCGGTCCATGGCCGCGAACACCACGCCCATGCCGCCTTGGCCCAGCTCGCGTCCCAGCACGTACTTCCCGGCCAGCAGGCCGGCCGGAGCGGAGACCGGCGCCGCAGGCGCGGGAGCGTCCTTCAGGGTCGTGCGGATCTCCGTCGCCAGGGCGAGGCCCTCGGGAGAGCGCTCGGCCAACTGCGCGATGCCCGTGTAGAAGGCCGGGTCGTTGCGCACCGGATTGAGCTCCTGGACGCGCCGCAGCATGAGCCTGGCCTGCTCCGGTTTTCCCAGCTGCACGTTCAAGGTGAAGATGAGGAGAGTGTCCTGCTGGGTCAGGTCCCCGACCGGTTTGCGGGAGATGAGCGACCACGCCTCCTTGTGCTTGCCCTGTCGCAGGAGGGCGGTGCTGTAGGGGGTGTGGAGATCGGCGCGCGCGCAGGTGTCGAGCAGGCTCTGGAGCGCCCCGGCCTTGTCGAAGAGGGCCACGACCGCGTCCTCGCCCCGCAGCGCGCCGGACGCGCCGGGCACCGTGTGCTCGCTCAGGCGGACCAGGGACTCGGCCGTGAACAAGTTTTGGAGTTCCCCGGGAGAGGGAGGCGTTCCCGAGCGCAGAACAGCGGTGATGCGGTCCATGTCGGCCGCGGCGCCCCGCCTGCGCTTGAGCAGCGCCAGGGGGACGGCCGCGAGCAGGAGCGCTCCGCCGATGAGCGCGTACTTCAGCATGTCCCTTCGGGGGGGCGGCTCGGGCTGAGGCTCGATGAGAGGTTCGGGACGCATGGGAGTGAAAGACGAGAGCGGGGTCTCGGGCGGGCGGAGCCGCGGCTTGAGCGGCGGCGGAGCCGTCGCCGGGGGCGCGACCGGGGCCTTGTTCGTCTGCAGGGCCGCGAGCACCGCGGAAGGGGCGGGGGCCGCGGCCTGCGCCGCCGGAGCGGCGTGAAGAGCGATCTCCGCGATCCCGCCGGAAGTCCCCGCGTGGGAGACATAGGCCGCGTCGTTCTCGCGGGAGAACACGATGTCGCTCGGCTCCTCGCGCATGTTCGGAATCGTGTCGATGAGGCGGGGCGGATCCTTGGAGATGTCGAGGATGCGCACGCAGCGGTTCGTCCTGTCCAGGACCCAGAGCGAGTCCCCGTCCGGCCCCACCGCCATGGTGCCGGGCTCGCCGTCCAGCTGCAGGCTTGAGACCACGCGGAACGAGACCAGGTCCACGACATGGACCTTGAGGCTGTCCATGTCCCCCACGTAGACCCTCTTGCGCCGGGGCGAGATCGCGGTGCCGTGGAGCCTTCTCGCGGGGATGGCCGCGGCCCGGGCGACCCGGTAGGGCGGGTTCAGGGAGACCTCGTAGAGTTTGGCGGATTGAGACCTCCGTGGGAAGGAGGGGACGTAGACGTAGCGGCTGTCCGGGCTGATCCCGGGCCTGTGCCCGGCAGGCTCGTCATCCAGCTTGATCTCCGCGATCAGGCGGAAGGCCCCTCCCCGGATGTCCACCAGGGAGAGCTGGTCATTGTGCATGTCATAGTCCCGGCCGTCGCGTCCCAGCTGGACGATGAGCTTGTTCCCGTCCGGGGTGATGTCCAGGGTCCCGGCCCAGACCGCGGTGGGAACGCCGCCGACGTCGAGCCCCTTGCTCTTTCCCAGGGAGAGGTCCACCCTGGAGATGTACGTGAAGTAGTAGTTGGAGGTGTACAGCCAGCGCCCGTCCTTGGAGAGCGCGACGCCGCCGTGGGTGTGCATGCGTCCGAACGACAGGGTCTTGGTCGCCCGGCCGGAGCGGATGTCGAACTCCTGCACGCGGGAGCCGTTCTCGTCCTCCCAGTAGCAGGCGAACAGCCTCTTGCCTCCCGGGGCCAGGGCCAGGCCGGAGACATGGCCGTCCGTGTGGATCCACGCTTTGACCGCGGGGCGAAGGGCCGCGGCTGGCGCAGTCCCGGGGGAGCCGCCTTTGTCCTGCCCGACGGCCGCTGCGAGCAAGGGGCTCGCCAAAAAGAGGGCGAGGGTCCGGATGGACGGCATGGCTCCATCATAGCAAAGAACCCCGCTTGGCCCGGCGGACTTATCCCCAACACTTTCGGAGCGGCACAGCTGTCCGGTAAAAGCAAACCAACTGTGGTCAACCACAGTCGGCCGGCGGCTTCAAAAGGGCAGTATATCGACGTTGTAGGC
>Ga0265297_10000162_pt1 | contig 221372 bp, 212 predicted proteins | sample Munlanlwell13791_FD_192502 | JGI IMG/M metagenome (GOLD analysis project Ga0265297, IMG submission 192502) | Leachate microbial communities from a municipal landfill in Southern Ontario, Canada - Leachate well 137-91 | ecosystem: Engineered > Solid waste > Landfill > Unclassified | place...
AAGCTGCGCAGGGGGGTTATAATTTGGTATAGAGTAAAGGGGGGAAGCGCGATGATAGATATAGAAGTGCTCCGTTTGGCGTTATCAAAAGAAGAAGATGCCATAAAGACCTATCAGGGCATGTTGGTAGGGCGCCCCAACCTCAAAGAGTTGCTTTCCTTTTTGATTACCGAAGAAGAAAAACATAGGATTTTGATACAGAAAAAGATTTCCGAGATGGAGAGTTTTTAATAGCCTTACCATATGTCGGTAGCATTCCGCGTTAATTATAAGAGTAGGGTTTCTTCTACGCCGCTTCCCGGTGAGGGCCTGGGTGAGGAATTCCGCCTTGAAGGCACTAACGGCAGCCTGGTGCTTTTAATCCACGGCCTAACGGGCACCCCGCACGAAATGCGCTCTCTGGCAAATTTGCTTAACCGCCAGGGGTACGCCGTGTTAACCCCGCGCCTTAAAAACCACGGCCAGCCCCTGGATATACTGCAAGAGACTTCCTGGCAGGAATTTCACCAGACGGTAAGAGACGCCTTTGCTGCCAATAAGGACAGGTATGGCCAGGTCTTTGTGGCCGGGTTGTCAATGGGGGCGTTGCTGGGGCTTTTGCTGGCCGCTGAGTGGCCGGATAAAGTAACGGGGGTGAGTTGTCTTTCTCCCACCTTGTTTTATGACGGCTGGAATACCCCCTGGTATCGCTGTTTCCTGCCCTTGTTATATTTGTTGCCTCCGCTGGAAAGGTGCCTTTATTTTAAGGAAGAGCCGCCTTATGGTATTAAGAATGAGGCGGTACGCAAAAGGGTCCACAGGTATTACAGCCAGGCCAGCCTTGATAATATAGGCAATGTCGGGCAGTACGGTTACCCTTATTTTCCGGTTGTGATGCTGCATAGGCTGCAGCGGCTGGTAAGATATTTAATCCCGAGGCTAAAAGAGGTATCTTCGCCGGTGCAGTTGATACAGGCCAGGGACGACGATATGACCAGCATCAGGAATTCGCAGTTTATCTATAACCGTATTAGTTCGGAGATTAAGGAGATCGTTCTTCTGGAGGATTCTTACCACGTCATTACCGCTGACCAGCAGCGCGAGCAGGTAGCAGATGAAGTGGCAAGGTTTTTCGGCAAGTTAAAAAAGCCCTGATATGCACAAGATAAGGCTGGCGAGTTTATCGGATTGCCTGGTATTTTTTGACTTTGACAATACCATCACCCCTTTTGATGTCCTGGATGATATTGTAAAGCGCTTTTCAATAGATAAGAAGTGGATGGCCTTTGAGGATGCCTGGAGGCGGGGGAGGATAGGCTCCCGCGCCTGCCTTAAGGGAGAGTTGGAATCGGTGAGGGTTTCCAGGGGAAGCCTCGAGAGGTATCTTTCCCGCATTAAGATAGATCCGCATTTTCCGGCTATATTCTCAATGCTCAAGAGGGAAGGGATAAAGCCGGTGGTTTTAAGCGACAGCTTCACTCCCATTATTGAGCACATCCTGCGCAATAACGGCATCAGAGAGGTATCAATATACGCTAACAACCTGAGGTTTTTAAATTATAAGCTGATACCGTCTTTTCCTTATCAGAATAAGCGTTGCCGCCGCTGCGCGCACTGCAAAAAGAAAAACTTGCTTAAAAAGGGCATCAGGGATAAAATAATCCTCTATGTAGGAGACGGCCTGTCCGATGTCTGCCCTGCCGAATGCTCAGACGTAGTTTTTGCCAAAGGCAGCCTCCTGAAGCATTTCAGGGACAAAAAGAGGCTTTGCGTGGCGTTCAAGAACCTGGACGATATCTATAATTATTTTAAAGGACTGGAGAGATGAAAACCAAAGAGAAAGTAACTGTCAGAAAACCGCTTAAGACCTTTAAGGATAATGACCTTCTGGAGATGGAAGCGGAGTATTGTTCCTGGGGCGATACCGTGCATTACGCCCAGAAGCTTAACATCTTTGAGCGCTGCGAGGGGATATATCTCTATGACAAGAAAAGAACCCCTTACCTGGACCTCCAGATGTGGTATTCGGCAGTCAACTTCGGGTATAAGAACCCGCGTTTGAACGATGCGATGAAGTCTCAGCTGGACACCCTCCCGCAGCTCGCCTGTCAGTACCTGCATAAGGAGAAGATACTCCTGGCGGCAAAAATCGCCAGGCGCGCCAAGATTTCTTTTGAAACCAGGGGCCGCGTGCACTTTAACATCGGTGGCTCTGCGGCGGTTGAGGATTCCCTTAAAGTGGTGCGCAGCCACACCGGCAGGAACCTGGTTTTTGCCTTTATGGGCGGATACCACGGCCGCACCCTCGGCGCTTCAGCAATAACCTCAAGCTACCGTTACCGCGAGAAGTTCGGGCATTTCTCTGACCGTGCCTGCTTTATCCCCTATCCCTATTGTTTCCGCTGCCCCTACGATAAGAAAAAGGATTACTGCGATATGTATTGCCTCAGGCAATTCGAGCGGCTCTTTGAGACGGAATATTATTCGGTAGTCAATAAGAAGAACTCCAAATGCGAGTTCGGGGCTTTCTACATCGAGCCGGTGCAGGGGACCGGCGGCTACGTCATACCGCCGCGCGATTATTTCGCAGGGCTCAAGGACATCCTGGACAGGTACAATATACTCCTGGTGGATGATGAGGTGCAGATGGGATTCTTCCGCACCGGGAAATTCTGGGCCATTGAGCATTTTAGCGTGGTGCCTGATGTCGTGGTATTCGGCAAGTCGCTGACTAACGGCTTAAACCCGCTCTCCGGGATATGGGCGAAGGAGAAGCTTATTTCTCCGCAGGTATTCCCTCCGGGTTCAACCCATTCTACCTTCTCTTCCAATCCTTTAGGCACCTCCATCGGCCTGGAGACTATGAAATTAATCGAAGAGTCTGATTTTTCCGATGACGTTCCGGGAAAGGGGGAGTACTTTATTTCTCAACTTAAGAAATTGCGCAAGAAATATCCTCAGATAGGGGACGTTGACGGGCTGGGCCTTGCGCTTAGAGTCGAGATGTGCCAGAAGGACGGCTTTACCCCTAACCGCGAGCTGACCGATGCCATGATGAATATCGGCCTGGGCGGCAAGCTTACCGCAGGCGGAAGAAAGCACGGGCTGATACTTGACGTCGGAGGTTACTACAAGAACGTATTTACCCTGGCGCCTTCGCTGTATATCGAAAAGAAGGAAATTGACCTGGCAGTTGACCTTTTTGAGGAAGCGTTGCGCAAGGGCATTGCCTTGGTTTCTTAAACGCCTTTGCGTTGAGGCCCCGGATGCTATTGAAGCAAGCGCGTATCCTGAATTTTGACAACAGCCTTACCCGCCAAAAAAGATTTCTAAGCATCTTTAACCCTAAGGTAGTTGATCTTTCCGCGTTCTCTGCTGCCTGTCGGCATTGGATGGGCAGCAAAACCAGAGATAAAATAAGCAATATCCTTGACCCGCAGGACAGGAGTGTTCCTACCTTTATCGGCTCCGGGGATTACCATCATATTTCCGGCGTCCTTCTTCGGCAATTCCGGCAGCCTATAACGCTTCTGGTGTTTGATTTTCATCCGGACCTGGACGTTATGCCTCCCCGGTTAGGTTGCGGCTCGTGGGTCAGCAGCGCCTTGAGGATGCCCAACATAAAAAAAGCAGTCTTGATAGGGGTATCCTCCGAAGATATCTCTGAGCGGCGCATCCAAAGCCTTGATTTCGGCTCTCTGGAAGACAGCCGCGTTGAAATTTATCCCTGGCAACACTCTCCTACTAAAGTCAGCCTTAGAAGAATCGCAGGTAATGCCTCTTTTGAAGTTGAGAGGAGGCGGTTATCGAGCATAATACGCTGGCAGCAGCTTAAAGACGGGGACCTGAATTCCTCATTTATCCGCATTCTAAATAGAATTCCCACCTCCGGTGTTTATATCAGCATTGATAAGGATTGCTTGAGAAAACAGTATGCCTTGACTAATTGGGAAGAGGGCGCTATGGAGCTGGGCAGCCTTATTTTTATGCTCGGTTTGATAAAGGAGAGGTTTGATATAGTTGGTCTGGATATCAGCGGAGAATATTCCCTGCCGCGCCCGAATAATATTCTTAAGATGATCTCGCTTGCCTTAGACCATCCTGCTGATTACAGCGCCCGCGCAAAGGCGCAGGAATACATCGATATGGTCAACGAGGATACTAATATCAAGATATTGGAACTGCTGAATAGCTAGCCTCTGCCGGTAAGACTTACCAGGACTATCCCGATTACGATAAGGAGCGTCCCCCCCCAGCGTTTCAGGCCCACCCTTTCTTTCAAGACCACATGAGAGCCGAAGGCTATAAAGATGTAGTGCATGCTGTCCAGGGAGAATGCGAGGTTAAGGTCTGCCTTGGAGAGTACGAACAGCCAGATAAAAAGCGAGAGGGTGCTAAAAGAAAGGGCGAACCACACCCGCGGCACCAGCGCCAGCTTAAGGAGGAACCTTAAGAGCTTGCGGATGCCGTTGATGTTGAAGGAAAGAGAGTTGATGGAGTTCTTTAGGAACAGCTGGCTGGCAGTATCGCAGGCGCTGGTGGCGATGATAAGAAGGATGATGTAGAAAAGGCTCATTTTCATGGGATGGCCGCCTTTTTATCTTCACCGCTAAGCGATACCATTATTACCCCCGCCAGTATAAATAATATCCCTATCCAGCGCAGGAATGTTATCTGCTCCCCCAGCAATATAATCGAAACGAGCGGGACAAGGATATAACTGAAGCTGGCGATAGGAACCGCAACGCTTAAATCTATCTTGGAGAGAATTGCCGACCAGATGACGAAGGTTGCCAATACCGAAACCAGCCCTATCCAGAGGAAACCGGAAGAGAGCATCGCCTGTATGAATACCGTTGCTTCATGCAGGGAGGTTATGTTAAGTCCGCTTTCGGGGAGCGCGCTTTTTTTGAAACAGAAATGGGTAAAGGTCTCCAGGATATCGGAGAAGACGAGGAAGGACAGTATTTTTAAGGTCAGCCGGTTCTTAAACATGTTGAATATTCCCTGCGCACTACGCAGAAACGCTTTCCAAGCCAATCGGGAAACTGTTTCCGCTTTGAGTCGGAAACTGTTTCTGCTTTGGATGGGAAAGTGTTTCTGAGAGCGAGAGATAAATACCTTGATTAGGGATGTATTTTATCATAAAATTAAACTTAAACCAGCAAAAATATAATCAATGTCCCTATTTAAAGAGATTCCTCCTACCGCGGGATTTCCACTATCCATTAAGGATTTTTTGAAACCCTCCTTCCCCGGGAGCCTGGAAGGAGATTTTAAAGGCTATTGCGGATTAGGATATGCCAGGGTTACCTATTCCGGAACCGCCGCTTTTTATCTTATCCTGGAGAGCCTTAAAAAAATCTCCAGCCGTAAAACTGTTATTATACCGTCTTTTGTCTGCCCGCTGGTGGCGCTGGCAGTAGCAAGGGCTGGGCTTAAGATTGAGGTATGCGATATTCGGCAGGATAGCTTTGATTACGATTACGACCTTCTGGAGAAGCTCTGCGCCGCAAATCATGATGTCCTGGCTGTGGTGGCAGTGCACCTGGGGGGCATTGCGGTAGATTTTGGATCTCTAGAGAGAACAGTTAAAAAATACGGTATTTTCATTATTGAAGACTGCGCCCAGTCCCTCGGCGCAGAGTATAACGGCAGGAAGACGGGCGCGTTGGGGGATTTTTCTTTTTATAGCCTTTGCCGCGGCAAGGGGCTGACCATTTACGAAGGCGGCATTATTGGCGCCAGCCGCGGGGAATACGCAGGGGTAATTGATGAAACCATTGCCAGTTTGGTGCGGGATGATTATTTTTCAGAAGCGCTTAAGATCCTGGAGCTTTTCGGATACTGGATTTTTTACCGTCCCAGCCTATTCTGGTTTGTTTATGGGCTTCCGCAGCTCTTTTGGAATCTCAGCGGTAACAGCCTTCGGGGCGTTAATGAATACTTTGATGTCAATTTTCCCATGCACAAGATTGGCATTTTTAGGGAATCCGTCGGCCGCGCCCAGTTTGGACGCCTGGAGCAGGAAATAAAAAAACAGAGAGAGAAGGCTGTTTTTTACATCCGATCCTTAAGCGGGTTAAAGGGCGTTAAGGTAGTCAGGGATGCGGGAAGCGCCAGTTCAAACTATCCGTACCTGACCCTGATTTTTGATGATATCAGCCGGCGCAATAATGTCTTAAGGGGGTTAAGGGCTGCGGGGGTTGGGGTTTCGCAGATTTATGCTTCTGCCATTACAGATTATGACTACTTAAAGGGGATTGTGCCCCAGCGTGATTGTCCCGCAGGCCGTTACATTGCCGCAGGCCACCTTACATTATCTACCAGCGTATTCTTGGGTAAAGATGATTTAGCAAGAGCCGTTACCGTAATCAAGAAATAAAACTAAGGAGGCAAGATGGATTGGAAGGTGTTTCTTATGACTTTTAGCGCAATATTCCTTGCGGAGCTGGCTGATAAGACCCAGTTGGTTGGTATGGGGTTGTCGGCGAAGACCGGCAGGCCGGTTTCGGTATGGCTGGGTTCGGTATGTGCTTATATTGTGGTAACCGCAATAACGGTAATCTTGGGCTCTTTGCTTGGCAAATATATTAAGCCTGAGATCATACGCTATACCGGGGCAGCTGTTTTTATGATTATTGCTCTTTTGATGGTAATAGGAAAGATTTAACTTCTTAAAATACAGACAGATATGAGTAAAAGGCTTCCGGAGTTGACTAATCTCCAGAAGTTGTTATAATGTGGTGGATCTTTGCCGGCGTAGCTCAGTTGGTAGAGCAGCGCTTTCGTAAAGCGCGGGCCGGAGGTTCGATCCCTCTCGCCGGCTCTTATATGTGTTAAATATGTCCTCCGTGAGCTTAACAGAAACGCTTTCCGAGTCAATCGGGAAACTGTTTCCGCTTTGAGTCGGAAAGCGTTTCCGCTTTGAGTCGGAAACTGTTTCTGCTTTGGGGTGGAAAGTGTTTCTAAGATGGCGAGATTCAGAAAGGTATTAAAAAACCGTAATTTTTTCCTCTTGTGGGTAGGCCAGATTATCTCCCAATTGGGGGATAGGCTTGATCAGATGGCCCTTATTGCGCTTGTATATTCCCGCGCCCAGGGCTCGACGCTCGGCCTCGCCAAGATACTTTCGTTTACCATAATTCCGGTTTTTATCATTGGCCCTCTGGCCGGAGTTTACGTAGACAAGTGGGACCGCCGGCGCACCATGTATGCCTGTGATTTCCTGCGCGCTGCCCTGGTATTTACCATCCCGTTTTTTCTGTTTTCCTTCAGAAACCTTGTCCCTATTTATATCGTTATCTTTCTGGTTTTTGCGGTGGGCAGGTTCTTCGTTACCGCCAAACTTGCGATTATCCCGGATATTGTTGAGAAGGAAGAGCTCCTGATCGCCAATTCCCTGGTTAATACCACGGGTATGATTGCGGCTATACTCGGCTTCGGCGCAAGCGGCGTACTGGTGGATTGGCTGGGGGCCAAAAGCGGTTTTTACCTTGATGCATTCAGCTTTCTTGTTTCCGCGCTTTTTATATTCATGATTGCGGCCAAGGCCAAGGTCGCCATGGACCTGCGCCGCGTCGGCAAGGATATCGTAGATGTCATACGCAAATCCGTTTTTCAGGAAATCAAGGAAGGGGCCGTCTATTTTATAAAGCGCAGGGAGATACGTTTTGCTGCCGGCGTAATGTTCCTTCTCTGGTCGGCGCTCGGGGCAATATATATCGTGTTGATAGTCTTTGTGCAGAATACCCTGGATTCCGCTGTCAAGAGCGCAGGGACTAAAGACCTGGGGCTATTGATTATGTTTCTGGGGGTAGGGCTTTTTGTGGGGTCCATGCTTTACGGCCGCCTGGGGCAGCGGGTCTCCCACTATAAAACGATATTTGCTTCTTTGGCTTTAAGCGGGGTAATGCTGGTTGTTTTTGCCCTTGTCATTAATGCCTATCGGGATTTCGGGATGGCAGCCTGGCTGGCATTGGCGTTGGGCCTGGCGGTTTCTCCGATTATGATTGCCACCAATACCATCGTCCACAAGGTCAGCGATAATGAGATGATGGGCAAGATATTCAGCTCTCTGGAGATTATCATGCACCTGGGTTTTATCCTGTTTATGTTTTTAAGCAGTATGCTTGCCGAGCGCATCCCGGAGGTGGCGATATTAGTGGCAGTGGGCTGCGTATTGGCGGCCCTAGGCGTCATAAACTTTGTTTATCACCGTAAGATACCATGGTTAGATTAGCGGATAATAAGCATTATACCGAGGATAGGCCCATTGAGGCATTGCCGCTTCCTGCAAGGGTTTATCTGCCGCTTTCGCAGCATCTGGGAAAGGCCTGCAATCCAGAGGTGAAGGTTGGCGATATGGTTTTAACCGGCCAGCGCATTGCATCCATTGAGGCGCATGTCACCGCGCCTGTCCATGCCTCCATATCCGGAAGGGTCAGCGCAATCCAGCAGTGGCCGCACCCGGTGCTGGGAAGGTGCCAGGCCATCGTTATTGAAGGCGATGGCAAAGACGAGAAGGCGTTTCCCGGAGGCAGGACCGATAGCCAGGCAGAGAAACTTGCGCCCGATGATATCAGGCAGATAGTCCGGGATGCCGGCATCGTGGGCATGGGGGGCGCGTCGTTTCCTTCTTATATAAAACTGACTCCTCCCAAGCCGGTAGATGTCTTGCTCGTTAATGCCGCAGAGTGCGAGCCGTATCTGACCGGCGATTACCGCCTGATGATAGAGAAGACGCCGGAAATCTTAAAAGGAACAAGGGCGGTGGCCGGATGCCTCGGGGTAAAGAAGGTATTTATTGCAGTGGAAGATAATAAGCCGGCCGCCATTGCAAGGTTCAGGGATTTAACGGGAGAGCGGGGGATTGATATCAGCGTGAAGGTTTTGAAATCGGCTTATCCGCAGGGCGGCGAGAAACAGCTTATCAGCAAGATAATGGGCAAAGATGTCCCTTCGGGAAAACTGCCTTTTGAAATCGGGGTAGTGGTTCATAATGTAGCGACGCTGTTTGCCGTCTATGAAGCAGTTTATTGCGGCAGGCCTTTATATCAGAGGGTGGTAACGGTTACCGGAAGCCAACTGGAGAGCCCCCGGAATCTCCTGGTGCGCCTTGGTACGCCTATCAGGGAGCTCATCGGTTTCTGCAAGCCCAGGGTTGAGGGCATTTCCCGTATTATTATCGGAGGGCCGATGATGGGGATTGCCCAGTACACCCAGGATGTGCCTGTGATTAAATCCACTACCGGGATAGTGCTGTTTAACGAAAAAGAGGCTCCGGTGCTAGAGGAGGATTTTTGTATCCGTTGCGGCGCCTGCGTGCGGGCATGCCCTGCCGGATTGATGCCCTGCCTGATTAATTTAGCATCGGAGAAGGGGCTTTGGGAAGAGGCGAAGGCCTATCGTGCGCTCGATTGCATTGAATGCGGGCTCTGTAATTACGTCTGCCCGGCAAGCCGCAGATTGACCCAATCCATCAAAAGGGCGAAGCTTGAGGTGGCAAAATGAGACAGATGGCGCGTTACGGTTTTGTCCTGAGTCTAATCTGCGTTGTAGCAAGCGTGTCTTTGGCCCTGGTTAACAGGCTTACCAAGCCGCGCATTATCGCCCAGGCCAAGGCAGAGGAGGAGGCAAGCCTTAAAGAAGTCATGCCGGAGGCAATACGCTTTGAAGCTGTGAAATCCGCAGAGGGAGTTTTATATTATAAGGCCTACGGTGCCGACGCTAAACTTATCGGCGCTGCCTTCAAGGCCTCGCATAAAGGATATTCCAGCGTCGTAGAAACGATGGTGGGGATGAGCAGGGACGGCACTATCACCGCCATCAAGGTGGTAAGCCAGAATGAAACCCCGGGGCTTGGGGCGCGCGTCAGCGAAACGTCTTTTACCGGGCAGTTTAAAAACAAGAATATTGATTTAGACGGCGTCCAGGCCATCACCGGAGCCACTATTTCATCGCGCGCCGTGATTGATGCCGTAAAAGAGAAGGCCCGAGAGATTGAAAGGTTGATTAAAAATGCAGGATAGATTGATAGTTTCCACATCGCCGCACCTGCACGTCAGGGAATCTACCAGCCGCATTATGTGGCTGGTGGTCTTAAGCCTCGTGCCTGCCGGCATAGCAGGAGCGGCTATCTTCGGGATGTCCGCCCTTGGCGTTATAGCGCTGGGGATAGTTTCGGCCGTATTGACCGAGGCGCTCCTGGAGGCCTTGACAAAGAGGAAGATTACGGTTTCAGACGGCAGTGCCTTTCTCACAGGTTTATTGCTTGCCTATAACCTTCCTCCTGAGGTGCCCTTCTGGCTTCCTATCGCAGGGTCGGTTTTTTCAATTGCCGTTGGAAAACAGGTTTTCGGAGGCCTGGGGCAGAATATTTTTAACCCCGCCCTGGTAGGAAGGGTTTTTCTGATGGCAAGCTGGCCAAGATATATGACCAGTTTTACGAGGCCCCTGGCTTATGACGCCGTTACCCAGGCCACGCCTTTAGCGGCATTAAAAGAAGGGAAGGCGCTGGAGGGTATTTCGCGCCTGGATTTATTCCTTGGTCTGCGCGGAGGCTGTATCGGCGAGGTATGCATCGCAGCGCTTCTCGTCGGAGCGCTCTTTCTGCTGATCATGGGGTATATCAGCTGGCATACGCCGTTAAGTTTTATTCTTACTACCGCCGCCATCACTTTTGTTTTCGGCTCCAATGGCCTATTCAGCGGGGATTGGGCATTTCAGATATTAACAGGCGGTTTAATCCTTGGGGCATTTTTTATGGCTACGGATTACGTTACCTCTCCGCTTACCCGCAAGGGGCAGATTATCTTCGGTATTGGCTGCGGCCTGATTACCGCAGTGATACGGCTGTGGGGAGGTTATCCCGAGGGGGTATCATACGCGATATTGATGATGAACGCGGCAACTCCGGTTATTGACCGTTTCACAAAAACGAAGGTTTACGGGACAGGATGAGAAGATACCTTAAGGAATTCGCCAGGGGGATTTTCAGGGAAAACCCCACTTTTGTGCTGGTGCTGGGGCTATGCCCTACGCTGGCGGTTTCGGTTTCCGTGATAAACGGAATCGGCATGGGTATCGCCGCTACTTTTGTGCTTTTGGGTTCCAATATCATCATCGCGATGATTAAGAATCTTATACCGGAGAGGATACGCATCCCGTGTTTTATCGTCGTTATCGCTACTTTTGTTACTATCGCGGAAATGGCGATGAAGGCGTATAGCCCGGCCCTGAACCGTTCTTTGGGCATCTACGTGCCGCTTATCGTGGTCAACTGCATGGTGCTGGGAAGGGCAGAGGCGTATGCCAAAAAATCCGGGATCGCCAGTTCATTTTTTGACGGGTTGGGGATGGGGGTAGGTTTTACCTGGGCCCTGGTGCTTATCTCCGCTATCAGGGAATTTTTCGGCTCCGGGCAACTGATGGGCCATACCATATTCAAGGGGTTTGAGCCGGCATTTGTGCTGAGTATGCCCCCGGGGGCATTACTGGTGATCGGGTTATTGCTGGGTTTCTTCAACGTGTTGAAGCAGCGCAAGGGGCAAAAGGAGGCGTAGTTGGACGCAGGGCAGTTTTTAACTATTTTCATCTCGGCGGTATTCATCTCCAACGTCATATTGTCGCGATTCCTGGGTTTGTGTTCCTTTATCGCCATTTCCAAAGAGACGAGGCCTGCAGTAGCAATGGGTTTTTCGGTGACGTTCGTCGCTACCATGTCGTCTATTATCACCTGGTTTATTTACCGCTATCTGCTTATTCCGTTTGAGTTGACATACCTGCGCACTATTTCATTTATCCTGGTGATTGCCACCTTTGTGCAGCTGGTGGAAATGGTTATCCGTAAGGTGAGCCCTCCGTTATACAGGTTTTTCGGGATTTACCTTCCTTTGATTACGGTTAATTGCGCGATTATGGGAGTGGCGGTTTTAAACTCGGATATGTTTTTTGCCCATAATAAAGCGGTAGCGGGAAGTTTCTATTACGCGGTATTCCAGGGGTTCTGCGTGGGCCTGGGTTTTACGCTGGCGATGTTTTTGATGTCCGGGATAAGGGAGAGGCTCCAGCTTTGCCGCGTACCCAGGGCATTCAAGGATTTTCCGCTGGCCTTTATTGTGGCTTCAATTATGAGCCTGAGCTTTATGGGGTTTAACGGGTTTAGATTCTGATGGAGATATTATTACCGGTTATAACCTTGGGTGTATTAGGCCTGTTTTTCGGCGTCGGCCTGGCGATTGCCTCTAAGCGGCTGGCAGTGCATGTTGACCCGCGCCTGGAGCAGATCCACGGCCTGCTGCCGGGTTCTAATTGCGGCGCCTGCGGAGGTGCGGGGTGTTTCGGTTTTGCCGAACTGGTGCTGAGCGGCAAACTTCCCGTGGACGCCTGCAGGGTAAGCGAGCAGGATGCGAAAGAGAAGATTGCGCGCATCCTCGGCCAGAGCCTGGGAAAGAGCATTAAGAAAATAGCGACCCTCCATTGTTACGGGGGGAAAAAAGTCAGCGACCGTTTCGTATATGCCGGGATAGAGGATTGCGTGGCAGCGAATTTAGCCCTAGGTGGACAGAAGTCCTGCTCCTGGGGGTGCCTGGGTTTTGGAACCTGCGTTAAGGCCTGCCCCTTCGGAGCTATCAGTATGTCTGACGAAGGCCTGCCGGTAGTGGATGAGGCCAAATGCAAGGCCTGCAATAAATGCGTAGAGGCCTGCCCCAAAAAATTATTCAGCTTAGTGCCGTTAGCGCAGAAGGTCTATATGGCATGCAGCTCTCATGATGCCGGCCGCGATACAAGGGCAGCATGCCCCGTAGGGTGTATTGCCTGCCGCCTCTGCGAGAAGGCCTGCAAATTTGACGCCATTCATGTAGTTGATAACATCGCAATTATAGATTATAATAAATGCACTTCCTGCGGCGACTGCGTGAAGGTCTGCCCCATGAAGACTATCAGGACAAGATGATGAATATAGCGGTTTTTGCTTCCGGGCGGGGGACAAATTTTTCAGCTATTGCCCGCGCGGCGAGAAAAGGCATGATAAAGGCCAGGCTGGTCCTTCTGGTGTGTGACCAACCAGGCGCGGGAGTGTTAGCGCGCGCGCGGCGTTATAAGGTTAAGGTCGCCTTAGTGAAAAGGGAGGATTTTAAGGATAAGGGTGATTTTGAGGCCAGGATCATGCGGCACCTTCGGGATAATAAGGTTGAGCTTGTTGTGCTGGCAGGGTATATGCGCATGCTAAGCAAGGGGTTTATCGAGCGCTATAAAAATAAAATAATCAATATCCATCCGAGCATCCTGCCTGCCTTCAAGGGTACCGAGAGCATCAGGGATGCCTTTGAATACGGCTCCAAGCTTACCGGGGTAACGGTGCATTTTGTTGATGAGGAAATGGACCACGGACCCATTATCCTGCAGGGAGGGGTTGAGATAAGAGAGTCTGATACCGTAGAGTCGCTGGAGGCCAGGGTCCATAAGCTTGAGCACAAGCTTTACCCCAGGGCAATCGGTCTTTATTTGTCGGGGAAGCTTAAGGCGAAGGGAAGGAAGGTAAGGATTTCTACCTGAGTTGTTTTGACCACACCTGCTTGCGCGTCAGGACAATCTTGGTATTGCTTAAGAGGTTGTCAAATTCCATCCGGTCAAAATTTCTGAAATTATAATTCCTGATAGTATAGATTGCCGTTGCTACTATTTCCTTATCAATATCCTTGTCCTGTTTTACTTCCGGTTTCCTGAATTTTAATCTTACCCGCTGCTCAATCTGCTTCAGTATAAATTCCCTCATAGTAATCTCTTTCCAGTCCAGGTGCATGCCTTCCATGTCGCCGATAATCTGCTGGGGCGCTACGTTATAATCCTGGATGGTACGGTGGGTGTATTCGTAGGAGTCCATAATGCCGTAAGAGAGTTTCTTGAGGTCCGGGTAATACATTATTTCTTTAATCTCAAAGCCGTTTTTGATATCAGCCACCACCATGCAGAGGAAGCGGACCTTTTCTTGCTGCGAATATCCGGTATCATGCAACACGCGCAGCGCTACCTTGCTGAGCTTGCTGATTCTTTCCGATACCTCCTTGTTATACTGATACGGCGGGTTGGAGATTTGTTTTTCGTGAACGGGCTTGACGAGGTACTCCAGGGTTATGGTATCGTCTAAGCCTTTGGCGGCATAATTAGCCTTGCAGTAATCTACCGTAAAAAGCTCCAGGTTTTTCTGGGGTTTTCCTTTAGCGGGGATAAAGATATCCTCTACCGGCAGGTAAATCCAGAGCGTATCTCCGGCAAACCTTGCGCGGCAGTCAATCCGGTATTCTTGGGCCGCGGCGTTATGGATGGCATTCTGGACGTATTCTTTGCTGTAGGAGGCAAGAGGGGGAGAGGAACATCCGGCGAGCAGGGATGCCGTAAATAAGAGGCTAAGGGCGGTTCTTGCCAAACTCTTTGAAGATGGCCTCGATTTCATCGTAGTTCAATTCTCCCTTGGCAACCAGTTCCTTTGCGAGGCGTTCGAGGATGGCGTCTTCCTTGCGCAAGAGGTCTTCGACCTCTCTGAGGCACATATTCAATATGTCCTGTACATCTATGTCAAGGCGGTTCCTGGTGGATTCCGATACAAATTCGGCATTCTTGAAGACGTGGAAATTACCGATGACCCCGGATTTGCCCATTCCCCAGCGCCATACCATATTATGGGCGATGTAAAGTGCTTTCTGGAAATCCGAGTCCACCCCGGCGGTGGTAGTGCCGAGCTTAAGCCTCTCGGCAGCGTAGGAGCCCAGGCAGGTCTTAATCTCGCCGAGCAGCTTTTGTTTGTCCGGTATGAAGATTTCTTCTTTTTCGGGGGTCCAGGTCACCCCTCCGGTATAACCGCGCGGGGTGATGGTTACTTTGAATACGTCCTGGGTAGGCACAAGCAGGTAAGTAACGATGGCGTGGCCGGCTTCGTGATAGGCGGCCTGCAGCTTTTCTTCCTCGCGTACCTTGATGCGGCGTTTAATGCCGAGCGAGATTCTTTCGCGGGCATCGTCAATCTCTTTCATGGAGATGAGGTTTTTCTTGCGGCGCACCGCTATTAATGCGGATTCACGCACGATATTGGCGATATCCGCCGGGCTGTTTCCTACGGTGATGCGGGCAAGCCGGTCGGTCTTGACGCTCGTCTGGTCGTATTTGACCTCTTTTAGGTAATATTCGAATAATTTCTGCCGGTCCTCGAGACTGGGCTTATCTACGTAGATCTTGCGGTCAAACCTGCCGGGCCTCAGCAGCGCCACGTCTAAATAATTTTCCGGGGCATTGGTCGCCCCTATAATCACGATGTTGGTGTCTTTTTCCTTTAAGCCGTCCATCTCCACCAATAATTGGTTTAAGGTCTGGTTGTGCTCGGTGGTGCCGCCTCCGCCTGTTTCTATCCCGCGCCTGGCGCCTAGGGCGTCAAGTTCGTCAATAAAAATGATGCAGCCGCCCTCGATTTCGGCCAACTCTCGCGCGTTTTTAAAAAGATTGCGGATCCTCCCGGCGCCTACGCCTACGAACATCTCCACGAATTCCGAGCCTGACATGGAAATGAAAGGAATCCCGGCCTCGGTGGCGATGGCCTTGGCAAGATAGGTTTTGCCGCATCCGGGAGGTCCGAGCATCAAGAGTCCCCTCAGGATCCTGCCCCCGATGCGCTGTAATTCGGCGCGGTCCTTGATGAGATTGACGATCTCTGAGGCCTCTTCTTTGGCTTCATCCATCCCTATGACATCGCTCCAATGGATGCCGACATCCTTTCCGGAAACCGATTTTTTGCTGCTGTGAGTGAATTGCTGGCCGCCCTTTTTAAACTGCATCCAGTAGAGCATAAAAACGAACATCGTAGTCTGGATGGCTCCTACGATGACCCAGATAAAAATCTGCAGCGGATACATCGCCAATTGGGCCTGCCGCACGTAAGATTCCGCTTCAAACCATGCCTTGATGCCCTTGATTAAGAGGATGGCCAGAAGTATTAAGGCGGTGCTGGCAACCAGCCAAAGGATCATCCTTATCCAGTATAGCCTGAAAAACCTTTTGGTTTTCTTCAAGTTCATCCGAATCAATCCTTATGTTATTGATGAAATTTAAGATAACACGACAGCCAATTTTAGTCAAACCTTATTTTTGCTTCCTCAACTTAAACAGAAACGCTTTCCAAGCCAATCGGGAAACTGTTTCCGCTTTAAGCAGGAAAGTGTTTCTGCTTTGGGAGGGAAACTGTTTCTGGGGGTGCAAGTTGTGCTTGACGGGAGAGCATGAGTATGTATAATATAATCCTCACGCAACAGATCTCTCATTACATCTTAAAATAAGGAGACTTAAGGATGGCGAAGATTAAAAAGGTTTTGGCGAGAGAAATCCTGGATTCGCGCGGCAATCCTACGGTTGAGGCAGATGTCATTTTAGATAACGGCGTACTCGCCAGAGCGGCCGTGCCTTCGGGGGCGTCTACCGGAGACAACGAGGCCCTGGAATTGCGTGACGGAGACAAGAAAAGATACCTCGGCAAAGGCGTAACCAAGGCCGTAGATAATATCAATAAAGTCATCTTCCCGGAAATCAAAGGCAAGCAGCCGGATTTTAATAAGATAGATAAGCTCCTGATGGATATGGACGGCACCGAGAATAAATCTAAGCTCGGAGCGAATGCGATACTTGCGGTATCGCTGGCGATTGTCAAGGCCGCCGCCCTTTCCAAAAAACAGCCTCTTTATAGATTTCTCGGAGGCGATAAAGCCAAGCTCCTGCCCGTGCCTTTAATGAATATCCTAAACGGCGGTATGCACGCCGACAATAACCTTGATATCCAGGAGTTTATGATTATGCCTATTGGGGCGCCGACATTTAAAGAGGCGCTCAGGTACGCAACGGAGGTATTCCATAACCTTAAGGCTATCCTGAAATCCAAGGGTTTATCTACCTCCGTAGGAGACGAGGGCGGGTTTGCGCCTAACTTGGAATCCAACGAGGAGGCCCTGGGCCTGATTATCCAGGCTATTGAGCGCGCAGGTTACAGGCCGGGCAAAGATGTCTATCTCGCCCTGGATTGCGCTGCCAGCTCTTTTTATAAGGAAGGAAGCTATAAGTTCGAAAAATCACAGAAAAAATCCACCGACCTCATCGGGCTTTACGGGAACTGGATATCGAAGTATCCGATCGTTTCTATTGAGGACGGACTCTCCGAGCATGACTGGGAGGGATGGAAAGAGATGACGGCAGAGCTCGGCAGCAGGCTGCAGCTGGTGGGCGACGACATCTTCGTTACGAATCCGGAGATTTTTAAAAAAGGTGTTGCGCAACGCATAGCCAATGCTATACTAATAAAGGTTAACCAGATAGGTTCGCTTTCTGAAACCCTTGAGGTCATCGGGATAGCCCGCAGGGATAAATATGCGGCGGTTATTTCGCACCGCTCCGGAGAAACCGAGGACACTACGATTGCGCATCTGGCGGTTGCAACAGGGGCCGGGCAGATCAAAACCGGTTCCCTATCCCGCACCGACAGGATATGCAAGTATAATGAGCTCCTGCGTATAGAGGAAGAGTTAGGGGGGAAGGCGGTCTATGCGGGAGGGCTCTGGAAGTCCCGCGGATGATACTTAAAAAGGCCTTGTGGCTTTTTGGGATTGCGGTTCTGCTCTTGATTTTGTTCCTGCCAGGATATGCCAGGCTTAATCAGCTTAAAGATAAGAACCGCGACCTGGAGACCAGTATCCGTAAATTGAAAATTGAGAATTCGCTCCTGAACCAGGAGTTAAAAAGGGTAGAGAACGACCCCCTATACCAGGAGAAGATCGCCCGCGACAAGATGGGTATCGTGCGCAAAGGCGAAATCCCCGTAAAGATAATTCCGGAAAAGCAGTAGGCCGGGAAGGATAATTTTCGGGGTGACAGCGAGCGCCAGGGTGGGGGCGAAGCGTTCCAAGAATCCGAGACAGGTAAAAGATACAGCAAAAACCGTTATTTGTTTACTATTCACGCTATAGAATAAGCAATAGCGTAACGACTTCGCGGGGTGGAGCAGCTCGGTAGCTCGTCAGGCTCATAACCTGAAGGTCAGAGGTTCAAATCCTCTCCCCGCAACCAGATTAAAAAGGCAGCCAGGGCATCGGCTGCCTTTTTCTTTTATGAGCAGGCAGCGCGCCGGTTTAAAAAGTTCTTGTAAAATCACCAAATGAATGGTATATTTTGTTTATGAACATTTGTTCAATAATTGGATAATATTGCAGAGGATAAAATGACGATATTAAACAGAAAGGAAAGAGACAGGCAGCTGCGCCGGTCCGATATCCTGAAAGCGGCAGAGCACTTATTTGCCATTAAAGGGTACAATAAAGCGACCATCAGGGATATTGCCAAAGAAGCCCAGTATGCTACGGGAACGGTTTACCTGCATTTTAAAGACAAGGAAGCGCTTTTTTTTGCCCTGTTTGAGGAAAAGCTCAAAAATTTATTATCTATCATAGAGGAAAAAATAAAGCAAGTTAAAGATGCCAGAAGCAAGCTTAGGATTTTTGTACGGGAAGGGCTGGATTTCTTTGCGAAGAACTCCAACTTCTTTAAAATTTTTGTTTCGGAAAGCGACAGGCTTCTGATAGAGAAGAGGATTTTGAAATCTCCTGCCGGACAACAGTTTCAGGATTATACCGTAAGATTAATCAGGCAGGCGCAAGAACAACGGGTCATTAGCAGCGAGCTTGCCGCCAGGCAGGCGGCGGATGTTTTTTTTGCAATTTTAAAAATAGTTGGAATTGAATGCTTCAAAGAAAAAAATGGGAAGCTGCCGGATTTATCCGACCTTATACTTAGGTATTTTTTATACGGAACTGCAAACAAGTAACCCTTCTTATTAACGCTCCCGCCCCCGTTTCATAAAAAATCATCTTGACAAAAACCTGAACGAATGATATATTTTATTTGTGAACATATGTTCATATAATGATGTATTGTTCATACAAAATGCAGGCGGTATATCTTGGCAGGGTAAGGGCGGCGGTGAAGAAAGACTATGAAAAAATACAGGTATTTTATTATAACTTTAGGAATTGCGGTAATGTTTACCTTGCAAACAGCGCTGGCAGCTGAGGCGCCGGAACACCGTGTCTTGAAGATAGACCTGAACACAGCTATCAAAATGGCGATTGATGCCAGCGAGGAGTTAAAAATAAAGGAAAGGCAGGCTAATAAAAGCGAAGGGGCTTACCTGGAAGCGCGCGCAGGTTTACTCCCTCATATAAGCGCGGAATCCACCTTTCTTTATAATATAGATTACCCCGATTCAATGGAATTGGGAGATTACAACAGCGTATCAGGTATAACCGCTTCGCAGGTCTTGTGGTCCTTTGGCAGGGTAATGCACGCGGTTGACGCTGCCAAGAAGGCAGCGGAGGCAAGCGGATTTAGCAGGGAGGCGGGCAAACAGGAAGTTATTTACGCCGCAAAGTTGAGTTATTACAGCAACTTACTTGCGAGAAATGCATTAGCAATAACCGAAAAGTCATACCAGAACGCCATTGACAATAAGAAACTCTTAGGGCAGCGTTCTTACGGAGGCCGCAGTTCTAAGTATGAAATCCTCAGGATGGACACCGAAGTGGCTGCCAGGGTTCCTACAGTGAATGAAGCGAGAGCCCAGCTGGGCATGGCAACGGAGACTTTAAAGAGGGTTATCGGCACGGATGCCTCTTCGGAACTTGAGCTTGCGGAGGATTTTAAAGAATACTACCACGGGCTTGATTATGAGCTGCTTGTGGCTGCGATGTATGAATACGAACCTTCCTTAAAAAGCCTTGCTAAATATATGGAGTCTGCCGAAGCGACGCTAAAGAGCAAAAAGGCAAGTTTCCTTCCTACTGTTTCAGGGTTTACCTTATGGGATTACCTGGGGTCTCCCAGCGATTCGATGTTAAACGGAAATGAGTCCGGCAGCTATGCCTTTGCCGGCGTCAAGGTAAGCATGCCGATCTGGGAAGGAGGCGAGAAGCAGGCGCAGCTGAGGCAGGCGCGCATGGAGAAGGAAATCGCGATATTACAAAGGAAACAGGCTGAAAAAGACCTCCTTTTGGCCCTGAAGAAGGCTTCTTTGGAATACCGCCAATACACGGATAACTTAAAAGCCAATATTGAAGCAGTAAGGCTGGCAGGGGAGTCATTCCAGCAGACACAGGAGATGTTCGCTTCCGGCCAGGTAACCCTTACGGACTTAAACGACTCCGAACTTCTATTGACCAATCAAAGGCTTAACAAGGAAATGACCTTGTTTAATATCAATGTTACCCTGGCAAAAATAGAAAAATTGATTGCGGGGCATTATGATGAAAAAAATACCGGGGAAAAGTCTTAATTTCAGGACGCAGATATATGCGGCAGTAATGCTGGTTTTTGTCATTTCCGTGTTTATGACTATCAGGTCGGTGGATATCAGGCGTAACCGCCCGATAATTAGTTTTGTTTCCGAATGGAGCAGGCGAGGCAAGCCGGTAACAGCCAGGGTGATAAAGGCAGCAGATACCCCGGCGTATACTAAATTTACGGTTGTCATTATCTCCGGTAATTCAGGGAAAGGCTTTGTGACCGCGGATATCAAGGATAAGATTAAGGTAGGACAAGAGGTTTATTTAGCGGATGGCGGCGCTGCCTGCGGAAGGATATCAAGGCTGGGCGGGGATCTGGATGTTAATACCGGCATGTTTGCGGTAGAAATAGAGTTTGATAAGCCTGTTGCGGCATCCGGTTCAATGCTGGTAGTTTTTGCGCAAACCCAGACCTTGAGCCAGGCACTGGTAGTGCCTAACAGCATCCTGGATATTTCCGGAGACAATTATTATCTCTGGAAGATAGAAGATTTAAAGGCGCGAAGGGTCCCGGTTAAAATCGGATTGCGTAACGGCTACGGCACGGTTATCAATGAAGGTATCCGCTCGGGGGATATGGTGGTGTTCAGCGGCCAAGGCGCATTAAAAGAAGGGGATAAGGTTAATGTTATTGAGGATGACCCGCTCCAGATACGCGATGAGGTCAGGCAGAGATGATTGAATTCTTTGTAAGGCATAAGGTAACCACGGTAATGTTCGTCCTGGTGTTCGTGGTTTTAGGAATCTTTAGCTATTCCAATATACTTATTGAAAAGTTCCCCAAAGTAGATTATCCGATTGTTACCGTCTCAATTACGTATCCCGGGGCAACCCCGCTAGAGGTAGAGACACTGGTAGTCAAGAAGGTAGAAGATGCGGTTTCAGAGGTATCGGAGATTAAAAAGATTAAGAGTAATTCTTACGACAGCCTGGGGTTTGTCTCGATAGAATTTTTATTGTCGGCCGACGTTAACGTAAAGTCCATTGAGGTTAAAGATAAGGTTGAGGCCATCCTCAACGACCTTCCTGACGCCATTGAAAAGCCGGTAATTGAAAAATACGACCCCCTGGTCCTTCCGGTAATGGAGCTGGTGCTTTCCAGCGACAGCATTGACGTGCGCGAACTCTACGAATACGCCGACAAGACCTTGAAGACGAAATTTTCCTCTATTGCCGGGGTGGCCAAGGTTGACGTTTACGGCGGCAGGGAACGCCAGATTAACGTCCGGCTTGACCCAATGCTGATGAAGCAGCATTATATCAGTATCGGGGAGGTAATCAGCCAGATGTTGATGAAAAACAAGAATATCCCCGCCGGCGACCTCGAGAAGGGTTTCAGTTCTCTTAATGTCAGGTTTATCGGTGAGTTCCAGAGCGTAGGCGAAATCGCCGAGATGGAGGTTGTTTCTTCAGACGGCACAGTCTTTGCTCTCAAGGATATTAGCTCGGTCGAAGACAGCTATAAAAAGATAAAGACCAATGCCCGCTATAACGGCAAAGAGGTAGTCGGGCTTTCCATAAACAAGGCCTCTGACGGCAATGCGGTCTCAATCTCCAGGCAGATGCGCCGGGACCTTGATAGATTCAGGGCGATGCTGCCGAAAGGGATGAATCTGGACATTGCCACGGATACCACCACATTTATCATCAATGAAACAAATGGCACCGAGCAAAGCATCTTCTTAGGCATCCTTCTTACGGCGCTGATACTTTATTTCTTCCTGGGCAGATGGGAGACGACATTTATCGCCTGCATCATTATCCCGACATCTGTTATCTCAACATTTTTCCCGTTATGGATGTCGGGATTTTCCATTAATACCCTGACCTTATTGGCGATTGCTACGGTGTTGGGAACGCTTATCTCCAATGCCTTGGTTATTATTGAGAATATCATGGCGCACCTGGAGCGGCATGACAATCCGGAGCGGGCGGCAATTGAGGGGACAAAAGAGGTGTTTGTCCCCATTGTCGCGGCAACCGGGACAAACCTGGCAGTCTTTATGCCGATTGCCATGATGTCCGAAATGATAGGGGTATTCATGAGGTCTTTCGGTTTGACAGTCGTATACGCCACCCTTTTTTCATTATTGGCTTCTTTTACCCTCACCCCTATGCTTTGTGCAGCCATACTTAAACCAAGGTCAAACAAAGAGGCGGGCGGTTCAAATAACGTATTTCGTAAAATATTCTTCCCCTTAAAGTGGATACAAGACGGTCTTGACCGGGGCATGAGCTTTTTTAAGAAAGAATACAAATACCTCTTTGACGCAATTTTCCGGCATCCCAAGATGACCATTGCCGCGGTAGCCCTTTTATTTGTCGCGTCATTATTTCTCGTCCCTTATATTGAAAATGATTTGATCCCAAAGTCTGACGAAGACCAGCTTAAAATAAATATAGTCTTACCTCAGGGCTCTACTGTCAAACGCACCATAGAAACCACAAAATTACTGGAGAGATACCTTGATAAGCTGCCGGAGAAAAAATCTTATTTGACCAATATAGGGGAAAACGGCGTGGAGAATGCCTCGATTACGCTGGATTTAATCCCTTTAAAAGAACGTAAGAGGAAAGATACCGATATCATAGATGCGCTTACCTTGTTTATGGCGGGGATCCCTGACGTGGAAGTAAGCTTTGAGCGCGGCACTACTACTATTGAACCCGGCAGCGGCGATATCGCCATAGACTTATACGGGCTTGATTATGATACCATGATTGAGCTGTCTAAAGAAATGAAGCGGATAATGGAGAAGAGCGGTTACTTTATAAGCGTGATTTCTTCTTATAAGACTCCTAAGAATGAAATACGCCTTCTGCCGCAGCAGGATAAGCTTATTGAATACGGCCTGACTGCCGTTGATAGCGGTTCGGCGCTGCGCGCTTCCATCTACGGGGAGGATTCCAATATCTATAAAGAAAAAGGTGAGGAATATAAGGTCAATATAGAATTAAACGATAAATACGCGGAGGATTTTGAGGACTTAAAGATTGTTTCCATTCGTTCGCGCAAGGGCCTTATCCCCATAGATGAGTTAGGCGAATTGAAGACCGATAAGGCCATCCCGACTATCAAGCATCGGGACAGGGAGCGCGTTATCCATCTTGACGGATTTCTCGGGAAGAGCGCATTCGGGTATGTCAGCGGAGTGCTGGATAAGAAATTCAAATCCATACAGTTCCCCGAAGGGTATGGATACCGCTATGTAGGGAATGCTGAAAACATGTATGAAACTAACCGGGAAATAACCAAGGCATTCGCGCTTGCAATTATACTGACGTTTATGCTTTTATGCGCCCTGATGAATTCCGTTATTGCCTATCCCATCGCCGTTATGACAAGCGTCGCTACCTCAATCATCGGGATGATATTCGCTCTGTTTTCCCTAGGGTATTCCATTAATGTTGCTTCGTTAATGGGGGTTGTTATGTTGGTCGGGATGGTGGTAAATAACGCCATTCTTCTGTTGGATTACGCACTTATTAAGATTAAAGAAGGCATACCTGTCAAGGAAGCGCTTTGGCTGGGGGCATCGGAGAAGTTCAGGGCAATTATTATGACTTCGCTTGCGATTATTCTTGGGGTATTGCCGCAGTTTTGGGCAATAATGGAAGCGAAACAGTCTATGGGTGCGGTGATGACTGGCGGGATGCTTGCTTCCGTTATATTTACGTTCGTCCTGGTCCCGGTGGTTTTCTGGTATTTGGAGCCTCTTGAGAGAAGATTTTCAAGGCGTTAGAATATGGATGACCTTGAGCCTCTGATTTCAATCGTAAGGATACTCAGCAGGAATGAGGGTATATTTGTCCATGGAAGGCGTGTTGCCCGTTTATCCTGTGATATCGCTGGAGCGATGAAATATTGCGATAAAGGGGTCAGGCTTATCCGTATTGCAGCGGTTACCCATGACATCGGGAAAATCCAGTTACCGGAAGAAATTATCAATAAACCGGCTGCCCTGGATAAAGGCGAGAGGGAGTTAATCAGGAAGCATCCGGAACTGGGGTATCAGCTGCTGCAGGTTTTAAAGGCCGAATCTATTGTTGCGGAAGTGGCGCTTCAACACCATGAAAGGCTCGACGGTTCCGGTTATCCGTTTGGCCTGCAGGCAAAGGATATCAACCCGGTTGCAAGGATAATCGCGGTTGCCGATGTGATAGATACCATGATTTCCCCGCAGACATATAGGCCGGCATTAACTGCCGAGGAGGCCTTGCGGGAGATTAAACAAAATAGCGGTCTGCTATACGATCCAGAAGTGGTTGCTGTCAGCCTGGCGTTTATCGAGAAAGGCTGGTTTCGTGTCTGAAGAGCCGTATTATTTAAGAATTTTTAGCTTATTCCACAGGCTTATGCGGAGCTTACATCTTTGCGCTCAGCATTATTCCTTGAACCAAAAAATTTCTCTTTCAGAGTCTTATCTCTTATTTCTCCTGCGCAACGGTAAGCCGGTTGAGATGAGCAGGATAAAAAGAGACTTCTCTGTCAGCGGGGCGTTTGCGACAAGCCTCGTTGACCGGCTTGTTAAACATGAGTTAGCCGAACGCCAGCGAAACGATAAAGACCGCAGGAAAGTGACTGTCGTGCTTTCCGGTAAGGGGAAACACTATTTGGCAAAATTAGAGGCGCAGAGAAAACATTTTTTCATGACACTTGTTGATAGTATCAAAGAAGAAGATAAAAGAATAATGGAGAAGGGCGTCTCAATGCTGGTCGGGTCTTTAGAATCCGCGGAGAGATTAAACGCATAGCCCTTAAGGTCATTTTATGAAAATCCTTTTACGGCACAAACCGGTACAGAATAAATATTATCACCTGTTGGCGGCGCTTATCGTTTTATTTTTTATCATACCGTTCAATATCGCTGAAGAAATACGCTATTTTATATTCCCGTTTATATTCCTGTCCGCAATCCTATTCTCTATAAGGGCGCTGGAGGTAAAAAGGTCGTTTTATATTTTTATTGCCTTAACTGGGATCTTAGCGGTGATTCTGGATTTATTGTTCAAATTCTTTGATGCGTCAGCAGGATTGGTGTTACAAGGAATTCCAGTTATAATTTTTGTAATTTTTTTATTAATTTCCATAGCGCTCTTAATCTCTAGAATGTTTTCTGCCCCGAGAGTTACCAGCGATACGATAGCCGGCGGCATCAGTGTTTATTTACTTTTAGGCTTTATGTGGACTGTCCTCTATTATGCAATTTATATATTTGATCACAATGCATTTAGTTTTTCCCATCAGTTCAACGAGTTTAGTCTATTCTATTTCAGTTTTGCTACCCTGACTACGCTCGGTTACGGTGATATCTATCCAATTAACAAGCTGGCGATGTCTCTTTCCAACCTTGAAGTTATTACAGGGCAGATGTATATTGCAATCTTTATTGCCAGGCTCGTAGGGCTGCATTCGGCCGGTAATAAATAGATAAGCGATTAAATGTCTAAAAAACACCTTTTGTTTATTTTGCTCCTTTTTATCTGCGGCTGCGCAAACGTGCGCCATGTCGTGCCGGCAGATTCATTAAGCAGCGCCTGGATTCTCGGGAGGCAGGATATCAGGGCTTTTAGCGGGATGCCGAGCGTTGCTTTTAAGAACGATTTTCTTGTTTTATTGGAACAGGAAGAGAAGGAAAGCCCGTCTCTGCTGGCTTTTACAAACAGCCGCACTTACTCCGTGCTTGCTATCTCAGGAGGCGCTGCCAACGGGGCATATGGCGCAGGGTTGCTTAGCGGGTGGTCAGAGAGGGGGACGCGTCCGGTTTTTAAGGTGGTTACAGGGATAAGCACCGGGGCAATAACCGCTCCGTATGCCTTTTTAGGAAGCGGTTACGATGACAGATTGAAGGAAATCTACACCAGGTATTCCACCAAAGATATTATGAAGATACGGTTCCCGCTGATAAAGATACCTTTTAGCAATTCTATTAGCAGCACTAAGCCTTTAGAGCGCCTTATTGGAAAGCATTTTGATGCCGCCATGCTAAAGAAAATAGCTGCCGAATATAACAAAGGCCGCAGGCTTTATGTAGGGACTACCAATCTTGATGCGCAGCGGCTGGTAATATGGGATATGGGTAAAATCGCTTCTATGGGCGATGAGCGGGCCTTAAAGCTGTTCCGTAAGATTATATTGGCTTCTGCGTCAGTGCCGGTTGCATTCCCCCCTGTTTTTTTATACGTAGAGGCCAACGGTAAAATGTATGATGAGATGCACGTTGACGGAGGGATAAGCAAACAGGTATTTTTCCTTTACGATGTCTTACAGGGGTTTGAGAAGGCCTTGAAAGAAAGGGGCATTGATGCCTCCAGGAACAAATACGCGATTTACATTATAAGGAACGGGTACGTCGAGCCGTTATATAAAGGAGTTCAGGACAAGCTCGTAGCAATTGCCGAGCGCACGGTTGATACTATGACGAACGCCCAGGGCATCGGGGACCTTTATCAAATCTACGTGTTTACCAAAGACGGCAAGGGAGATTTTAACCTTGCCTATATCCCTGCGTCCCACGTTTCAAAAGCCAAGGAGCTTTTTGACCCGGTTGAAATGCGGGAACTTTTTGAATTGGGATTCAAGGAAGGGCTGGAGGGTTACCATTGGAAGAAGAATCCGCCGGGCCTGGGAGCGGAGCAATATTAAAAGGAGGGGCACCATGAAGAAAAAATGCGATGAGAGGAACTTGGACGATAAGATCAGAGAAAAGGCAAGGCAGCTGTGGGAGAATGGCGGCTGCCAGCAGGGGAAGGACTTGGAGTATTGGCTGGAAGCAGAAAGAATAATAAAAAGAAAGATTAAAAAATAAGATACCTTAAAACTTACAGATAAGGCATTTAGGCCGTCTTTTTTTGCCCGCTTTATTTATGCCTTTAAAAAGAACTTCTTTATTATTCAATTATTTGCCGGGCTCTTCCTAAAAACCCTTCGCCAGACAATTTACCGGATAATAACATCAAGTAATAGCTTTGAAGGATGCGTAAAAAAGGTAGAGATAGGCAGCGCCTTTTTTATTTGCAAATATTTTAACTTAGTATAAGATAAAGTCATGCGTAAAAAAAGGGTTCAGGTCGTATTAATAACGGCAGCCATGGTCTTTGCGGCGGGATTGTTTATGAGGGGGATTAAACATCCTCTCCGGAGGAGCCCATCCAAGAATATCGAGGTTAAGGCAGGAGAAAGATTCATTATCGGCCTCGGCGCCAATCATACTACCGGTTACCAGTGGCAACTTGCTTCTCCCGCCGACCCCAAGATATTGGAGTTTGTCTCCAGCGAATACCGTCCCCTTGAGCCTGACCGCATTGGAGCAGGAGGCAAAGAGGCCTGGACCTTTAAGGCAACCGGCAAGGGGAAGGCAGAGATTATCTTTAACTATGTGCGCCCATGGGAGGAAGATGCCAAACCCGCAGAAACCGAAGTTTTCCTTATTACGGTAAGATAGGGTTGACGCAAGGGCATAGAATATGTTATAATTAACATACCAGCCAAGATAGGCTTACTATGAGACAAAATTAAAAACAAACAAGTGACAAGGCAACTCTTGAGGGGAGAGTTGCCTTTTTTATTCTCTGATGACATTCAAAGATAAAGATAAGAACGAGATGGAAGAATCTGGTAGCGGCGCCAGGCGCCAGTCTATCGGTACGAGAGAGATGGGATTCCTCTGCGGCAGTTGCGATGAGGATGTCTTAAGCCAGTGCCGGCAGCTGATTTCGATATTCGACAACATAGATGAAATCATTTATGTGGCAGATCCCGCTACCCACGAGATATTGTATGCCAACCGCACGCTGGTTAAGGAGCGCGGAAATATCGTGGGCAAGAAGTGTTATGAAGCCCTGCAGGGTTTTGAAGAGCCCTGCCCTTTCTGTACCAATAAATACATTTTTAGCGGGGAGAACATCAGCCGTTCCTACATCTGGGAATTCCAGAATACCGTCAACCAGCGCTGGTATCATTGTATCGATAAGGCAATACACTGGCCGGACGGCAGGCTGGTGCGTTACGAGATGGCGATTGACATTACGGAAAGCAGGCTTTACGGTAAGCGTATCAGCCGCATTAATGAATGCCTCCTGAAGTTCAAGCACAATCCTAACGAAAACATCGATTCCCTGGTTGCGCTTTGCGGAGAATTGTTGGCAGCGGACTGCGCCCTTTACAATCGGCTTGAAGGGGACAGGTTGCATACCTTAAACATCTGGAATGAGCCTTCCGGATACCAGAGGAGCGACAGCGCCGAAGGGCATATCTGTTACGATGTGGTTACTCACAATGCCGAAGATATTGTGGTAGTGCGCAATCTAGGGAATACCGGATACGCCGTGACCGATCCAAACGTAGGACGTTATAACCTGCAGACCTATGTCGGCTCGCCGGTTAAGCTTTCCGGGGAACGCATAGGCGTGCTCTGCGCGCTTTACCAGCGCGATATTGAGCCTTGCGAGGATGATAAGAACGTATTAGGTATTATCGCCGCTGCGATCGCGGTAGAGGAATCTCGCTACAGCATTAAGAAGAGCCTGGAGCATAGCATTGAATTTGAGAGGCTCATCAGCAGGCTCTCCACTGTTTTTATTAACCTTTCTCCGGCAGAAATAGATAGTGCGATTAACCGGGCCCTGGAGGCGATAGGTAGATTCTCCGGGGTCGACCGCAGTTATATATTCTCGGTATACGATAACAAAACCAAGGCAGATAATATCTACGAGTGGTGCCTGGAAGGGGTAGAATCTAGAATGTCAGTTTTAAAAGGCATAACCGACGAAATGATGCCTTGGTTTGCCAAGAAAATCAGGAATAACGAAGTAATTCATATCCGTAACATCGATGATATGCCTGAAGAGGCAGCCAGGGAAAAGGATTTCATGAAGAGAGAGGGGCTCAAATCCGTTATTATTGTGCCGCTGCTCTATGACAATGACATTATGGGCCTGATAGGATTTGATTCGATTAAGATTGAGAAGGTTTGGTCTGAGAACGATATTTCGCTCTTACGGACAGCGGGCTCTATCTTTGCCAGCGCCTTAAAGCATAAAGAAGCGGATCAGGCCCTGCGTGCCGGCGAGGCATTCCTCAGCAGTATATTTAAGAGTATCCAGGACGGCATCAGCGTATTGGATGAGGATTACAATATTATCCGCGTTAATTCCTCTATGGAGAAGTGGTATGCCCATAATATGCCCCTGGTAGGGAAGAAGTGTTATGAGGCTTATCACGGCAGGAGCAGCCCCTGCGAGATCTGCCCTACCCGCCGCACAATCGCAACGAAAGAGGCGGCTTATGAGATTGTTCCGCATACGGGAAAGAATGGCGAGGCTATAGGGTGGTTAGACCTCTACAGCTTTCCTCTGGTTGACGTCGGGACCGGCAAGATCTCCGGGGCAATCGAATACGTGCGCGATATTACGGCGCGCAAGCAGTCAGACGAGGCCCTGCGCGCATCAGAGAGCAAGTACCGTGCGGTATTCGAGAATACCGGCAGCGCTACCATTATAATAGAGGATGATTCTACGATATCGCTTGCGAATTCGCAGTTCGCCGTATTGTCGGGATATACCATTAAAGAGATAGAGTGGCTCAAGAGCTGGAAGGATTTTGTGGCCAAAGAGGACCTTGCCAAGCTGGAGAGGTATCATCAGTTGCGCATTGTTGATCCCAATACCGCCCCGAAGAGATACGAATTCCGCTTTGTGGATAAAATAGGAAACATCAAGGACATTTATATTGTCGTTGATATGATCCCCGGCACCAAAAAGAGCGTTGCCTCGCTGATAGACATTAGCGACCGCCGTAAGAACGAAACGGAGCGCGAGAAACTCAACAATGATCTCTTGAGGTCCAACGAGAAGCTCAAGCAGATGGCGCTGCTGGACCCGCACACCGGGCTTTACAACCACCGTTATCTTGTTGAGGTGCTGGAGCGCGAGTTCTACCGCGCCAAGAGGCACGCCCATCCGATTTCCGTAATCATGCTGGATTTGGACTATTTCAAATCCATCAATGACGTTTACGGCCATGCCTTCGGGGATCTGGTTTTGAAGCAGCTCTCCCGTCAACTTAAGCAGATGGTCCGCGAATATGACATCGTAGTGCGTTACGGAGGCGAGGAATTTGTAATCATTTCGCCCGCTACCGATAATACCCAGGGGGTGACCCTGGCGCACAGGATCCTTGACGCCCTGACCCTTTATAATTTCGGCAACGACAAGCACACGGTAAAGCTGAAACTGAGCCTTGCGGTTGCTTCATACCCCGAAGACCATGTATTAAAAGGAATTGAGCTGGTGGAGCTTACCGAGAAGATACTCAGCAAGGCCAAGGAATCAGGCGGTAACCGGGTTTATTCCTCTTCGGACCTCATTAAGGATAAAGGCGATGCCCTGATTGTAAGCAAGGCCAATACCGAGGCAAGGTTCCTGAAGGATAAGATTGAGAAGCTTACCAAGCGCACCAACCAGGGGTTGATTGAGTCCGTTTCCGCCTTTGCCAAGACCATCGAGCTTAAGGACCAGTGTACCGGCGAACACGTTGAGAGGACGGTGCGTTATGCCACGGATTTGGCCAAGGAGCTGGGGTTATCCAAGGGCGAGATTGAGCTTGTCAAGCGGGCGGCCATGCTGCACGATTTAGGTAAAATTGGCATTAGTGAAGAAATCCTGCGCAAGCGCAGCAAGCTCACCAGAAAAGAGTTCGAGCAGATTAAAAAACACCCCCAGATCGGGGTAGATATCATAAGGCCTATCCAGTTTTTGCATTCCATCATTCCCCTTATGCTTTATCATCACGAGCACTGGGACGGCAAGGGGTATCCTTACGGCCTAAAAGGAGACGAGATACCTGTCGGAGCCAGGATAGTAGCTCTTGCTGATGTATACCAGGCCTTGACGTCAGACCGGCCTTATCGCAAGGCTTACAGCAGGACCAAGGCCATCAAGCTCATAAAGCAAAATGCAGGAAGCCAGTTTGACCCTGACATCGTCAACGTCTTCCTGAACATGCTTAGGAATAATAGGTAGCCGTTTTAGGGACGGTTCTTGAGTTAATCTTAACCTGTCCCCTGAAAAGGGGGCAGGTTAGCTTTACCTTCAGAACCGTCCCTACTTTTTTATTTGCCAAATGCGTTATTTCTGATATAATAAACCCTCTGGCTTTTAAGGGTATCCTAACCGCTTACTTACAGGAGTGGATATGATTGAGCGCTATAGCCTGCCTATGATGGCGCGTATCTGGAAAGAGGAATTCAAGTTCCAGACCATGCTGGAGATAGAACTCCTTGCCCTGGAAGCCCTTACTATACAAAAGCAAATCCCTCCGGGAGTAGCAGGACGCATCCGCAAAAAAGCACGTTTTAGCCTCTCCAGAATCAAGAAATTAGAAGAGAAAACACAACATGATGTAGTAGCGTTCGTTACCGATGTGGCACAAAATATTGGGTCGGATGCAAAATACCTACATTTAGGGTTGACCTCTTCTGATTTGCTGGACACAACACTTGGGGTTCAATTAACGGCTGCTTCCGATATTCTTATTGAAGACCTGGAGAGTCTATTGCGATTATTGGCTGATAAATCCGTAAGGTACAAGGATATGGTATGCATCGGGCGCACCCACGGTATTCATGCCGAACCCACCACTTTCGGCTTAAAGCTTGCGCTTTGGTTTGACGAAACGCGCCGCAACCTGAAACGGCTTAAGGATGCGCGGGCAGAGGTTGCCGTAGGCAAGGTCTCCGGGGCTGTCGGAACATATTCTAATGTTGATCCTGCAGTAGAAGCATATATCTGTAAAAAGTTGAAGCTTAAGGCCGCAGGTATCTCTACCCAGGTAATCCAGCGCGATATCTACGCCTATTACATGACTACCCTTGCCGTGCTCGCCGCCAGCCTTGAGAAATTCGCTTTAGAGATCCGCCACCTGCAGCGTACCGAGGTGCGCGAAGCGGAGGAGCCTTTTGGCAAAGGACAGAAGGGTTCTTCTGCCATGCCGCATAAGCGTAATCCCGTAATCTGCGAGAGGATCTGCGGCCTGAGCCGCATCCTGCGCGCCAACGCTGTTGTAGCGCTTGAGAATGTTGCCCTCTGGCATGAGCGCGATATCAGCCATTCCTCTGTCGAACGCGTGATTATGCCGGATTCTACTATCGCGCTCGATTATATGCTGCATAAGTTTATTGAGGTCTTAAGCGGCATGACGGTATACCCCGAAAGGATGCTTGCTAACCTGGTAGAGACAAGAGGTCTGATATTTTCGCAGCGGGTCCTCCTTACCCTTATGGAAAAAGGGCTGACCCGTCCGGTTGCTTATGATATAGTGCAGCGCAACGCCTTAAGGTGCTGGCGGGAAGGCAGGGATTTTAAGACCCTGCTGTTAGCGGATAAGCAAGTAGCGCGTTACCTTAAGCCGCGTGAATTAGAGATGATTTTTGACCTGGATTATTACCTGCGTAATACTGACAGGATTTTTAAAAAGGTCGGCTTGTTATAAGAGAGAGACTGCTGTCCTTCCTTAAATTCCCTTAAATTATCGATGTTATACCGCATCCAGATTACGGAAAGACCGGGTATTTTTGACGCTGTCGGCTCCGGCATTGCCAGGGATATCCGCGACCTCGGCATTAAGGCGGTCGAGTCGGTGCATTTTGCCCAGATTTATAATATCGAAGGAGAGCTTTCCGTTTCGGATGCCGAGACCATTGCCCGCGAACTGCTGGTAGACAGGCTGACCCAGAATTATATTATTAATGCCCGTCGCAATACTGGCGAGGGTCCTGACGAATCCGTGGTGGAAATAGCTTATAACCCCGGCGTAATGGATCCCGTTGAGGATTCGGTCTTGAAGGCTATCAGCGACCTGGGGATTAGAGGCGTACGTTGCGTTAAGACTGCCAAGAGGTACCTGCTTAAAGGCAGGCTCAACGCGCAGCAGCTAAAGACCATTTCAGAAAAATTGCTCTACAATAAATTAATCCAGCACAGCGTGGACCTATCTTTGCCGGAAGCTACGGCTCCTGAGATAGCGCCATACCGCTTTAGACTCATTACGGTTGAGTTGTTAGGGGCCGACGATAGAGAACTTAAAAGAATAAGCAGGGACGGCCAGTTATTCCTGAATCTGGCCGAGATGCAGAGAATCAGGAGGTACTTTAAGGATATCGGACGCAACCCCACCGACTGCGAACTGGAGACCGTTGCCCAGACCTGGTCGGAGCACTGCGGGCATAAGACCTTTCGCGGGGACATTGAGTATAAATTCAAAGATAGCCCTCTCGCCACCCGTTTCAAGACGCGCAAGATAAAAAATCTCCTTAAGTCTACCATTATGAAGGTAACCCGCGAGCTTGCTAAGCCCTGGTGCGTGTCGGTATTTGAGGATAATTCCGGGGTTATCAGGTTTGACGATAAATACAACGTTTGTTTTAAGGTAGAGACCCATAACCATCCTTCGGCGCTGGAGCCGTTCGGAGGCGCCAATACCGGTATCGGCGGAGTAATCCGTGATCCTTTGGGAACAGGTCTGGGCGCCAGGCCGTTTTTAAACACCGATGTTTTTTGTTTCGGTCCGACGGATTATCCCTTCAGCAAGCTGCCGCCTGGAGTGCTGCATCCCAAGCGGGTAATGAAAGGGGTAGTTTCCGGGGTGCGCGATTACGGGAACAAGATGGGTATTCCTACCGTTAACGGCGCGGTGTTATTCCATGAAGGTTTTGTAGGAAATCCCCTCGTTTATTGCGGCACTGCCGGTTTAATACCCAAGGATAAGACCGCCAAGCGCGTGCGGCCGGGGGATTTGGTGGTAGTGGTTGGGGGCAGGACCGGCAGGGACGGTATCCACGGCGCAACATTTTCTTCGGGAGAGCTGACCCATGAATCCGAGAGCGTCTCAAGCGGCGCAGTGCAGATCGGAAACCCTATCCAGGAGAAAAAGATGCTCGATACGATTATGGAGGCGCGCGACTTGAACCTTTACAGCGCCATTACAGATTGCGGCGCCGGCGGCTTATCTAGCGCTGTCGGAGAAATGGGCAAGGATATCGGAGCGCGGGTTGACCTGGAGAAGGTGCCTTTGAAATATACGGGCTTATCATATACCGAGATATGGATTTCGGAATCGCAGGAACGCATGGTCTTAGCAGTGCCGAGGAAGAACGCCGGCAGGTTAATCCAAATATTCAGCCGCGAGGATACGGAGGCCACGGTTATCGGGGAGTTTGTCCCTACCGGGAAGCTCGAGCTTTATTACGAAAGTAACAAGGTCTGCGAGCTGGATATGGAATTTCTGCATAATGGCTTTCCGCGCCTGAGCAAAAAAGCAGTATACCTTGCCTCCCGCCACCGCGAACCAAGGCTGCAATGCCCTTCGGGATTAACTGATACCCTGTTGAAGCTTCTCTCGCGTTATGATGTCTGCTCCAAGGAATGGATTATCAGGCAATACGACCATGAGGTGCAGGGAGGTTCGGTAATCAAGCCCCTGGCAGGCATCGACAATGACGGGCCTTCGGACGCCGCAGTGGTAAAACCCGTTCTCTGGAGCCCCAGGGCGGTCGTTATTTCCTGCGGTATCAATTTCAGATACGGTTTTGTCGACCCTTACTGGATGGCGGCCTCCTGCATTGACGAAGCCCTGCGGCAGATTGTTGCAACAGGAGGGTCGCTGAAACAGGCGGCGCTCCTGGATAATTTCTGCTGGGGTAATCCCGATAAGCCGGATCGGCTGGGGGGGCTCGTGCGGGCAGCGCTGGCATGTTATGACATCGCCAAAGGTTTCGGCGTGCCTTTTATCTCCGGCAAGGACAGCCTCAATAACGAATATGCGGTAGGAGGCAAATCAATAGCTATCCCCGGCACGCTTTTGATATCCGCCATGGCGGTGATGGATGACGCAAAGAATGCAGTTTCCATGTATGCCAAGGAGGCGGGGGATTTAATCTATGTCGTAGGCAAGACCTATCATGAGTTAGGAGGCTCACATTATTATGACCTTTTAGGTTTTACGGGCAACAGCGTTCCGAAAGTAAATACCCGCATTGCCAGAGAGACATTCTTGAGGTTAAGCCGTGCCTCCGGGTCGGGGGTTATCAAGGCAATGCACGATTGTTCCGAGGGTGGCTTGGCAGTGGCAGCTGCCGAGATGGCCTTTGCCGGAGGCCGCGGGATGGAACTGTTTCTTTCCGAGGTGCCTTATTCCGCAAAAGGCAAAAAGAGCAACGATACCGTTTTGTTTTCAGAATCAAATTCCCGTTTTATTGTGGAGGTAGACAGGCGCAGGCAGAAACAATTTGAGCGGATGCTTGCGGGGGTTCCGTTCGGGCTGATGGGGTGTATATCAGAGGGGAGCGATTTTAAGGTCTGGGGCCTGGATAACAAGCTTTGCGTATCAACTGATATCGCGAGACTTAAAGAGGCCTGGCAGGCGCCATTGAGGTGGTAAGATGAAGAGACCAGCATTGCACGATGATTTTACCAGCGAGGATACCTGGCGGATATTCCGCATCATGTCGGAATTTGTGGACGGTTTTGAGGTATTGTCGCAGATAGGCAAGGCCGTATCAATTTTCGGCTCCAGCCGTTCAAAACCGCACGATAAATATTACAAATTGACCGAGGAGGTTGCGTATCTGCTGGCCAAGAACGGCTTTGCCGTTATCACCGGAGGCGGCCCCGGCATCATGGAGGCTGCCAATAAAGGAGCCCGCCGGGCAAAGGGGCATTCCATCGGGCTCAATATCCAGATACCATCGGAGCAGAAACCCAATCCCTACATAGATACCCTGCTGGATTTCCACTATTTCTTCGTGCGTAAGGTAATGTTTGTAAAATACGCCAAGGCCTTCGTGATTATGCCGGGGGGTTACGGAACGCTGGATGAATTTTTTGAAGCCGCTAATCTTATTCAGACGCGCAGGATAAAGCGTTTCCCGGTAGTCCTCTTCGGGAGCAAATACTGGGAAGGGATGATTGGCTGGCTTAAACGGGAAGTATTGCGCCAGGGCAATATCAGCCCCGCAGACCTGGATATCTTTAAGGTGGCCGATACCCCGCGGCAGGCAGCGGAAATCGTAAAAAGATTCTATGAAAAGACCTAAGGCATGTATCTTAAGGACCGCAGGCACCAATTGCGACAGGGAGACCGCATACGCATTCTTAAAGGCCGGCGCGGAGCCCTCGGCCGTACATATCAACAGTTTTATCAGCGCGCGGGATAAGCTTGATAGTTACCAAATCCTTGCTATCCCGGGAGGTTTTAGCTACGGGGACGATGTTGCAGCCGGAAAGATCCTGGCAAATGAGTTAAAATGTAAATTGAGGGAGAAGCTAGAGGTTTTTATTAGTTCTGGCAAGCCCATTATCGGCATCTGCAACGGCTTTCAGGTGCTCATTAAGTGCGGGCTCCTGCCCGGCAACAGCGGCCTTGAACAGGAGGCCAGCCTGTTCATCAACGATTCCGGCAGGTTCGAAGACCGCTGGGTATATTTGAAGAATTTTTCCTTTAACCGTAAACAGAAATGCATCTGGACAAAGGGGTTGCCCGGAGTCATTTATCTTCCGGTGGCGCACGGAGAGGGTAAATTCGTGGCGCGCAATAAAGAATCCTTGAAGGCGATTAAGAAGAATAGCCAGGTGGTCTTTCAGTATTGCGATCAGGAAGCCGGGCCTGCGGGTTATCCCGCCAATCCTAACGGCTCACAGGAGAATATCGCCGGGATATGCGATGTGACCGGCAGGATACTGGGGTTGATGCCGCACCCGGAGAGGCACATTGCGAATTTCCAGCACCCCCGCTGGACCGCAGGAGCCAGACGCTTCGGGTCCGGAGAGGGCGACGGTTTGCTTATTTTTAAGAATGGAGTGGAATATGCCAGAAAACTTTAACGATCGGCCAAAGGAGTTCTGCGGTTTGTTCGGGATATACGGCCACAAGCAGGCGAGCTGGCTTACGTATTTAGGGCTGTATGCCCTTCAGCACCGCGGCCAGGAGGCCTGCGGTATCGCAGTTAATAACAAGGGAAGCATCCTTGTGCACAGGCAGACGGGCCTGGTCAGCGATGCCTTTGGGGGCGAGATGCTCAACAGGTTAAAAGGGGATATGGCGGTAGGGCACGTGCGTTATTCGACCACGGGCTCCAGCATTCTAAAGAATGCCCAGCCTCTTTTAATAGATTATGCCAAGGGGTCGGTCTGCATTGCCCACAACGGAAACCTTGTAAATTCGCTTATCCTGCGTCAGTACCTTGAGAGGCGCGGTTCGATATTCCAGACTACCACGGATTCCGAGCTTATCATCCACCTGATGGCCAGGGCCCAATCGCGCGGCTTAAAAGAGAGCCTTTTCTACGCCCTCCGGCGTATCAGGGGCGCTTATTCTTTGGTAATGATGGATGAAAAGAACTTAATCGGGGTACGCGACCCGCTGGGGTTCAGGCCCCTAGCCTTGGGGAAGCTCGGCAGCAGCTGGTGCCTGGCCTCGGAGACCTGCGCATTTGATTTGATAGGCGCCAGGTTTATCCGCGAGGTAGAGCCCGGAGAGGTAATTTTTATCAATAACCAAGGCCTTAAGTCCTTTAGGCCGAAGGAGTGGAATAAGAAGGCGCATCATGCCTTCTGTACTTTCGAGCACGTTTATTTTTCCAGGCCGGATTCGGTTGTTTTCGGAGAGACAGTGCATCTGGTGCGGCGTAAGCTCGGTGCGCAATTGGCGCGCGAATATCCGGTGGATGCGGATTTTGTAATACCGGTGCCGGACTCCGGATTTTCCGCAGCCCTAGGGTTTTCACAGGAATCAGGCATCCCCTTAGAGCTGGGCATCATTCGCAATCACTACGTAGGCAGGACATTTATCCAGCCGGCGCAGGATATCCGCGACCTGGGGGTGCGGGTGAAATTCAATTTATTGCGCGATATCATCAAGGGCAAGAGTATAGTCATCGTAGATGATTCCATCGTGCGCGGCACTACTTCAAAGATACGCGTGCGCAACCTCCGCGCTGTCGGCGTAAAAGAGGTGCATCTGCGAATTTCGTGCCCGGCACACCGTTTCCCGTGTTTTTACGGGATTGATTTTCACCGTTCCTCCGAATTGATCGCCAACCGCTATGATTCCGCAGAGATGATAAAGCGATATCTGGGGGTAGACAGCCTTGGCTATTTGAGCCTGGGAGGGATGTTAGGGTGCCTAAAGAACCCCAGGGATAATTATTGCACTGCCTGCTGGACGGGTAAGTATCCGGTTATCCCGGAGAAGAAAGCGGGTAAATTTTCACTGGAGGCCCGTTGCTGCGGCCAGGGGGATATTTAGGGATGGGGAAGCTGACTTACCGCAAGGCAGGCGTGGATATAGAGAAGGCGAGGGATTTTAAGAACAATATCAAATTCCTGCTGCGGCGCTCTTTTAGGTCCGGCGCGCGCCGCGACATAGGAGGGTTCGGCGGTTTCTTTGACCTTTCTGCGATTAAAATGAAGAGCCCGGTTTTGGTTTCTTCAGCGGACGGGGTGGGGACGAAGCTTAAGATCGCAACCCTTGCCCATAAACACGATACTGTCGGGATTGACCTGGTGGGCATGAATGTCAATGATATACTTTGCACCGGCGCAGAGCCGTTGTTTTTTCTTGATTATATCGCCTGCAGCAAACTGGATGCGTCTGTTCTCTACGAGGTAGTGCGTGGCATAACCGCAGGTTGCGTGCAGGCAGGTTGCGCCCTGGTCGGGGGAGAGACTGCCGAGATGCCCGGGATGTATGCAAAGGGAGAATATGACCTGGCAGGTTTTTGCGTGGGCGCCGCGGAAAAGGCCGATATTATTGACGGCAGCCGCATTGAAGCCGGTGACGTAATCTTGGGTATTGAGTCCAGCGGCCTGCACTCCAACGGGTTCTCCCTGGTAAGAAAGGTCTTTAGCCAGAAAACGCTGAAAAGCTTATCAGCAGAACTTCTTAAGCCAACCCGTATTTACGTGAAGCCGCTTTTGTCATTGTTGCGCAGCAAGGCGCTTAAGCAGCGCTTAAGCCGTGCAGTAAAAGGCATCGCGCATATCACCGGCGGAGCATTTTATGACAAGATCGCCAGGATCCTGCCTTCTAATGCAGACGCCTTGATTAGAAAGTATTCCTGGGATATCCCAAAGATATTCTTTCTCATTCAGAATAAAGGCGCTATCCCTGAGCGGCAGATGTATCATACCTTGAATATGGGTATCGGGATGGTTTTAATTGTGAGGCCGGCATTTGAGAGGCGGATAAAATCCGAGCTTGCCTGCCTCGGGGTTAAATCATGGAGCATCGGGGAGATTATTAAGGGTAGTGGCAGGGTTGATATTGTTTAGCGCTAAGAGGTAGCAGCCGGCGCTATGTTGTACCTGACGTAAAAAGGAATTACGTCAGTATTCGCCCCGTAGCGAAAATTGCTCCGGCGTTCCGATTTTAATTTACGCCCAAACCTATCGTACCTTGACTTAAAGGAATGTCAAGTACGCCCTTTCTGGGCTGGATGGTTTGGCGTGCGTCTCTACGATTTACACCCAATCCTAAAGGATGGATTGGTGTTCGCCTCGTGGCGAAATTGCGTTGGTAGCGCAGAAGCGCACACTTGCCTATCCGGTAAGGCAAGGTGTGTTCTGTCTCTACAGCTAACACCCAACGCCAAGTGGAATTGCGTTGGTGTTCTGTCTCTACAGCTAACACCCAACGCCAAGTGGAATTGCGTTGGTGTTCTGTCTCTACAGAAGGAGGGTAGGATGAGGTTTTTAAAGGTATTTTTGGCGTTGGTTTTGATGTTGCAATTGGCAGCACCGTTTGGCATCTCTGCCGATGATGTCAATGTCAATCTCCTGCTGCAGGAGACGCAGAAAAGAAGCGAGAAGTCAGGCGAGATAAATTTCATCTGGTGGATACCCGAGGAATACTGGAGGGCAAGCCTTGCCCAGAATCCCAGCACCACTCCTCAGCAGGTCGATGCGATTGTGAGCGTTTTTAAGCCTTATGTGGTAGTGGCGGTAGTGGAAGGCAAGGTTGACGTCTCCGGAAACATTGCCTACAACAGCGAGGCGGACATCCGTTCCAAATTGCGGCTTGTCGATTCTCAAGGAAACGTATATTCTCCGCTTGCCGATGACGGGATAAACGTAAGCACCAAGAGTTTCCTGGCAATGATGAAGCCGATGCTGGCAAATATCCTTGGCCCCATGGGGCAGAATATGTATTTTTACACATTTGTTGCCAAAGACAAAAACGGGACGGATATCGCTGACCCCAGAAAAGAAGGCGCCTTTAGCGTAAGGTTGGGCGAGAAGGATTTTAAGTGGGAACTGCCTTTGAGTTCGTTGGTGCCGGAGAAGATATGCCCTAGCTGTAAACGCAAACTAAACGGTACCTATAAGTATTGTCCTTTTGACGGGACGCCGCTGCCTTAAGAGAGAATGAGGATCTTGGTCGTTGGTTCGGGGGGAAGGGAGCACGCATTAGTCTGGAAGATTGCCCAGTCGAGTCTTGCGGATAAGATTTTTTGCGCCCCGGGTAACGGCGGGATTTCCGATCCCGCAGAATGTGTTGACATCAAGGCCGATGATATCCCGGCCCTTCTTGATTTTAGCCGGCGCCAGAAGATAGACCTGACAGTGGTGGGTCCGGAGGCCCCCCTGGTTTCTGGTATTGCCGATGAATTCGCGCATTACGGCCTGGATGTTTTTGCGCCTTCCCGCGCCGCCGCTTGCTTAGAGGCAAGTAAGGTTTTTGCCAAAGAGCTTATGGCGAAATACAACGTTGCTACGGCGGATTTTAAGGTTTTTGATAATGCCGCAGATGCCAAGAGGTATGTCCAAAAGAAAGGTGCGCCCTGCGTAGTCAAGGCTGAGGGGTTGGCGCAGGGCAAGGGAGTGGTGGTTTCCGAGACAACAGAGGAAGCTATCGGCGCAATCTCTGACATGATGGAGAAGAGGATCTTTGGAGACGCCGGCAGGCGGATAGTGATTGAGGATTGCCTTGCGGGGCAGGAGGCGTCGATTTTGGTGCTAACCGATTCCAAGACCGTAGTTCCGCTCGCTTCAAGCCAGGACCATAAAAGGGTTTTTGACGGGGATAAAGGTCCGAATACCGGAGGCATGGGGGCTTACTCTCCGGCTCCGGTAGTAAGCAGCAGTTTATGGGATGAAATCCTGAATAATATTATTTGTCGGACCGTTGACGGCCTGGCGAGAGAAGGCATAGAATACCGCGGGGTGCTTTATGCGGGCATTATGGTGACCAGGGAGGGCCCGAAGGTGTTAGAGTTTAACGTCCGTTTCGGGGACCCGGAGACACAGGCCATTTTGCCGCGGCTGGAATCCGATCTGGTTGAGGTCATGCTGGCCTGCGCAAAGGCAGGATTAGCGGGCTTTAAAAACCTAAAGTGGAGCAGCCGTGCCTGCGTTTCGGTAGTAATGTCTTCCGGCGGATACCCCGGCAATTATGAGAAAGGCAAGGATATCTCAGGGTTGGATGAGGCGGCCAAGACGGGCGAGGTGGTGGTGTTTCATGCCGGCACTAAAAAGTTGCCTGCAGGCAGCGGGCAGGCGTCTGCCAGATACGTAACTAACGGAGGGCGGGTGCTGGATGTTACCGGCCTGGATACTACCATTAAAGGGGCCATTGAGAAGACATATCAGGCAGTAGAAAAGATTAAATTCGAGGGGGCGCATTACCGCAGGGATATAGGACGTAAGGCATTGGCTTAGTGTATAGGGGGGGAATATATGAAAAATCCGCTTGTCAGCGTTGTAATGGGGAGCCAGTCAGACCTTGAGGTAGTCAGGGAGGCCATAGAGGTATTAAAGGGGCTCAGTATTAAGTTTGAGGTCAAGGTGTTGTCCGCTCACCGCACCCCTAAGGAATTGGCCGCTTACGTAGAGGGGTGTTCTAAGAGAGGGGTGAAGATATTGATTGCCGCAGCCGGCGGAGCAGCAGCATTGGCAGGAGTTATTGCTGCGCACACCACCCTGCCTGTTATCGGCATACCGATTGAGACCAGGAGTCTTAAAGGGCTGGATTCGCTCTTATCTACGGTACAGATGCCTGCCGGGGTAGCGGTAGCATCGATGGCTATCGGTAAGGCCGGGGCCAAAAACGCCGCTCTCTTTGCAGCTGCGATACTTGCGCTTGGCGACAGAAGGATTGCCAGAGACCTGGCGGATTTGCGCAGGCAATCGCGTCTTAAGATACGCAAAATTAAAATCAAAATCTAATCTTATGCCTAATACCAGGATTGTCAAGGTTGACCCGTTGCATCCGGCTCCGGAATATCTCTCAGAGGCAGCTGATGTCGTAATGACCGGGGGCCTGGCGATAATACCTACGGAGACCGTTTACGGGATTGCCGCTAATATGGCGAACAAAAAAACCTTGGAGCGCCTCTATGAAATCAAGAAGAGGCCGAAGGATAAGCCATTTTCACTGCATATTGATAACAGGGAGGAGGCGGAGAAGTTTTGCGCGGACATACCGGTCGCTGCCTACAAGCTTATGGACAGGTTTTGGCCCGGTCCTCTTACGCTGGTGTTAAAATCACGCGACAGCGGCAAGATAGGGATAAGGCTTCCCGATAATGCGATTGCGCAGAAGGTAATCGCGGATTCGGGGGTGGCGGTAGTATGCCCTTCTGCCAATCTTTCAGGAAAGGCTGCGCCGGTTGATTTTCAAGAGGCTATTGCGGATTTAAGAGGCCTGGTAGATTTTGCCATTGATGCAGGCCCTACCGTATTGAAGATGGAATCTTCTGTGGTGGATGCCTCGGCCGTGCCGGTACGTATCCTGCGGGAAGGCGCGCTTGTCAGTAAGGATATCGAGGTTGTTGCTGCCAGGAAAATAGTTTTGTTTGTCTGTACCGGAAACTCTTGCCGTTCGGTAATGGCTGCGGCGTTGCTTAAGAAGAAGTTGCAGGATAAAAAGAGGGATGACGTGGATGTGCTTTCAGCCGGCATTATGCTGGGAGGGGGCTTTGGCGCAACAGATGAAACGCGCCAACTCCTCAAGGAGGAAGGCATTGACGTTTCGCGGCACCAATCCCGCGGCATCAATAGGGATATCATCCATAAGGCCGATATTATCCTGGTAATGGAGCGTTTCCACGAGCAGAGGGTGCTGCAGATGGTGCCCGAGGTAAAAAATAGGGTGTTTTTATTGAAGGAATTTGCTAAAATAAAGGATAACAAGCTGGATATAGAAGATCCCATCGGCAGAGAGGATGGTTTTTACCGCCGGACCTTTGAATTGATTAAAGAGGCGATAGAGAGAGTGAGCGATATTATATGAAGCCGATATTATTAGCCGCAGACCACGCCGGTTTTTTGTTGAAAGAGAAGCTCAAGGCATATTTAGGCAAGGCCGGCTTTAAAACCCTTGACCTGGGGACTTATTCCGGTGAACGCTGCGATTACCCCCGTTTGGCTTATGCCCTGGCAAGAGAGATTTCGCGCGGAAGGTACTCCAGGGGGATTCTTGTCTGCAAGAGCGGGATCGGGAATTCCATTGTAGCGAATAAATTAAAAGGGGTGCGTGCGGCGCTCTGCTATAATGTACGCGCAGCGCGCCTTTCGCGGGAACACAACGATAGCAATGTCCTGGTGTTGGGGTCGGCATTTGTGAATGCCGCGCTTGCCAGGAGGATCTCTGGTGTTTGGCTTAAGACGCCATTTCTGGGAGGCAGGCATAGGAGACGCCTGAGCCAGCTCAGGAAAATCGAGAGGCTTATTTAAGGAGGGGGCAAGGTTGTTTGAGATATTAAAGAAGTCCGACCCAGAGATATACGCCGCGATAAGGAAAGAAGTCCAGAGGCAAGAGGAGCATCTGGAGCTTATTGCCTCGGAGAACTTTACCTCCCCGGCGGTGCTGGAGGCGCAAGGCTCGGTTATGACCAATAAATACGCCGAGGGATATCCCGGCGCCCGCTGGTACGGAGGATGCGAAAATGTTGACGCTGCCGAGGAGCTTGCGATCGCGCGCGCAAAAAAGCTTTTTGGTGCCGAACACGTCAACGTCCAGGCGCATTCCGGGACACAGGCGAATATGGCGGTGTATTTTTCGCTGCTTAAGCTTAAAGATACCGTGTTGGCAATGGATCTGGCATGCGGCGGCCACCTTTCTCACGGTCATCCCCATAATTTCTCCGGGATGTTTTATAAAGTGATAGGCTACGGCGTGGACCGGAAAACAGAGCGTCTTGACTACGATTACATCATGCATCTTGCCAAGAAGCATAAACCCAAGATGATTATTGCCGGTGCCTCGGCTTACCCGCGCACCATTGATTTCAAGGCCTTCCGGAAAATCTGCGATAAGGTAGGGGCTTATTTATTCGTAGATATGGCGCACATCGCGGGTCTGGTTGCCGCCGGGGTCCATCCTAACCCCGTGCCTTACGCGGATTTTGTGACTTCCACTACCCATAAGACGCTGCGCGGGCCGCGGGGAGGTTTTGTGATTTGCAGAAAAGAATTCGCCAGGAGACTTGACAGCCGGATTTTCCCCGGCATACAGGGCGGGCCATTGATGCATGTTATCGCCGCCAAGGCCGTGGCGTTCAAGGAAGCGATGACCGCGGATTTCAAGAGATACCAGCGTCAGATCGTTCGTAATTCCCGGGAGCTCTCCCGTTGTCTCGCTAAAAAGGGTTTTCGTATTGTTTCCGGAGGCACGGATACCCATCTTTTGCTGGTAGACCTTACGGAAAAAGGGATTACCGGCTCGGATGCCTCCCGCGCCCTGGGGGAAGCAAACATCACGGTTAATAAGAATCTCATTCCTTTTGATAAGAAGAGCGCGGCTGTCACCAGCGGCATACGCCTTGGCACGGCGGCAGTAACCACCCGCAGGATGAAGGAATGTCAGATGCGCCAGGTCGCGGCATTTATCGACAGGGCAATTGAGGCCAGCGATAACAGCAGGACATTGGAGCATATAAGAGGCGAGGTTATCGCGCTTACCAAAAAATACACCCTTTATCCGCAGCTATTCAAGGGTATAAAATGAAAAGAAAATCAAAGCATAAGAGACCAAGCTGGGACGAATATTTTCTGGAGGTGGCAGGGCTCGTTGCCAAGAGGGCTACCTGCCTGCGCCGCCAGGTGGGGGCGGTATTGGTGAAGGATAAGAAAATCCTCTCTACCGGTTATAACGGGGCCCCTTCCGGGTTAGACCATTGCTTTGACATCGGATGCATCCGCCAGAAACTCAAAGTTCCTTCCGGAGAGCGCCATGAGCTTTGCCGGGGGCTGCATGCCGAACAGAACGTAATCCTGCAGGCGGCGTTATACGGCACAAGCACCAGGGGCAGCATCCTTTATATCACCAATCAGCCGTGCGCTATCTGCGCCAAGATGCTTATCAACGCCGGCATCAAAGAAGTCATAATCGCGGATGGCTATCCCGACAAGCTGGCGCAGGATTTTTTGAAGCAGGCGGGGATAAAGGTAAAGAGGATTAAGGGGTAAAGGTTTTTGTTCTTTTGCGCGCACTATCTATTACGTGTTAAATTATGAGATGCCCTTACTGCGGCTGTAAAGAGGATAAGGTGGTGGATTCGCGCGCTACCCAGGAAGAAGCGGCAATCCGGCGCCGTCGCGAATGCCTGGAATGCGGCAAGCGTTTTACCACTTACGAGTATGTAGAGGAGGCATCGCTTTTGGTTATTAAGAAGGACGGCCGGCGAGAGCCTTTTGACCGCAAGAAGATATTAAACGGCATTATCAAGGCATGCGAAAAGCGCCCCATCAGCATCGAGAACATGGAAGATATCGTTACCCAGATTGAACGCACGATCCAAAAGAAATATGAGCGCGAGGTCCCCGCGGAGAAAATCGGAGAACTGGTGGCCGAGAAGCTCAAGGCATTAGATGACGTTGCCTACGTGAGGTTTGCATCCGTCTACCGGCAGTTCAAGGATGTGGGGCAGTTTATGGTGGAATTGGAAGATATGCTCAAGAAAGAGAAACGCAAACGCTAAAGGATAGACGGCTATGTTAGAGATGGAGTTAAATAAGATCGTGATTGACGAAAAGAGACACGACCAGCTTATAGTGTTGAAGGAAAAAAACGGCAGCCGCGTCCTGCCGATTGTAATCGGATTGGCAGAGGCCTCGGCTATAAAATTAAAAATCAGCGGATTCAATCCTCCCCGGCCGCTGACCCACGACCTTTTCTACAGCGCTATCGAGAACCTTGACGCCGCGGTAGAACGGATTATCATCGATAAATTAGAAGATAGCACCTTCCATGCTAAGCTGGTTCTTAAGACCTCCTCCGGCGAGAACAAGGTTATCGACGCCCGGCCATCGGATAGTATTGCCCTGGCAGTCAGGGCGCGCGCGCCTATCTTCGTAGAAGACGAAGTGCTGAAGAATTCCGAGGCATTCAAAGAGAGCCAATGAAAATCGGCATCATCTCAGACAGTCACGATAACATCCCGCGGCTGGAGAAGGCCGTGCGTTTTTTCAACAGAAAGAAGGTTGCCTTCCTGCTGCACGCCGGAGACTTTATAGCCCCCTTTGCGGTGCAAAAGCTGAATCTTCTGGAGATGCCCTGGCAGGGGGTATTCGGGAATAACGACGGAGAGAAAAGCGGCCTGACCAAGATTTCCGCAGGCAGGATCCGGCAGGGGCCTTTAAGGCTGCGCCTGGAAGGCAGAAGGATCACCCTGGTGCACGATGTTAACAGCATCAATCTTCATACCGAGAAGGCGGACCTCATAATCTCTGGCCATACCCATAAGCCGGAGATTAATAAGATCGAAGGCAAGCTTATCGTTAATCCGGGGGAATGCGGCGGCTGGCTCAGCGACAGAGCGACTGCGGCAATCGTGGATTTAAATAAGCTTAGCGCCAAGATTGTTAAAATCTAGACCCTCCATGCATTTCAAGCTCGAACCCCAGGTTAAAAAACTGCTTCAGCGTACCTCGCGTTTTTCCGGGGATAAAAAGGCAGGGCTTTATCTTGTAGGGGGTTATCTGCGCGATTTCGTTTTAAGGCGCCGAAGGCAGAACCCCGATATTGATATCTGCCTGCCCAGGGGAGCCGTGGGTTTTGCCGCCGGACTCGCCGGTTATCTTAAGGCGGGTTTTGTTGTTTTGGACAGGGAACACGGTTCCTGCCGTATCGTTAAGAAGCTCAAGGATGATGTCTATACCCTGGATTTTTCAGATTGGCGCGGCCCAACCCTGGCAGATGATTTGTTGCACCGCGATTTCACAATCAATACCCTGGCCCTCTCCTTGAGGGATGCCTTGGCTTCTAAGCCGCAACGCGGATCGTGGATTGACCTTTACGGCGCAGCCAAGGATCTTAAAAGCAATACAATACGTACCGTAAATCCGCGCGCTTTTGACGAGGACCCCTTAAGAATCTTAAGGGCATTTAGCCTGGCTGCAATCCTTGGTTTTAAAATTGAAAAACAAACCCTTTCCCTTGCGCAGGCAAAAGCCGCCAAGCTACGGCGCGTTTCCTTTGAGCGCGTACGCGATGAGCTATTCAAAATCCTGGATACCCCGCATTCACATAAATGCCTTTCCTTGATGGACGGTTTGGGGATCCTTAAAATCATTATCCCGGAGTTTGAGCCGATGCGCGGGGTAAGTCAGGGGCCTTATCACCACCTGGACATCTTAAAACACACCTTTGAGACCTTAAGGCAGTTGGAGGATTTGTTAGAGGAGCTGCGCCATAAAAAGCAGCTGAAGGATTACCTTGATGAGCCGCTTTCGGCCAGCAGGAGGCGATTTGCGCTGATGAAATTAGGGGCCTTGCTGCACGACATCGGTAAGCCGCGGGCGAGGAGGCGGGAAGGAAGGAAGATAAAATTCCACGGCCATGAAAGGATAGGTTGCCGCATCTCGGAAGATATTTCACGGAGGCTTAAGCTTTCCAATGCGGAATGGCGGGCGTTGGAGAAGATGGTCTTTTGGCATCTGCGTCCCGGCTATCTCGGAGACTATGAGGAGCCCAGCCGTCGCGCAATATTCCGTTACCTGCGCGATACTTCCGAAGAAGCGGCAAGCGTGCTTCTCATATCCCTGGCTGACCAGCGCGCCACGCGAGGGCCTCTTACTACCCGCAGTTCGCGCCTGAGGCATGAGAGGGTTTGCTTCAGGTTGATAGGAGAATATTTCAGGGAGAAGAGAAGAAAGGCGCCGCAGAGGCTTGTTACCGGAGATGATTTAATAAGGGAATTTAAGTTATCCCCTTCTCCGCTTATCGGTAAGTTACTGGGGGAGCTTAAGGAATTACAGGCCATCGGCAGGATTACTAACCGCCGGGAAGCCCTGGAGGCTGCCGGCAAATACCTGAAGAGGTAAAGCAAAATTATCAAAGTCATAAATTTAATCCGCAACCAGGTGCGTACTTTCAAGGTGCCCTGGGTAACGCGGATTGCTGAAAAAAAAGACCCCTACCGCGTTCTGGTTTCATGCATCCTGAGCTTAAGGACAAAGGATAAGACCACGGCTGAGGCAAGCTTCAGGTTGTTTAGGGAGGCGGATAGTCCTGCCCGTATGCTCGCTCTTAAAAAATCCAGCATATCCAGGCTTATATATCCGGTGGGGTTTTACCGTAATAAGGCAGGATATATCAGGGGGTTGAGCTTTCAGATTATCGCTGATTTCGGCGGAAAGGTCCCGGATAATTTAGATGACCTCCTGAAGCTCAAGGGGGTTGGCAGGAAGACCGCTAATCTGGTCCTGGGGCTGGGCTATGGCATAGCTGCTATTTGCGTGGATACTCACGTGCATCGCATCTCAAACCGTCTTGGCTGGGTAAAGACGTTGACTCCCGGAGATACGGAATTTGCGTTGATGAAGATTCTGCCACGCAGGTACTGGATTGAGTTGAATACGCTTTTGGTCGCTTTTGGACAGCATATCTGCCTTCCGGTTTCTCCGTTATGCAGCCGCTGCCGCGTTAGCGGATTATGCCCTAAAAAAGGAGTCAAGCAACGGCGCTAATGGGTTAAAGCCCTTGCCAGGGCGAGGTTACCTGTAGTAGAATAAGAGGACCTATGCGTAAATCATATGCTTAATCGCGAAGAATTAGAAAGTTTAATAGTAAAGGACAAGCTCGTCGAGGGGTACATAGAACTCAAGACGCAGCTTACTCCCAATGGTTTTGACCTCACCGCAGAGAAGATATTCGAATTTGAGGAGGCAGGCGTATTGGACTTTTCTAATAAGGAGCGCCGTCTCCCCCGGGGGCGTGAGCTCATTCCCCAGAAATCCGCAGCAGAAGACAAATTCGGCTGGTGGGATTTAAAAAAGGGTATATATAAGGTAAGGACGAATGAAGTAGTAAATATGCCTTGTGACCTGGCAGGCCTGGCTTTTACGCGCACTTCATTATTAAGGATGGGGGTTTTTACCCAGCATGGGGTTTGGGACGCCGGGTTCCGCGGTAAGAGCGAATTCGTCTTAGTAATAGATAACCCTAAGGGCGCTAGAATCAAACAAAACGCCAGGGTGGCGCAGATGGTTTTCTTAAGGATTAACGAGACGCAAGAGGGCTACCAAGGCATCTACAACAACATAAAGTAGGGACGGTTCTGAACTCAAAGCTAAAGCGTCCCTTTTAAGGGGACGGGTTTAGTTCACCTTGAGAACCGCCCCTGACTGAAGAGGGGATATGGTTATAAAGGATACGGAGATTAAGATTGTGCAGGGTGATATCACGGCATTGAAGGTTGATGCTATCGTCAATGCCGCCAATAATAAGCTGCTGATGGGCGGCGGGGTTGCCGGGGCGATTAAAAGAAGAGGCGGCAAGATCATTGAAGAAGAGGCAATAAACAAAGGCCCCATCAAGATAGGGGAAGCGGCGGTTACCTCTGCTGGAACGCTCCCTGTCAGATTCGTGATACATGCCGCAACCATGGGCATGGATTTTAAAACCGACGAGATAAAAATAAGGGATTCTGCCAGAAGCGCATTGAAGGCAGCCGAAGAGCTGAAAATAAATTCTATTGCCTTTCCGGCGCTCGGCTGCGGAGTGGGTGGGTTTCCTCTTTTGGCTTCAGCCAAGATTATGGCCCAGGAGGTACTCAGGCACTTACGCAGCACAGACACTAGCTTACGGGAGATTCTTTTTTGTCTTTATGATAAAGAGGCCTTTGATATTTTTGACAAAGGAGTAATCGGTTACCTGGATTACGTAACACATAAGCTCGCAGCAGGGCCATTTCTTACCGTAGATGCTATTATCGAGATAGCGGAAGCGGGGAAAGAGCCGGGCATCATTATTATCCGGCGCAGCAATCCTCCTTTTGGCTGGGCATTGCCAGGCGGATTCGTGGATTACGGGGAGAGCCTGGAGGATGCCGTTAAAAGGGAAGCCAGGGAGGAAACCGGCATGGACTTGTCCGATATCCGCCAACTGCATACATATTCCGATCCCTCCCGCGACCCGCGGTTTCATACCGTATGCACGGTATTTATTGCCAAAGGTAACGGTAAACCCAGGGCAGGGGACGACGCAGCAGATTTAAGGGTGATTAAATTGAGCGAAATCAAAAAAATCAATTTTGCCTTTGACCACGCTAAAATTCTGCAGGATTATCTGTCTTGCGTGGGATACCCCCTTTAATAGCAATAAAAAGAAAGCCCTTTCTTAGATGTAGCTACCCGCATTGAAAACCACGATATAATAAGTTATACTTGTAGTAACAATACACATAAGCATTTCCTGGCTATAAAAGCCACGAATTTTAAAGAAGGATAGTCGCGTTGCGCGGCAACGCGATTTTTTATTTGCCGTTTCATTAAAGAGATTAATAAAATTTGGAAAAGGAGCGGGACATGAAAAATAAAATGGTGCTGATATTGGCGTTATGTATTGTTTTTACAGGGGCAGCATCCTCTTTGCTCTGGGCCAAGCCGGCAGAGGTCGCAGATACAGGCGGCATAGCAACGATGCCGGTCTATAGTCCGAGTCTTGGCGTTACGATTCCGGCGATACAAAAGACAGGGGAGACGGACATAAAAGTGCAGGAAATATCTTCTTCTCAGCAAGGGCAGGGCAATGGCACCATCGAGGTCGGGGATACGGTAGTTTTTGACGGGGACTTTACGTATTATACCCGCAATGAAAACCCCATAAACAATTACGGAGGAGCTTATGTACAGGCACAGACTCCTATTCCGGAAGGGACTACCTTCGAAGTGGTTTCGATGGGCAGCTATACCGTTTCTAATTTTCAATACGAAGGCAAGAACCTTCTGACAGATATGTTCGTGGAATTAGGGATCGGTTACCAGCAGATTGAGCTTAAGGTTCTGGACGGTCCGATGGCCGGACAGACGGTTTATGGTTTGGCGCTCACAAATGATTTTGTGGGTTTCGTGGCGGGTTTAGTCACCGACGCCCCTACGATGTCGGAAGCAAAATAAGACAGATCGGCACAAAAGAATGAAGAGCCGGCAGGATGCTTGACGGAATTCCATCGCGGTTTATCCTTCCCTCAGTTGTTTTTCCGCATCTACAATATCCCTGTTAATCACGCGTACCGTTTCTTTAATGCGTTCCTTTAAGACGTAGGAAGCTACCTGGGCGTCGTGGATTTCCCTAAGCACTTGTACGCTCATGCGAAAATAACGGATTACCTCTCCCTCGTCGGTATCCGTGTATTGGAGGATCTTATCGAAGCGCGTGCCCCTGAGCCAGGCCTCCATGCAGGGGCTTAGATGGAAATAAGGCTTTTTGCTGATAGGGTAAATGCGGTATTTACGTTCCCTTTCTTTTATCTCTTCGTATAATTCATCGCAGGCATTCCTGATATGGCGGCTGTTTTTGGAGATGTTGGATATGCGCTGGTTCTTGCGCGGCTCAAAGACAACCGCAGCAGCAAGGACCCCAAGCCCGAATTCATCAACCTGCTCCAGGACATTACGGCTGTAAAGCTCGCTCAATAGCAGCTCGTATCCGTAGACGTTCTTGGCAAATTGCCCTTTATCGGTGAGGTCTCTGTTTTGGATATAACCTAATTCCTCCAGGAGATTCAATTTTGCCTGCATGAGCCTCAAGGCTTCTTTCTGTTCGTATTTCTTGGATTGGTAGTAATGCAGGGATGAGGGGTAAATGTCGAATATCCCCTCTTTGTGTTTTTCGTAAAGGTTGAGCACCGTAGCATAAGAGGTATTTAACTGGCTGCGCACTTCCTCGGGTGGGCTATAGATAACCCGTTTTACCTCCTCAAATTTTAGGCGCAGAGGGTTTATGCGGCAGTAGACGAAGCCTTCCTTATCCATCCCGCGCCTGCCTGCGCGTCCCGCCATCTGGTAAAAATCCCTGGTTTTAAGCGGCCGCACAAAACGACCGTAGTATTTGCGCAGGTCGTCGAAGATAACCGAACGGCTCGGCATATTTATCCCCAGCGCAAAGGTCTCGGTAGTGAATATGACCCGTAGTAGGCGGCTGGTAAAAAGCCTTTCGATTACTTCTTTAAGGGTAGGCAGCATGCCGGCATGGTGGTATGCGACCCCCTTTTGAACCAAGGGCCTCATCTGGCCGGCAGATTTCTCGTGGGATAGTTCAAAGCGCCTGCAGAGATCGTCGTAATATTCCAGGATTTTCTCTTTCTCTGCAGTGTCGAGGAAATCGTGGCTATAGACTTCCGAGGCGAGGTCCTCGGCCCGCCGCCTGCCGAAGACAAAGTATATGCAGGGAAGGCCGTTTTTCTGCTGTACGTATCTAATCAGGGTAGCGAGCTTGTTGGGGCAGCCGTATTTTATTTTTTTAAAATCCGCGAGGTTATTCATTATCTCGTTGCGGCACTGGTAGAGAAAATGCAGCGGCACCGGCCTTTTTTCTTCCGTTACGGTTTTGACTGGCCTGCTATGGATGCTTTCAATCCATGATGCAAATTCCCCGATGTTCGGGATGGTGGCAGAGAGGGCCAGTATATTCATGTGTTTGGGCAGGAATATCAGCGATTCCTCCCAGACAGTGCCGCGCTCCGGATTATCGATATAATGCACCTCGTCAAAAATAATCCATTCGTAAGCGGCCAGGCTCTCAGGTTCATCGAGGACCTTGTTGCGGAATATCTCGGTAGTCATAATCAGGACCGGCGCATGCGGGTTTAGCGAGACGTCCCCCGTTAATATTCCGATATTGTCTCCGTATTCTGCCTGGAAATCGCGGAATTTCTGGTTGGAGAGAGCCTTGATAGGCGCAGTGTAGATTACTCCGGCTTGCTTTTTAATGCAGGTGGTTATGACGTGCTCGGCAATGGCGGTTTTGCCGGCCCCCGTAGGCGCAGATACGATTACCGAAAGCCCGTCGTTAATATGATCAATTGCTTCTTGCTGGAATCTGTCGTAAATCATTTGTAGGGAGGGTTCTTAAGGTGAACTAAGCCCGTCCCCTTAAAAGGGACACTTTAGCTTTGAGTTCAGAACCGTCCCCTATATTATAATCTAAATTGTTGATTTATCTATCTAAAAATACTACAATAGTGGGCATGGGCTATGAGACAGCCTTAAGCAAGGGCTGGGGCGAACTTCAGAAAGCCGGTTTTTCTCAGGATAACACTATTAGATTTCTAGCGCAAGAGTATGCCCTGAATTTTGACTCGCGCAGGGTGATGTCTTTGTCTTCTAACGCGCCAGCCAATGATATTGCGGCAATTTTGATTTTACATTACCTGGCAGCCGCTTCCCGCGGGATGCCGCCTCTTAAGCGTCATTGGGTTTCATTCAAGGAATTGGCGGGGATAGAGGGGTATTCCGCGGCTTTCCATAAGCGCGCCATCGAACCGATACTGCGTAAATACGGCGATAGCCCTGAAAGCTTATGGGGCGCATTGGAAAGATTGCCCGGCCAGAGATCTTCCGAGGCGGACGCAGGCATCATCCTTGAAGTATTTAAAGGGGTACCGGCGATGATTTTGCTCTGGGGTTCTGATGAGGAATTTACCCCCGCAGCAGCCATGCTTTTTGACGCCGGCATCAAAGATGTTTTTTGTACCGAGGATATCGCGGTCCTGGCAGGGGTTATTGCCAGCGCGCTTTAGAAAAGGGAGGATAGGGGTGAAAAGGGTAAGCGTTGTCATTTCCGTTATTCTATTGCTGTTGACAGTTGCTTTTATCTTTGCATCCGATGAGCCGTTTAAAATTTATAGCAGCGGGGACGGCAAACTCAGCATCCCTTTCGGTAAAGCTTACAATTACTCCGACATCTATGTCAGGAGGGTCATTGACGGAGATACCATCCAGTTAGAGGACGGGCAACGGGTGCGGTTTATCGGCATTGATACGCCGGAGATGCACGAGTCTGATAAGCTTTACCGTGACAGCGAGCGGACCGGCCAGGATGTCAAGGCTATCAAAAAGATGGGGCAGCGTTCCTATGAGTTTACCAGGAAGCTGGTGGAGGGTAAGCGCGTCGGCCTTGAATTTGACGCTGAAAAATACGACAAATACAACAGGCTCCTGGCATATGTTTATTTAAAAGACGGCACATTTGTCAACGCCGAGATTATCAAAGAGGGCTACGCTTCGCTTCTAACCATACCGCCTAACGTCAGGTATGCGGATTTATTTTCCAAACTTTACCGCCAGGCCCGCGAGGACAAGCGCGGCCTTTGGCGGTAGTCAGTCAAGAGGGACGGTTCTTGGGGTGAAGCTAACCTGTCCCCTTGTTGAGGGACAGGTTAGCTTTGAGTTCAGAACCGTCCCTAACTAAAAAGGGCTAAAAAGGGAGGTATTTATGTTGAGATTTTTATCTGCAGGTGAATCGCACGGCAAAGGTATCCTGGCGATACTGGATGGCATACCTGCTGGCTTACGGCTGGAGGAGGCTTACATTAACGCGGAATTGAAACGCCGCCAGGCCGGATTTGGCCGCGGCAGGCGCATGAGCATTGAGAGTGACCGCGCCGAAATCATCTCGGGCCTTAAGCACAATATTACCTTGGCAAGCCCCCTGGCGATACTTGTCAGGAATAAGGATTTTAGTATTGAAAAGATGCCCGGGGTATTTTCCGCCCGGCCGGGGCATGCGGATTTGGCAGGGTTTTTAAAATACGGATTTAGCGATATCCGCGAGGTTCTGGAGCGTGCCTCGGCGCGCAGCACCGTAGCAACGGTAGCTGCGGGCGCAGTATGCAAGAGGTTTTTGAGTGAGTTTGACATCGGACTTAGCAGCAAGGCACTTTCCATAGGAGACGAGGCGACGCCCATACGGATGAAGAGAAAAATCCAAGAGGCGATTAAAAGGAAGGATACCGTAGGCGGGATATTTGAAGTGACAGCCTCTTTTGTGCCGCCGGGCCTGGGCAGTTATGTCCAGGCTGACCGGCGGCTTGATGCAAGGCTGGCTGCGGCAGTAATGGCAATCCCCGGCGTTAAGGCAGTCGGTTTTGGCTTGGGGTTTGGCTACGCCAGGTATTTCGGCTCCGAGGTGCACGACCCCATTTATTACAATAGAAGCAGGGGGTATCTACGCAGGACCAACAACGCCGGAGGTATTGAAGGCGGGATATCAAACGGAAGCAGCGTAGTGCTGCGCGCCTGCATGAAGCCCATCTCCACGCTGCTTAAGCCGTTAGATTCGGTCAACCTTATCAACAGACGCGCCAGTAAGGCCAGTATTGAGCGTTCGGATATCTGCGTAGTTGAGGCGGCGGGGGTAGTGGCGGAGTCTGCCGCAGCCCTGGTATTAGCCGATGCGTTTATTGAGAAATTCGGAAGCGATTCCTTAAAGGATATAAAGGAAAGCTACCGGCGTTACCTTAAAAGAATACGTTAGAAACCCCTGCTTCCTTCGTCTATTAACGCAGAAGGAGGTGATTAAAGTGGAGGGAGCGGATTTAAAGGTAGTGCGGCTTTACCGCCTGGAAGGAGATTCCAAGACCAAGGCCTTTGCGGATATAGCGATAGGCGACTTTATCGTTAAAGGCCTGAAGGTCCTGGAGGGTAAAAACGGGCTGTTCCTCGGAATGCCGCAGGAGAAGGCTAAAGACGGAAGATGGTACAATGCCTTTTACCCTGCAACGAAAGAGGCGCGCCTTAGCCTTACGGACGCGGTTTTAGCCGCTTACCAGAGTTAGGGTCAAGCCCCGCCTCAAAAGCGGGGCTTAAAATAACACAGTAACTTTCCTGCCTGGTTGGAAGGCCGAGGCGGTGGGGCCTGCCGGAAAGATGAGAGGCATGAATAACATTTATTTAGTGGGTTTTATGGCTACCGGTAAAACAGCGGTAGGCAAAGAGCTTGCCCGCAGGAAAAAATTGTGTTTTATCGACCTGGATGAGCTGATTGAGCTTAAGACAGGCAGGCCCATCAGTGATATCTTTGCAAAGAAAGGCGAGCTTTATTTCCGCAAATTGGAAAAAGAGATTTTAAAAGAGGTCGCGAGGGAGAATAATTTTGTGGTTGCCTGCGGAGGCGGTATCGTTATAGATGAAGAGAATATTGCTATCATGAAAGGAACGGGAAGCGTTATCTGCCTGAGCGCCCAGCCAGGGGTGATTTTAAAGAGGACGGCGGGATTCAGCCATCGCCCCCTCTTGAACGTCAAAAACCCTCAAAGGCAGATAGAATTATTGCTTAAGCTGCGCGCCCCTTATTACAGCAGGGCTGATAAGATTTTGGATACTTCCAGATTGACGGTAAAGGGAGCGGCGGGAAAGATCCTGGGGATGATTAAGCCGCCTAAGCCCGCCGGACACAAGAAGAGCGGCAGGAGCAAACAGCGCAGATGACTGATAAGGAGGCGCTGCTCGCTCTGAATTTAATAGGCAATATCGGCAGCAGAAGGCTTCAGGGTCTCTTGCGTTGTTTCGGTTCCGCCAGCCGCATATTCTCTGCCAGGCGCCAGGAATTAGTCCGTGCCTGCGGGATTGGGGAAAATATCGCTTCCAGGATAGCTTCTTTTAACAGCGAGGCGCTTTCCAGGGAATTTTCCTTAGCCAAAAGTCACGGGCTTAGCATTATTACGCAGTCGGAAAGAGACTACCCCGAGAATCTGAAGAATATCCCGGATCCGCCCCTGGTGCTTTACGTAAGAGGTAGCTTAAGCCGGGATGACAATCTTGCCTTTGCTATCGTAGGCTCACGCCTAGCTTCCGTTTACGGCTTAACCAATTCAGAGCATCTTGCAGGAGAACTGGCCTGTTTGGGTTTTACCGTTGTCTCAGGTATGGCGCGCGGCATTGACACCGCAGCCCACCGCGGGGCCCTAAGGGCAGGCGGCCGAACCATTGCGGTCATCGGCAGCGGGTTTAACCATATCTATCCCAGAGAAAACAAAGGCCTGGCGGAGAGGATCTCCGAAAACGGCGCCGTAATATCGGAATTCCCGATAGATACCGTCCCGTTAAAACAAAATTTCCCGCGGCGTAACCGTGTTATCAGCGGGTTAAGCCTCGGGGTTTTAGTGGCAGAGGCAGCTTTAAACAGCGGGGCCCTTATCACTGCGGATTTTGCACTTGAGCAGGGGAGAGAGGTTTTCGCCCTGCCGGGCAAGATTGACGCCATGACATCCTCCGGGACCAATGGCTTAATCAAACAAGGCGCAAAGCTGGTTTCTGGCATAGAGGACATTCTGGAAGAGCTAAAGTCTCCTCTTATGGCAAGGGTCTGCCGCAGGCAAAAAGAAGGCTCCCCCGAAATAAATAGAGATTCTGTTGACAGGGAAGAAGCGCTGTTATATAACTTGATTCCGAAGGATCCGGTATCACTGGATGATATTATAGAAAAAAGCAGCTTTGGCATCCCGCGCTTATCCGCGCTGCTGTTGAGTCTGGAGTTTAAGAGGTTAATCCGGGAACTGCCAGGCAAAAATTTCGTCAGGGCCTGATATGAAGGATAAAAGCTTAGTGATAGTCGAGTCACCCACCAAGGCCAAGACTATCGGCAAGATCCTGGGTAGCAATTTCAGCGTGGTCTCTTCCATGGGGCATCTTATTGACCTGCCGCAGAAGAAATTGGGAGTAGAGATTGAAGATAAATTCCAGCCTTCTTACGTGGTAATCCCGGGAAGGAAAAAGACCTTGAGCAGCTTAAAAAAGGAAGCCAAGGGCATAGAGCACATCTATGTTGCTACGGACCCCGACCGCGAGGGAGAGGCTATCGGCTGGCACATCAAGGAGAGGCTTTTTCAAGATAAGGATGTCAAGCGGGTTGTCTTTCACGAGATTACCTCCCAGGCGGTAAATGAGGCCTTCAGGCAGCCGCGGGATTTTGATATAAATATGGTGGAGGCACAGATCAGCCGCCGGGTCCTTGACAGGGTGGTAGGATATTTCTTAAGCCCCCTTCTCTGGAAGAAGATTGCCCGCGGTTTAAGCGCCGGGAGGGTGCAGTCCGTTGCCTTGAAGCTGATAGTGGAACGGGAGAAGGAAATCGGCAGGTTCATCCCGCAGGAATACTGGGAGATTACGGCGGAGTTCAAAAATAAAAACGGCGATTCATTTCTCGCCAAGCTCGAAAAGGTCAATGACCAGAAGCCGAAGATAGATAATAAGGAGGAGGCTGAGGCAGTTGCCTCCGGTATCAGGGCCAAGGACTTTACGGTATCGAACATTGAAAAGAAGCAGAAACGGCGATATCCCTACGCGCCTTTTATTACCAGCACCCTCCAGCAGGAGGCCTTTAATAAATTGCGCTTCAATGCCTCCCGGACCATGATGCTGGCGCAGCAGCTTTATGAAGGTATTGATATCGGAGAGAGCGGGCCGGTGGGGCTTATCACCTATATGCGTACGGATTCCACGCGCGTAGCTCCGGAGGCAATCACAGAGGTAAGGGAACTGATAACCTCTAAGTACGGCGGGCATTACCTTCCCGAATCCCCGAATATTTATAAAGTAAAAAAATTTGCCCAGGAGGCGCATGAGGCAATCCGGCCCAGCATGGTCAATCGCCCGCCGGAGTCGCTTAGCCGTTACCTGACTCCCGACCAAATGAAACTGTACGATTTAATCTACCGCCGTTTTGTGGCAAGCCAGATGGTTCCGGCGCTTTATGCGGTCACTACCGTAGACATCAAGGCAGAGAATTATTTGTTCAGCGCCTCTTCCACCGAGCTCGTCTTTGACGGATTCAGCGCTGTTTATAACTCCAATAACGAAGAGGAGGATAAGAAAAACAGAATCCCGCCGCTGGAGAGCGGCGAAACACTGCAGCTGTTGAATCTTCTGCCTTCCCAGCATTTTACCAAGCCGCCCTCGAGATTCTCCGACAGCTCCCTCGTGAAGGCCCTGGAGGAAGACGGCATCGGCAGGCCTTCTACCTACGCCCCGATTATCTATACCCTTATCCACCGCGATTACGTTCGCCGGCTCAAAGGATATTTTCACCCTACTGAATTAGGGACCAAGGTATGCGAGCTTTTGATGGAATATTTCCCAAAAATAATGGACGAAGGATTCACCGCAGCGATGGAAGAGGAATTGGACGAAATTGAGGAGGGCAGGATAGAGCGCCTGAAGGTATTGGAGGATTTCTATCAGCCTTTCAAGGAAAGCCTGGATTTTGCCCAGAACAACATTAAAAAAGAAGTGGTGGAGACCGGGGAGGTATGCCCCCAGTGCGGCAAGCCCATAATTATAAAATGGGGAAGGAGGGGCAAATTCTTGAGTTGTTCCGGTTTTCCGGAATGCAAATACTCCAAGTCTATTACCACCGGCGTAAAATGCCCCGAAGCCGGATGCGGAGGGGAATTGATCGAAAGGCGCTCCAGCAGAGGATTCTTCTACGGTTGTTCTAATTATCCCAGATGCCGCTTCGTTTCAAAGGCCCTTCCTGATCAGAAAAAAGACGCATGATACAAAGGTACATCGAGAAATTCATCCGATACCTCCAGATCGAAAAGAATTATTCCAGCCACACCGTCCTCAACTATAAACTGGATCTTGATGACTTCGGAAATTTTTTGCAAGAGACGCCGCCAGAGAAGATAGATTACCTTCTGCTGCGTAAATACCTGGCCTGTCTTAAAGAGAAGAATCTTAATACCCGCAGCGTGGCGCGGCGCCTTTCGACCCTGCGCTCATTTTTTAAGTTCCTTACCCGCGAAGGGCTCATCAAGGATAACCCTACCTTGAGCCTTTCCAGCCCCAAGCTCGATAAGCACCTTCCGCAATTCCTGACCGAGGAAGAGGTAGGGAGATTGATATCCTCCGTGATGCTAAAGGATAAGAATGACGAGAGGGGGTTGCGCGACCTGGCAATACTGGAGGTATTTTACAGCACGGGAATGCGTATTTCCGAGTTGGTGGGTTTGAGCCTTGAGGATATCGATTTCATCGGGGGAGTGGTAAAGGTAAAAGGCAAGGGCAAAAAAGAGCGCATGCTTCCAATAGGCGACTGCGCCATATCAGCTATCCGCGGCTACCTTGATAAGAGAAAAAGACAATCCGCAGCGCTCTTCCTGAACAAAAACGGCAGCGCCATTACCGGGCGCGGGGTGAGGAATATCGTAAAAAAGTACCTGCGGCTGGCAAGTATCAAACAGGGGGTATCGGCGCATACCCTGCGGCATTCCTTTGCCACGCATCTTTTGGATCGCGGCGCGGACTTAAGGAGCGTTCAGGAACTGCTCGGGCACGCCAACCTTTCCACTACCCAGATATACACCCATCTTACTACCGAGAGGCTGAAGAAGATTTATGATAAGTCCCATCCCCGGGCATAGAAGGAGCGGGCAATGTATCTTTTGTACAATTTAATAGCGCTGGCAGTAATCGTGATGTATCTTCCGGCGTACCTGGCACGCCGTAAGTTTCATCGCGGCTTTTTAAGACGGTTAGGCGTCCTTCCGCAAGGCCTGATGATGAAACGTCCTGTCTGGGTTCATGCTGTTAGCCTGGGAGAGGCCAGGTCAGTCAGGGCGCTGGTAGAGATGCTGCGCAGCGCTTACCCTCAAAAGCAGTTTGTATTATCGACGGTTACCGCTACCGGCAATAAAGTTGCCCGGCAGATGGCAAGGGAAGTAGACCTGGTAACCTATCTGCCGCTGGATTTCAGTTTCATCGTAAGAAATACCATTGCCAGGACTAACCCCTGTATTTTTATTATTGCGGAGACCGAGATCTGGCCGAATCTTATCTCCTGTCTTTTCAAGAGAAACATACCCATAGTGATAGTCAACGGTAGGATATCGGACCGCTCCTTGCGGGGCTACCGGCTTATAAGGTTTCTTATTGAGCCGATACTTAGAAAGGTAAGCCTTTTTTGCGTGCAGAGCGATAGCGATGCCGCCAGGTTCGCCAGCCTGGGGGTAAAGCCGCAAAATATCCGCGTAAGCGGCAATATAAAGTTTGATATTGAGGATAATCCGCGGCCGAAAGAAGAAGCCGCCGGCTATCGCCGGAAACTCGGGCTTGGAGAAGGCGACAGGCTTTTGGTCTGCGGCTCTACCCATCCCGGGGAAGAGGAGAACCTTTTGAATATATATAGGCAGTTATCTAGAGACTACCGCGGCCTCCGTTTGCTTATTGCGCCGCGTCACCCTGAAAGGGCGATGCAGATAGAGGGGCTTGTACGCAAGGCAGGTTTTGAAGCTTTTGCGACCGGCCGTTTAGCTGAGGGGGGAACAAAAGACGGGAAGGTGTTTGTCGTCGACAGCATAGGAGAATTAATGGGTTATTATGCTGCCGCAGACCTGGTTTTCGTCGGCGGCAGTCTTGTAAAAAAAGGGGGGCACAACATACTGGAGCCGGCGGTATTGGCAAAGCCGGTTATCTTCGGCCCCTATATGTTTAATTTCAGGGATATCGTCAGGATGTTTTTAGATAATCAAGCTGCGCTTTCGGTGCGCGACAGCGCGGAGTTAGAATTAGGGCTCAGGGGCCTGCTGGATAATCCTGCGAAGGCCCTGGATTTAGGAAGCCGCGGCCGGCAGTTGATATTGGCAAATCGCGGGGCTACCGGAAGAGTCCTGAAAGAAATCAAACCATTTTTTAGTTCCCCGGACCATCCCTTCATCTAGGCATAGACGTTTTTTATTTCAAACTGCAAGGGTTCCTGATAAGATGACCGTTTTTAAAAGAATAACCTTACTGGCGTTAATATTTTCCTTTTTCTCGGCGGGTATTTCCGCGGCCGAGGAAAAAACGAAACAGGCCGCACTCCCGGGGGTTACGGAATTCCGCCAGGCGCTTCGTAAGGTCATTGTGGTGAAAGAGGAGCAATTTGCAGGCGAGCTTGATTCCTATCTGCGCTATATGCCTTCCAGCGGCGCCTCCGGGCAATCCGGAAAAGTAGGCATAGTGGATTCCGTTTCAGAGTATAGCTATGAGGCCAAGGCCTTCGGCAAGCTGCCGGTGGAGCTGGTAATAGGGACCGAATATATGCAGATAAAGAATACTACTGCCATAGAGCTTCCTTCGCATCTGACATCGGTATCTTTCGGTCTTGAAACCATAGTCCCGTTTTTTAATCTCAATAAGGTCTATTTTTCGGCAGGCCTGGCCTCTCTCTTTACCAGCGATGATTGGGATTTTCATTCCTCTTCCTTCAGGATACCGCAGAGGTATTTTTTGATTTATCAGCCGAACGAGCAATTAACATTGGTTTGCGGAGTAGGGGTATGGCCGGATTATAAAGAGACGGTCTGGCCGATTGTAGGTTTTATATATAAGCCTAACGAGAAGCTTATTTTTAACCTCGTGCCCAAGACACCCGAGATCTCCTATGCCGTAGATGAAAGATTAACCCTTTTCGCACAGGCTGATATGTCGCAGAGTGAATACGAGGTTACGCAGGGAGAGCGTAAGAATGCGGTATTGGAGTATAATGAGATGCACCTCGGCGCAGGGGTAAGGTATAAATTCAACCGCCGCCTTAGGTGTTCTCTCTCTGCCGGAAGCATATTTAACCGTTCCATCAAATACCGGGATGATAGTCTCGGTAAGGTAGCGGTTGAGGATGGCTTCTATACCGAATTCCGCTTGGACTTCGGCTTCTAATATTCCATTGCCGCCCTGCCTTAATCATGCTATGTCCCAATATAGGATTTATCTATAACGCCTTGTGTGCTATAATATTAGTTTGGCTAACATGATAAAATACAAGAAGATAAAGGCCGGCAAAGGGATTGTAGAGGCGCTGGTAATGGACCTCGCCAAAAAGCGCCTTATAGTCTTAAGGGGCAGGCGCGGCTATGTGATGTGCGGCTACCTTAATCTTAAGGTTGCCCAGAGGTTTAATGAGGCGGCAGTAAAAATTACGGGTGTCTCCAGTATCAGGGAAGCCCTGAAGGCCAGGGTATCCGCTAGCACCTCCGGGGCGCGGAAGATGGGGATATATCCAGGCCAGCCGATAAAAGAAACGCTTAAACTCATAGCCCGATGAAAATTATTAACGAGAAAATCTATCTTAACACCAAGGGGAACTCGGACCTCGTTAATATCACCGGCGATGTTGAAAGGATACTCGGTGCTACTAACCTTAGGCGGGGCAGCGTTACGGTTTTTGTGGTCGGTTCCACCGTAGCCATTACCACCTTTGAATATGAGCCCGGCCTCCTTAAGGATATGCAGGAGGTTTTCGAGAAGCTCATTCCTTGCCGAAAGGGTTATCACCACGACGATACCTGGGGAGACGCCAATGGTTTCAGCCACCTGCGCGCTGCCTTGCAGGGGCCTTCTTTGACCATCCCCTTTGACGAAGGGAAACTTTTGCTGGGCACCTGGCAGCAGGTAGTACTGGCCGAATTTGACAATCGGCCGCGTAAACGCCAGGTGTTAGTCCAGGTGATAGGCGAATAAAGATGCGCAATTACCTCTATAATCTTGCCACAGATGCATCCGACGGTATTATTGCCGCGTTTATGAAGGCATTGTTGTTGGCATTGTCATGGCTTTACGGGTTGACGGTGCGGGTGCTCATCCTGATGCGTTCCAGCAGGCCTAAAAAAGCGGGCTGCCCTGTTATCAGTGTCGGGAATATTACGGTGGGGGGCACGGGCAAGACAAGCCTGGTGGAATTCATCTGCCGTTATCTTAAGGACAACGGTCACAAGCCCGCGGTGATTACCCGCGGTTACAAGAAACCGCGGCTGGCAGGCCGCCTGCCGCAGAGCGCTTATGAGACAATGGGCGATGAACCGTATATGCTGCAGAGGAACCTCAGGGACGTGTTGGTGATAGTTGATGCCGACCGCTTGCGCGGGGCCAGGCAGGCGCACGATTACTACGGGGTTGATACGATAGTCTTGGATGACGGATTCCAACAGTGGGGCATCAAGAAGGACCTGGATATAGCAGCTATCGACGCAACAAATCCTTTCGGTAACCGTAATATGCTTCCCCGCGGCATCCTGCGCGAGCCGCTTTCTTCCCTCAGGCGCGCGGATATCCTGGTTTTGACCAAGACAAACCTCAATCCCGATAGCCAGGATATCAAGGATTTTTTAAGCCGCATAAATCCAGGCGCCTTAATAGTAGAGAGCGCCCATCAACCGCTGGGGTGTTATTTCTTAGGGAGAGAGAAAGAAATGCTGGCAACGGATTTTCTTAAAGGCAAGACCCTGGCTTTATTTTCGGGTATTGCCGACCCCGATTCGTTCGAAAGCCTGGTTTTAAGCCTGGGCGGCCAGGTGGGGCTTTCCTTTACCTTTGACGACCACCACCGTTATACAAAAGATGACATCGAGGGCATCGTAGCTGCGAGCCGCAGGAAAGGCATCTCTGTTGTTGTCACTACTGAAAAGGATTCCGTGAGGCTGAGGTCGGTCTGTCCCGCAGCGGGCAATATCGCGATATTGGTACTGCGCATTGAATTGAAGGTTACGCATAATGAAAAACGACTACTGGATAGATTACTGGGGATATACCGCTCTTAAATTGCTGGGGCCGTTGATCCGCGCCTTTCCTCTGTTTTTTAGTTTTTTTATCGGCCGCCGGCTGGGAGATTTATTTTATTGTCTGGACGGCCGCCACCGCGCCATCGCGTATTCCAACATCAAGAGGGCATTAGGGAATAATCTTTCCTGCCGCAGCGCAAAGAAGATTACCCGCCAGTTTTACCAGGCCTACGGCCAGAATTTTATTGAGATTTTTCTGATACCGCGCATTGACCGCGCCTATATCGATAAATACGTCAGCTTCGAAGGGCTGCCTTATGTTAAGGATGCGATTGCACGCGGCAGGGGGCAGATATTCCTTGGCGTGCACGCCGGGAGCTGGGAATTGTCTTCTTTGTTTTGCATGAGGTTTGGGGTTGCCTATAATATCTTTGTGCGCAACCAGAGATATCCGCGTCTGGGCCGACTCCTTGACTCTTACCGTACCCGAAAAGGGGCGCGCATGATTAAGAAGGAAAACGAATTGCGCCAGCTCCTCCGCGCCTTCGAGAATAACGAGGCAGTGGGAATGAGCCTGGACCAGGGTGGCAGGGAAGGGATGCTTTTGGATTTCTTCGGCAGGGACGCCTCTTTTGCTACCGGAGCCGTAAGGCTAGCACTTAAATACAACCTGGCTATCGTGCCGACATTCAATACCAGGGTCAGAGGGCCATATTTAAAATTTATGCTGGGTCCGATATTCGAGGTTCAGAGAAGCGGTGATCTCGAAGATGATCTCAGGAGCAACCTTAAGCGCTTAGTCGCATTTTACGAGGATTACATACGCAGATACCCCAAGGATTACCTCTGGTCCTATAAGGTGTGGAAATATAGCTTAAAGAGAGAAATCCTTATTTTGAGCGACGGTAAAACAGGCCACCTCAGGCAATCCCAGGCGCTGGCGCGGATTGCCGGGGATTGCCTGGCGTCCCGCGGGTTTACGGTAAGCACCGCTGTGAGTGAAATAAGATTCCGAAACCGCCGGAGCAGTTTCTTTCTAAGGCTTAAGGCCATGTTTTCGGGCAGGTACAGCTGCCAGGGGTGCCTATGCTGTTTAAGGAATGCGCTTAGCCGCGATGCTTACCAGTCGTTAACGGGGAAGGCTCCGGATATCGTGATATCATGCGGCTCATCGTTGGCGGCGGTTAACTGGTACCTTACGCGCGAAAGCCTCGCTAAATCCATCGTGATTATGAAGCCGCCGTTGATGAGCTCCAAAAAATTTGATTTGATGCTCTTGCCGCAACACGACCTGCCGGCTGTTGCCAGAAATGTAGCAGTAACCCGGGGCGCACTGAATATGGTTGATGCCGAATATTTACGGCTGCAAGGTCAGAGATTAAAGCGGCATCTTGGGGATAAGAAGGTTTCCGAGGCTTGTATTGGTGTCCTCTTTGGCGGAGACAGCAAGGGGTTTTCTCTTGAGGCGCCGTTGGTATCGAAGGTCATCCGTCAGCTCAAAGACGCGGCAGAGGCCTTAGGTGCCGATATCCTCGTGACTACCTCCAGGCGCACATCCTCCGAGGTTGAAGAGTTAGTTAAAAATGAATTTGGGGATTACCCCCGGTGTAAATTTCTGGTGATTGCAAGCAAGGAGAACTATGATTTTGCTGTGGGTGGCATTTTATCCCTGAGTTCTCTCTTGATCGTTTCTCCGGAGAGTATCTCGATGATATCGGAGGCGGTAAGCAGCGCCAGATACGTCGTGGTTTTTGAAGGCGGCGGATTAAGCCCGCGGCACCAGAGGTTTCTTGAATCGGCATCAGAAAACAGGCACATCTACCTTTCCGGGGCATCTTCGCTGGCCAGCCTTATTAACGGCCTTTGGAAGGATAAACCGGAGGTTCCCGTCTGGGATGATAACAGGGCGGTAAAAGAGGCGCTGGAGAGGGTTTTGTAATTATGAATATCATGCAGATATTGCCGGAGCTGAACGTCGGCGGCGTGGAGAGCGGGACCCTGGATCTGTCCAGGCACTTGGTGAAGGCCGGACACAAGGCGGTGGTGGTTTCTCACGGCGGCGGATTAGTGAAAAATATAGAGGCAGTCGGCGCCGTCCATTACACCCTGCCGGTGCATAAGAAATCTTTTTTTTCGATGATGAGGATGGTGCCGCGCCTTGCAGAAATTATCAGGAAGGAGAATATTGATATCGTGCATGCCCGTTCTCGCGTGCCTGCCTGGATTGCCTATTTTGCCTGCCGCCGCACCAGGACAGTTTTTATTACCACCTGTCACGGTTATTACCGGAGGCACCCTTTTAGCTATGTGATGGGCTGGGGCAAAAGAGTGATTGTCCTAAGCAATGTCATCGGCAGGCACATGATTGACGATTTCGGGGTGCCCCACGAGAGAATCAGGTTTATACCGCGAAGCGTAGACCTCCAGAGGTTTAAATATATAAGCCCCGATGCCAAAAGGAAACAGGATTTTAACGTCGGCATTATCGGCAGGATTACGCCGCTTAAAGGACACCTCCATTTTATCAAGGCGATGAGCAGGGTTGCCCGTCAGATTCCCCGTTTGCGCATCTGGATTGTCGGCGATGCCCCGGCATCCAAAGAGGCATACCGCGAGCAGGTGCAGGTCCTGGTGCGCCGGCTTGGCCTCTGGCACTGTACGGAATTTCTCGGTATCCAGAGGGACATCCCGGCGATTATGACGCAGTTGGATGCGTTGGTCCTGGCTACTACTACGCATGAGGCTTTCGGAAGGGTGATTGTAGAGGCGCAGGCAGCGGGGGTTCCGGTAGTGGCTACAAAGGTAGGGGGGGTAGTGGATATCATCGAGGATAACAGGACCGGTTTCCTGGTGGCGCCGGCTGAAGAGGAGGACATGGCAGAGGCGGTCTTGAAGATTTATCGCGACCCGGGATTAGCCGCAGGCCTGGCTGAGCGTGCCTACCGAAAGATCCAGGAGAAATACAGCGTAGAGCTGATGGTCAAGAGCACCATGGATGTTTACGGGGAAGCGCTCGATAATTTTAAGGCCCTGGTTATGAAGTTTAGCTCGGTGGGAGACGTAATCCTGTCGGTTCCGGCAATCCGCGCCCTTAAGAAGAAATTCGGCAGGCGTTATAAAATTAGCTGCCTGGTGGGGGAGTCTTCAAAGGACGTCCTGATGCGCTGTCCTTATCTTGACGAATTATTGGTATGCGATTTCAAAAACCGCGATCTCGGAGCAAAGGGGTTGCTCGGATTGGGACGGATGCTTAGAAAGAGGAATTTCGACATAGCGATAGACCTGCAAAACAACCGCAGGAGCCATATACTGGCAGCGTTGAGCATGAGCCCGGACCGCTATGGTTACGATAACAGGAAGCTGGGTTTTCTTCTGAACCACCGCCTCAAGGATTCCAAGGCTTTGATTGAACCGGTAAAGCACCAGTTTAGGGTTTTGAATATGTTGGGCATCGGGCTGGAAGATGCGTACCTGGAGTTGTGGCCGTCTGAAGACGACCGGCGCTACATAGATGAGTTTTTGGATTCGGAATGGCTAAGCGCAAAACAGGCGCTGGTGGGGGTAAATATCAGCGCCAGCAGCCGTTGGCTTACCAAAGACTGGCCGCTGGAACACATCGCCAGGCTATGCGAGGAGCTGAAAGAACAGGATATACGCGTGGTAGTAACGGGGACATCCGGAGATATTGCGCAAGCCAGGGCGCTTTTGGGGATGACGCGGGATGCCAGGCCTATCAACGCCTGCGGTAAGACTACCGTAAATCAGCTCGCCTGCCTCATCAAGAGATGCGGCGCCTACATATCTTCTGATTCCGCGCCGCTGCATGTGGCAGCCGCAGTCGGCACCCCCTTTGTTGCGCTTTTCGGCCCGACTGACCCCAGGAGACACCTTCCTCCGGCTGAAAATTTTATCGTGATAAGAAAAGACCTAAGCTGCGGACCATGCTATAAATCCAAATGCCGCAGACCAAAATGCATGCAGTTGATACGGCCGGAAGAGGTGCTGGAGGCGGTCGGCAGATTTTTAAAATGAGAATACTGTATCTTGTCAACCACCTCAATATCGGAGGCATCACTAGCTATATCTTATCCCTGGCCTGCGGGATGAAGGCCAGGGGGCATACGGTTTATGTCGCTTCCAGCGGCGGGAGGATGGAGGATGACTTAAGGCGCAGAGGCATTGTCTGCATCAGGGCGCCGCTTAACACCAAATCCGAGGCAAGCCCGCGCTTGCTTTTGAGTTTTTTAAAGCTGCTGCCTCACCTTAAAAAAAACAGCATTGACCTCGTTCATTGTAATACCAGGGTAACGCAGGTATTAGGGTGTTTCCTGGAGCGTGCCAGCGGGATAGCGCATATTTCCACCTGCCACGGGTTCTTTAAAAGGAGGGCCTCGCGTCTGCTCTTTCCTTGCTGGGGGAGGAAGGTCATCGCTATCAGCGAGGCGGTACGCGAACACCTGATGAGAGATTTTAGAGTTAATCCCAAAAATATCGTCGTAATCCACAACGGTATTGACGCGGAAAGGTTTGTGGTCGGAGTTAAGAAAGACCCGGGTTTAGGGCAGGGGCCGGTGGTCGGGATCATCGCGAGACTTTCCGACGTAAAAGGACATGCTTATCTTATCCGGGCAATGCAGGAGGTCGTAGCGAGATTACCATCGGCGAGGCTTTTGATTGTGGGTGAAGGCAAAATGAAAAGGGAGCTTATGGAGTTGACGGTAAGCCTGGGGCTGGAGGAGAGCGTCAGATTTTCACCGGAGGTAAGCGATAGCCGGGATGCCTTATCGGAAATGGACGTGTTTGTCTTGCCTTCCCTGGCAGAGGGATTGGGCTTAAGCCTGATGGAGGCGATGGCAGCCGGCCTGCCGGTAATCGGCTCCGATATCGGAGGCATCAGAAACCTGATTCAAAATGGATACAACGGCCTCCTGTTTGAGAGCCGCAACATAGACGCATTGAGCCGGGCGATTTTAGAATTATTGCAGGATCAAGAAAAGAGACAGCGGCTGGGGGCTAACGCCGCAAGGTTCATCAGGGAGAATTTTTCTCTCTCACGGATGACGGAAGAAACGGAGGAAGTTTATAAAAAATGTTTTGGCGCAGGTTAACGATATTTGTTTTGATAATTCTTATGATTCTGGGGGGAGGCGTTTATCTTTGGTTCAATAAGCTGATGCAGGAGCATTACGTGGCACCGATACTGATGTACCACTCTATAAATCCCAAGAGCGATAAGGTCCTCAGGCGGCTGATAGTAAGTCCCCGCTCCTTTGAGCGCCAGATGCGTTTTTTCAAAGAGCATCGTTATAATGTGATGCCCCTCGTATCCCTGGCGGCATTAATCCGTGATAAAAAACCCATACCTCCGAAGACCGTCGCCATTACCTTTGACGACGGCTACAGGGATTTTTACACCTACGCCTTCCCGGTACTTGAAAAATACAGGCTCCCTGCCACGATGTTTATCATTGTGGATGAAGTAGGCCGGTCCGGAGGGGACAGGCTTAGCTGGCAGGAGATCATCCGGATGCAGGAATCGGGCCTGGTTACATTTGGCAGCCATGCCATGGGACCGGAGCCGCTCATAAAGATTAAGTCCCCGTCAGAGTTAAAAAGGCAGATATTTTTATCCAAGAGGATACTGGAGGAGAAGCTGGGGCAGCGGGTAAAGGCGTTCAGTTATCCCGAAGGGATGTTTAATCCCGTTATCCGGCAGACGGTTATTGACGCCGGTTATAAACTCGCGGTAGCTACCCATCCCGGCAGAGACCATCCCGATGACGATGCCTTTGCCCTGAAGAGGCTGAGGATATCTTACAGCTCCGATAATCTTTTGGTGTTTTGGTTTGAGACGTCCGGGGTATATAATTTTATCCGCGAGTGCGACAAAGACAACTAAAAAACCAAAGATGTCCAAGCGCATACTTATCTTTAACGTAAACTGGCTGGGTGACGTGCTTTTCTCTACCGCCGTAATCAGAAACCTGCGGCGTAATTTCAGAGAGGGTTATCTGGCCTGTGTCGTCCCCAGCCGCTGTTACGCCGTCCTGAAAGATAATCCTTACCTGGACGAAATTATTATTTATGACGAGAAGGACAGACACAGAGGCCTTTTGGCAAAACTGCGTTTTATCGGCTACCTCAAAAGCAAGAGGTTTGACACCGTTTTCCTGTTGCACCGTTCCGCAAGCAGGGCCTTTATCTGCTGGATGGCAGGGATACCCGAACGCATAGGTTATTACACCCCCAAACGGGGGTTTCTGCTTACCAAAAGGATTGCGCCCCTGCCTCAGGATAGCCTTCATCGCATTGATTATTATCTTAATATCATAGAGAAAGCAGGGTTGAGGGTTGAGGATAGGTTCAGCGATTTCTTTGTCAGTGACAATGACCGTGAGGCAGCCGGGCGCTTCCTCGAGACCAACGGGGTGGAAGATAATGATTTCCTGGTAGGGATAAATCCCGGGGGCAACTGGATCCCTAAGCGCTGGCCAAAGGGGCATTGGGCGCGCCTGGCCGATATGCTGATTGAGAAGCTTGGCGCCAAGGTTATCATTACCGGCAGCCCCTCCGACGCCGCTCTCGCAGGAGAGATCAGGCTTTTGATGAAGGGTAAGCCTTTGGCCGCCTGCGGTGAAATCAATCTCAAGCAGTTCGCTGCCATGGCGATGAGGATGGATCTATTTATCTCAGCCGACAGCGGTCCGTTACACATTGCCAATTCTGCGGGGTGTAAGAATATTATTGCTATTTTCGGCCCTACCTCCCTGAAGGTTACCTCGCCGTATCCGTTAAAGAACGTAAATATAATGCAGAAGGAGGTCGGTTGCGTTATCCCCTGTTATGATAAGGATTGCCGGGATAACCGTTGTATGCAGGCCGTGACGCCGGAAGACGTTTTCCGGCAGGCCGCCGAGATTAAAAACAAGAGATGAAAATCCTATTTGTTACTTTGAGTAATATCGGGGATGCCATCCTTACCCTTCCTGTTCTGGATAGCCTGCGCAGTAATTTAGCTTCCCCGCGCATTACGGTAGTAGCTACCAGCCGCACCGGAGAGATATTCCAGGGTGTCCCTGAAGTCGAAGAGGTGATAGTTTACGACAAGCACGCCCCCTTAAGGGAAAAGATCGCGCTTTTGAGGAGGCTGCGGGAGAAGGGGTTTGATGCGGTAGTGGACCTGCGCAACAGTCTCCTGGGGGTTTTGACCCCGGCCAGGCAGAAGACCTCTTCTCTCCTGCATCCGCCGGCCGCGATAAGGCACATGAAGGACAGGCATCTTTATAAAATCAGCCGCATTATCAGTAAATTGAAAGATAAGAATGCTGCCAGCCGCGGCAGTATGCTTGGGGCGAGGCCGGAGGATGAGGATTACATCAACAGGCTCCTGGAGGGATGCGGTATTTCCTCCCGGGATAAGATTGTCGTTGTAGGTGCGGGGGCCAGAAGCAACACCAAGAGGTGGCCGAGCGATAAATTTCTGGAGCTGGCCGCTGAGCTCGTCAGGGAATTGCGTCTTGCGGTCATTCTCTCCGGAGACAAAGGCGACGCGCCGACCAACAGCTATATCAGTCAACGTATCGGAGACGGCGTCTTTGACTTCTCGGGATTGACTACTATCCCGCAACTGGCATCTCTTATCAGGAGGGCGATGGTCGTTGTCACTAACGACAGCGCCCTGCTGCATCTGGCAAGCTACTTAGATGTGCCTGTGGTTGCCATATTCGGACCGACCGATGAGGATAAATACGGCCCCTGGTCGCAAAATAAGGCGGTGGTAAAAAAAGATATCTTCTGCCGGCCGTGCCAGAAGGCCCAGTGCCGTTACTCTTCGCTTAAATGCCTGCAGATTATAAGTGTAGAGGATGTCATGCGCCAGGTGAGGAAGATGGTTGACCCGCAGGCCAGAGAGGCGGCATTGCGTCCAAATGCCCCCGGTAAGGATTTTAAGCGCATCTTAGTGGTGCGTACCGACAGGATAGGGGACGTAGTTCTTTCTACTCCCGTCATCAGGGCGCTCAGGGATAGTTATCCGCATGCCTATATCGCGATGATGGTCTCTGCCTATGCCAAGGATGTAGTAGAAGGCAATCCCTGCCTTGACGAGGTGATTATTTACGATAAGGAAGCCGAGCATAAGGGCTGGCTTGGCAGTTTCAAGTTCGCCAGAAACCTCAAGAAAAAAAGGTTTGAGCTGGCGTTGATTCTGCACCCTGCCAACCGGGCGCATCTGGTTACTTTTATCGCCGGCATACCCATGCGCGTAGGATATGACCGTAAATTAGGATTCCTGCTTAGCGATAAGGTTAAACACCTCAAGCACCTCGGCCAGAAACACGAGCTGGAATACAATCTTGATCTTTTGCGTTACCTGGGCATCGAGGCAGATGATAAAAAAACATTTATGCCTATAAAAGCGGAGTCAGAACGCTGGGTTGAGAATGTATTGCTAAAAGAAGGGGTAAAACCAGCTGATAAACTCTTGGCTTTGCATCCGGGCGCCAGTTGTCCTTCTAAGATCTGGCCTTCGGGAAGATTCGCCGAGGTCGCCGATAAATTATCGTTGAAGCACGGTCTCAAGGTTATCATCCTGGGCGGTCCGAAGGATGCTGTTTTGGCCGGGAGGCTCGCAGGCCAGATGCGCACGAAGGCCTTTAACCTGGCAGCAAAGACATCAGTCAGTCAACTGGCAAGCATCATCAGGCGCTGCAGGCTTTTTATATCCAATGATTCCGGGCCGGTGCATATCGCCTCTGCAGTAGGCACGCCGGTGATATCGATATTCGGACGTTCGCAGGAGGGCTTAAGCCCGAGGCGCTGGGGGCCATTAGGGCTAAAGGATAGAATACTGCATACAAAGGTGGGTTGCATTGAATGCCTGGCGCATAATTGCACGAAAGATTTCGCCTGTCTTAAGGCAATCGGCGTAGATGACGTTTTGGCTGCCGCAGATTCCATTCTTAGAGATGGAGGGGGCTAAATAAATTATGCCGGAATTCGGGGTCGGTCTTAAAAAGGAAAAGATGTTGCATGATAAGATGCGCCAGCTGGGGGTAAGAGAAGATGATATCGTCGAGAAATTCAGCCGTTCCCAGGGTCCTGGCGGACAGAATGTCAATAAGACCTCCACTTCCGTCTGGCTTAAACATATCCCCAGCGGCATACAGGTGAAATGCCAGCAGGAGCGTTCCCAGGCACTTAACCGTTATATAGCCCGCAGGATCCTTTTAAATAAGATTGAAAATGTGGTATTAGGGAGGCTTTCCGAGGAGAGGAAGCGCATTGAGAAAATACGCAGGCAGAAGCGCAGGCGTTCGCGCAGGGCGAAGATAAAGATATTGGAAGCCAAGCGCCGCCAGGCAGAAAAGAAGCTGTTACGCCAGAAGGTTTCAGGTCCCGATTATTAAGCAGGGACGGTTCTGAAGTTGTTCTTAACCTGTCCCCGGGCAGGGGACGGGTTAGCTTCACCTCAGGAACCGCCCCTGCTTAAGGTGGTTAAAAAGGTTGATTTAGCGCTATTTTATGATAAAATTATAGACTCATATGCTTAATATAAATAAAATAAAGACATATTCCATAAGAAGAAGGCATAGCAAGGTGGATAAGGGCAGCTTTGCCAAGCCCCCTGCCAAGGCAAGGAGTTTTTTGGGGTTTTACCGTTCCCTGCCGCGGATCCTAAAGGCCCGGGATTTACACGAGGTAGTAGACGCGTTGGTAAAATCCAGACGCGCCAAAAAGGGGATAATTTTTATGGCCGGCGCGCATGTGATTAAATGCGGCTTAAATCCGGTCTTGATTGAGTTAATCAAAAAAAAGGTTATCACCTGTCTTTGCCTTAACGGCGCAGGCATGATTCATGATTTTGAGATTGCCTTTCAGGGGAGGACATCAGAGGACGTAGCCAGCAGCCTTAAGACCGGAAGGTTCGGGATGGGCCGCGAAACCGCGGATTTTATAAACGGCGCCGCCAAGGAAGGTGTGACAGCCGGGTTAGGCCTGGGGGCTTCGCTGGGTTATAAGATTTCAGTTTCCAGATTACCTTACCGCTCCAACAGCATTATATACCAGGCGTATAAACATAAGGTCCCGGTGTGCGTCTTTGTCGCAATCGGAACCGACATTATTCATCAGCATCCTTCGTTTGAGCCCGCCTTGACCGCAAAAGGCAGTCTCAGGGATTTCCATCTTTTGGCAGAAGAGATATCCAGGATTAATAACGGGGGAGTGGTTTTGAATTTTGGCTCCGCCGTAATATTGCCGGAGGTATTCCTAAAGGCCCTGAATCTGGCGCGTAATCTGGGAATGAGGGTGCATAATTTTACGAGCGCGAATTTCGACATGAGTTATCATTACCGTCCGCAGCAAAACGTGGTATCAAGACCTGTTGCCTCCGGAGGGAGAGGTTACTATATCGTCGGCCATCACGAGATTATGTTGCCTCTCTTGGCCCAGGCGGTGCTGGAAAAGATATGAACACCAAACGTCTAAAGGAAATCATCTCCAAGTTTCACCAGGCGAGGATTCTCGTAATCGGCGACCTTATACTGGACGAGTATATCTGGGGAGATGTGCAGAGGATTTCCCCCGAGGCCCCCGTCCCGGTGGTCTGGGCTAACAGGAGGACATTCGTGCCCGGAGGCGCCGCCAACGTCGCCAATAACATCTCGGCCCTGGACGGCAAGGTATGGTTATTAGGCGTTACCGGCAGCGATAAGAATTCCGCTATCCTGCGCAGCGAACTGAAGAAAAGAGGGATAAATACCAAGGCTGTATTTACAGAGCCTAAGCGCCACACTACGGTTAAGACCCGTATCGTAGCAGGACACCAGCAGATGGTCAGGTTAGATTGGGAGCATACCGATGCCCTTCCCCCTGCCCTAAACCGTAAAATCGCGTCTTTTATTGAAAGTAACATCAAAAGGTTCGATGCGGTGATTATCGAGGATTACGGTAAAGGCGTGATTAATACCCATCTTCTGCGGGAGCTATCGGATATTTGCCATCGTAATAAAAAGATTATTACCGTTGACCCCAAGGAGGAGAATTTTCAGTATTACCGCGGCGTTACCGCCATTACCCCTAACCGCAAGGAACTGGAGAACGCCATCCGCAACCTTAAGATCAGAGATACTACCAATAGCTTCAAGGTGCATAACGACAAGCTTTTGAGGGATAGCGATATTGAGCTGGCAGCCCGCGAGATAATTAAGTACCTTTGCCTGGAGTCTCTCCTGGTGACCCTCGGCGAGCAGGGGATGCAGCTTTTTGAGAAAGGCGGACGCACCGCCGAGATACCCACCGTCGCCCAGGAGGTCTTTGATGTCTCTGGCGCAGGTGATACGGTCATTTCCTGTTTTACGCTGGCGCTTGCATCAGGGGCATCAAAGCCGGAGGCAGCCTTGATAGCTAATTTTGCCGCCGGCATAGTGGTAAGCAAGCTCGGCACTGCAGTGACCGACAGAAGAGAATTGCTGGCTAAGATACAGTCGGTTTAAAATCTAAGACAATGAATGTTATCGGAGTAATACCGGCAAGATATTCGTCAACCAGGTTTAACGGTAAGGTCCTGGCAGACCTTTGCGGGAAACCTCTCCTGCAGCATGTCTGGGAGCGGGCAAAGGAGGCCAGGCTTCTGGACGAACTCATGATTGCCTGTGATGACGAGAGGGTATTTCAGGCAGCCTCCGGGTTCGGGGCCAAGACTGTCATGACCGCCAAGGCCCACGCTTGCGGCACGGACAGGATCTCGGAGGTGGTAAACCCCCTGGATGTCAGGATAGTGATTAATATCCAGGCGGATGAGCCGCTTATTCATCCGACGATGATAGACGCCTTAGCCCAGACGCTCCTGGATGACGGTTCCCTGTCCATGGCGACCCTGATGCATAAAATAGACGATACCGCCCTTATCCATGACCCGCATGTCGTGAAGGTGACGGTAGACAAGAACGGCTTCGCGTTATATTTTTCCCGCGCCCCCATCCCTTTCTGCGCTCCTAACTCTGAGGTCGGGACGCCGGATTATTATAAGCACATCGGATTATACGCTTATACCAAGGATTTCCTTTTTGTTTATAAAAACCTCCCCGTCTCAAGGCTGGAGCAGATTGAGAGGCTTGAGCAGTTGAGGGTGCTCCAGGAGGGCTACCGCATCAAGGTTATTGAGACCAAGCACGATACCATCGGGGTCGATACTCCCGAGGACCTTGAGAAAGTAAGACAGTATCTGGAGAACAGGAAGGGGCAGTGATATGCGCACGGTAAAAATAGGAAATATCAGAATCGGCAGGGGCAGCCCCCTGGTTTTAATTGCCGGTCCCTGCGTATTAGAGTCGGAACGCATGGCAATAGAGGCAGCCCGCAAGCTTAAAGACATCACCCGCAGGCTAAATATCCCCTATATTTTTAAATCCAGTTTTGATAAAGCCAACCGTCTATCGGTAGGTTCTTACCGCGGGCCGGGGATTAAAAAGGGGCTCCAGATACTCGCCAAGGTAAAGGAGAAGATACGCGTTCCCATTTTAAGCGATATCCATTGCCAGAAAGAGATAAAGGAAGCGGCCGAGGTTTTAGACATCATTCAGATACCGGCCTTCCTTTGCCGTCAAACCGATATCGTGCTGGCGGCAGCAATGACCCGCAAGGTAATCAATATTAAAAAGGGGCAGTTTCTGGCGCCTTGGGATATTATACCGATTGTGCGCAAGATCGAGTCTACCGGCAACCGCAGGATAATCATCACCGAGCGCGGGGTATCCTTTGGCTACAACAATCTTGTTTCGGATCTGAGGGCCTTGAAGATTGTCAGGGATTCCGGGTATCCGGTCATCTATGATGCTACGCATAGCGTGCAGCTGCCGGGAGGCAAAGGCGATTGCTCCAGCGGACAGCGCGAGTTCGTAGGCCCGCTTTCCCGTGCCGCAGTGGCCTTTGGCTGCGACGGCCTCTTCCTTGAGGCCCACCCTGACCCGGACAACGCTCCCTGCGACGGTCCGAACATGATAGCGCTCTCAGACGTGGAGAAATTATTGAAAGAGATCAAAATGATAGAAGGTGTGCTATGGCGATAAACGTATTAAAACGCGCTAGAGAGGTTTTTAATATCGAGGCAAAGGCGATCAGCGACCTGAAGAACAAGATTAACCGCGATTTCCAAAAGGCGGTGCAGATTATGCTTAATACCAGGGGCAGGGTGGTGGTTAGCGGAATGGGTAAGGCCGGCATTATTGCCCAGAAGTTTTCCGCGACCCTTTCTTCTACCGGCACCCCGAGCCTGTTCCTGCATTCCGCCGAGGCTATCCATGGCGACCTCGGCCGCGTGGTTTCGGATGATACCGTAGTTATACTTTCTAACAGCGGGGAAACGGATGAAGTTAAAAAATTTCTCCCGCTTCTCAAAAAGATAGGCGTACCCATCATCGCCATTACCGGCAATACCCGCTCGATACTGGCGCGTTACAGCGATGTAGTTTTAGACAGCGCGGTGGAAAAAGAGGCCTGCCCGCTAGGCCTGGCTCCTACCGCCTCAACTACTGCGATGCTGGCGATGGCCGATGCCTTGGCAGTATGCCTGCTGGAATTGAAAGGTTTTAAAGAAAAGGACTTCGCTTTTTACCACCCCGGAGGATTGCTTGGCCGGAGGCTTCTTTTGAAGGTAGGAGACATTATGCGTACCGGTAGCTCCCACGCCGTAGTAGCCGATGATAAGAAGGTTTCCGAGGTCCTGTTTAAAATAACACATTCCCGCGCCGGAAGCGCTACGGTAGTAGGCAAAAATGGGAAGCTGGTCGGCATCTTTACGGACGGCGACCTGCGCAGGCACCTGGAGAGCGACCCTGACCTTACCAGACGCAGGGTCAGGGACGTAATGACCAGGGGCCCCATCTCGGTAAAGGCAGGGATGCTGGCGGCAGAGGCAATGCGCATCCTTGAGGGTAAGAATATTGACGAGGTTCCGGTAATCGACGATAAAGGCAGGCCCGTCGGATTGCTGGACGTGCAGGATTTATTAAAGGCAGGGTTGGTTTAGATGAACGAAGCAAATGCGCTTGATGCCGCTATCGCGGCAAAGGCCGGGAAGGTAAAGCTTCTTCTCCTTGACGTGGACGGCGTTTTAACCGACGGCCGCATCGTCTATGATTCCAAGGGCCGCGATTCAAAATTTTTCGATGTCCACGACGGGATGGGGGTTTACCTTTTACGCCGCGCCGGCATCCCGACGGTACTGGTTACCGCCAAGAGCTCCAAGGCGATCCTGCCGCGGGCCCGCGACATGCGGATCGCCAAGGTTTATGCCGAACTGCCCAGCAAAAGCAGGGTCCTTGAAAAGATCAAGAAGAAATACAACGTGGATCCGGAAGAAATATGTTTTGTGGGCGATGACCTGGTGGACCTTTGCCTGATGAATAAAGTGGGCTTGGCGATAGCGGTATTCAATGCCTGCCCCGAGATAAAACAGGCGGCCGCATACATTACCATCAGGCACGGAGGCAGGGGCGCGGTACGCGAGGTCAGCGAGTTAATCCTCAAATCCAAGGGCAGATGGAAAGAAATGGTCCGTCTCTATGATATCTAAAAGCCTGATATGGATATCGGCATTCTTTTTATCGTGCGGCGCGCCTTTATACGCGCTGGATAGCGGGGCGCTTGAATCGGCCCAGCAGATTAATGAATTCTCGCTGGCAGGTTACGGCGAGAAGGGCAAGAAGACCTGGGACTTAAGCGCTCATTCCGCAGATATCTTTGATAATATCGTAAAGCTCAAAGAAATAACCGGCAATCTCTACGGCGAGCAAGAGGATATTGCCCTCAGCGCCAGGAAAGGGGATTTCGATAAGGTAAATTCCCGGGTTCATCTGGAGGAAAAGGTAGTTATTACCAGTTCCGGAGGGGCGCGGCTGACGACCGACAGCCTGGATTGGGACCGCAAGGAACATATCGTTTCTACCGATGAGCTCGTAAGCATCGAAAAAGGCAATATGGTTACCAGCGGCCGCGGCGCAAGAGGCAATACAGATCTCAGGCGCGTCGACCTTAAGAAAGACGCCAAGGTAGAGATAACTCAAGATAAAACCGATGCAGTAGCTAAAAATTCCGGCGGCGAAAAAATGACCATCACCTGTGACGGAGCGTTACAGATAGATTACGAAAAAAATGTTGCAGTGTTCAATAAAAATGTTAAAGTAGTGAGGCAGGATTTGGAGATTGACAGCGACACGATGGAGGTTTATTTCATACCTTCCAGCAAGGTTGCTAAAGGCGGCTCGTCCGTTCCGCAAGAGAAAGCGTCCGGCGATATGACTGCCGCGGCAATGGGCAACAGCATAGACAGGATTGTCGCGCGCGGCAACGTCAGGATAATGCGGGGGGAGAACGTTTCTTATAGCGATGAAGCAATGTATAAAAGCCTGGATAAGAAGATTACGCTTTTAGGCAGTCCTAGGCTCATAATCTATTCGGCGGAGGAGTTTAATGCACCTGCTGGAAATTAAGGCTATTGCCAAATCCTACGACGGCAGGCAGGTCGTTAAGGGCATAGATATTTTGGTTAAGCGCGGGGAAATCGTAGGTCTCCTCGGACCTAACGGCGCAGGCAAGACCACCACTTTCTATATGGTGGTCGGGATTGTTCCGCCGGATAGCGGCAAGATCGTTTTTGACAACCAGGATATCACGAGGCTGCCTATACACGAGCGTGCCCGTTACGGCATCGGTTACCTATCCCAGGAACCCTCGATCTTCAGGAAGTTGAGCGTCCGGGATAATATCATGGCAATCCTGGAGACCCTTCCGATAACCAGGCACGAAAGGGACCAGAGGCTGGGGGAGCTTCTTAAAGAGCTCAACATATCGCATCTGGCGAAGAACAAGGCTTATACCTTGTCCGGCGGAGAGAGGAGGCGCCTGGAGATTACCAGGGCGCTGGTGACTAATCCGTCTTTTATATTGCTGGATGAGCCATTTTCGGGCATTGACCCTATCGTAGTCAGCGAGGCCCAGGAGATTATCAAGGAACTCCGGACCAAGGGGCTGGGGATCTTGCTGACAGACCACAATGTGCGCGAGACCCTTTCTATCACCGACAGGGCATACCTGATAGCCGACGGGAAGATTCTTATTTCCGGCACTGCCCAGGATTTGATTGCCGACCCCAAGGCGCGCGAGTTGTATCTCGGAGAGAAGTTCAGCATGTAAGGAAAGGCATCTAAGACATGAAGACGGAAATCAAAAAAATCGACGGAACCAAAAGAGAACTGCACATCGAGGTGGAGGGAGACATCGTCAATAATAAATTCGATGACGTCTTTAAGAGGATAGGGCAGGAGGCCAAGGTCGCGGGTTTCAGGCCAGGACATGTCCCCCGCGACGTACTCGAGAAGCATTATTCCTCCCAGGCTCATGAGCAGGTGCTTAAAGAGCTCATCCCGGATGTCTATAACCAGGCAATAGAGAAGGAGGGGCTTGATGTAATCGAGTTGCCGAATATCTATGACGTTAAACTCAGCCGCAGCAATCTCGTTTTTAAGGCGGCGGTAGAGGTTACCCCGGATGTAAAACTCGGTAATTATAAAGGCATAAAGGTCGAATATAAAAATATTGAGGTTACGCCGGAAGAGGTAAAGCGCCGCATTGATTCCTTGAGGGAGTCGCGCAAGGCGCAAGAGGCCGATGATAATTTTGCCAGGGGCCTGGGGTATCCGGGAATGGTAGAGCTTGAGAAGGCAATAACCCAGCAGGTCTTCCTGGAGAAAGAAGGTCAGCAGCGCCACAAGATAGAGGAGACGTTAATTGAGACCCTGAGAAAACAGTCGGATTTCAAGCTTCCGGAGTCCATGGTGAACAGGCAGTTGGCGGACCTCCTGCGCAGGGCAAAGCTGGACCTGGCATTAAAGGGAATTGCGAGAGACAAGATTGACGGGAGCGAAGGGGAATTGAGGAAAGAATTGGAGCCGCAGGCGCATTCGCAGGTCAGGACTTATCTTGTCCTGGCAGCGGTGGCGCGCAAGGAAAATATCCCGCTGGACGATGGGATGCCGGCGAAGGTCTTGGAATTCCTCTTAAAGGAGGCTAATTGGCAGCAGCTAAAATAAGGGAGGCAGATATGAGCATAAAGATGCAGACTTTGGTCCCTATGGTGATTGAACAGAACCCCCGCGGCTACGAGCGCGCTTACGATATCTACTCCCGGCTTTTAAAGGACCGCATTGTTTTTATCGGCACCCCGATTGACGATACAGTCGCCAATCTTATCATCGCCCAGATGCTCTTCCTGCAGATGGAGGATTCCAACAAAGAAATCAATGTTTACATCAATTCCCCCGGGGGCTCGGTGACCGCAGGCCTGGCGATATACGATACCATGCAGTTCGTAAAGTGCGAGGTGGCCACTTACTGCGTCGGTCAAGCCAGCAGCATGGGGGCATTGCTGCTTTGCGCCGGGGCAAAGGGCAAGCGTTCTGTGCTGCCGAATTCGCGCATTATGATCCATCAGCCGTGGGGAGGCATCGAAGGAGCTGCAGAGGATATCTCGCGCCACGCAAAGGAGATACTGAAGATGCGCGACCGCATAAACGAAATCCTCTCCAGGCATACCGGCCAGCCGCTGGATAAGGTCCAGAAGGATACCGACCGCGATTACTTCATGTCTGCCGAAGAGGCCAGGAATTACGGATTAGTAGATGAGGTTATCATCAGCCAGAAGACAAAATAAGAGGAGATAGCGTAAAATGAGAAAGAGATACCTGCTTACCCCCGGGCCTACCCCTTTGCCGTATGAAGTTTCCGAGGCCCAGGCCCGCCCGATAATACATCACCGCACCCCGCAGTTTCAGGCTTTCCTTAAAGAGGCGAGCGAAGGGTTAAAATACTTATTCCAGACGCAAGGCGAGGTTTTTATCCTTGCTTCTTCCGGGACCGGGGCAATGGAAGCGGCAGTAGTCAATATTTTGTCTCCCGGCGATATCGCCTTGACGGTCGAGGGAGGAAAGTTCGGGGAGAGATGGACCGAGATCTGTTCCTCCTACGGGATTGAGGCTGAGGTGCTCAAGGTGGAATGGGGGAGAGCGGTTGACCCTAAGGAAATTGCCAGGCGCCTGGCAGCTAATCCCAAAATCAAGGCAGTCTTTACTACCCTTTGCGAGACCTCTACCGGCGTGACAAACGATATTGAGGCCATAGGCAAGGTAGTCAGGGATACCAGCGCCGTTTTGGTGGTAGATGCAATTTCCGGACTGGGCGCAGTGGATTTCAAGACCGATGCCTGGGGTGTTGATATCTGCGTCTCCGGCTCCCAAAAAGGATTGATGTTGCCTCCGGGGTTGGGCTTTATTTCGGTCAGCACCAAGGCCTGGAAGAAGATAGAGGAGTCCAAGGCCCCAAGGTATTACTTTGACCTGAAGTCATGCCGTAAGGCGATGGAGAAAAACGATACGCCTTTTACCCCCGCCATTTCTTTGATTATCGCTCTCAATGAAAGCCTGCGCATTATCCGCCAGGACGGCCTGGATAAGGTTTTTGCGCGGCACAGGAAGATGGCAGATGCTACGCGCTCGGCAGTCAAGGCCTTAGGGCTGGAATTGTTCGCGCTTACCGCAGCCTCGGATGCCGTGACCGCAGTAAAGGTCCCTGCCGGTATTGACGGGGAAAAGCTTGTCAAGACGATGCGCGATACCTACGGCGTTACCATCGCCGGAGGACAGTCGGAATTGAAAGGGAAGGTTTTTCGCATTGCCCACATGGGCTATATCGAGGAGTTTGATATCATCGTAGGCATCTCATGCCTTGAGAAGGTCTTGCGCCAGATGGGGTATAAATTCCAGCTCGGCTCAGGGGTAGGGGCTGCAGAGGAGATATTCTTAAGCTAAGCGGAGGATTTAATGTATAGGATACTTGTAAGCGACCCCCTTTCCGATAAGGGGTTGAAGATTTTAAGAGAAGCCAAGGAATTAGAGGTAGACGTCAAGACCGACCTGAAACCCGAGGCCCTCAAGGGCATCATCAAGGATTACGACGCCTTGATTGTGCGCAGCGCCACCAAGGTCACGAGTGATATTGTCGAGGCCGCCGCAAGATTAAAGGTTATCGGCCGGGCAGGCGTCGGGTTGGATAATGTTGACCTTGAGGCAGCGACCCAGAAGGGGATTATCGTAATGAATACCCCGGCGGGCAATACCGTTTCTACCGCCGAACATACCTTTAGCATGATACTTGCGCTATCCAGGAATATCGCCCAGGCTAGCGCCTCCATCAAAAAAGGGGAGTGGAAGCGTTCCAGATTCATCGGGGTGGAGCTTTACGGCAAGACCCTGGGGGTAGTGGGGCTGGGGCGTATCGGCAGCGAGGTCGCCAGGCATGCCATTTCTTTTGGGATGAAGGTCCTGGCGTATGACCCCTTTCTTTCGCGCGATGTTGCCAAAGCGATGGGTATCGAGATAGTGGAGTTGGAGGTTTTATTTAAACGGGCGGATTACATCAGCGTGCACACCCCTCTTACGGCGGAGACCACCCATATCATCTCCGGTAAGGAGTTTTCCCTGATGAAGAAGGGGGTGCGCATCATTAACTGCGCCAGGGGGGGCATTATTGATGAAGAGGCATTGCTTGCCGCCATCAAAGACGGGAAGGTTGCGGGTGCGGCGCTGGATGTTTTTGAAAAAGAGCCCCCTTCGGCTGATAGCGAGCTGCTAAAACTCGAGAACGTCGTAGCTACCCCGCACCTGGGGGCCTCTACCGAAGAGGCGCAGGTGAATGTCGCCGTTGAAGTGGCGGAGATCGTACGCGATGCGTTGCTTGGCTGCGGTATACGCAATGCCGCAAATTACCCCTGCGTCGACGCCGAGGTGTATAAAGTCCTGGAACCCTATGTTAATCTCTCCGAGAAACTCGGTGTTTTTGCCAGCCAGCTGGCGGAAGGCAGATTCCAGGAAGTAAATATAAATTATAGCGGCGACATCATCCAGTACGATTTAAGCGCCCTGACTATGGCGCTGGTAAAGGGCCTGCTTTCCCCGATATTGAAGGAGACGGTAAATTTTATCAATGCCACCAGCCTGGCCGGCGAGCGCGGTATCCTTATCAAGGAATCCAAGTCTTCCAAGGAGGAGGAATTTGTTACCCTTATAAAGGTGGAGATAAAAACCGATAAAGGCGCGCGCGTAGTAGCAGGTACCCTCTCTTCCAACAAACAGCCGCGTATCGTCAAGATCGACGATTACTACGTTGAGGCTACCCCGCAGGGGGATATGCTTCTGCTGCAGAACTGGGACCGTCCCGGTATTATCGGGCATCTGGGCACGCTGATGGGCAAGCACAATATCAATATTGCCGGCATGACCTTCGGACGCGAGAAGCGCAAGGGTAAGGCCATCAGTCTCCTTAACGTTGACAGCCCGGTTTCGGAAGACCTCATCGCTAAGATTAAAAAGAACGAAGATATTATTTCGGTAAAAACAATCAAACTTTAAGATTGCAAGGGCCTTAGCAAGTGAAAGTCCGCATCTTTGCTCTATTGTTTATTTTTCTTGCCGGCGGTTTAGCAACAGCCCGGGCCGGGGAATTCAACATCCTTTATACCGGCGGTACCCACGCGATGCTATACCCCTGTAATTGTCCTGTTGAGCCCGACGGCGGAGTTGCGCGGCGCGCAACCCTCATAAGAGAGCTCAGAAAGAAAAACCCCAATACCCTGGTTTTGGATTCCGGAGATTTCTTCGCCGGCGGACTGCAGGACGAATATACGCAGAATAGCGAACTTGATATGCGTCGCAGCGCCATTGAGCTGGAGGCCATGGGGATAATGGGTTATGATGCAGCAGGGGTATCCAGCGAAGAGTTTAATTTCACAAGGGATTTTCTAGAGAAGAGCATCAAGGAGGCAAGGTTTCCTTTTCTCTCGGCTAATATTAAATCCCCGCTCTTTCATCCGTATATCGTCAAGGAAATAGGCGGCGTGAAATTCGGGATCACCTCTGTTATTACTCCTTTTGCCGCAGCCAAGACCGGGGGATTAGAGTTGCCAGACCCCCGGGATTCCTTAAGAAAAGTCCTTGGCCGAATGAAGAAGGAAGGCGTTGATATAGTTGTATTATTGAGCCGGTTAGACCAAAAGGAAGACATAAACTTAATAAAGGGCCTGGGTGGCGTTGACATTATTATTAACAGTTATAGCAGCAAGAATGACGACATCTTTACTAAGAGCGGCACTACCCTGATTGTAAAGACCTCCTGGCAGGGAAGGCATTTAGGGAGGTTGATGCTGGATATAGACGCCGACAAGAAAATCGTCAATTATAAGGCAGAGTTCATCAGGCTTTCGGATGAGATTGCTGATGACCCGGCGATAACTGCGATCCTGCCGCAGTGTTTTTCCGACTCCAATTGCAGAAAAGGAGCAGCGAGGGGGTCTTGTAATAACCCGGCCATGCCGAATGCGCGATGCGCATTTGCCAAGGCATCCAGGGTCAGCTTATTGGTCATAACTTCAAAGGAATGCACTGTCTGCGATGCGCAGAAAACGATAGATTATTTAAAGAATGAATTCCCAGGCCTTAGCGTATCCTATCTCTACCACGGCAGCCGGAAGGCGGATAGGTTGATTGCCGATTTCGGTATCAAGGGTCTGCCGGCTTATCTGCTGGAGAAAGAGGTAGAAAAGGACCCCAATTTCAGCAAGCTTGCGGATAAGTCCGTTTTAAAGGGGGATTACTACCTTTTGGAGCCCAGATTCAGCGGTCTGGCCTATTTCTTAGACCGCAGGAGACAAAAGGGCAACATAGATGTCTTTCTTAGTCTTTACGACGCAAGCGCCGTCGGCATCCTGGAAAATGTCAGGCAGTATCAACCGGCGCTGCACTTTCTGGTTACCGAGCAAGGGGGAGATTTTAGCGCCCTCAAAGGAAAGCCCGAGGTAGAGGAGTGCCTGCGCAGCGTCTGCGTCCGGAAATATTACCCCAGGCGATACTGGGATTACCTTAGCTGCCGTGCCGCTAACATCAGCAGCAGCTGGTGGCAGGAATGCGCTTCCGGCATCGACGCATCCAGGATTGCCGAGTGCGCCAGGGGGCAAGAAGGGAAGGCGCTTTTAAGAGACAATATACGGATGAACAAGGAATTGGAGATTATGTTCGGACCGCTGTACCTGGTAGATAATAATGAGATTTTTGGAATCCGCGGGGTGCCCAGCAAAGAAGAATTCCGCAGGATTTTCAAAAAATAAAGAGGTGAGCCCATGAAAAAGAATAACAGGATTTACATTATCGATGTTACTAACCGCGACGGGGTGCAGACCTCGCGTATCTGTCTTTCCAAGCTGGAAAAGACGATGATTAACGTCTACCTCAACGAAATGGGGGTATACCAGTCGGAATTCGGCTTTCCGGTAACCCACCATGAGACTAATTACCTCAATGCGAACCTCCAGCTGTCCAGGATGGGGGCATTGTCGCCGATACGCCTGGAAGGGTGGGTGCGCGCTATCAGGGAGGACGTAAAGATTACCTTTAAACTCCTGCCCGAGATAAAGCACCTGAATCTGTCGATCTCTACCTCTGATCAGATGATTACGCATAAATTTAAAGGCAGGCTTGACCACCAGGCAATAATAAAAGAGATGACGGAGGCGGTTAAAGAGGCGCTTAGGCTCGGAGCAGAGGATATCGGCGTCAATGCCGAGGATGCCTCGCGCAGCCGCATGGATTATCTGGTAGAGTTTTCTCTGGCAGCCAAGGCCGCAGGGGCCAGCCGCCTGCGTTATTGCGACACCTTAGGATGCGATACCCCGTTTACCATCTACGAGAGACTAAAGATTCTGGCTGAAAAAATCGGCATGCCCGTAGAGATACACTGCCACAATGACCTGGGCCTGGTAGTAGCTAATTCCATAGCAGGCGCAAAGGCCGTAGTGGATGCCGGTCAGAATGCCTACATCAATACCTGCGTAAACGGCATGGGTGAACGTGCTGGCAACGCCGATCTGGTCTCCGTAATCCTGGCGATAAAATACGGAAACGGCATGCAAGGGTATTCCTTGGATGAGAGGATTAACCTTAAGGCGGCCTGGAAGATATGCAAATATGCTTCTTATGCCTTTGGGGTTCCGATCCCCATTAACCAGCCGGGGGTAGGCTCGAACGCCTTTGCCCATGAATCCGGCATACACGCCGACGGCGCCCTTAAGGACAGGCGTAATTACGAGCTCTACGACTACGAGGAATTGGGGCGGGGGGAAGCCGAGATCATCGAAACCGGGCGTAAGATTACCGCCGGGGAATATTCCGGCATCAAAGGGTTTCGTAACGTATATGATAAGCTTGAGATTGTCTTCAAGGACGATAAGGAGGCTACCCGTATACTGGAGTTGGTGCGCTATGCCAATGTCCATAACCAAAAACCGCTGGTTGACGAGGAACTCAGGTTTATCGCCAAATACCCGGATATCGCGAAAAAGATATTTACCATGGAGCCTTAATAATATGGCAAATCTAGTAATCGTAGGCACGCAATGGGGAGACGAGGGTAAGGGTAAGATTATCGACATCTTATCCAAAAAGGTGGATTATATCGTGCGTTATCAGGGAGGCAGTAATGCCGGCCATACGGTGGTGGTAGACAAAAAAGAATACATCTTCCATCTTATACCTTCCGGCATCCTGCATCAGGATAAGATATGCTGTATCGGTAACGGCGTAGTAATAGACGCTGCTGCCCTTGTCAAAGAAATCGAAGGCTTAAGCTTATGCGGGATAAGGGTGGGCAGGCGGCTTAAGATTTCGGAGATTGCGCACGTAATATTACCTTATCACCGCATCCTCGACCAATTGCGCGAGATAAAGAGGTCTCATAAGATCGGCACTACCGGCAGGGGGATCGGGCCGTGCTATTCCGATAAGATTAACCGTTGCGGCATAAGGATGCTCGACCTTTTGAACCCCGCGGTATTCAGGGAGAAGCTTGAGGATAACCTCAGTGAAAAAAACGAAATCTTCAGGAAGGTATACGGCCACCGGGGGTTTGATTTTAAACAGATTTACCGCGAATATCTCGGTTACGGCAGGGCATTAAAGTCTTATATCTCGGATACCCACAACCTTATCAATAAAGCCATCGCCAACGGAAAAGATATACTCTTTGAGGGCGCCCAGGGCACCTTTCTGGATATTGACTTTGGCACCTATCCGTTTGTTACCTCATCGTCTGCAACCTCGGGCGGCGCCTGTACCGGCACAGGGGTTTCTCCAGTCAAGATAGACAAGGTGGTGGGCGTTGCCAAGGCCTATGCCACCAGGGTAGGCGAGGGCCCTTTTCCTACGGAATTCGATACCGGCTTCGGCAACCTTATCCGCAATAAAGGCCATGAATTCGGAGCCACCACCGGAAGGCCGCGCAGGTGCGGTTGGTTTGACAGCCTGATGGTCAGGGAGGCGGTGCTTTTAAACGGGATCTCGGAACTGGCGATTATGAAGCTGGACGTATTGGACGGCCTCGGGACCATCGAGGTCTGCACCGGCTACAAATACAAAGGCAAGGTTTTTAAAAACATCCCCTATGACTTTGAGGCATTAAGTAACGCCAAGCCAATCTACCGGCAGGTACGGGGATGGCGGGGAAGCGTCTCCGGCGCCAGGCGTTATAAAGATTTGGCTCCTGCCGCCCGTAACTATCTTAAGGTACTGGAGGATATTAGCGGGGCGCGGATATCCATGGTATCGGTGGGTTCCTCGCGCGAGGAAACGATCGTCGTATAAAGGAAACTCCTTCCAACAGGAATCGGGAAAGTGTTTCGGCATTGAAAATGGCTTGACTAAAATTATGGCATATGTTATAGTTAAACCCTATCCTAAAAACAGGAGGTAACAGATGAAAGCGGCATCCGTATTTAAAATCTTACTAATAATATTAATAGTGACGGCCATCTCCGGATGTACTTTTGTTTTCCAGAAGGGGAGACGTTCGGATATCGAAAAGATAAAGGATCTCTCCAGGCAGCTGGATGAATTGGGACAGACCCAGAGACTCTTGGAGGCGAGGCTTGCCCAGGAGATCAAGGATAAGCAGGTAAGGCTTCAGATGATGGAGAAGGGGCTGGTAATTACATTTGTGGCGGATGTCCTCTTTGATTCCGGCAAGGCCAAGATCAAACCGACGGCTTATGCTACCCTTGATAAGGTAGCAACAGTTCTTAAAGAGAATGCCCCCGAATATAATATAGGAATTGAGGGGCATACCGACAACGTGCCGATCAGGTTCTCGGGATGGAAGAGTAATTGGGAACTTTCCACTGCCCGCTCATTGAGCGTATTGCACTATCTGGTAGATGACGAGGGTATCGCCCCCAGCCGGGTATCCGCCATCGGTTACGGCGAATACAGGCCGGTTGCCTCCAATGATAGCGCCGAGGGGCGTCAGCTTAACCGCAGGGTAGAGATTGTTATCCTGCCCATGGTTTCAAAGGTTAAGGAGACCGCAAAAGAAGAGGGTATTGAGCCCGCGGAGAATCTGAAGTAATAGTATTGTTTTTTAGAGGGGAATCAGAAAATGGAAGAAGGAATGAAAAACCGCCTCATTCTTATACTTTCGGTTCTAACGGCAATATTCTTTATTGCGGCCGTAGGCTCCTGCGGCAGCGCGCGCAGACAGAAGATTGCCAAGGACAAGGAGATGGCCACCCGCCTGGATCTGGAAGAGAACGCCGGCAAGCTCGAGAGCCAGGTAGCTAGCCTCAAGCAGGAACTGCAGCAGGAGAAAACGGCGCACGAGACTACCCGTAAGGCATTATCGCAAGAGCAGCTTATTAATCAGGACCTGAAGGATGAGTTGGAGAAGGTCAGCGAGCTCAAGGGGGCGCTGGAGGAAGATTTAAAGGAAGCGCTTATAAAAGGCAAGTCTTCGAAGAGCAAAAGATAGAAGGTTGATTTTTAGGGCGGTCCATTATTTTAGATAATAAACCGAAGATGAGATAGAAGGAGCGGCACAAAAGATACGCGCGCGTATTTTAAAAAGGGGATGGCTATCCCCTTTTTTGTTGAGCAAGGTTTTTGGTTTAAAGCGCAAGGAGGTGGGTATGGCGATATTACACAGGGTGGGGCAGAAATTAAGGAGTATTGCCGCCAAGAACAGGAAGAAGGTAAGTAAGGCGATTGGCAGAAAGAAAGCCGGGGCAGCGGTTGTCAAGGAAGAGAAACGCGAGGCGCTCGGCACCCATGAGACAACGGTAGTAAAGGCCAAGTTTTCCACGCCTGAGCCAGGCAGGCCCACACGCCGCGTGATGGAGGATCTCCCGGCAGGTTACCACGAAGACAAGATAGTGCTTCAGGTGCGCGACCCCTGGTGGCTGCATAGCTACTGGGAGCTGACTCCTGAAACCATCGATGGCCTGCGCAGGCGTTTAGGAGATTCCTTCCGGGGTTCGCGAATGGTGCTTCGGGTTTACGATGTAAGTTATATTATCTTCGACGGGAAAAACGCCAACAGTTATTTTGACATCGAGGTTGACCCTCAGGCAACCAGCTGGTATATCGATACCAAGGGGCCGGGCAGGTCGTGGTGCGTGGAATTAGGGTTCCGCCTGGCCAATGGCGATTTCGTCGCCATCCTGCGTTCCAATACCGTGCATACCCCTATTGACGGGCCGTCCTGGATTACCGACGAAGAATGGATGATACCGGATGACGTGTTTGCGCGGCTCTACGGGATGGGATTTGGCCTGGGGCAGAGTTCTCCGGTAGGAAAGGCCTGGCAGGAACGCTTAAAGAGAGAACTTTATTCCGGGGCCCTTTCCTCGGGCGCCAGTCCGGTTAAGAAGCCCCTTGGACAGAAAGGGTTTTGGATGGTTGTAAATACAGAGCTTATTGTTTACGGAGCGACTGAGCCCGATGCCAAGTTGACTGTTCAGGGTAAGCCCGTGAATTTACGCGCCGACGGTACATTCACCTTGCGTTTTGCCCTTCCTGACGGCAGGCAGGTCATACCGGTCGAGGCAGTTTCAGCGGATGAGAGCCAGAGGCGCAGCGTAACGCCGATAGTCAGCAGGGAGACCAGATAGGATATATGCATAAAGGATACCTCTCCATCGTTCTGCACAGCCATCTTCCCTATGTGCGCCACCCGGATTACGAAGATTTCCTGGAGGAGGATTGGTTCTACGAGGCCATTACCGAGACCTATATTCCTTTGATTGAGGTATTTCAGCGCCTTATCGAAGATAAGGTAGATTTCCGCATTACCCTGGGTTTGTCTCCTACCCTGGTTTCGATGTTCGTGGATCCCCTCCTTGAAGCGCGTTACCTGAAGCACATTAATAAATTAATAGAGCTGGCGCATAAAGAGGCAGAGAGGACGCGCTGGCAGCCGGAGTTTCAGCATCTGGCATTGATGTATCTGGATAATTTTTACCGGGCGCGCAGTATATTCGAGCGTTACAACGGCAACCTGTCTGTGGCATTTAAGAATTTTCAGGATTTAGGCAAGGTTGAAATCGTTACCTGCGGCGCCACCCATGGTTATCTGCCTCTGATGGAGACGGTGCGGCCTTCGGTGCGGGCGCAGGTTAAGGTTGCGGCAGACCATTATCAGAAGGTCTTTGGCAGGAAGCCCGCCGGGATATGGCTGCCGGAATGCGGATATTACCCCGGATACGACGAGATATTGAAGGAAGCGGGGATAAGATATTTTTTCAGCGATGCCCACGGCGTGCTACACGCGACGCCACGGCCAAAATACGGGGTATTCGCCCCGATATACTGTAAATCCGGAGTAGCCTGTTTTGGCCGGGACCTGGAATCCGCAAAGCAGGTCTGGTCTTCTATTGAGGGCTACCCGGGTGACTATGCCTATCGCGAATTTTACCGCGATATCGGTTTTGACCTGGATTACGAATACGTCAAGCCTTATATACATCCCGACGGCATCAGGGTTAATACCGGCATCAAGTATTACCGCATCAGCGGAAGCGATAACAAACAGCCGTATAACCCTTACCTGGCGAGGGAAAAAGCTGCCGTGCATGCCGGTAATTTTATGTTCAACCGCGAAAAACAGATGGAGCACCTTTACGGCTTATTGGGGAATAAACCGCTTGTTATTTCGCCTTATGATGCCGAGCTCTACGGGCACTGGTGGTATGAAGGCGTGATATGGCTGGAGATGCTTTTGCGCAAGATACATTTTGACCAGAATACCATCCGTCTCATTACCCCTTGCGAGTACCTTGCGGAGAATCCGCGCCATCAGGTTGCCACGCCTTCCATGTCAAGCTGGGGATGGAAGGGCTACAGCGAGATGTGGTTACAGGGTCCTAACGATTGGCTCTACCGTCATCTGCATAAGGCCTCGGAGCGCATGACGGAGCTGGCCAGGACATTTCCGCAAAGCGAAGGTTTATTAAGACGGGCGTTAAACCAGTCCCTAAGGGAGCTTTTATTAGCCCAGAGTTCAGACTGGGCTTTTATCATGGCTACCGGCACGCATGTGCCTTATGCCACCAAGCGCAGCAAGGAACATCTCCTGAGGTTTACGCGTCTTTACGAGGACATCAAATCTAACTATATCGACGAGAAATGGCTGGCGGATATCGAATACCGCGATAATATCTTCCCCGATATCGATTACCGCATACATCAGTAAATAACCCCCATAATACAGGTAAGGCTTTATTATGGCTGCAGGCATAAAAGACAAGATTCCCTGTCACGTAGCGATTATTATGGACGGCAACGGCCGCTGGGCAAAGGAAAGGGGTCTTACCCGCAGCGCCGGCCATCGCGCCGGTATTAAAGCCGTAAAAGAGGCGGTTTCAGCGGCAGGCGAGCTTGGCGTCAAGGTGGTTACGTTTTTTGCGTTCTCTACCGAGAACTGGTCGCGCCCCAAAAAGGAAATAGAGATGCTTATGCGCGCCTTGGATAATTTTCTGAAGCGCCAGCTTGAGGATTTGAAAAAGAATAATATCCGGCTTCTGGTTATCGGCAGGGACGAGCCTTTGCCGGCTTATCTGCGCAGGAAGCTGAAATATGTCCAGGAGCGGACCGGTAATAATACCGGCCTGACGGTGGTATTGGCGTTGAATTACGGCGGTAGACAGGAGATCGTTGACGCCGCCAGGAGATTTGCCAAAGCTGCTTTCAGGGGCGAGGTCAGGCCGGAAGGGTTGAATGAAGAATCCTTCGGCAATTATCTGTATACCAGCGGCCTGCCGGACCCGGATATATTAATCCGTACCAGCGGCGAGATGCGCGTCAGTAATTTCCTGCTTTGGCAGATTTCTTATACCGAGTTTTATTTTATCGGGAAATACTGGCCGGATTTTAAAAAAGAGGACTTTTACAGGGCGGTTAGGGTATATCAGGAGAGGGAACGCCGCTTCGGCAGGATAAGGAGGTGGCCACTTGCTACTTAAAAGGATATTAACTTCAGCGGCGCTTATCGGGTTGATCACCGTGACAGTGTCGTTTGACTGGTTGGTAGGCCTGGCAGTAACTGCTTTTATCGTGGCGGGGCTCTACGAGTTCTTTACGATGCTAGAGAAGAAGGGCATTATTATCTACAAGTATTTCGGTATTGCCGTAGGGGCGGTTATCCCGCTTTCCATTATGCTGCGTTTTGAACTTACCAAGGGCTGGGAGCTGCTCTTTGTCACCCTGGGGTTATTATTCCTTATCGTAATGCAGTTTAGGAGGAGCCAGAGTTCCGGGGTTATCGTAGGGATATCAACGACCATTTTCGGCATAATCTACGTCTCCTGGTTCTTGAGTTTTCTCATTAAGATACGCTACCTTCCGCGGGGGATGGAATTGCTGGTGGCGGTCCTGGCTATTACCAAGCTGGGTGATATCGGCGCATATCTGGTAGGTTCGCGTTTCGGCAAGACGCCTCTTATGCCGCGTATCAGCCCGCACAAATCAATAGAAGGTGCGCTGGGGGGGCTGGTTTTTAGCGTTATCGCAGCATTGCTAATCAAGGGGGTAATAAAGATTTCCTACCCCCAATCGGTACTGTTGGGTATTTTTATCGGCCTGCTCGGCCAGATAGGGGATTTATCAGAATCATTGATGAAGCGTGACTGCGCGGTCAAGGATTCCGGCAGGCTATTGCCCGGTATGGGCGGAGTTCTGGATGTGGTCGATAGCCTCCTTTTTACCGCTCCGGTATTTTATTTCCTCTCAAGCTACGCGGTCATTTAGCTGCCAGGGCATGCAAAGGTTATGAAACGTATTACTGTTTTAGGCTCAACCGGTTCTATAGGCGTTAACACCCTTAAGGTGGTGCGTGATTTTCCGGGGCTTTTTAAGGTAGCAGGATTAAGCACAAATTCCAACACCGCTCTTTTATATCATCAGATTAGAAGTTTTAGGCCTGAGGTAGTTGCAGTAGCAGATTGCCGGGCCGGCCTGAGGTTAAAAGAGAGATTAAGAGGCCAGAAGGTAAGGGTGCTCATAGGCGAAGAAGGCCTGTCGGAATTGGCAGGCCGCCGCAATGTTGATAAGGTAGTTTTGGCGATCAGCGGTTCATCGGCGCTCGGTCCTCTCTTGAGCGCTATCAATAACAGAAGGGTCGTCGCTTTAGCCAATAAGGAGGCCTTGGTTATGGCGGGTGAGCTTATCCTGCCGCGCCTCTTAAGAGGGGAATCGCGCCTTATCCCTATTGATAGCGAGCAATCAGCTATCTGGCAGTGCCTTGAAGGAGAAGATAAGGCGAAATTAAAACGCATTTACCTGACTGCTTCAGGCGGGCCATTAAGAAAGAAAAGGGTAAGTTCTTTGAGGAATGCCCGCGTAAGCGAGGTCTTGAGGCATCCCCGATGGAATATGGGCAGAAAGATAAGCGTGGATTCCGCCACCCTCATGAATAAGGGGCTGGAGGTTTTAGAGGCGATGTATCTTTTTGGCGTAGCAGCCGATAAGATTAAGGTATTGGTGCACCCGGAGGCAGTTATCCATTCTATGGTTGAGTTTACGGATGGCGTTATACTTGCCCAACTTTCAGCCACTGATATGCGTATCCCCATACAGTACGCCCTTTCCTACCCCGAAAGGCTAAGTAATACTGAGTTTCCGGAGGTAGATTTTTTGAAATTAAGGAGGCTTAATTTTGAAGGGCCGGATTTACGCCGCTTCCCGGCTTTGGGGCTGGCATATCTGGCAGCCGAAGAGAGAGGCACAATGCCCGCAGTCTTAAACGCTGCCAATGAGATAGCGGTGGAAGCCTTTTTAGAAAACAGAATTTCATTTACCGGCATAGCCAAGACCGTAGAGACGGTAATGCAGAGTCATAAAAAAACAAGAGAGCCCAGCCTCGCCGATATCATGGCGGCGGATGAATGGGCCAGAAACAAGGCGCGCGCCTTAACCCGCAATTAAAAGATGCTTTCTTTAATTACCTTTATACTTGTCATCGGCATTCTTATTGTCGTGCATGAATTCGGGCATTTCATGATGGCCAAGATGATAGGGGTGCGGGTTGAAAAGTTTTACGTCGGGTTCGGTCCGCAGCTTTGGAAGAAGAAGAGAGGCAATACCGAATACGGCCTGGGTGCCGTACCGCTCGGAGGATACGTTAAGCTTGCCGGCGACAATCCCGAGGAGTCCAAGGGGGAGCCTTACGAGTATTTTTCCCGTAGGCCCGGAGAGCGCGCCCTAATCGTATTCTGCGGCCCGCTTTTGAATTACGTCCTGGGTTTTTTATGTTTATGGCTGGTTTTCTCAAGCGGCTATCCCATGTTTACCGCCAAGGTAGGCAGCCTCATCAGCGGCCTGGGCGCCGAGCAGGCAGGCATAAAGCCGGGGGATAGGATTGTTGCTATTGACGGAGAAGATATAAAGTTGTGGGAACAGCTGCAGCGGATCATGCGCTCCAAAGAAAATTCCTCTTCGGTCAAGATAGGCTTGTTGCGCAGAGATAAGAGATACGATTTCGACGTTAAGCTCCAGCAAAAAGAGCTCATGGATATTTCTGGACGCAAACATAAGGTGGGGCTCCTGGGGATAACGCCCGAGGGGGAAGCGGTTAACGTCAGGTACGGCCCGCTTAAATCTTTTTCTATGGGGTTAGAGAAGACCTTCGAGATAACCGTTATGACCTACCGCGGGCTTTGGAATATTATTGCGGGGAGGTTGTCGCTGCGCGATTCGGTCACCGGGCCTCTCGGGATATTCTATATTACCGGCAAGGCTGCCGAGGCGGGGATAAGCGCCGTGATACAGCTGGTAGCGGTATTGAGCATAAGCCTGGCGATATTCAACCTCTTGCCGCTTCCGGTCTTAGACGGCGGGCATTTGTTCTTCTTGGCTCTCGAGAAAATAAGGGGCCGGCGCCTAAGCGCTAAGGCCGATAATATCATCACGAGGATGGGGCTGGCTTTTATTATTTCCCTGGCAGCAGTAGTCACCTATCTTGATGTCTGGAGACTTTTCAGCGATAAGATTGCGGCGTTATTTAAATGATGCAGATTAAGAGGCGCAAAACCAGGGTTGTCAGGATAGGCAGGATTTCTATCGGAGGGGGCAATCCCGTTGCCGTGCAGTCGATGGCGAAGGTCAAGACCTCCAGGGTGGAGGAGGTCTTAAGGCAGGTGCGTGATTTAGCATCGGCCGGCTGCGAGATCGTGCGTGTGGCGGTGAAGGATGAGGCTGACGCCCGCGCCATAAAAGCAATTAAGAAGTCTATTGACATGCCGTTGGTGGCAGACATACATTTTTCGCATCGGCTGGCGTTGCTGGCGGTTGAAAGCGGAGCAGACAAGATACGCCTTAACCCCGGAAATGTCCATAAAACAGAAGAGGTTGTGGCTATTGCCCGCGCCTGCCGCCTGCACCGCGTGCCTATACGGGTAGGCCTGAACTCCGGATCCTTAAAGACATTAAAGATGGGCGGCGGCAAGCGCAGGTTAGCGCGAGGCAAAGGCCTTTCCGATATAATGGTAAAAGAGGCCCTGGACTACCTGAAGATTCTTGAGAAGGAGAGTTTCTACAACATCGTTTTATCGCTGAAGGGCTCGCACCTCATTGATACTATTTCCGCTTACCGCAAGATGAGCCGGTATTGCGATTATCCTTTTCATCTGGGAGTGACGGCGAGCGGATTACCTGAGGATGGGGCGGTTAAATCAAGCATCGCAATTGGAGCTTTACTATTAGAGGGTATCGGTGATACAATAAGGGTATCGCTTTCGGCCCCTCCTGCCGAGGAGGTGCGGGTTGCCCGTTCTATCCTTCAGTCAGTGGGGCTACGGAGTTTCGGATACGAAATTATTAGCTGTCCTACCTGCGGCAGGTGCGAGGTGGACCTTATCTCCAAATTAAGGGAACTTAAGGCGGGGCTAGAGGGTTTAGGCGTTAGTAGCTCCGGGCGTCCCGTCAGCATCGCGTTGATGGGGTGCGTGGTTAACGGGCCGGGAGAAGCGCGCGAGGCGGATATCGCAGTAGCGTTTGGAGCGAAGGAAGGATTATTGTTCAAAAAAGGAAAGCCGTTCGGGAAAGTAACCTTTAGGGACAGTGTAGCGGTTTTATTAAGAGAACTCAAGGCAATAGGATGCTCTGGTCTAAGACGTTAATACCTACTTTAAGAGAGGTCCCGCAGGAAGCGGAATCGGTAAGCCATCAGTTGATGCTGCGCGCAGGATTAGTACGCATGCTTCTTGCCGGCGTTTATTCCTATCTGCCGTTAGGCCTGAGGGTCCTGGAGAATATCGAGGCGGTTGTCCGTCAGGAGATGGAGGCTGCCGGTGCCTCCGAATTGCTGCTGCCGGCCCTGCAGCCTTTGGAGCTTTGGCAGCGTTCCGGCAGGGATAAGGACATGGGGGAGGTAATGGTGCGTTTTACGGACCGCAGAGGCAGAAACCTCTGCCTCGGCCCTACCCATGAGGAGGTTATTACGGAACTCGCAAAGGACCATATCTCCTCTTACCGTCAGCTGCCGCTGGTCTTATACCAGATTCAGACTAAATTTCGCGACGAGATACGGCCGCGCTTCGGTCTGGTGCGGGCCTGCGAATTCATTATGAAGGATGCCTATAGCTTTGATAAGGATGAAGCGGGGCTGGATAAGAACTACCAGGAGATGTATGGGGCCTATCAGCGTATCTTTAAGAGGTGCGGACTTGATTGCCTGGCGGTTGAGGCGGATTCCGGCGTTATGGGAGGAAAGGTTTCGCACGAGTTTATGGTACCGGCCAGGGACGGAGAGGATATGGTGTCGGTCTGCGCGAATTGCCGCAGGGCGTATCCATTTAATGAAGGGCCTGATGCGGCCTGCCGTGATTGCGGCTCGAAATTAGACAAGGTCCATGCCATAGAGATAGGACATATATTTAAATTAGGGACCAGATACACCGGGACGCTTGAGGCCGGTTTCGTCGATGAGACAGGCAGGCTCAATCCCATTGTGATGGGATGTTACGGCATCGGGATTTCCCGTTTGGTGTCTGCCGTTATTGAGCAGAATAACGATAAGGACGGGATTGTCTGGCCGCTCGAGGTCAGCCCGTATAAAGTGATTGTCCTGCCGCTGGACGTTACCGACGGAGTTATCAGAGAGAAGGCCCGCGAGGTTTACGATGAACTGGCTGGGCTGGGGATCCCCGTGCTGCTTGACGACCGCGATGAGCGCGCCGGGGTTAAATTCAAGGATGCTGATCTCCTGGGGATAGCCCTGCAGGTGATTATCGGCAAGGAATCTTTGAAGAAGAAGACGCTGGAGTTTAAGGAGCGCCGCGGAAATAAAAAGAGCGCCGATACCAAAGCGGCGGTTATAAAACGCATCAAGGAGATACTTAATGTATAATGACAGCGTTATACTCCAGCTGCGGGGCTTAATTGAAGGGCATCTCAAGGGGCAGGGGATGCTTCTGGTGGATCTTGTCTGCCGCCGCGAAGGCAAGAGCCTTATGCTGCGCGTGTTAGCTGATTATCCGCAGGGAGGCATTGATATTGATACCTGCGCCCGCCTGAATAATGAATTAGGGGGGATCCTCGAGGAAAATAATATTATCGGGGAGAGTTACGTCCTGGAGGTTTCCTCTCCCGGTCTAGACCGGCCCCTCAAGAGCAGGGAGGATTTTCTGCGTTGCCTGGGGAGAGAAGCGGTATTCTATCTTTCCGCGCCAGTCAAGGAAAGGATCCAGTGGCAGGGCGTAATCAAGGAGGCAGGAGAAGACGGTGTTTTGATAGAAGGCTCTGAGGATGCGATAAGCATCCCTCTGGCGTTCATAAACAAGGCAAGACAGATAGTCTAAAGGGGACTGACAGGAGATTTGTATGAGCAAGGAACTATTAGCGATCATCGAACAGATAGAGAGGGAAAAAGGAATCAAGAAAGAAGTTCTGGTTGCAGCAGTGGAGAGTGCGCTTCTGAGCGCTGCCCGTAAGGTGGTTGATGCCACGGATGAAGACGAACTCAAAGTGGTATTAGACCAGCAGACAGGCCAGGTCAGGGCATATAAAAATGACAAGGAGATTACCACCATAGATTTCGGGCGCATCGCAGCCTCTACTGCCAGGCAGGTAATTATCCAGAAGATACGCGAGGCGGAAAAAGAGGTGGTCTTCAGCGAATTCCAGGGGAAGGTAGGCGAAATCGTGGCCGGGACGGTGTACCGTTTCGAGAAAGGTAATATTGTAGTCGATCTTCTCGGCAAGGCCGAAGGGCTTCTACCGAAGCGGGAGCAGTCTGCGCGCGAGGACTTCAGGCAGGGACAGCGTGTCAGGGCATTTGTGCTGGATGTCAAAAAGGATGCCCGTGGAGCGCAGATTATACTCTCGCGCACCCATCCTAATCTGGTCAAGGAGCTGTTTGAGTTAGAGGTCCCCGAGATATACGATGGGGTGGTAGAGATAAAGGCTATTTCGCGGGAGGCCGGAGAGCGCACCAAGATTGCAGTCTGGTCCAAGAATGAAAAAGTGGATTCGGTGGGCGCCTGCGTAGGGATGCGCGGTAACCGCGTCAGGAATATCGTTAACGAGCTAAACGGAGAAAAGATAGACATCGTCCGTTACAACGAAGATATCCGCGAGTACATTAAAGCTGCCCTCGCGCCTGCCAAGATAAATGAGATAAAGCTGGAGAAGGAAAATATGAAGGCCGAGGTTATCGTAGATGATGACCAGCTTTCTTTGGCAATAGGCAAACATGGCCAGAACGTGCGTCTGGCTTCCCGTCTGGTAGGATGGGAGTTGGATATACGCACCAGGGAGATGCTCGCCAGGGAAGCGATGAAAGCCATCGGGCAGGAAAAAACCGCCGGCGCTATAGATGCAAAAGAAACGGCAGGGGGCTTAGAGGATTTAAGCGGAGTGGGAGAGAAGACCGTAGCTAAACTTGAGGCAGCAGGGTTTAAGACTATCGGCGATATATCAAAGGCCAGCCCGGAGGATTTGGTGCGGGTAGAAGGCATCGGAGAAAAGAAGGCTAAAAAGTTGGTTGCCGAAGCCAAAAAATTGGGGCATAATAAGAAATCAAATGCTAAAACCAAAGACTAAGAAGGAAAAAGAGGTCACGGGCGCCAAAAAAAAGGTTGCCAAGAGCACGCACAAGCCCGCGCTTAAGCCGGTCAAGAAGAGCCAGGTTAGGGCCCCTAAGGCCCCCCGGGCTAAGAAACCGATTTCCCCTCATCGGCCGCTTGAGAAGCCCGAGGCTAAACATAAGATAGCCGAGTCGCCTGCGAAGAAAGAGCCCGTTACCGTCGCCAAGGAGACGCCGGCAATAAAGCCGCCGCAAAAAGAACGCCAGGTTCCTCCGGCTGAGGTTAAGTCCGTTGCCTCAGGGGTTGTTTCTGCGCCTGAGCCCGCTGTTGTCCCGCCGAAGCCCGATTTGAAGGAGTTGGAGTTAAAGCTCCCCGTCAGCGTTAAGGACCTGGCAATAAAATTGCAGCAGAAGCCCTCGGCGCTGCTGAAGTTCCTTCTAGACAGGGGAATTATGTCCGGCATTAATCAAAATCTTGATAATGCCGCGGCAGAAGAGATATGTTCCAAATTCGGTTTTAAGATTGTCAGTGCCCCCGACGAAGAGGAACTGGCGCTGCGTATCCATAAGGAGCCCGACAGCAAGGATGCTCTAAAACCGCGCTCCCCCATCGTTACTTTTATGGGGCATGTTGACCACGGAAAGACTTCGCTGTTGGACGCTATTCGTAAGACCAAGGTTGCGGATTCCGAACACGGAGGCATTACCCAGCACATCGGGGCCTACCGGGTTTCTCTCGGACACGGAGACATTACCTTTCTTGACACCCCGGGGCATGAGGCGTTCACCGCTATGCGCGCGCGGGGGGCAAGCCTGACCGATATCGTGGTTTTGGTGGTGGCTGCTGACGACGGCATCATGCCTCAGACCAGGGAGGCCATTGACCACAGCCGGGCCGCCGGCGTTTCGATCATTGTGGCTATCAATAAGATTGATAAACCCCAGGCAGACATCGACCGCGTTAAGAAACAATTAGGGGAATTGAACCTCCTGGCCGAAGACTGGGGAGGAAAGACCATTACCGTTGCCGTATCGGCCAAAACCGGCGAAGGCATCGACAATCTCCTGGAGATGATTATATTAGAGTCTCAGATGCTGGAATTGAAAGCCAACCCCGACAGATTGGCGCGCGGGGTGGTGATAGAGGCAAGGCTTAGCAAAGGCAAAGGCCCGGTAGCAACGCTGCTGATAGAGAATGGCACCCTGCATCTTAACGATACGATAATTGTAGGCAACGACTGCGGGAAGATCCGTGCCATGTTTAACTACCGCGGCCAGCAGGTTAATTCCGCAGGTCCGGCAGAGCCGGTGGAGGTCCTGGGTTTATCAGGCGTGCCGCAGGCAGGGGAACAGTTCTTTGTAATGGAAGACGAAAAGACATGCCGTGATATCGCCACCAAGAGGCAGGAGCAGGAGAAGCAGCAGCAGGTCAAGGCCGTCAAGAGGATAAGCCTGGAGGACCTGCATTCCCAGATCAAGGAAGGCAAGCTCAAGGAGCTCAAGCTTATCCTGAAGGCCGATGTCAACGGCTCGCTTGAGGCAATCAAAGAGACCATCGCTAAATTAGAGACGCCGGAGATAAAGCTGGAGATTATACATGAGGGCACCGGGAATATAAATTCTTCCGATGTAATATTGGCGGTAGCCTCCAATGCCCTGATCCTGGGTTTTAATGTCAACGCCGACGAGCGGGCAAGGGAGGCGATTGAGAAAGAAGGCGTTGACGTGCGCACCTACAACATCATATACGAACTTGCCAATGATATCAAGGCAGCGCTGGAGGGGATGCTTGAGCCTAAGATCAAAAAGGTTTTTATGGGCAAGGTCGAGATACGCAAGGTATTCAAGCTTTCGCGTTCCGGTTCAATTGCGGGTTGTTTTGTGACCAAAGGCAAGATTACCCGCAGTGCCCAAGTGACCCTGACCAGGAACGGGGAGGCAGTCTTTGATGGCAAGATATCATCCCTGAAGCGCTTTAAGGATGATGCCCGCGAGGTTCTGGAAGGCTTTGAGTGCGGTATCGCTATCGGGGGATTTGAGGATTATCAGGCGGGAGATATCATTGAGGCCTATGAGATAGAGAAGATCGCCAGGAAGCTATGAAGAAGCGCATCTTAAGCGGCATGCGGCCTACCGGTAAGCTGCACCTGGGGCATTTGGTAGGGGCCTTAGACAACTGGGTTAAGCTCCAGGAGCAGTACGAATGTTTTTTTATGGTAGCGGACTGGCATGCCTTGATGGGGGAGTATGAGGACCCCGCCGGCCTGCGGGAATACGCCATTGATAATGTAGCCGATTGGCTCAGCGCAGGCATCAACCCTAAGGCCTCCACTCTTTTTGTGCAATCCAGCGTTCCCGGGCACCTGGAACTGGCGATGATATTTTCCTGTTTTGTACCGTTGGGGTGGCTGGAGCGTTGTCCTACCTATAAGGAGCAGCTACGCGAAGTAAAGACCCGCGATTTACACACCTACGGATTCTTAGGTTATCCGGTGCTGCAGGCCGCCGATATCCTGCTTTATAAGGCAGATGCCGTACCGGTAGGCGAGGATCAGTTGCCTCACCTGGAGCTTACGCGCGAGATAGGCCGGCGTTTTAACAGCCTTTATCAAAAAGGATTTTTCCCAGAGCCCAAGGCCATCCTGACAAAGACGCCGCGTCTCTTGGGGACGGACGGCAGGAAGATGAGCAAGAGCTATGACAACGCCATAAACCTTTCCGATTCCGCAGAGGCTATCGCCAGGAAGGTCGCCGTCATGTTTACCGACCCTAAGCGGATAAAATTCAGCGATAAAGGGCACCCCGATACCTGCAATGTCTTTTCTTATTACGAGATGTTTTCTCCGGCAATGCTGGAGGATGTGCGCGATTGGTGCGCGCATGCCAAGGTAGGTTGTACCGAGTGCAAGAAGAGGCTGTCTTCGGCGTTGATAGAGAAGCTGGGGCCTTTTCATAAAAAGAGGCAGGGGCTGCTTCAGGACAAGGCGATGATTCTCAGCGTCCTGGAGGAAGGCAATAGGCGCGCCGCTGATTTCGCCTCCAGAACCATCCGGGAAGTCCGCCAGGCGATGAAGATATGAGCTATAAGGTAAGACTAGAGATATTCGAAGGGCCGCTGGACCTCTTGCTTTATCTGGTTAAAAAAGACCACCTTAATATCTATGATATCCCGATTGCCCAGATTAGTGACCAGTACTTAAAATACCTGGAGTTGATGCAGCTGTTGGACCTTAACATCGCCGGGGAGTTCCTGGTGATGGCGGCTACCCTCATGCAGATTAAATCCAAGATGCTCCTGCCGGCTGAGGAGGCGCCTGTATCCGAAGAGGAAGAGGATCCGCGTGCGGAGCTCGTGCGGCGGCTCCTGGAGTACGAGAAATACAAGGAGGTCGCAGAGTCTTTAAGGCAGCGCGAGGCATCCCAGCAGGAGGTCTTCAAGCGCCCAAGGTCAGAACTGAATAAGATTGAGCCGTCCGCAGACAAGGATGTTTATTTTGAGGCAAGCATCTTTGACCTTATCAACGCCTTTACCAAGGCGCTGGATGAGGTCCCCAAGGAATTATTCTATCAGGTTATCAAAGACGAGTTTACCATCGAGGGCAAGGTGCACGAGATATTGCACCTGATGATGGTGGAGTCGCATAAGCGCGTGGCGGAATTGTTCGCCAAATGCAAGAACAAAATAGAGATTATTGTGACGTTTTTGGCAACCCTGGAGCTGATACGCCTCAAGGAGATCGTTATCATACAGAAGGGGTTGTTCGGAGAGATCGAAATCATGCGCAACGAAGCAAACATCATCCCCTATGACCAAAGAAACAAGGCAGAAATTAATTAAAGGCACGCCGGCGGCGCTTGAGCATAACGGGCTTATCGCGGCGGAGGGCGAATCCGAAGAAGACGTCATCCTCAATATCTCCCTTAGGCCGGAGCGCCTCTCGAATTTCGTAGGCCAGAAAGAAACGGTTGAAAACCTGAAGGTCTGCCTTACTGCCGCCAGACAGCGCAAAGAGCCGCTGGAGCACATTCTTTTTTCCGGACCCCCGGGATTAGGCAAGACTTCCCTCGCCCATATTATCGCCCATGAGATGAGCACCAAGATTACCGCTACCTCGGGTCCGGCGATTGAGCGGGCAGGGGACCTGATCGGCATACTTACGAATCTGGAAAAAGGGGATATCCTTTTTATAGATGAGATCCACCGTTTATCAAAGGTGGTGGAGGAGTTTCTCTATCCGGCCATGGAGACATTTCAGATTGATTTTGTCATCGATAAAGGTCCGTATGCCAAGACCATCAAGTTTAATCTCAAGCCTTTTACCCTGGTCGGAGCCACTACCAGGTCCGGGCTGTTATCCTCTCCGTTGCGCGGAAGGTTCGGGATATTCTATCACCTGGATTTTTATCCGGTAGAGGACCTTGCCAGGATAATCAAACACTCCGCCAAAATCCTAGCTATGGACATAGACGAAGAAGCAGCCAGAGAGGTCGCACGCCGCAGCCGCGGGACGCCCCGGATTGCTAATCGTCTTCTGCGCCGGGTAAGGGATTATGCGCAGGTGCTAAAGATCGGCAGGATTAACCTTGAGGTTGTCTGCCGCACCCTGGACGGCCTGGGGATTGACAGGGCGGGATTAGACGATATCGACCGCAAGGTTCTGCGGGTGATGCTGGAGTCTTACGGCGGAGGGCCGGTCGGCGTGGAGGCCCTGGCAGCCAGCCTTAACGAAGAGGTTGATACCATCGTGGATACCGTTGAGCCGTATCTGTTAAAGGTCGGGTATTTAAAGCGGACCCCGCGGGGAAGGGTCGCCACAAAAATCGCCTTCGAGCACTTCGGGAAAAAATACGAAAACCAGCAGGAACTCTTCAATAAATAACCAGAAACGCTTTCCAACTCAAACCAGAAACGCTTTCCAACTCAAGGGGGAAGGTGTTTCTGCATTTCTTGCCGGCTTATGAGATTATTATTGCATACCTGCTGTGCGCCGTGCCTGATATATCCGTTGGAGAAGCTGGGGGGAGGGGGTTTTGAGGTCACCGGCTTTTTCTATAACCCCAATATCCATCCCTTTACGGAATACAGGAGCCGTAAACAGGCGCTGGAGGCATACGCCGGGGGTATCGGCGTCGAGGTCCTCTATCCGGAGTATCGGCCCGAGGAATTCTTCCGGGCGGTTAATTTAAAAGAGGCTGATCCCGGAAGATGCGGGTTGTGCTGGAGGCTACGGCTTAAAAAAACCGCGCAGGCAGCAAAGGAGATGGGGTTTGGAAGTTTCTCTACTACCCTTCTGGTCAGCCCCTATCAAAGTCAGGATGCGCTCAAGAAGATAGGGGATGAGGTTTCGGCTGAGGAGGGGATAGGTTTCTATTACGAGGATTTTCGCGTCGGGTTTCGCAAGGCGCACGATGAGGCGCATAAAAAAGGTATCTACTGCCAGAAATACTGCGGTTGTATCTATTCGGAGATGGAGCGATGCAGGAAATCGGCAAAACCTTAATTATCTTCGGGCTTATCATTTTGGGCCTGGGCCTGCTTTTGACCTTTATAAATAAAGTGCCTTTTCTGGGGAAGCTTCCGGGGGATATATACATCCACAAGAAAAACTTTACCTTTTATTTTCCGGTTGTCACCTCGATATTAATAAGCATCATACTTTCACTGGTATTCTGGTTATGGTCAAGGCGCTAAGGTTGGCAATAGTTTTGGCGTTTATGTTCGGCGCATGGAATGCCTGCACGGCCGAGGTGCCGCCCCAGGTAAGGGTAGCGGTCCTCAAGGACGTCAGTTCCTTTAGGCTCAAGGTCAGGGGGACTTATGAGGTTATTGATCCCGCCAGCGGAAAGGTTTTGTCAAAAGGCAGAAATATACGGACCACGGTCACAGTCTATAAGAACGGCATACTCCTGGCAGGAGGAGGATTTGCTACAGACAGAATCCTGATTAAGGGCAATGACCCGGAGGCATTTCTTATCAACGACCGCAGTTTCCGGGGGGATATTGAGGTTCTCAGGGATTCCTCCGGTCATTTTCTGGTAGTTAACCGCATAGGCCTTGAGGATTATGTCAGGGGCATCCTTTATCATGAGGCCTCGCATTACTGGCCAGGGGATGCGCTTAAGGCCCAGGCAGTTGCCTGCCGTACCTACGCAGTTTACCAGATGCAGACGAATTCCGCCTGCGACTATGACGTTACCAGCGATATATATTCCCAGGTTTACGGAGGGAAGGTCTCGGAGCGCTACCGTACCAACAAGGCAGTCGAGGATACGGAGGGGGAAGTCCTTTTTTATAAGGGAAGGGTTTTCCCCGCCTATTACCACGCTACCTGCGCCGGGCACACCGAAGATGCCTCTGAGCTCTGGAAGATTAACATCCCTCCTTTAAAAGGCGTAGCCTGCGATTATTGCAAAGATGCACCGCATTACAATTGGCATAATGTGCTTAGCGTAAAAGAAGTAACTGATAAATTACGCGAGGCAGGATATAAGCTAAAAGATATAGAAGCCATCGCTCCCTTAGACAAGACTTCCTCCGGAAGGATCAGGAATTTAGCCATCGTCTCCGGGGGAAGGCAGCTAAGGATTCCGGCGAAGGATTTCCGTAATATCATGGGGCCTAACGTCATCAAGAGCACGATATTTGATGTCAAGGTAATAGGCGATGATGCCGTATTCGAAGGTTTAGGGTGGGGCCACGGCGTTGGGATGTGCCAGTGGGGAGCGTATTTTATGGCCAAAAAAGGTTACGACTACCGCGAGATTCTTAAGTATTACTATCCCGCAAGCTATGTTAAAACTCTCGGATTTTGATTATTCCCTTCCCAAAGAACTGATCGCTCAGTATCCCTTAAAGGAAAGAGAGTCTGCCCGGCTCCTGGTAGTGGAACGCAGGAGCGGCAGGATCACAGACCGTGTCTTCAGGGATATAGGGGATTATTTTGAGAGAGGCGATTTATTGGTTTTAAACGACACCAGGGTGTTGCCGAGCAGGCTTATCGGCCGCCGTATCACCGGAGGCAGGGTTGAGGTGCTGCTTCTGGAGCATAAGGAGGGGATGCGCTTCAGGGCGATGTTCAAACCCAACCGCCTTAAGACCGGCGAGCGGATATCGTTCGACGGCGGAGGCGTCAGCGCCCGGATTGATTCCAGGCAGGAGTTGACATTCTCAGGAAATGACGTCGCTGCGGTTTATGGGGCGGGACTGATGCCGCTGCCGCCTTATATCAAGAGAGAGGCAGAGCCGCTGGACAGTATTTATTACCAGACGGTCTACGCCAGAGAAGATGGGGCAGTGGCTTCGCCTACCGCAGGACTGCATTTTACCGATAGGACGCTTGAGGGTATCAGGGCGCGGGGGATAGATATCGCCTATCTTACGCTGCATGTGGGCGCTGGGACATTCAGGCCCGTGAAGTCGCAGGATATCACCGCTCACAAAATGGAGGCGGAGTATTTTAAGATCCCGCATGATTCAGGCGAACTCATCCGTAAAAAGCAGGCGGCCAGAGAGCGCATCATTGCCGTCGGGACCACAAGCCTCAGGGCCCTTGAGACCTATGCCCTTGGCAGGAGCGAGGGGTTGACCGACCTATTCGTTTATCCGGGATATGCATTCAAGCTTACCGGGGCGCTCCTTACCAATTTTCATCTGCCGCGCACTACGCTTTTCATGCTGGTGGCGGCTTTTGCGGGAGAGGGGTTGATCAAAGAAGCATACCGGCAGGCCATCGATAGGAAGTATAGATTTTACAGTTACGGGGATGCCATGTTGATTCTATAAGATGCTGGAACTAATTCATCGGGATAAAAACTCCAGGGCCCGCCTGGCAGTAATCAAAACCAGCCGCGGCCAAATAAATACCCCCTGTTTTATGCCGGTAGGAACACAGGGTACGGTCAAGACGCTTTCTCCGGCGGAGCTCACAGAGGCGGGGGCAGAGATTATGCTTTCCAATACCTACCATCTCTTTTTGAGGCCGGGCATGGATATTATCAAAAAGGCAGGCGGGCTGCACAGGCTTATAAGCTGGCACGGACCTGTCCTTACCGACAGCGGGGGATATCAGATTTTCAGCCTTGCGCTTTTGAGAAAGATCAGGGATAACGGAGTAGAGTTCCAGTCGCACATCGACGGCAGGAAGCATGTCTTTACGCCGGAGGGCGTAGTCGGCATCCAGGAGGAGTTAGGCTCGGACATTATTATGCCCCTTGATGAATGCGTGCATTATCCCTGCAGCAGGGATTATGCCGAGCTCGCCGCCAGAAGGACAATCGCCTGGGCCGTGCGTTCAAAGAAGGCGCACCGCGGAGAAGGACAGCGGCTTTTTTGCATTGTCCAGGGGTCCAGTTATGAGGATCTGCGCCGCTCCTGCGCCAGCGAGCTTATTGACATGGATTTTGACGGCTATGCCATAGGAGGGGTTTCGGTTGGCGAACCGCAGAAATTAATATATAATATAACCAGCCTGGTGGCGGGGTTGCTGCCAGAAGAGAAGCCGCGTTACCTTATGGGCGTAGGATTGCCCGAGGACATCCTGGAAGGGGTGGAATCCGGCATTGACATGTTTGATTGCGTGACTCCTACGCGCTACGGCAGGAACGGCAGCGCCTTTACCAGCGAGGGCAAGCTTATTATTCGTAACTCTCCTTATTCGGAAGATTTTAGGCCGCTGGATGCCGAATGCAACTGTTACACCTGCAGGAATTTCAGCCGCGCATACCTGAGGCATCTTTTTAATACCGACGAGATCCTGGGATTGAGGCTGGTTTCGCTGCACAACATCCATTTTTACCTCGGATTGATGAAGGGCATCAGGAAGGCGATCCACGATGATAAATTCGCGGAATTTAAAAGGGCGTTCCTCGCCGGATATATGAAGGCAGGTTCGCGTAAAAACAATGCGCATTGACGTTATTACCATATTCCCCGGGATGTTTGCTCCGGTATTGAATGAGTCTATTATCAAGCGTGCGCAGCAGAAGGGGAAAGTCAAGATATGCGTACATGATTTGCGCGATTACTCCCGCGATAAACACCGCAAGGTCGATGACCATCCTTACGGCGGGGGCGCGGGGATGCTAATGCGTCCTGAGCCGATATTCAGCGCGGTGGAGGCTATCGCAGCCAAGGTTAAAATCAAGAGGCCACGGGTAGTTTTATTATGCCCTAAAGGCAGAAAGCTGGAACAGAAGGTTGCCAGGAGGCTGGCCGGCTATAAACATCTTATCCTGGTATGCGGCCACTACGAAGGCATTGATGAGCGCGTCCGACGCAGCCTGGCAGACGAAGAGATATCGATCGGAGATTATGTTTTGACAGGGGGGGAACTGGCAGCGATGGTGCTTTTGGATTGCGTGGTGAGGCTCCTTCCGGGAGTCCTGGGTGATAAAAATTCCTTGAATTTTGAGTCATTTGAGGGTAATTTATTAGAATATCCGCAATACACCAGGCCTGCGGTTTTCCGCAGATTAAAGCCTCCCAAGGTGCTCTTCTCCGGCGATCACGGCAAGATTGAGGAGTGGAGAAGAAGGGAGGCGCTTAAGATAACGCGCAGGCGCCGTCCGGATTTATTACGTAAATAACAAGGAGGATAGCAATGAACAAAATCAGGATGATTGAGCAAGAATACAGCAAGAAGGAAGTTCCCAGTTTTGGCGTCGGGGATACGGTGAAGGTGTTAGTTAAAATTCCGGAAGGTCCTGATAAGACCCGCCTGCACCCTTTCGAAGGGGTCGTAATAGCTAAAAAAGGCAGCGGCTCCAGGGCGAACTTTACGGTCAGAAAGGTTTCTTTCGGAGAAGGCATCGAACGCGTCTTCCCGCTTTATTCTCCCGGCATCGAGCGCATTGAACTAATCCGTTCAGGGAAGGTCAAGAGGGCGAAGCTTTATTATCTGCGCAGCAAGGTCGGCAAGCGCGCTACTAAAATCGAGTCCGCAGGGCCCAGGTAGCAAATAAAAGTGCTTTATTACGAAAACAAGCTCCGCAGGGAGGGTTACGATTTTATCATCGGGATAGATGAGGTGGGCAGGGGCTGCCTTGCCGGTCCGGTAGTGGCAGCGGCAGTACTTCTTAAGGAAACGAGATTCCGCAGCCGCATTGATGATTCCAAGAGATTGACCCCTCTTCAGCGTGAGGCGGCATTTCCGGAGATTGTGGATAAATCCGCGTTCGGCGTAGGTATCGTAAGCGAGAAGGCGATCGACCGCCTGAATATAGCGGTGGCGACCGGCATTGCAATGGAGAAGGCCGTTTCCATGCTTCTCAAGGGGCTCGGGCCGTGCAATGAAAAACGTATCTGCCTGATGGTCGACGGCACCGTAAAATTAAAGACGCACCTGCCGTACATCAATATTATCAGGGGAGACTCGAAGTCAAAAAGTATCGCCTGCGCGTCTATCCTTGCCAAGGTTACCCGCGATAGTATCATGTCTTCTTACGATGTTGTATATCCGCAGTACGGTTTCTGGAAGCATAAGGGTTACCCTACCCGCTTGCACCGGGTGGCAGTGGAGAGGTTCGGGTTATCCCGGATACACCGGGTGAGTTTCTGCCATGCCGCGAAGTAATTTGTCGCTAGGCAAGAGCGCCGAAGATGAAGCCGTAGATTTTCTCAGCCGCCAGGGATGCCGTATCATCAGGAGGAATTATCGCAACAGGGCAGGCGAGATAGATATCATTGCCCGGGATAAGGGCACGGTTTGTTTTGTGGAGGTAAAGAGCAGGCGTTCGTTAAGATACGGGCTGCCGCAGGAGGCGGTTTCCTTGCGTAAGCGCGAAAGGATAGCGCGGGTAGCCCTGGGTTTTTTAAAGGAAAATAATCTCCTGGATTCCCCGGCGAGGTTCGACGTAGTAACGGTCTTGTGCTTGGGCCGGGCAAGAGAGATAAAATTAATCCGGGGGGCATTCGAATCGGAGGGAGGGGTTGCCTGATATGGCAGATTACCGTAGCGCCACTTTAATGGAATATCTCGATGCGCTGGCAGCGAGGGCGTCCGTGCCCGGAGGGGGCTCTGCCGCGGCCCTGGATGCGGCCATGGGGGTTGCGCTTATCAGCATGGTGATTAATTTTACCATCGGCAAGCCCCGTTACGCCAGATACGAAAAAGAATTAAAGAAGGCTCTGGAGAAGTCCGAGAAGTTGCGCGAGGAATTTCTGCAACTGGTGGACCTTGATGCCGCGGCCTATAAGAGCAGGAGCCTGCGTGATGCGCTGGATGTGCCCTTCATGGTTTGCAGGCTTTGCCTGGAAGGGGCAAAGTTATTGCCCGGCCTTGTCAAAAATTCTAACCCTAACCTGATAAGCGACGTGGCAGTGGCGGCAGCGTTTCTGGAGTCTGCTTTCTCGGCCGCGTATTTTAACGTCCGGATAAATCTTAAATCCCTAAACGATAAAAAATTGGATTCCAGGATTAATAAGGAATTGCTTTCCAAGGAGAAGATTCTCAGGAGGATCAGATACCAGACGGAGGAGAAAGTTGGCAAGATTATTAGAGGGTAAGCCTGTCGCAGAGAGGATCAAGGCAGAGATTAAAAAGCAGGTTGGGTCGCTGGCTCGTGCGCCCGTGCTGCTTAGCGTCCAGGTAGGGGAGGATGCCGGTGCCGCGAGCTACGTAAAGTCCCAGCAGAGGGCTGCAGAGGGCCTCGGCATAGAATACCGTTTTCATAAATTGCCGCCGGAGATAACGGAAGGGGAGCTTCTGGAGTTTATCGGGCGCATGAATTCCGATAAGTCGCTGGACGGGATAATCGTGCAGATGCCGCTGCCGCCCCATATCGATCGCAGTAAAATCAGCCAGGCCATCCTTCCCGAGAAAGACGTAGAGGGGATGCATCCCGAGAATATCGGTAGGATCCTTTTCGGTAAGGCGAGCATCCTTCCTTGCACTGCCGCGGCAGTAATGGAACTGTTGAAGGAGAGCGGGGTCGACCTTTATGGCAGAGAGGTAGTGGTGGTGGGCCACAGCGAGATTGTCGGCAAGCCCCTCTCGCTTTTGCTGCTTGATAAATTCGCCACTGTTACGGTCTGCCACATAGGCACCTCCAAGGCCGCAAAGCTACAGGAGCACGTCAGTGCTGCCGAGATATTAATCGTAGCAGTGGGCAGGGCCGGGCTTATTAAAGGAGAGTGGATTCGCGAAGGCGCCGTTGTCATAGATGTCGGCATAAATAAGGTAGGGGATAAGATTGTAGGCGACGTGGAATTTCAGGAGGCCCAGAGGCGCGCCGCGTTCATCACGCCTGTCCCCGGCGGGGTAGGGCCTTTAACCGTTACCCTCCTCATGCGCAACCTCCTTGAGGCAGTGAAGTCAAAATAGGATAGAGACGTTTTTCTCCCCGTTCGGGAAAGTGTCTTCAAGAGGCAGAAACGCTTTCCCGAACGGGTGGGAAACTGTTTCTGTTTTTGATCCGGAAAGCGTTTCTTTAAACTATGGCCAGCTTTAAAGAGAAATTAGCATCGGAGAAGTTTCTGGTAACTTCCGAGATCGGCCCTCCCAAGGGCATCGGGACAAAGACCCTCCTGGAGGACGCCGAGCTTATCCGCGGGAGGGTGGATGCCATTAATGTGACGGACCTGCAGAGCTCGGTGATGCGCCTGGGTTCCCTGGCAGTCTGCGCTCTTTTAAAACAGAGGGGATTTGAACCTTTATTCCAGCTAACCTGCCGTGACCGTAACCGCCTTGCCTTGCAGTCCGATATACTTTCCGCTGCCGCCCTCGGCATTAAAAATCTCCTGATACTTACCGGTGACCATCCTAGCCTCGGAGACCATCCGGAGGCCAAGCCGGTGTTTGACCTGGATTCGGTGCAGCTTCTGGAGGCAGTCGGGAAGTTAGAGCAAGGCTTGGATATGAAAGGCAACAGGCTGGAGGGAGAAGCTCCGGAATTCTGCGTCGGAGCGGCGGTTAATCCCGGGGCAGACCCGTTAGAGCCCGAGATCCTAAAAATGGAAAAGAAGATTGACGCGGGGGCGGAGTTTTTCCAGACGCAGGCTGCCTACGATATAAAGATTTTTGAAAAATTCCTTGATAAAACCCGGCACCTTAATGTCCCGGTGCTGGCAGGTATCGTGCTTTTAAAGTCCGCCGCCATGGCGCGCTACATGAACGAGAATGTAGCAGGTATATGCGTACCGGAAGACCTGATCAAACAGATGTATGAGGCCAAGGACAAGACGGCAACCTCCATAGGGATTGCCAGCCGTCTGATTAAGGAATTCAAATCCATGTGCCGGGGGGTCCACATTATGCCTATCGGATGGGAAAAAAAAGTTCCCCTCGTCCTGGACGCCTCAGGTTTATAGATATGGCTGAGATTGTGATAGTCGGCAATTCTGCCGCAGGATTTTCATGTTGCCAGGCGCTACTTGCAGAGCGCGGCAACAACGGGATAACCGTTATCAGCGAAGAGGGTTTTCCTGCCTACAACCGTAACCTCCTTATCGGTTATTTTAGCGGAGGCATAAAGGAAGAAGAACTCTTTCTCTGTCGCCAGGACTATTACCAGGCTAACGATGTAAGACTGCTTAAAGAGGGCAGGGTGGTTTTGCTCGAGGCCAGAAAACAGCGGCTCATCCTCAAGGATAATTCCAGGATAAATTATGATTATCTGGTGATTGCCTCAGGCTCAAGGCCGCGCCTCCCCGATATACCGGGGATCACCAAGGAGGGGGTTGAGGTTTTTTATTCGCTGGGAGATGTCAGGAGCATTAAGCAACGCCTGATCATCTCCGATACGGTAGCATTGTTCGGAGGGTCCATGCTTTGCGCTGAACTTTCCGTTTCGGAGTCCCTCAAGGGTAAGGAAGTCAAGATTATTGCCAGGGGCAGGCCCGGGGCGTTTAGCGCCAGCGAGACCCGGGAATGGCTGGAAGGGGTCGAGGTTGCCGAGGTTATCGGCGAAGGCTCTGAATTGCGGGCGATAAAATTAAGCAACGGTAAGGCAATCGGCGTATCTTTGCTGATCTATGCCGGGCCGCAACTTGCGGCAAGCGAATTCTTGAAAGGCAGCGATGTCAGCACCGACAATGGTTCTATCCTGGTAGATGGGCAGATGCGCACGAACCTCCGGAATGTTTTTGCATGCGGCAGCGTTTCTAAAAAAGACAATTACGCCCCGCAATCCAAAACCTGGGATGATTCCGTAAAAGAAGGCATCCTGGCAGCCGAGAGCTTATTAAGAATCCTTAAAGGAGAAAGCAATATATGTCAACAGACGTCTTAGTCGAACTTGGCAGCAAGGGGGCAGGCAGCATCATTAAAGCCGCGGGTTCTGCCCTGGATAAAGCAGCTAAAGAGAAAGGGGAATCCTGCGCTATCGGTTTCGGGGGCACCAATTATTATTTGCCGTTGGCATACGCCCTCTTAAGTATTGAGGCCAGAAGTCTCGGGGACTGCCGGAATATCCTCAGGGAAGCCGAAGCCCTCAATAATAACCACTCAGCTTCCAGCGGTCTTAATATTACCTGCCTCGGAGGCATATTGAATAAAGGCGTTGCCGCCTTGCTCTGCGAGGAGGTGCTGGCTGCGCTGGCCTATCTTGATAAAGAGCACCCCGGGGAGGGTTCCGCAGGTTTCCTGCCGGATACCCTGTTAAGGTCGCTGGGCATCCAGTTGGTTGACGGCAGGATTGCCGGTATCGCGGTAATACTGGGGCCTGCTAAGGATGCGGATGGAGCGGTGCGCATCGTCAGGGATTTCCAGAGCAAAGGCATCGTAAGCATTCTCGTCGGCAACACAGGCGCAAACAGTTTTAAGAAACAACTGGAAGACAAAAAGGTAGAGATGGGGCTGGAAAATTATATCGTTGCGTTAGGTGACGATTACCTTTCCGCCATCTATGCCGTTAACTGGGCTGTGCGCGCCCCGCTCGTGTACGGAGGCCTGAAGAGCGGGCAGTGGCAGGAAATTTTAAAATACAGCCAGGAGAAAATCCCGGCCTTTGTGATGCTGCTTACTCACGTGGATGAGGTATTGGTGGCTACAGGCCTCGGGGCATTGGCAATGGGGTTTCCCATTATCTCCGACTTGGATATCCCCCAGCTTGGCAAGATAGACACTACTTTATATGAAGCTGTTGTTAGCGAAAAGGATTACGGCAGGCTGCCTGCCAGGTGCATTGAGACAAGAGGGCTGAAGGTAAGGGTTGCCGAGGTTCCCATACCCGTGCCTTACGCCCCGGCATTCGAAGGGGAGCGCGTAAGAAAGGAACAGCTGCATGCGGAGTTCGGCAGCAAGAGCACCGTTGCCTTCGAATACCTGACCTTGAAGGGGATGGATGAGGTCGAAGACGCCAGGGTAGAATTGAAAGGGCCGGATATCGACCAATTGCCGAAAGGCATGAAATCCCTGCCGTTGGCGATAATCGTAGAAGTAGCCGGCCGCAGGATGCAGAAAGATTTTGAGCCTATCCTGGAACGCCAGATACACCGCTTTATGAATTATGCCATGGGCGTGATGCACGTCGGCCAGCGCGACATGAACTGGATACGCGTTTCGCGCGATACGTTTGAGAAGGGATTCCGCCTCAAGCATTTCGGAGTCATAATCCATTCCATGCTGCACCAGGAATACAGCGCTATCGTGGAGAAGGTACAGGTAAAACTTTATACCCGGGAGGAAGACGTCAAGCTGCTCCTGCCGCAGGCCAAGAGGGCCTACGAGGAGCGCGATGAACGCATTGCCGGCATGGTGGATGAGAGCGTAGATACATTTTACTCCTGCCTGCTCTGCCAATCCTTTGCCCCGAACCACGTCTGCATTATTACTCCGGAGCGCCTGGGGCTATGCGGTGCTTATTCCTGGCTGGATGCCAAGGCTTCTTTTGAGATTGTTCCCACCGGTCCGAACCAGCCCATTAAAAAGGGGGAGGTCTCAGACGGCAACCTGGGGCAATGGAAGAATATAAACGATTTTGTTTATAATAAATCCAATAAGACCATCCAGAAGGTTAATATGTATTCCCTGATTGATTCTCCTCAGTCTTCCTGCGGTTGTTTTGAGTGTATTGCGGCGATTGTCCCGGAGGTAAACGGTATAATGGTGGTGCACCGTGATTATACCGGCCTGACGCCGGTAGGCATGAGTTTTACCACCCTGGCGGGTTCGGTAGGCGGGGGGGTGCAGACCCCGGGTTTTCTGGGGATAGGCAAATTATATATTGTCAGCCGTAAATTTATCTCTGCTGACGGAGGATTAAAGAGGCTGGTATGGATGCCGCGGGAACTAAAAGAGATATTGGCGGATAAGCTTAAGAAGCGCGCCGAGGAACTTAAAGAACCGGACCTTCTTGACAAGATTGCGGATGAAACTACCGCCGGCACTGTTGCAGAGTTGATTGATTTTTTGCAAAAAGTCAAACACCCTGTACTTGGTATGCCCGCCCTCCTATAGCAGGAGCCATTTCTAGGTTGGCTTGAAGGGCGTTTCTGTTTTGGGATGGGAAACGTTTATATTTTAAATTTTTCTTGACCTTTTTTGGCTTTTCTTATATAGTAGAAACGATAAAGGCGATAATGTCAAAATATCCTCCTAAACCTTTCCCCTTTTATAGCATTATAATAGGAGCGTTGTTTTTGTTTTTAACGGCGAATTCTGGCGCTGCTCAGGAAGAGAAACTCTCTTTAATACAGAACGAGGCCAGGCTTTACCGCGAGTTGGGATTGGAGTCTCAGAATAAAGGCGAGCTTCAGGAGGCCCTGGTGTATTACGAAAAGGCCATTGTAATGGATCCTCAATACCCGTTGACCTATAATGATGCCGGTGTTGTCCTGGAAGGGATGGAGCGCCCGGATTTAGCAAAGACAATGTACCTTAAGGCTATCGAGGTAGCGCCGAATTACCCCGACAGCTATTCAAATCTGGCAATCATTTACGAAAATGAAGGTAATTACGCCGATGCCGTAACCTGCTGGATGAAACGGGCTACGCTAGGCCCTCCTAACGACCCTTGGGCAGAGGCTGCCCGCCGCAGGATAGGGGACATCGCCAAGGCGTACCCCCAGGCCTACGGCCTAAGCAGCCAGCAATACCAGCAGGGGGAGCGCAGGCTCAGCGCTGAAGCGGAGGAAATCCCGTTTTCCTATGAGGCAGAGGCGCCGTCTTCCCAATCGGCGTTGACTTATCTAAAACCGCAATATCCTTTGCCCGAACAGCCGGCGGTAGCATACCAGGATTTTCCTGCTTCCCAGGGCGTTGCCAGGGCAGGCGGCTCCAGCGGTGGAAATAAAACCCGCGCTTCCAATTACCTTATGCAGGCCAGGGAGAATTTCGATGCAGGTAGCTATGTAGTAGCTTTGAAAGAAGCAACGGTCGCGGAGTATCTGGACCCCGAAAATTCCGAAATCAGTTCTTTTGTGGAAGAGATCCGTAAAAAACTTTTAAATTAGTTACTGCGCTATATCACGCCTCATTTTCCCGTGTTTAATTAATCGTAGAAATGGCTCTCCCGAGGTTGGCCTAAATGGCTAAAGAAAGATTATTTTTACTTGATGCTACAGCTTTTTGCTATCGCGCCTTCTACGCTATCGGAGGCCTGTCTACCTCATCGGGTCAGCCTACCAACGCGGTTTACGGTTTCGCCAATATGCTTAAGAAGATTATTAAAGATAGGCACCCTGATTTTATCGCTGCTTGTTTTGACGTATCCCGCGATACGTTTCGCCAGAAGAAATTTGCCGCTTATAAGATACATCGTCCCCCGATGCCTGAAGGCCTATCTTCCCAGATGCCGTTTATCAGGCAGCTGGTGAGCGGTTACGGCATAGCGGTTTTTGAAAAAGAGGGTTACGAGGCAGACGACATCATTGCGACTATCGCTGCCAGGGCGAAGGAGGAGGGGCTGAAGGTAACCGTCGTTAGCTCCGATAAGGACATACTGCAGTTGGTGGATGAGGATACCGAGGTATTTAATCCCTACAAGGATAACGGTATTACCTACGATGCAGAGAAGGTCAGGGGGGCTTTTGGGGTAAGCCCTTCCCAGATCCCGGATCTCATTGCCTTAATGGGAGACGAGGCGGATAACATCCCTGGCATCAGTGGCGTAGGAGAGAAGACTGCGAAGGCACTTATTAAAGAATTCGGTTCTCTTGAGTCCGTGCTGGCGCACGCCAACCGTATCATCCCCAAGAAGGTTTCAGGCGCCATTGAGGCTAATATGCGTACCGCCACTCTTAATAAGGAATTGGCTGTTTTGGATAGCAGGGTGAAGTTGGATTTTAGCCTTGATATGCTGCGCCCCGGACCCCTAGATACCGAGGGGCTCCTGGACTTATTTAAAAAGCTGGAGTTTAAGAAGTTCAGCAGGGAGCTTCAGGTAGAAGCAGGGGATTCAGTTGCGAAGGAGCTGCCGGTTGGAGGCGATAGCGACCTGGAGCAGATTATCAGCAGGCGCCTTGAGGTTATTTTAGGATTTAGCGAAGACGCGGGAATATTTTTATCTGCCGCAGGCAGGGGCTTCCGCCTGGCTGCCATTACTGCGAAGGCAAGGGAGATGCTTTCGCGCAGCGATATCCCCAAGACCGGTCACGACCTTAAAAGGATTAAGGTAATGCTGCAGAAGAATGGGGTAATCCTCGCAGGGCTGTATTTTGACACCATGATCGCGGCTTATCTTATTAATCCCGGTAAGGGTTCCTATGCGCTGGAGGATCTCTCCTGGGACTATCTGTCTCAAACTCCCTTGAGCAGGGGTATCGATAATGCCGGCGCCCTGACGGCAATCGCTGACCTTAAACCTCTCTTGGAAGCCGAGCTTAAGAAAAGGTCCCTCCTGGAGCTTTTCCGCAGCATTGAGATGCCGTTGGTGGAGGTGCTGGCGGAAATGGAGACAACGGGGATAAAATTGAACACGATGATCCTGGAGGACCTTTCCAAAGAACTGGAGAGGAGGCTTATCATCCTAATCCAGGATATATATAAGCTAAGCGGCGCGGAATTCAATATCAATTCCCCAAAACAATTGCGGACCATCATTTTTGAAAAGCTTGGGCTGCCGGTGGTAAAGAGGACCAAAACCGGCCCTTCTACCGATGAGGAGGTATTAAAGGCCCTGGCCTCTTCTCACGAGCTTCCGGCGCTGCTTTTAGAATACCGCCAACTTACCAAGTTAAAGAATACCTATGTCGATACCCTGCCCGCCCTGGTTGACCCGAAAACCGGCAGGATTCATACCTCATTTAATCAGACCGGTACCGAGACCGGCAGGTTAAGCAGCAGCAACCCTAACCTGCAGAATATACCTACCAGGACCGATATCGGCAGCAGGATCAGGCAGGCGATCGTGGCCTTTGATTCCGAGAGCTATCTTTTGGCGTGCGACTATTCGCAAATCGAATTAAGAATACTGGCGCACATATCCGGCGACGAGAACCTGATCTCGGAATTCAGGCAGGATAAAGACGTGCACCGGGCTACCGCCGCGCTCATCTACGGCCTAGGCGAAACCGAGGTTAGCGACCAGATGCGCGATACCGCCAAGAGGGTTAATTTCGGTATCATCTACGGCCTGACCTCATATGGTCTTTCTCGCGACCTCTCTATATCATTTGATGAGGCGCAGGATTTTATCGATACCTATCTAGCCAAATACCCCCGGGTTAAAGATTATATGCGGGAGCAGATTTCCAGGGCAGAGGATGACGGATTTGTTACCACTATCAGCGGCAGGAGGAGGTATATACCGGAAATTAAGGATAAGAATCAGGCAGTACGCCAGTTTGCACAGCGCAAGGCCATCAATACCCCCATCCAGGGCTCGGCAAGCGATTTGATAAAGGCGGCCATGATTGCGATAGAGCGGAACATAAATGGAAAGGGGATGGCCAGCCGCATGATAATGCAGGTCCACGATGAATTGGTTTTTAACGTACCCCGCCGGGAGTTTGATGCCGCTATGGGGTTAATCCGGAGCGCGATGGAGCACGTCATAGAGTTAAGCGTCCCGGTAAAGGTTACTGTTAAAAAAGGAGATAATTGGCTGGATATGGTATCTGTCAACTAAGAGGGAGGTTTAGAGAATGAAGGTTGTCATATGTGCTTCAGAGGTGGTTCCTTTTGCCAAGACCGGCGGGTTGGCTGACGTAGCAGGCGCCCTTCCGATAGCGTTGGAGGACGTCGGTCAGGAAGTCGTGATAGTGATGCCTAAATATAAGATGATACAGGATTCCAAGTTTAATATCCAAAGGCTCAAGCAGGGAATTTCCTGTACTACCGTGGGCAGGAATATCAAGGTTTATTTTATCGAGAACAGCCGGTATTTTGAGCGGGAGGGCCTTTACGGTGACAAGCAAGGGGATTACCCGGACAACCTCGAGAGATTTTCTTACTATTCCAGAAGGACCCTGGAGTTATTGAAGGAGCTGAATTTCCGCCCGGATGTCATCCATGTCCACGACTGGCAGGCGTGCCTTATCCCGGCCTACCTCAAGAACAATTACCGGCAAGAGGAGTTTTACAAGGATACCCGCGTGCTCCTGACTATCCACAACATTGGTTACCAGGGGATTTTCTCCAAGGATGAATACCCCAAGCTCGGATTGGACTGGGGGCTTTTCAATATGGAGATGCTGGAGTTTTACGATAAGATTAACCTCTTAAAAGGCGGGATAGTGTTCTCGGATACCGTCAATACCGTAAGCCCCACCTATAGCAGGGAGATCCAGACAAAGGAGTTCGGTTTTGGCCTTGAAGGAATCCTCGCCAAACGCCGCAATGAACTTTTCGGCGTCTTAAACGGCTTGGATTACTCTATCTGGAACCCCGCGACCGACAAGTTTATCTCGCAGAATTATTCTGCCCGGACCGTTAATGATAAGCTTAAGAATAAGGAGGACCTGCAGAGGTTCTCTAAGTTGCCGGTTGACGCCAAGGTGCCGCTCTTTGGCATTGTCTCAAGGCTTGCCGAGCAAAAGGGGTTTGATATCCTCTCTGAGGCCATTGATAAGATCTGCAAGAGGAAACTAGAACTGGTAATACTGGGCACGGGAGATCAGAAATACCACGAGCTCCTGGGTGATATTGTCAGGAAATACCCGGAGGTAGTCTCCCTGTACCTTAAGTTCGATAATACCCTGGCGCATAAGATATACGCCGGCTCTGACATATTCCTGATGCCTTCCAAGTACGAGCCGTGCGGGCTGGGGCAGATGATCAGTTTAAGTTACGGCACCATCCCCCTGGTCTTTAAGACCGGCGGCCTGGCCGATACCGTCAGCGATGCCAACGGGTTTGTCTTTGACCAATACAGCCCCAGCGCGCTGGAGGCGATAATCGATAAATCCATCAGGTCTTTCAGCGATAAAAAGAAATGGGGGCCCTTAGTTAAAAAAGCAATGCAATATAATTTTTCCTGGGAGGTTTCCGCCAGGCAATACCTTAAACTGTATAAGAGATAACTCATCTGGATGATGGTGCTAGGCATAACCGGGGGCTTCGGTAGCGGCAAAAGCACCGTTGCCAGGATGTTTGAGTCGCTGGCAAGGGGGAAGGGGAAGGTTTTGGATGCCGATGCCATTGCCCGCCGGTTGATGGCGAAAGGAAGCAGGGTTTATCGCAGGATAGTAACTGTCTTTGGGGACGGCATCATCGGCAGGGGCGGCGAGATTGACCGGCCTAAATTGGCATCCGCGGTTTTTAAAAATCCGGTTTTACTGCGCCGGTTGGCGCAGATAGTGCACCCGGAGGTGATAGGCGTTATAAAAAACCGGATAAGTTCCAGCCGAGCCAAGGTCGTCATCCTGGACGTGCCGCTTCTCTTTGAGACAGGGCTGAATGGCATGGCAGATAAGGTTATCGTAGTAAAGATTAAGCGCCGGGAGCAGATGCAAAGGCTAAGGCTCTCCAGGGGCTTCGCTAGAAAGGAGATACTGGAGAGGATGAATTTCCAGATGCCGCAGGCAGAGAAGATCCGCCTGGCGGACTTTGTAATAGATAACAGCAATAAAATAGAAGAAACAAGAACTCAGGCAGTAAAAATATGGAGGTCTTTGTGGAAAAATTAGATATCAGCAAGCTTAAGGAAATGAAGATTAACGAACTCAATAAACTATCCAAGGAGCTCGGCGTTAACGGATTAAGCGGCCTTAGGAAACAGGACCTGATTTTCAAGATCCTGCAGGCCCAGGCGGAAAAAGAGGGTTTGATGTTCGGGGAGGGGGTGTTGGAGATACTGCCTGAAGGTTTCGGATTCCTGCGTTCTCCCAATTACAATTACCTTCCGTGCCCCGACGATATCTATGTTTCCCCTTCACAGATACGTAAATTTGACCTGAAAACAGGCGATACCGTAAGCGGGGAGATACGTCCTCCAAAAGAGGGCGAGAAATACTTCGCACTGCTAAAGGTAGAGGCGGTTAATCACGAGCATCCGGAGGACGCAAAAGAAAAGGTGCTTTTTGATAATCTCACCCCAGTCTATCCCCGCGAGCACTTTATACTTGAGACAGTGCCTACGGAGATCTCGATGCGCATCATGGATCTGTTGGCTCCTATCGGCAAGGGGCAGCGCGGGCTTATCGTTGCGCAGCCCTACAGCGGAAAGACCGTGTTATTGCAGAAGATCGCCAATGCCATCATGTCAAACCAGCCGGAGGTAATACTGATTGTTCTTTTGATCGACGAAAGGCCGGAGGAGGTTACCGATATGCAGCGCCATGTCAAGGGAGAGGTTATCTCTTCGACCTTTGACGAGCCGCCGGAGAGGCACGTGCAGGTTGCTGAGATTGTGCTGGAGAAAGCCAAGAGGCTGGTGGAGCACAAGAAGGATGTGGTGATTCTCTTAGACAGCATTACGCGACTGGCGCGGGCCTACAATTCGGTTGTGCCGCACAGCGGTAAGGTGCTTTCCGGAGGCATTGATTCCAATGCCTTGCAGAAGCCTAAGAGGTTCTTCGGAGCAGCGCGCGCCATAGAAGAGGGAGGAAGCCTTACTATCATTGCCACCGCCCTGGTCGATACCGGCAGCAGGATGGACGAGGTTATCTTCGAGGAATTCAAGGGGACCGGCAATATGGAGATACAGCTTGACCGCAATCTCTTCCAGCGCAGGATATATCCTGCCATCGACATCAAGCGCTCCAATACCCGCCACGAGGAATTGCTCCTTAAGCCCGAGATACTGCAAAAGGCCTGGATACTCAGAAAGGTCCTTAATGAGCTTAATAACGTAGAAGCGATGGAGCTTTTGATTGAGAAACTGTCAAAGACCAAGAATAACACCGAGTTCTTGAACAGCATGAACCAGTAATTGATAGAGGAGGCAGGCATGAAAGAGAATATTCACCCCAAATACCAGGATTGCGTGATTGTGTGCGCGTGCGGCAATACCATCCATACCCGCTCCACCAAGCCGAACATCCGGGTGGACGTATGTTCAAGGTGCCACCCATTTTTCACAGGCAAACAGAAATTTGTGGATTCCGCCGGCAGGGTTGATAAGTTTATGAAGAAATACGGCAAGAAGCAATCCTAGGCTGCGAGGGATGATTAAACAGTTAGAGAAGCTGGATGCCCGCTATCGGGAACTGGAGGATCTCCTGGCTTCCCCCGAGGTTATCTCGAATAAGCAAGAGTATAACCGTTACGCAAAGGAACTCTCGGATATCCGGGAAGCGGTTTATCTTTTCCGGGAGTATCTGCGCGTCTGCGGGGAGATGGAAGGCCTGGAGCAACTGTTGAAGAGCAAGGCAGAGCAGGAATTCCTGGAGTTGGCCAAGACCGAACTTGAGGGGCTCTGCACTAAGAAGTCCGGCCTCGAAGAGAGGCTCAAGGAATGCATTGCCGCTGACGATGATGACCTCGGCAAGGACGTAATTGTCGAGATACGCCAGGGCACCGGCGGCATGGAGGCAGGGTTATTTGCGGCAGACCTTTACCGTATGTATACTAAATACGCTGTCAGGAAGAACTGGGTAGCGGAGGAGATGTCGTCCCACTCCACCGAGGTGGGCGGATTCAAGGAAATCATCTTTAGCGTCAAAGGCAGGGATGTCTACAAGCGCCTTAAGTTTGAAAGCGGGGTGCACCGCGTGCAGCGCGTTCCTGAGACCGAGGCACAAGGCAGGATACACACCTCAACTACCACCGTCGCAGTGCTGGCCGAGCCCCAGGAGGTCGATATAGACATCGAACCCAAGGATTTGAAGATCGATACCTATCGTTCATCCGGACCCGGAGGCCAGCACATGCAGAAGACCGATTCCGCGGTAAGGATTACGCACCTGCCAAGCGCAATAGTGGTGGCCTGCCAGGATGAGCGCTCGCAGCTCAAAAACAAAAATAAGGCGATGAGGATATTGCGTGCCCGGCTACTTGATATGAAGCAGCAGGAGGAGCTAAAGAAGATCTCATCGGACAGGAGGGCGCAGATCGGCTCCGGGGACAGGAGCGAGAAGATACGTACCTATAATTTCCCCGACCGGCGCATTACCGACCACCGCATTAATTTTACCACCTACAGGCTTGAAGAGGTATTAAACGGCGACCTTGATGAGATTTCCGATGCGTTGATAAAAGCCGCCAGCGATAAAAAGAACGCTACTTTCGATGAATGAAGCGGAATTATTGTTTTCTCGAATATTAGGACTAAGCCGTGCCGAGATGTGCTTAAGGATGCGCCAGCCGCTTGGCCGGGAGGTCTCTTTGCGGATCGCCGCGGTATTAAGGAGAAGGGGCAGGGGAGAGCCTCTGCCTTATATACTCGGGAGCGTCGAGTTTATGGGATTGGATTTTAAAGTCGGGCCCACCGTATTAATACCGCGCCAGGAAACGGAGCTTTTGGTAGAAGAGGCCCTTGCGCTCATCCGGCGTATCGGGCGTTTTGACTTGAGGGTCTTAGACCTTTGCACCGGCTCAGGATGCATTGCGGTGTCAGTAGCTAAGCTCTCTCGGGTGGCGCAGGTAGACGCTAGCGATATCTCGGATGGCGCCCTTGAGGTGGCGCGCCTTAATGCCCGGAGGCACAAGGCGGGCGTAAATTTCATAAAGGCCGATTTGTTCGAAGGCTGCCTTTTTGAGGAGGGGGTTTATGATTTAATCCTGAGCAACCCTCCTTATGTCGCAGGGGCCGATATAGAACACCTTGCGCCTGAAGTAAGGCAGGAACCCCGCTTGGCGCTGGAGGCCGGCAGGGAAGGGCTTGATTTTTACAGTCGTATCGCCAAAAAGGCAGCGGCCTATCTCAAGGAAGGCGGTTATCTAATGCTGGAGATGGGGTTTGGCCAGCGCGGTGCAGTAGAGGATATTTTTGAAGAAGCCGGTTTTAGGGCGGTAAAATTCATACGCGATTACCAGGGTATAGATAGGGTAATTATATTGCAAAGGAAGGCAGGATAATGGACAGGTTGGTGTTTGAGGGGGGGGTGAGATTAAAGGGCGAGGTCAGGATATCCGGCTCAAAGAATGCTGCGCTTCCGATACTGGCGGCGACCTTGCTTACCGATGAGCCGTGCGTTATCAGAGGGGTGCCGAATCTCTGCGATGTCATGACAATGCTTAAGATCCTGAGGTCTCTCGGGAAGAACGCGGAGTTCCATAACGGCACGGTAAGCGTCACGCAGGCGAGGCATGCGAACTTCGTAGCCGATTACAGGCTGGTTTCTACCATGCGCGCCTCATTTTGCGTGTTGGGGCCGTTACTGGCCAGATTCGGAAAAGCCAAGGTTTCCTTGCCCGGAGGTTGCGTTATAGGCGTGCGTCCGGTAGACCTGCACCTTAAGGGGCTGAAGGCGCTGGGAGCGGATATCGGTATCGAGTCTGGTTATGTGGTTGCTGCGGCAAAGCGTCTGCGCGGCAGCAACATGTATTTGGGAGGGGTTTTCGGTTCCTCGGTTTTAGGTACCGATAATGTAATGATGGCAGCTGCCCTTGCCGGCGGCAAGACCGTTATCGAAAATGCGGCCTGCGAACCGGAGGTTTCTGACCTGGCTAATTTTCTTGTTAGAATGGGCGCTAAGATTCAAGGCCAGGGCACCCCTACTATCGAGATACAGGGGGTAAGAAGTTTAAAAGGCACAGACTATACCATCATCCCGGACAGGATAGAAGTGGCTACATTTATGACGGCATCCCTTATCACGGGAGGGGATATCCTAATCAAGAACGCCTGCGCTTGCCATCTCGGGGCGGTGATTGATAAATTGACGGAGAGCGGAGCGGCAATTGCCAGGACCGACGCAGCGCTTCGGGTAAGGCCGCGGAGGCGTTTATGCCCGGTTAACGTTACTACCCTGCCTTATCCGGGTTTTCCTACGGATATGCAGGCGCAGATTATGAGCCTGATGGCGGTAACGCCTGGCATCAGCGTGATTACCGAGAAGATTTACCCCGATAGATTTATGCATGTGGCGGAGCTTAACCGTATGGGCGCGCGCATACAGCGCGAAGGCCCCCATGCTATTGTAGAAGGAGTAAAGATGTTATCCGGGGCACCGGTGATGGCATCGGATCTCAGGGCCTCAGCCTCGCTTTTATTGGCAGGCTTAGTTGCCAAAGGCAAGACCGTAATCTCCAGGATTTACCATCTTGACCGCGGATATGAGGATATCGAACGCAAGATGGGTGCATTGGGGGCCCGCATAAAGAGAGAAAAGGAATAGGCTTATGATATTGATGATTGATAATTACGATTCCTTTACCTATAACCTCGTGCAGTACCTGGCGATGCTGGGAGAGAAAGTGGAGGTTTTCCGCAACGATAAGATAAGCATCGAGAAGGTAAGGGGATTATCTCCGGCAAGAATTGTTATTTCTCCGGGGCCGGGCAGGCCGGAGGATGCCGGTATCTCATGCGATCTGGTAAAAGAATTTCAAGGGGGCATCCCTATCCTCGGTGTCTGCCTCGGCCACCAGTGCATCGGCCAGGTTTACGGCGGACGAATCGTATCTGCGAAGAGGCTGATGCACGGTAAGACCTCGCGCATTTATCATAACGGCAAGGGCATATTCCGTAATATCGAAAACCCATTTTTTGCTACGCGTTACCACTCGCTGGTAATAGAAAGAAAGAGTCTCCCGGCGTGCCTGGAGGTTAATGCCTGGACCAGGGAGGATGCCGAGATTATGGCCGTAAAACATAAACAACACCCTGTCTGGGGAGTGCAATTCCACCCTGAGTCTATCCTGACCAAGGCCGGGTTTGAAATATTAAGGAATTTCCTCAAGCTATGATACGAGACGCGATAAAAGCCCTGGTAGAAAAGAAGGACCTCAGCGCCTCCCAGATGCAGGAGGTAATGCGGCAGATACTGGGCGGCGCAACGGATACCGCAGACATCGTCGCTTTCCTGACATCCTTAAGCGATAAAGGCGAGACGGTGGAAGAGCTTACTGCGGCGGTTACCGTGATGCTCAAATACATTGAGCCCATTATCGTGGAGAGGGCGAATATCTTGGATACCTGCGGCACCGGCGGAGACAGGAAAGGAACCTTTAACATATCCACTGCCGCCGCGTTTGTCGCCAGCGGCGCAGGGGTTACGGTAGCCAAGCACGGCAACCGTTCCGTCTCAAGTAAATCCGGCAGCGCAGATATACTGGAATCCCTGGGGGTAAAAATAGATATGACGAGGGAGTTGATTAAAGAATGCCTGGAAAAGATAGGGATAGCCTTTTTGTTTGCGCCTAACCTGCACCCGGCCATGAAACACGTGATGCCCGCGCGCAGAAAGATCGCAGGGAAAACCATGTTTAATATCCTCGGGCCCTTGATAAACCCTGCCCGCGCCACCAATCAGCTTATCGGGGTTTACGACGCCCAATGGGCGCCTATCCTCGCCCGCGTGCTGCATAATCTGGGAACGCGGCATGTGCTGGTAGTGCACGGTAATGACGGGTTGGATGAAGTAACCACTACAGACAGGACTTTTATCTCGGAGGTGAGCGCCGGGGCATTCCGGGATTTTGAGACGACGCCGGAAGAGTTCGGGTTTAAGAGAGTCGCCCTTGATGCGCTGGCTGCGGAGGATGCCGTTTCCAGCGCCAGGATAGTGATGGATGTCTTAAGCGGCAAAAAGGGTCCGCCGCGCGACATTGTCTTGTTCAATTCCGGGTGTGCTATCTATGCCGCTGACCGGGCCGCTTCCATCAAGGAAGGGGTAGAGTTGGCAGCGGATTCGCTGGATTCCGGCCGGGCCATGAAGAAATTAACATTATTAAGGGAGTATTCCAAGAGATGAAGAAGAGCGATTTTCTAAAAGAGATAGTAGCCAGGAAGAAAGAAAAAATAGCTTTAAGTAAACACGAGCTTCCGGAAGAGGAATTGAAAGAGCGCGTTAAATCCCTGGCCCCTGCCAGGAATTTTATTGAGGCGATTCAGAAGCCCCGCCAGATTTCCCTGATTGCCGAGATAAAAAAGGCATCCCCTTCCCGCGGGGTAATCCGGCAGGATTTTAACGTGCAGGATATCGCACGTACCTATCAGGAGGCTGGGGTACAGACAATAGCCGTTTTGACCGAGGAGGATTATTTCCAGGGGCACTTATCTTATCTTAACGAGGTCCGCGGCATTACCGACCTGCCGTTGTTGCGCAAGGATTTTATTCTGGAACCTTACCAGATTTACGAGTCGCGTTTTTTCGGAGCCGATGCCGTGCTTTTGATATCCGAGATGCTTACCCAGGACAGCATCCTCCAGATGAGCCAGCTTGCTGCCGAACTCGGCCTGGCATCACTGGTGGAGGTGCATAGCGAAAAAGAACTGAGGAAGGTGCTTAAACTTAAGAATATCAGCCTCATCGGGATTAATAACCGCGACCTGCATACCCTGGAGGTGGATCCCTGCACCACCCAGAAACTCTTTACGCTTATCCCCAAAGACAAGACGGTAGTTGTAGAGAGCGGCATTAAGAGTCGTCAGGATGTCATGTTTCTGAAGATACTGGGGGTGAGCGCGGTCCTGATAGGGGAGGCATTTATGGCAGCTTCCGATATACGTCGCCAGGTTGAAGAGATAATGGGATGGTGAAGGTCAAGATATGCGGCATTACCAACCTTGAGGATGCCCTGGCTGCGGTGATTGCCGGTTGCGATGCGTTGGGTTTTGTATTTTACCGCAAGAGCCCGCGTTACATCGCGCCGTCCCGGGCCGGCCGTATTATCAGGCTCCTGCCTAAGAAGGTACTCAAGGTCGGGGTATTTGTGGATGCCCCGGCTGCGCGCATAAAAGGTATTGCCAGAAAATGCGGGCTTGATATGCTTCAGTTCCACGGGAGAGAAACCCCGGCATTTTGTAAAAAATTTAAGGACCGGCGCGTTATCAAGGCCTTTCGCGTCAAAGGCATAGTAGATCCAGAAGAGGTCTTAGGTTACGATACCTTTGCCTACCTTTTTGATACCTATTCGAAATCAGCAGCCGGAGGCACTGGCAGGGCCTTTGACTGGAACCTATTGAAGGGACTGTGCTTGTTAAAAAAACCGATATTTCTTTCGGGAGGCATTAACTCCGGGAATGTGCGTCGGGCAATCAGGCTGGTGCGGCCGGAATGGGTAGATGTCTCCAGTTCGCTTGAGACAGTCCCCGGCAGGAAAGACCACCGCAAGGTTTACGAATTGATAAAAATATTAAAATCATAAGGAGCTGGCGATGCTACCGGATAAAAAAGGTCATTTTGGAGTCTTCGGAGGAAGGTTTGTACCGGAAACGCTCATCTGTGCCCTTGATGAATTGGAGAAGGAATACCTCATAGCCCGTAAGGACGCGAGATTCAGGAAAGAGCTGGATTATTATCTTGAGGAATACGCCGGCAGGCCTACCCCCCTATACCTGGCGCGTAACCTGAGTCGTTGTTTAGGCATCTCTAAGATTTATCTTAAAAGGGAGGATCTCCTGCATACCGGCGCGCATAAGATTAACAATACCCTGGGCCAGATTATCCTCGCCCGCAGGATGGGCAAAAAGCGCATCATTGCCGAGACTGGCGCCGGACAACACGGCGTAGCTACCGCGACAGTGGCGGCATTGTTCGGCCTGGAATGCGTTGTATACATGGGGCAAGAGGATATCAGGAGGCAGGAGTTGAATGTTTTCCGCATGAAGCTCTTGGGTGCGCGGGTCATTCCGGTTAAGAGCGGTTCCCGCACGCTCAAGGATGCCATGACCGAGGCCCTCAGGGATTGGGTTACCAACGTGCGCAATACGCATTATATTATCGGCAGTGTTGCCGGTCCGCACCCATATCCGGTGATGGTACGCGATTTTCAGGCCGTAATCGGACGTGAGGCGAGGACCCAGGTTCTCAAGAAAGAGGGCAGGCTTCCCGATTACCTGGTGGCTTGCGTAGGAGGGGGAAGCAATTCCATGGGGTTGTTCCATCCCTTTTTCAAGGACCGCAGGGTTAAGTTTATCGGAGTAGAGGCAGCCGGATTGGGGCTTTCATCGGGAAAACACTCTGCGAGTCTCGTAGCAGGGCATGCCGGGGTGCTGCACGGCTCCAAATCCGAGCTCCTGGAGGACAGTGACGGCCAGGTTAAATTGGCTCATTCCATTGCTGCCGGGTTAGATTATCCGGGGGTAGGCCCGGAGCACGCCTATTATAAAGAAAGCGGCCGGGCAGAATACGTAGCGGTTAACGACAGGGAGGCGCTGGAAGGCTTCGGGCTTTTGTCGCGCACCGAAGGGATCATACCGGCGCTGGAGCCGTCGCACGCAGTTTTTTATCTTACCAGACTCAGGACAACGATCAAAAAAAATTCCATTGTCATCGTTTGTATCTCCGGACGAGGAGATAAAGATACCAATACCGTAGCCGAAAGGTTAAGATTATGAACAGGCTCCAGGAAAGATTCCGCTTTTTAAAGAAGCAGGGCGGGAAGGCGTTTATCGCTTTTATCACTGCCGGCTATCCGTCTTTAAGCATTACCGAGAAGCTGACGTTGAGGCTCGCTGCCATAGGGGTTGACGTCATAGAATTGGGGGTGCCGTTCTCCGATCCCATGGCTGACGGGCCGGCAATACAAGAGGCCTCGCAGGTCGCCCTCAAGAAAGGGGCCAACCTTAAAAAAATCCTTAAGACCATCCGCAACATCCGCCGCAAGAGCAATGTCCCTATCTGCCTGATGACTTATTACAACCCTGTTTTTTGCTTCGGAGAAGAAAGGTTTGCAGAGGCAGCTTCTGTCTCGGGAGTCGACGGCGTTATCATACCCGACCTTCCCCCTGAAGAGGGAAAGTCATTTTCGCGGTTCGCCTCTGAATACGGCCTCAATGTAATATGTTTTGTTTCTCCGACCACCAGTACCTGCCGCATAAAGTATATTACGGACACAGCGGGAGGTTTTATTTATTACCTTTCGCTTACCGGGGTTACCGGCGCGCGCAGCAAGCTTCCTGCGGGACTGGCACGGGACATCTGCCGTATCAAGAGATTTACCTCCAAGCCGGTATGCGTAGGTTTCGGGGTATCAACGCGTCATCAGGTGCGGGAGCTTTCCCGGGCGGCGGACGGGGTTATCGTCGGCAGCGCCATAATCAACAAGATAAAAGAGAACATCGGCCGCAAGGATTTGGTTGGGGAGGTAGCCGATTTTGTTTTGAGGCTTAAGGGCTAGATATGTACGAGAAGACGATCCTGGATAACGGATTGCGCATAGTAGCGTATCCCATGACCGCGATGCAGTCGGTAGCGCTGGGAATATGGATTAACGTCGGAGGCAGGTATGAATCGCGCGAATTCAAGGGCATCAGCCATTACCTGGAGCACCTCCTTTTTAAGGGGAGCAGGAAATATTGCTGCCGTAAGATTAAAGAGTCCATAGAGGGTATCGGCGGGTCATTGAACGGATTTACCTCAGAAGAACTTACCTGTTATCTGGTCAAGATACCCTTCCGTCACCTGGAACTGGCGCTGGATATATTATCCGATATGGTGCTTAATCCACTCCTGACACAGGAGGATATAGATAAGGAGCGCAGCGTCATTATCGAAGAGATAAAGATGTATAAAGACCATCCGCAGAGCTATGTTTATGAGCTTTTGGATGAGCTGCTCTGGCCCGGACAGCCGCTGGGGATGGGCATTGCCGGAACAACCGAGTCGGTTGGCAGGATTAACCGTAAGGACCTCCTGCTATACCAGGGGCACCACTACACTCCTTTGAATATGGTGGTGAGCGCCTGCGGCAGGCTTAATTACCCCCGTTTTAAAAAAAGGATAGAGGGTATCTTTAAGGACGCTTCTGGTAAATCCCGCAATGTTTTCGTAACAGCCAGGGAGAATCAGCGCCAGCCGCAGTTTAGAATATTCCACAAGGATACCGAGCAGACGCATCTGGCTCTGGGGTTTCACGGTTTTATGCGCGACCACCACTTGAGGCACGCCATGGCGATGTTGCATATCATCCTGGGGGCCAATATGTCCAGCCGTCTTTTTAATGAGGTAAGGGAAAAAAGAGGGCTGGCCTACGAGATAGGGACACAGGTCAAGCATTTCCAGGATACCGGCGCTTTCCTGGTGCATGCCGGAGTTGACAACAGCAAGACCTCTGACGCCGCAGCCGTGATATTAAGGGAACTCGGCAACATCAAGCGCGACCTGCCGGGGATCGACGAATTCAGGCGCGCCAAGGAATTCTACCTGGGGCAGTTAAGATTGAGCCTGGAGGATACCATGGACCACATGCTTTGGATAGGGGAATCCAGCGCCACTTTAAATAAAACCTATTCACTGCCAGCGGTAATCAGTAAAATCCAGAAGCTCAGGCGCGATGATGTGCGCCGGGTTGCCCGCATGATATTCAAAGAGAATAATCTCAACCTTGCCCTTATCGGCCCTCTTGGAGGGGCAGAGGAGAAGACACTGAAAGGACTGTCTTTATGACGTTGGACTCGTTTCCTTTGATACTTCTGTTTTTATTTTTGCTGGCGGCTTTTTCGTTCTTTTTTTCCGCTTCCGAAACCGCAATCATAGGGTTAAGCAAGATAAAATTGCGCCATATGATTGCCAACGGCGTAAAACGCGCCAAGACCGTCCAGGGGCTGCTTACCAGGCTGGACAAATTTATCGCAGCCATCTTAATAGGAAACGACTTCGTCAACATCGCAATCTCAGCCGTCGTTACTGCCATGATGGTGGAGGCATTCGGTTATCGCGCGGGCGTAATAATAGCGACATTCGCTTCCAGCTTCTTTGTGCTTATCCTGTGCGAGATCACCCCTAAGATACTGGCTACCAAGCATACCGAGAAGGTGGCGCTTTTCAGCGCCCCGCTGATGGCCATGTTTATCAGGGTATTCCATCCGATAATCATCGTCTTTACTTTTATCAGCGGCGTTATCCTTAAGGTATTCGGGCTGGGCTCCTCCAAGAGATCCCCCCTTATTACCGAAGAGGAGCTGCGTACCATGATTGAGGTCGGCAAGGAGGAGGGGGTTTTAAGCGATGAAGAAAGAAAGATGCTGCACCGTATCTTTGAATTCGGAGATACCAAGGTTGGCGAGGTAATGGTGCCGAAAGAAAAAATGGTGGCGGTCAACATCAACAGCACCCCGGAGGCGCTTTTAAATATATTCATAGAAGAGGGGCATGCGAGGCTGCCGGTGTACAACGACTCCGTGGATGACGTCGTTGGCATCATATATGCCCGCGACCTCCTCTATATACTCAGGGACAAAGGGTTATTCCTTTTACATGACCTTCTGCATCAGCCTTATTTCGTGCCGCCGTCGATGCGGGTGAACGAGTTGCTGCGCAGGTTCCAGGCCGAAAAGATCCAGATCGCTATCGTCGTAGACGCCAATAAAAAAACCCTGGGCCTGCTTACCCTGGAGGACCTTATCGAGGAGATAGTGGGAGAGATCGAGGAGTCGCATCTCTCCCACCGAATAAATAAGCATTGACCCCCTATTTTTTTACTGTATAATATCAGTCTATAGCAGTTGACGGAAAGGGGCAAAGAGCGTTGACACGCCGCAGGCGGCGTGGTAAGATAGAAAAAATCGCAAAAAGGAGGATGCAATGGCAGAAAAGGGATATTGCGTCAAATGCAAGGGCAAGAAAGACATGAAAGACGAACAGAAGGTTACCATGAAGAATGGCCGCCTCGCAGTCAAAGGTAAATGTCCGGATTGCGGTACGGGGATGTATAAGATCTTGGGCAAAAAATAACCAGCCGTTTAAGAAGACGGATCGTTGTTTTAATAGAATTGAAAACCTATGCCGGAGGAGGGGCTTCCCAGAAGAAGGCCCAGCCTCCGGCATCATTAAATAACGGCGCTAAAGCAGCCTCGGGGAGAGAAGCGATAGATACTAAAAGAACAGCCTTACGTATTGCGGCAATAGCAAAGGGGATGAAGGCGCAGAAGATAACGGTTCTGGATATGCGTGCGGTTTCGGGCTTCTGCGATTATTTTGTAATAGCCAGCGCAACCTCCCTCAGGCAGCTAAACGCGTTATCCCGCGCCATTGAGGAAGAGATGCTTAAAGAGCGTCAAAAACCCCTTTCAAAGGCCTTGCCTAATGATGAGTCCGGCTGGGTGGCGTTGGATTATTCCGGAGTCGTCGCGCACATATTCTATAAGCCATTAAGAGATTTTTATTCCCTGGAGCGCCTCTGGTCCGATGCCAAGAAGGTAAGGATCACCAGAAAGGCGGCGCCCTAAGTTAGATTTGTTTCTAGTCCCGCATTGAAGTCACCCCGCAAGCAGCGATGAAAGAAAAAATCAACGCCTTGTTAATAAAATTAATAACGGACTCTTTAAGCGACGTGCCGGGGGCAGCAGGCGCCCTGGCCGGATTAAAGGAAGAACTGTATCTGGAGCTTCCCAAGGATAGCCGTTTCGGGGACCTCGCCAGCAATATTGCCTTAAAGCTCTCCAGGCCGCTTAAGAAGTCTCCTCCCGAGCTGGCCCAGGAGATTGCGGAGAAGATTAAGGCCCGGCTGCAAGATTCACCCCTCGGTTTAGGCGTCAAGGAAGTAAGGGCAACAGGAGGATTCGTTAATTTTGCCCTTCGGCAGGAGTATTTTTATGAGTATCTCTCTGGCGTCATCAAAAAAGGCAAGAGTGCCTTAAGGATGAACCTTGGATGCGGCAGAAGGGTGCTCCTGGAGTTTGTAAGCGCTAACCCCACCGGCCCGCTCTCCGTAGCGCATGCCCGTCAGGCAGCAGTAGGAGATGCCCTGGCAAGGGTCCTTTCATTTTTAGGTTTTCATGTAAAGAAGGAATACTATCTTAACGACGAAGGCAACCAGATTGATATCCTGGGGCGCTCCGTGGAATTGAGATTTGCAGAACTCCAGGGCAGGAATGTGGCATTCCCGGAGGACCATTACCAGGGGGATTATATATATGATATTGCCAGGGCCGTTAAATCCCGCATGATAAAGGGATGCAATTTCAAGCTCTATGCCGTAAACTACATCCTTAAGGTTATCAAGGAAGAGTTGCGTGATTTCGGGGTACGCTTCGATCGCTGGTATAGCCAGAAGTCGCTTCGCAAAAGCGGACGTATCGAGAAGACCTTGCGTATGTTGGAGCGCCGCGGACTTCTCTACCGCCAGGAGGGAGCGCTCTGGTTTAAGTCCATGCAATTCGGCGACGACAAGGACCGGGTAGTGGTAAAGAGCGACGGCTCCTATACTTATCTGGCCCCGGATATCGCCTATCACCGCGAAAAATACCGTCGGGGATTTGCCTGGCTCATCAACCTTTGGGGACCCGACCATCACGGTTACATCAACCGCCTTAAGGCCGCAGTGCAGGCATTGGGGGAGAAGGCGGATTCCCTCTCCGTAATCATCGTGCAATTAGCGACGATATTCAGGGGGGGAGAGCAGGTGCTGATGTCTACCAGGCGCGGCCAGTATATTACCATGAGGGAGGTGTTGGATGAGGTCGGCAGGGATGCCGCGCGTTTCTTCTTCATGATGCGCCGTACCGACAGCCACCTGGATTTTGACCTTGAGCTTGCCAAAAAGAAAAATAGCGATAACCCGGTTTATTACGTGCAATATGCGCATGCCCGTATCGCAAGTATCCTTTCCAGCAGCCCCTTTAAAAACGGCGGGCAGGGGCCGGATTTTTCCCTGCTTAAAGAAACCGAGGAGCTCGCCTTAATCAGGAAGCTCTGGGAGCTGCTTTACGTATTAGAGGTTTGTCTTAAGACCGCCGACCCCTACATGCTCACCGTTTACCTGCAGGGTTTAGCCGAGTCCTTCCATAAATTCTACGACCGCCATCGCGTGTTAGGGCAGGAGAGAGAATTAACCCGCGCAAGGCTCGCCTTGATAAGCGCTACGCGTACCGTCATAGCTACCGGGCTGGACATTCTGGGTATTTCGGCTCCGGAAAAGATGTGAAATGAATGCGCATAAAATCCTCAAGATTGCCTCGCCTGAACCGTCTCTTCAAGATACGCTCAGTAGCAGCCTGGGAATATCAAAGACGTTTTCCCAGGTCTTGATTAACCGCGGGATAAGGGGGGCAGGGGAGGCAAGAAGGTTCCTGGATGCCGATGTAGGCGGGTTGTCGGACCCGTATTCCTTCCGCGATATGCCCAAGGCCGTAGACATTATCAGTAAGGCAATTGCCGATAAAAAAAAGGTGATGGTCTTTGGGGATTATGACGTTGACGGGATTACCGCCATAGCAATACTAGATATTGTCCTTCGGCGCCTTGGGGCCGATGTGCTGCATTATATCCCCCACCGCATAAAGGAAGGATACGGTTTAACGAAGAATATACTGCGCCTGGCAGAAGACAGGGGCGCGGGTGTTCTCATTACGGTAGACTGCGGCATCAACAGCCCCCGGGAAGTAGAGGCCTTGGAGCGTCGTAACATCAGGGTAATTTTAACAGACCATCATGAGCCTGCCTCTTCGGGAGAGCTGCCCGCAGCTTCAGCGATTATCAATCCCAAGGTCAAGGGGTCGGTTTATCCGTATCGCGACCTGGCAGGGGTAGGGGTTGCCTATAAGTTATGCCAGGCGCTTAGCGGAGGGGATTTAAACGATTGCCTTGATATCGTAGCTCTGGGGACTGTCGCGGATGTCGTGCCCCTTACCGGAGAGAACCGCATTCTGGTAAAGGAGGGTCTTAAGCGCCTTAAGGACACTGCCAACCTCGGTCTGCAGGCCTTGATGGAATCCAGCGGCATCAAAGGCAAGAATATCAGCCCTACCTTTGTCAGTTATATCCTGGGTCCGCGTATCAATGCCAGCGGGAGGATGGATAGCGCCGAGGTAGCGCTGGAATTGCTTTTGAGCAGCGATAGGGCGAGGGCAACGGAGCTGGCTTCTCTACTGGAGGGATATAACCGCCAGCGTCAGAAAGTAGAGAGCAGTATACTTGAAGAGGCCCAGGCGATTATTGACAAGGAGGTTAATTTTAAGGAACATAAGATTATCGTTATCGCCAAAGAAGACTGGCACCAAGGGGTGCTTGGTATTGTAGCCTCCAAGCTTGCCGACCGTTTTTACCGGCCGACCATACTTATATCTTTAAACGAAGAGCTCTGCAAGGGCTCCGGGCGTTCCATAAAGAATTTTCATCTTTTTGATGCCCTTGCGGATTGCAGCAAATACCTGGATTCTTTCGGAGGCCACAGCCATGCGGTAGGGTTGTTGATCTCCAGGGATAATATCGCGGACTTCAGGCACAGCATCAATCGCCTGGCCCGGGAGAAATTGTTGTTACAGGACCTCCTGCCGAGTATCGAGGTTGATATGGAACTGGGATTTTGCGATTTAAACGAAAGGCTGGCCGATGAGCTTAAGCTGCTGGAGCCGTTGGGTGCCGCAAACCCCAAGCCCTTATTCTATAGCCGTAACCTAAATCTTAAGAACGCGCCGCAGGCCCTTGGCAGGGATACCCTCAAATTCTGGGTTACTGACGGTAATATTACTTATCAGGCTATAGGGTTTGGGATGGCCAGTCTCTCAGGAGAGCTTGTTAGGACTTCGGCCTTTGATTTGATTTATACTCCGAGGATGGATTCCTGGAGGGGGGGAAACTCTCTTATTCTGGAAGTCGAAGATATCTTCTTTAAGTAGGGGGGATTCGCCTAGACCCTTGCTACCTTGCCTTTTTTGATGCATTTAGCGCAGACATAGACTCGCCTGGGTTTGTTGTCGAGCAATATCCGCATTTTCTGCAGGTTAGGCAGGAAAAGCCGTTTGGTGCTACGCACTATTTTACTTCCAGTGCCGCCTTTGCTTTTGGCCAGGCCCTTACGTACGACGTGTTTTCCTAAAAGAGGATTCTTGCCGCAGATAGCGCAAACTTTAAGCATGGTTATTTACCTCACAGAGCTTTGGTCTATTAAGGATTAGAGTATACTTGAAAATATCCCCTTGTCAAGTTAAAATAAATGGATACGAAATAAATAGAGACGCTTTCCTCCCTAATCGGGACAGTGTCTTCGTCCAGGCGCCCAAAAGCCTTCGGTATGACAAAAAACAGTTTCTATCATATAGTAAAGACGCTTTCCCGAACAACAAGGAAAACACCTCCGGTTTATAGATGAATATACTTGAGGGATTAAACGAAGAGCAGAAAAGGGCGGTTACCCACCGCCAAGGCCACCTGCTTATCATCGCCGGAGCAGGTACCGGCAAGACTACCGTTATTACCAGGAGGATAGCCTGGCTTTTATCAGAAGGGTTAGCGCGCACCAACGAAATCCTGGCGCTTACCTTTACCGATAAGGCAGCCTTGGAGATGCTGGAACGGGTGGACATACTGGTTCCTTACGGCTACACTGATATCTGGGTGTCTACCTTCCATGCCTTTGGCGACAGGTTATTGCGCGAGAATGCCCTGGTTGCAGGGCTCAACCCCGATTTCAGGGTTTTGACCAGGCCCGAGGCAGCGGTATTTTTCAGGGAGCACCTTTTTGAATTTGACCTCTCTTATTACCGCCCTCTAGCCGAACCCACCCGTTTTATCGAATCCATGATTTCGGTTTTCAGCCGCGCCAAGGACGAGGATATCTCTCCCCGGGATTACCTGGATTATGCCCGTGAACTTAACGCCAGGGCAGTCCATAATAACGATCCTGCCTTGCAGGAAGAGGCACGCCAGCAAATGGAGATAGCCTTGGCTTATGCCAGATACCAGGAGTTGTTTGCCAGCCACGGCGTAGTAGATTTCGGGAACCAGTTTTATCTGGCGCTTCGGCTCCTTAGGGAGCACCCGCTAGTTCTAAAGAGTTACCAGGAGCAGTTCAAGTATATACTCGTAGATGAATTTCAGGATACCAATTTTGCCCAGTTCCAGCTGGTGAAATTACTCGCAGGCAACGCCGGCAACATCACGGTGGTTGCAGACGACGACCAGTGTATCTACAGGTGGCGCGGGGCCGCCTACAGCAACGTGATGAATTTTACCGAGACTTTTCCGCAGTCAGACAGGATTAGCCTTATACGCAATTACCGTTCCACCCAGGTTATCCTGGATTCCGCCTATCGCCTGATTCAGAATAATAACCCGGAGCGCTTTGAGGTCAAGGCCGGCATAGACAAAAAACTTGTCAGCGCCGATAAGGCCAAGGGGCATTCTCCGCAGCATTTGCATTTTGATACGAATTCGGCGGAGGCCGACTGGGTGGCCTCGACTATCCAGGAGAAGGTCAAGACCGGCAGGTTTAAATACCGTGATTTTGCAATATTGGTGCGTTCCAATTCCGATGCCAAGGCGTACCTGCAGGCCCTTAATATGCAGGCTATTCCCTGGCAGTTCAGCGGTAACCAGGGGCTTTATTCCCGCGAAGAAGTGAAACTTTGCATTAGTTTCCTGCGCGCAGTGGCAAACCAGTCGGATTCGCTAAGCCTCTATTATCTGGCGACGAGCGAGGTATATTCGCTTGAGCTTTCGGATATAGGTCTGTGCATGCATTATGCCAGGCGCAGCAATAAACCGCTCTTTACGGTATTCAAGAGCCTGGCTGATATAGAGGAATTAGCGGAGGTCAAAGAGGGATCCCGCAGAAAGATTAAAGAAATACTGGAGGACCTGGATAAATTTCTCAGGCTTTCGCGGCAGGATACCACCGGCAGGCTATTGTATAGCTTTTTGACCGATACCGGCTACCTTAAAAGGCTCGCCAGGGATATGAATCTCGAGAAGGAAGCCAAGATCCAGAACCTCGCCAAGTTTTTTAATATCGTAGGAGATTTTGAGTTGGTGGCAAAAGAGGACCGGGTAATCAACTTTGTAGGTTACCTCGACCTTTTGATCGAAGCGGGGGACGACCCCGAGACCGCCGAGAACGACCCGAACGCAGATTTGGTAAACGTCCTTACCATCCATAAGGCAAAGGGGCTTGAGTTTAAGACCGTATTCATGGTCAGCCTGGTAAATACCAAATTTCCAGTTTCGGCGCGCAGGCAGTCCATTCCCCTGCCCGGCTCCCTTATCAAGGAGATAATTCCGGAGGGCGATTTTCATATCCAGGAGGAGCGGCGTCTTTTTTATGTCGGGATGACCCGCGCCGAGAGGGAGCTTTATTTTACCTCTGCCATGGATTACGGTGGCGCTCGTACGCGCCGCGTCAGCCAATTTGTGTCCGAATCGCTGGGGGGGGAGGGCAAGGAGAAGGGGGCGCGCAGCAGGAGCGCCCTTGAGGCGATACGGAGATTTGCCCCGTCAAGGCATTCGGCTAATCCGGTCCCGGCTTCTCTCGGCGATGGACAGATTCTGCCTCTTAGTTTTTACCAGATTGACGATTACCTTACCTGCCCCTTAAAATACAAATACGTACATATCCTGCGCGTGCCTATTATGGAGCACCATACCGTTATCTACGGCCGCGCCATGCACGAAGCGGTAACGAAATACTTCCAGTTTAAGATGGCTGGCAAAAAAATACAGCCGGGTGAGCTCCTGGAGGCATTCCGCTTGAGTTTTGACCCGCGGGGTTTTATCAGCGAGGAGCACCAGGAGGAACGTTTTCGCATCGGCCAGGAGGCGCTGCTGCGTTTTTACGGCGCCGAAGAAAAACGCGGCTCCCGCCCCCTCTATATCGAAAAAGATTTTTCTTTCATGCTTGATGATAATAAGATTCGCGGGCGCTTTGACCGTATTGATAAAGATGAGGGGGGAGCGATTATCATGGATTTTAAGACCTCCGAACTTAGCAGGCAGCAGGATGCCGATAAGCGCAGCCGCGACAGCCTCCAACTTAGTATATATGCCTTGGCATATCGGAATATTTTCGGCGAACTTCCGAAGCTGGTGCAACTGTATTTTTTGGAGTCTGGTTTAATCGGAAGCTCCGAGAGAGATGAGGAAGGCCTCCGTAAAATCCAGGATAAAATCAGGGTAGTAGCGGCAGGTATCCGTTCCCGCCTTTTCGAGGCCAAGCCCGAATACATGGCATGCAGATACTGCGCCTACAACCAGATCTGCCCTTCGGCAAGCATAAGGTAAAAAGATGATTGATTTTGGCCCGTGGGAAGCAAGTCCCCCTGAGGTGAGATTGACGCTTCTGGCAGCAAGGGCCTTAGTCAGCGGCGCCGATAAGGAAACAACCCAGGAACTTTTAAACCGTCAATCCCTGGATTGGGGCCAGTTCAACAGACTCATCAGATACCACGAATTATCGCCTTCCGCTTATATCATCCTAAAAGAATTTCCTGCGTTAGTCTCTCAGGAAGAGCTAAGATTACTGGAGCAGCAGTTTTACTGCAACCTCCTGCGTTTAAGTTTGCTGCAGCAGGAGCTGATTGAAATCATGGGTAATCTTCAAGCGCGCAACATTACGGTTTTACCATTAAAGGGAGCGCATTTTCTTTTGGATCCCGAGCCCTACGGCGACAAGGCTTATTTAAGACCGATGCTCGATATGGATATCCTGGTCAAGAAGGGCGACTATCATGAGGCGCAGCGTATCCTGGAATCCAGAGGATATCTCAAGGAGCTATACGACAGAAAAGAAGAATACTGGCGCAGCAGAAGCTACCATCTTGCTTTCAGGAAAAAGTCCGGCGGTAGAATCAACTATATGGTAGAGTTGCACTGGGGATTGGACTATCCTAAGAATAATCATTTGTTGCCGCAATTCTGGGAGAGAAGTATAAAGAGGCAAAGGGAAGGGGGGTGTATCTATCTTTGTTCTCCGGAGGACACGCTCCTGAGTCTTGCCTTGCACCAGCGTCGTTTCGGCAAGATGCTTTTATTGAAGAACGCCTGTGACGTAGCTTTATTATTGCGCAGATATAAAGATGCGTTGGATTGGGATTACCTCCTGCGGGAGGCAAAGGAGGCGCGGATGCTCACCGTGCTTTATTTTGTCCTTTTTCAGGCAGAGTTTCTGTTTGGCCCCCGGATACCGGACGCCTTTTTAAAGACATCGGGGGTGGCGGGGTATAAAAGAAAATTAATCCGTGATTTTATCCTGGAAGATACCTTTAGCTGTCGTCCGGACTTAAAGAGGCTTTATCTCAAGGCCCATTTTTTGCTTTATGATAATTTTGCGCAACCCCTAAGGGTCGTGTTAAATATTCCGCAGGAACAATTTGCCAAATTCTACGGTTTATCGCCTTATGTTTTTACCACCGTTATCCGTTATCATTTTCGCTGGTTTTATTTTATTAAAAGTTGCGTAGAAATTCTGCATAAAACATCCATTCGCAGGCGATAGGGGCGTTTGGTTATTTGCAATTCTCCTTGATTTCGTCTCTCGGCGATAGTATCATGTTAGCTTAGGCAGTCGTATTTGTGGCGCACGCTTTGGCCGAAGAAAAGCGGAGATTTAGAGGCAACTGATAAAAACCCATCTCGAGCCGCTATAAAATCTCCGACATGAGCCTTTAGACAATACCAGGCCCTCCTGAAGATAGCCTGATTTTCTCCGGTCATTTTTGATCGTGGAAGTATCCGGATACGCCATTAAACGCGCTAGAATATCCGGGAGGTTCAGCTATTGCCGGTTCCCGAGAGAATATTAATAATGAATATATTGACTTGCCATGCAAAGTAGCGTATAATGTTTAAAAAATGAAGGAGGTGAAGCAAGTTGGCGTTGGTAAAAGAACAAAAAAAGCAGCTTATTGATGATTTTAAGGTTCACCCCAGGGATACGGGTTCTCCCGAAGTGCAGATCGCGTTGCTTACAAGCAGGATCAATAACCTGGGAGATCATTTCAAGAATCACAAGAAGGATTTTCATTCCCGCCGTGGTCTCTTGATACTGGTAGGAAGAAGGCGCAGGCTTTTGGATTATCTCAAGACCAAAGACATCAAGAAGTACGAGGATGTCCTGGAAAAACTCGACCTGAGGAAATAAGAGCTTTCCGCTATTATCCTTATAAAATCATAACAATGAGGGGGCATAATGCAAATTAAGTTCGGCGAGAGGGAATTAGTTTTAGATACCGGTAAGGTTGCCCGTCAGGCCAACGGCTCGGTTGTCGTTACCTACGGTGGTACGGTAGTATTGGTTACTGCCTGCATGTCCAAAGAGCCGCGTGAAGGGCAGGATTTTTTCCCTTTGACCGTGGAATACCAAGAGAAGACCTATGCCGCCGGCAGGATACCGGGGGGGTTTTTTAAGCGCGAAGGCAGGCCTTCCGAAAGCGAGATATTGACATCGCGTCTGATAGACCGTCCTATCAGGCCGCTGTTCCCGAAGGGGATGTTTAATGATGTGCAGGTAATGGCAATTGTTATCTCCAGCGACGGAGAGAACGACCCCGACGTGTTGGCGGTCAACGGCGCCTCGGCGGCCTTGTCCATTTCAGACATACCTTTCGCAGGACCGCTTGCATGCTGCAGGGTAGGCAGGACGGACGGCAGGTTTGTGCTTAATCCCACCTACGCGCAGTTAGAAAATTCCGACCTCGACATCGTGGTGGTAATGAACAAAAAAGGCGTGGTAATGCTGGAGTCCAAACTCAAGGAGGTAGGCGAGGATGTTTTTATAGAGGCGGTAAGGTTTGCCTGCGATAACCTGAAGGGGATTATTGCGATGCAGGAAGAGTTCGTTGGGAAATTCGCAAAGCCCAAAAACGAAACCGTTGCCTACCGGAAGATCGATTCTTCCCTGCAAAATAAGGTCGAGGAGCTCTCGGCCGGGAGATTCAAGGCTATTTATGACTTAAGCGAAAAGCAGGAGCGCGAGGAGGCAGTAGACATTCTTTCCAAGGAGCTCGAGGCCAAGCTTGCGGAAGATGGGTTTGAGGCCGCTGATATCAAGACGGCCCTCTCAGAAGCAGAGAGAAAAGAGCTGCGTAAAAAAATATTGGAGGAGGGAATCCGCCCGGATAAAAGGGGTTTTAAGGATATCCGGACCATTACCTGCGAGGTTGCGGTATTGCCGCGTACCCACGGTTCAAGCCTTTTTACCCGCGGGCAGACCCAGAGCCTGGCGGTTACTACGCTTGGTACCGGAGACGACGAGCAGTTAATCGAGGCCCTGGAGGGCGAGAAATACAAAACTTTCATGTTGCATTACAGCTTTCCTCCTTTTAGCGTAGGAGAGACTGCTCCGGTGCGCGGCCCGGGGCGCCGCGAGATCGGCCACGGCGCGTTGGCGGAGAAGGCGCTTTTGGCAGTGATGCCTTCCAAAGATAAATTCCCATACACCATCCGGGTGGTATCCGAGATTTTAGAATCCAACGGTTCTTCCAGTATGGCTACGGTATGTTCCGCAACCCTTTCTCTTATGGATGCCGGCGTGCCCATTAAAGAGGCAGTTGCGGGAATTGCCCTTGGTCTTGTAAAAGAGGGCGCTAAAGCGGTAATATTGAGCGATATCACGGGGGTGGAGGATCATTTCGGAGATATGGATTTTAAGGTTGCCGGCACCAGAAGCGGCTTGACCGCAGTGCAGTTGGATTTAAAGATTGACGGCATCGCTACGGAGCTCCTTGAGAAATGCCTGTTTCAAGGAAAAGAGGGCAGGGATTTCATATTGAGCAAGATTAATGCCGCGCTTGCAGGACCGCGTCAGGATCTATCGTCTTATGCGCCGCGCATCGAGGTGCTTAAGATTAACACTGAGAAGATCGGCGAGCTTATCGGTCCAGGAGGCAAGAACGTCAAGGCTATCATAGCCGCTACCGGAGCCAGCGTCGACATCAAGGACGACGGTACGGTCCTGGTAGGCTCTACCGATTCGGCCGCTTCGGCAGAGGCAATCAAGATGATCAAGCTTATTGTAGAAGATGTTGAGGTGGGTCGTATATATTCCGCCAAGGTTAAGCGTATCATGGCCTTTGGGGCATTTTGCGAGATCGCCCCGCGCAAGGAAGGCCTGGTTCACGTCTCGGAATTAGCCAACCGCTTTGTCAAGAACGTGGAGGACGAAGTCAAGATAGGAGACGAGATCAAGGTAAAGGTTATCGGCATAGACGAAATGGGCAGGATTAACCTCAGCAAAAAACAGGCAGAAGAAAATAATAGTGAGAAGTGAGAGAAAAGCGACTAAACGAAATCAAAGGAGTTCTTCTCATCGCGTTAGGCTTGATGCTGCTGGCGAGCCTCATCAGGCCAGAGCGCCTGGATCTCTCTTTTTATACCTCTTACCCAAATAACCCCCCCCTGAATCCCCTGGGAATTTTCGGAGCATATCTCGGCGGCATCCTGGTTCTTCTTATCGGGCGCATTACCAGCCTTGTTTTGCCGCTCTTGATTCTGTTCCTGGGGATAAGCATGTTCAGGCAAAAGGAGCATGACCTGCGTTTGGCGCGCGTCGTGGGAGGATTAGTATTTCTTATATCCCTGAGTTCTCTGGCGGGGATGGTTTTTATAGGCAACGAGACAAGCGCTTTTTACCTGGCAGGCTTTTTGGGTTTTAGCCTATCCCGCCTTGTTACGACATACCTGGGGCGCCTCGGAGGATATATCGTTTTTACGACCCTCGCCGTGCTTTCCTTCGTGTTGGTTACCGATATCCTCTTGTCTATGCTGATCTCGCGCGCCTTGGAAAAAATCAAGGGTTTCAAGAAACCGGTGTTCCGCTTCAAGAGAAGCGCCAGGTCTGCGGGGGTTAAGTCCATTATTATGGAAAACAGCGGGCCCCGTCGGGAATCGTTGGTTTCCGAGCCCAAGATCATTACCCGTGAACCCAGGGTTGCCGCAGGGGCCATCCCAAAGCCAAAAATCCAGATTAAGTTAAAAGAAAACAAGGAGCCGCTGCAGCCTAAGATTAAGCCTTCCGAGGTTAAGGTCGGCGATTACCACTTGCCTTCGCTCGAGCTTTTAGATTCCCCTCCTCCCTTAGAGGCAAGGCAGATTAAGGAGGATCTCCAGGCGAGCGCCCGCATACTGGAAGAGACCCTGGAGGATTTCGGAATTTCCGCAAAGGTAACGGACATAGAGAGAGGGCCGGTTATTACGCGCTATGAACTGGAGCCCGCCCCCGGAGTTAAATTAAACCGGATTGTAGCGCTGGGTGACGATATCGCCTTGGCCATGAAGGCGCAGTCAGTGCGTATTGTAGCGCCTATCCCCGGTAAAGGCAGGGTGGGGGTAGAGGTCCCCAACACCCAGAGCAGCTTTGTTTATTTAAAAGAGGTGCTTTCCTCGGCGGAGTTCCAGGATTCCAAGTCCAGGCTTGCCCTTGCGTTGGGCAAGGACATCTCAGGGCATCCCGTAGTCACCGATCTCTCCGATATGCCGCATCTGTTGATCGCAGGCACCACCGGTTCGGGTAAGACCGTTTGCGTTAATTCCCTCATATTATCCATGCTGCTTAAAAATACCCCCCAGGAATTAAAATTCTTGATGGTTGATCCCAAGATGGTAGAATTAATGCCTTTTAACGGTCTGCCGCACTTATTGTGCCCCGTCATCACCGATGCCAAAAAAGCCGCGGTAGCCTTGACCTGGGCCCTCGGCGAAATGGAAGAGCGCTATCGGCTTTTTTCCAAGGTAAGTGCCCGTAATATCGATTCCTATAACCAGAAGCAGGAAAGGATTCCGTATATCGTTATTATTATTGACGAGCTGGCAGATTTAATGATGGTTTCCCGCGACCAGATTGAGAACGCCATTACCAGGCTCGCGCAACTTTCACGTGCCGTCGGCATACACCTCGTTCTGGCCACCCAGCGGCCCTCTGTGGATGTGGTCACGGGGGTTATCAAGGCGAATTTCCCGGCCCGCATTTCGTTTAAGGTGGCATCAAAGGTTGATTCCCGCACCGTGCTGGATATGAACGGCGCGGATAAATTGCTTGGTAAAGGGGATATGCTTTTTCTAAGGCCGGGCGAATCCAAGTTGGTGCGAGCCCAGGGGTGCCTTGTTACCGATAAAGAGATTGAGCGCCTGGGGGATTTTATAAAGTCCCAGGCAGAGCCGATTTATGACGAGGAGATACTCCAGGGGCAGGAGAAGGCCGAGCTGCATTCCGGCGTCTACGAGAAAGACGAACTCTATGAAGATGCAGTGCGAATCATTATGGAGAGTAACCAGGCTTCGGTTTCCATCCTGCAGAGGAGGCTCCGGCTTGGTTATACCCGCGCCGCGCGCATCATCGATACCATGGAGCAGGAAGGCATGATCGGTCCTTTTGAAGGAAGTAAGCCGCGCAAGATTCTCGTTGACCGCGAGAACTGGCTTGAAGACAAGGTAATCCCCCAGGAGGAAGAGAGCTAGAAGGCATGGAATCCATAGGTGCAAGGCTAAAAAAGATACGTCTGGAAAAAGGATTTACCCTGGAGGACGTTCACAAGGCCACCCGTATACATATCAGTATCCTCAAGGGCATTGAGGAGGACGGGCTTATAAACATCAGCCCTATCTATACCAGGGGTTTTTTGAAGAATTACTGCAAATTTTTAGGAGAAAACCCTGCCGACTATATCACCGATTACAGAGAATCGCAGGCGCCGTTAATAGCCAAGAGCGGGCAAAAACATAAAAAGTCCTCCTTGCTTAGATATGCCTCCTTGAGCATCCTTTCCATCAAGTCCCGCTTTAAGGCTAAGGCGTTCCTCGCCGTTATCGCTGGTATATTTGCGGTTGTCATTGTATTTAATTTAGGCAAGGCCATCGTGACGAAGATAGGTTCGTTTTTACACCGTCCGCGCCAGGCCTCGACCGTTGCTTCCGGGAGGGCGCAAAAGACCGGCCAGGCGGCAGCGGCAGTCAACCCCAGGCAGCGCGAGATCTCGTTGCCGGCCAATAGTGGCAGCGGCGTAAGGCTCACTATCTATGCCAGAGAAAACTGTTTTCTGGAGGTGAAGTCTGACGGCAAGGTAATGTTTAAAGGCAGGCTAAGAAAAGGCAGGTCAGAGAGCTGGCGGGCTAATAGTAGGATAGAACTTTCTTTGAGCAACGCCGGCGCAGTGGACCTGCAGATTAACAGCAGGCACATCGCCAGCCTCGGCGCAAAAGGACAATCCCTCAAGAATATCGTCATTACCAAGGACAGCCTTGTTATACCGCGATGAAGGGGCTCCCGAGCGGCAAGATCGGAATCGTTAGTCTCGGCTGTCCCCGCAATCTGGTAGATGCTGAAGCCATGCTGGGCAGGTTACGGGTAAAGGGGTATTCGGTGGTGGATATCCATAAGGCCGATGTCGGCATCGTCAATACCTGCGCTTTTATCGAAGATGCCAAGGCCGAGTCTATCAACGCCATCCTTGACCTGATTGAGCTGAAGAAAGAGGGCAGGCTTAAGAAGGTTATCGTTTCAGGGTGCCTCCCGCAGCGCTATAAAAAGGAATTAATCAGGGAGTTGCCCGAGGTGGATGCCTTCATAGGCGCCCCGGCGCTCGATCATTATGCGCAGCGGTTTCCGATAACGCCGGCCCACTACGCCTATCTTAAGATCTGCGAGGGCTGTATCAGCAATTGCAGTTATTGCGCTATACCGCGGATAAAGGGTAGGCTTAGAAGCCTTGAGCCCGCAGATGTCCTGGCAAAGGTAGAGGCATTAAACCGTCAGGGTATAGCAGAGCTTAACGTTATCGGACAGGACACCACCGGCTACGGAATGGATCTGTACGGCTCGCCGCAGTTGGGTCGCATCCTGAAAGGAATAGTTAAAAAAAGCACTGCTATCGGATGGCTGAGGTTGCTTTATCTCTATCCTAGCCGGGTCAGCGAAGAGGTGCTTGATATTATAAGAGGAGAGGAGAAGGTCTGCAGGTATCTGGATCTTCCTCTGCAGCACATTAACGACCGCATCCTTAAGCTGATGCGGCGTAATACCAAAAAGAAGGATATCATGCGCCTAATAAAAAACGTGCGCAGCAGGATACCGGATGTAGCAATACGCACTTCTCTGCTTGTGGGGTTTCCTTCGGAAACGGATAAAGAATTCAGGGAATTGCTGGATTTCGTCAAAGAGGTAAAATTTGAAAGGCTGGGAGTCTTTGCCTATTCGTGCGAAGAAGGTACGCCCGCCGCAGGGCTCGGAGGGCAGCTTCCGCAGAAGATAAAAGAAGAACGGCTGGGGGCCGTGATGTCTCTGCAGCAGGAGATTTCATCCGGGTTGAACCGGGAATTTTTAGGGAAAATAATCAAGGTGTTAATCGATGAAAAGGACAGCGATGGTATCTACCTTGGGCGCAGCCAGTATGATGCGCCGGAGGTCGACGGCCTGGTTTACGTAAGGTCTAGGAAGCCGTTAAGAGCCGGCGATTTTGCCGATGTCAGGATCACGGATACCTTGGAGTACGATTTAACAGGGGAGGTTGTTTAAGATGAACATTGCAAACCGTCTTACCGTTTTAAGGATTATCCTGACCTTCGTATTCATGTTTTTTCTGTTTTGTCACGGTCTCTGGGCCAAGACCCTAAGCCTCCTTATCTTTATTTTTGCAGCGCTTTCGGATTTCTTTGACGGCAGGATAGCGCAGAAGAAAAACATGGTTACGGATTTCGGAAGGCTGATGGATCCCATTGCCGATAAGGTCCTGGTTCTGGCGGCGTTTGCGGCATTCGTACAGATGCAGCTTATTGATGCCTGGATGTTCGTGATCATCATTTTCCGCGAGATACTCATTACGTCCTTGAGGCTATTCGCGCTGAACAAGGGGAAGGTATTGTCGGCAGGAAAGGCGGGAAAGCATAAGACATTCTCGCAGATGTCGGTGATCTTCTTTATATTGCTTTTTATCATATTAAAAGAGACGATGCTGGCTTTCTTCACCTGGAATCCCGCCTGGGAGAAACTATTTAGCCGCAGCATATACGTCCTGATGCTCATGACTGTTGTGCTGACGCTTTATTCCGGGCTTTCCTACCTTTGGGAGAATCGCAAGGTCATCGCTAAATTATAATTCTATGACGAGAATCCCGGCATTTTTTATAAAGACGGCGGCTACCTTTTTGGGCTTGGGCTATCTGCCTTTTATGCCCGGGACATTTGCCAGCATTGCCGGGTTTTTAATATTTATCTTAATCGGGGCCAACAGCACGGCGTATCTCCTGGTTGCTGCCGCAATATTGGCTGTGGGTTTTTTCTCCTGCGGCAGGGCAGAAGAGATGTTTGGACGCAAGGATTCCTCTCGTATCGTGATAGACGAAGTGGCGGGGATGCTGGTAGCGCTGATTTGTATTCCTTATGATTTGAAGATAGCGGTTCTGGCCCTTGTATTATTCAGGATCCTGGATATTGTCAAACCCTTCCCTGCCAACGGCCTCCAGCGTCTCCGCGGCAGCCTCGGAGTCATGGCCGATGATATCGTAGCCGGATTATACACAAATTTTATCCTTCAGCTGGTTTTGAGGTTTGCCTTCTTGAGGCGTTCGTAGAGCGGGCCCTGCGGCGTGAGGGTGCTTTTGATTAAGAAGACCTTCGAGGACCTAAACTCTAGTTTTTTCTCCTGAGGCATGAGCCGGCAGTCGTTTAGGCATTGAATAAGCGAGGTCATATTCAGAACGGACCTGGTCCTTGCGATGGTAAGGTGCGGGGAGAATTCTTTTTTTTCTTTCGGTATCCCGAAAAGAGAGATTCTTTCGTCGAGTTGCGCTGCCAGTCGCGTCGCCTCCTGGGCCCCGCGACTTAAACCTACCCATATTATCCGCGGAGAGCTCAGCCGCGGGAAAGCCCCCAGTTCTCCCAGCGCGATAATAAAGTCGTCCTGGAGAGAGCATATTTCTTCCATCGCCTCCCCGACCTGCCCTGCCTGTTCATCGCCTATCTCTCCGAGGAATTTCAGGGTAAGATGGATATTCTCTGGCTCGACCCACTTTACGTCCGCGCCGGACCTGCGCAGTTTATCCTGCAGGGCCCCTAGAAAAACCTTGATTTCGGCAGGGACTTCAATTGCGAGGAAGGCGCGCATTATTTAATGATGGTCTCCAGGAGTTTGAGGGATTCCAGGGCCGCCATTTTTCTTACGGCGTTTCGGCTTGAGCGGAAGGTAAATTTACGCCAGACTGTCCGCTCTTTGCCTGATACCGCAATGAATACCGTTCCTACCGGTTTGCCGCGGGTTGCGCCAGACGGTCCCGCAATCCCGGTGATGCCGATCCCTAAATCAGCACGGATAATACTGCGTACGTTTTGCGCCATCATTACCGCTATTTCTTTCGAGACAGCTCCTTTGGCAGAGATAAGGCGGTGCGGGATATTCAGGAGAGATTCTTTGGTTTTGTTGCTGTAGGCGCTTATTCCCATAAGGAAATATCTGGAACTGCCGGGATAACGGGTGATTAGATAGGAAACCAGCCCTGCGGTACATGATTCTGCGACAGCCAGGGTTTGGTTCTTTTTAAGGAGCAGGCTGTGTATCCTGCGTGTCGGATCTCTCATGAGGAGTATTATAAGAGTTTTTAAAGCTATTGACAAGCGCAGTTTTTCTGTTAAAATACTTTCATTAATCTTCGGGGCAAGGTGACCCGCCTCTTAGAGGCGGATATTCCTGACCGGCGGTAGCGTAGAAACGCACACCGATTCGTCGTTTTGAATCGGGTGTTAGCGCAGAAGCGCATACTAATCCATCATTTTGGATTAGGTGTTAGCGCGAAGAACGCATTCCAGTCTATCTTTAGATTGGATATAAAGCCCGCGAGCCTCCGCGTTAATATCGGCGGAGGCGGACCTGGCGGAATTCCAGGGCCGATGGTAAAGTCCAGATGGGAGAAGATGAGGAGAATTTTTTTACCCGAAGATCATCTCTTCGGGTTTTTTAATAGGCAGGTGATAAATGTTAAACCCCATAACTGAAATAATCAAGGACCTCAAAGAAGGCAGGATGGTAATCGTGGTTGATGACGAGGACCGCGAGAACGAAGGGGACCTTATGATGGCCGCCTCTTTTGCCAGGGCCGAGCACATAAATTTCATGGTAAAATACGGCCGTGGAATACTATGCTTCCCGATGGAGGAGGAGAGGCTTAATAAGCTGGAGCTTATGCCCATGTTTGAAGGTAAATTGCAGAAACAGGGATATAAGAGGGATGCGTTTTCTACCGCCTGGACGGTCTCGGTGGACGCCGCCCGGGGCGTTACAACCGGCATCTCGGCTTTTGATCGTGCCCGCACCCTTGAGGTTTTGATAGATCCCGAGACCAGGCCTGAGGACCTGGTGCGGCCGGGGCATACCTTTCCTTTGCAGTCGCGTAAAGGAGGAGTCCTGGTACGCGCCGGCCATACCGAAGCGACGGTGGATTTGATGAGGCTGGCCGGGCTCTACCCGGCGGGGGTGATATGCGAGATTATGAACGAAGATGGAAGTATGTCGCGTCTGCCGCAGCTTAAGGAGTTCGCCCGGGAACACCGGCTTAAGATATGCTCTATTGCCGACCTTATTGAGTATCGCCGGCGTTCCGAGAAACTCATTGAGCGGTTATCAGAGACTACCTTGCCTACTGAGTTCGGCACTTACAGGCTTATTATTTACCGTGACCTCCTCAGCGGGCAGACGCACGTGGTTCTTACTATGGGAGACTGGGAGGAAGAGGCGGTGCTGGTGCGGGTGCACTCGGAATGCCTTACCGGAGACGTTTTCGGTTCGCTGCGCTGCGATTGCGGCAGGCAGCTTAAAAAGGCAATGCAGATTATAGGCAAGGAAGGCAAGGGTGTTATCCTTTATATGAGCCAGGAAGGCCGCGGCATAGGACTGGTTGAGAAGATCCGTGCCTACAGCCTGCAGGATAAAGGGCTTGATACCGTTGAGGCAAACGAGGCACTGGGATATCAGGCTGACCTGAGGGATTATGGTATTGGGGCCCAGATACTGGCTGAGCTGGGCCTCAAGAACATACGGCTACTTACCAATAATCCGCGCAAGATTGTAGGTCTGGAGGGCTACAGCCTCAAGGTCACAGAGCGCATCCCGTTAGAGATAGAGCCTAATAGCGTTAACTACCGTTATCTAAAGACAAAGAAGGATAAGCTCGGCCACAACCTGAACATTTGACGGTCCGGAGTTGTTTAACTAACGTTACGCCCAACGCTAAGTGGAATTGTGTTGGCGTTGTTTAACTAACAAAGGAGGGAAAGATGGTAAAGGTTATTGAGGGAAATCTTATTGCTAAAGGCAGGAGATTTGCGATCGTCGCTTCCCGCTTCAACGATTTTATCACTAAGGAACTGGTTGCGGGTTGCCTTGATGCACTTACCCGCCACGGAGCAGAGGATAGCGCCATTTCGCTTACCTGGGTTCCCGGGGCATTCGAGATACCCGCCGTAGCGGCAAGACTTGCCAGGTCCAAGTCTTACGATGCATTGATATGTCTGGGTACGGTAATACGCGGAGCAACCCCGCATTTTGAATACGTGGCATCCGAGGTTTCCAAGGGCGTAGCGCGCCTGTCGCAGGATACCGGATTGCCGGTTATATTCGGCATTATTACCGCCGATACCATCGAGCAGGCGATTGAGCGCGCCGGGACAAAAGACGGAAATAAAGGCCGCGATGCCGCATTGAACGCCATAGAGATGGCAAACCTTATGGATAAGGTGAAATAGATGCGCAAACGCACCCAGTCCCGCGAATTTGCCCTGCAGCTTCTTTATCAAATTGACATCAGCGGAGACAAAGATTGCGATGCCGCCTTGAATAATCTCTGGGAAAGGCAGGAGAAGGATACGGCTGCTGACGTGAAGGATTTTGCGGCCGAGCTCTTCCGGGGAGTGGTTGCAAATCTTAAAGAGATAGATTCCAGGATTGCTCAATATGCCAGCAATTGGCAGATCGGGCGCATGGCAGTAGTAGACCGCAATATCCTGCGCCTTGCGAGTTATGAGCTCATCTTCCGCGACGATATCCCGCCGAAGGTTTCCATCAATGAAGCAATTGAGCTGGCAAAGAAGTATTCTGGCCCGGAGGCCGCTAAATTTGTCAACGGCATCCTGGATAAGGTCAAATCGGAGAAAAAATGATGAGGACAGCCGACCTGCATCTTCATACCTGTTTCTCCGACGGTACCTATACGCCCGAGGAACTGGTAAGAGAGGCCTCAAGGAGCGAACTTTCCTGCATCGCGATAGCGGACCACGATACGGTTGAGGCTATAGAGCCGGCCTTGGCAGCGGCTAAATCCAGGGAACTGGAGGTTATCCCCGCGATAGAGCTGACCGCTGACTACGGAGGAAACGAGTTGCATATCCTGGGTTACCTTTTTGACCATAAGAACAAATTCCTGCAGGAGAGACTTTCCTCCTTGAAGTCCGACCGTGCCGAGAGGATGCAGAAGATTCTTTCCAAATTGCGGGATAACGGGGTAATCCTGGAGGCCGAGGACGTCTTTAGCTTTTCTCGGGTCGGCACAGTCGGAAGGCTGCATATTGCGCAGGCAATGGTAAAACGGGGGATTGTGAATTCTACGCAGGAGGCCTTTCAGAGATATATCGGAGACAAGTCACCGGCCTATGTCTCGGGTTTCCGCTCTTCGCCTCAGGAGGCGATCGCGCTCATACGCCGGACCGGCGGCATCGCGGTATTGGCGCATCCTTATACCTTAAGCCGCGATGAAATGCTGACGCAGCTTCTTGAATGGGGGCTCCAGGGGCTGGAGGCGTATTATCCCGAACACAGCCAGTCGCAGGTCAACTTCTACCTGAAGTACGCCCAGGAGCACAATCTTCTCGTTACGGGAGGTTCGGATTGCCACGGGGATGCCAAGCCCGAAGTGCGCATCGGAACCTTTAGGATTCCTTACGCATTGGTAGAGAAATTAAAAGAGGCCAAGAGGTTAGCTGATGGCAGATAAACCTGGAAGCATCCATCAAGAATATATGGCGTCGGCTTTAAGATTAGCGCTAAAAGCCAAGGGCATGACCAGTCCTAATCCTATGGTAGGGGCGCTGGTAGTCAAAGATAAACGCATCATCTCCCAGGGGTACCATGAAAAGGCAGGGCTTGCGCATGCCGAGATTGTGGCTTTGGATAAAGCAGGCGAGAAGGCCCGCGGCGGGAGCCTTTATGTTACGCTGGAGCCATGCACCCATTTTGGCAAGACCCCTCCCTGCGTGGACAGGATTATCAAAAGCGGCATCAAAGAGGTCTTTATAGGCATGATTGACCCTAACCCCCTGAATAACGGCAGGGGGGTAGAGATGCTCCGGCAGCACCGCATCAAGGTTCATGCCGGTATATTAGAGGGGAGGATTAGAAAAACAAACGAGGTCTTTATAAAATACATCACTAAAAAACTCCCCTTTATTACGGTTAAGATCGCAGAATCGCTTGACGGCAGGATTGCCACCCGTAGCGGAGATTCCAAATGGATAACGTCCGATAAAGCCAGGTTATATGCCCATCGCATCAGGGCGGATTACGATGCCGTTGCAATGGGCGTGAATACCGTTTTGCGCGATAATCCCAAGATGGACGCTTGGTTTTCTAAAAGGCAGCCGGTTAAGGTCGTGGTGGATAGCCAGTTAAGCACCCCGCAGGATGCCGATATCTTCTTGCACTGCACCAAAGTGATAATAGTAACCCTGCCGGTGAGATCCGGTCAAGAGACCGAAAACAGAAAGATACTCTCCCGACGGGCCATGATACTTGAGGTCAGGGAAAAGGCAGGGCAGGTTAATCTTAAGGATATGATGAAGAAACTCGCAAGGCTTGGAATAACCAATCTTCTGGTAGAAGGAGGAGGGACGTTGATAGGCTCCTTATTTGACGAGGGGCTGGTGGACAAGGTGCTGTTTTTTATCAGCCCCAAGATTATCGGAGGCAAGGATGCCATCGGTTCCGTGATGGGCCGCGGCGTGAGCCGTATTGATAAGGCCCTAAGATTGCGGGATGTCAGCCTAAGGCGCATAGGAGAAGATTTTCTGGTGGAGGGTTATGTTTAGCGGGATTATCGAAGAACTGGGCGAGGTAAAGGGCCTCCTGGCCGCCGGGAGAAACAGTACCCTTGAGGTTGATGCCCGCATAGCCTCTTGCGATGTTAAGATAGGCGATAGCGTTGCCGTTAACGGTGTTTGCCTGACGCTGGTGGAGAATAACCGCACAACATTGGGTTTCCAGGTAATGCCAGAGACCTTAAGGGGCACGAACCTCAGGTATTTAAAAAGGGGCGATAAGGTTAATCTGGAGCGGGCCTTGCGGTTAGGTGACAGAGTCTCCGGGCATTTTGTATTGGGGCACGTAGATTGCATCGGTAGCATACGCCGCAAGGGGTACCGTCAAGGCAGTCTCTGTTTCCAGATTGCAGTTCCGCCGGGGCCGGCGCGGTATATATTGCCGAAGGGCTCCATTGCAGTCGACGGTATAAGCCTCACTGTAGCGGAGAAAAAATCAACTGTTTTTAGCGTTTATCTTATTCCGCACACCGCAAAGAATACGACCCTGGGATTTAAGGGGGCATCCGGCCTGGTCAACGTTGAATTTGACATCCTTGCCAAGAAATCCGAAAGCGTACCTTAAAGTTATGTTAACTTAAGGATTGCGCACCCACCTTATTTTTGTTATACTAATTTGATACGCAATCGGGGCGTGGCTCAGTTTGGCTAGAGCGCAGCGTTCGGGACGCTGAGGTCGGTGGTTCAAGTCCACTCGCCCCGACCATTTCAGGTAAACACTTTCCAGATTAGCTCAGAGGACGTTTCTGCTTTGGGCCGGAAAACGTTTCTGTAATGATGAAACAGGCGCATGTTTATTATAGCGGCAGGGTGCACGGCGTAGGTTTCCGCTTTACCGCCAGAAACATCGCCGCTGAACTTGGCGTCAAGGGTTGGGTCAGGAATATTTCCGGCGGCAGGGTAGAGATTTTAGCAGAGGCAGAGGAGAGGACGTTAGAGGAATTCCTGCAGCGAATCAGCCGGGAATTTTCATATTACATCCAGGATAGCGATATTGAATGGCAGCCGGCCGGCGGTAATTTTAAGGATTTTACAGTTTCTTTCTGATGCGCTACGCCATACTCGGCGATATCCACGCCAACCTGGAGGCGTTGGCCGCAGTTACCGATGATGTTTGCGGCCAAAGGCCTGACAGCTGCTTCTGCATCGGGGATGTGGTGGGATACGCCTCTAGCCCGGCGGAATGTATCGATAGGATCAAAGCGCTGGCAGAGGTTACGATTGCCGGCAACCACGACTGGGCAGTAGCCGGGAAGCTTGCAAGCCGCTATTTTAATCCGCATGCTCGGGAGGCGATATCCTGGACCGCCGGGAATCTTGAGAGCGCGGGGTTGGAGTTTTTGTCATCGCTGGAATTGGTATACCGTAATAGTGATTTTACGCTTGTCCACGGCACCCTGGATATGCCGGAGGAATTCAATTATATGAGAGACGTTCTCTCCAGCCGCGGGAGCTTTAGTTGCCTTAAGAACAACATCTGTTTCCTCGGCCATTCGCACGTCCCCGCCGTATTTATTCAGGGTCCCAATAATGAGATTAGCCAATTTAAGGCCGGCCGCCTAACCATTGAGAGAGGCAAAAGATATATTATTAATGTTGGCAGCGTCGGTCAGCCGCGCGACGGGGACCCCCGGAGTTGTTATTGTCTCTATGACAGCGTAAAAAGAGAAGTGATGTTTAGGAGGACTGATTATAATGCAAAGAGGGCAAGAGACAGGATTGTCGAAGCGGGCCTGCCGAGATCACTGGGGGACAGGCTCTTGATGGGAAGATGAAAAGCGATATAAAGAAAGAGATTGAGGGGCTTAGGGCGGATATCAGGCGCCACGACCATCTCTATTATGTTTTATCGCAACCGGAGATTTCGGATAAGGAATACGATGGACTGATGTTGCGTCTTAAGGAAATAGAGGAGCTGCACCCTGAATTTAAGAGCGGGGATTCTCCGACCGTGCGCCTGGGCGCAGGCATACTGGAGGGATTCGATACCGTCAGGCACAGACAGAGGATGCTTTCTCTGGACAATACCTATTCCTTCGAGGAGCTGAAAGATTGGGACGCCAGGGTGCGTAAAGGATTGAAGACGGGCGAAAAGATATCTTATGTGACGGAGCTTAAGATTGACGGCGTGAGTGCCAACCTCAGTTATGAAAAAGGCAGGCTTGCTATCGGTGCCACGCGCGGTGACGGCGAGAACGGAGAAGACGTAACCGCCAATATCAAAACTGTCCGGGCTATACCCCTGGTTATGTTGGGCGGCGATACGCCGGAATTTATCGAGATACGTGGAGAAGTCTACATGAACCGCCGGGAGTTTTCGAGCCTTAACAAGGAAAAGGAGACACTGGGCGAGCCTCTGTTTGCCAACCCGCGTAACGCTGCCAGCGGTTCGTTGAAACTCCTGGATACCGCGGTGGTTGCCGGCAGGAGGCTCAATTTTTTTGCACATTCCCTCGGCGAATGCCGCGGGGCGGACATCGCAACCCATTGGGATTTTCTCCAGAGACTAAAAAATTGGGGAGTGCCGGTCAATCCGGAATCAAGGCTATGCAAAAACCTAAAGGAGGTTATGAGGTATTGCCGGGACTGGCAGGAGAAGAGGGATAGTCTGGATTATGAAATCGACGGGATAGTAATCAAGATTAATGAGCTCAGGCAGCAGCGAACCCTGGGGTATACCCTGAAGAGCCCGCGCTGGGCAGAGGCCTATAAGTTCCCGGCGCGACAGGCGACTACCGTAGTAACCGCTATCAATGTCAACGTCGGAAGGACCGGGGTTATTACGCCTACTGCCGAGCTGGAGGCCGTAGAGTGCGGCGGGGTCGTTATAAGACACGTCACCCTGCATAACTTCGATGAGATGAAACGTCTGGGGATCAAGGTAGGTGACCGGGTATTAATCGAAAGGGCAGGAGAGGTGATACCCAAGGTGGTTAAGGTTGTCAAGGAAGGCAGGGGAGAGTCTTTTCAGGTCCCGCAGCGTTGCCCCAGGTGCAGAGGCGAAATCGTCAAGGAGAAGGAAGAGGACGTAGCATACCGCTGCATCAATCCTTCATGCCCGGCCCAACTTGAGAGGGGGCTCCTGCATTTTGCATCGCGCCAGGCGATGGACATAGAAGGCATGGGGGAGTCGCTAGTGGCGCAGTTGGTAGCCGCAGGGCTGGTAAAGGACTTTTCGGATATCTATTCCCTCCAGAGAGAAGATTTACTGGAGCTGGAGTTATTTAAAGATAAAAAAGCCGATAATCTTCTTGCTGCCGTTGAGAAGAGCAAGAAGCAGCCGCTCTCCAGACTTATCTATGGTTTTGGTATCAGGCATATCGGCGAGAAAGCAGCCTACGTGCTGGCGGCGAGGTTTAGAGGTCTCGATAAGTTAATGCGGGCCGGCAGGGCCGATTTTGACAGCATCTACGAGGTAGGTTCCGTGATGTCTGATTCCATAGTCGCATTTTTTAGGCATCCCAGCACCAAGGCTCTGGTCCAGAGACTCAAAAATGCAGGAGTGAACTTTAAGGAGAAGGCCGTTTCAATAAAGGAATCCGCTTTAGCTGCCAAGACCGTTGTTTTTACCGGAGAGCTGGTAAAATTTAGCCGCAGTCAGGCAGAGTCCCTGGTGCGCCAGCGCGGAGGCAGCGTTTCTTCCAGCGTCAGCGCCAGGACAGATCTGGTGGTGGCAGGCTCGCGTGCGGGTTCCAAGTACGAAAAAGCCAAGGCCCTCGGATTAAAGATTATAGATGAGAAGCAGTTTTTACGCTTGATAGGAATCTAGGCGGCAGGCAAGGAAGGAGAATTTGTATGCAGGGATTAATGCGGAAATCGCTGGTTGTTTGTTTGATAGGCGTAATCGTCGGCTGGCTTTACGGATGCGAGGCAGTTGCGCGTAAATTTACCAGAAAATCCAAAAAAGAAGCTCCTCAGGAAGAGATGGTGCTGGCTCCCGAGGAATACCAGGGCCTCAAGATGAGCAAGGAGGAGCTCTACCGGCAGTATTTTCTTTACTGGAAGTCCTGGCACGATGAGTTAATCCAGTCATTGACAGACGGTAAGAACCGCAAGAAGCAGATTGACTGCATCGAGGAAGAACTTAAGAACCTCTATCAGTTAAGGTCGATGCTTAATTCAGATATGCAGGGGCGGCTCGACACGTATATCAACAAGGTTCAGGATTTAAAGGGTTCGCTTGCGCGCGATATCTACGGCAGCGACCTGGCGGACAACCGCCAGCGCGCCGAACGCATCCGTATGGATATTTTTAGGGATTTCCCCTACCCCAAGATAAAGGATAGCATGCGATGATACTGGAGACGGTTACCGTCGGACCATACCAGGCCAACTGTTATGTCCTTTCAGCGCGCGCCGGAGGCGAGGCGGCCATCATTGACCCGGGCGGCGATGAAGATAAGATACGCCGGGCGCTTTTCAGGCACAAGTTAAAAGCCCAAGCAGTCATTAACACCCACGGTCATTTTGACCATATCGGATGCGATGACGCCTTTGGCGTTGTGATTTACGTCCATCAACTGGATGAGCCACTTCTTAAGGACGCCAGGCTTAACCTTTCCTATTTTTTTTCCAAGCCTTATACCGTAGGCAAGGCAGCAGTAAAGACCGTCAGAGACGGCGATTGCATAGAGATAGGCGGCATGCGGATGGAGGTAATCGCTACCCCCGGACACAGCCCCGGGGGAATCTGCCTGTTGCTGAAGAAGCCCGTTGACAACATGCTTTTTAGCGGAGATACCCTGTTTTTCGGGGGGGTAGGCAGGACCGATTTCCTGGGCGCAAAAGAGGAGGACCTTATAAGGTCCATCAGGGAAAAGCTCCTGGGATTAAGAGACGATACCCTGGTTTATCCGGGGCATGGCCCTTCTTCCACCATAGGAAAAGAGAAAACCGGCAATCCTTTTTTAAGCTGATATGCGCGAGCTTATCGAGACCTTTCTTAATTATTTATCGGTAGAGCGGGGGTTGTCCCGCAATACCATTATTTCTTACCAGGAAGATTTGAATTATTACATGGACTACCTGGAATCCGCAGGTATCAACAGCCTCTCGCGTACCACCAGGGACGACATCTCAAATTTTATGTTTCTTCAGAAGGATAAAGGGCTATCGGCCAATTCCGTTGCGCGCAGGCTCGCGGCGATCAAGTCCTTTTACCGTTTCCTGGTGAAGGAAAGGATATTGAAATCCGACCCCAGCAGCCTTATTGATTCCCCGAAGCTTTGGAAGAAGATACCCGATGCCTTATCCGTCAATGAAATTACGAGGCTCCTGGATCAGCCCAATATTCGCGAGCTGCAGGGGATAAGGGACAGGGCAGTCCTGGAGGCGCTCTACGCTACCGGCATGCGCGTATCCGAGGCAGCTAATCTCAAAAAGGACAATCTGAATCTCCAGGTAGGATTCCTGCGTTGCATCGGCAAGGGCAATAAGGAGCGCGTCATCCCCCTGGGGAAAAAGGCAATTCAGAGCCTCCAGAGATACCTGGCAATAGGGAGGCCTAAATTATTGAAAGGCAGGGAAAGCGAATATCTTTTTTTAAGCCGTTTAGGCAAGAGGATTTCCAGGCAGTCCCTCTGGAAGATTATCAGGAGATACGCCCGTCAGGCAGGGATTAAAAAACCCATCCGGCCGCATATCCTGCGTCATTCGTTTGCCACGCACCTGTTGGAACGGGGGGCAGACCTGCGTTCGGTTCAGGAGATGCTGGGGCACAGCAATATTTCTACTACCCAGATATATACGCATATTAATAAGGACAGGCTTAAGACTATTCATCGGATGTTCCATCCCCGTCCTTAGCGGCGATAGAGGCGCTTTCCGGACCAATCGGGAAAGCGCCTCTGCAATGCGTTTAGGCGCAAGGGTTATCCGAGATAAACGATGGAGAGCCAGATGGATAAATATCTTAGGAAGATGCCGCAAGAGTTGCGGGGGCTTATTGCGCTCGCCAGAGAGACTGCCGAAGAGGAGGGGGTATCGGCGTATCTGGTAGGGGGGTTTGTGCGCGATCTGATTATGGGTTTCAGGAACCTTGATTCCGATATCGCGATAGAAGGGGACGGCATAAAATTTTCCGAGGCGTTGGCTGCCAAGACATCAGCCAGGCTGGTAAGGCACCACAGGTTTGCTACCGCGACAGTCGTCTTCGGCCCGCATCTTAAATTTGATGTCTCTACCGCGCGCAGGGAGTCCTATCCTTTCCCGGCGGCCCTGCCGGTCATAGAAGCCGGAGCCATAGGCGAGGATCTGGGGCGGCGCGATTTTACCATCAACGCTATGGCCGTCAGCATCAATAGGCGGACCTTCGGGGAGCTGATGGATATCTACGGCGGCAGGCGTGATATTGCCGCTAGGAATATTCGCGTCTTGCACGATTTAAGTTTTATCGATGACCCCACCCGCATGCTTCGGGCAGTGCGTTTTAGCAGGCGTTACAATTTCAGGATTGAACCGCGCACCATGCGCCTGTTTAAAGAGGCGGCGCGCCTCAGGATGCTGGAGAGGGTACACCCCCACCGTGTGCGCGATGAATTGGTATTAATCTTGAAGGAAGACGAGCCCCTTAAGCCCCTGAAGGCCATTCAGGAACTGACGGGCCTCGGGTTCATAGATAAAAAATTGAAGTTTTCAAAATCCACCGAGAGCCTTATGTGGGCGCTCAAGAGGCAGATCCGTTGGTTCAGGAATGCTCATCCGCGGCGTCGGCACCTGGATACGTGGGTGATTTATTTTTCCGCATTGCTTGAATCCCTGGGCGCGGCGGGCGCAAGGAGGGTGGCGAGGAAATTCGCCCTTTCAAAAGGAGAGGCCAAAAGGATACTTACCGCCAATGATTTCAAGCCGGATTTCTTGCGCAGATTATCCTCTGCCGATACCAAGCCGAGCCGTATATACCGCATGCTTGAGCCTTTGAGTTACGAGGCTATCATAATGCTAAGGGCCAAATACCCCAAGAGGGGCCTTTTAAAACATATCGATAATTTCTTCGCTGTTTATAACGGGATGCGCATTTCCGTCTCGGGGCATGACCTGCGCAAGCTTGGGGTTGCCCCGGGGCCGCGTTACCAGAAGATATTCCGCAGGATCCTGGATGCCCGCTTAAACGGCACTGTCAGGACGAAAGAAGAGGAGAATGCCTTAGCAAAGAGGTTAGCGGGGCATTAGCTCGGGGTGACTATCGGAATCTTGAGATTACCATTGTTTATCTCGGATAGCAATTCCCTTAAAGACAGGAGAATGGCCCTTAAGAGCCTCAAGGCTAAGTTGCGCAATTGCTTTAATGTTTCCGTTTGCGAGGTGGACGATGAGGGTAAATGGCGCAAGGCGACCCTGGCAGCGGTAGGGGTAAACAGGAGCCCCGCGTCCGTAAACAGCGCCCTTGCGGAGGTAGTTAGTTTTGTGGAAGTATTTCAGAGAGCGCAATTACTGGGCTACGAAATGGAGATGGTTTGAGATATGGCAAGAGCAGAGAAGGTAGCGCAGAACCTAAAGAAAGAAATAAGCAGTATCCTGCACGATGAACTTAACGATCCCAGGCTAGGATTCATTACCATCACTCGCGTAGAATTGACGGCAGACCTGCAGTATGCCAGAGTTTTCTACAGCGTCCTGGGGGGCGAGGAGGAGCGCCTTCGCACCAGGCAGGCCCTGGATTCCGCCCTGGGGTTTATCCGCAGGTTGATCGGGCAGCGTATCAGGCTGAGGTTTACGCCCGAGCTGGTTTTTAAGGAGGACCATTCCAGCGAGTATAGCATCAAGATCGAAGAGGTGCTTGACCAGATAAGGGGGTTAGATGAGTCTAAAAAAATTAATCGCCGCCATAAAAAAACAAAATAACTTTTTGGTTACCGCCCATACCAACCTGGAAGGCGATGCTATCGGCTCAGAGGTGGCATTTTGCATGCTTTTGAAATATCTCGGTAAGAACGCCACCGTCATCAATAGCGACCGCGTGCCGGCGGCCTACCGTTTTCTGCCTCTCTTGGAAAATATCAGGATATTGCGCAGGGGGCGTTTCGTGCCGTTTGACTGCTTGGTCCTCCTGGATTGTTCGGATCTCCATCGGGCAGGAGTGGTGGGCGGCTTGAATCTTGAAGGCAAATCCGTTATCAACATCGACCACCATACGAGCAATTCTTATTTCGGAGACATCAATTGGGTATTGCCTCACGCCTCCTCGGCATCCGAAATGGTTTATACCTTATACCGGAAATTAGGCGTCCCTTTCAGCCGCGATATCGCAACCCTTCTTTACGCCGGCATGGTCAGCGATACCGGCTCGTTTCGTTATTCCAATACCGCTTCCTCTACCCATAGGGCTGCGGCAGAACTTATGGAGTACGGCCTGGACGTTAAGAATATCTACCGTCGCATATACGAGGACATAAATTTCAATGATATGCGGCTTTTAAATAAAATAGCGCTTTCTATAAAACGGGACCGCTCCGGCAAGATTGTTTGGTGTATCATACCGCGGAGGCTGATAAGGAGGAATTCGTCCCTGGATTTAAGCGAACAGGTTTTAAGTTTCTGCCGCGCCGTCAAAGGGGCGGAGGTGGCAGTATTATTTAAAGAGAATCTCGGCATCAAAAATGAGGTCCGCGTGAATCTGCGTTCACAGGGCAAGGTTGACGTCAATGCTATTGCCGCTTTTTTTGGAGGGGGAGGACACAGGACCGCCAGCGGATGCACCATGAGGGGGAGCACCGATTCCGTAAAGAATAAGGTCTTGAGGAGGCTCGGTAAGGCGCTGGCCAGATGAAGATTGTTTACGGTATCGGCAATATCGGTAATTACCGCAGGCCGGTAGTGGCATTGGGGGTTTTTGACGGGATGCACCGCGGCCACCGTCGCATCCTTAAGGAGGCGGCAGCCAAGGCGCGGCGGATAAAAGGCAGAAGCGTGGTTTTGACATTCTGGCCGCACCCCCAGAAAGAAGCCAGCCTCTATTCGCTGAAGCACCGTTTAAAATTTATTCGAGATCTCGGTATCGATGTGTGCGTGGTAATGCATTTTAATGCCGCCTTCTCGCGCATCAGACCGGAGGTTTTTGTAAGAAAGGTATTAAAGGAGAAGCTCGGCGCAGCCTATGTATATGTAGGCAGGAACTTCAAATTCGGACATCGAGGCACTGGCAATCTGCGTCTTCTTGAGAGGATGAGCCCCGAATCCCGCTTTATGGTAAGGCCATTTGATATTATGCGCGTTAACGGCGTGCCTATCAGCAGCAGCCGTATCCGCAGGCTTATTACGCGAGGCAGTCTCCTGGATGCAGAGCGCCTTTTATCAGAGCCTGTGACGGTGCTGGGAACGGTGGTAAAAGGCGATTCATTCGCCGCCACAAAATTGGGGTTTGCGACCGCCAATATTAATCCGCACCACGAGATCCTTCCGCCTGCCGGCATATACGCCGTGCGCGTTATTATCGGCAGGAAGATTTTTCAGGGGGCATGCTATATCGGCACAAGGCCGACTCTCGGCAAAAAAGTGCAGAAGGGCAGGGACAGAAACATCGAGGTGCACATCCTTGATTTTAATAGGAATATCTACGGGCGCGAAATAGAGGTGCAGTTTTTAAGAAGGCTCAGAAGCGAAAAAACATTTTCTACCCCGCGTGATTTAGCGCGGCAGATTGAAATTGACATCCTGCAGGCAAGGGCTGTTTTTTCTTCCCACCAAACCACCACAACATCTAGAAATTAGCCTCCCTTTAGACACTATCCATTGTATCTAAGTAAGTTAGGAAAAATTTTATCTTGACAAAATCTTTGATTTTATCTATACTTGATTACAAAGTGGATATAAGTGGAGTAAAGTGGAAAGGATAGTTTCATGTTTTACGGCGAATACATTCACTCTATAGACCGTAAGGGCCGTCTGATATTGCCTTCCAGGTTCAGGGAGGTAAGTAAGGCCCATTTTATAGATAAATTCTTTGTAACCCGCGGTCTGGACAATTGCCTCTTTATGTTTTCCGAAGAGGAATGGCACGCCCAAGAGAATAAATTCAAGGCGATGTCTTTTACGAAGCAAGAATCGCGCACCTTTAACCGTCTTTATTTTTCGGGGGCGGTTGACATAGCCGCTGACAGGCAGGGCAGGATTCTCCTGCCGCAATACCTTAAGGATTACGCCGGGATTAAACGCGAGGTGGTGTTAGTCGGCGTATCGAACAGAATTGAGATCTGGGCCAGGGAAAACTGGAATAAATTCTACGGCAACTGCCGGCAGTCGTTTGAGGAGATTGCCGAGAAGCTCATGGACATATAAGGATATGCTGGAAGTCTTGGCAGAAGACGTCATGCTTAACAAATATCATATGCCGGTAATGCTGGGTGAGATCATGCGCTATCTGGATCCGCGGCCGGGGGAGACCATCGTTGACGCTACCGTAGGAACAGCGGGCCATAGTCTTGAGATTGCCAGGCAGATTGTCCCTTCAGGCAGGTTGATTGCCATTGACCGCGACCGGCAATCTCTCTCCGTAGCCAGCGAGAGACTTTCTTCATCCGGGATAAATTGCGAATTCGTACACGCTAATTTTATGGAGTTGGATGCCGTATTGTCGGGTTTAGGCGTCTCCAGGATTGACGGCATAGTTTTCGACCTGGGGATTTCCTCTTTTCAGCTTGAGGATGCCCAGAGGGGCTTTAGTTTTCAGAGCCGGGGTCCGCTGGATATGCGCCTTGATACCGACAGCTACATCTCTGCCTATGACCTGGTGAATAACCTTAACGAAGAAGAGATATCCGCGATACTTTGGAATTTCGGGCAGGAACGTTGGCATAACCGCATCGCCCATCTCTTGGTGAAGGAGAGGCAGAGGCATCCTATCAGCACTACTGCGGAATTATCGGATATCGTATTGCGGGCTATCCCGCACCGCTACCGCTCTTACCGGATACACCCGGCTACCCGCACATTTCAGGCCGTGCGCATTGCGGTTAACCGCGAGTTGGAGGCCTTGGGGACGGCAATAGAGAAGGCGATTGCGTTATTGGATAAAGGCGGCAGGATATGCGTTATTTCCTTCCATTCCCTGGAGGACCGTATCGTAAAGCTGAGTTTTCGTAAGGCAGCCCTGGAGGAAGCGCTCAGGATTATTACCCCTAAGCCGCTGCCTCCTTCGCGCGGGGAGGTAGAAGAGAATCCTTCCAGCCGCAGTGCAAAGCTAAGAGTGGGAGAAAGGCTATAACCATGAGGTTTTCCAGGTTCTTATCTCTTATCTTGATGGTTACCTTTTTGTCCGTCATCTATGTCTATCAGCAAACAGAGATATTCCGTTTCGGCTACCTCGGCCAGAAGAAACTGAGCGAGTTCCATGAATTGCAGGATAAGAATGCCACGTTAAGGTACAGCATCGAGAGGGGTGCTTCTTTGATCCGGGTAGGAGACCAGATTTCCGGCAGCGTGGATTTTCAGATGCCGGACAGCTACCGTTTGGTAAAGCTCAGCGCTGACCAGGCGGCAGCCGCGGGAAGTATTTTTTACCGCGGGGACACCTTCCTCTCCCGCATCCTTGGCGTTAAAAGAGAGGCTCAGGCAAAAACCGTCAACCCCTAAAAGCCTATAGTTGTGTATATCAGTGACTATCGCCGCAAAGCCAAAGCGGTTTTTTTGTTTTTCCTTTTGTTTCTCGTCCTTTGCATTGCCCGCCTTTTTTATATTCAGTTTTTCCGTTGGAGCTATCTTGCGGAGATTGCCCGTAAACAACATAGCCTATTGGTAGAATTGGAACCGCGCCGCGGCACCATCTATGATTCAAACCTAAAGCCGCAGGCAGTCAATATTGCCGCGGATTCGGTATACGCCTGCCCCAATGAAATTAAGGATAAGGATAAAGATGCGATTATACGCCAGCTTATGCCGATACTCGGGCTTGATTACGACTACCTTAAGGGCCGGCTTTACCGCCGGAAGTCTTTTATATGGCTTGCCAGGAAGATTACCTCCGAGCAGGGCGAGGCGATCAGGAAATTAAACATCAAGGGTATTGATTTTATCAAGGAGAGCAGGCGTTCCTATCCTAATGCGTACCTCGCCAGCCACCTTTTGGGGTTTGCCGGGCTGGATAATAACGGCCTGGAGGGGCTAGAGCTTTATTACGATAAGTATTTAAAGGGCAAAAAGGGTTGGGCCCTTCTGCTACGGGATGCCAGGCAGAAGAAGCTGGACATTTCAGATAAGACGGTTATGGCAGAAGACGGATATGACCTGGTGCTTACCATTGATGAGGTCATTCAGTATATCGCAGAAAGGGAACTGGAGAAGGCTTGCCGCATCTACCATGCCAAGGGTGCCAGCATCGTGGTGCTCGACCCGCATACCGGGGCGATACTGGCGATGGCCAACCGCCCGACCTTTGATTTGAATAATCCTGCCGTTGCCTCAAAGGACCAGATGCGCAACCGCGCAGTCTGCGATTTATTTGAGCCCGGTTCGGTATTCAAGATTGTTACCGCTTCCGCTGCCCTGGATGAGAAGAAAGTAACCGAGGAGGATAAATTTTTTTGCGAAAACGGCTCATACAAGGTCGCTACGCATATCCTTCATGACCACCGGCCGCACGGCGAACTCACCTTCCGTGAGGTTATCGAACAATCCAGCAATATCGGAGTAGCCAAGGTTGCGCAACTCCTGGGGCCGGCGGTTGTCTATCGCTACGGGCGTCTATTCGGATTCGGGCAGAAGAGCGGGGTAGACCTGCCGGGAGAGATACCCGGGGTCTTCAAGGAGCCCCGCTTGTGGTCCAGGGTTTCTATTGCTACCGTGCCGATGGGGCAGGAGGTCGGCGTTACTGCTATCCAGTTGGCCGATGCCGTATCCGTAATTGCCAACGGCGGGCAGCTCATGCGTCCTTACGTCGTAAGAGAGATCCGCGACAATCGCGGGTACGTCATTAAAAAAATCCAGCCCAGGATGATTGATAAGGCTATATCGCTGGATACCTCCGCGCGCATGAAAAAGATAATGATCGGCGTAGTAGAGAACGGCACCGGAAAGCTTGCCAGGCTTAAAGGATTTAGCGCCGCGGGAAAGACCGGGACTGCCCAGAAGATAGAGCCCAACGGCACCTACTCGCACACTAAGTTTATGGCGTCTTTCATCGGATTTGCGCCTGCGGAGGACCCGGTGGTGGCGATTGCCGTAGTAGTGGATGAACCCAGGCCTGTTTATTACGGAGGGGTAGTGGCTGCCCCGGTATTTAAAAACGTAGCCGGAGACGTTTTAAAATATCTTAAGGCCAGAGAGCCGCTTCAGGAGGCAGCGGCATTCTATGAGACTACTGCCCTTAATTAAAGCATTAGGAGACTGCCGCATCAGCGGAAGGTTTGAGGATTTTCCGGTGCCTGGCATAAGCTCGGACTCCAGGATGGTAAGGAAGGATTTTATCTTTATGGCAATAAAGGGCGTATGCCGGGACGGGGGGGCTTTTATAGAGGAGGCCGTTCGCAGGGGGGCGAGGGTTATTGTAACCCAAGACGCGCATATCGGGTTGCGGGATAACGCCGGGGTGACGCTCATTACCGTAACCGACGACCGCCTTGCCCTGGCAAGGCTGGCGGATGCCTTCTACAAACATCCTTCGGAAAAGATGAAGGTTGTCGGGATAACCGGCACAAACGGCAAGACCACGATATTGTATTTACTGGAGGCGTTATTGAAAGAGGGTGGCCTTACCAGCGGAGCCATCGGCACCATTAATTACCGTTTCAGGGATAAGGTTGTAGATTCCAAGAATACCACCCCCGGACCGCTTGAATTGCAATCCCTTTTGGCAGGGATGAGAAAAAGCGGCGTTGATTTTGCGGTAATGGAAGTATCCTCGCATGCGCTTAAGCAACAGAGGGTGGCGGGCGTTGATTTCCACAGCGCAATATTTACCAATTTGACACAGGACCACCTGGATTATCACGGAACGCTGGAGGATTATTTTCGGGTTAAGGCCGGGCTTTTTGAGGGACTGGGGCCTTCTGCCTTAGCGGTTCTTAATAATGACGATGAGTACGGCCGGAAGCTGAAGGAGCTGACAAAGGCCAGGGTAGTTACCTATGCAATAGATAATCTGGCTGACGTAATGGCAGAGGACATCAGGATGGAAATGGGGCAGACAAACTTTATTCTTAAATTTGCCGAAGGCGGAATTCCTGTCCGTATCCCGCTTATCGGAAGACACAATGTTTATAACGTCCTGGCATCGGCTGCCTGGTGGATAGCGGCAGGGTTTAAGCCGAGACAGTTGAGGACCGCTTTAGAGAGGTTCCCGTCTGTTCCCGGCAGACTGGAGAAGATTGAAAATAACAGGGGCATAAATATCTTTGTTGATTACGCCCATACCGAAGACGCCCTCTGCAACGTCATCAGCTCCTTAAGACAGCTTGGCCCTAAGAATGCCAGAATGGTGGTGGTCTTCGGTTGCGGAGGGGAGAGGGATAAGACAAAGAGGCCGAAGATGGGCAGGGTAGTAACAGATCTGGCGGATTACGCCGTGATTACCAGCGATAACCCCCGCTGCGAGGATCCTGCCTTAATAGCAGAGGATATTAAAAAAGGCATCAAGGCTAATAATTACGAAGTGGTCCTGGACCGGCGCCTGGCCATTGCCAAGGCGTTATCTTTAGCGGCCAGGGGGGATGTGGTTCTGATTGCCGGTAAAGGCCATGAGAGTTCCCAGGTATCAGGGGATTCCGCCGTCCATTTCGACGATAGAGAGGTTGCCAGAGAGTGTTTAAGACAAGCGAAATCCTAAAAGCTACTGGCGGTAAGCTGCTTGCCGGTTCGCCCGACGGCGTGCTGGCAGGCGTATCGCTGGACAGCCGTACCATTAATAAAGGAGAGATTTTTATTGCCATCAGGGGGGAGAATTTTGACGGGCACGATTTTATAAGTAAGGCCATACGCAAAGGGGCGGCATGCATTGTTAGCGAAAGGGCGGTGCAGCTTCCGAAAACCAGGCCCCCCGTTTTTGTTAAGGTCGATAACAGTCAAAGGGCCCTGGGGGATATTGCTTCTTACCACCGCAGGAGGTTTGATCTGCCTTTTATCGCGGTTACCGGTTCCAACGGCAAGACTACTGCCAAAGATATGATAGCCTGGGTTTTGTCGGCGCGTTACCGGGTTCTGAAGAACGAAGGCACAAAGAACAACCAGATCGGCTTACCGCTTGCGCTTTTGAATCTAAACCGCAAGCATCAGGCAGCGGTATTGGAGATAGGCACCAATCACCCCGGAGAGGTCGGGTATCTTTGCGGTATCTACAGGCCCAACATCGGGATCATTACCAACATCGGCCCTTCGCATCTTGAGCATTTCGGAGGCCTTAAATCCGTATTTAATGAAAAGATCAGTCTTGTCCGGAATCTCGCGCCGCCTTACCTGTCTATCTTAAACCGCGACGATAAATTCCTGAGCCCTCTCCTGGATAAAAACGCAAGAGTGCCGTTTAGGTTAGGCTTCGGTTTTAGCGGCCGCAGTGATTTTTTAGCTTCCGATGTCAAGGAGTTCAGCAGGGGATTTGAGTTTGCGATAAATGGCCATAAGGGGATGGTTTTGAATACCCTTGCCCGGCATAATATCTATAATGCCCTTTGCGCAGCCGCAGTAGCGCGTATCATGGGAATGGAATACGGCGAGATCGCCTTAAGGCTCAGGGGTTTTGATTTTCCGCAAGGGAGGTTTAAGCCTTTCAGGCGCAATAACGTTAATTTTATCGACGATACTTATAATTCCAACCCGTTGTCCCTTAAGGCCGCCCTGGAGGCCTTCGGTGGTTTAGCCTGCCGCGGAAGGAAGGTTTTTATTATGGGCGATATGCTTGAGTTGGGCAGGAAGGAGAGGGATTTTCACCGCCAGGCAGGCAGGGATGCCCTGCGGGTTTCTGACGTCATGATTTTTACGGGAAGGCTTTCCAGGTTTGCGGCGGAGGCGGCATTAAGAAAAAAGAGGCGCTCCGGGGATATATTCGTCTGCCGCAACAGCAGGGAGGCGCGCAGGGTTCTTTTTAAAAAGGTCATTCCCGACAGCCGCGACATAATATTAGTCAAGGGGTCGCGCTTGATGAAAATGGAATATATCTTTAGTTAAGGGGCGCTTTAGGGCTGCCGGCCGGCATCCAGGGATTGGCTTGGAAAGTGCGCCTGGTTTGTGTTATAATAACTATTTATGCTGTATTACCTTTTATACTCCTTTCACGAGTCATTATCATCATTCAATATCTTCCGCTACATTACCTTCCGTGCGGCACTGGCAGCCGTTACCAGCTTCCTGGTCTGCCTGGCATTGGGCCCGGTGATCATTAATGCCCTTAAAAAAATGAAGGTCGGCGAAAACGTAAGGAAGGAAGATAGCAAACAGCTCTATGAGCTGCACGGCAAGAAGCAGGATACCCCCACGATGGGGGGGATATTGATACTGTTGGCGATGCTTTCCTCGACGCTTCTGTGGGCGGATATCTTAAACCCGCAGATACTCCTGGCGCTTTTTACGACGGTCTGGCTCGGCATCACCGGTTTTGTCGACGATTACCTCAAACACATAGGGAAATGTTCTAAAGGGCTTACCGCCAGCACCAAATTCAGCAGCCAGATCGTGCTGGGCCTAATCCTGGGGATCTTCCTTCTTTTTGACCCGCAGAACAGCACCAATCTGGACCTCCCGTTTTTAAAGGATGTCTCGCTGAATCTCGGGATATTCTATATCATTTTTGTGATTATCGTGATTACCGGCTCTTCCAATGCGGTTAATCTCACCGACGGACTGGACGGTCTGGCAATAGGCTGCGTGATTATGGTAGCGCTTACCTACGCAGTTTTAACCTATGTCTCCGGCAACATAAAATTCAGCGACTATCTTTTTATACCTTATATACGCGGTGCCGGGGAACTGACGGTATTCTGCGCCAGCATCCTTGGGGCAGGGTTGGGTTTTTTATGGTTTAACTGTTATCCGGCTTCCATCTTTATGGGGGATACCGGTTCTTTATCCCTGGGTGGGGCATTGGGAATAGTAGCGCTTTTAGTCAAGAAGGAGCTGCTCTTGGTCGTTGTAGGAGGAATATTCGTCCTGGAGGCTGCTTCGGTAATATTGCAGGTAGCGTCCTTCCGTTTTACCGGCAGGAGAATTTTCAGGATTGCGCCCCTGCACCATCATTTTCAATTCCTGGGCTGGCCGGAGAGCAAGGTGATTACGCGTTTTTGGATATTGGCCAGTCTCCTGGCGTTGCTTACATTGGTTACGCTCAAGATAAGATAAGCCGTTTTTGCGAATGCGCAACAAGGATTATTTCAAGGGTAAGAAGGTTACTGTCGTCGGCCTGGCACGTTCGGGGATAAGCTGTGCCAGGCTGCTTGCTAAATCGGGGGCGCTCGTCGGTGTTACCGACAGCCAGGATAATGCGGCAATCCGTGCTGCAGGCAGTCAATTGAAGTCGCACGGTATCAAGGTTGAGCTTGGGCGGCATACTATTGGTTTTCTCAGGGGCCGCGACCTGGTAGTTACTTCTCCGGGAGTACCGGATAAATCCCCGCCTCTTAAGTGGGCGGCAAGTTTTGGCATACCGGTGATAAGCGAGATAGAAGCGGCTTGGCTGCTTTCTCCGGCTGAGGTTATTGCGGTTACCGGCTCAAACGGAAAAACCACGGTTACCACTCTCATCGGGATGGTCTTAAAAGAAGCCGGTAAAAGGGCGGTGACCTGCGGCAACATCGGAAACCCATTCAGCGGGGAAGTAGAAAGGTTAAGGGCGGGCGATTTCGTATCGCTTGAGGTGAGCTCTTTTCAGTTGGAGACAATCAGCAATTTCAAGCCTCGTATCGCAGTTATCCTGAATTTCAGCCGCAATCACCTGGACAGATACCGCAGCATGCGTCAGTACCTGGCGGCGAAGGCGCGTATCTTTATGAATCAGGATAACGCAGATTTCCTGGTGATCAACCGGCAGGAGGAGGTCCTAAAAATTATCGCGGGCAGGGCAAGGTCCCGCATTGTTTATTTTTCACCCTCGAAGGAGTTTAATGCCAATCAGGCTGCGGTTATGGCAGTAGCTTCGATACTGGGAATAGGCAAGGACAAGGTCATTCGGGCATTCCGGAGATTTAAGGGCATCGAGCACCGCCTGGAAGAAGCTGGCCGAGTCAGGGGGGTAAGGTTTATAAATGATTCGAAATCTACCACCGTGGATGCGACTGTCTGGGCCTTAAGGAATATCGACTATCCCTGCATACTTATCGCCGGAGGAAGGGAGAAGGGCAATGATTATGCGACGGTGCGGGGTTTGGTGCGCCGTAAGGTCAGGGAAGCGGTGTTGATAGGAGAGGCAAGGGGAAAAATCCGCAGGGCATTCAGGGGGGTTGTCCCTTTGCGCGAGGCCGTGGATTTAGAAGAGGCGGTCCGCATTGCATTCTCCCTTGCCGTAAGGGGCGAGAGCGTGCTTTTTTCGCCGATGTGTAAGAGCTTTGATATGTTTGCTAATTACGAGGAACGCGGCAGGGTCTTTAAGTCCGCCGTAGGCCTCCTCGCCAGAGGTAGCTGAATTATGATCCGCGACGTCCGTATACGCCTGTTCAACGTTACCGTAATCCTTATTTGCATAGGCGTGATTATGATTTACAGTGCTTCAAGCATCTATGCCTGGGAAAGATACAACGACAGCTTTTTCTTTTTTAAAAGGCATCTGAGCTTCGTGATGATTGGCGTGGCATTTGCGTTTCTGGCAATGAGTGTGGATTATCGCAGGCTGCGTCCATATGCCAGGCCCCTGCTTTTGACATCGTTTCTGCTATTGGTGCTGGTGCTTGTGCCGGGGCTCGGCAGAGAAGTCTCCGGAGCCCGGCGCTGGTTCAGGTTCAGGTTCCTCAGTTTTCAGCCTTCGGAGTTGGCCAGCATCGCCCTGATCGTATATATTTCCGATTTTATCGCCAGGCGGGGGAGTATGATCAAGAGTTTCTGGCGTGGTTTTCTGCCTCCGGTGATAGTAGTAGGGGGCATGCTTTCCATAATACTTCTGCAGCCGGACCTTGGTACGGTGATTGCCCTGGGCAGTGTGGTATTTTTGATGCTTCTTATATCCGGAGTCAAGGTGTCTTACCTTCTGTCGCTGGCGCTTTTGAGCCTGCCGGCATTATACGTGCTGGTCTTTAGCGTTCCTTACCGGCGCATGCGCATCCTGGCATTTTTAAATCCCTGGGCTGACCCCAAGGGGAGCGGTTTCCAGATTATTCAGTCTCAGATTGCCCTGGGCTCCGGCGGGCTATTCGGGACCGGCCTGGGGCATTCCAGGCAGAAACTGTTTTACCTTCCTGCGGCGCATACGGATTTCATTTTTTCCATTATCGGCGAGGAACTTGGTTTACTGGGGACGATGGCGGTGATAGTGCTTTTTATAATTTTTATCCAGCAGTGCCTGAAGATTCTCAAGAATACCCAGGACAGGTTCGGTTATTTCCTGGCGCTGGGTCTTACGCTGATGATTTGCCTCAAGGCCATTATTAATATCGGCGTCTCTTGCGGGCTTCTTCCCACCAAGGGGTTGCCGCTGCCTTTTATCAGCTACGGCGGCTCGTCTTTTGTCTTTGATATCATCAGTGTCGGTATTCTTATGAATATCGCCCGCACCGGAGAATATCCATGATGGGCGCACCTGGCGCAAAAACGGCGAAGGTCCTGGCAGTCACAGGCTCAAGCGGCGGGCATATCTTTCCGGCGATAAGTCTCTTGGATAGCCTGAAGGAAAACGAGCCTTCTGCCGAAGTCCTTTTAGTTTTACCCAGCCGCAGCATCAAAGACCTTATCGGGTCCCTCGGATATCCGGCTGCGTCTGTATCCATCGTTCCGCTAAGATTAAGCCTTGGCCCGCGCAACATCTTCGCAGCATTAAAATTTTTAAAAGGCTCCCTCGAGGAGTTGGCGGTGTTGTTGAGATTCCGGCCTGACCTGGTAGTAGGGTTTGGCAGCCTTTCCTCGGTACCGATGGTTTTATTCGCCCGCATCGGGGGCATTAAAACCATGATGCATGAGCAGAACGTAATGCCCGGCATGGCAAACAGGCTTCTGGCTTTTTTTGCCGATAGGGTTGCGCTTTCTTTTGCGGATACCGCAGATTATCTTAAATGCCCGCGGCATAAGATAATTGTTACCGGAAACCCCCTGCGCCGCCAGATGGCTCTTTTGGATAAAGCGGAGGCGAGGGATTATTTCGGATTAAGCCGTGATAAATTTACAATTCTCGTAAGCGGAGGCAGTCAATCCAGCAGCAATGTCAACGAGGGGTTCCTTAAGGCAGTAAGGCAGCTGAGGGAGAGATCCTCTTTTCAACTGATACATCTGGCCGGCCGTGATGACTGCCGGCGTTTAAGGGAGGAATACGAGAAAAACGGTATAGAGGCGCGGGTTTTTTCTTTCCTGGACTCCATGCAATACGCCTACAGTGCCTCGGATGTAGCGGTCTCGCGCTCCGGGGCAACTACGATAGCGGAGCTCATTTTTTTCAGGATCCCCGCGATACTGGTGCCTTATCCCCACGCCCGCAAGCATCAGTATGCCAATGCCGAGGTGTTAAGGAGGAGCGGTTGCGCCGTTATTGTTGAGGATGAAGAATTCGGTAAAAGCGGGGCAGCCAGGATATTGGAAGGCCTGTTGCAGAATAAAGAAGAATTGAGCAGGATGCGCAGTAATTACCAGGGGCTGGAGAGTCGCTCTTCAAGAGAGAGGATGCGCGAGGCAGCATCAGAGATGCTGAAATCAAATGGTTAAGCATTACCACCTTATCGGCATCGGAGGCATCGGTATGAGCGGGATTGCCCGGCTTCTGCTCTGCAGGGGGTTTAAGGTCAGCGGCTCGGATATTAAAGAGAGCGATTCTACCGTTGAGCTTAGGCGCAGGGGGGCTGAGGTGCTGCTTGGGCATGACCCCGCCAACGTCAACGGAGCGGATGAGGTAATTTATTCTTCTGCGATAGGAGAAGATAATCCTGAAGTGCGCCAGGCAGTGGCAGTTGGCGTAGCAGTCAAGAAAAGGGCCGAGGCCCTGGCAGAGTTGATGCAGGATAAGACGGTGATTACGGTTACCGGCAGCCACGGCAAGACTACCACCTCCTCGCTAATCTCTTATCTTCTCCTGGAGGCAGGATTGAGGCCTACTATCGCGGTAGGCGGGATATTGAAAAATATCGACAGCAATGCCCGCATGGGGGACGGTCAATTCTTTGTGGCAGAGGCCGACGAGTCAGACGGCTCCTTCTTATGCTATCAGCCCGATTATTCCGTTATTACTAATGTTGACCGCGAGCACCTTGATTATTACCGGGATTTTGGCTCCGAGATAAAGGCCTTTTCTAAATTTATCGACCAGACCAAGGCAGGAGGATGCGTTTTTGCTTGCAGCGATGACCCGGTATTGAAAGGTCTCCTCGACGATTACGAAGGCAGGAGGGTGTTCTTCGGCTTAAAGGAAAACGCGGATATCTTCCCTCGTAACATTTCCATTGCCGCCCTTAGTTCGGAGTTTGATTGTTTTTACAAAGGTGCCTGCCTGGGGAGGTTTTGTCTTTCCCTGGGCGGAATGCACAATATCTCTAATTCCCTGGCAGTGATTGCCATAGGTCTGGAGTTAGGCCTGGAGGCAGGGCTTATCAGGCGCGCCCTTGGCAATTACCAGGGGGCCCGCCGGAGAATGGAGACGAAATTCAAGAGTCCGGCCTACCTGGTTATTGACGATTATGCACATCACCCCAGCGAGATAAAGGCCACCCTGGAGGCCACCGAGAGATTAAAGTCTAAAAGGGTAATCGTGGTTTTCCAGCCTCACCGCTATAGCCGTACCAAGCTGCTCTGGGATGAATTCCCGGTGAGTTTCGGGAAGGCGGATTACCTGGTCCTTACTGATATCTATCCTGCCAGCGAGAAGGCCATTGCGGGGATAGACGGAGAATCCCTGTGCCTGCGCATAAAAAAGGATACCCCCGGTAAAGAAGTCCGTTTTTTAAATAAAGAGAAAATCGTCGGCCACATATTAGAGATTATTGAACCCGGAGACCTGGTTGTTGTGATGGGGGCAGGGGATATCGTGAGGATAGCAGATGAGTTGGCTCTACGGCTCAGGGGCGAGGATAAGGTATCTTGAGCCTCTAAAGGATAAGACGACCTTTAAGATAGGCGGCCGGGCGCGTTATTTTGCAGAGCCGGCTGGCGAGGAAGAATTGCGGTTCCTTATTTGCTTGGCGCGCAGGCATAAGGAACGCGTCCTGATCCTGGGCGCAGGCAGTAACCTGTTGGTAGATGACAGCGGCGTAGAGGCACTCGTGATACGTTTAGGCTCGCCGTATTTCAAAAAGATATTTTTCAAGGGCAACTCCGTTGAGGCCGGCTCAGGGGTAATGCTGGGGCGGTTTCTCAGGGATACGGCTGCAAGAGGATTGGGGGGGATAGAGTTCCTGGCGGGCATCCCGGGGACCATCGGGGGAGCCCTGCTTATGAATGCCGGAGAGGGTCGGGGTGCTCGCGCCATCGGAGATTTGATAGACAGGGTGCGGGTTATGGATTATAATGGCAATATTAAAATCCTTACCCAAAAGAAGGCAGGGTTCGGCTATCGCTCTTCAGGATTAGACAAGTATGTGATCCTGAGCGTTTCTTTTAGATTGAAGAGGTCCGCAAAAGACAGGATATGCGCCGATATCAGGGAGTACCTGAGGCAGCGCAGACATAGCCAGGATTTATGCCTTCCTTCGGCCGGCTGCGTATTCCGCAATCCTCGCCGCAGCCCTGCGGGAATGTTGATCGAACTCGCCGGATTCAAGGGCAGGAGCTCGGGGGGCGCGGCGGTTTCCGCGCGTCATGCAAATTTTATCGTCAACCGCAGGAATGCCACCGCTAGAGATGTCTTAAAGCTGATGCGCGAAGTGAAAAGCGCGGTAAAGAGAAAATTCCAGGTGGAGCTGGAACCGGAAGTCAAGATATGGCGCAGTCGAAAATGAATCGCGATAGTGCAATGCCGTTGTGCGGCAGTAAATTCGGAAGGGTAGGAGTGCTCATGGGCGGGCCTTCCACCGAAAGGGAAATCTCGCTGAAGTCCGGTAAGGCGGTTTATGAGGCCCTGGAGGCATTAGGGCTTGACGTCGTTGCCATAGATATCACGAGCGATAATATTGAAGAGAATTTACGGCTCCTTAAGTCAGGGCGTCTTGATTGCGCATTCGTCGCCCTCCACGGCCGTTTCGGGGAAGACGGCCAGATACAGGATATCTTGGAGCGATTGCATGTTCCTTACAGCGGTTCAGGGGTTTCTGCGAGCAGGCTGGCAATGGATAAGATTTCATCGCGCCGCATCTTCCAGGAGAACGGTCTGGCAGTGCCTCCCTGCGAGGTAGTGGAAAAGGTCTATTATGCCGACGGCTGGAGTTTTGACGGGAGGTTCCCGCCGCCTTTGGTGGTTAAGCCCGCCGGCCACGGCTCCAGCATCGGGCTGTCCCTCGTCGATAAAATATCCGAACTTCCCGTTGCCCTTGATAATGCGTTTGCTTTTGATAATCGCGTGATAATCGAGAAATACATAAAAGGCAGGGAGCTTACGGTCGGCATCCTTGGCGAGAGTCCCCTGCCGGTAATAGAGATTATCCCCAAGCAGAGATTTTTTGATTATCACGCCAAGTATCATGCCGGCATTACCGAGTACGTTGTCCCTGCAAAACTAGAAGGGGTTCTCAACGGCAGGGTCCAGGAAGCGGCCCTGGCGTCTCATAGGTTGTTAGGGTGTTTTGGGTGCTCCAGGGTTGACATTATTCTGGATAGTGATAATATACCAGTTATTTTAGAGGTGAATACCATACCGGGATTTACTGCTACCAGCCTTTTGCCTAAGGCAGCCGGGGTAGCGGGAATAGATTTTGGCGCGCTTTGCGTAAAGCTTCTGGAGTCGGCATATGAAAAAAACAGGGTTTCGGATACCGTTTAAAGCGGTACTATTACTGGTGTTTTTGGCTGTTGCCTATTTCGGGCTGGCAGCTTTAATAAAAGGATTGAAGAACCTCGATTACTTTAAGGTCCGGGAGGTGGTAGTTTCCTCCGGAGAAGAGGCTTCGGATTTCGCTTATTTTAAAGGCCAGGGCATATTCAATATCGACCTGGATAGCGAAGCCGGACGCATCTGGCAGTTATACCCCAGTTACAAAAGAGTAATGATTATCAGGGTTCTTCCCAACCGCCTATTCATAAAATTTGTTAGACGTCAACCCCTTGCCTACGTTAAACTCTACCGCTATTTCTGCGTTGATGAAGAGTTGGTTCTTTTGGATGCGCCTGGCGGACCAGAGGGCGGCGACCTCCCGGTAATCCTGGGGCTTGAGACTAGGATCTTCGGCCCTAAGGTGGGCAGGAGGTATAATGTGCCGGAGCTCGCGCTGGCAATCGGCATCATCAATGAAATCCAGAAGAACCGCCTTAACCGTTATATAAAGGTCAAGGCCATAAATGTCTCCGATGCGGCCAATGCCTCTTTTATCACCGATAGCGGCATCGAGGTAAAGGTGGGGCGGGAAAACGCAAAAAGCAGGATGGCCGTTTTGCGTGACATCTTGAGTCACAGCAGGAATGAGCTCTCCAATATAAAATACATCGACCTGAGATTTAAGGACCCCGTGATAAAACTGAAAGAAGATGTTAAGCGATAATTATATCTCTGCGTTAGATATCAGCTCCAGCAAGATTGCCGCCGTAGTAGCCAGGATCAGCAAAAAGCGGATAAACGAGTTATTCTTTGAGGTCGGCCCCTCCAAGGGCGTCAGGAAAGGAGTAGTGGCTGACCCGATTGAATTGGTAAGTTCTATTTCGGCGGTCATCAAGAGCCTCAGGGCATCATCGGGCATTAATATCAGGACCCTTAACGTTAATATTTCCGGAGAGGATATCTCTACCCGTCATAGCCGCGCAATTATCCCTCTTGCCGAAAGAGGCAATAAGGTTATTACGCCTTCCGACGTCTCCAGGGTTAACGAACAGGCTCGTATTTTGGGCTCCAGCCTTCAGGAGGAAATAATACACTGCCTGCCTTACAGCTATGCCATTGACTCCAAGGCAAATATAACCAATCCGATAGGTCTCTATAGCCACCGTCTTGAGGTGGACCTTTACCTTATCTTTGCAAAACTCTCGGGCGTGCAGAGCCTCGCCCGTGCCGTCAACCAGTGCGGTTTTGATATCGGGGATATCTTTTTCTCAGGCCTCGCTACCAGCGTTGCGGTATTCGATAACGGACCGCGCGAGGGCGTAGAGGTGCTTTGCGACATCGGCAGCGATACCACCGATATGCTTGTTTTCCGCAACGGCAGGCTTTCGGACATCGACGTCGTTTACTGCGGAGGAGACGACATTACCCTTAGGATTTCGGATGAACTGAAGATCCCTTTCGAGCTGGCCGAAGAGGTGAAGCGTTCGCACGCCTTCATGGGAGAGCATAGCCATCTTGCAGAGGACAAGGAGATATTAGTCAAGAAACAGGATATCTACAAACCTATTCCTGAAAAGAGGGTGGTGGAGATTGCTTCCCGGGAAGGCAGGCGCCTCTGTGAGGCCATCAAGGATAAGCTGGAAAGGATGGTTCCTTCCCAGAGGGTAACCAATTTTCTCTGCGTCGGCAGGACCGTAATGCTTGATGGTTTTCTGGAATCCTTGGAAAATGCCCTCGCTACCACCGTCAAACTCGGCCGCATCAGGAATCCCGAGATAGCCGGACTGATTAACCGCTACGATTCGCTTTCCGGACAGCGCTACCTGACCTACCTGACAGCACTCGGCCTTACCTGCCAGTCCCTGCATCGTGAGCAGGCGCATACCTTGTATGCCGTTGCCTCTGCGCGTAATATCTTTGCCCGGGCTTTTTTCAAGGCCCAGGAGATATACCAGGAATACTTCTAACGCGGGGCTTCCCTCGTTAATCATTGAGATAAGCGGTACTTTTAGCGGGTGGCTTGGCTTGATTTCAGGCAGCATCTTGCGAAAATTCGAACGGTGCTGCGAGAAACAAGACAAGACGGGGCCCGCTAAAAGATGCAGGTTATGAATTATAAATGCGAGAACCGCCTATTCCTATTGACCTCGCCATTTTATTAGATATAATATATTAGCTTAAGTGATGATTAGGGATAATATTTTTAAAGTAAGGAACCGGGTTTTGGCCGCCTGTGCCAGGGTGGGGCGCGACCCCGGCAGGGTGACCGTGGTAGCAGTAGCCAAGACCCGTACCTCAAGAGAGGTAGAGGAGGCGCTTGAGGCCGGGATATCCGATATCGGAGAAAACAGGGTGCAGGAGGCAGTTCTCAAATATCGCCAACTCCTCGGGGCAGGGCAGAATGTCCCTGCGGTCTCCGGAAATACCAACTGGCACCTCGTCGGGCACCTCCAGACCAATAAGGTCAAAGAGGCAGTTGCAATTTTTGACCTCATACATTCCGTGGACAGTCTCCGCCTGGCCCGGAAGATTGACAGGGAGGCTGGCAGGATTAAGAAGGTTCAGAGGATACTCTTGGAAGTTAATGTCTCCGGGGAAGCAAGCAAGTGTGGTTTTGCGGCCGGGGACTTAAGCGTTTCAGTCAAAGACATCTCTGGTTTAACCAACCTGAGGGTTTGCGGTTTGATGACAGTTACGCCGATAACGGGCAACCCGGAGCATTCCAGGGGTTATTTCAAGGCCCTGAAAGGACTTCGGGATAACATTGATGCCTTAGGGCTGACGGGCTGCCGTCCGGGGATTTTATCCATGGGTATGACCGGCGACTTTGAAGTTGCAATCGAGGAAGGGGCAGATATAGTTCGTCTAGGCCGGGCGATATTCGAGGGTCAAAATGCATGATACGATAGGGATTATCGGTTTCGGAAATATGGGGTCGGCTATGGCAGAACAGTTGAAGCCGCACTCTCGGGTTTGCGTCTTTGATAAAGATAAGAGCAAGACCCGTACGGCCAAGGATGTTACGGTTACGGATACCATGGCAGGGGTTGCGGAGAAGTCCGATCTGTTGATATTGGCAGTCAAGCCGCAGGATATTGACGGAGTCTTGAAGTCTTTGCGCGAGCACCTCAAGGGTAAATTACTGCTTTCGATTGCAGCAGGCATCAGCACCGGGCATATTGAGAGAATAGCGGGCCAGGCGAGGGTAGTCAGGGCAATGCCCAATATCGGCGTTAAGATTTCAGAGTCCGTGACCTGCCTGAGTAAAGGCGCCTTTGCCAGCGAGGAGGACCTGGAAGCAGCCCAGGAACTTTTCTATTACCTGGGAGCCACCCGCATTATAGACGAGAATATGATGAATGCCGCTACTGCTATTTCAGGCAGCGGACCGGCATATGTTTTTTATTTCCTGGAAGACAGCGATATGGACGCCGTCAATGTCCCGGAGCATGCGCGTCATGACATGATTAAGCGTCTGGCGCAGGCAGCCGAAGGCACCGGTTTTAAGCATGAGGACGCCATGTTTCTGGCGGTCAACACGGTAAATATGAGCCTCAGCCTTATCAGGAAGACGCGCATGAGCCCCGCGGAATTGCGTCTCCAGGTTACTTCTAAAGGGGGGACTACCGAGGCAGCGCTGGCGGCGTTGCGTCGGTCGGGTTCCTGGGGTGATGCCGCCGGGGCGGCACTTAAACGCGCCGAAGAATTAGCGCGGAGGGATTAGCAATGGAGCGTGTCGGGATTATCGGAGGGAGCGGCTTATACCAGATCGACGGATTAAAAGTCAAAAAGAAATTTTACCTAAAGACTCCTTTTGGCTGTCCTTCCGGCCAGTTCGTTATCGGATACCTGGAGGGCAGAGAGGTGGTTTTTCTCCCCCGCCACGATGTGGGGCACCGCATTCCTCCCGGCCACATCAATTACCGGGCAAATATCTATGCCATGAAGAAGCTGGGGGTAAGCCGCATTATCTCGCTGGCTGCCTGCGGAAGCCTCAAGGAAGAGATGAGACCGATGGACTTTGTAGCGGTGGATCAGTTTGTCGACCGCACCAATTACGCCCGGGACATGAGCTTTTTTGAAAACGGCATTGTCGCGCATATTGAATTTTCGCATCCGGTCTGCGAGGAATTAAGGGGCATTTTGTACCAGTCCGCCAAAGAGGTTACCGGCCGGGCGCATAACGGAGGCACCTATATCAATATGGAAGGCCCGGCATTCTCAACCTTGGCGGAATCCGAGCTCTACCGCAGTTGGAAAATGGACGTTATCGGCATGACTAATTTTGCCGAGGCCAAACTCGCACGCGAGGCCGAAATTTGTTATGCTACCCTCGCTGCGGTAACCGACTATGACTGCTGGCATCCGTCTCACGACTCCGTCAGTATCGATATGATAACCAAAAGCCTTTCCCGGAATATTGATAATTCTAAAAAAATACTCTTGAGAGTTATCAAGACTCTGCCCTGCAGGAGGGAGTGTTCCTGCGGCTCTGCCCTGGAGCACGCGATTGTCACCGACCATCGGCATATCCCCAGGCGCATTAAAAAGAAGCTGAATATCATTATCGGTAAATATGTCAAATAGCGCTGACTACAAGAATACCTTAAACCTCCCCCAGACCGCCTTTCCCATGAAAGGCGAACTGCCCAGGCGCGAACCTTTAATCCTGAAATCCTGGCAGCAGGAGGGGGTCTACGGAGCTATCTGTAAAAAGGACAGCTCGCCCGGCAAGAAATATATCCTTCATGACGGCCCCCCGTACGCCAACGGCAACATACATATCGGCCACGCCCTCAACAAGACCCTGAAGGACATCATCGTAAAATACAAGACCATGCAGGGTTTTCATGCTCCTTACGTGCCGGGATGGGACTGTCATGGTCTGCCGGTGGAGCATCAGCTTTTCAAGGAGCTAAAGATTAACAAATCCCAGATCGACCAGCTTGAATTCCGCAGGAAGGCCTACAAATATGCCTCCAGGTATGTTGAGATCCAGAAGGAAGAGTTTAAGCGCTTAGGCATTTTCGGGGAGTGGGATAATCCTTATCTTACCTTGAGCCGGGAGTATGAAGAGGGGATTGTCCGTTCCTTCGCGGGGCTGGTAAAGGAAGGATATGTTTACCGCGGGCTTAAGCCGGTGAACTGGTGTTATAGATGTGAGACCGCGCTTGCCGAGGCAGAGGTAGAATACGAAGACCATGATTCCCCTTCAATATTCGTTAAATTCAAGATTAAGGCGGGAGGGGATTTCGGCGAGGATAGTAATTTGGTTATTTGGACCACTACCCCTTGGACGCTGGTTGCCAATGTGGCAGTGGCAGTGCATCCGGATTTCGTGTATTCTTATATCAAGACCCCCAAAGGCAAACTGATTATTGCAAATGTAAGGCTGGGCATTTTAGGCCGGATAGGGGTTGATAAATACGAGGTTATCCGGGAAATCAAGGGCAACAAGCTCGAGGGGCTGGTTTACGAGCACCCCTTTGGCCTGCGCGAGGGCAGGGTGGTGTCTGCCGATTACGTTTCGGCGCAGGAGGGCAGCGGGCTGGTGCATACCGCTCCCGGCCACGGTGCCGAAGATTACCTTACCGGAATCAAATACAAGCTTCCCATCCTGATGCCGGTTGATTCCGGGGGGAACTTTGACGGCTCGGCCGGGGAATTCCGCGGGCTTAACGTATATGATGCAAATAAAAATATTATCGATAAGCTTCAGAGTTCAGGCGCCTTACTCTTGGCTGAGAGGCTGCGTCATTCATATCCGCACTGCTGGCGCTGCAAGAAACCGATAATCTTCAGGGCTACCAACCAATGGTTCCTGGCTATTGACCATAAGAAGGGTGGCGCAGGCCTTCCGTTGCGGAGGAAACTTTTGGATGCGATAAATAACGATGTTGAGTGGATACCTGCGGCAGGCAGGGAGCGTATCTGGGCGATGGTAGAGTCTAGGCCGGACTGGTGCCTCTCAAGGCAGCGTTATTGGGGCGTGCCTATCCCGTCCTTAATCTGTAACGAATGCAAAAAGGAAACCCTGGAGCCCGAGGTAATTGAGAGATTCGCGGCATTAGTGGCTCAAGAGGGGTCGGATTGCTGGTTTAGCCGCGAGGTGACTGATTTTATCCCGGAGGGATTCAGGTGCAGTTGCGGAGGAAGCAGTTTCTCAAAGGGCAGGGATATCATGGATGTCTGGTTTGATTCCGGAGTAAGCGCCGAGGCGGTATTAAAAAAAAGAAAAGAACTTTCCTACCCGGCCGACCTGTATCTGGAAGGCTCAGACCAGCACCGGGGATGGTTCCAGTCTTCCTTAATCCCGGCAATATGCATCAACGGCAGGCCTCCTTTCCGTTGCGTACTTACGCACGGCCACGTAGTGGACGGGGAGGGGCGGAAGATGTCAAAATCGCTCGGCAACGTCATCTCTCCGCAGGATATCATTAAGGACTACGGGGCGGATATCGTGCGCCTGTGGGTAGCTGCCAGCGATTACAATGAAGATATCCGTATCTCAAAGGAGATGCTGGCGCGTTTGTCGGAATCATACCGTAAGATACGCAATACCGCCCGTTTTATCTTAAGCAACCTCTATGATTTTAATCCGGATAAAGACAAGGTCAGTTACGATAAAATGCGGTTTATAGATAAATGGATTCTAAGCGTTAAGGAATCCGTATTGATAGATATTGAGTCAGCCTATGATTCCTTTGAATTTTATAAGGCTTATAAATCCATCTATAACTTCTGCAATGAGCAGCTATCCATGTATTACCTGGATATGGCCAAGGGCAGGCTTTATACTTTTCGGGCGGATTCTGTGGAGCGGCGCGCGGCACAGACGGCGATGTATGAAATATTAAATACGTTCGTTAGGACAATGGCGCCTATTTTAGTGTTTACTGCCGAGGAGATTTGGCAACATTTGCCAAAAGAAAATTCCGATAAGAATGTGGCTAGTGTGCATATGCTGGGATGGCCTAAAAGTAATGAAGAGTTTAAGAATTTTGAAGGCAGCTCAAACATGCTTTTATTTTCCAAGACCATCGCTTTAGTTCCGGAGGTGGCTAAATTACTGGAGGAGCTGCGCGGAAAGGGCCAGATAGGGAGTTCCTTTGATGCCAGAATAAATATATTGACAAACGACCCCAAACGTTATACATTCTTATCCAGTCTTAAATCCGATCTCTGCGAGATATTCAAGGTTTCGCAGGTAGAGGTGACAAAAGAAGATAAGGCCGGCGGCGGTGATATCAGGATCGAGGTCGCCAAGGCCGAGGGCAGTAAATGCCTGCGTTGCTGGAATTATTCTCCCAGCGTCGGGAAAGACCAGAGGCATCCGTTAATCTGCGAAAGGTGCATATCGGCCATAGGAGGCAACTAAATTGAAGAAGAAATTCAATAAGAAGGAACTGGCGGAATTTAAGAAGATAATACTGAAGAAAAAAGAGGATATCCTCGAGGAGATCAAAAGCATCTCTGAAGACGTGCTGAAGAAATCCCAGAAGGACGCCTCGGGCGACATCTCCGGATACAGTTATCACATGGCTGACGTCGCCACCGATAACTACGACCGGGAGTTCTCGCTGGGGCTGGCATCCAACGAGATGGAGGTCCTCTATGTTTTAGACGATGCCCTGAAAAGAATCGATGAGGGGAGCTACGGCATCTGCGAGGATTGCAAACAGCCGATCTCAAAGACGCGCCTGAAGGCTCTCCCCCAGGCTTCCCTTTGCATAAAGTGTCAGGAGAAAAGGGAAAAGAAATAGGGCATAGGATATTTTTGCGATGGCATTGATTGTCGCGGCATCCGTGCTTTTCCTGGATCAACTCACAAAATTCCTCGCCACCAAATACCTCTCTTTTAATCAAAGTCTCCCGCTCGTTAAGGGCGTATTGTATCTTTCCCTGGTGCACAACCGCGGCGCAGCCTTCGGGATGCTTAAAGGGCTGAACATTTTTTTTATATTGGCGGCGCTGGCGGCAATAACGTTAATTTACCTAAATTTAAGGAAACTCGGATGGCGGAGGATTGCCATTACGACAGCATCCTTGAGCCTTATCCTGGCGGGGGCGCTAGGCAACCTGATAGATCGCCTTGCCTTCGGATATGTCATTGATTTCATAGACCTGCGCATCTGGCCGGTATTCAACGTTGCGGACAGCGCCATAACTATTGGGGCGCTATTGTGGGCGTTTTCCATCATCAAGGCAAGAAAATAGATATTATTTTTATCCCGAGGTCATGACCGGGAATTGGAAAGTTTATTGCCGACAGGCCCGATGAGTGTGCTATAATAGAAATCCGAAATGCATCCCATAATCTGCAAGATAGGTTTTTTAAATATCTATTCGTACGGCCTGGCATTGGCAGTCGCATTTATGCTGGGTTCATTGCTGGCCAGCCGCCAGGCAGCCAGGGTCCACGCTGTCCCCGAGACGGTATTTAACCTTTGTTTCCTGATTTTCGTGGCCGGCATCATCGGCGCGCGATTGTTCTACGTAAGCTACCACCTTTTTTATTACCTCAAGAATCCCCTGGAGATAATTATGTTACAGCAGGGCGGCCTTTCCTGGTTCGGAGGCCTGATGCTGGGCGCCGGTTCCGGGTTTTTCTACCTGAAAAAGAAGAAGCTCCCCATCGGAAAGACAATAGACCTGCTTGCTCCGTATCTTGCCCTCGGACAGGCCATTGGAAGGATAGGATGTTTTCTTAACGGTTGCTGCTATGGCAGGGTTTCGCATTTCGGGATTTACTTCCCGGTGCACGACGCCGTCCTTATTCCCACCCAACTTTACTCGTCAATCCTGCTGCTGTTTATCTTTATGCTGCTGAGGTTCTTGCGCGAGAGGCCTCATCGCGACGGCCAGATATTTTTGCTCTACCTTTTATTTTATTGCATCGGCAGGTTTTTTATCGAGTTCTTCAGGGCCGATAACCCGGCGTTATTCTGGGGGCTAACCATCTTTCACCTTATGAGCATCGCGGGGATTACGGTTGCCGTTACAGGTATCATTCTTCTGACAAGGACCCGCCGCAAATAAAAATGCAGGAATATACCGTCAAGGCAGATCTGGAAGAGACAGGCAGGCGCCTGGACGTATTTCTTTCCCGTTATTTCAAGGACATCAGGCTGGGGTACTCGCGGAATTTTATCCAGAGGCTGATCCGCGAGGGCGGCGTTACCTTAGGCGGCGTGTCGCTGAAACCCCACCATAAGGTGAAATCCGGAGAAGAATTTTGCATAACGGTAAACGAGAGAAAAGCCAGGGATTTAGAGCCACGCGAGATTGCGCTGGATGTGGTTTATGAGGATGATGAACTGGCGGTAGTAAACAAACCCTGCGGCATGGTAGTGCATCCGGGTGCGGGCAGGGAGCAGGATAGCCTGGCAAGCGGCCTCCTCTGCCGGTTTAAAAAATTATCCGATGTTAATCCCGAGAGGCCGGGCATTGTCCATCGGCTGGATAAGGATACTTCGGGGCTCTTGGTGGTAGCGAAGACCAACCCTGTTCATCTTGAGCTGGCGCGTCAGTTTGCAGAACACTCCATCAAGCGAAAATACCTTGCGCTGGTTGAAGGCAAGATGGAGTTTGACGAGAACATAATCGAAGCGCCCATCGGCAGGCATCCTACCCAAAGAAAGAGCATGGCGGTCAACTTCAGCGCGGGCGCCCGGTATGCCAAGACCTATTACCGCACCCTGGAACGCCTCGGGGGATTTAGTTTAGTAGAGTTGGAGCCTTTTACCGGCAGGACGCACCAGCTGCGGGTGCATTTGGCATATATCGGTCACCCTGTCTTGGGAGACGCTAAATACGGCAAGCGCGGTAATTTTAGACGCCTGGCGCTTCATGCCGTATATTTAGGATTTACGCATCCGGTCAGCGGCAGATCCCTGGAATTTAGATGCGATATGCCCGCCGAATTCAAAGAACATCTGCATAAAACAAAAACCCCCGTCCTATGAGCGGGTTTTCCGCAATGGACTCGATGACATCTCCCGGGCAAGAGAAAAGGTGTTTTTTGGGAGGCGTAATGCAGAGCTTAGCGTTATTCTTCCGCAAGAACGCCGTCCTCGTGTTAGTGATTTCCTTTTTTGTCTTCGCCAACCTCATCTGGTGGCAACAGAATAAGTTTATTCAGGGGCCGGACGAAGGCGAACACTTGTATAAGAGCATCGAACTTTATGAATCCGGCGGTTATCTCCGTGAGTTCCTGCATCCTAAGGCCCACCATTCTTCTTACAACGGGCCTTTCTTTTACTCTACCGCCGGCATATTCTACCGCCTCTTTAACAGCAGCGCCTACCGGGTCTCCATCCTCAACATCCTTATTTATGCCGTCATTTTATTAATCGGCATAAGCAGGTTAGAGCGCTTATTCTTTAATACCGCCGGTATCCTTTCGCCGATGTTTTGCATGTTGATATATACCGGCGGCGTCTATTCAAGGTTCTTTAACCCCGACATAGCGGTGTGCGCCATACTGGTATGGTTTATGTATTTTCTTAAAAAACTGAATGATACCGTTAACCCGAAGTATTTCTTTATGTCCGCCCTGCTGATATTAATCGGAGGATATACCAAGGTAATGTTTTATTTATACGCTGCATTCCCCCTGTTATCTTATTTGCTTATGGCGTTTAGAAGGGGGGAAGTCAAAAAAATAACCTTTAACCTCATGTTAATCGCATTCCTGCCTGTTCTCTTTTGGTTTATATATCCGGTTCCTTTTGAAAGAATAATCCTTGGGAGGCAGCTTAATTGTCAAGACATGCTGCAACAAGACAATCTTTCTGTTGCATATACCGCGGGAGGCTGCCTCGGTAACCTTAAGGAACTGGTTTTGATTATCGTCAATTCTCAATTCGGCGGGATAATGTTTTTATTCTTTATTTTTAGTTTATTAGTTTTTATCTTTTCAACTGGCGAAAAAGAAGACAGATTCAGTATAATTGCGTGTTTTTTAGGTCCGCTCCTTGCATTTTTTATTTCAACATTTTCTTCATTGAGGATTAAATCTTTCGAAGACAGATATTTCATGCCCCTGGTCATTACCGAAGCTATAATAATGAGCTTTGCTTTGAATCGGTTTTTCCGCAGGAGGATTGTTCTTAGATTTGCGGCAGCGCTTTTTATCCTGTTTTTTTTCGTTCAATACCTGGGGTTTTCTTTTTCAAGAACCTGGATAGATTTTTTTAACAGGCATACGGTTTTAAAAGGCGCGATAAATCTCTCGCATAAGCCGACGCTTTTCATTGCGCCTTCCCTGCCGATACGTTCCAACCCACTGGATGGGATGTTGCAGATATTGAGGAGCGCTCAAGAGAATGGCGTGCCGGGGACCGCCTGTTTTATATACGACTTTGAGAAAGAGCCGTTTACCGATTTATTATCCAAAAGGTTAGGATACTATACCCGCAGGAATCAGCATTTTATTTATACCGTCTGCGACGGATACCTTACCTGTACCGCCGGCTCTGTATCCGAAGCCAATTTCATCATAGTCAGCCGTTCCTACCTCAAAGAAAAAACAGAGGTCCTGTCCCCCGAATCCCTATTTTACAGGAAGGGCTGCCTTGATAACCCGGAGGCATACCAGCCCTTTCTGGAAGAGTTCGAGAGCTTCTTGAGGGAGGGGAGGTTTAGGCTTTACAGGCAGGTCGGTGCCTATGACCATATCCTGAATAGAAAAGAAGATTTTTTTATGTACCTCAAGGAAGAGATGCTGAAGCTGCTGTAAAATAAATAAAAAAGCATCTTCCTCCCTCTGCATTCCTGCCCTAAAGATCCCGTATACCCCGAATATTATTGAAAAATATAAGTGTAACTGTTATAATATGTTAGAAATAAATAAAGACCCGCGAAGACCTGTTTTATTTCTAAAAGGAAGATATTATGAAGAGCGCCCCCTATATAAAATCATGTTTTGCCAATGACGGTTTGCGGAGGTTTTTAAATCTTGCACAGGCGTATTTGGTTTTTAAGACAAGGCCTCGATATGTGCGGGGTCAGCCTGTGATGGCTGTCCTGGAACCGACAAACCAATGCCCCTTAAAATGCGAAATGTGCGTGCGTCCTAAGCTGGGGTCTTTAAAGCTCGGGAGCATGAGTTATGACAATTTTGTCTGTTTGCTCGGTCAGTTTGATTACCTTGTCAGTCTCGCCTTAGTGGGGCTGGGAGAGCCTTTTTTGAATCAGGATTTGCCAAAAATGATTCACTATGCCAAGAGAGCCAGAAAAATTCCCTACATCTGGGTTTCTACAAACGGGATGGTTCTGGATAATATCGGCTACAAAGAGGTAAATTCCATGCCTGTTGAGGATATGCTTATTTCTTTTGACGCGGCATCCGCGGATACCTACGAAAAAATAAGAAAAGGCGCTTCCTTCAGCAGGCTTATAAAGAATATCGAAGGATTAATGGAGGTCAAGCGCAGCAGCGGAAAAGGGCCCAAGATAATCCTGGTTACCGTTGCCACAAATACCAATTCCGAGGAGCTTTTCGAAGTGGTCAAGGTAGCCGCTTCTCTCGGGGTGGATAAATTACGGATGATTACCGTAAACTCAGATTATCCGAATTCTCCCGGGATGGTCTTTAATGATCCCTCGAAGGAAGCCGGAAAACTGCAGGCCTTGGCGAGGCGTCTGCATTTGGCTTTTGAATATTCCAAGTTTGCCGAGTGTTTTGAGCCCTGGTTGCGTCCGTATATTACCTGGGATGGCTATCTAACGCCCTGCGCCTCCCGGCCTAACGCCGAGGAGATTAATTTTGGGAATGTCTTTGAGAAGCCGCTTGCCGAGATTTGGAACAGTAAGGATTTCCAGGCATTCAGGTCTTCCAGGCCTTCAATTTGCCGTCGCTGCCCACGCACATGGAAATAAAGAGATATCAGAAATGACAGGTTTTTTATCAATTCAGATTTAGGCGGCTCTCCCGTACCCGATCTTGGTTTTGCCTATGCGCTCTCTAGGGATACCGGTAGTCCTTAGGCGTCAGCTTAGCGTCAAGGGGGAAGCTTTATCTTTGGGATAGATTATTTGTGGATAGGGTAAGAAGTTGTTGGCCGGCCATTCAATATGAGGCTATGATATGTTGCGCAAGATAGAAGGTCTTTCCGTAATCGTCCCCGTTCGCGATGAAGGAGGGACCATCAGGTCGGTCGTTCAGGATTGCTTGGCGCAGCTTGATGCGCTTGCATCCCGATATGAAGTTATCGTAGTAGACGACCACTCTTCGGAAGACGTGGAATTTCTGCTTGATGGGTTACCTTGCAGGGTAGTGAAGAATGTGTCCCGGGCCGGCAAAGGTAATGCCATAAGGAGCGGATTGAAGGAATGCCGTTACGGCACGGTTGTTATGCTGGATGGGGATTATTCCCACAGGCCCGAAGACCTGCCTGTCTTGGCAAAGGAGTTTGAAAAGGGGTTTGGGTTGGTTGTGGCTAGCAGGGCATTAGGGGGAAGCGATGAATATAGCCTGATGAGAAGCACGGGGAATATGCTGGCCACGTCTATGTTCAACTTGCTCTTTGGAGTGCATCTTAGCGATGCGCTCAACGGTTTTAAGATCTTTGACAGGCTTATAGCGGATACCTTTGCCTATGTCTCAGAGGGTTTTGATATAGAAATCGAGCTCCTTGCAAATGCAAGGAACCTGGGGTTAAGCATCGGTCAAGTCCCTTCTCATGAGCGCAGGAGGTCGCAGGGCATAGCCAAGAGCATGCCGTTTGTCATGGTCTTTTCGGTACCTTACCGGATATTATACGAGCGAATGCGTTACGGTAAGAAAAAGAGAATTGACGGCCCGCAGGCGCCTTCTTCCAGATGAAAAAAAACACACTTATCGTTTTTTGTATTTTGTTGGTTTCTCTTAACGTCGGGCTTCAGGCAGGAAAATTTGCAGCAGGCTGGGAAAAGCTGGTTACGCGCTGCCCCGTGTTCTATGCAATAGAAGCAAAGAACATCGCTCGTTTTGGCCTTCTCGGGATAGACGGCTCGACCATTTTTGCGACTGGAGCCTACGGCCTCAAGAGAAGATTTGACGTGCCGATGTGCAACCATCCTCTCCTGACTTCAGCGATATGCGCTTTTTTCTTCAGGGTATTCGGAGTGCATGTCTGGGTTACCCAGCTATTGGCGCTGCTATTTGGCATAGGTATTTCCTTGATGGCAATGCTTCTTGCATGGCGTATGAGCGGGATGTGGTTATGCGCCTTACTGGCGGGGGCATTGGCGAGCCTTGTCCCGGCGGCATTATATTACAACCATATCTTGGACCGTTGGTGGCTGGATATCTTTTGGTTTCTGGCTGTTATTATTCTTTATCGCAGGGTATCGGAAGACGGATTTTTAAATTTCAAGGAAAAGGCCTGGCTTTATTTTTTCACCCTCCTGGCATGTCTTAATGGATGGCGTCTTCTGGCGCTGCCGCCGCTTCTTATGCTTCATTCCGCCGTTAAGATAAAAGAGGTAAGCGCCGACCGTAAGAATGCGGGGGCCAGTTTCCTGAGAGAGTACGGTTTTCTTTTGGCGTTGATTACTGTCGCCCTGCTATGGTTCATGCAGCGGATGCACGCGATGAATCTCGCTGATTATTTAAGACTCGCATACCTTAAGACGGAGCCCAAGCCGGCAGATATTACCATATGGCAGTGGGCGTGGAAGTATTTCCGTATTCAGACGGATTCTTACACGTCTGTTCTCTACGTTCTTATTCTGCCCGGGCTGGCAGCATTTTTTTTCAACAGGCGCGTTACGCCTTCGGACAAGACGCTGATGGCAATAATCATCATTTGGGGCGTCCTCACGAGCGCGTTTCTGACAAAACACGCCTATTACATCTATAGCCTCCACAATGCCTTTTTTATCCCGGTAGTTCTCTCGAGCGCGTACCTTCTGGCCAGGCTCATATACCTGATTCCCAAACGCTATCTAGTTTTTCGGTTCGTTTTTTCGGTTTTTTTCTTTGTTTTCTTCATTCTCTCGACACAGCATGTTGTTGCGAGATGGCCTTTTAAGCGCTTTCCGTTGCGCAGTTTCGAAAGCGAAATAAATCGCGTTACCCTGCCGGAGGATATTATTGCAACCAATTCTGACCTTACGGGGCAGCATGATTATTCAACGGATATAAGAAATCCCGTCAATCTCCATAACATGTTTTACATGGACAGGGAGATTGAAATTTTCAAATCCAAAGGCGATTTTCTGAAAAAGGGCGGTAGGTATAAATATTTTGTTTTTGAAAAGAGCGAATCCGGCGTATCTGGCGAGGAAGAGGATCTTTTTGAATACCTGAAGTTCAACTCGGCAGACATGAAAGAAGAAGGCCGTTTTTACATATTCAGGCTGAAGGAATGATTCGGCGTCAGCCGCGCCGGGTCCAACATCGCTGCATTTCGTTGTCCCGGCGAAGGATGCAATCATGATTCGCATGGTTGCGGAGGTTCCCATATGCGCGTAGTTCTGATAAACCCAAATCTTGACGGCTCACCCATCCCCAATATCGGACTTGCCTACGTTATCTCTTCCGTAGAACGCGATCATCAGGTGCGGCTCTTAGATATGGTTTTCCACACCGGGGATTACCGCCGTTATCTTGCCGCCAGTTTTAAGGAATTCAGGCCCGAGGTAATTGGGTTTTCAGTAAATAGCTTTACCTTCCACTATGCCCTTAAGATAGCCTCTTTCATACGCGCAGAATATCCTGCAATCCCGCTGGTCTACGGAGGCATACATACGAGCCTTCTTCCGGAAGAAACAATCCGGAACCCGCTGGTTGATGCCATCTGCATAGGGGAGGGGGAAGATTCATTCCGCGAATATCTCCGGAAGCTTGAGCGTGGCGAGCGCCCCCGGGATGTGGCAGGCATCTGGTATAAGGACGATACCGGTGCGGTCGTCAGGAACATCTTGCGTCCTTTTAGGGAGGATCTCGATTCGCTTCCTTTTCCTAACTGGGCACACTGGGACATGGACAGATATTTGAAGACGAACCTCTATTTTGTAGGCGGGATAGGATACATGTTTTCCCGCGGCTGCCCGTATACGTGCAGTTTTTGTTCTAATCCCGCCATGCAACGGGCAATCCCCGGAAGGTTCTATCGCCATAGGAGCCCAGCTAACATTATAGAGGAGATAAAATTAAACAGAGACAGGTATGCCTCGCGCGGGTTCAGGAATGTCGCGTTTGGGGATGCAACCTTCGGTCTTAATAAGAGATTCCTGGAGGAATTCTGCGAACTCTACATGGGAGAACGGCTGCATCTTGATTTTCCGTGGGTGTGCCAGACAAGGGTAGATGTAATCACCGAGGAATGGGCGCGCCTTGTCGCCCGCGCAGGATGTTGTATGGTAACGCTGGGGATCGAGTCGGCCGACGATTACATACGCACCAAGGTATTCAGGAAAACTATTTCTGCCGAGGCGATTGCAAATGCGATAGATAGATTGAAGAGAAATGATATAATGTATGCCATCAATATTATCATCGGTTGCCCTGATGAGACCAGGGAGAGCATAAAGAGGGTCTTGACCTTGTTGCGGAAGGCCAAGCCCGTCAATACCTACTTTTCTTTTTACCAGCCTTTGCCGAAGACCGAGCTCGGCGAGGCAACGAGAGAGTATATCGTAGTCAGCGAGGATAAGCTTACGAAGCCCTGGAATACCCCGCGCATATCCGTAAAATATATAAAGATTTCTGAATTAAAAAGGCTTATGCTGAGGATAAGGATAGCGAAGGTATTGAAGTTTTTTATTTCCGGGATAAGATTGAAAGGGGCGCGTTTTATCGTGACAGTCATCAAGTACCTCTTTTCTATAGGCGGGTACCGGACGATGTCGCTGCGCAATCCCTATATGGAAGTAGACCTCGAGCAGAGGACCTTCTATCACTACCTGCTTAATAACTGGAGGCGTTCTTACCTCAAGAAGATCTCGCAAGAAAAGGCGGAAGGTCGATGAAAACACTATTTATTGCGCCGTCAATAAAACATAGCGCTTCCGCTGATTTTCCCGACGGCATACCTCGCAGCATCAGCAGGAATTTCGGTATTTATCCCTGGATCGGAATCTGTTCGATCGCGAGCTACCTGAGGCAGCATAATTTCGAATCCGACATTCTGGACATTGACGCCGAAGGGCTTTCCTTGAGGGGGGTTATCAGGAGGATACGGGAGAGCAATCCCCAGCTTATCGGGATTTCCACTATTTCGTTTACATTTCTTTACGCGTTGAGGCTTGCCAGGGAGATCAAAAAACATTTCGATTGCCCTATCGTTATGGGGGGGCCGCATGTCTCGATATATCCGAGAGAGGTGATGACGCACGGGTGTATCGATGTGGGCGTAATCGGGGAGGGAGAGCAGACATTCCTGGAGCTTGCGACTGCCTTTGCCGGCAATAGCGGCAACGAGGATGCGATACATAAGGAATTTTCAAGGATAGACGGCATTGCCTTCAGGTCAAACGCAAAAACGGTCGTCACGGCTCCGAGAAAACTATTCGATAATATCGATGAACTTCCGTTCCCGGCGATAGAGAAACTCAAGATACAGCGTTACTACGGATGCAATATAGGCAGGCCATATATAACGATGGTAACGGCGCGGGGATGCCCTTTCTCCTGCAGCTTTTGTTCCAAGCAGCACTGGGGGGACAGCTTTAGGTTTCTCAGCGCAAGGAGGGTTGTTGATGAAATAGAATATTACATTAAACACCTCGGGATAAGGGCGGTTGACTTCTATGATGATACCTTTACCATCCCGCGTTCCAGGATACTTGAAATAACGGATTTAGTAAAAAAGCGCAATCTTAAATTTGATTTCGGCATGATGACGCGCGTCGACTGCGTGGACGCCGAATTGATTACCGCCTTAAAGGAAGCCGGCTGCAGGTCCCTGGCGTATGGGGTTGAATTCGGCGATGCCGATATCCAAAAAAAGGTAGATAAGGAATTTTCGTTTGCAGAGATAGACGGGGCCTTCCGGCTAGCCAGGCAGGCAGGTCTGGCAACGGTAGGATTTTTTATGGTAGGCCACCCCGAGGAGAGCGAGGATGCCGTAGGCAATACCATCAGGCTCATTAAACAGCTCGATGTCGGCTATGTCAAAGCCAATATCCTCATACCATATCCGGGTTCGAAGCTATATCTTCAGCAGTTAAGATCCGGGAATCTAAAGGTAGATTTTTGGTCCGAATTAACCAGGGGGAAGATATTGCCTCTGGCCTCTTTGATAAAAACCAAGATAAGCATCCCCCGGTTAATAGAATTAAGAAATTATATCAACCGCCTTCCGTATTTGAAATTCAAGAGAAACAGCATTTCAAAGATACAGAAGATTAAATTATTCCAGGATATAAAACGGGCGTTTTCTATCTTAACCGGCTCTTACCTTGACAGGAGGGTATAGGGGCTTGAGACTTATTAAGACCAGTACGAGTCTGTCCGCGTTTACGCTTCAAGAGGTTAGCTGCCGTATCTATGAAGATGAGGGGCGCGTTTTTTTAAATAAGGACGATTCTCCCGGCGAAAGACACCTCATTGAGAAGGCCCCGTCTTTTTATAAAAAAATGGATGTGGATTACGGTAGCATATCGCAGGGGTTCGATAGGATAATGGTTGATGTTACTACCAGATGCAATTTGCATTGTTCAGTATGCTACCGCAAGCTTAATTCCAGGGAGGACGTTCCGCTGGCTACGCTCAGGGAATTTGCCGCCGGATGTCGCGGAAAGATTATTTCTCTCTGCGGAGGAGAACCGACAATGAGGGATGACCTGCCGGAGATTATCAGGTCCTTCGGCAGGAGGAATGCCGTGTTTCTGATTACCAACGGGATAAAACTTGCAGATTTCGATTACGCCTATAAACTCAAGATGAGCGGCCTGCGTTACGTTTCGTTTTCCTTGAGCGGTTTTTCAGAGGGGACCCTGGGGCGCATAAACGAAGCCGGACTTCTTAGCGCCAAACTAAAGGCCCTGGGAAATCTTAAGCGTTTGAAGATAAAGACTGTTTTGGCGGCAGTATTAATCAAGGGGGTCAACGATAAAGAACTAAAGGATATTTTTGATTTTTGCCTGGATAACAGAGACTTTATCTACGAGCTCAGGGTAAGGGCAATGGCGCCTTTAGGCGCACATCTGGATTATGAAAGGATGTGCATCTCGCAGATGTTAGATACCGTAAGCGGGGAGTTGGGGATTGATAAAGGCGACATCCTGGGAGAATTTGAACTCAAGAGAGAAGCCAATGTTCTGTTTCGACGCGAGATTTTTAACATAAAAAGCTGCACCTTTGATTTCCATCTTAAGCTCCGGAAGAACGGTTTTTCTCCTGTTTGGAACAAATCCTTCAGCGTACACCCGCGCGCCTATCATCCGCTTTTACGGAAGGCATCCGTTTTCTTAAGACTGATGAAGGTATTTGGGGCAGCAACGGTGTTGAGGGGCGCATTAAAGAAGGTTTTTAAAATAGATTTTTTGCCGTGGATTTATCCCAAAAATATTTTTAAGGTCGGACTTAGATCCTGGCCCGATATTAACACCATAGACCTTCAGGAAAATTACCGCTGCAGAACCGGTTATTGGCTCGATGGTACGCTTGTTTCGTTTTGCCGCGCCAATATAATCAGAGATGGTTTTAAAAATGACCGATAAGCTGTATGCTTGGATAGACGGACGGGTATCCTCCCAGGAGGTGGCGTTATTCAACCTTCGGCTTGGCGCTTTCCATTATGGCCTGGCGGCATTTGAGGGCATTCTGGCTGTGAGGGCGAGAGGCAAAGGAAGAAACGGCGTAGCTTTATTCAGGGCACCGGAACACATCGCCAGGCTTTTAGAATCGGCGCAAGCATTGCATCTGGACGTTCGCTATTCGCCGCAAGATATTCTTGAGGCCATAAGGGAAATCGTCATCCGCAACGGCTCACGCACCTGCTACGTACGCCCGTTGCTGTTTGGAGGCAACGATTATCTGCATTTAGCCCGTAAAAATATGCCGGCGAGTCTGGCGGTGATGGTCAGGCCGTTTAACTTTTTGGCCTTTTCGCTTAAGATGAAAATTCCAGTTTCCCTGACGACCTTCGGAGGCAGGGACAATCCTTCCGCCGGGGCACTCGGTTCTTTAAAGGTCTCGGGCAGATACGCGATGAATATGCTGGCAAAAAGATATGCCCTTGACCGGGGCTGTGCCGATGCGGTTCTTTTTGATTCTTCAGGCAGCGTTGCGGAGGCAACGTCGTCAAACATATTTATAATATGCAAAAACAAAATATCTACCCCTGCGCCCGGGAAGATTATAGATGGCATTACCAGAAAGACAGTGATATCCATTCTGGAGCAGATGGGCCTCAAGGTTGCCGTGAGGGTTATTGGCAGGGAGGAGCTGCTTGAGAGCGATGCGATATTTCTGACAGGAACGGCCAGCGGCATAGTCTGCGCTAGAAACATAGAGGGGCATAAGCTTAATGCCGCTGCCTTTGTTCCGGCGAAATTGCGCAGCAGATATATAGACATTATCAGCGGTCGCGATGACAAGAATAGCAGTTACCTTAATTATTGTTAAACGCATAATACGATGAGGGGCCCGTTTTTAGCAGAGCTTTCGGGAGGCGATGTCGCGCCTGGTTTATCAAGGCCGTTAAGAAAAACGGAAGAGATAGGCCGCACTTTAAGCGTTTGTCCGCGGTGCCTACGGACGGTTGAGGCCGCTGTCGTTAATAACAACGGTACCGTTATGATTGAAAAAATATGCCCGCGGCACGGCATATTTAAAGCGGTGCACATCTGGGATTCCGAACGTGTTTACCGGGGATTATCGGAGATTTTTGGGGGGCAGCAGGCGCGTGCAGCCAACGGCCTAGTATTGAACGTTACCAATAACTGCAACCTTCATTGTTCTTTTTGTTTTGCCAGGGCAAATGAAAGAACGGCGAATTCCTTGTCGCGCGACGCCATCGAGAAAATACTCGCCAGGCACCGGGGAGGGATCGTGTACTTTTCGGGAGGGGAGCCGACGGTGCATCGGGGGTTGCTTGCGGATATGCGTCTCGTCAAGGAGCGCGGCCGTTCGGTAGGACTTTTCAGCAACGGCAAAAAACTTCAGCAGGTCAGTTATGTCAATCAGCTCCGCGAGGCAGGGGTAGATTTTGTAATCCTGCAGTTCGATTCCCTACGCGACGAGCATTATATATTCATGCGGGGGGAAGCGTTGCTCCAGCAGAAGATGCGGGCCTTGGACAACCTGAGGTCTGCCCGTATACCCGTATACCTGTTTGTGATGCTTTTGGAAGGAAGAAATATAACAGAAATCGCTTCTTTGATACGGTTTGTTTCCGCTAAAAGCGATTTTATTAAAATAATCAATTTTAACCCGGTTTGGGATATTGGCAGGGTCGGCGCGCATCAAAAGATAACCACCTCGAAGATACTGAGCGCTATTGAGTCGCAGACAGGATTGACGACCGGAGATTTCCTGGATTCCACCGCGTTTTCCTTTTATTTATTTGAGGCCCTTGGGAAATTAAGCAAGAAAAGCGTGAATCTGCAGCCGGCCTGCGAACTACGCTGCTACGTGATGTTCAGGCGCGGCAGGCCAGTCCCGCTTACGAAAATAGTAGATATCAAAAGGCTTAATTTTTATTTGATGAAAATCGTCAAGGGCAGCGGAGCTGAGCGGATTTCGCGTTTGTTGCTGCTGCCGGTTTTTTTTCTGGAGGCCTTTATCGCCAACGGGAATTTCCGGTTTCTCTCGCGGCTTATTCTTAAGAACCTTGTAAGAAATTTACTCGGTATTTCATTGTTGCGCCTTTCCCCCTTTGCGAGCATAATCGTAGGAACATTCCAGACTGCGGAGAACCTGGATTTCAATTCAGTTAAGACCTGCAACCTTTATTCTGATTACCCGCAGGGAGAATTTATTTTTTCAGCTTGCATCAGGCAGATTTTAATGGATGGGATTGACGGGGCGGAGGGGGTTGATATGCAGGACCTCCTGTCTTCTTACAGAAAATCCGTCTTTGGTCCTTGATGCTGATAAGGCGGTTTAATGGCCGTTAGAGTCAAAATGATGCCTTTTTAACGTGTTTCATCATACGGGGATATCCGATGCCTGGAGAGCAAAGATATAGTCTTACGCAGCTGTTGAGGGTTAAAGACTGGCTGCATATCTTAGGTATTACTCTTCTTGGGATGCTGTATGTTTCCAGGGAAATGCCCTCCGGGATGTTTCCGTTATGGGCGTTGATTGTTGCTTCGCTGTACCTAGCCCACGGTTATTCCATGAATACCTGTCTTGATTTGCGCTACGGCGGCATTATATCCGCAGAATATTTTTACAGGGGGCTGGCCTTTTCTTATTGCCTGTTTTTATTGAATTGCCTCATCGCCTACCATCTCTCGCTTTATATTTTAGGCATTGTGATTATCGGCAGCCTGGCGTGCCTGGCTTATTCTGCCAGGCCCCTTAGGTTGAAAAGGTTCATCGCGTCCAATCTTGCGCTTAATTCTTTTGGTTTTTCCATGCTTTTCCTTTTAGGGGTTGTTGCGGCATCCGGCAGGATAGGGCCGGCATCGTTTATCGCCACCGCATTTTTCTTTCTTATTTTTATCCCGTTGCAGCTCGTGCACCACATTGCGCATACGGAGGAAGACAGGGGCCAGCGGATATCGGCTTTACATATAAGATACGGCATGAAGGTTGCGGTTTTTGCGTTAAAGGCGGCTTTCTTGGTAATAACATGCTGGGTCTTATTTATCCCTTTGCCGCTTCCTAAGGTCCTGGCTTTGTTTTTTGCCACCGTTTTATTATCGGTTATTCTCTCCAGAGTCATAAATGTCATGAGTAATGATGACAGATTGGATATCGAGCTAGCCGGCCGGGTGCGGAGGATATTCAGGGCTGCCTACAGCATATACGGGCTAATAATAGCGGTTATTTTCTATATCTGATTTCATGGTCCGGATAATTAAAAGTCTGACATGCAACTTAACGTCTTTCTCCCGCAGGAACGCCTCCTTGGCCCTGGTGATTGCCTTTTTCGTCTTTATCAACCTTCTCTGGTGGCAGCAGAATAAGTTTGTCCAGGGTCCGGACGAGGGCGAGCATTTGTACAAGAGCATCGAGTTTTATGAATCCGGCGCTTATCTCCGCGAGTTCCTGCGTCCTATGGTATACTACCATGATTACAACGGGCCTTTCTTTTACTCTACCGCCGGCATATTCTACCGCCTCTTTAACAGCAGCGCCTACCGGGTCTCCATCCTCAACATCCTTATTTATGCCGTCATTTTATTAATCGGCATAAGCAGGTTAGAGCGCTTATTCTTTAATACCGCCGGATTCCTCTCCCCCTTATTTTACATGCTGACGCCTATGGGCGCCATTTATTCAAGGTTCTTTAACCCCGACATAGCTGTGTGCGCCATACTGGCATGGTTTATGTATTTTCTTAAAAAACTGAATGATACCGTTAACCCGAAGTATTTCTTTATGTCCGCCCTGCTGATATTAATCGGAGGATATACCAAGGTAATGTTTTATTTATACGCCTTTTTTCCTCTCTTCTGCTATCTGATACTGGCTGTTGGGAAAAAACAGGCGCGGAGGGTTGCTTTTAATTCTGTCTTACTCGCCAGCCATATGCTGTCGTTTTATTTTATATACCCGACACATTTTAAAACCCTGAAGGGATTGGTTCTAACTAAGACCTTTACGCATCTCGGAGATTTAGGAGAGATCGGCCTTCAGGTCGTTAACTCGCAGTTCGGCGGAATAATCTTTTTATTCCTTGTTTTTAGCCTTACGATTTTTATCTTTTCAAATGTCAAGAAAGAAAACAGGTTTATCATGCTTGCCTGTTTCTTCGGCCCAGTTCTATTCATAGGCAGGTACTTTATTTTTTTCGAGTTGAGGTATTTCTTGCCTTTGCTTATCATCGAATCCATGATTATCGGATATGGCCTGGGTTTTCTTTTGCGGAAAAGGAATATTTTTAGATTTACGGCAATAGTATTTGTTTGTTTTTCTTTAGTCCAATACCTCGGAATCTCTTTTTCGAAAAAATGGCTGGATTTTTTTCTGTGGAACACGGCGCTCCAGGGCAACATAAACCTTTCGCATAAGCCGTACTATGTCAACCCGTTGCCTTTTCCCGCAAACCCCCTCGGCGAGATTATGGGCGTACTTAAGAATGCGCAGAAGGACGGCATACAGCCCAGCGTTTGTTTTATATATGATTCTAAAAAGGAACCGTTTACCGAATTCTCTTCCAAGAGGTTAGGATATTATACGCGCAGGTTCCAGCGATTTTTTTATACCGTCTGCGACGGATACCTTACCTGTACCGCCGGCTCTGTATCCGAAGCCAATTTCATCATAGTCAGCCGTTCCTACCTCAAAGAAAAAACAGAGGTCCTGTCCCCCGAATCCCTATTTTACGGGAAGGGCTGCCTTGATAACCCGGAGGCATACCAGCCCTTTCTGGAAGAGTTCGAGAGCTTCTTGAGGGAGGGGAGGTTTAGGCTTTACAGACAGGTCGGCGCCTATGACCCCGTAAAAGATAAAAAAGAGCAATTTTTCATATATTTAAGAAAGAAACCTTTGAGTTAAGCGGCACACCCTCCGCAAGCAACACATCTAAGGTTCCTATAAATCCAGAATAAAATGCCCTTGCTAAAAAAGCGAAGGCAGGATTGCTATTTTGGGCATCACAAAGACCCCCGACTTTAGGCAGGGCGCCTTAGTGGTTTTCGTTTATGGAACTGGCGGCGGTTTATAACCTTACGTTGATTTTGTACAGGTAAAAATAGCACTTGATTTTTATTTCGGTGATGCTATAATGAACAACTAAAAATAAGGTGTCTTCTATCCTAGAAGGGGGAAAGATGACCGAGAATGCTAAATCACCCGTCTTAATATTAGTAGTTTTAGTATTTTTTGCCCTGGCCTTAGCAGGAGGTGCGTATTACCTCTTGCAGAAGGAACGCGCAAAGAGTCAGAGTCTGCAGTCAGAACTCGAAGACGTCAAGGGCAAACACAAGGTCGCGGAAGCGAAATTAGAGGAATCCAAGAAGTACGTCAGCGAAGTCGAGAATAAGCTTAAGGCCGCGCAGGAGCAGGTGGATACCCTGACCCGTCAGTTGGAAGCGGAAAAGGCGGATAAGGAGCGGGCACTTACCAGGTCGGAGCAGCTTAATACGGAATTGAATAAACAGAAGGAGCTGCGTTCTTCCCTGGAGACTAAATATCAGCAGGCCCAGGAAGAAACAACCAAGATCCAGTCTCAGCTCAAGGAGCTTCAGGATAAAAAGAAAGAGCTTGAATCCAAGATCCAAGAGCTCCAGGCCAAGGCAGAGCAGCTGGAGCAGCAGGACAATCAGTCGGGTCAGGACGTAAACCTCGGGAAGGTTATCGTGGAGGGCGGCACTGCCGAAGGGTCCGCCTCTGCGCCGGGAGAGATGACGGCAGCCAGGGAAGAGGCCCGGCCCATAAAAAAAAATAGCTCCATTCCCGAAGGGAAGGTCCTGGTAGTAAACAGGGATTATAATTTTGCGGTGATAAACCTCGGAGCTAAAGACGGAGTAAGAATCGACGATATCTTTACGGTTTATCGCGGCAAGAAAGAACTCGGAGACATCAAGATTGAGAAGATACATGATTCCATGTCAGCCGGGACATTCCTTACGCAGCAGCTCAAAGACAAGATTAATGAAGGCGACAGGGTAATTCCAAGCGCCAAATGAAGCCATTCTTAGTAAGGCCTGCGCTTAAGGCCCCCCGTAGCAGGCTATCCCTCCCCGGAGATAAATCCATAGCACACCGCGCAATAATCTTCGCTTCTTTGGCCTCCGGCACTACCGTCATCAGTAATTTTCCGGATAACGAGGATTGTCTTTATACCTTCAAGGCCTTCCGTAAAATGGGGGTCAGGATAACTATCCGTCTGGCAGGCCCGAACAAATACATTAAGGTGTATGGCAGGGGCCGCAGGTTTCTCAGGAAGCCCCGCGGCGCCGTCTTTGTGGGGAATTCCGGGACAACCATGCGTTTGATGATAGGGGTTCTGGCGGGCTGTGATTTCATGGCAAGATTAACTGCCGCAAAGTCACTCAGCGCAAGGCCGATGCTGCGGGTCAGTGTTCCGTTAAGGATGATGGGGGCGCAAATAATCTGCCGCAAGGCGCCTTCCAAGAAAGAGGAGTATCCGCCGGTTACCATCCACGGCAGGAACGCCCTTTTACCGATAACCTACAGGGTTCCCGTTGCCTCGGCGCAGGTAAAATCCGCAATATTGCTGGCGGCATTGAGCGCCGAAGGCGTTACCCGTTTAAGAGAGCCTGCTGCTACCCGCGACCATACCGAGCGGATGCTGCGGTTTTTTGGCGCAGGGGTTAAAACCAGCGGTAGGGTTGTCTCCCTTAAGGGCCCAGTTGCATTGCGTTCTCCCGGGGCGCTTTATATACCGGCAGACATCTCTTCCGCCAGTTTCTTTGTAGTGCTGGCAGCGATAATGCCCGGCTCCAGGATTTCAATCGCGAAGGTTAGCCTTAACCCTTCGCGCCTGGGAATCCTGCGGGTTTTAAAACGCATGGGCGCGGATATCAGAATCAAGAAATCCAACCTTAAAAGCGCGGGGTTTGAGCCCTTGGGGGATATTACGGTCAGGGGCGGGGCCTTAAGGCCGGTACGGGTCAGCGCAAATGAAGTCCCTTCGCTTATTGACGAGGTTCCGCTTTTGATGGTAGCCGCTTGTTTTGCAAGGGGCGTTAGCGTTTTTAAAGGGGTAGGGGAATTACGGGTCAAAGAGACCGACCGCATTCATTCCGTATCAGCCAATCTCAAGCGCATGGGCGCGGATGTGCGGGTTATCAATAGAGGAGGTTTGGATACAGTTGTAATCCGCGGAGGCAGACCTTTAAAAGGATGCCGTATCAGGAGCTTCGGAGACCACCGCACTGCCATGAGCATGGTGATTGCCGCCTTGGCAGCCAGCGGCAGGAGCGTTTTGGACGACCCCGGGTGCATAGATAAATCTTTCCCCGGGTTTATCCCCACCCTGAAGAAGGTTTTGGGGTAGAAGTTACCTAACTTTTTATTTGACATATATTTTAATCTCTGGTAAAATGCTTCTACTCAAGTAGGAGAGTTGTATGCAAAAATTCAGACATACCGCCAAGAAGGTTTTAAACTATATTTTGGGTTTATTCTCTAATGATATGGGGATTGACCTTGGCACCGCCAGCACCCTGGTTTATGTAAAGGGGGACGGCGTAGTGCTTTGCGAGCCCTCGGTAGTGGCAATTGAGCGCGGGACATCGCATGTGCTGGCAGTGGGTGAGGAGGCCAAGCGCATGTTGGGGCGCACCCCGGGCAATATCGTGGCTATCCGGCCGATGAAGGACGGCGTGATTGCGGATTTTGAGATTACAGAGGCGATGTTACGGTATTTCATCAAAAAAGTGCACAATCACCGCGTTCTGGTAAGGCCGCGTATCGTGATAGCGATACCCTCCGGCATCACGGAGGTAGAAAAACGCGCCGTGAAGGACTCGGCAGAGCGCGCCGGGGCACGCGAGGTATTCCTTATTGAAGAACCGGTGGCGGCAGCTATAGGCGTGGGGCTTCCTATCCAGGAGCCAAGAGGAAATATGATTATTGATATCGGAGGAGGCACCACGGAGATCGCGGTTATATCTTTGGCAGGTATTGTATTTTCCAAATCCATCCGCATCGGAGGCGATGAGATGGATGAGGCAATCATAGAGTATTTAAAGAAGACCTATAACCTGATGGTCGGCGAGCGCACCTCGGAAGAGATCAAGATCAAGATCGGTTCAGCTTATCCGCTTGAGGAAGAGATGAGCCTGGAGGTGAAGGGCAGGGACCTGGTTGCCGGCTTGCCAAAGACCGTTACCATTACCTCGGAAGAGGTCAGAGAGGCGTTGCAGGAGCCGCTGCGCGCAATCGTAGAAGTAACGAAGATGTCCCTTGAGAGGACTCCTCCGGAGCTTGCCGCTGATTTGATTGAGCAGGGGATTGTTATGGCGGGAGGAGGGTCTCTGTTGCGCGGACTGGACAAGCTGATTTCCGAAGAGACCGGCCTGCCGGTGCACGTAGCCGATGATTCCCTTTCTGCGGTAGTAAACGGCACAGGTAAGGTCTTGGGAGAAATAAAATACCTTAAAAAGGTTACGGTTTCCGTCAAATCCGATACCTACGCTTAATTTCTTAATCCCCCGGATGTGTTTGCCTTCAGGAAGAAAAAGAATTTAATCTATATCGCGCTTGCGGTTGTTTTATTCCTAGCCGCCAACCTCACCCCAGTCGTAAGAACCCCCGTACTTAACATCTTTAGATTCCCCCTTGTTTTATTTTCTGCCCTCGGCCGTGAAGTAGGCGGCATCATCTTTTATCACCGTAATATGAAGGAGAACGCCAGGCTCAAGAGCGAGATGGATTTCCTGCAGCAGAAGGTCGTTGCCTTAAATGAGATTTATCTTGAAAACATCCGCCTCAAGGACCTGCTCGCCTTTAAAGAGAAGTCCTCCTACAGGATAGTAGCGGCGGCGCGGGTGATCGGCCGCTCAGCGGATAACTGGTCTTCGGTTATTATAATTGACAAAGGCGCAAAGCACGGCATATGCCGGGGGATGGTAGCGATGACATACCTGGGCCTGGCAGGCCGCGTGATTGAAACCACCTCTTTTACCAGCAAGGTCATGCTTATCAATGACCCTAACCTGGGAGTCTCGGCAATTATACAGCGCAGCCGCCAGGAAGGCCTGGTCTCAGGCACTTTCGGGAATTCCCTGATTCTGCGTTACCTGAGCAATGACGCAGACGTCAAGACGTCCGATACCGTCATCACCTCCGGGCTTACCGATGTTTACCCCAAGGGGATACTAATCGGGAAGGTAGTTGAGGTGGGTGAGGAGTTTTCCGGCTTAGGCCGTTATTGCGTAATCCGCCCGGCAGTCAATACCTCTAATATTGAAGAGGTCCTGATAGTCATGCCATGAAAAGATGGTTTTCCCTCTTAGTCGTCTTTGCGGCAGTCCTGCTGCAGGTGATGCTGATAGGCCATTTCAAGTTTTTCGGCGCCAAACCGGATTTGATTTTGATAATCCTGGTTATCATGGCGGGATTCTATTTATTCCAGCTCCCCTGGCTCTTGACGCTGGCGTTCGTCTCCGGCATCTTAAAGGACGTCTTTAGTGGCAATGCCTTCGGAGTCAATGCCGTTATTTTTTGCTGCCTTGCGGTTTTGATAATAAGAGTCTCCAGGAGGATATCAATTGAGGGGGGGCTGCGCCGCGCAGCGCTCATTATGGCGGTTGTTCTTTTGGACGCCATCGGTACCAGGGTATTCTCCATGCTTCTAGGCAACCCGGTATCCTGGGGTATATTCCTGCGCATCGGCTTCTTGAGCGCCATTTACACCGCCTTACTTTCACTCTTGATAATGAGAATACCGCAGCTTAGGCCTTAAGACTATAAACACATGCGTACAAGACTGGTAAATTTCGTATTTTTAGGGGCGTTTTTGATTATTGTCATGGTGCTTTTGAGCACCGAGGTGATTCACGGAAGGAGATTCCGGGAACTCAGCAATAAAAACTGCATCCGCCTGGTCTCTCAGCTGGGTACCCGCGGCATGATATTGGACCGTGAGGGCAACGTAATCGCGGACAGCTATATTTCCTATGACGTAATGCTCCTGCCGCAGCCGGATGATAACGTAGATGAGGTCCTCTCGGGTGTTGCCAAGGTATTAGGCGTCAGGCAGCAGGAGCTAAGGGAGAGGTTCAGGAAAGAGTTTATCGCCCCGTCCCTGCCTGTAACCATTGCCGGTAATATTCCCGTTAAGAAGGCAGTTGCCCTGGAGGAAAAAAAGATGGACCTGCCGGGGGTTATTATACAGCCGCATCCGCTGCGGCGCTATCCTTACGGCAAGCTCGCCTGTCATCTTTTGGGATATCTCGGAGAAATTGACCGTTGGCGGCTTACAAAGCTCGAGGATTACGGTTACAAGACCAGGGATATTGTGGGGTTTGGCGGGGTAGAGGAGCGCTACGATTATTACCTGCGCCAGGAGGAAGGAGGGTTTTCTACGCAGGTGGACCACCGCGGCAGGTTCGTGCGCACGCTCGGTTACCGTCCTCCGCAGAACGGCAAGGACATCCAGTTGACCCTGGACCTGAGGGTCCAGAAGCTCGCCGAAGAGGCGTTGGGCAGGCAGGTCGGCAGCGTAGTGGTAATGGAGCCGGCAAGCGGCGAGATTATCGCCATGGCGAACAACCCGGATTTTAACCCTGCGGCATTCGTGGATAGAAAGTCCGATGCGGAACTGAAGTGGCTCTTTAATGATCCTAAATCTCCGTTGATAAACCGCGCCACGAGCAGCACCTATCCTCCGGGTTCGGTCTTTAAGGTAGTGGTGGCCTCTGCTGCGCTGGAGACGGGCAGGATTAATATTAATACTACTACTGACTGCACCGGAAGTTTCTACGTCGGACGCCAGAGGTTCGCCTGTTGGAATACCCACGGCACACAGAATGTAGTCGGAGCCATTATGCATTCCTGCAACGTTTTTTTCTACCGCACCGGGCTGCTGGTAGGGCCGCAGGCCATCTACGAATACGCATTAAGGTTCGGTCTCTCCAAGCCCACCGGCGTTGACCTGCCTTATGAGGCGAGCGGTTTTGTGCCGTCGCCGCTTTGGAAGAGGGTTTATCGTTTCAGCGCCTGGTTCAACGGCGATACTGCCAATTTTGCCATCGGGCAGGGCGATTTGCTGGTAAGCCCTTTGCAGATTGCCCGCGTAATGGCGGTATTTGCAAATAACGGATTTTTAGTTACCCCCTATGTCCTGAAAGGAGTAGGCGGCAAAGACATCTCGCTCTACCAGAGGAAGTTCAGCAAGGTCAGCGTTAAGGAGGGCACTATTAACATCGTAAGGCAGGGGATGCGCAAGGTCGCATCGGAGGGCGGGACTGCGTCTAACCTTTCGGGGTTGGGAGTGGAGGTTGCCGGTAAGACAGGTACTTCACAGGTGGGCCGCGGCCTGCCTCATGGATGGTTCGCGGGGTTTTTCCCCTACAAGAACCCCCGGTTTGTGATTTGTGTTTTTTTGGAGCATGGGGGGGCAGGTTATTACGCCAGCACTACCGCCAAACGCATTATTGAGGGGATGATTAAGGAGGGCATAATTTAATGAAGGCAACTGCCTTGATACTGGTGTTGGCGCTCCTGATATCCGCCATCGGAGTGCTTTCCATTTACAGCAGCACTTACCGCAAAGAAGGCATGCAGTGGGAGTCTACTTATCAGCGTCAGCTGCTCTGGGTGGTCCTGGGGGTGGCATTCTTCTTTTTGCTCTCCGGTATCAATTACCGCCGGATATGGGATGCTACCTATCTGCTTTACGCAGCAGCGGCATTGCTGCTTTTATTGGTATTTATACTGGGGGTTGTGCGTTTGGGGGCGCAGCGTTGGTTGAGGCTGGCGTGGTTTACATTCCAGCCTTCGGAGATAACAAAGCTTATCGTTGTAATTTTTATCGCCCGTTACTTCAGCGCCAAATCCGTGGACGACGTCTCGCTGAAGGTCAGCAAGATGGGGCCGTTAAGGGGGCTGGTCTTGCCGATGGCGTTTGTGGCGGTTCCGATGGTGCTGATTATGGAGCAGCCGGACCTCGGGAGCGCCATGATGATACTTTTTGTTTTCATAGCAATGCTTTTTGTTTCAGGCGTGCGGATGCGTTACCTCGTTATTTTTATTATCCTTGGGCTCCTGAGCCTGCCGTTGTTCTGGCATATGCTGCGCGATTACCAGAGAGACAGGCTGATGGTATTCCTGAATCCCAACATTGACCCCCTCGGGGCAGGTTATACCGTAATCCAGTCCAAGATTGCCATCGGCTCCGGCGGCATATTCGGCAAGGGGTGGCTTTCCGGCACCCAGAGCCAGCTGCATTTCCTGCCAGAGTCGCACACCGATTTCATCTTTGCTACCTTTGCGGAGGAATGGGGTTTTATGGGGAGTTGCCTGCTTTTATTTTTATATTACCTGATTATCCGCGAAGGGATACGGATAGCCGGGCGCACGGCGGATAATTTCGGAAAGCTCCTGGCAATGGGGATATCATTGATGCTGGGGCTCCAGGTCATTGTTAATATCGCCATGAACCTTGGCATGGCGCCGGTGGTGGGCCTGCCGTTGCCGCTTATGAGTTACGGGGGTTCCTCGATCATAGTTACTTTTATTGCGTTAGGGATACTGGCTAACATTGACCGTACCCGCGCCGTCTTTTAATGAAGATACCCCATAGAAATGGGGCACTTGCCTTCCTCTCAGGCAAGGTGCAAAGCGGAGATGCTTCCTTTAAAAAGCACAAGACGTTTTTCTCCCCGTTCGGGACAGCGTCTTTAAAATTTATTAGTTTTAGGTTATTATTATGATTGGCAAGCCCAGGCTGAGACAGGCAATATGATACCGGATGATTTGCTTTTAGGCGTTCGCAAGCCCGCCCAGTATATCGGAGGGGAATGGAATGCCGCCAAAAAGGATTTTGAGCGGGCTGCGGTAAAATTCGCACTCTGTTTTCCCGACCTCTACGAGGTAGGCATGAGCAATCTGGGGGTGCGTATTATATACGGGCTGCTTAACAGCGCCCCTGACGTAGGCTGCGAAAGGGTATTTGCCCCTGCCCGGGACATGGAAAATACCATCAGGTCAGCGGGCCTTGAGATGACATCTTTGGAATCCGGCCGGCGGCTGCGCGATTTCGATTTCCTCGGTTTTTCGCTTGGGTACGAATTGAGTTATACCAATGCCCTCAATATTATGAACCTCGGCGGGATACCGTTTAAGGCCTCGTTGCGGGACGAGGGCTTTCCTTTGGTAATCGGCGGCGGACCATGCGCAATGAACCCCGAACCCCTGCATGATTTTTTTGACCTTTTTCTGATCGGTGAAGCCGAAGAAGCCATCCTTGAAATAATCCGGGTCTACCGTGACAGCAAAGAGGCATTCAGGTCCGGCCGCCTGGATAAAGAGGAGCTTCTGCTTGAACTCGCAGGCATAGAAGGGGTTTACGTGCCGTCTTTCTATGAGCCGCTGTATGGGCAGGACGGACGTATGCTGGATTTCAGGGTTAAGGTAAAAGGCGCGCCTGCCAGGGTCAGGAAGCGTTTCGTAAAGGACCTTGATAAAGCTTATTATCCCTCTGAATGGATGGTTCCTTATGTTGAGGTAGTCCATGACCGCGTAAGCCTGGAGATCATGCGCGGATGTCCAAATCGCTGCAATTTCTGCCAGGCCCGCGCGCAGTATTTTCCTCTGCGTCTGAAAAAATCAGATAATCTCGTCGAACTCGCCAGCGCCGCTTACCGTCTAAGCGGTTACGAAGAGGTATCGCTGGGGGGGCTTTCGGTAAGCGACTATCCAGGCATTGAGAAGCTCCTCGGTTCGTTGGTGGATTTGTTCAAGAAGGATGGGGTGAGCGTTTCCCTTCCCTCCCTGAAGCCCCGCCTGCTGGTAGGAAGCCTCTCGGGACTCCTCTCTAGCGTCAAGAAAACCGGTCTTACCTTTGCTCCTGAGGCTGCCAGCGAGAGGCTGCGCAAGGTATTGAATAAGGATTTTGATATGGATGTTTTTTTTAACAGCCTCCGACAGGCCTATGCCAATGGCTACCGCCACGTAAAATTATATTTTATGATAGGGTTGCCTTCTGAGGAATACGCCGACCTTGACGCTATAATAGATTTGGCAACACAGGCATCTATATTAGGTAAGAAAACTGCGGGGAGGGCTGCCGGGGTTAATATCAGCGTAAATGCAATGGTGCCCAAGCCGCATACCCCTTTCCAATGGGTACAGATGCAGGGGGTTTCTGATATCGCCGAAAAGCAGTCCTACTTAAGAAGCAGGCTTAAAAGCCATAAGCTGAAACTGCGTTTCCATGACTGCAGGATGAGCTTTCTGGAGGGGGTATTTTCGCGCGGTGATAGAAGGCTGGGTGCAGTGCTTCTTGAGGCATTCGGCAGGGGTGCGCGTTTTGACGGATGGGGAGATTATTTTGACTTTGGGATTTGGACAGAGGCGTTTAAGGAGCACAATATAGACCCGCAGTTTTATCTGCGCCAAAGAGCCAAGGATGAGGTCCTCCCTTGGGATATCCTGGATATCGGCATCCCGAAAGAATCCCTGGCAACAGAGGCGCCCTAAAACGTTATTTGTCAAAAAACTGGTGCAAGCGGCATTTTTATGTTAGAATGATTTTCACAAAAAAGGACAGATATGGAGCGCACCTACCGCATACTGGTTATTAACGATGATGAATCGCTCGCGCGCTACCTGCGCGAGAAGCTCATTATTAACGGAGGCTTTGACGTATCTTTTAAGAATACCGGCCGCGAAGGGCTGGAGGCCTTTGGCGACAATACCTTTGATGCCATCATCGCCCGTCATGGCCTGCCGGATATTTCTTCCCGGGAGCTGATAGAGGGGCTTAAAAAATCAAACCCAGATTGCATCATCATATTCTTTCTCCCTGAGCCTGAGCCGCAGACAGAGAAGGAGCTCTCGGCGCTGGGGGTATACGACTTTATCTCTCCTCCGATTAACATTGAGAAGCTGTTATTCCTGCTCAGAAAAGGTTCGGAGCTGCATTCTTTCCTGGTTGCCAATCACAAGCTGCTTCAGGGGGTCCAGGAGCGCAATCTCGCCCTGCAAAAACAGAATACCCTTTTAGCCAAAAGGATAGAGGAATCCACCCAGAACCTGGCGCGCCTCTACGGAGACCTGCGCTCTACTTACATGCGCACCATTAAGGTGCTGGCACAGGCCATTGATGCCCGGGACCACTATACCCACAGCCACTCCGAAAACGTAGCCCAGTATGCCACTGCCATTGCCGAAGAAATGAGCCTTTCCGCCGATGAAATCGAGAAGATACGGGAGGCATGCGAACTTCATGACCTCGGCAAGATCGGGGTAGGGGACAGCGTCCTGACCAAAACCTCAACCCTCACCGCTGAGGAGTGGAGTCAGATCAAGCGTCATCCCGCTACCGCCGCCCAGATCCTGGAGCCGCTGACATTCCTGGATGACGTGATCGCGCTGGTCAAGGAGCACCATGAGCATTATGACGGCAACGGATACCCCATTGGCTTAAAAGGAAGCGAGATACTCCTGGGCGCGCGGATTATCCACGTTGCGGATGCCTATGAGGCGATGCGCGCGGCGCGTCCTTACCGCACCCCCTTGAGCAAGGAAGAGGCCATTGCGGAGATTAAGAGGAACAGCGGCGGGCAGTTTGATCCCAAGGTGGTAGAGGCGTTCTTGAGGGTCGTCGATAGATTCTAGGCCGTTCCGAAGTCTATGCAAGTCAACGGAATTGGCTTCTGCCCGAAGCATAAAAATAAATAAAAAATACTTGACAAGAATAGTCTTTTTTGTTATATTTTAACTCCCTTTGCGAAAAGGGCCCATTATATCGTGAAAACCAATAGTGGTATTGACAAATTTGGGTAGTTGATATTCCGACTGACAGACGCATTTAGCGAGGCGTCCCGGCAGCATTCGGGACGTCTTTTATTTTGCCCTGAGTTTTAAGCGGAGGGCAAAATATCCCGAAGCCTGCGAAGAAAATCACTGGCGTTTGATGCCATAAATTTTCGAGCGTATAGGCAAGGGATTAGTAAATTTTATATCCTCAGCAACTGGAGGATCGTTCTTTTGACAATTAGATAGTCAAGCGTGCCCCGAGGATCCCGAAGGGGGTCTTTGAGGGTCAATCAGAGTTAAAAATAGGAGCCTTTATTCAAACTTATCTGAATATTTTTCGGAGGGTTTGATCCTGGCTCAGAGTGAACGCTGGCGGCGTGGATTAGGCATGCAAGTCGCACGATATCCTTTTTTCAAGATATTGAAACCGCAAGGTGGATGTGTCGAGAAAAAGGGAATATAGTGGCAAACTGGTGAGCAACGCGTGAGTAATCTACCTCTAAAACGGGGATAGCCTCGCGAAAGTAAGGGTAATACCCGATGTGTCAGTTTCCCATAAGGGAAGCTTGGTAAAGGTGCCCGCAAGGGTTTCTGTTTAGAGATGAGCTCATGCCCTATCAGCTAGTTGGTGAGGTAATGGCCCACCAAGGCTATTGACGGGTAGGTGGCCTGAGAGGGTGGTCACCCACACGGGGACTGAGACACTGCCCCGACTCCTACGGGAGGCTGCAGTCGAGAATATTTAGCAATGGACGAAAGTCTGACTATGCGACGCCGCGTGAGGGATGAAGGTTTTCGGATCGTAAACCTCTTTCGATAGGGAAGAAGCCCCCGCAAGGGGGTTGACGGTACCTAGAGAAGAAGCCACGGCTAACTCCGTGCCAGCAGCCGCGGTAATACGGAGGTGGCTAGCGTTACTCGGATTCATTGGGTGTAAAGGACAGGTAGGCGGCTATGCAAGTTGGTGGTGAAATCCTGCGGCTCAACCGCAGAACTGCCTCCAAAACTGCATGGCTTGAGGCTGGTAGAGGAAAGCGGAATTCCCGGTGTAAGGGTGAAATCTGTAGATATCGGGAGGAACACCAGTGGCGAAAGCGGCTTTCTGGCCCAGTCCTGACGCTAAGCTGTGAAAGCTTGGGGAGCAAACAGGATTAGATACCCTGGTAGTCCAAGCCGTAAACTATGAGCACTAGGTGTTGGGGTAACCCCTCAGCGCCCAAAGATAACTCGTTAAGTGCTCCACCTGGGGACTACGGCCGCAAGGCTAAAACTCAAAGGAATTGACGGGGGCCCGCACAAGCGGTGGAACATGTGGTTCAATTCGATGCTACGCGAAGAACCTCACCAGGGTTTGACATGCAGGAAGTAGGAACTTGAAAGAGGGACTACCTGTCAAGTCAGGAACCTGCACAGGTGCTGCATGGCTGTCGTCAGCTCGTGTCGTGAGATGTTGGGTTAAGTCCCGCAACGAGCGCAACCATCATCCTTAGTTGCCACCGGGTTGCCGAAAGGCAATGCCGAGCACTCTAAGGAGACTGCCCGCGATAAGCGAGAGGAAGGTGGAGATGACGTCAAGTCCGTACGGCCTTTATACCCTGGGCTACACACGTGTTACAATGCCCACTCCAAAGTGTTGCCAAACCGCGAGGTGGAGCTAATCACAAAAAAGTGGGCCCAGTTCAGATTGGAGTCTGCAACCCGACTCCATGAAGTTGGAATCGCTAGTAATGGCGGATCAGCTACGCCGCCGTGAATACGTTCCCGGGCCTTGTACACACCGCCCGTCAAGCGATGGGAGCCGGGGGTACCTGAAGTCTCTCCGTAAGGAGGGCCCAAGGTAAAACTGGTGACTGGCGCTAAGTCGTAACAAGGTAACCGTACCGGAAGGTGCGGTTGGATCACCTCCTTTCTAATATTTTTTGCCTCTGCAAAAAGTATGCTTTGCGCTTAAACGCAAAGTAGTCTTTCGGCTTATCCGGAACGATTTAGAAAAGCTTGACTATCTAATTTAAATTTCTAAAGGGAGTCATCTCTCCGCATTACCGGAAGCACTATCAGTAGAGGGGGCTTCTGATTTATGGTGTAGCGCCTGCCTTGCGGCAGACGGGTGTAATGTATCAGGGGCATTACGCGCAAGGACACTTAAATTCGGGCCCATAGCTCAGTTGGTTAGAGCACAGCCCTGATAAGACTGGGGTCAGTGGTTCGAATCCACTTGGGCCCACCATTATCAGCACTCGGCTATGTCTGCACCTTGACCTATCGGATGGTCAAGTGCGCCCCCTGTGGGGCGGATTGGCCGGTGCGCACTTTGTGTGCGGGGGCGTAGCTCAGCTGGGAGAGCACCTGCTTTGCAAGCAGGGGGTCGGCAGTTCAATCCTGCTCGCCTCCACTTTTTCTTTCATTAATGAAATAAAAAGTGGATGCCGGATCATATTGATCCGGCGCCATAAGCCGAGCAGCGAGCGAGAGCGCGCTACCGATTCCCGACCTAAACTTGTTTTGCGCCTTGATCGCGCAATCCTAAGTTCTTTGACAACTACATAACGCAAGGTCAATTCGTGCTCCGTAGCTTAAATGTTACGTAGCACGATTCCCGACTCCGCAAGGAGAAAGGAATCGATCTTGTGGGTAAAACTGCAATTAAGTCGAAAGCACTTGACTTTTAATGGTCAAGCTACAAAGAGTCTATGACGGATGACTTTGGCTAGATAAGACGACGAAGGACGGGGTAAGCACCGATATGCCTCGGGGAGCCGCAAACAGGCTTTGATCCGGGGGTTTCCGAATGGGGCAAACCATCACCGTTCATACGGTGATATACCTGCGATGAATCCATAGTCGCGGGGAGGCCAACCAGGAGAATTGAAACATCTAAGTATCCTGAGGAAAAGAAATCACAGAGATTCCCCTAGTAGCGGCGAGCGAAGAGGGAAGAGCCTAAACCTCTGTCATCGCAAGATGACGGAGGGGTTGCGGGACCTCGTTGTGGGATTGCCGGACGGTAGTAGAAAGGCCTGGAAAGGCCTGCCATAGAGAGTGAAAGCCTCTTATACGAAACCCGAAGGCACCCTAGAGGTATCCCAAGTACCACGGGACACGGGAAATCCTGTGGGAATCCGGGCCGACCACGGTCCAAGGCTAAACACTCTATCTAGACCGATAGTGCACAAGTACCGCGAGGGAAAGTTGAAAAGAACCCCGGTGAGGGGAGTGAAATAGAACCTAAAATCATAGACTTACAAGCGGTGGGAGGGCTATGCACATCCGCAAGGGTGTGAATGCCTGACCGCGTACCTTTTGCATAATGGTCCGACGAGTTACTGTGCGGTGCGAGCTTAAACCTTTTAACGGGGTGGAGGCGTAGCGAAAGCGAGTCCTAACCGGGCGATTAGTACCGTATAGTAGACCCGAAGCTGAGTGATCTACCCATGACCAAGGGGAAGCCCTGCGAAAGCGGGGTGGACGTCTGAACCCATCAGTGTTGAAAAACTGCGGGATGAGTTGTGGGTTGGAGCGAAAGACTAAACAAACTCAGAAATTGCTGGTTTTCCCCGAAATATTTCTAGGGATAGCCTCGGGTAATTAATCTGTAGGGGTAGAGTGCTGAATGGGTTACGGGACCTTACCAGGTTGCCGGATCCAACCAAACTTCGAATACTACTGATTTTTATCCCGGGAGTAAGACGCTGGGGGCTAAGCTCCAGCGTCTAAAGGGAATCAGCCCAGACCGCCAGCTAAGGTCCCTAAGATAGGCTAAGTGGTAAAGGATGTGAATACGCTCAGACAACCAGGATGTTGGCTCAGAGGCAGCCATCATTTAAAGAGTGCGTAACAGCTCACTGGTCGAGCGGATTCGCGCCAAAGATGATCGGGGCTCAAGCCTATCACCGAAGCTGCGGGTTTATTTCTATCTTTGATAGGAATATCCGGTAGGGGAACGTACTTTAACAGATGAAGCCGTACCGAGAGGAGCGGTCGATGTTAAAGTAGTGATTATGTCGGAATAAGTAGCGAAAATGCCTGCGAGAAACAGGCACACCGAAAGTCCAAGGTTTCCTGGGGAAGGTTAATCCGCCCAGGGTTAGTCGAGCCTAAACCGAGGCCGCGTGGCGTAGGTGATGGATAATCCGTTAATATTCGGATACCGACTGATTGGCGTTATCACTCTTGCGTGACGCAGGAGGGCTAGGGCTGCGTAGTGTTGGATGTCTACGTTGCTTCTCGGGTAACCGG